>Ga0247727_10000248_pt1 | contig 128865 bp, 111 predicted proteins | sample WisWelCaveWW1625_FD_202498 | JGI IMG/M metagenome (GOLD analysis project Ga0247727, IMG submission 202498) | Biofilm microbial communities from Wishing Well Cave, Virginia, United States - WW16-25 | ecosystem: Environmental > Aquatic > Deep subsurface > Groundwater > Cave microbial mat...
ACTTCCTCCGGCTCCGGCCTGGAGATACTAGCTTCCGGCCTGACCCTGCTGCAGGGCTGCGGGGATAACCAGCTGCTGAAGTTTAACGAGACTACCGACGTCTGGTTCTGTGCCGCCGACAACGGCGCCGGCAACTCCTTTGAAACTATTAATGCTCCAGCCGGTACCGACCCGGTAGCCGACAGTTCCACCGACACCCTTAACCTAACGGTAACCGGAGCTAACCTAACCATTACCGGTACCGCCGGTACCGATACCCTAGACTTTGACATATCTGAGTCTACCCTAGCCGGGGCCGGCCTAGCCGCTAACGGCGATGCCCTGGACGTCGGCGCCGGTACCTGTATAACCGTTAATGCTAACGACGTCGCCGTTAACCAGAATTGTTCCTTTGCCTGGACAGCCGACCATACCTGGACCCTAGCTGAAACTGAAGACCTAGCCGTTAATATCTCTATTTCTGGTACCAACTCTGGCCAGGGGGAGATAGTGACCTTAACTAACAGCAGCACCTCCGGTAACCAATACGGTATCTATATAGATAACGCCGCTTCCACCGGTACCACCGAATCCTTACTAGTCATAGATAACAGTGATGCCGATACCGCCGTAACTAACGCCATAGAGTTCGTCAACGCCGGCGGCGGCTTTACCAACCTGTTTAACGTCGCCGGTACGCTAATATCTAGTACTGAGTTTACCGTCCTAGACGCCGGTATAGACGAATCCGAAGTTACCGGTGAGATCGAAGCCGTAACCGCTGGGGCCGGCCTAACCGGCGGCGGAGCGGCCGGCTCAGTCACCCTAGACATCGTTTCTGGCAACGGCGGCATCGTAGCCAACGCCAACGACATTAGCCTAACCCTAACCGCCAGTGCCGATGCCCTATCGGCTACCACTTCCTCCGGCTCCGGCCTGGAGATACTAGCTTCCGGCCTGACCCTGCTGCAGGGCTGCGGGGATAACCAGCTGCTGAAGTTTAACGAGACTACCGACGTCTGGTTCTGTGCCGCCGACAACGGCGGTTCAACCACTTTGCAGGGGGCTTACGATGCCGGAGCGGCTGGGGACCAAGTAATAGCTCTTGATGCTACTCAAGACTCGCTAATCTTCCGCAACCCAGCCGCCGCTGGTTCCGACTCTACCTACGTCCTAACTATTGACCAGCTAAACACTAGTGGCACTGGTTGTAGCGCCGGCCCGTGCGGCGGCCTGTCCATCCAATCGGCCGGAACCGGCAACCTACTGCTAGTTACCGACACCACCGCTACCGCCCGCGATGTACTAACCATCGCCGATACCGGAATAACCACTTTCCGCAACCAAACCGATTCCACGGGCGCCCTTCAAGTGCTAAATGCCGCCGGAACCTCAGTATTTGATATCGACACCACCAACGGCAGGGTAGGTATCGGCGACGCCACACCAGACGCCTACTTGAATATTGATGCTACACTGACCGGCACAACCGCCCTTTCACTTATTCAGCTTGTGCAAGTCAACCAAACCACTTCCGGCACTCAGAATATAATGCAGATAGCCAACAACGATGATGCCGCCAACGCTATTACTGAAACTGGACTACAGATAATAAACTTTGAAACCACTGCCGACAGGATCACCGACTACATACTTATAAATGCCTCAGGCATCGCCGACACCACCGCCGACGCCATTGATGTCTCTGACGCCAATCTGTTCAATGCCCTAAACGTCGGGGCTAATAACATAGTCGGTACCACCGCCGTAATAGACTTTACTAACTTTGATGTAGCTAGTACCGGCGCATTAACCTTTACCGGAGTAGCTACAGATATTAGCACAGCCGGCTCTAATGAAGACCTAACACTTTCAGCTAACGGCACAGGCGATGTAGTGATTGGTGGCGATGCTGATACCGGTCTTACCATATCTGGTGCCACCACCGACATCACCACTGGTGCCAACGAAGATCTAACTATCGTACCTAATGGCTCGGGCGACAGCGTCTTTACCTTAGACAACGACTCCACCCTGATACTAAACGGTACGGTAACCGACAATGGTTCACTGCAAGACATTAACCTAACTCTAGGCGATGATGCTGCTGGCGACATCGTATCGGCCCTAAACATAGACGTAACCTCCACCACTACTATTGATGCCGATACCCTATACGGCATCAACATAGCCGACCTAACCGGCGCTAACGCGGTATCCGAAATCGCCCTAAGGATTGGTGCTAACTGGGATAACGCCATAGATGTTAACGGCACCCTAATATCCTTAGCTGAACTCCAAGCCCTGGACGGCGGCCTATCCTTAGACGAAGTCTATACTGCCGATGCTGATAAAGAACTCCTGGTAGATAACGCCACTGGCCTGATATTTGACTTAACCACATCCGGCGACTTTATAATCCAGGACAGCAACGCTACCATCGCTACCTTCGGTAATACTGGCATCATAACCTTTGCCCCCACCGCCGGCTCGGACTTCGTCATAAATGAAGCGGCTGGAACTAATGTCCAAATCACCGCTACCGCTCTGCCAACCGTAGACATGCTGGCAATCACCAACTCCGGCCAAGCCACAACTACCGATTTAGCTGATGGCCTGAGCATAGTCTATGGTCAAGGCGCCGACGCCGCCGCCGATACCAACTATGGAATTGATTTAACGGTTTCAACCAGCGCTGACGCTGCCGACCTACTGCGCGGTATAAACCTATCCCTTAGCAACAACGCAACTGGTGGTGACTTCGGCACCCAGCAGGCCTTGGTGATTGGCAACTCCGACACAGCCAACAACCGCACAACTGAAGCCCTGATAAGATTGGAAAATAATGAAACCACTGCCAACACCGTTACCGATTACCTAATAATCACCAAAGCTTCTACCGGCCCAGATACCACCACCGACGCCATAGACGTATCCGACCCCGACCTATTTAACGCCATCAATGTTGGTGCTAACGCCATTGAAGCCACCGAGCTAGATTTCAACGTAGCACCAACTGGTTCTACTTCGTCAATTTCGGTTACAACTGATGCCGCAGCCGAGGACTTTGCCTTGGAGGTTACCGGCGCCACCGATTCATCACTGATCTTGCGTTCATCTGGTACCGGGGCAGATGCCTTGCAGGTACTAGCCACCGCCGGTGGCATAGACATCTTTGCCAGCGCCGCCAGTGCTGGTGAGGACATAGACATAGTAGCTACCGGAAGCTCTGTTAACATAACCTCTACAGAGGGTGTAGCTGACGGTCTGGTACTAACTTCCACAGGCGGCGGTATAGATATAACTACTACTGGTGCGGCAGCCGGTGAAGACATAGATGTCAGCTCATCAGCCAGCCTTAACCTAACGGCTACCGAAGCAGCTGTTGATGCCATAGTCATAGATTCCTCCACTGAAGCCGGCGGCGTAAGAATAATCGCCGGAGACAACGAAGCTACTACCATAGGTAACGGCAACGACATAGAGTTTAAGGCCGAAGACGATACCATAGTTACCTTAACTGCTGCCGGGCAATTAGTGGTAGATGCTGCTACCAACGTAGATAGTACGGTTAACGGTACCACCACTGGAGCAGTTAACATCGCCATAGACGCCGGTTCAGTCACTACCGCCCAGACCCAGAACGGCCTATACATAGACTTCCAGACTATAGATGACGCTAATGCCGACCAGACCCATAGAGCCGTAAGAGTAGACTTTACTAACTCCTCTGGTGATGCCGGTGATACCAGCTATGCCCTAAGCCTTAACAACGTTAACGATGCCGGGGCCAGTGTGGCTACCGATGCCTTGCTAACCCTAGAGAATAACGATGCTAATACCGCTGTTGGTACCGGTATCCTGTTCCTAGCCGGCGGGGCTAACAACCCAGACTTCACTACGGCTATAGACTTATCTGCCATAGACTCTACTACCGACCTTATCTTGGATGACGGCTTAACCGTAGCCCAGACTTCCGACCTAGACCTAGACCTAGTAGAAGGGGCCTTAACTCTAAACATCGACTTTGGTGAGACTACAGCTTCTACCATTACTTACGGGGCTACCTCCACAAACCTTACTTTTGCCACCACAACCTCCGGTAATATCTCCTTTGCACCAGCCGGAACCAGCGATGTAATTGTTACCGGCGATGCTGACAGCGCTTTAGTACTCAACGGTCTGCAGTCCGGTACGGTAAGCAACGGCCTTTGTGTGGATGCCAGCGCCAATGTCATTTCTTGTACCGCCGGCTCGGCCGTAACTTTGCAAGTTGCATACGACAACGGCGCGGCAGGCGACCAAGTCATAGCCCTAGACGCTACCCAAGACTCCTTAATCTTCCGCAACCCGGCCTCCAGCGGTTCTGACTCCACCTATATACTCACGCTTGACCAACTATCCACCGGCGCCCGCGGTGGCTTATCCATCCAATCGGCCGGCACCGGCAACCTACTGCTAATTACCGATACCACTGCCACCGCCCGTGATGTCCTAACCATCGCCGACACCGGCGCCACGACCTTCCGAAACCAGACTGATTCTGCAACAGCCTTCCGAATCCAGAACGCCACAGGGACAAGTATCTATACCGTAGACACTACCAAGGCGGCACTAACAATACAACCGTTTGGTGCAACTTATCTCGGCGGTGCCGATGCAACTAGTTCAGCAAACTCCGGTACCGGAAACAGCGGCTTTAGGGATATTGAAGTCAATGGCCGCTATAACTACATAACAAAAGCCGGCGACGCCACGGCCTGTTCACAAACCGTCGGTAGTGGTATCGGTTGTGAATTACAAGTGTACGATGTAAGCATCCCGGGAAGTCCTAAGTATGTCGGCGGTGCCGACGCTACAGGTTCGACCAATTCTGGTACTGGCCTCAGCGATTTTGGCTCAATGGCGGTTAGCGGTAAATACGCCTATATCGTAAAGGCCGGCGACGCTACAGCTTGTTCACAAACTGCCGGTAGTGCCATAGGTTGTGAGCTGCAGGTTTACAACTTATCTAACCCTTCAGCACCAACCTATGTCGGCGGTGCCGATACTACTGGATCAACCAACTCTGGTACCGGCAGCAGCGCGCTTACCTCAATCACGGTCAGCGGCCGATATGCCTATATAGTTAAAGGAGATCTAAGTGCTAGCGCCTGCTCGCAAACCGCTGGCAGCGCCAGTCCCTGTGAACTACAGGTATATGACATTAGCAACCCTGCCAGCCCAACCTATATTGGCGGTGCCGACGCTACAGGTTCTGCTAACTCCGGCACCGGCGCCAGCGCTTTCTTCGCTATCGCGTCAGCTGGCCGGTATGTGTACATAGTTAAAGATAACGACGGCGTAGCTTGTTCACAATCCATTGGCTCGGCCAGTGGCTGTGAGCTGCAAGTTTATGATGTTGCAACTCCTTCCGCACCGGCTTACATTGGCGGTGCGGATACTTCGGGTTCTACTAACTCCGGGACTGGTAACGCTGAAGTCTACGGGGTTGATGTAGCAGGCCGCTATGTCTACACCACCAAATCGGGCAATGCCACGGCTTGTTCGGGTACTCCCGGTAGCGCCATTGGCTGTGAACTGCAAGCCTACGACATCGCCAATCCAGCCACTCCAACCTATGTCGGCGGTGCTGATGCTACAGGTTCTGCTAATTCCGGCACTGGCCTCAGCGATTTCAATATGCCCACTATAGCCGGCCGTTATGTTTACGTAACAAAAGCTGGCGATGCCACAGCTTGCTCACAAACCGCTGGCTCGGCCATTGGCTGTGAACTGCAAGTTTACGATGTAAACACTGCCGCCACTCCAACCTATGTCGGTGGTGCCGACGCTTCTGGTTCAACCAACTCTGGTACAGGTAGTTCTCTGCTGGGCAATGTTGCGATTAACGGACGGTTCGCTTATATAAGGAAATCTGCCGATGCCACGGCTTGTTCGGCTACTCCCGGCTCGGCCATCGGCTGTGAACTGCAAGTTTATGATGTTGGGGGCATAGAATCTACGTCTGTTTTGGCGCATAGTTTCGAGGCCGGAACACTTCAGGTGCAAGCTAGCGCGTTTATTAACCAACTTACAATATCTGGCGGCTTAAGCGTCGGCCAGAGCGTCGAAATTAATGGCGACCTGGGATTAGCTGGTTATGCCTTATTTAAAAACCAGACCAACTCCACCACGGCCTTCCAGATTCAAGACGCCGCTGGTACTAGCAATCTGTTCATTGCCGACACCACTAATAACCGGATAGGCATCGGTGATCTGACACCCGACGCCAAGTTTGATATAGACGGAACTATTACCGGTACCACAACCTTTAACATATCAGCCATCCAGCTGATCAACCAAACCACTTCCGGTACCCAACAGGCTCTGGCGATTGCTAACGCTGACGATGCGGCTAATGCCAGCACAGAAGCTATATTAAGATTAGAAAACTTCGAAACTACGGCTGATACCGTGACTAACTATCTATTGATCACCCAAAGCGCTAATGTCGCTGACACTTCCGCCGATGCCATAGACGTATCCGACGCCGACCTATTCAATGCCTTGAATGTTGGGGCTAACAACATTACCGGAGCGGGTTACCTCATTACATCCACCGCATCGGGCTTAACTATTAATTCAACTTCGGCCAACCTTACTCTTCAAACTACCACCACTGGCGATATCGCCCTTAACCCAGCTGGCGGTGTGACCGTAACCTTGCCAGCTGGCACTACCGACTTCACGGTTTCCGGACTAGATGCTGACTCACAAGTAATATTCTCCGGCCTAAACTCCTGCGACAGTATTGATTCTACTGCCGGCGGGGCGTTAATTTGCGGTACTGACGCCGGCGCCGGTGCTTCGCCATTTGGCTCGGCCGGAGGCATTATTACCAAGACTACCGCGGGGGATTTCTTGAGCCTGCAATACGGCGATGCCGCAGATATCCAACTTATTATCGAAAATACCACCAGCGGCACTATTCCTGCGGCCGATGCTCTCCAAATAAACCTAACCGGCGGCACTACCGGAATTGTTACCAGTGGCGCTAACGCGCTTGATATAAGCGCTGAATTTGGCAACGGTACCACCAACAATAACGCCGGTATATACGTACAAATTACACCAGTCAACACTCCATCCGGCGATGAATCATTCTATGGCATTTTCATCGATAACCTTACAGCTACCGCTGCCACGGAGGGGGCACTTAGTATCGGCACCGGCTGGGATACTGTAATAAAAGGAACCACAGCTGGCACAAGCCTGTTTGACTTTACCAACTTTGATGTCGCTAGCGACGGCTCCTTTACCTTCAATAATAATTCGGCTACCGATAGCATCATAAACCTGGCTTCTACTGGCGACTTTATTATCCAAGATGCTGGTAGCCCCACCACTAGCTTTGAGATTACCGATACTTTGAGTGTGCTCTACAATCCGCTGGCCGGAAGCAGCTTTGTATCCAACTACGGTACTTCCGGACATCAGCTTATTTCTTATGTGTCTGCCCCAACAGACGACTTTCTAGAGATCTCTAACACTGGCCAGGGTACCGTCACGACTGCTATTGACGGCATACAGCTAGACTTTGTCACCGCCGCGGTAGCCGGTTCAGTAGATAACGCCGGCCTGCGCATTAGCATAACCAGCGGAGCCACCGAAGCCGGAGATACCCTACAAGCCATTGCTATAGGTAACCTAACTGGCCAAACCGGTGTTGAAACTGCCATTCAGATCGGTAACGGCTGGGACTCCAACCTGACTTTCGCCGACACCACCACCCAAATCCAAATCTCCGATACCGGCATCTTCACCTTTGAAGATACCGCCGGCAACGATATCCTGGCTCTAGCTGACGTTTCCATCGCTTCCAACCATGTACTAACCGGTGACGCCGATACCGGCTTTGTGCTTTCCGGTATGACAACTGATATCTCTACCGGCACTAATGAGCTGCTAACCATCCTGCCAAACGGCACCGGCGACACCCAATTCTCCATTGATGCCGACACAGTTGTCTCCTTTACCGCCACCGCCGTACCAGCTGTGGATATGGTTACCATCACCAACTCCGGCCAGGCTATAACTACCGCCGGAGTCAGCGGTTTACAGATTACCTATGTCGGCGGAGCGGCTGCGGTGGAAGCTACTGCCGAGAGGATTGACTTAACCGGCGGCACGACAGCTGGCGGAACCTGGAACGGTTTACGGGTTGTCCAAGGAACAATTACCGCCGGCACGACAGTCCAAGACATTAAGCTGGAAACCGCTGCGCTGACTACCACTTCTGGCACAACGGTCATCAACGGCTTGAATCTGGGTGTAGCCGGGGAAATCAACAACGCCACTGCTGGATCTATCACCTGGAACGGCTTGGCGGTTACTTCAGCCAACGTAACCCAGGGCGCTAGCGGCAGCGCCACCGCTAATGCCCTAAACCTAACTCTTGGAACGCTGACTACCGCTGGTACCCAAAACGGCCTTTTGATAACTGGTTCTTCGTCTAACGGCGTGGGCACCGAAAATGGCATCAATATTGCCAACATAACGGCCGGGGCCGCCACCGAAAACGCTATTCTTATCGGTACTGGCTGGGACAACGACATTAATTTCAGCGACACCACTCCAACCATAAAACTTGGCGCCACCGATAATACAGCATCACTTTCAATTACCGATAACGCAGCTACGCCAAACGTGCTGTTGCTGATAAATGATGTATCCGCTGGTTTCGGTGCTACTGTGGGTGCCGGAGCTTTCGTAAGCTACAACTCCTTCTGGGGGGATGAGTTTAACAGGGTGAAGGCCGCCTCAAGCATAGATACCGTGGGCGCCAATGCCACCACTGGTATGGGCGACCTCAACGCCTGGGGGCAATATGAGCAGGCAACTACGGAATGTGAATTCACCGAGCCCGTAGATACAATTAATGGAACCGCTATACTCCAAGCCAATGCTGCCGCTAATGAATGCGCATATATTGTTGATGATGCGATTAACAACATACGCGCACAGTTTTCTGCTACTAATTTACCAACTATGTTGTTCAAAGTGCGACCCGGCCAGGCCGACGCTACCAGCTTTTCATACGTCGGTTTAGCTGATTCTACGGACGCGCTAGCTACAGCCCCAGTTAACTTCCTTGGTTTTTCGAGTAACGGCACAACCACTTGGACTGGTATGGCTATTAGTAACGAAGCCAGCGGTGGCACCAGTACTGTAACCTGTACGGGGGCAACCATCAGCACAACGAACTATGCTCTACTCAAAGTTGAGGTAACTAGTACCTCTAATGTGAACTTCTACGCGGACGAAAACGTCTCTGACGGTATTCAGTGGCGAAGTTGTGGTAGTGCGGCGGTTGAGAATAATATTCCAGATGCTGCATTAGCAGCCGAAATACACTGGCAAGAACGTACCGGCGGTACCGGTGGTGCCACTAGCATTTTGGCAACCGACTTCTTCCGAATCTGGCAAGACGATCCACCAAGCTCTTCCAGTGATTCCACAACTACATCTGACAGCTCAAGCCCTGATCCCCTACAAATTGACTCTGCCCCAAGCCTATTTGATGCCAGAACTGCATTGGTTGATCTAATGATTGCCAATGAAAACGATCAATACAATTCAGGCATAAGGCTGGATACCCAAGTATTGTATGCCAGCAAGGGCGTTATAACACCGGAACTGGCCGCCGACAAGATCTCCCTAAACAGCATAGGGCTGGCGACTGCCGAAAACATCCAAATTAACGGCGATGTGGTAATTCACGGCACGCTGACGGCCGATAAAATCAAAGCTGAGCAGATAGAAGGCGTAGAACTCTTTACGGATAGAATCAGCAGCTTGCAATCGCTGGTAGAAAGTCAGCAAACCGATCCAACCACCACTCCAGGCTCAGACACTGGAGCAAGCGGAGAACCAAGTTTGGCCGATATAACTATCCAAAAAGCTACTGTCGCCCTGGATCTTAGTATCAACGGTGGGCTAACTGTCGGTGGAACGGCCGAGTTCCGCGGCAATAGCTTCTTCTATAAATTAGTAACCTTTGTTGAAAAAACGGTGTTTAATAACGATATAACACTGGCCGGACACATTCTGACGGACGGCCAGGCGCCTACGGTCCAAGTCCTGGCCGGCGCCGGCGACCCGACTGCGGTGCTGGGCATTGCCACGCTTGACGGCAACGACAACTCCGGTCAACTGGAAGTTACGGTTGGTGAAAACTCTACCGCCGGTGAATTAGTCAGCGCCGCGTTCAGCAAAGCTTACGCCAAAGCCCCGCGAGTGTTCTTAACACCGCAAAACAGCGAAACCTCACAAGCCAAATATTATGTACAAAGCACACCCGCCGGTTTCAAAATCTTCGTAACCGATCCTCAAACAGCAGGAACAGTGCTGAAGTTCAATTACTTCGTAATCCAATAACGCTGGCAATTAACCTAATTTCTAATTGACCTAATAATTCTAAATAAGCCCCAAATCTAAATGCTCTAAGTTTAGAGATTAGACCAATTAGGGTAATTAGAATAATTTATTATAGCCGTAGGCTATAATAGTGCTTATGGATTTTACTCCTCGAGGTGGATACGCGGGACCAGCTCCGCAGCCGGCCAACCGGCCGCCAGACCAGCTTCGTCCCGTTAGCATGCCATCGGAGCCAACACCGCCACTACCACCACCTGAGCCTAAGGCAGAACCAGCGCCCCAGCTACCCCAAACCCCGCAACCAGGTGTACATGCAAAGCCAATGAAACCTAAGTTGGCTTGGCTAAAACCGAGCAAAAGCTGGTGGAAAGGCACCGCGGCATTGTTGGCTGTGATAGCTTTTACCGGTTTAGTCTACGGCTACCTTGATACAAAAAATCAACTGAGTGAAAAGAAAAACCAATCTGCCGTTGGCGCTAATGAGACGGAACAACTAGTCAACAAAATCAGCCAATATCTTGTTTTGCCAGATGAAACACCAACGCTTATTACCATTAGTGATATTGAAAAACTAAAGACCCAGGAATTCTTTAAAGAAGCTCAAAACGGCGACAAAGTTTTAGTCTTTGCCAATGCCGGCAGGGCCCTAATTTACCGCCCCAACACCGGCCAAGTAGTAGAGTACGCCAAAGTCAATCTCAATGCCTCCACGAATGCACAGCAACCGTAGCCAGCTTATAACTTATAAATTGCCTAGAGCTAAGCATATTTGATTGACAATCGGTATGATTTGTCATAAAATGGACAGGTGAAGTACTTTGACTGGAATGACTCCAAGAACTTACAGCTAAAGGCTAAACATGGAATCGGTTTTGATGAGATCTATGCGGCTCTTGAAGAGGGTAAGCTGTTAGACAATATTCCACACCCAAGCCAAAAGCGTTATCCGGGGCAGAGGATTTTTGTAGTCAGGATAAGCAGTTATGCCTTTCTGGTGCCATATGTGGAAGATGAGGAAAAGATATTTCTGAAAACGCTTTACCCAAGTAGAAAGTTCACCAGAAAGTACATAATGAAAAGGAGAAAGCAATGAACTATTACTATGAATTAAGCGAAGAAGAGCAGGCAGAGCTCGAAAAAATAGAAACCGCGTTTGAACGAGGGGAGCTTAAAGGTCTTTCCGATTCCGACCTGGAGAAAGAGAAGAAACGACTCCAACAAATTGCCAGAAATACTATGAATAAAACCCGTAATATCAATATCCGACTCACGGAGAGGGACCTATATAAACTCAAAGCCAAAGCCGTAGAAGAGGGCATCCCTTACCAAACCTTGGCCGCATCCATCCTCCATAAATCCACTACTAAATAGAAAGCAATGAAACGGGCCCATTACAAAATAGACCGTAAAAAATGGGCATCAATGAGTGTCTTTGATCAGATGGGAAATATCGGCAGTGAAGTAGGGAGGTCTTTGTCGGCTAAAAAACGTGGTGATGAAAAAAATGCCGAAGCTGCAGCACAACGAGCTTTAGACCTTTTTGATGCTACCGCAGAGGCTTGGGCGGTATCATCGCCAGCTAGGATGAAAGAACTGCTGCTGTCTAAAGAGCAATACCTGGAGTCTTATACTAATTCGGCGAAAGACAATGGTATTGAGAATTACTTTATGCAGTTTGCAGTTGCCGCCCGCCTAAACCGCTAACCTGTCTAGAGTGCCTAGAATCAAAAAACTAAAACATTTTAGGTCAATTTAGTAGTTAGAATTATTAGGTTGGTTTACTTCACCTTATTCCCTACATGCTTCCGTCAGAGCTAGCTACTCGGCGGTGTTTACCTCGGTAATGTATTTGTAGGTCATTCCCGAGATGTCAGCTATAATTTTGTCCACATTTGCTTCCGTGGAGTTAATCATTAGGCAAAAAAGATAAGGTCGCTTCGGCACGTATACAATGCCGCAATCACTGGAAGATTTTTGGCTGAAAGTGCCGATTTTATGGGCGACCCTCACTGATTTATCAGACACTCCAGCCTCTAGCCGACTATGAAAATCGGCTTTGGTTAAAATATTAAGAATCTCTTGCGAATCGTCATAGTCTAAATAACAGGACAAATATAAGCATTTCAGGAACGAGCTATAAGCCCGCGCCGAGATTAGAATGACTGGTTGGCCGCCGTCTGTATAATCTTCAATATCTACATCAAGAAAGTTTAGGGATCGATCGGTGGGTTTTAGTGTCTTTTGGGTTTGCTCCAAAATTATCCTAGCGGCCGTATTATCAGATTCAGTGAGCGCTAATCGAACCGCCTCCTTCAATGTGACAGAGGACCCAGCTCCGGCCTGGTAAAGCAGACCAAACTTCTTACTTAAAGCCTGGTCGTCTATCGTAATCGAATCATCCAGGCTTAGCCTGCCCAGCTCGCTAGTCTTGTATAAATCCATAACAATCGGAAGTTTCATCAAAGAAGCACCTACAAATTCCTCGCTATCGCCAGCCCGGATAGAAGTACCGCTAGGTAAATATTCGAAATAGAAGCTGTAAAGTATGCCGGTTTTGTTAAGAGAATTTCTTACCTTGCTACGAAGGGGCGCTAGATTCACAAAAATATCATTTTGGTTTTCAACAAATAGCCGCTTACTCAAAAGGGAATAGCGCTCGGCTTTATTATCTTCTGCAGAAGCAAGGACTAAACCGATAACCGTAATCGTAACACTAATAATTAAAAGAGTTGCAAGAATAAGCACTAAAGCATTTATTTTAAAGCTAGCCCTAAAACTTCGCATGTGCTGTCAATTATCTAATAAATAACATTACCAATACAAGTGATTTCATTTTCTTTGACTAAATCACTACAATAAAGCTTATGCTTCAATGGCCTAAACGACTTTTGATAACCATTATTATATCTTTGATACTGATTGGTGGGCTTAGTCCGTTATCCGTTTCTGGCGAAGTCAGTTCTTGTTCGGCTGGCATTTCAACAAATAGCATTACTCCCAATACTACAACCACAGTGACTATTACGGTTACAAATACCTCCAGCAGCCCTATAAATTGGATAAGAATTACTCGACCATCACAAGACTTTACATTAAATGGTGCCTCAGCCGATTACTGGAGTACTAGTGGCAGTAACCAGGACTCATCTATCCTTACCAGCAGCACCCCACTTAACCCGTCGGGTAGCCTTTCGATTAGTGTAGGAATTATCACTGCTAACGTACAAGCTCCGGCTACCGATTGGTCGGTTGATGTTTCGGACAATGGCGGAAGCACAAACACCAGCTGTAGCGGAAGCCTGGGGATGGCAATCGAAGGTCAAGCTCCTGACTCAAGCCCGCCAAATATATCCAATATATCAGTTACCAATCTTGCTACCACGCAGGTCACAGTTAAATGGGACACCGACGAACCTAGCAACTCCACAGTAAATTATGGGCAAACGGATAGTTATGGTAGTTCTACAGAAACTGATTCCAATTTAGTGACAAGCCATAGTGTGGATCTGGCTGGGCTAGCGGCTGATACCGGTTACCATTATCAAGTTGTTAGCCGAGACGAAGCTGGTAACGAAGCTCTGTCTGGAGATAATACTTTCTTGACACCGCTGACCGACCTGTCTCCGTCGGAATCCGCACCGGTCTCAACCAAGGTACCCCTTAAAAACACGCCCACCGAAAAGATACCACCTGCCATAAAATTAACCACTAATTTTAGTAAACCATTCAGAACGGCTCCGGAAATAGCAGGTGAGGCTACCGACAATGAGGCGCTGGCTGGCATTGAGTACTCTACCGACGGTGGCCAGAATTGGCTACCTGTTGACAAAGACGCCGGCCTGGGCACCAAGCAGGCCATCTTTAGCTTCACGCCCGCAGCCACCGAAGACGGCAATTATACAGTTTTGGCTCGGGCTATAGACACTTCTGCTAACATCGGAAGAAGCAAACCGGCAACAATGGTCATTGACCGCCTGCCACCATTAGTCGGTGGTACGGTTATATCCGTTGGGCCGCAGATTTTACTGCCAAATGAGCGCGGCGTAACTAAAACCTCGGTTGGCATTGACCAAAAAATTACCACCAGCGCCGTCGGCGGCCCCACATCTATAAATCTAGCCGTGTCCGTTCTTTGCATGGAGCCTCCTTGTAAAGATACAACAAAATCCTTTTCTCTAACCAGGTCTACTGACACCGGGTTGTGGTCCGGCATAATGAGCTTTGAGCGGCCTGGTACCTATACACTGATCGCCAACTCTGTTGACGGGGCAGGTAATAAAACCGCCCGAAGCATCAATACCATTTATGTATCTGAGCCGGCTAAAATCGTTAGCCAGACTTCGTCTAAGCCGGTCTCAGCTAACATTACGCTGTATTACTTGGAACCGAAAAACAACGAATGGGTGGTTTGGGACGGCGCCTCATATGGCCAAAAAAACCCCCAAACTAGCAACGACCAGGGTCAATTTAATCTGCTGTCACCGGCTGGCAAATATTACCTGAAAGCCGCCGCCGAAGACTATAAAACCCTGCAAAGCAACATTTTTGAGATTAAAGAACCAACCGTAGTATCCGCCGTGCTAAAGATGAAGCCCACCGGCGGCCTAAACCTCGGCCCAATCCACTTAGGTTGGCCAGATTTTTCCACCAAGAAAATTGATTTAAATATCAACACCGGCGAGGTAATGGAAGAAACAGGGAACAACTTAACTGGCAAAAGCTTACCGAGTTTTAGCCTGATTGATACCAACACTAAAACCGTTAACTTCGCAGACCTTTTTGGCAAACCAACGCTGCTTAGCCTGACCAGCACGTGGTCACCGGCTACAGCCGAGCAACTAAGCGCATTAACCGAACTTCAAAAGAGCAAAGACCTGAACATAGTAGTGGTGTCACTGCAGGAAAATGCCGCCAAACTGCGAGCCTACAATGCCATTGCCGGCTACGACTTGGTGTGGCTGGCCGATCCAGACAGCACCCTGGCGAACAATTTTAGTGTTCAGAATCTACCGACTCATTACCTCTTAGACCGTAAGGGAATCGTCCAAAAAGTGGTACCCGGAGTCCTATCCAAGCAAGAAATTCTAAACACATTATCAGGACTTTAGGGTTAGAGGGTTGTAGGGTTGTAGGGTTGCAGGGTTGCAGGGGTGTAGGGGTATAGGTTCGTAGGAATACTTCCGGAAGAAAATAACGCTACGGGGTTATAAGATAAAATTATCTAGGGGTTTTAGTGCTTAGTTTTTTGATTGAAACAAATAACATTTTTTGTACTTCTAGCAAAAGGCTTGTGGCTCTTTGATAATCTAACAAGACATAATTTGCCTTTGCAATGATGAGCTGGGTTTCAAGCTCGGCCGATGAAGCATCCGCGATGCTTAAAAAGTGCAGGTATTCACCAAGATTCCTTCTTTTGTAACCCTCCGCGATGTTTGAAGCAATTGAAACGGAGCATCGCCGCATCTGTGATATTAACCCGAATTGTTCTGAGCGTGGCATGCTGCCGGTTTGAGCATAAACTTCATTTACTAGCTCAATTGAGCGTTGCCAAACCACCAACTTCTTGTACGATTTCTCCACACCTATAACCCTATCACCCTCTTCTTGCCTAGGAAATTGGTTATGTCTGGAGTATTATTTAGGTAATTTGAAGTAATTCAATCGCCTGGGGGTGGGATAAGTTGTTACCGCTGCAGTTTTTCGGTCAAAACGTACACTTTGCCATAAGCTTATTTGCGGCACTAGTGTTTTTCGCGGTTTTTTGGCTGTATTTTGATGCCTACAGCACCACTAAAAACAAAAAAGAAATCTGGAAGTGGGCTGGGTTTTTGTTGGTTAGCTTGTCATTTACGGTTCACGCTACGGTTATTGAGCAATCGGTGCTGGGACGCTCTATTTTTGGCGATTCATCGGCTACTATTGCCGGAATTCTGCAGGCCCTAGGCTTTATCGGCATAATTATCGGCCAGTTGGTCGACCCCCTGCAAGATGAACCAGAGGTGGCTGGGCTGGAGACGGAGCTGACCGCCAACTCGTCAGTTTCTGCTCCGCCATCAGCTGCCGCTGACATGCCGCCGCCAACCAAGTCACAGCCATCGTCGTCGGTGCCGACCATCGCCGAAGAAAAACCTCCCCAAGCTCCACTACCGGCCATCGTTACGGCCAAATCTGCTTACGGACTAGTTTTGGCACTGCCGGCTGGGGCGTTAATCATCGCACTGCTGTACCTACGGCGGGCCACCAAAGGCTTGGAGCACCATCTGATGCCGGTGGCCGTTGCTTTTTTTGTGCTGTTTGGTTTCGAGCTGCTGTCGCTGGCGGATTTAGCCAGCGACAGCACTAACCCAACGATTGAGAACTTAGTCCGGCCCTTTGGCTGGCTGTGGATGCTAAGCCATGCCTTGCTGTTCCTGGCCGCTTTACTACTTGGACGGTGGGTCTGGAAGTATTTGATAAAACGCTTCCAGTCCCAGCTGTTTATGCTATTTACGACCATGACATTGGCAGTATTTTTAGTTACCACGGTCAGTTTTACCTTCTTGCTAATGCGAAATATCCAAAAATCGGCTCTGGATAATCTGGAAACGGCCGCCAGCGTATTAAACTACGCCCTGGATAGCAAAAAAGCCGAAACCCGGGCCAATGCCCAGGTGGTAGCCCAAAACCCGGAAGTAGCCGCAGCCATAGCTGCCAAAGACCACAAGAGCTTGGTAGGCCTAACTGATACATTTTTAGAAACCAAAAAACAATCCAGCCTAGTAATTACCAACCAGTCCGGCCAAGTCCTGCTTCGGGCTGAAGACCCGGACCGCTGGGGCGACTCATTGTCCAGCGACACCCTAATCAGAAGAGCCTTGGTGGGGACTGAAGGCTCCACTATTGATGCCAAAGAAGGTGTGCTGGCGCCGGTTATGCTTATTAAAACCGCCGTGCCGGTCCGTGATAGCGCCGGCAACATTGCCGGCGCGGCGGTTACTGGTCTGGCCATAGACAATACTTTTGTTGACGGGATTAAGAACTCCACCGGCCTGGATAGCGCTATCTACGCCGATAATGTCCGGGCAGCTACTACTTTTCTGGCTCCCGACGGCAAATCGCGCTGGGTTGGCACTAAAGAAGAAGCCGGCGCCGTAAAAAATACCGTTTTAACTGGCGGAAAAGTTTATAAAGGCAGCTTGAGCGTTCTTAACCGGCAATTTTTAGCAGTTTACATGCCTCTGCGTGATGGGGACAACGCCATTGTGGGCATGCTATTTATCGGCCAACCGCAGTCCGTAGTTCTGCAAAATGCCGGTCGTTCCATTGAACTAACCTTTGTAGTCGCCGCCATTCTGCTGCTACTGGCAATCATTCCGGCGTACTTCTTTTCTAGGCAGCTAAGCTCGCAATTAGAGTAAACAATATGAGCTGCGCTTAAGAAGCCAGATGGTCGTTATCTTGGGCAAAATTTGTCCTAGACCCTTTACTTATAGCGCCCGACTGAGGTATTTTAATCGTATGGCTAAAGTGCTTATGCTTATCGTGGAGGATGATTTAGAACTGGCTAAGATGTACGAGCAAAAGCTAACGAGTGCCGGCTACCAGGTAGATATAGCTCATGACGGCATTGAAGGCTTTGAAAAAATGAAGCTGGAAAAACCAAACCTAGTACTAATGGACATTTTGATGCCCAATATGAACGGCCTGGAGGCTCTGCAGAAGGCCAAGCAAGACCCCGAAACCAGGACAATTCCTATTGTCATACTTACTAACCTATCCGGCACCGCCGAGCGAAGAAAAGCCATGGACGAAGGCGCGGCAGATTATATTGTTAAGTCTGAGTTTACACCCAGCGAGGTTGTACAAAAGATAAAAACTGTACTGGCCAACCAGCCACAAAAAGAAGGCAAAGTTAGCAAATGACCACACTACTAATAGTTGAGGATGACCCATTAATCCTTAGGATGTATCAGCAGGCTTTTGAGTTCAGTAAACATAAAACTTTTGTCGCCGATAACGGCGAGGACGGCCTGGCCAAAGCCAAAGCTGAAAAACCGGACGTAATCTTGCTGGATATCATGATGCCCAATATGAATGGTTTGGAAGTCCTTAAAAAATTGAAACTTGACCCCGATACCAAAAAAATCCCGGTTGTGATGCTTACCAATTTAGGCAGGGATAAAGATATAAAAACAGCCTTATCTCTGGGAGCTGTAAAGTATATAACCAAAGTAGATAATACTCCCAAGGAGGTCGTGAAGCAGGTAGAGCAAATTATTGACGCTACCACCCGCGACCGTATACCCGAGTAGGGTCTAAATCGCTTATCCGGAAGAATTAACTTTGAAATACCAAGGTGGAACGATTAAGGTAAATAAGCACAGATTAATTAAAGATTAAAAATGAAAATCGAACTGATATTTATGATAGCGGCCCTGTTACTAAGCTCAACTATCCTTCCATCTTGTCTAATCGCCTGGTACCTCGCGAGGCAGCTGGCTTGAAACTACCAACACCGAAATTAATCGAAAGATTAATTATCTTCCTTTAAAGGTAAACGCCAGCGTCGCTTGGTGCTGGCGGTTTTTTTAGTGTTAATTCTTGTACCCTACGGCGTACTGGGGGTAACTAACTACCTCGAAGCCCGTAATTTACATACGGAATCGGCACTATCCAGCCGCCGGACGCTAGTCCAGCTGTCGGCTGCGGCTCTTCGTAATCGATTTGACCATGTGGTTGACGTTGGCAAATCGCTAGCTACAAAAATAGTATTCCGCCAACTGATTAGCCAGGGTAAGTGGGAGGAGGCTGTCAAGTTATTGCAAACAGTGCCGGACGAGTTTAGTTTCGTTGACCAGGTGGCACTGTTTGAGCCCGGCGGGGTTTTAAAAGCCCTTCACCCGTATGCTGAAGGGGTTATTGGCAAGGATTTTTCCTATCGTGATTACTACAAAGGGGTCAGCAATAACTGGCAGCCTTATGTTTCCGACGTATTCACTAAGGCCGCTGAGCCGCGCAATAACGTAGTAGTCGCCGCCATCCCGATCAAAACAGATAATCAACAAGTCCTTGGCCTATTGGTTTTAACTATTGAGGTAGATACCTTCACGCAGTGGACTAAGGACGTTGACGTCGGCCCAGGCAGCTTTGTCTATTATGTAGACAAATCAGGCAATGCGGTTGGCCACACGGTTTATGGCGACCAAAATGAAGTAGTAAGTTTGGCCAGCGAGGAGCCAGTCAGCAAAGTATTGCAAGGCGAAAGAGGTGTAAAGGAAACCTATAGTCGCACCGATATGGAAAATCAAGTCATAGCCTATGAGCCGGTAAAAAATTACGGCTGGGGAGCGATGGTCCAACAGCCAAGCACTGCCGCCTTCGCCATCCGAGACGCCAGGCTTCATAGCTTGGCTATTTTCTACAGCTTATCTACCTTTTTTCTAATCGTTCTAGCCTACATCACTTACCGTTTCATGAAACTGCTTTATTTATACAGAGAGAATGAAAAAGTCTTTTTAGAGAGTATTGGCGATGGCCTGGTGGCTATCGACCGCAATTGGAAGGTAACGCTTTGGAATAAATCGGCTAGTAAACTTACCGGTTGGTCCGCCGCGGAAGCCATAGGCAAGCCCTTCCAGGAGATTGTGCGTTTTATTCGTGAGAAAGACGGCCAGCCGCACTCTGAATTCATAGTCGATGCTATGAAGACCGGCAAGGTCCACTCCATGGAAAACCACACGCTTTTAATTCGCAAGGACGGAACAAAAATATCCGTTGGTGACAGCGCCGCTCCGGTTTTTAACCAAAGCGGAAAAGTTAGTGGGGTAATTATCGTGTTTAGGGACGTAAGTAAGGAAGTGGAGCTAGAACGCAGCCGGGACGAATTCTTTTCAATCGCCAGCCATGAGCTACGCACGCCGCTGACCGCTATTAGGGGCGATTCGTCAATGATGCTGCAATACTACGGCGAACAGCTAAAAGACCCCGCTCTAAAAGAGATGGTTGAGGACATCCATGCCGGGAGCGTTCGTTTGATTGAGCTAGTCAGTGATTTTCTAGATTCTTCCCGCCTAGAACAAGGACGGATTAAATTTAAGTTGTCGGAGTTCGACTTGGTCCCGGTAATTAAAAGCGTGTTGGGAGACGTTGAGTCGATTGCCAAGCAAAAGCAACTGGACCTGAAGCTGCAGCCCACTGAGAACCTGCCCAACGTTGTTGCCGATCCGGATCGGCTCAAGCAGATCATCTTTAACTTAGTCGGAAATGCTCTTAAATTTACCGAGCACGGGAGTGTCACTCTGGAACTGCGGCCGGAAACAGACTCGGTGACATTAACGGTAACGGATACCGGGTCAGGCATACCGGCCGATAAGCAACCGCTCCTTTTCCAGAAGTTCCAGCAAGCCGGCCGAACTACCATGACTGGAGATGTGACCCAAGGCAGCGGCCTAGGGCTTTATATTTCCAGAATGTTGGCCGAAGGCATGGGCTGCAGCCTAATGCTAGAACACTCAGTAGAAGGCACAGGTTCAACATTTGCCTTGACCTTACCTCTGGCCGGGCATAGGCCTTTGCCGATAGATCCGGCAACTTCACAAAGTAAGCCCGTAGGCCTTGGGTAAAGTTGCTACGATGGGTTGTAATTGCTACAATAGTTATTAAAGCTTATGGCTAAAGTACTCATTATTGAAGATGATCCCCTGATCTCCCGAATGTACCAGAAGATTTTTACCTTTGAGAAATTCGAGGTAGAAATGGCCAAAGACGGCCAGGAAGGCCTGGACAAAGCGCGGCAGGTTAAGCCAACTATTATTTTACTCGACGTTATGATGCCTAAACTCAACGGTCTCCAGGTTTTGGAAAAACTTAAAGCCGAAGCTGAGACTAAGACTATTCCGGTAATCATACTAACCAACCTCTCTGGTCAAGTTGACGCCGAAACAGCTTTGGCTAAAGGCGCCGTGAAGTATATCGTCAAGAGCGAGCACGATCCTAAACAAGTTAGTGATATGGTTAAGGAAATTATCGCCGGCTATACTCGCGACGAGATACCTGGTACGCCAGCACCTGCCCAGCCTGCTTAGCCACAGTTCTTTTGAACAGGGCTAGTACAAAAAGACCTTGCAAAGATTAGCCTAAACCGGTTAAACTTAAAGCCAGAATCCATTACAAATAAGGAGGGTTTTCAGATATGCCTGAAGGTATACCAAGCGTTCAAAGCGCACCAGCGCGAAAAAGTGGCCGATTTAAGAAGATGTCCTGGAAAAAGTGGCTCGGACTACTGGTAATTCTGGCCGTACTGGGTGGCCTAGGCTACATGGCCTATGACTACAGCCAAGTTAAGAAAGAGAACGAGAAGCTTTCTAACCCCACAGAAGCCGCCAAAGTCGCTAATGCCGAACTAATTGCCGCTGTTGGCACATTGGCTCAGTTGCCGGCTGGCGAAACACCGACCATCGCCACAGTTAGCGATGCGAGCAAGCTAAAGAACCAGGCCTTTTTTGCAAAGAGTCAAAATGGCGACAAGGTGTTAATCTACACCCAAGCCAAGCGGGCCTATCTTTACCGACCTTCCACCAACAAGATAATCGAAATCGCACCGATTAATCTTGGCAACAACCAAAGCAGCCAAAGCTCCAGCAACCCCTAAAGCAGCTCGCTAGACTAAATCTAACTAAACTGGATCTAGCTACGTAGGGCACTATGTTTAGACAGCGCCGGATGACGCCGCCTAAACTTCCCAATTATCCCTATAATACCCGCCTTATTCATCCCCTCAATCAATAAATTACGCTATAGCGTAATTTATTTCGATTCTAGGAAGTTCAATCTGTAATTTATAAAGAGAAGCTGAATTTGGTTTTTAACTTTGTTTCGTTTTCAATATGCCCGGTTTCAATATAGGTTACATATGGCTCTACATTGTAATGATTCGCCACCAGTCCAATTTCATGCTGACAAGGGAAGGCGTGGACCCACACACTCCGCTGTAACCGTACAAAGCCCAGTGCTTTTATCTTTTTGCTGAACTGGTCGCGGTTATTTTTATTGGATTCTGGTATGTCAAAAAAGATAATACGCCACGTTTTATCCCAGATTTTGGGTTTTGAAATTTCAAGGCTGGCGAAGTTAACTCTATCAACTCGGCTCCTGCCTTTTTGTGTCAACTTAATGCCGTGTTCGTAGCCTCCAGTGCTAAACTTAACAAGATTCTGACCCTTCATATAAACCAGTAGTCGTTTGTATTCCCGGCCGCGAGCTCGCTCGTCTAACTTGTCAAAGTACCTCTTAAGGGGTTTATCAAGCGCCTGTATAGCATTTGGAGCCAGCAGGGCCGTGGCAATAAGAGTGCCGCCAGCCAGTAGGCCTAGAATCTTGTCAACCACAGCCGAAGTTGTATCGCTCCTACCCATGTCTTAAAAATAAAATACGCTATAGCGTATTTTATTGCGAGCATAAGGGGTAACGTATAAGCAATAAATGGTTATTGACTTAAACGCAATAGGGTGATACCATAAGCGTAGTTACGGGAAAACAAGAGAGTAAAACGCAAAAAAGCGAGTGGGCTTTAGCAACGAAGCCCTCTTTTTTATCCCTGACGTCATTAATTAAGCCCTCACATCCGCTTTTTAGCGGCTAAAGGAGTAAGACATGGCAGGAACAGCCAAAGGCGGTGCTAAAGCAGCCGCTACCAACCGTTCTAAGTACGGCGCCGACTTCTACGCGCGCATTGGTGCTATGGGTGGAAAAGTCGGCCGCACCGGCGGCTTTTACGCTAACCGCGAGTTGGCCCGCGTTGCCGGCGCCAAAGGTGGCCGAATTTCTCGGCGCACTAAAAAAACCGCATAATAATAAAAAAGTTTTTGTGAGACACAATAACCGCCTAGCTAGGCGGTTATTCTGCTTAGTAGGATATAGAAACTATAACGAAACTCACGAGTTGAATAAAATACGCCATAGCGTATTTTATTCAACTATTCGTTTGTTGATAAACAGGTAGCAAGTTATTTTAGGGTGGGGCTAAATCCAAGCAGACCCAAAGCGGATTGCCTGCAAGCTATGACACGCCGCGGGTAAGCCGGTAGGGTCGTACAAAGCGGCCGCTACTAACTCGCCAAACAGCCCGACAATTAAAACATTGGTAAGCTCGGGAATCTTTTTGCAGGCCATGGTTGCCGCAAACCGGGCAGGTGCTTCGCCGGTGCAGCCAGTCCCGATAGGTATCTAAGCAGTTTTGAACATGCTCGGTATCGATATTAACCTTGTATTTTCGCCCAATATCGGCGGCCTTTTGCCAGGCCAGGCCCTCTAGTTTAAGAAGCTCAAAATCGCTGGCGTAAGTTTTATGGCCCAGCAGGGCGTGAGCCAGCTCGTGCAGCACCCCATAGCGCAGATCGGTAAAAGCTTGGTTGGGCTGGTAGGTTATGCTGTTAGCCCGCGGCGACCAATGCTCGCTCCGGCCTTTTTGGAATTTAAAATCTGGATAGTCCCGGGACAGCCTAGAAATAAAACCCCTAGCTTCTTTAGCTGATTTGTCGCTCGTAATTTGCTTACGCAAGTTTTTGGCGGGTGAACTCATAGCAACCATAAATGCGGCTCCGCTAACGCTCCGCCTTATAAGACACCCTTGCAGGGTTTCTCATCGCGCCGGGCGCGGAATGAATCCGACGCTCGGGCTGCTCTTCCCGAAGAAATTCAGACCTTTTGTTTAATGAACTCATAACAACCATAAATTACGGCTTCCTCTGGCCGAGCGGCTTTAACTAGCGGAGGAATCTCAACCATCTTGTTGGGGTGACTGCTCAACTCCTGGGCTAGCAGATCCCCGAACTTATCAAAATATTTACCTACGCCGCCGCCAATTATAACTACTTCCGGCTGGATCACGGCCAAAAGTTCGTTTAAGCCGAGAGCTATATCGTGGGCGAATTCCTTCCAAATGTGCGGGTCGCTAATGTCTTTGGCCAGCTTGCCGTAGCGGGCTTTTAACGCTCGGCCGGAGGCAAAATCTTCCCATTTTTGAACTTTTCCATCTCGCTCTATCAACATATGGCCGGCTTCCGAGTCGGCTAAGCCGTCATCAATCTTACCATTTATGATAATTCCATCGCCAATGCCAGTACTAATAGTTAAATAAAGCACCTTTTTATACTTTTTGTGGACTAACAGTGCTTCGCTGAGGCCACCCAGATTGGCATCGTTTTCAACGTAAATCGGCAAGCCGCCCAAAATCTTTCCTAAATCAGAAGCTACAGCTATGTTTGCCCAGTCTAGGTTACCAAAGTTTTTGCCAATGCCGCGAGCGCGGTCCACTTTCCCAGGTATCGCGCAGCAGCAGGCTAAGAGTTGGTAGCTCGCGAAATTACTTTCAAAGGTTTTTTTAAAATCTACTAAAAACTTATGATAATCCTTGGATGTTGGGAAACGATGTTCACCCAAAAGCTGACCATCCGGCGAAAAGACGGCCAGCAAAGTCTTGGACGCGCCAACATCAATCGCCAAATACATAAAATCAGTTTACCATTTACCATTCACCCTTAACCATGCCTTCTTCCACCAACCATTTACCGCAAAAAAGGATAAAAGCTAACCTGCAGAAACCGGAAAATGGCCAACCCCGCCGCCTTTACAAAGGTGTAACACCTCTGTATAATTGTGCTTAATCTGCTTTATTAACTAATAAGATAATTAGCGGAAATACTCCCCCGCCTGAAAATTTTTAAGCAAACTCTCGCGGGCAAAGAGAAGGGAAGAGTTTTAGACTGTGCCAAAGACTGCCACTAAAAATTTAACTATGGACGAGCTGCTGGCGGGTTACGATATCGCTCAGCTAAAAGCTGGCGATATGGTGGAAGGTACAGTTAGTTCAGTTAAAAAACACGAAGTCTGGGTAGATTTGGGCCCGCATGGTATCGGAGTAATTTTTCGGCGCGAGGTAGGCCATGACCAATTGTCCGAAGGCGACAGCATATCGGCCAGTGTGGTAGACCCGGAACTAGACGAGGGATACGCTTTGCTATCGGTAAAGCGGGCCGCAAAAGACCGCGGCTGGGGCGAGCTATCGCGTGTCTTTGATGAACAAGAAATTGTGGAAGTCACGCCGTATGATGCCAACCGCGGAGGCCTGCTGATTGAGCTGGAGGGCATCCGGGGTTTTCTGCCAGTCAGCCAGCTGGCCGCCGAGCATTACCCGCGGGTTTCGGATGCCGATAAAGACGAGATACTGACCAAACTAAATGAACTGGTCGGTAAAACCTTGCCGGTACGCATCTTAGATGTCAGCCGAAAAGATAATAAGTTAATTTTTTCTGAAAAAGAAGCCGTTCGCGACCGTATGCAGACACAGCTAACTAAACTAAAGGTCGGCGACCAGGTAGAAGGGGTGGTAACTGGGGTTATTGACTTTGGCGCGTTCGTAAACGTGGATGGAATTGAGGGCTTGGTGCACATATCGGAAATATCCTGGGAGCGTGTAGAAGACCCCAGAAAATATGTGAATATTGGCGAGATCGTCAAAGCCAAAATTATAGCCATAGATAAAGACCGCCTGAGCTTGTCTATCAAGCAGATGAGTGACGACCCATGGATAAGCGAAGTCAAGAAATTCAAGGCCGGCGAAACCGTGGAAGGTAAAATTACCCGCATTACACCCTTTGGCGCTTTCGTCCAATTATCTCCGTCGGTAGAAGCTTTGGTGCACGTTTCGGAAATGAGCGATGACGAAGGGATTGACCCCGAGCAACTGTTTAAGTTAAACGAAACCAAAAAGTTTAAAGTCCTGGAAATAGATACCGAGAACCGTAAAATCGCCCTGAGTCTTAAGGGCATTACCGCTGCCGCCCCCAAAAAAACCAAGTAAAGCTATGAGCAAAGGAGCGCTAGGATGTCACAAATTATCCAGATCGATGACCACATCACCGTCGGCGCTTTGGCCGAACTGCTATCTTTGCCCGCCGCCAAATTAATAGCCGAACTTCTAAAAAACGGGATCCTGGCCACCATTAATGAAAAAATAGATTTTGATACAGCCCAAATTATCGTCGGCGAGCTGGAACAGGATATTGAGCTAGCTAAAAAAGAGCAACCAGCCGCTCCTCCGCGCGTTAAAAGGGAAGTTAGCGACCAGGCCGAGCCCCGTCCGCCGGTAGTGGCATTTATGGGGCACGTTGACCACGGGAAAACCTCTCTGCTAGATGCTATTCGCGAAGCCGAGGTGGCTTCCGGCGAAGCCGGGGGCATCACCCAGCACCTCTCGGCTTACCAGATTAACCATGGCGGCCGGCTGGTAACTATGCTGGACACCCCAGGGCATGAAGCTTTCGCGGCCCTGCGCGAGCACGGCGCCCGTTTAACTGACGTAGCGGTTATCGTGGTGGCTGCCGACGAAGGCGTAAAACCCCAGACCATTGAAGCTATCCGCTTTGCTAAGCAAGCCGGCGTGAAGATCGTGGTAGCGGCTAATAAAACCGATAAGCCCGAGGCCGATATCAATCGCCTAAAACAACAGCTGTCCGAAAATGAACTAATTCCCGAGGACTACGGCGGAGAGACCATCGTCATGAGCGTTAGCGCCAAAACCAAGAAGGGCCTTTCCGAACTGGTGGATATGATTATTTTGGTAGCTGATGTTGAAGACCTAAAGGCCGATACAAACGGTCCGGCTGAAGGTTTAATAATTGAGTCCCACATGGAGAAAGGCCGCGGCTCGGTGGCCGTAGCACTGGTAGAGCAAGGCACTCTGCACCCGGGGGACTTCGTGGCCGTGGGCGATACTTACGGCAAGATACGAAACTTAGAAGCGACTACCGGCGAAACCTTGCCCGAGGCAAAACCTTCTACGCCGGCAGTTATTACCGGGCTTAAAGCCCTACCGGAGTTTGGCGAGCAGTTCAGGGTTATGCCTAGTGAAAAAACTGCCCGCGAGGCGGCAAATACTGCGGCACAATCTGCTAAGGAACAAGGTAGTTCTACGGCCACAACCGGCGGCGAGCTGCTGCGCATCATTAGCCGGGCTAATCAGTTGAACGAACTTAACGTGGTCATAAAGACTGACGTACAAGGCTCACTAACTTCTGTGGTTGACAGCCTAAAGACGCTAAACAGCGAGGAAGTAGCGGTTCGCGTAGTCAGCTCCGGGGTGGGCGTAATATCCGAGCGCGACGTACATACCGCGGCCACCAGTAAGGCCATAATTTATGGCCTTCATATATCTTTGCCAGTGTCCATCAAACGCTTGGCAATGCGCGACCAGGTAACGGTTCGTTTGTTCAGTGTCATCTACGAACTGATTGACGATGTCAAAACCGAGCTGGAAAGTTTACTAACCCCTGAAGTCATTGAGAAAAACTTGGCAAAACTAATTGTAAAAGGCGTTTTTAAAACCAGTAAAAATGAAATTATTTGCGGCGGCGAAGTTACCGCCGGTAAAATAAGCCTGCCGGCTTTAGCCCGGGTGACCCGCGACAAAGAGATTTTGGCCCAGGACTTGGAGGTTACCAGTCTTAAATCCGGCCCGACAGATGTTAAAGAGGTGGATGCTGGGCAAATGTGCGGCCTAAGCCTAAAGACCGAAGAGCGTCTAAATATTGCCGAAGGCGATCGCATAGAGTTTTATAGTAGGCAAACTAAGGTCCGCAAACTCTGACCCAAAATAGCATCTTTGGTTGCGTAATGTCGGCATATATGCTATAAAAGAAGCTTAAACGAGAGAGAGTTTATCAAACATGGAATTAGTTCGGAATACTAATGCATATGAATCCGCTAGGGTTGATGAAGTACCAAACCCTGTAGCAGGTGGATTAGCATTGGTTGAGCCAATCTCCGAAGATCTACAGCCAGACATGGCGATTAACTATCGAGATCAAACTTGGGAAGAGGCGCTTGAGGCTCGCAGACTTCAAGACGATACCGAAAAACCCCCGGGACGAATAAATAGAATTCGGGTAGGCGCCGCGGCTATTGCGATTGTCGGCTTGGCTAAGTTATCTAAACATAAGCACAACGCTGTGGCGCAAGCTGAACAACTGCGCCAGCGAGCAGAGGACATCTGGTACCGGGGTAATGCCAGGTTGGAAAATCTTAAATTTTACATGACTGACCCGGAAAAAGGCCGCCGCCGCCAAGCAACAACGGTCGGAGCAATTATTGGCTTTTCTGCGCTGGTATTGGCTAATCGGTACGGCGCATTTGATTTTGGTGACGATAGCGTTATACATGAAATCGGCAGTGCGTCCGATCCTTCGGATCCGTCCATTGTGGGATTTGAAACACCTGCTATCGAGACACCCGCGCCAATTGTTGCTGATACGATACCAGCTGACACTACACCAAACATTATTTCGTCATCTTCTGGTGGCGGCCAGGTACGCGAGCAGGTTCAAACCTTAACCACTGCCAGACTTGACCGCGCCAATAGTACTATTTGGGATCAAGTACAGTCGGTTTTAACGCGGGAAAGCGGACGGCAACCATCTCACGAGGACGTACTTCAAGCTACACGAAAAGTCTTAACTTTGAACAACCTAAGCTGGGAGGATGCCCGCCATTTGCCAGTAGGCTATAAGTTTAAAATTCCTGTCGACCTTTAGCTCAACCCACGGGTTGTACTAGAGCCTAAGAAGGTTTAATCTGGAGATATGTTTCAGCTTGATAATAATCTGCTGGTTGATCTAGGCTTAGGCGAACTGCCGGCGCCTGAAAAGAACAAAATGCTAGCTCATATTTATGAGACGCTGGAGCTTCGGGTTGGTATGCGTTTGGCTGAGCAAATGACCGATGCCCAGCTGGACGAATTTGAAAGTTTTATAGATAAAAATGATGAAAAAGGCGCGCTTAACTGGCTGGAAACCAATTTTCCGGACTATAAAAAAGTGGTTGAGCAGGAGTTAGAAAAGCTAAAAGCCGAAGTAAAGAGCCAAGCCCCAGCCATCGTAGAAGCCACCATGAGCGAGCTTCAAGCCAATCAGCCCCCACCAGCGGCTTAAATTACCATTAGTCAAATTCACATTTACCAAATTATTTTTCAATTTTCATTAGCCTAATTTTTAGAAATGGTACCTGGTAAATAATTAGTTCAATTGGTAAATGGCAAATTAGTTCTTGTGGCCCAGCAAAAAGTCCTTGCCGGTCATAGTTCGTCCGGAGGGAGCGACAAGTTCCAAAACTTCCAGCCAGCCAGGTTGGCAAGCAACGACCAATTTGCCATCACTTTCGTTTTTAGCAGTTCGGGCTTTGGTAAGTATAACTCTCTGGCCGTTAATTTCGGCGCTTGACTTGGGATAGCCCAAATAGGCCCTGATTTGTCGCTCGTAAACCTCGGCTGGTTGAGTCCAATCAATATAACCATCCTCTTTTTTCAGCAGATTGCTATAAGTTGCCCTAGAGGCGTCTTGGGGCTGGGGAGCAAGACCTCCGTCGATAATTGAGGGCAGTTTTTCGCTCAAAAAACTAGCTCCACACTCCGCCAGACGGGACGTTAACTCCGGACCCGACTCCTCATCAGTTAAAACTACCGATTTTTGGTCGTAAACCGGACCTTCATCCATTTCAGCAGTGAGCCGCATTAGCGAAATACCGGTTTGCCCATCCCCGTTTAAGATGGCCGCTTCAATTGGCGAGGCTCCGCGCCATTTGGGAAGCAGGGAAGGATGTACATTAATAATCCCGCCCGGGAATATATCTATAAGAGTCTGAGGAATAATTTTGCCATATGCCGCCAAAATCCCGTGCGATGGCTCTAGGCTGGCTATCTCGTAAACGACTTTGGGCAGAGAGGCTGGTTGAAGTACGGGAATTTTGTGTTTGGCGGCAACGGTTTTAACGAGCGGAGGAGTGAGTTTTTGCCCGCGCCCGGACTTAGCATCCGGTTTAGTTACGACCGCTACAATATTCCAGCCGTCAGCAATAAGCCGTTTCAGGCTGGCAGTGCTGAAATCCTCAGTCCCGAAAAATATCAGTCTCACATTCTTAGCGTCAGCCAGCCTGCCGTCCAGCGAAGCTGGTCGCACCGCTGGCTTATTTGCTATTTTCGGCTTGCCGCTTTGCGATGCGCTCTCACTGTATTTCATATACAGCTCGTTTGCGCTTCGCTACGGCGCACCAAAACTAGCCTAATCGCTAAAAATGTGAGAATTTTTAACCTTTCCATAGTCTACATTTTCTAGCTTCCCATCCTTGGTCAAGGAGTAAAAAGCCTTGGGGTTATCTTTGATATGGTCAATAAACATTATGCCGCTGCAGTGGTCAACCTCGTGCTGCAGCACCCGGGCTAAGAAGCCTTCGGCCCGCACCCGCACTTCATGGCCGTTCTCGTCTAATGCCCGCATTCTAATTTTGCTATGCCGGGGAACTTTTCCATATACGTCAGCTACGCTTAAACAGCCCTCAAAATCTTGCTCAATCTCGCCCTCCAACTTGGTTATCTGGGGGTTAATAAAGACACTAAAACTTTTGTCTTGCTTATTGTCAAAATCATTTCTGACAATAACGATCTTTAACGGCCGGTTGATTTGAATAGCCGCCAGCGCCACACCGACTTCGTGCTTTCGGCTAGCTTCCCAGTCCAGCGTAGAGCTTTTCATATCCTCAATGACTTGGCGGATTTCGTCTGTAATTAAGCCGACTTTTGTCGACGAGCGCCGCAGATGTGCATCGGGCAGGGAAATAATAATGTCCTTATTAGCCATTCGTTAGATTATAGAGGATAGATGTTAGAAGTTAGAGCTTTTATTCCAACCTCTATCGTCTAACATCGAACGTCTAAAGAAGGTCGGTGGGATCTAAATCAACAATCCAATCGGACGGGACGCTTTTAGCGATAGTTACCAAATGCCCGCGAGCTTTGCTTTTTACGACCAATTGCCAGTAAAAATAGCGGCCGCGGCGGCCGTAAAAACTTGGCGCCGGGCCGATAATCTCTACTGGTAATTTCAGGCTAGCTACCCGCTCTTTTAATTTTTCAGCGGCGGCATTAGCCCCCGACAGCGTAGCCCGCCGGCAGGACAGCTTTAGTAAATACGCGAAAGGCGGAAACTTAAAAGCTTTTCGCTCCGCCAGTATATATTTGTAAAACGAAGGCCAATCGCTTGCAGTTGCGGACTGCAGAATTGCATTGTCCGGCTCGTAGCTTTGGACTACAACGTGGCCTTGGCCATGGCCTCGGCCAACTCTGCCGATAACCTGGTTGGTTAGCTGATATGCGCGTTCTGTTGCACTAAAATCAGGCAAACCCGCCGATGTTTCGGACGCTATGATGCCCACCAGCCCGAGCTTGGGCAAGTCAAAGCCTTTGGCCAGTAGCTGAGTACCAACCAAAATATCAATCTCGCCGTGCTTCAAGCGAGAATAGACCTCGTGAACCCGTTCGCCGGCAATATTATCGCTGTCAAAACGCTGAACCCGGAACTCAGGGTACAGCTTGGCCACGGTTTCTGCTAAAGCTTTAGTGCCCATACTCCTATATATAATGTCTGGGTTGCCGCAAGACGGGCAGGCTTGGGGTGGTACGTCTTGATGCCCGCAGGTATGGCAGCGTACCTGGTGATGGTCGCCGTGATAGACTAGAGGGATATCACAATTGGGGCAGAGCATTTCCCAGCCGCAGTTTCGGCATAGGATTAGCCTGGCCGTACCACGTCGATTTAGGTAAAGCATAACTTGTGCTTTTGCCGACAGGGTTTTAGAGATAGACTCTATCAATTGATTCGATAAATACGGATTGGTGGTGAAATTTTTGCGGTCTTTGGAATCAATAATCTCGGTAACCACCTTAGCATTGCTTCCGTTGACAGCCTTTTGGGTCATGCGGGCAATACTGTGCCGGGCAGAGGCCAGGAAGTAATCGGTTACCGATGGTGTCGCTGTGCCCAAAATAACTCTACTACCAGCTAAGGCGGCGAGCTGGCTGGCTACCCGATTGGTATGATAGCGCGGAGCATGCTCTTGCTTGTAGGCTGGTTCGTGGGCTTCATCAACAACTATTAACCCCGGATTTTGGACTGGTGCGAAGAGCGCCGAGCGCGGACCAATAATAATCACCGGCTCAGTGCTTTCTAAAACTGCCAGCCAAATTTTCTTACGCTGTGAAGTTGTAAGCTGGGAGTGCAGGACATATGCCGGACTGGGCAATAACTGCTCTACAGCCGCGGCTAATTGGCTAGTCAAAGCTATTTCTGGGGTAAGCAAGATAACCGATTTACCGGCGGATAAAGTACTTTGAGCCAGCTCTAAATAAACCCGGGTTTTGCCAGTTCCGCTGTCCCCGTGTAGTAAGCTAGTTGCCAATTTGTTTTTAGAAATTGTGTTAACCGCCTTTTTTTGATGCGGTGTCAGGGGCTTGTCAAGTTCTAGCTGTAGGGGGCCGGTTTCCGCCAGCTCTTGCAGCTGCACGGCTCTGCGAATGGTTGGTTTGGTGGGTGCGAACTGCCGAAGAGCCTCGCCGGCGGAGCAGGCGTAGTAGTCTTGCAGCCACCTAGCTAACCCTAGACAATGGGCCGGTAAAAGCTGTTCGCTAAACTTGGCTTTGATCGATTTGACGTTGAAGCTTGGTTTTTCGACTTCGGCTGTAACGAAACCGGTGACCATTGCTTGGCGCAGAGGTATGGTAACTACAGAGCGCGGCTTCATCTTATCTTTGAAACCATAAGTCAGGGCTTTATCGCTGTGGTAGCGGCCATCAGCAACCAACACCTCGTAGTAATGCATAGAACCATTGTAATGCCTGGTGTCATTACAATGAATGGTCAATGCTCAATATATTGATGCATTGCACCATTGTTCCAAGTATCATTTATTCATTGAAAATTGCTTGGCGGCTTGCAATGCCGACAGGCTGTGGCTATACTATTTTGTAGCGTTGTTCGAAAAACAATGGAGGTGCTTGTGCTTGATACTTTTATCACGTCCCGGGTGAGGCGAAAAATTATTGTGGTCTATGCTAAATACCCTGATTTCAAAACACACGTCAGAGGTCTAGCAAAGCTCATTAAAGAAGATGCCGGCAATATTCAGCGCGAACTGAAGCGAATGGAAAAGATTGGTTTCTTGATGAGCGAGCGCCAAGGTAACACTAAGATTTACTACACCAACAAGCATTTCCCAATTTTTAAAGAGCTGCAAAGTATTGTTATGAAGTCTCAACGGGCGGCCCAGCAAAAACGCCAAAACCAATCCCAAGCACTATAGCCGCACTGGCCTGCTTGCAAGCAGAGCGTGCAACACTGCCGGCGCTCTTGGCGCATTACTTTGTTGGAGACTCTGCTACTCCCTCAATGTATTGAAGATACATCTCGGTCCGTTGTTCGCCTCCGCCTTGTACTCCGCCAAGCTACAGTACTTGGCTATTAGATAATAATTGCAAATTCTTATCTGTTAGCGTAGAATACCACGGATATGATTACCGTAACCCGCAAAGATTCTAAAGAGTCTGTAGAAAATTTATTACGCCGTTTTTCGCGCAAAGTCCAGCAGTCTGGTGTCTTGGCCGAGGCCAAGCAAGGCCAGTATTTCACAAAGCCTTTTAGCAAACGCGACCGGCGAGCCAAAGCCATCGTTCGCAAAGAACGCCGTGCCGCCAAAGTCAAAAAGCTGAAGCTAGGACGCTAACTCCTGCCAGAGACCAAAGAGGTTGAATTAAGTGCAAGAACAAATAGACAAAGACTTAAAGCAAGCTATGTTGGCAGGCAATAAGGCTGCTGCCGAAACTCTGCGGGGGCTAAAAAGTGCCATACATAACCAAGCTATTAGTCTAGGCTCCCAGGATACTGGATTGAGCGATGAGCAAGCCCAAAAAATCTTGGCCAGCGAGGCCAAAGCTCGGACTGAAGCGGCAGATATTTACAATACCGCTGGCGAGACCGAGCGAGCCAACAGAGAACTGCTAGAAAAAAAGATCATTGATAGCTATCTACCGGCGCAAATGGGTGAGCTTGAGCTCAAAATCCTCATTGATAAACAAATCAGCGCGCTAGGAGCTACTAGCCAAGCAGACATGGGCAAGGTCATTGGGGCTGTTAAAGCCGAGGCCGGTGCCGCCGCCGACGGCGCCACCATTGCCGGATTAGTCAAAGAAAAACTTCAATGATTATCATAATAGGCATCGCTGGGGCTGGAAAAAGCACCCAGGGCCAGCTATTAGCAAAAAAACTTGGTTGCCCATGGCTATCAACCGGGCAGCTGTTGCGCCAGCACATAGCCGGCCAGCAGACCTTGAAAAAAATGTTAAATGGCGAAATTCTTAACGACGACGTGCTTCTGCCGCTGCTTGATGCCGAGCTAAAACGCCTGGCCGCCGATAGCCGCGAGTTAGTTTTGGACGGCAGTCCTAGAACCATGCGCCAAGCCCAGTGGCTAGCTGATAAAATCAAGGCCGACGAGATAAAATTAACGGCTGTTGTTCATCTCAAAGCATCCAAAAAGGTAGTTATGGAGCGTCTGCTGGCCCGGGGTCGCCCAGACGATACGGTCGCGGCAATCGCCCAGCGCTTTTCGGAGTTTGACCAAACCATCGTACCGATTGTTAATTTCTTTCAGACCCAAGGCTTCAAAGTCCACGAAATAGACGGCGAAGGTCCGGTGAAGATTGATGCCAAGCGCATCAACCAAGCACTGGAGCTTTGATGAAGCCGAAAACTCAAGAACAGATTGCTGCCATGCGCGAAGGTGGGGCAATACTGGCTAAAATCATGGCCGAGCTGGCCAAAATAGTCAAACCAGGCCTTAAACCGACCGAGATATCCGCCCGGGCTAGCGATCTTATTAAAAAAAACCAGGTTCGGCCGGCCCTACTGGGTTTCCAGGGTTATCAGGATGTAATGTGCGTATCCGTAAACGAAGCTGTAGTCCACGGTATTCCCGGCAAAGAGCCGTTTAAAGCTGGCGACGTAGTGAAGCTAGACTTGGCAATCGCGCATAAAGATATGATTGTAGATACAGCCGTAACCGTAGCAGTCGGCAAGCCTTCGGCTGAAGTAAAACGTTTGCTGGAAGGCACCCGCCGAGCTCTGTCAGCCGGAATTGAGGCTATCTCTGGCGATGGCACCCGAGTGGGCGATATTAGCTCGGCGATTGAGGACATTCTCAAAAAAAACCACTTAGGAATCGTACGCGATCTGGTCGGCCATGGAGTCGGGTACTCGGTACATGAGAACCCTAATATTCCCAATTACGGCTCGGCTGGCACCGGCCCGAAGCTCTCTGCCGGTATGACAATCGCCATAGAGCCAATGGCCACCCTGGGCGGTTGGGAGGTGGGGGTGCTTAAAGACGGTTGGACGGTGGTGACCCGCGACGGCTCACTGGCCGCCCATTTTGAGCACACCGTCCTGATCACCGAAGACTCCGCTGAAATCCTGACACTTGCCGATAAGTAAGCTCTAGAGGTATACTGCTGGCTAGCAGCAAGCTATATAATAAATACATAAAAATGAGCGAAGAAAAATTCTCCTACTTTGTCGGCGTGGATATCGGAACCACCGCTGTTAGGTGTGTAGTTGGCGAGCTAGGCGCCGATGCTGCTACCCCCTCAGTTATTGGCTATGCACAGGCGCCCAACACCGGTCTTAGAAAGGGCAATGTCGCCCATGTTGACGAAGTTGCCGGCGCTGTCACCGCGGCGGTTAGCGAAGCTGAACGGATGAGCGGGCGGGACATTAAAACTGCGACCGTTAATGTAAATGGCTCGCACGTGCAAGGCATTAACAGTAAGGGCGTAATTGCTATCAGCTCTGCTAACCGGATAATTACAGATGACGACAGGATTCGCGTAGAAGAAGCCGCTACCATTGTGCAGTTGCCGCCCAATAAGGACATCATCCAAGTTTTTGCCAAAAATTACCGCCTGGACGGCCAAGAGAATATTAAAGACCCGGTAGGCATGCACGGTGTTCGGCTGGAAGTTGACACCCATATTGTGGTAGCCTCCACGCCGGCCCTCCGCAGCCTGGAGCAAGTTTTTGAAAAAGCAGAACTCGTCCCCGCCCACCGTACGGTAACCAGCCTGGCGGCCGCTGAAGCCATGCTGGACCGCAAGCAAAAGGATTCCGGAGTGGCGGTTTTAGATATTGGCGCGGCGACAACCAACATGGTAGTAATTGAAGACGGCGAGGTAGAACACATCGCGGTAATACCGATGGGCGGAACCCATATAACCAACGACCTGGCTATTGGTTTGAAGTGCGATCTTGACGTGGCCGAGCTAGTCAAGCTTAAACACGCTACTCTTTCTAAAGCCACCAGGGGTGAGATTAGCTTTGTTAAAAATGGCGAGACGCTTCACTTTGATAAAGAGATGCTGCGCATTATCGTAGAAGCTCGGGTAGAAGAGCTGTTGGAATACGTGGACAAAGAGCTAAAGAGAATTCATCGCTCCAGAAAGCTGCCTGGCGGGGTGGTCTTTTGCGGCGGGACCGCTAAATTGCCTGGGTTGGTGGATTTTGCTAAGGATGTTATTGAGTTGCCAGCCCGGGTAGGCAGTTGGAGCCATATCGCCAAAGTCGTTGATGGCCTAGACGAGCAATCTTATGCCCCCGCGGTAGGCCTAATGCTGCTGGATATGCTGCTTGGCCCGGCGGAACGCCGCCACTTTGCCGAAGCCCAACCCGGTATTTTGCAGTCTATAAATGTATCGGTTTCTAATCTGTTAGGCAAGTTCAAAAAACGCAGCTAAAGACATTGACTCATTTTTTTGTTCAGCCGCGTATGTAAAAAAGCGGGCTGAACAGCAATTGCATTCAATACCAACTGTTTCGTATAATAAAACCTATCTTTCTTGTTTAGTAAAAAGTGGAGAATAATATATGCCCCAAGTGGAACCCGCAATAGAAACTTTCGCGCGTATCAAAGTAATTGGTGTCGGCGGGGCCGGCGGAGCGGCCATAAATCGCATGGTTGATTCCGGCGTAACGGGGGTAGATTTTGTTGCCGTCAACACTGACGCCCAGGCTCTGCACCATTCCAAAGCCCACCAGAAGGTTCATATCGGCAAAGAAGAAACCCGCGGTTTGGGCGGCGGCGCCGACCCAGGCGTCGGCCAGCGGGCCGCCGAAGAATCGGAGAATGAAATCTCCGAAGCCATAAAGGGCGCGGACATGGTCTTTGTGACCATTGGCGCCGGTGGCGGCACCGGTTCCGGCGCCGGCCACATTGTTGCCGAGCTGGCCAAAAAATCCGGAGCCTTGGTGGTTGGTTTCGCTACTCGGCCGTTTGCTTTTGAAGGCGAAAAACGCCGCCGTAACGCCGAAGTGGCTATTGAAAAACTGGCCCGCAACGTGGATACCCTAATCACTATCCCTAACGATAAGCTACTAACTACCATAGACCGCCGGACACCGCTGTTGGAAGCCTTTAAAGTGGCCGATGACGTACTGCGCCAGGGCGTACAAGGCATATCCGATCTTATAACTGTTCATGGACTTATCAATCTGGATTTTGCCGATGTTAAAACGGTGATGAGTAATGCCGGCTCGGCCTTAATGGGCATCGGCCGGGCCTCCGGCGAGAACCGGGCCATAGAAGCCGCCCAGCAGGCAATTTCGTCACCGCTTTTGGAAGTTTCCATAGATGGAGCCCGCGGAGTGCTGTTTAACGTCATTGGCGGCCCGGATATGACTATGCACGAGATTAACACCGTAGCCGAGACCATAACTTCTGCGGCCGACGAGGCCGCCACAATCATTTTCGGGGCGACTATTAACCCTGACCTAGAAGGCGAAATAATCGTTACCGTGGTGGCCACCGGTTTTGACGACAGCTACTACGCTAACCGCAACACCAAAGCTGCCCAACTGCTGCGCCAAGTTGCCGAAGCTGATGACAGTCTGCCCGGCTCGCCCCAGGTGGACGAGCACACCATGAAAGACCTGGATATGGACTTAGCAGATAACGCAGGTGACGGAGCCGATCATTTCCACAGCGACGATACGCCTAATATCTGGGCTCTAGGCGGCGACGAACAAAATATGGGAGAAGAAGACCGCAAGGACAGCAGCGAGCAAGACCTAGACAAACCGTCGTTCCTGCGCCGTCTAAGAAGCCGCAGCAAATCCGAGGCGGCTAAGACTGGTAAAGACGAGGCTAAGCACAGTGAAGATATTGCTAGCGATGAACCAGCAGAACCAGAGCCTGATGTAGCTGATGACCAGGCAGATGTGCAAGATAATGATGGTAGAGACAAAGTCGAAGATAACAAGGGTGGCGGCAATAAACCAAAGAAGGGCAAAAGTAAAGCGTAAGCTTTACTTTGTAATTAATACACCAAAAAAGTGCTTGCTATACCGCTATGGATAGAGTTAACATAAGTTTCACGAACACTACATGTAGTGACAGCACCTTAAGCGGTAGGGGTCAATCATGAAATGCACAAATTGCAGCGTAACCAACACCAAGGTAATTGAATCGCGGGATGTGGCCGATGGCGAAGCCATTCGCCGCCGCCGCCAATGCCTGGCTTGCGGCTATCGTTTCACAACCTATGAGCGGCTAGAGCGGCCCAACTTAACAGTCGTTAAGCGCGATGGTACCCGGCAGTTGTTCGCTCGGGATAAACTAATGGCTGGATTGCAGCAGGCTTGTGAGAAAACTTTGGTAAGCAGTGTGGCTTTGGAAGCTTTTGTGGCGAGCGTTGAGCGCGAACTATACGGTCGCGGCGAGCCAGAAGTCAGCTCCGTGGACATCGGAGAGCTGGTAATGAGCGAGCTTCCGGCACTAAACGAAGTAGCATATGTGCGTTTCGCCAGCGTGTATCGGAAATTCCGCGATATTGGTGGTTTTGAGCGCGAACTTACAAAAATGCGCAAAGCTAAAACAACGACCCCTAAGAAAACAAAGTAAGCAAAAAATAACAATCGATTTTTTGGGCTAACTTGTTGCCTTGGATTGTGCTTTTAGTTACTATTAGCAATGTCTAAGGGAGCAAAGGGTGGCGCTTTTTAAACCAGCAAAAAAGTACTAACCCCGGTTAGCTTCAAGATAAAAACCTTAAAATATAAACTCAAGGATGAGGGAGGCAGGAATGGCACAGGCAGTTAAAAGCACAGTTAGAAGGCTCTTCGTAAAGCCCGGTAAGAAGGCATACGATAGCCTAGCTTGGGTTAGCCGGGACTCGCTAATAAGCAACCCGGGAACCGGAAAAGTCGTATTTGAACAAAAAAACGTAGAGATCCCCGAGGGCTGGAGCCTAAACGCTATTAATATCGTGGCCCAAAAATATTTTACCGGTACCCCCGGAACGCCAGAGCGCGAAACTTCTTTGCGCCAGTTAGTTGATCGAGTAGCCGATACCGTCACCCGCGCCGGTAGCCGCGAAGGTTATTTTGTAAGCGAGCTTGAAGCCGAAGATTTTAAGCAAGAGCTCAAATTTGTGCTGGCCACCCAGCGGGCAGCTTTTAACTCGCCAGTTTGGTTTAATATCGGGGCCGCCGGCCGGGCCCAGCAGGCTAGCGCTTGCTTTATTTTGGGCATCGAGGACACCATGGAGTCTATTTTGAACTGGTATGCCGAAGAAGGCATGATTTTCAAGGGCGGCTCCGGGTCGGGCATCAACTTAAGCGTTCTGCGCAGCTCGGCCGAACCGCTGTCCGGCAGCAGCGGCACGGCTTCCGGCCCGCTTAGCTTTATGCGCGGCGCCGATGCCAGCGCCGGGGCTATTAAGTCCGGCGGTAAAACTCGCCGGGCGGCTAAAATGGTTATTCTGAACGCTGATCACCCCGATGTAGAGGAATTTATTTGGTGTAAGGCCTTAGAAGAGCGTAAATCCCGGGTGTTGGCTGAAGCCGGTTTTGACATGGACTTAGATGGTCGTGACGCCTATTCTGTCCAGTACCAAAACGCCAACAACTCAGTCCGGGTAACCGATGAATTCATGCAAGCCGTAGAAAATGATGAAGATTGGCAGCTTCGCGCTGTGAAGACAAAAAAAACGGTGCGAACAGTCAAAGCTCGGGACTTGATGCGCCAATTCGCTCAAGCCGCCTGGGAGTGCGCCGACCCGGGTATGCAGTACGACACTATCGCTAACCGCTGGCATACTGCGCCAAACGCCGGACGAATCAACGCCTCCAATCCCTGTAGCGAGTACATGCACCTGGATAATTCGGCCTGTAATTTGGCGTCCATTAACCTGCTTAAGTACCTAAATGATGACGGCAGTTTTGACATAGAAGCCTTCAAACACACCGTGGAGCTAATGTTCACCGCCCAAGAAATCCTGGTTGGCTACTCGAGCTATCCAACAAAAAGTATTGGCAAGAACGCCCGAGCTTACCGGGAGCTAGGACTTGGTTACGCCAATCTGGGCGCACTACTGATGGCCCAAGGCTTGCCCTATGACTCTGAGCAGGGCCGAGCCCAAGCCGCGGCGGTGACCGCGTTAATGACCGGCCACGCTTACGCCACCAGCGCGAAGATGGCCAAGCGGGTCGGCCCATTCGCCGGCTATGACAAAGATTCGCAGGCCATGAACAAAGTACTTAGCATGCACCGCGAGGAAGTCGACAAAATAGACCCCAGCTTAGTTAGTGAGGATTTACTCTCGGCGGCTGCCGCAGCGTGGGATGAGGCTATAGAGCTAGCAAAAAAACACGGTGTTAGAAACTCTCAAGCTTCGGTACTAGCGCCAACCGGTACAATCGGACTGATGATGGACTGCGATACTACCGGTATTGAGCCGGACCTGGGGCTTTCTAAGCTCAAGAAATTGGTTGGCGGCGGTACCATGACCATTGTCAACCAGACGGTGCCTAGGTCTTTACGAAGCTTAGGATACAACCGCGGGGAAGTGGAAGACATTGTTAACTATATTGATGTGGAGAAAACAATCATCGGCGCCCCACACCTCAAAGACGAACATTTAGCAGTCTTTGCCTGTAGCATGGGCGACAACGCTATCCACTATTTGGGGCACGTAAAAATGATGGCCGCTGTCCAGCCGTTTATCTCCGGCGCGATAAGCAAAACCGTCAATATGCCCGAAGATGTCAGCGTAGAAGATGTGCAGCAGCTACACATGGATGCCTGGAAAATGGGCTTAAAAGCCATCGCTATTTACCGCGATAACTGTAAGGTTGCCCAGCCGCTTTCGATGGCTAAAAAGGCTGGGGCTGCCGCCAGCCCAGCGGCCTTAGCCGACGCCATCGCCGAGCCGGTTTTGGCCCGCGCTGTTGTGCGCAACGAACTGCCCAGAATACGAAACTCTAAGACCTTCAAGTTTTCGGTAGCCGGCACCAAAGGCTACATGATTGTTGGTGAGTACGAGGACGGATCGCCCGGGGAACTGTTTGTCAGCAGTGCCAAAATGGGCTCCACCTTGCGCGGTGTGATGGATGCCTTCGGTGTTTCCATAAGCTACGGTTTGCAGTATGGCGTACCTCTAAAACAATATGTCCGGGCCTTTACCAGCACCAGCTTTGCACCGGCAGGTATTACCGAGGACCCCGACATCCGGACTGCCAGCTCTATAATTGACTACATTTTCCGCCGCTTGGGCCTAACTTATCTGAGCTTTGATGACCGACTTGAGGTCGGGCTGGCTACTTTGGATGATATGCCCGAAGGCCAAACCAGCTTGCTGGGCGAGGGGAGTGCCAGCGAAGAGTCCGAATCAGCCGTAGAACAAGCCATAGGCGCGGTTGCCGAGGCCGAAGCGGCTATTACCGAGGCGGTGGCGACTATCGCCGCCAGCACCGCCCAGCCCGAAACTATCCATGAACAGGTACCAGAACCTAAGGCAGAAATTGCTAAAAGCAATGGGTTGACAGATCTGAGCCTAGACCCCGACGCGCCGCTGTGCTTTAACTGCGGCAACCAGACCCAGCGCGCTGGCTTCTGCTATGTCTGCACCTCCTGCGGCAGCACTACCGGCTGTTCCTAGGCAGTTCTAAGTGGTTGAACTAGCTTTCTTTTAGCTCTTTAGATTCTTGGAGAATTTCTAAAAGCGTTGCACCAGATACTAAACGACTTTCTATCCATTTTCTTTTACCGGGGGGATCGAGACCAGCACCGAGATTATCAGCTATGCCCAAAAGTAGTTCTGCTCGCGTAGCGCGTTTCTCTGGGTCGACAAAAATTGATTCAAATTCTCCTGGCTCAAAGGCCAGCTGATTTTGGACGTCTACTATTGGATCACCGGTCATTTCAGGAATTTCCACTGGGTCGCTTTCTACAAAAATGGGAAATTCACTAAGTACTCTTTCTGGCTTCATAACCTCGCCCAATCAATTAATTTAAGAGAAGTATATATCTTGAGACCTAACCTTGCTATCATAAGCATCATGAAAGTGGTGGTTTTGTATCATCCTAAAAGCGAACACGGCGGCAAGGTGGAAGATTACGCTAAGGAGTTTGAGAAGCTTCACAAAGACCGAAAACTAGAGCTTATCAGCCTGGAAACGATAGAGGGTGCCGAAATGGCTAAACTGTACGACATAGTCCAGTATCCAGCCGTCCTGGCTACCGCTCGTGACGGCACGTTACTGCGGTTCTGGCAGGGCGAAAATCTCCCCTTACTGCGCGAGCTTGACTATTACTTCCAGGACTAGGGTATTGGGGCAATGGGTAGAGAGGTATAGAAAAGTTCATTCTGCTGTTGTGACCTTACAATCCTAAATCTTAATTTTTTAGGCTATTTTCTCTGTTATACGGTATAGTTTTAGGTGATGAGCGAGAAAGTGAAAAACCAAAAATCTCAGTTTTCTCAGATGGAGGAGGAAGTCCTTAAGGTTTGGGAAACCGAAAAGACTTTTGAAAAAAGCGTTGAGAATAGGCAGGGCGCGAAGCATTTTGAATTTTACGACGGCCCGCCGTTTGCCAACGGCCTGCCGCACTTTGGCCACTCGCTGGTAACCTCTATTAAAGACTCCGTCTTGCGCTACAAAACTATGCGCGGCCACCACGTGCCGCGGCGTAACGGCTGGGACTGCCACGGCTTGCCCGTGGAATTCGCCATAGAAAAGCAGTTCGGGGTGTCCGGTAAAAAACAGATTGAGCAGCTGGGACTAGAAAAATTTAACGCCGCTTGCCGAGATTCCATCTTCAAATATAAAGCTGATTGGGAAACTTTTATGGCCCGCATCGGCCGCTGGAGCGATTACGGTCATTACTATGCTACCGTGGACACTAACTATACTGAAAGCGTCTGGTGGGTTTTGTCGCAAATTGATAAAAAAGGTTTGCTGTACCGCGGCCTTAAATCGGTGCCCTATTGCCCGCGCTGCGAGACCCCGTTATCTAATTTTGAGCTTAATGAAGGCTACCGCGATAACGTGCCTGACCCCAGTGTATATGTGACATTTCCGCTAATTTCAGACCCCAATGCCAAACTTTTAGCCTGGACCACCACGCCATGGACTTTGCCAGCCAACGCCGCCCTGGCGGTAGACCCCGGCGCTGACTACGCGTTTGTTAAGCTCAAATCAGACGGCTCAATCCTAATCTTGGTTAGTAACCGTCTGGAAGAGCTAACCTTGCGAAAAACTGACTATAGCCTCTTAAAAACGGTCAAGGGGCAAGAATTAGTAGGACTGCGCTACGCGCCGCTATATCCGCTAAACGGGGCCAAATATGGCCCTGAGCAGGCTAAAAACGCCCACCAGGTCTTGGCTGAGCCGACGGTTAGCTTGGAGGACGGCACTGGCATCCTGCATGTAGCGCCGCGCTATGGCGAAACCGACTTGGCGTTGGGCCAGCGTGAAAACCTGCCGTTAATAGAAAGCGTAGACTCATCCGGCCACATAGTGGGCGAGTTTACAGATATAGCCGGTATGTTTTTCAAAGCCGCCGATGAGCATATTATTGCCCAATTAACCCGTGATAGCAGGGTTTTCGCCGCTGAAACCAAAGAGCATACTTATCCGTTTTGTTGGCGCTGTGACACGCCGCTGATGTACTTTGCCACTACCACCTGGTTTATTGAGGTCAGCAAGGTTCGTGAAAATATGCTTAAAACTGCGCAGCAGATCAACTGGATGCCGGCTAACATCAAAACCGGCCGTTTTGGCAAGTGGTTGGAGGGCGCCCGGGACTGGGCCATCTCGCGCAACCGCTACTGGGGTGCGCCGCTGCCGGTCTGGGTCAACACCAATGACGAAAACGACTATATCGTGGTTGGCTCTATCGAACAGCTCAAAGAGTTAGCTGGGCCGGATATCAAAGTTGATGACTTGCACCGGCCATTTATAGACCAAATAAGTTTTCAAAAAGATGGTAAAACCTACAAAAGAGTAGAGGAGGTGCTGGATTGCTGGTTTGAGTCCGGTTCTATGTCAGTCGCCCAGTGGCATTATCCCTTTGAAAATGCAGAGAAAATAGAGCAGGGAGTTTCATTTCCGGCAGATTTTATCACTGAAGGATTAGATCAAACCAGACTATGGTTTTACGTCCAGCACGTTATTTCCACTATTTTATTTAACCAGCCGGCCTATAAGAACGTCGTAGTTAATGGCATTATGCTGGCCGCTGACGGGCAAAAATTAAGCAAAAGGCTTAAAAACTACCCGCCAACAGAGGAAGTCTTTAATAGCGAAGGCGCCGATGCCTGGCGGCTTTATATGTTATCTTCCACCCAGGCAACAGAGACGGCCGATTATCTTCGTTTTGACCGCGGCGCGCTAACAAATACCAGCCGCAACATACTGGGGACGCTCTATAACAGTTTTAAATTTTTTGAAACTTACTCGGCCTTAGATAAATGGCAGCCAGGGAAGTTTTCGCGGTCTAGCTCCTCTAATCTGTTAGACCAGTGGATTTTAGCCCGGGTAGATGAAACTACTGCCGCTAGTACCAAAAACGCCGATGGCTACAAGATTGCCCACGCTATTACACCGATATTTAGTCTTGTGGATGATCTTTCCAACTGGTATATCCGCCGCTCTCGCCGCCGCTTTTGGAAAAGCCAGAATGATGATGATAAGAAACAGGCTTATGCCACCTTGCACTACAGTCTGATAACTGTCTGCCAACTCCTAGCGCCGTGGGCACCATTTCTGCCGGACTATATGTGGCGCAAGCTTGCGCAGGGAACTAATTTACCAGAATCAGTACACCTAAGCGACTGGCCATCTGTTAAAAAGCCGGATAGTACCAGCACTAAACTGCTAGAAGATATGACCAAAGTCAGAGAAGTTATTACCGAAGGCTTGGCTCAGCGCGCCGAAGCCAAGCGCAAAGTTCGCCAACCGCTATCTTTTATTGAGATTCCGGATGGACTTGAAAAATTTGAGGCTATTATCGCCGAAGAACTTAATGTAAAAGAAGTATCTTCATCTCCAAGCCCATCCCCAGCCTCAGATGACGTAGTGATACAACCAGCCAATATCACTATTACGGTTGCGATTGACTCTACTACAGTTAAACTGAATACTACATTAACAGATGAATTAAGGGCAGAGGGCATCGCCCGGGAGCTGATACGCCAGATACAAAACGCCCGTAAAAAGGCTGGTTTCAATGTGGAAGACCGAATTTTGCTGAAAATTGACACTGACTCGGTGGAAATAACAGAGGCGATTGCAAAGTTCAAGGGGCTGATCTATACGGAGACCCTGACCACTGGTGAGCTAAGCGAAGGGCAGGAGGCCGAATGCTCCGAAGATACAAAGATGGATGGACTAGACGTGTCCATTAAGGTTGCTCGTAACAGATAGAAATTAAGCGATTTTAGTAATTTTTATTTGGGTGTGGCGCTGGCGGTGGCCACGGCGTTTATGAACCCGTTTTTTTGCCTTGAAGCGGATAGCCGTAACTTTTTCGGCTTTTACTACCTGCTCGGTGATGTCAGCGGTGACTTTAGAACCCTCTACTAGAGGTTGGCCGACACTGACTTTGTCCCCGTCTATAACCATAAGAGCGTCAAAAGACGCGTTTTTACCAATAGGCAAAAGCTCGACTTCAAGAGTCTCGCCTTCAGACACGAGGTACTGCTTACCGCCAGTAGCGATAACGGCTTTTTTAGTCACTTTTTCAACCATACAAAGGAGAGCTTAACAGATACGGCTCCACCTGTCAAAAGCCGTTCTCTAGTGAACCGCTATCTGCCTCTTGGACAGCAATAAATCAGGCTATAGCCTGATTTATTGCCAGATATCGGAAGAAAGCTCCAAAAAACTTTGTGTATAACTTTGTCGGACTTCTATTGACAACGGCCTGAGCCACTCTATACTTGAGCATAAGTTCTAAAACACTAAAAATTAAAAATGGCTAAAAAAAAGAAGAGAATGCCCCCCACTGAAGCTAAAACAACCCAGACCAGCCCTAAGCAAGTCTTTAAAGGCTTTAATTTTTCCTCTAAATACTTACTAGTCTTCATTCTAGTTTTCGGAGCTGTCGGCGGCTACGCACTTTGGAGAAGCTTTGCGGCTACGACCATTGGTAACGCTGTCCCAACTTACCAAAGCATCGGTCTTTATTGGTCACCAACAGGCGGCGGATCATCGGTAGCTGCAAATGTGCAATATCGTGTCGCAGGCGCAGCAACATGGAACAATGCTATGCCACTTTGGTTTGATTCCCGAAACAACGAGTACCGTGGCAGTATTGTTGGTCTTCAAGCCGGGACCAGCTATGACGTCCTAATGTCATTGGCAGGGACTACCACTCAAAGCCAGTTGTCGGTAACCACCTGGCCAGACAGCCGGCCAATCATTAATACTATTAACCTGCCGTCTGGTACTCTAACTTCGACTTACAACGTCACAACTTCCGGGACGCCTAGCGGCTATGTCCTTTATAAACCTCCCAGTCCGGGAGCCACGACTATATCAGCCACATCTGCATCAGCAAACTGCATGACGGTCTCTGCCTCTTATGTGATAATCAGAGGGCTAACACTTAAAGATTGCGGTGTGAACGGTATCCAGCTTGTTGCTGGCGCCCATCACGTTATTATCGAGGAAAATGATATTAGTGGCTGGGGTCGATGGGATCCCAATAACCCTGGCTATGGCATGGATTATGACGCGGCGGTCTTCTGCAACGGCAGTAATTTATCAAGCGTCAGCCAGATAGTAATCCAGCGCAATAAACTTCACAATCCACGGACAGATGCCAATAATTGGAATAGATATAATAGTTATTATCAGAGTAATCACCCGCGTGGGCCACAAGCAGTTACTTTAAGTTGTAGCGGTGTGAATAATGTTATTCGTTACAACGAGATTTGGGGAGACAGTACGCATCATTTTAATGATCCTATGAGCGGCTGCTGCAATTATTCAAACGCCGGTTTTCCTGGTGCCGACTCTGATATAAACGGAAATATAGTCAGAGACGGCCAGGACGATGGCATTGAAGCAGAAGGCGGTGGGCAGAATGTCCGTGTGTGGGGCAATTATATCAGCAACACCTTCACTGGAGTCGCTAGCGCCTCGGCCTCAGTTGGACCATTGTATATCTTCCGTAACGTATTCGATGTTAGCAGGCTTAACGACACCCAGAGTTCAGATCTTGATCCTCGAGGGATGTTCGGCAAAACTGGCGGTAATGCCAGCTTCAACGGCGGCCGACGGTACTTCTACCACAACACTTTGCTACAAGCAGTCGCTAGCGGACGGACTTACCCCCTAGGGGCTAGTATAGGGATAAATGATTCTGGTGGGGCAATGACCAACACAGTCACCCGTAATAATATCTGGAATGTTTACAGATCGGCGGCGTCTAGTATTTACGACGGTAACTTGTCGACAACCAACAGCTTTAATTACGATCTTTTCAACGGATCGATTACTGGCAAAGACGGCGTAAATACTGCCGAAGCCAACGGCATTATGGGCCAGCCAGCCTATCTGCCCGGCCATGGGAATAACAATGGCAGCGGAGGACTTTACCAACTATCCAGTTCAAGTCTGGGATACGACAAGGGCCAGCGTCTGCTCAACTTTAATGATGGTTTTACCGGTAGTGCACCAGACATTGGTGCGGCTGAGGCAGGGCAATCCCCAATGCAGTTCGGGGTGGGGGCTTATCTTACTAATTCGCCGACCACTCCAACTGTCACTTTGACCGCTAACCCTACCTCAATTACTGCCGGCTCCTTTACTACTTTGTCTTGGGCTTCTACTAACGCCATAAGTTGCAGTGCTTCCGGCGCCTGGGACGGCACTAAAGCTGTCTCCGGCTCCGAAACCCTAGCACCGTCTGCTACTTCCTTATACAGCCTAACTTGCACCGGAACCGGAGGCAGCGCCAGTGCCAGCGCCACGGTCACGGTTAGCAACCCGCCGCCAACTAACTGTACGAGCGACCAATTCTTGGCTAAGTATTTTGCCAATATGAATCTTTCGGGTACGCCCTTAAATTCCGCCTGTGAAACGAACATCGACTACAACTGGGGCTCTGCTAGCCCCGCCGGCCTGCCGGCCGATGGTTTCTCGGTATCATGGGAGGGCAGCTTTGTTTTTGAGGACGCTGTCTACGATTTCACAGCCACGGTTGACGACGGTATTCGGATGTATCTAGACGGTCAACTAATCCTAGACAAGTGGTTCCGCCAACCGCCAACCACCTATAGTGTATCTAAGGCTTTAACTGCCGGCAGCCACCAGCTAAGGGTAGAATTCTACGAAGAAGCCGGCGGTGCTACGATACAAACCGCGTGGACAAAACAAACTGCACCACCCCCCTCCGACACCACCGCGCCTTCTACCCCAGTCAATCTGACTGCTAACGCTTCTGCCTACAACCGGGTTAACTTATCCTGGGGCGCCAGTACTGACAATGTCGGTGTAACCGGCTACCATGTAGTACGAAACGGCACCACCATCGCTACTACCACTGGCACCGGTACCACCTATGCCGATACTAGTGTTAGCGCCTCCAGTAGTTATAGCTACCAAGTCATAGCCTACGACGCTAAAGCTAATAACTCCGGACTTTCCAATACTGCTACTGCTGCCACCCCGGCGGCCCCGGACACCACCCCGCCTTCCGCCCCAGCTAACCTAACTGCTACGGCGGTATCCAGCTCCCAGATTAACCTATCTTGGGGTGCCAGCACCGACAACATTGGCGTGACCAGCTACGATGTTTACCGAAACGCCACCAAACTAATTACCGTCACCACTACCAGCTTTGGTAATACCGGCCTAGCCCACTCAAGCACCTACTCCTACTATGTAATAGCTAGAGATGCCGCCGGCAACTCCAGCCCGGCCAGCAACACTGCTTCCGCCACCACCTCGGCTCCACCTCCACCGGCTATTAACGGCAACTTAACCGGTACGGTTAGCAGCTCTAGCGGCGGCGTACTGGCAAGTGCCAGTGTCAGCCTAAGCGTTAACGGCTCTAAGTTTACCTATAAGACTTCCTCTACCGGCAGCTACGCTATCCCCAGCCTGCCAGCCGGCAGCTACAGTGTTAAATATTCCGCTAGGCACCATGTCAGCCAAACCACTACTGCCGCCATCACCGCCGGCGCTAACACTAGCCTTAATATCACCCTGCAGCGGCGCTAGGCTATAAGATGCACAATATGAGTAGTAATAACCAAAATGAGCCAAACTAAAAGAAAGCCAAAAAGCATGAACCCCGAACAAACCCCGCCAGCCAACACTCCGACTCAGACCAGCCCCAGCTGGCACGCCCGTCTAACCAGCAAATGGGGGTTAGTAAGCTTAGTTGTCTTAGCTGTCCTACTATTTGGCGCCGCTTATCTGCTAGCTCGCCAAGAGGAACCAATTATCCAGCCGCCAGCCAGCCAGCCGTCTCCGCAAACCGCCCTAGTAACCATTACCAGCTCCGGCTTCTCTCCGGCCACCGTATCAGTAGCCGCTGGCACCCAGGTAACTTGGACCAATAACGACACTGCACCTCACCAGGTAGCCGCTGACCCCCACCCGCTACATAGCAGCATTCCCAACTTTGACTCCGACCAGCTGCTGCAGCCCGGCGACTCTTTCTCCTTCGTTTTCGAAACCCCCGGTACCTACACCTACCACGACCAACTCAACCCCCTGAAGCTATTGGGCACAGTGGTGGTGGAGTAGGTAGCCGTTCAGCCAGTTTTTCTAAGCACTAATGGGAACTCACAGAAGGACTGAGAAAAAAACCAAAACCATGATGGACCCCGGTAGCCCAGAACTAAAGACCTCCAAGTTTTCTTTTCATGACTTTAGCTTCTCCCTGCAGCACCTAGCAGTTTTTATGATTGCTTTTGCCGCCCTGGGCAGCTACTTCCTCTACCAATCCTTCGCCCTAGGTCCCCAAGTAGCCAGGGTAGAGGCCGAAACTATGGTACTACCCCTAGGAGCTAGTGTCATTAATGATTCAACTGCTTCTGCCAGCCAAGCCGTTAGGCTAACCGCTAACGGCAAACTATCCTCTACATTCTCTACCACCTCGGCCGCCGCCGACCTTAGTGTAGTAGCTAAGAGCAACCGCTGCAAAGGTAACTACGCTACTATGCAAGTACTTATAGATAACTTGCCGGTTATTGGCCCGCTAGCCGTTAACAGCGGTTCCTATAAAGCCTTCAACGTTCACTTATCAGCCAGTCTGCCGAGCGGTTCCCACTCCTTAGACATAATCTATAGCAGCGCCCTGAGTACTAAAAACTGTAACCGTTATCTAACAGTTGATGTTTCGGCCCTGTACGGAGTAGAAACTCCGCCGCCCCCGCCGGCAAGCCTACCCACAGTTGCCCTAACCGCTAACCCAACGACTGTAACCTCTGGCAGTAGCAGTACTTTGTCTTGGAGCTCTACCAACGCTACCTCCTGCACAGCCTCCGGCGCCTGGAGCGGTTCTAGAGCCACCTCCGGTACCGAGACTACATCGGCCCTAACCGCCGCCGCCATCTATACCTTATCCTGCACCGGCTCTGGCGGCACAGCCACGGCTACTGTGACGGTGAATGTGGGGGCACCGCTGAGCATCCAACCCAGTTTGCTTCCAAACGCTACTCAAGGCCAGAACTATTCTCAACAAGTTACCACCTCGGACGGCAATAGCGCCCTATATACATTAAAAGTGACCCAAGGCAACCTGCCCGCCGGAGTAATATTTGATGGTTCATATTTGATGGGTACACCCACGCAAAGTGGTACATTTGCTTTCACTATCAGCTCATTTAACACTAGTAATGTCTACCTCGCATTTCGCGACTACAGCCTATTTGTTTCTGCTACACCGCCGCCAAGCGGCACTTGGCCCCCAGCCGGAGCATATTTTTACGACGATTTTGCAAGTGGACTGACTAAATGGTTTAAAGAAGGGGTAAGTAGCTCTTTCGCAGTAGTAGACGATAACCAGGGAGGCAAAGCAGCGGCACTCACTGTTGGGCCAAACTCAACCGGGCCAAATTCTTCCAGCGAGCTGGCGTCGCTTTATCTAAGCCCAAGTACGGCTCATGCCGGCTATCAAAAACCGGCGGGTGAAGAAGCATGGTATCGCCATGGAATAAGATTTCCAGCCGGATTTAGAGCAACAACCGGCGAATGGAACTGGTTTATTGAGTGGCACACCGACACCAAGACTCAATTGGCGGGCGGAAACTCTACGGGACTAGATGTGTTGACCGACTACCCAGTGACGACAAATCCGGGAATAAATCCAAGATTGCGGTTCAGAGTTGCAGGGGGTAGCCCATCCAGCCCAACCTATAAATACATAACTCTGCCTAGCAATAGCCTTAGATACGACTACTGGTATGACAGCGTTTACCATATCATATGGTCGGCTGATTCAAGTGTTGGCTTGCTTGAGTGGTGGCTTGATGGACAGCTAATGGGCACAATTCGGGCCGCAACGCTTTACGTAAACAGTGACGGCACAAAATCTTATAATGGTTTTGGGCTTTATCACTACCGGCTTAAAGCCTCCTGGGACTCCACGGTACATTTTAGAAAAGTAGTCATCGGCCCGACTCGCTCAGGCGTTGGTTTTTAAGCTCAGCACATTTTTGGCACAAAGGATAGATATGAACAAGAAACAACCAACCCCATACTGGACTCCGAACGAAGCCTACGAACTTAACAATTTGATAGTGGAATAAAAAATGACATAGCTAAGCTTAAAAATAGAAAAACCGGAAGCTAACAGATTGCCATGCCCAAGCAATAGCAGGGGATGGCTTTAGGTGTTCCCGAGCAGGAGAGGTGAGTTTACCGGCAAGGGTTATCATGGTACTCTAAGGAGTGAAAAGAGAGATTTTAAACAAAAATGGCAAGAGTTCATCTTAGGGATAAATCACAAAGGCGAAGTCGTTATCCGGCATGCACAAGAGACATGTCAGGCGAACAATGCGTATCCGTAGGATACGGAGCGGAGCGGTATGTGGCTATTGTGCTGACGGGAACGGCTGTAGCTGGGAGGCTATCACTAAAATGAGCTCTATTATTGCGGTGCTTAATCAAAAGGGCGGGGTTGGAAAAACCACCACAGCTATTAACCTGGCCGCTTACCTGGCTAAGGGCGGAAAAAAGGTTCTACTATGTGATATTGACCCACAAGGCAACACTACTGGCGGGCTGGGACTGGATAAAGCCAACCTTAGCCCAACATTGTACGACGTACTGTTTTCGCGGGCAGAGGCATCTGCAGCTATAAAAAAAGTAACCAGCCACGGTTTGTTTTTACTGCCGGCTAACGCTCATCTAGCCGCCGCCGAGGTTGAGCTGGTAGATGTCCCCCAGCGCGAATATCAACTAAAAAAGGTACTGGGCGGATTGGAGTATGACTACATATTTATAGACTGCCCGCCCAGCCTAGGTCTGCTGAGCGTGAATGCCCTTACCGCGGCATCCGAGGTAATAGTTCCGGTACAGACTGAGTACTACGCCATGGAAGGTTTAAGCCAGCTGCTTGCTGTAATCTCTCAAGTCCGCGCCGCCCTTAACCCAAATCTCAATCTCTTGGGTATAATATTAACTATGTACGATAACCGTACCAGCCTGTCGGATCAGGTTAAAGCCGAGCTTGCCAAGCACTTTGGAGATAAAGTTTTTGACACGGTAATCCCGCGTAATGTCCGTTTGGCCGAAGCCCCTAGCTTTGGTAAGACTATAGCCGAGCACGATAAATGGAGTAGAGGCGCCAGGGCCTATAAGGCTTTAGCCAAAGAGGTAGAAAAAAGACTTTATGGCTAAAGCCCATTTACCATTTACCATTTACCATTTACCATTAATTTCCCATTTCTCATTTACCAATTTAGCTGCACCTGTTAAGGGTAAACTGTTAGTAGGTAATTCATTGAAAATTGATAATTGTAAATTGAGCATTGGCTTTGGGGGAGGCGTATATGGCTAAGAAACAGTCTTTAGGGCGCGGCTTTGATACCCTCATACCTAAAGATCTAGACACTTCAATCCTGGAGGAGGATAAACATAGAGTACAAAAAATACTCATCACTGATATAGTGCCTAATCCTGGCCAGCCGCGCCGCAGTTTTGACAAAACCGCCCTAGCCGAGCTGACCGAGTCAATTAAAAGTCACGGCGTAGTCCAGCCGATCATTGTTGTACGTGGCAAAGGTACATCCGGCTATCAAATCGTTGCCGGCGAGCGTAGGTGGCGCGCAGCCCAGTCAGCAAAGCTAACACACATGCCGGCTATCGTACGTTCACTTGCTGAACTAGAGCAGATAGAGCTGTCACTGATAGAGAATGTCCAACGGGTTGACCTGTCACCCCTAGAGCAAGCATTAGCGGTGTATCAACTACAACAGCAATTTAATCTAGCCCTTGATGATGTTGCAAAAAAGCTCGGAAAAGCCCCTTCAACCGTTAGTAATTTAACCAGATTACTACAGTTACCAAAGGACGCGCGCCAAGCTTTATCTGAAAACAAGATTAGCGAGGGACACGCTCGAGCTATACTCGCCCTAAAGGCAGATGCGCCTAAGCAAGATGAATTATTACGTTATATTTTAAACAACACTTGGACTGTCCGACAAGCTGAACAGTTTGCAGTTGCCGCTAAGAAAGGCTCATCTTCAAACCTGGCTAAGGGCCGCACCGCAACCGAGACTGAACTGACTCGCCGGCTTAGTAAACATTTAGGCTACGGCGTCAAAATAAAACATACAGCCAAGGGTGGGCAGATCGTAATTGCCTTTCGCGACGAGCAGGATCTGGATAGGCTAGCCCAAAAACTCCAAAATTAGCCGAACAACAAAGTTGTTCTCTAGAATTTTTGAATTTTATTTAATGGAATCACTCGCAAGCTAAGTTTGCCAACAATATTGTCTGTACTAACCGGCCCGAAGTAGCGCGAGTCTTCGGAGTTGGTCCGGTTATCGCCCATAACGAAAATCACGTCGTCGGACAAAGTATAGTTAGCAGTCCCAGGTGTAGTTTTGGCGCTAAGGCTGTAAATCCCGGCTTTGTCGGGATTAAAGCCATTCGTGTGAGTCTTGTTGTAAACGGTAACAACTCCATTGGCTACCGATACGGTTTCGCCTGGCAAGCCAATCACCCGTTTAATTAACTGTTTTTGTCCGGTTCCTCCATTGAGGCCGGTTTGATTGAAGATAATAATATCACCTCGAGACGGAATATATTTACCACCGGTAATCCGCGATAGGCTTCTGGGAAGTTTATTGACAATCAAACGGTCGTTATTTTGCAGGGTAGTTTCCATGCTGGCACCGTCTACCTGGTAAGATTGAAAAGCGAAAGCGGTAATCGATAGAGCAATAAGCGGCGCCAGAACCAGCAGCAGCACGGTTCCAACGATAGATTTCCAGCCGTCACGGAATCTACCGTGCTTAGGTTTAGCCGCGAGTGACTGGACCGGTGCCGGTGCTGGTGGCGCGGACATCCCCGGCGGAGCGGCTGGCCAAGCAGTCCTGGCGACTTCGGCGTCTGCCAGCCGACTGTCGGGGGCGTTTGGATAGATCCCTTGCGGTATGACAACTGGTCCGCCGCCAGTTGGCGTTGGCGGTGTGTAGATAGGTCTATTCAGCGAGCTGCCAGGGGGAGTCGGCCGGTATGTACCGTCTTGCTGATTACCGGCAGAGCCTTCCGGCCCGACGGGAGGCTGGTTCGGATTGTTGTTAGGATCCATTGACAACCATTATATAGGTTGGTAAGAGGATAATAAAACTGAAACCACAAGCACTTTGCATCTGATCTACTCAGCTTAAATTAAGCTTTGGTGGTGCTATACTGGACGCTAGACAATGAGCAAGCATAAGAAGTTACAGGGGTCTGGCCGCCCGGCCTCCATAGATGGAATGGTCTCTGGTAACCGCGAACTTGGCGCTTCCGCTCATCGTTCCTATCAACCGAACCGGGGAGCTGAAACTCCGAGTTTGGACGTTGTGAGCAACCGAGATGATGGATTTCATCCGATGCGGACTGGTACGGACACCCCAATTGGCGACGACGACTTATCACTCTTAGACGAGCCGATAGTATTAGAAGATGAAGACCCCAAGACCGCTAAAGCCCGCCAAAAACTGCTTAAGCACAAGCACAAACGCCCTAGCCGTAAACGCCGTTGGTTAAAACGGATCTTTCTGATTTTAGCGGTAGGGCTAGTTGGCGCGCTGGGCTTCTTGGCATACCGGTTTTATGACGCCCAAAGACAAATATTATCCGGCGGCGGGCTGGCCCCGGCGGTCTGCGACCCCAATGTGCCGCCTGAGCGGCTAAGTGTTGAAGGTGACAGCCGTATAAATGTATTGGTAGTTGGTATCGGGGGAGCAGAACACGCCGCCGGACCGAACCTTAGCGATACTATCATGCTAGTCAGTATCGACCCGATTAACCACACCGCTTCGCTACTTTCGGTGCCGCGCGATTTATGGGTGCGGATACCTGGCAACGGTCAAAACAAAATTAACGCCGTTTATCCCTACGGGCTGATCGCTTCTAAAGCAAAAAACGCCAACGAAGCCCGAAAAGCCGGCCTGCAAGCCCTGGAAACGGCGTTAAAAACAGTAATCGGCGTACCCATCCACTATAACGTGCTGGTAGATTTCGCGGCCTTGCGCCAGAGTGTCAACGCTGTGGGCGGCATAGACATCGATGTGCCCAAAGAGCTAGCGGTTTATGAGCGGCTGTGGGACGAAGGTACTGGTCGGCGCTATACGCTTGACGTGGAAGCCGGCCCATCGCATTTTGACGGCACCCGAGCGCTATTCTTCTCTCGATCGCGTTATACCAGCCCCCGTGGTGATTTTGACCGTACTGAACGCCAGAAACTTGTGATGGTGGCCTTAAAGGACAAAATCTTCACAGCTGGCACATTCAGCAACCCAGTGAAACTGTTACAGCTTTTAGACAGCTTGGGCAATAATGTCTACACCGACTTTGATACAGAAGCCGTTAAATGCCTGTATCGACAAATTTCACAAATTCCCTCGGCCAACATAGATTCGCTAGACATGGCTACGCCGCCCAACGATTTACTAACTACCGGCGGAGTCGGCAACATCTCGGTTGTCAGGCCTAAGGCCGGCCTGTTTGAATACGACGAAATTCAGGCTTACGTCCGTAAATCTTTGCCAGATGGTTTCTTGGCCAAAGAAAACGCCCCCGTGGCGGTCTATAACGGAACTGCTATAGCTGGACTGGCTACCAAGCAGGGCGATATCTTAAAATCATATGGTTATAACGTCATGGCGGTGGATAGTGCCCCCACACTGACCAACCCAACCAAGACCGTAGTTGTTGATCTAACTAAAGGGGTGGACAAGTACACCAAGCACTATTTGCAGGAACGCTACGGGGCAAGCGCAGTTACCAAAATGCCAGCTGGCACAGGGATAACTCCGCCACCGGGCACCCATTTTGTTATAATCTTGGGCAGTGATGTTAGCTCGTCTCAAGACTAGCCGCAGAGTCATCAAAATAAAGCCCTTGCGGGGCTTCTCGCATAGCTTTCATATTTTACTGACAGCTCTTCTGCCAATATCGGCTTATATATTGGTCAGGATTGATTTTGTCGGGCTGGCCATAGCCTTAATTTTTCTTTCCAAGTGGCGGATATTCGCGGTTCGGCCGCGTTACTGGCTGGCTAATCTAATCGCCAGCGGCGTAGATATTATGGTCAGCGTGGCACTGGTGCTGTTTATGGCCAATACCTCGGTGCAGTGGTGGCAGTTGTTTTGGACACTGCTATTCATGGGCTGGCTGGTGGTCTTAAAACCGCGCTCTGATGTGCTTTCGGTTTCCGCTCAGGCAACAGTCGGCCAACTGCTAGGGCTGGCCGTACTTTATCTAAAATTCGGGGACACTCCGCTGTTTGTTTTGGTGGCTGGAACCTGGCTGGTCGCCTACCTGTCAGCCAGGCATTTTCTCAGCAGTTTTGAAGAGCCGCACACCGCTTTGCTGGCGCACGCTTGGGCCTATTTCGGGGCCGGGCTGGCTTTTGTGTTAAGCCACTGGCTGTTGTTCTACGGCCTGGTAGCCCAAATAATCGTGATTTTAACAACTGTTGGTTATAGCTTGGCCGCCATCTACTACCTAGATTCAAACCAGCGGTTAACTGGAAGGCTAAAACGCCAGCTACTAGCAATTATGGTGGCGATTTTAGCAATTGTGATTGTGCTCTCAGACTGGACCGGCTCCACCGTTTAAAGGCTTCGCCTTATGAGGAACAACCTACGGTTTTTCCGGTTGCACCGCAACCTCCCTTGCTGCTCGGTAAAACCGTGTGAACACGACTTTACCTCCGCGGCTTCGTCCGCCATCGTCGCTTTCGGAGTAAATCCGAATTCGCCTACGGCGAACCACTCCTGCTCCTTTTCCCTCAAAGGATTGAACTCCGCTCTCAGCTTGGATTCAGGTTAAGTTAGCATAATCAGGCTAAATTATGAGCGCTAGAGGCAAAAAATCCCCAAAATCAGATTTAGCGACCTTTTCCACCGGTGGCCGCCGGCTGCCTGGTTTTCGGTATGGTCTCAGGGAAGATGATCCCGTTGAACGCAAGGCTACTAGAAAATCTTCTAAAACAATAGCTCTTGCTGCCGGCTGCCTTCTGCTTGGTTTTAGCGGCGGTTACCTAGGCGCGACTGTTCAAGACGAGACCCGACCAGCCAGTCTAAGCAATGAGGCTAAAGCCCAATACATCTCAGGCGAGAGTGAGCTAATCGCCGGTATTGTCAAGGACGAAGGCCAAAGTGTCGTATCTATCGATGTGAGCAGTGAAGTCCCGGTGCAAAACTTTTTTGGAACCGATGTTCAAACTCAAGCCAGCGCTGGCACTGGTTTTATCGTAAGTTCCAGCGGCGTAATTGTTACCAACCGCCATGTTATACCGGCCGGTGCTAGCAACGTATCCGTAAAACTAGCCGACGGCACGACCTATGATAACGTAGAGGTTCTCGGCCGTAGCTCGAGCAATAGTTCGCTAGATGTAGCCTTTCTAAAAATTAAAGACACTAAGGGTAAAAAACTAACCGTGGCATCCTTGGGCGACTCATCCAAAGTAAAAGTCGGCGACAAAGTTATAGCCATTGGTAACGCCTTAGGCCAATTTGCTAACACGGTGACCAGCGGCATTATCTCGGGCTTTGGGCGAGATGTAACTGCCGGCAGCTCCTTAGGCCAGGACGAAGAAAGCCTGAGCGACCTATTTCAAACCGACGCCGCCATTAACGCAGGTAATTCCGGCGGCCCGCTGGTCAATATTAACGGCCAGGTCATTGGCGTTAATACGGCCGTTGCCGGCGGTGCCCAAAATATTGGTTTTGCTATCCCAATTAACGACCTTAAAGGCCTAATTAGCACTGTGCTGCAAAGCGGAAAGCTGATCCAACCGTTTCTTGGAGTGCGCTACATCTCACTGACTGACGATATCGCCAGCGAGCTTAATCTAGAAGTAAGGCGCGGCGCTTATATCGCTCCTGGTAGCGGTGTTTCGGTTATCGCTGGCAGTCCCGCCGCCAAAGCCGGGTTGCAGGAAAAAGATACCATAACCAAGGTTAACGGCATTAATATCGATGACAAAACCAACCTGACCAGCGCGCTGGCCCGCTTCCGGGTAGGCGACAAAGTAACCCTGACCATTAATAGGGACGGCAAAACTTTAAAAATTACAGTTACCCTGGAACCCGCCCCCACAAACTAGAGCCTAGTAGATTGATTCGAAGACTTGGACGAAACCGTTGTTACGGTTCAACTTAAAGCCCGAAAATTCTGCGATGCCAGCTAGGCCGATGTGCTGGGTGGGCAGGGCTTCAGTTAATATAAATTTTGGCTTGGTGTGCACGGCTGCCAGCCGTCCGAACAACCGGCGGTAAACATCCAAGCCGTCGTTGCCGCCAAATATGGCGATTTTGGGTTCTAGTTCGGCCGAGCGGTTAAGTTTATAGCGGTTAGGCACGTAAGGCAGGTTAGCCAAAATTACGTCGTAGTTAGCTGGCCGCCAACCGAGCAAGTCAGCCTGGAAAATTCGCAAACTTAGATTATGCGCTTTGGCATTTCGCTCAGCCACCGATATTGCTCTTCGGTCAATATCGTACATTTCAACATGGCAGGCTTTTAGTTCCAGCATAGCCGTTATTCCCAAACAGCCAGAGCCAGTACCGATGTCAGCAATCCTGGGCCGCATCGGTAGTCTCAGCCATTTAAGCTCCTCGATTATGGGCTCAGATTCCGGACGAGGCTCCAGCACGTGTTTATTTACAATGAAATCGCGGCCGTAAAACTCGCTCTTGCCGCGAATATAAGCCAAAGGTTCATGGCGAGCCCGGCGGGATAAAAATCGATTCAGCTTGGCGATGCTGCCAGGTTTTATGGTCATTTCGGAATCGGCTAACAAGCGGGAACGGTCGTATCCCAGTTCATCTTCAAGTAGTACTAGCGCATCAAGCCTGGCCGTACCGATTCCAGCCGACTCCAACAGGCTAGTGGCGCTGATTAGCCAATCACCCGTTTTTGCTGGCAAGTTCATGCTCATACTCCAAAAGTTTATCGGTTAAATCGTCAAAATTACCGTCCAATGCACCAGGCAGGTTAGAGCGGGAATAATTTATACGGTGGTCGGTAATGCGGTCTTGGGGATAGTTATAAGTACGGATTTTTTCAGACCGGTCGCCGGAGCCAATAAGAGCTCGCCGGGCAGTATCCAGCTGTTTCTGTTCCTGCTCAATTTTGGCAGCCAGCAAGCGCGAGCGCAAAATGCCCATAGCTCTGTCTTTATTTTTAATCTGGCTTTTTTCATCTTGCATACTGACAGTGATACCGCTAGGCAAATGGGTGATACGCACTGCCGAATCGGTGGTGTTAACACTTTGGCCGCCCGGACCGCTGCTTCTAAAGACATCGATTTTAAGATCAGCCGGGTCGATTTTTACATCGGTTTCAATAGCTTCCGGCAAGACAGACACCGTTACGGTGCTGGTGTGTATCCGGCCTTGGCTTTCGGTAGTTGGAACTCGCTGAACGCGGTGTACACCGGCCTCGAATTTGAGCCGGCGATAAGCTTCCGCTCCGCGGACCATAAAAATTATTTCTTTGAAACCTCCGCCATCCGCGGCGTTCTCGCTGACGAGCTCGGTCTTATGACCCTTGCGTTCACTGAAGCGTGCATACATGCGGTATAAATCTCCGGCGAACAGTGCCGCTTCATCGCCGCCGGCGGCGGCTCGGATTTCTACCACCGCGTCGCGCTCATCATTCGGGTCTTTGGCCGCCGTAGTGTCAGCGATGTCTGCTTCTACAGCGGTTAGTTTAGTTTTTAAATTTTCAGCTTCGTGCTCAGCAAGCTCGGCTAGTTCCACGTCCGAGCCTTTGGAGATAGAATCTGCTTCGGCTAGCTGTTTGGTCAGCCTGGCTCGCTCGTCAAACATGGCAACCATCCTAGCTAACTCGCCTTGGCGCTTAGCTATAGCCGGATAGTCGGTGCGTCCAAATACATCAGGATGTTGCAGCTGCCCTTGCAGCTGTTCAAACTCGGCCCGCAGTTCTTTCTCCCGCTCATCCATACAACTATAGGATATAGGGTATCCGATATAGGGTAAAGAGGGCACAATACCCTCAACCTTAGGCCTTGAGTCCTATTTAGCGCCGAGTTTTTGCTCAGTCTTTTTAGTCTGAGACTTGCGGGTTTTGGGTTTGGCTGCGGCTTTGGCCTCGCGGGCAGCCTTGGCGGCGTCTTGGCGAGCTTTGAACTTATCTACTCGGCCCTCTACGTCAACTAATTTCTCTTGGCCGGTGAAATAGGGGTGGGAAGAGCTGGAAATGTGTACTTTAATCAGCGGGTATTGTTCCCCGTCCAAAACAATGCTCTCTTCGGCCTCGGCCGTAGAACGGGTAAGGAAAGTCGTCCCGTCGTTGGTATCTTGGAATACAACTGGCCGGTAATTAGTAGGGTGTATGTCCTTTTTCATGCCGGTGAATTATAGCTTGTCTGTCTATCTATTGCAATCTTCCCCTAACAGATGTAAAATAAGCACTATAAAATTAAACAGCGAGGCTCCCCGAGTCCTCCCGGCTGGCTCCTTGTAGGAATAGTCGGGCAAGAGCGTCGCGAAGAGGAAGGATTTAGATGGCTACAAATACTGTAGATATTAAAAAACTATTGGAGTCTGGCGCGCACTTTGGACACAAGACCAGCCGCTGGCACCCGCGCATGGCGCCCTATATCCATAGCAAACGGGACGGCAGCCATATTATTGACTTGACCAAAACCGTCGAGGCATTAGACGATGCCCTGGCATTTATTTCCAAAGTCGCTAGCGAGGGAAAACAAATTCTGCTGGTCAGTACTAAACGTCAAGCCCGCGACCTGGTTCGCGAAGTAGCCGAAGCTACCGGCATGCCGTATGTGTCGGAGCGCTGGTTAGGCGGTATGTTAACCAATCAAAACACCATCGGCAGCAGGATAAAGCGGCTTAAGGATTTAGAAAGCCGGATGGCCAACGGTGAGTTAGCCGCTAAGTACAGCAAGTTAGAAGTTCAACGGTTTGAGCAGGAAATAGAAACTATGAACCACCTATACGGCGGAATTAAAGAAATGGACGCCAAGCCTGGGGCAGTTTTTGTGGTAGATATCTTGCACGATGATATACCGATCCGGGAAGCCGCAAAGCTAAAAATTCCGGTAGTCGCCTTAATTGATACCAATGCCGATCCCAGCCAAGCCGATTATCCGATTCCGTGCAATGACGACGCCACTAAAACAATTGCGTTAGTGCTTAGTTATGTAGCTGCGGCTATTACCGCCGGTAAGGCCAAGGTAAAAACACCGAGCGCAGAAGACTCAAAGCCCGCAGCTAGCGCCAAAAAAGCGCCAATCAAGGAAGATACGGCCGAAGGACAGCCGGCTAAGACCGAAGCAGTGAAAGGAATAGGCTAAACAATAGCGTATTTCGCTATTGGCAATTGGTATTTAGCTAAAAACTGGTCTATCCAAAAGCCAAATACGAACAGCCAAATACGAAACGAGTAAGTTATAATCAGGGTAAGGAAAATGTAGAAAATGACCGAAGTTAATATTAGCGAGATAAAGCGTCTTAGAGAATTGACCGGTGTAGGGATAACCGATGCTAAGAAGGCACTGGTAGAATCTGGCGGCAACTTTGACAAAGCTTATGCTCAGATGAAAGAGCAAGGCTTGGCTAAGGCCGAAGCTCGCGGCGATCGCGAGGCCGTGGCAGGGCTAATTGGCAGCTATACCCACGACGGCAGGATTGGTGTAATTGCTGAGGTTAACTGCGAGACCGATTTTGTAGCCAAAACTGACGAATTCAAGGAACTGGTTAAGGATTTGTGTCTGCACATCGCCGCGAGCTGGCCCGAAAACGAGACAGAGCTTCTAGTCCAACCATTTGTCAAAAATCCCGACCAAACCGTTGGCGATTACGTCAACGAGCATATTGCCAAACTGGGCGAAAACATCATAGTTAAACGCTTCGCCAGGTTTGAACTCGGTGAAACAGGCCAGCGAACTTCATTATCTCGAAGATAGATCAATAAAATTCTAATAAATTACGCTATAGCGTAATTTATTAGACACTTGATAAGCGTCAAGGTGGAACTACCTTGACCTTTATAACGAGCAGAGATGATTACTCAATCTGCGAGCATTACTAGTCAAGTAAATTAATCAGTATTGCAGATGTTGTCCGATCGGACATGATTTGTAAGTATTACGGATATGAGAAAGCCCCGCTTACACCCCTTAACTCTGCCAGGAACAGAGTTAAGGGGCACGGAACAGCCCAGGAATCCTCTTTCCTAGGCGCGGGGTGTAGTTGTTCCGTTAATCTTGGGAGGCCTTTTCTCAGGGTTGGGGGTGGCGGACCCGGTCGAGCAGGCCGAGAAGCTGCACAGTAAGCCACCGAGCAAACCGCCCGCCATGCCGTTCTAGCCAGATGAATAGTCTGAACAGGAACATCGTTACTGCCTTTCCGAACCATTGCTTGAATTCTTCCGCCACCGCGTAATCCTGTCGAGGATTCCAGCAACACAGATCGTTATGACGACGATTGCGGCAATCCACAGCAGAATGTGGAGAATCTCCAGCATTTGTCTTTCCTCCCGAGTTTTGGGGTGCATTGCAAAAGCATTTCAACCTTCACAAAATCGTTTGATATTGTACAATTTTTTAGCTCATTTTACAAGCACATAGCAAGTTGTTTTATAATGGTAGACATAAATACATGAAACGGAGGACCGATTGGACACTAACAGACTAGTTTCGGATACAAAGGCTAAACTGGGTTCGGCCACCGAGCATTTCAAAGACGAGCTCAAAAAACTGCGGACCGGCCGGGCCCACCCCGGAATGCTAGATAATATTATGGTTGAAGTATACGGCCAGAGCATGCCGCTAAAAGCCGTGGCCGGAATCTCTGCCCCAGAAGCCACGCTGTTGCAAATAAGCCCTTTTGACCCGGCTAACTTGCAGGCCATATCCGATGCTATCCGCACAAATGAAGCGCTTGGCCTTAATCCGGCTGACGACGGTCGGGTGGTTAGGGTCCAAATACCGCCGCTGACGACCGAAACCCGGCAGTCCATGGTCAAAGTCTTAAACCAAAAAGCCGAAGAATGCGCGGTGTCTATGCGCAACATGCGCCACGAAGCCTTTCATCAGGGCGAACAGGCCGAAAAAGATAAATCTATCGGCAAAGACGAGCGTTTCAAGTTAGAAAAACAGATAGACGACCTTCTAACTCAGCACAAAAATCGGCTAGACGAATTGGCCAGAGTTAAAGAACAAGAAATTATGACCGTCTAAAAGACAGTCAACAGCTAACAGTACACAGATTACAGATAAGATTGAGGTGCCCACTGTAAGCTGTCAGCCGTAAGCTGTATACTATTTCGGTATGCAAATTGCGTTTTTTATAGTCGGGTTCCTGCTTTTTGTTGGTCTGGTTTTGGTCCACGAATGGGGCCATTACCTTGTCGCTCGCCGAAACGGTGTGAAGGTAGAGGAGTTTGGTCTGGGCTTTCCGCCCAGGGCGTGGGGTAAAAAAAGAAAAGACGGCATGATACTCAGCCTTAACTGGCTGCCCCTGGGAGGTTTTGTGAAGCTTCGCGGCGAACATGACGCAGACAAGGCCAAGGGCAGTTTCGGTGCCGCTTCCTTGGGCGCTAAAACTAAAATTTTAGTCGCCGGCGTAACCGCTAATTTTTTGGTAGGCATCGCCATGCTGACCTTGCTGGCGCTTATCGGTATGCCCAAACTGCTTACCACCCAAAACGTCGGCCAAGAACAATTTACCGTAGCCAGTGATACAAAAATCACTCGCCAATTGGTCCAAGCCGGTTTTATTTTGCCGGATTCGCCGGCCGAGCAAGCTGGCATCACCGGGCGGGATATCATAACTAACATAAGCAACGGCCAGCAAAATCGGGAAATAAAAACTGCCCAAAGTCTTTCTAGCGCCACCAAAGCATTTGCCGGTCAAACCGTGATTGTTACGCTGTCGCGTAGCGGGCAATCAATAACCAAGGAAGTAGTCTTATTAGATAAAGCAACCGTTGAGGCCAGTCAAAATGCTAACGATCGCAAAGGCTACCTAGGAGTTTCGCCTAACGAGCTAAGCATAGCCCGCAGTACCTGGAGCGCGCCGATTGTAGCCGTCGGTTTCACCAAACAATTGATAGTTCTTACAGTGCAGGGAATAGGCAAAGCTCTAGCCGGCCTGGGTTCAACCATTGCTGGCGGAGTGACCGCCAACGATGTGGCGCGGGCTAACGGCCAAACCAGAGCAACCGAGCAGGTCGGCGGGCCGGTGGCCATAGTGGCCATACTATGGGGCGGTGGAACCCTGGGGATTAGCTTTATTTTGCTAATCATCGCTATTATTTCGCTGACCTTGGCTTTAATGAACATCTTGCCTATACCGGCGCTGGACGGCGGCCGCTTGTTTGTCATGTATTTATCTAGGCTCATAAAAGGCCGGCCATTTAGTCCAATAACCGAAGAGCGTATTCACGGCACCGGAATGGCTGTGCTGTTGGCGTTATTTATGCTTATAACCATTGTCGATGTCCGCCGTTTCTTTTAAAAAACCGCTCTTGCGCTTCAATCCAGCGCATCATCCAAATACAGACGAATCGGATAAACTTGGAAAACCCGAGGCTAAAAAGCCCGCCGGAGGTTTTGGGCACCCTGTAAGGGTAATTGCGACCACTCTAGCTTTGTTTTTAATTAGCCAGCTGATAGCCGCGCTGGTTATTGGCTTGATTTTAGGTATCTCCCGGCCCGGTGTGCCCGTAGACCGAATACTAGCCGGTTCCGCCGCGGCACAGTTTTTCTATGTTTTGCTAGCCGAAGGTATAGCCGTTGGCTCAATGTATCTCATAATATCTCGCCGCCGGCTTAGCTTAAGTAAAATTGGCCTAGGTCGCAGGCCGGTCTGGCGGGACTTGAAAACAGCTCTAGCCGGTTTTGCTATTTTTTACGGCTTGCTGATTATCACAACCATTATCATTTCCTATCTAATACCTTCTTTTGATCTCGACCAGGTCCAGGACGTTGGTTTTGATAGCTTAAACTCCTCTTTTGACAAACTCATTGCCTTTAGTGCACTGGTTGTCCTTGCCCCGATTGGGGAGGAAATATTAATGCGCGGTTATTTATACTCTGGCCTGCGGGCTGCTTGGAATTTCTTGCCGGCGCTTATCGCGACCAGTCTACTGTTCGGCCTAGCTCATCTAGAATTCGGCAATGACGCACCCCTTGTTTGGGTGGCCGCAATGAACACTTTTATTTTGTCGGTTGTGCTAGTTTACGTCCGCGAAAAAACAGCCGCCCTGTACGCCTGTATGGTAATTCATATGCTTAACAACAGCGTGGCTTTTCTGGTGCATTTCGCCTAAGCCCTGATACAATTGGCTCTGGGTATTTATGAGACGAAGTGAATTGTTTATAAAAACTCGGCATGAGGCTCCGGCAGATGAGCCTGCCAAAAACGCCCAGCTGTTAATTCGGGCGGGCTATGTCCATAAAGAAATGGCCGGGGTTTACAGTTACTTGCCGCTGGGCAAAAAAGTCTTGGAAAATATTATGCGGGTTATACGGGAAGAAATGGACGCTATTGGCGGAGTGGAGATGCAGCTATCTACCTTGCAGGACAAGCAAATTTGGGAGGCGACCGAGCGCTGGGAGTCTGAGTTAATAGATGTCTGGTTTAAGACCAGCTTGCAGGGCGGCGGTGATTTGGGCCTGGCTTGGAGCCACGAAGAACCGATGGCCCGGATGATGAGCCGCTTCGTGAACTCTTATAAAGACCTACCGGTTTATGCTTATCAATTCCAGAATAAACTGCGAAACGAACTTCGCGCCAAAAACGGGCTACTCCGGGCCCGCGAGTTTATAATGAAGGACCTTTATTCTTTCAGCAAAGACCGCGCCGAGCACGAAGCTTTTTATGAGCGTATCACACTCGCATATGAGCGGGTTTACCAGAGATTGGGTATTGGCGATATTACCTATAAAACCTTCGCTAGCGGCGGGCCCTTTTCTAAATTTAGCCATGAATTTCAAACTATCAGTCCGGTCGGCGAAGATACCGTTTACTTAGATGAAACCAAGAAACTAGCTGTAAATAAAGAAGTCTTGAGCGACAAAGTACTGACGGATTTGGGACTAAGCAAGAACGCCTTGGTTGAAAAAACCGCAGTTGAGGTTGGCAACATTTTTACCTTTGGTTCGCGTTATTCGGAGCCGCTGGGTTTGTTTTTTACAGATGAGCGAGGTATCTCACAACCGGTATTCATGGGCAGTTACGGTATAGGGGTCAGCCGGCTAATGGGCCTGCTTGCCGAGCACTTCGCCGACGCTAAAGGGCTGGTCTGGCCGAAGGAAGTAGCCCCGGCCCAGGTCTACCTAATTCACTTGGGTGAAGATATAGTGGTTGCGGCTGCCGCAGACGAGCTTTACAAGCAGTTGACAGACGCCGGCGTTGGAGTAATATATGATAACCGGGACGAGCGAGCCGGTGAAATGTTCGCCGATGCCGACCTAATGGGCATACCCATTCGGCTGGTGCTCAGCGATAAAACTCTCGCCCAAAATCAAATAGAGCTCAAAGTGCGAGACTCCGAAACACTTACACTAATTCCTCGGAGCGAAATTATTCAAACACTAGCAAAATCAACCTAACTACAGATACATAAACAATTTAAGGAGCAAGAAGTAGCTGACAGGCAAAAAGGGCCTGTTGGTAAGGAAAATAGTTAAAGCAGGGCAAGCCAGTGAAAAAATTATTCCATTTAACCCAGGCCGGCATAGATGAGCTTAAAGTAGAGCTTAAGTCTTTGATTGGCATGCGCGGCCCGATTGCCGAACGAATTAAGCAAGCCCGCGAGCTGGGCGATTTATCTGAGAATGCTGAATACCAGACCGCCAGGGAAGAGCAAGACAGGCTGGAAACCCGAATCAGTGAAGTAGAGCACATCTTGCAAAACGCCGCTGTTATTAAAAAACCCAGAAGTGGCAACAAGGTTCAGCTGGGCTCAACCGTGAAGCTGAAAAGCGCTAGTGGTACCCAAAAGCAATTCCAAGTCGTAGGTACTATTGAGGCGGACCCCGGAAATGGCAAGATTAGCGACGAATCACCAATCGGCAAAGCCTTGCTTGGCAAAACAGAAGGCGACGCCGTGGTGATTAAAAACTCACCTAATATTACCTATAAAATCATAGACATCTCCTAAGTTTAGACGCCGGAAGCTCGATGTCAGAGATTCGATATCTAACTTCTAATATCTATCGTCTATAATCTAAGGTATGAAGTGGTTGAGTAAAGTTGTCGATGAGACCATCGCCCGTAAGCCAGAAGGTGAAATACTGGTCGAATCCGGCGGTTCGCCGTCCGGCACCCATCACCTGGGGCATCTGCGTGAATTGGTAATCTCTGACACGATCGTGCGGGAGCTGCGCCGCCGAGGACGTGATGCACGGCATATCTACTATGTAGATGATTTAGACGCTCTGCGCAAAATTCCTGTAAATGTGCCGGCCGATTTTGAAAAATATTTAGGACAATCACTAGCCGATATACCCGCGCCTGGCGAACGGGGGAAATCCTACGGAGATTACTTCTTACAAGGCCTGGTAAATGCCGCTCAAACGCTGGGGCTAGATGTTGAATTTATTCGCTCCAGTGAAAAATATCGATCCGGTTTCTTCATTGATGCCGTAGAGAGGGCTTTGGAACAGGCCGATAAGGTACGTAACATCTTAGAAACAGTTTCCGGGCACAAACTAGGCGAAGATTGGTCGCCGATTCAGATAAACGAAGAAAGTTATCTTAAAAAACGGCGTTTTTTAAGCATTGATAAGCAGGCCAAAACTGTAGCTTACGAAGATAAAGACGGAAAAACAAAGTCCATTAACTACGCAAAGGGTGATGTTAAGCTGGACTGGCGGATTGACTGGCCGGCCCGCTGGTGGCTGTTGTCCGTTGATGTGGAACCGTTTGGCCGCGACCACGCCTCCGCAGGGGGGAGTTATGAAACGGGTTCGGCTCTGTGTAGGCAAGTATTTGATAGTGAGCCTCCACTACCGGTACCCTATGATTTTGTTAACTTGGCTGGCGACACCAAAAAAATGAGTGCCAGCAAAGGCACCGGCCTAGACGCGGAAAATGTCGTTGAAGTCATGCCTCCAGAAATCGTCCGCTTTTTTATGCTTCGCTTTCCGCCGGCTAAGAGGCTTTACTTTGACCCGCAAAACGGTGTCTCGCAACTAATCGATGAGTTTGCCGAACTAATGCTCAATAAACCCGAAAACAAAACTCTATTGGTTTCTCGGGAAGGAGTAAAAACCCCGGTTATTAGCAGTATCCCGTTCAGTTTGCTGGCCGAGAGCTATCAGGCAGCCTTGAAAGATCCGGACAAAACTATTGAGATAATCAGCCGCACCGAATATGCCGACAAACTGGAAACAAATAAGCAAATTATCAAGGCCGAACTGACCTATATCGACGAGTGGCTAAAGCGATGGGCGCCGGAAGACGCTAAATTTGAGCTAGTCCAAAAAGTTAACGCGAAAAGTTTCAACGAAACTGAGAAAAACTACCTGGCCAGGCTAGCGGATAAAATTTCCAAAGTCCCAGCCAATGCTGATGGCGAGTGGTTCCATAAAGCCATTTACGAGTTTAACGAGTCAGACGGTCTTACGCCCCAGCAACTTTTCGGCCCATTGTATCGGGCCTTGATTGGCAAAAACAGCGGACCTCGGGCCGGCTGGTTCTTGTCTATTTTGCCGCGCGAGGATTTGATAAAACGCCTCCGCCTTGAGAGCTAATGAAACAAACTGTTATATTCTCTGCCGGATGTTTTTGGGGAGTGCAATACTATTTTGACCAAGTGCCTGGAGTTATTGAAACAACCGTTGGTTACATTGGCGGGCACACCGAGAGACCGACATATGAACAGGTTTGCGACCATGGTACCGGTCATGCCGAAGCCGTGAAAATCGTTTATGACCCCAGTAAAATTAACTATGAAACTCTTCTGCGGCAGTTTTTTCGAATGCACGACCCAACCCAGTTAAACCGGCAGGGTCCTGATGTCGGCGACCAGTACCGCTCGGCGATTTTTTATATCGATGAAGACCAAAAAGATGCTGTTCAAAAAATTATTGATGAGCTAAACAAGTTCCAATACGGCGGCAAAATTGTTACCAGCCTAGAACCGGCCGGAAAATTTTGGGAGGCCGAAAATTATCACCAAAAATTCACCGAAAAAACCGGTAAAGGCATGTGTCACATCGACTATGCGCCAGTCTAGCTTATGGTAGAGATAAATGACGAGCAGTTTCAGAAAATTGTCGGTGATGGCATTGACGCCATCCCGGAGCTCTATCAAAAACACCTAAATAACGTGGCTTTTATAGTAGAAGACACCCCAACACCAGCCCAGCAGAGGCAGTTGGGCCTGCACTGCAATGATTTGCTGTTCGGGCTATACGAGGGAGTGCCGCTGCCGCAAAGAAGCGGTACGACCAAGCTGTTGCCCGATAAAATTACTATCTTCAAGAAACCCTTAGAGTTTATTAGTAAAGACTTGAAGGATTTGCAGGCGCGGGTGCGGCATACCATTTGGCACGAAGTGGCTCATTACTACGGCCTAGGCCATAAGCGAATCCACGAGCTAGACGGTACTAACAAAGCCTAAAGCTTATGTTATTCTATAGCTTACTAAAGTAAGGCGGAGGGATTCTGTGCAACTACCTAGTCTTTCAGGCGCATTACTGATAGGTATAATCGTGGCCGTTGTTCTGGCGCTGGTTTCCGGTCTAGCTCTCATACTCGCGGGCTAGACTGCTACAATTAGTTGATGGCTTACGCGAGATCGCCGGCATATGAGCCCGGCCAAAAAGAAGTATTTAAATTATCTCGAAGCAAGATAGACCTGTTTATGCAGTGTCCACGCTGCTTTTGGTTGGATATACGACTTAAAATCAAACGGCCCAGCGGCCCGCCGTTTCAGATTAATAAAGCCATAGACGAACTGCTAAAAAAAGAATTCGACTCTTACCGCACCAAGAAGAAACCTCATCCGCTGATGAGCGATAACCAAATCGAAGCTATCCCGATGCAGCACGATAGCCTGGACATCTGGCGTCAAAATTTTACTGGTGTTACGACCCTTCATAAGCCGACCAACCTGCATATTTTCGGTGCCATCGACGATATCTGGGTTGACGATAATAGCGTTGCGTATATCGTAGACTACAAAGCAACCTCCAAAGCCGGTGAAGTTAGCCTAGACGCCGAGTGGCAAAATACTTACAAGCGCCAAATGGAAATTTATCAGTGGTTAGTACGCCGAAACGGGCTACAAGTCAGCAATACTGGATATTTTGTATATACCAACGGCCGCCTAGATTTAGACGGATTTTTTGATAAGGTTGAATTCCGTACCAAAATTATTCCGTACACCGGCAGTGATAAGTGGATAGAGCCGACAATTAATAAGCTGAAAAAATGTATGGATAGCGATAAAATCCCAGAGGTCGGCAGACAGGTCATGGACAGCAGTAAAGACTGTGAATTTTGCACCTACGCCAGATCCCGAACCGAATTGACCCTTACGGAATTACAAAAGAAAAAGTCTAAAAAGTAGCTATAATAGTTTCATACTATGTTGGACATAAAATTTATCCGGGAGAACGCCGAGCAAGTTAGGCAAAACGCCAAAGCAAAGGGCTACGAGGTTGATGTTGGCCGGCTACTAGAGCTTGATGAAAAAAATAGAAGTTATAAAGGCCGTATTGAAGTTGTTCGGGCTCAAAGAAATGACTTGGCAGCTTCTGCCCAAGGCACCCCGCCAAGTCCCGAAAGCCAGCAAAAGGGAAAACAGCTAAAGGAGCAGCTGTCTCAGCTGGAAAAAGAATCGGAGCCGGTGGAAGTTGAATTTAGCAAGCTATTAGCCGATGTCCCCAACATATTTCCGGAAGATACACCGCTGGGTGGCGAGGAAGCCAACCGCGAAGAAAAAAAATGGGGCGATGCTAGGCCCGCCGATTTTGAGGTAGCTGACCATGTTACTTGGGCAGAAAACCGCGATTTACTGGATTTTGAACGCGGTGCTAAGGTAGCCGGCAACAAATTCTATTTCACTAAAGGTAGTTTGGTGGAACTGGAAATCGCCATTTTACAATTGGGTCTGAAACTAGCTAAAGAGCAGGGATTTGTACCAATGATGGTGCCGCATTTGGTTACCAATCGGATTATTGATGGCGCTGGCTTCACGGCTAAAAGCGCCGATGAACAGCAAATTTATAAGGTAGAAGGCGAGGATTTAAACTTAATAGCCACCGCCGAAATACCTCTGACCGGCTACCATGCCGACGAGATTTTAGCTGAAACTGACTTGCCTAAACTATATGCCGGCTACAGCCCGGCCTACCGGCTAGAAGCTGGAGCCTACGGCAAGCACAGCAAAGGGCTTTACCGCGTTCACCAATTCAATAAATTAGAGCTTTATGTTTACTGTAAGTCGGAAGATAGCGAGCAGTGGCACCAAAAACTGCTGGCTTTGGAAGAAAGCTTGTGCCAAATGCTGGAAATTCCATACCGGGTTGTCCGCATCGCCGCTGGCGACCTTGGCGCGCCTGCGTACAAAAAATATGATGTTGAATACTGGAGCCCGGTAGATAAAGCCTACCGCGAACTAATGAGCTGTTCAAATGTTACGGACTATCAGGCCCGGCGGCTGAATATTAGGTATAAGGATGTAAAAAGTGGAACAAATTTCGTGCACACTCTTAACGCCACAGCCGCAGCCATGAGCCGCGTGCCGATAGCAATAATTGAAAACTTCCAAGCTGCGGACGGAACCGTGCAAATCCCTAAATCCCTCCAGCCGTATTTGGACGGCCAAACTACTCTGTAAATCTAAGAAGTTTTAGGCTAAAATATAGCTAACCCTTAAGCAGACTGGTGATGATTCTTTCCGGGGAGTAATTATTTAATTATGGTTAAATTCGTAAATACTAAGATATTAAAACGTGTATTGGGCGATCCTCAAGCCGCAACTATAAAGCGGTTGCGAAAGCGTGCCAAAGAAATTAATTCGCTGGCCGACACCTACAGCAAAATGAGCGATGCCAAGTTGCACGACCAAACCAATATCCTTAAAGCTCGCCTGGAAAAGGGTGACTCCTTGGATAAAATCCTACCTGAGGCTTTTGCTGTAGTTCGAGAGGCTGCTACTCGCACCCTTAAACAGCGGCACTTTGATGTTCAGCTAATCGGCGGTATGGTTTTGCACGAGGGCAACGTGTCAGAGATGAAAACTGGTGAAGGAAAGACCCTGGTTGCCACCTTACCGGTTTATTTAAACGCTTTGGAAGGCAAAGGCGTACATATAATTACCGTCAATGATTATTTAGCCCAGCGCGACGCCGGTTGGATGGGGCAAATTTATGATTTCCTAAGTTTGAGCGTTGGCGTAATCATTCCTGACCAATCTTATCTATACGATCCCAGCTATGAAAACAAAGAACATTTTGACCAGCGAATGAAGCATTTGCGCCCAGCCACTCGGCAGGAAGCTTACAACGCTGACATAACTTACGGGACCAATAACGAGTACGGCTTTGATTACTTGCGCGATAACATGGTCCGAGAAGTAGACCAACTGCGCCAACGCGACCTACACTACGCGATCGTAGATGAAGTTGATTCTATTTTGATTGACGAGGCCCGCACGCCGTTGATTATTTCGGCCCCGGCAACGGCTAGCGGGGCGGCCTACGGCCAGTTCGCCCGTGTTGTCCGCCAGCTGAAAGAAACTGAGCACTATGAAAAAGACGAAAAACGCCGCAGTGTCATCCTAAACGATACTGGCGTGGATTTTATGGAAAAAACCTTAAGCATAAAAAACCTATACGCTACCGAAAACTTGCGGACGATCTACCACCTAGAACAAGCCCTAAAAGCCGAAGCGCTGTTTAAGCGCGATAAAGACTATGTGGTGACCAAGGAAGGTGAAATCGTCATAGTTGACGATTTCACCGGAAGACTTTTGCGGGGCCGGCGGTACAACGAGGGTTTGCACCAAGCTATTGAAGCCAAAGAAGGCGTGGAAGTCCAGCAGGAATCTATGACGCTAGCCACTATATCCTTTCAAAACTACTTTCGGCTTTATAAAAAACTCGCCGGCATGACCGGTACGGCCATGACTGAATCGGAAGAATTCCACCAAATCTATAAACTCAACACCGTGGAAATCCCGCCTAACCGCAAGCTAATACGTGAAGACTCGCCAGACCGTATCTATAAAACCGAAATTGGTAAAATGCACGCTATCGTAGCCGAAGTTAAACAGCTGCAGAAAAAAGGCCAGCCGGTACTGTTGGGAACGGTAAGCATTGAAAAAAACGAAGTGCTGTCGGCTATGTTTAAATCCGCTAGTGTGCCGCACCAGGTTCTAAATGCCAAAAACAACGAACGCGAGGCAGCAATTGTTGCCAAAGCCGGAGAAAAAGGTGCGGTTACCCTGGCAACCAACATCGCCGGGCGCGGCACCGACATAGTACTAGGCAAAGGCGTGGTGGAGCTTGGCGGGCTTTTTGTGCTGGGGACTGAGCGTCACGAATCACGCCGGATTGATAACCAGCTGCGGGGCCGGGCAGGCCGCCAAGGCGACCCGGGCAAAACTCAATTTTACGTCTCTTGCCAAGACGATCTAATGCGCATTTACGGCGGTGAAAAAATTGCTTCCATTATGAACCGGCTTAAAGTAGACGAAAATACGCCCATTGAAAGCCGGATGATAACCAAAAGCTTAGAAGGCGCACAGAAAAAAGTAGAGGGTTTTAACTTCGACCAGCGTAAAAACGTGGTGCAGTACGACGACGTTATGAACCGCCACAGAAAAGCCATTTACGCTATGCGCCGCGAAGTACTGAGGTCCGATGACATTAGCCCCAGGGTAAAAAAACTTATAGCCGAAGAGGCTCAAGCACTAACCCAGCATCCCGATTCTACTTCTGACCGTTACGAGGCAGTTTTAACCGAAATATTCCCATTTGGCGATAGCACCTTGGACAAGCTGTTTGACAGCCCAGCCGATAAGTTCCAAGCCGAGCTTGAAAAAGCCGCCGCCAGCCATTATAGCGAGCAGGAAAAAACTTTCGGTGCCGAGGTTATGCGCAAGGTTGAGCGCGATATATATCTGCAAATCTTAGATAACTTGTGGATGCAACACCTGGAGAACATGGACCACCTGCGCCAGGGAATCCACTGGATTTCAGTTGGCCAGCGGGATCCGTTGGTGGAGTACCGCCGCCAAGGCCAGCGAATTTTTGACGAAATGCAGGCAATTTTGAGGCACGATATTGTCCGCGGGGTAATGCACGCCCAGCCTTTGAACGACCAAGAATTACTGCAGTCGGTGGAAACAGATCTAACCTTGGCGGCTCGCGGCTCGGTGGATAACGCCCGCCAAATCACTGCAGCCGAAGTTTACGAGGAAAGTGATTTTACACCGGAACGCGAAGAGTCGGTCCAGGAGGCACAAGCTCGAGCCGTTCGCAAAAAAACTCGCAAGGCTGAGCGCCAACGAAAGAAAAAAGCCAGAAAGAAAAGAAAATAATTGAAACATTCAGTATCTGAAATCGTCTTGAAAAATGGAGCCAGGGGATTATTGGTTAATGTACCTGGTGCCAGTGTTATGGGCTATGAGCTTAATTTTAGAGCCGGTGAATATTTGGTACCACGCGAAAAGTGGGAAGTACCCCATTTAATGGAGCACGTGGTTTTAGGGGCCAACGAACGTTTTAAGAAATCAAGGCTCTTCCAGGCCGAGTTTGAAAAAAACGGAGCTTATACTAATGCCCACACCTCGGTAGTAAGCGTCGGTTACGAGGCCGAATGTGCCGATTTTGAGTGGGATAGAATCCTAGATATGCTGCTGCTGGGAGTGAGTAAACCGCTTTTCTTGCGCGAAGAATTCAAAGCAGAATATGGCAATATCCGCGATGAACTGCTGGCTCGGTCTAACAACCACTTTCGCACTTTAGCTTTTTCTATTAACGAAGCCCAAGGCCTGCTTTCTATGACCGACCGCGAACGCCTGCGGCAGATGAAAAACGTTCTTAGGGTTGATCTGGTTGAACACTACAAAAAAACCCACACGGCCAAAAATTTGCGTTTCGTAATCGGTGGCAACTTACGCGGACGGGAGGCCCAAATCCGCAGCGCCCTAGAGCATGTAGGTCTGCTCAGTGGTAATGAACGGTTTGAATTGCCCGACGAGCGACCAATTAATTTAGAAAGACCAGTTTTTGTGGCCCGTGCGTCCGTTAAAAATGTCTTTTTTGGACTTAACACCTTTGCTTTGAAGCGGTTTTCCGATACCGACATGGACGGCTTAGAGCTGGTAAACACTATGTTAACGGCCACCCTTCATTCCCGAATACTCGGCGAAGCCCGTGAGCGCGGTCTAGTTTACTCGATGGATTCCGGGCTTGATGTCTCCAGGTCTTACACTGGCTGGTGGTTTGGAGCGCAAGTTATGGTTAAAAATGCCCCGGCCTTGTTCGAGATAATTATCCGTGAGCTCAAAAGGGTCCAAGCCGGAGATATTACCGCGGCTGATCTGGACGCAGCCAAACAGTACTTATTGGGCCGCCATCAGCGCAGCGGACAGACTGTCGCTGGCACAATGGCTGGCTATAGCGGGCGCTACTTTTTTGACGGGGTAATAAATGACTATGATGCTATCCCGCAGCGAATAATGGCCGTAAGCGTCAACCGAATTAAAAAAGTTGCGCAAAGGATGTTTGCCGATAAAATTGGCGGGCTGGGCATGTTGAGCAATAATGTTAAACGCCGAGAATTGGCCGAGCAGCTAAACGATCAAACCAAACAGCTCTGGGAACTATGAGAAAAAACCAAGGTTTTATCTTTACCCCACAAAATATATTTTGTGGGGGCCCCGGTTCTTCATTGGACCTGGCAAAATGAATTAGCCTTCCCCCTAGGGTCGGAATCGGTCCTGCTCTTTTTCCTTCCATACTCTTATATACTTACTATTAATGATACAAGACATAAGTAAAAGCCTAGATAGGCTAAAGCAGCAACTTAACCAAGCCGTTGCTAAAATTGGTCTAACCGATTTAGTGAGACGTCGGGAGGATCTACTCAGCCAGATAGCCAAACCCGATTTTTGGCAAAACAGCTCCAACGCTACCCAGGTTAGCAAAGCAGAAGCCAGTTTGGGTAGACGCATTGAACCTTGGCAAAAACTTCAAAAAGCTACTGACGAACTTGCCGAACTGGTTGCCGTGGGAGACAAAGGAATGAGCAGCGAACTACAAGAACAATTATCAACTCTCAATTCCCGATTTTTAAATCTTAAATCGCAACTCCGATTCCGGGGCCCGTACGACGAACGCGAAGTTATTCTGTCGATATATGCCGGTGCCGGGGGAACTGATGCCCAGGATTGGGCACAGATATTGCTTCGGATGTACACCCGGTATGCCGATAGCCAGAGGTTAAAGGTTAAAATTATAGCGGAGTCGCCTGGTGAAGAAGCTGGCTTAAAAAGCGTATCTATAGAACTATCCGGCGGAGAATTTTTGTATGGCAAACTAGCCGGGGAGCACGGTGTACATCGCCTAGTCCGATTAAGCCCCTTTAATGCCGACAACCTTCGCCAGACTAGTTTTGCTAAAGTTGAGATCCTGCCGCTAATAGAGGCACCCGGGGACCTGCAGGTAGATGAAAAAGACCTGAAAATAGATGTCTTTCGCTCGGCTGGCGCCGGTGGCCAAAGCGTCAACACCACCGATTCGGCAGTTCGGGTTACGCATTTACCGACTGGCGTGACAGTGGCAATTCAAAACGAACGCTCGCAATTACAAAATAAAGAAACTGCCCTAGCTGTACTTCGCTCTAAACTAATTGCTCTTCAACTAGAACAGCATGCCAAAAGCCTAGCGCTGGTAAAAGGCCCTAGCCAATCGGCTGAGTGGGGCAACCAAATCCGCAGCTATGTCTTGCACCCCTACAAACAGGTCAAGGATCTGCGTACCGGCTACGAATCGTCCGACCCAGACAAAGTTCTGAATGGAGACCTGGAACCATTCATTGAAGCTTGGCTGGAAGACACCTCTGGTTAGCTAAGCGCACAAGCTTATTTGTTATACTAGGTAGCGATGATTTTGCTCGACAGAGTAACCAAAACCTATAACCGCCGCGGGCCGGCTTTAGAGAGAATCTCGCTGCATGTCGAGCCTAAAGAGTTCGTAATTATTGTCGGCCAATCCGGCGCTGGAAAATCCACGCTATTTAAACTTCTAACCCGCGAAGAAAAGCCCACCAGTGGCAAAATTATTGTCGGTGGTATGGATTATGACAAGCTTAAAGACAAGGACATACCGCTATTGCGCCGTAAAATCGGCGTGGTGTTTCAGGACTTCAAACTTCTTAATAATAAGACAGTGCATGAAAATGTAGCCTTTGCGCTAGAAATAGCCGGGCTAACCTCTGGTGAAATAAAGCACACCGTACCCAAAGTTCTAGATATAGTCGGTCTGAAGGGCAAGGAGTCGCACTACCCGCTGGAGCTATCTGGCGGCGAACGCCAGCGCGTAGCCATCGCCCGGGCGATTGTCCGCCAGCCCAAAATTTTAATCGCCGATGAGCCTACCGGCAACCTGGACCCCAAGCACGCTTGGGATGTCATAAAAGTCTTAGAAAAAATTAACCGCTTCGGGACAACCGTGCTGCTGACTACCCACAACCAAGATATTGTCAACACCTTAAAACGCCGGGTGGTAACCATCTCTGAGGGCCAAATTGTTTCCGACAGAGCAGTAGGGCAATACAAGGCCTCATGAAATCGCGCAAGGCAGTTGCCTTAGAGCGGGTAGTTAAAAACGGCATTGTATCATTCGGCCGAAATGTTTGGCTGGCTATCGCGGCCATTGCCATGATGGGAATCACATTGACGATTTTGCTGTTTGCGGTGGTTGCCAACGCTACCTTTTCGCACACCATAGACGATATCACCAGCCACATAGACGTCTCGGTTTATTTAAAAGACACGGTAGGCGATAAACAACGCGACAACCTTATTACTCAGCTAAAGCGGGTTGATAACATCAAATCCGTTGATTATGTTTCTAAAGAGGCGGCCCTAAAAATTTATCGTGCCCAAAACGCCGATAATCCGGATTTGCTAGCGGCAATATCCGAAACCAGCAACCCTTTACCAGCCTCGCTGAGTATCAAGCCGTTGGATCCTAACCGACTGGAAGACATAAAGGATTTCCTAGAAAAACCTTCTATTGCCGCATTGCAATCGGACCCTACTAGTTATTCTGGCGACCGAAAAGCCGCTATCGACAAGATAACCCGCGCCACGCATTTTTTTGAGCAGGCCGGTGTGGTAGGGATTATTATCTTTGTAATTATTTCTATGCTGATTATCTTCAATACCATACGGATGGCCATTTTTAATCGCCGTGATGAGCTGGTAATTATGCGCCTGCTTGGAGCGACCCCCTGGTACATCCGCGGTCCGTTTATAGTTGAGACAATTGTCTATGGTATTGTGGCTGCGGTTATATCATTGATTATATGCGCCGGGCTTTTCGCGGTGGCTTCATCTACCCTGCAAGCTAGTAGCTTGGGCCTGCTGGACATTAAATATTCCAGCCAATACTTTACCGATAACCTGGTTTTGATAATAAGCCTGCAAATTACGGCTGGTATAATAATAGGAGCCGCTTCTTCGATAGTTGCCACGCGGCGGTATTTGCGGATAAACAAATAATTAAGGACCGGTCCTGCTCTTTTCCCTCAGAGACTGAAGCTTAAGAAACTCAGCTTGCGGCTAAAATTAAATAACCGAGGCTTGCAAAAGCTCAAGGAGTATGCTATTTTAAAGGTGTTAATGCTAAAACAAAAAAATAAAATCAGGTTATCTTTGAGATTATTCGCCGGGATTTTAGTGGTTGCCGTGGCTTTAGGCTACGGTGGTTTGGTATTAGCCGACCAGTTTGATGAACAAATAAAAATACTTCAGCAGCAAAATTCTGATAATAAGGCATCCAGTAATAACTTAGCCGCCCAGGCATCTAGTTACCAAGATGCCATTGATAAGCTAGATGCCCAGATTAACGGATTACAGCAAGCCATTGTAGCCAATCAAAAAGCCAACGATGAGTTGCAGATTAAAATCGATGCCAATCAAAAAGAGCTGGACCACCAAAAACAAGTTTTGGGGCTTAACATTAAAACCATGTACCTGGAAGGCCAAATCTCTACGCTAGAAATTCTGGCGTCCAGCAAAAACCTAAGCGAGTTTGTAGATAAACAGCAGTACCGTAACGCCGTCCAGGACAAAGTTAAAACTACCGTTGAAAAAATAACCGCGCTGAAGGTAGAGCTTGAACAGCAGCAAAGAACGCTTTTAGCGCTAATTGCCGACCAAGAGAAGCAACGGGCCGATTTGGCCGCCACCCAAGCTCAACAGAGCCAAATGCTGGCTTATACCGAAGGTCAAAAGGCCACCTATGACCAAGCCATTAAAGCCAACAACATTAAAATTAGTGACCTAAAGAAGCAGCAAGCCATCTCTAACGCTGCATTGTTTGGCGGCGGGGCTATAATCCAAACCAGTCGCTGTGATATTTATCCCCAGAACTGGTGCAACGCACCGATGGACAGCATCGTTGATACCTGGGGTATGTACAACCGTGAATGTGTTTCCTGGACTGCCTACAGAGTTGCCGCCAGCGGGCGGTACATGCCTTATTGGGGCGGCCACGGCAACGCTAACCAATGGGATAACAACGCCATAGCCGACGGTATTCCGGTTGACGGCAATCCCCAGGTCGGTGATGTAGCTATCTCTAACAACGGTTTTTATGGCCACTCAATGTATGTAGAAGCGGTTTTTGACGACGGTAAAATAGCGGTCAGCCAGTTTAACCATGATTGGGGCGGCACCTATTCTTTCGTGCCCAGCATGAACAAGGGCAGCCTGGTCTTTATCCACTTCCCCTAAGGTTTCCCTCAGTCAAGCCGGTCTAAACTGCTTCTGTTATAATTGCAAAGACCAACAAATCAACTCGGTCGCGGATAGAGGAGTTTTAAATTATTCAATCTGAGCAACACCCAAAAGAGTCGCCAATCTATCAGCCCGTGAAGAAAAAGCGTTCCCTTAGAAAAACTGCCAGTTTCTCCCTGGTTTTTGTAGCAATTGTCGGTTCGGTATTTGCTTTGGGTATTGCCGTAGGGCAGGGCGATCTAAAACTTGGCCGGGGCTTAAGCCCGGTAGAGCAAAACCAATCCTTGCCGGAAAATCTGGACTATCTTAGCGTTGACGCTGTTTACGATACTCTTAAGAGTAATTTTGATGGCAAAATCGACGCCCAAAAACTACTAGAGGGCTTAAAGCGAGGACTAGTCGACGCGACAGGCGACCCCTATACCGAGTATTTTAACCCCAAAGAAGCCAAGGCCTTTAGCGAGGCCCTGTCCGGAACTTTCATTGGTATTGGCGCAGAACTTGGGACTAATAGCGAAAATCAAGTTGTCATAGTCTCGCCGCTATCCGGGTTTCCAGCAGAGCGCGCTGGGCTTAGGCCTAAAGACGTAATTGCCGCAGTTGACGGCCTCTCAACTAGCGGGCTTAGTGTAGACTCGGTGGTCCGTAAAATCCGCGGCGACGCTGGTACCGAAGTTGTGCTAACTATTGTGCGCGACGGCGGCAAACCCTTTGAGCTGTCAATTACCCGGGCCAAAATTGACCTGCCCAGCGTAAAGCATGAAATCACGGACAATATTGGCTACCTTAGAATCAACCAATTCAACGAGGATACGGCCGAGCTAACTCGCCAGGCCGCAGAGGAATTTAAAGCTAAAGCAGTAGTCGGTGTGATCTTGGATGTGCGGGGCAACCCAGGCGGTTATCTGTCCGGGGCGGTTAGTGTCTCAAGCTTGTGGCTGCCCGAGGGTACGACTGTAGTGTCTGAGCGCCGCGGCAAGCAAGTGGTTGAGACCGAGCGTAGCTCTGGAAGCAGCCCGCTCCGCGGTATTCCGACAGTTGTGTTAATCGACGCCGGCAGCGCCAGCGCTAGCGAAATTACTGCCGGTGCTCTCCGCGACCACGGCGCCGCGACGCTAGTCGGCGTCAAGAGCTTTGGCAAAGGCAGCGTCCAGCAAGTGCAGGAGCTTAGCGGCGGCGGCCAGCTGAAAGTAACCATCGCCAGATGGTACACGCCTGCCGGAAATAACATCGACAAAGAAGGTATCTCCCCCGATGTGGAAGTTAAGCTATCAGAAGCTGATATAAAAGCCGCTAACGACAGACAAAAAAGTAGAGCCATCGAGATCATAAAAAGCAAACTAAGCATAAAGCTAAATTTTTAAAAACAATCAAGGTCTACTGCCTAGACCCTACATCCGGGCCATGCTAGTATTTAGGCAGTAAAGCTCGGGAGGCCAAGGTTAAGGCGTGGCAAGAAATGCCAAGCAGACTAAATATATATTTGTTACCGGCGGCGTGTTGTCTGGCGTCGGTAAGGGTATTACGGCCGCTTCAATCGGTACTGTTTTAAAAGCCCGCGGTTTGTCCGTAAATATTCAAAAGTGCGACCCTTACCTTAATGTTGATGCCGGCACCCTTAACCCAGCCGAACACGGCGAAGTTTTTGTAACCGCCGACGGGGCGGAGGCCGACTTAGATCTTGGGCACTACGAGAGATTTTTGGATATAGAACTGTCGTCTGCCAGCAGTCTAATGTCTGGGCGGATTCTTTCCGAGGTTATCGCCAACGAGCGAGCCGGCAAGCACCTGGGCAAAACCGTTCAAATAATTCCCCATGTCACCAACCACATCCAATCTGTTATTGCCGCTACTGGTAAAGGCTTTGACGTTCATGTCGTGGAAATTGGCGGAACTGTAGGGGATTACGAATCCTTAAGCTTCATAGAAGCGATTCGCGAAATGGCCCAAAAACTAGGCTCTAACAACTGCCTATTTGTCCATGTGGTTTATCTGCCTTATCTTGGCGCCAGTGCCGAATTTAAGACAAAACCGGCCCAGAATGCGGTAAGAGAACTGCGCGGGCTGGGCATTGTGCCGGATGTGCTGGTGGCTCGCAGTGAAGTCCGGCCGCCAAAGTCGGTCCTACCCAAGCTTAGCTTATTTTCCGGCGTACCCGCTGAAGCTATCGCCCTGCTGCCCAATGCCCGAACCATCTACGAGGTTCCGCTGACGCTGGAAGATAGCGATATTACCAAAGTTATTACGGCAAGGTTGGGGCTTAGAATCCACCAGCCCGATCTATCGGCCTGGCGGGCAACAGTTAAAAGCGCGCTGAGCCGGTACAGAAAAACCCTGCACATTGGAGTCGTCGCCAAGTACGTAGATAATCAGGACACCTACATGTCCATTTTTGAAGCCCTGCGGGCGGCCGCCTGGGCTAACGAAGTAAATATAGAAATTGTTTGGATTAACGCTGAAGAGCTTGAAAAAGACAAAAAGCAAAGAGAAGTGGTCGCTAGCTTAGATGGTCTAGTCGGGGCGCCTGGTTTTGGTTCTCGCGGTATTGAGGGTAAAATCTGGGCGGCCGGCTACGCCTACACACACAAAATTCCTTATCTAGGCATTTGCCTCGGTCTGCAAACTGCCCTAATTGCGGTAGCCAGGCTGGCGGGTGTAAGTAAAGCCAATTCTACGGAATTCGCCCCAAGTACCGCCGAACCAGTGGTTAGTACCATGGCCGAGCAGGTAGGCAAGGAAAACACCGGCGGCAGTATGAGGCTCGGTGACTATCCGGCAGTTCTGGCCCGCGGCAGTCTGGCCCGCCGAACTTACGGCCAAGAAAATATTGTGGAGCGCCACCGTCATCGCTACGAGGCCAATAATTCTTACCGCGACCGCTATGAGTCCTGGGGTATAAAAGCTGGCGGTTTAAGTCCGGACGGCCAGCTGGTAGAAATGATTGAAGCTATAGATCATCCCTATTTTTTAACTACCCAAGCCCACCCTGAATTTCGATCCAGACCTAACCGCGTACATCCAATGTTTGACGGCCTCATCAGGGCCGTCATTGCCCGGAAGTAGATCTTCGTGTGCTTCGTATAGTACCTGCCGCAGGCGGATAGTCGCGAAGTCTCACTTCCGGGTCATTGCCAATCGTTGATTAATGGTCTAGCATAAGCTTGTATGGGAGATGCTGTGCCAAGCAAAAAGATTTTATTCGTTGAAGATGACGATAACTTAGCATCAGTTTATCAGGAGCGACTAGAGCACGAAGGTTTCAATGTTCGCAGAGTTTCAGACGGCGAGCACGCACTGGCTACAGCCGTGGACTTTCTGCCTGACCTGGTTTTACTAGATATTATGATGCCCAATATCAGCGGCTTTGACGTTGTGGATATTCTTCGCAATACCCCCGAGACAGCTAACGCCAAGATTATTATTTTTACAGCCCGCGGGCAAGAAGCCGATAAGCAGAAAGCCGCTAAATTGGGAGCCGATGAATATTTAGTCAAATCCCAGGTCGTAATAACCGATGTAATGAGCAAAATAAAAGAACACTTGGGGTTAGTTCCAAATAAAACTAGCGGTAACCCGCCGAAAAATCAAAGCTAAAAAATTACTCTACGGTAACTTCGGTTCGGGGCAGACTGCGGCCGCTAAAGCTTTTAACCCGCCGGGAAGAATATTTTACTACTCCGTCGCGGGCCGCATGAATGGTGAAGTTGCGAGATAAAAATGTGCCAGCGCCGGCCCGCTTGGTCAGGCCGATTTGCCGGACGATAACTTGCCCGGTTTTAACCCTCTGGCCGCCGGATACCTTTAAACCTAGCCGCTGGCCTGGGCTATCGTGTATGTTCTTGCTAGTACCACCCGCTTTAATCTTGCTCATGCTTAATTCCTATTGTACCAAACTGTCGCAGGCGCTTCGGTCGAGCAAACCAGCTTTAGCCATAGCCGCAACTGTACTGCGGCTTATTCTCCCTACGTCCTCTGTTCCTAAAATCCTCGTTTGTTCAAAAAGTTCGTTCTCTCTGTCCACGATTTCAGCTATGTCAAATGTTGGTGGATCTTGTACAAAAAGTCCGGCTTCCCTTAGAGCTTCCCCGGTTCTTATTACTATATCAAAGGGTGTATGAGGATTTGTATTTCCGTCTAAGTCTGCCAGCAAGGCCAAATAGGCTTCATTAAGCCTTGTTGGTACAGGTCTGTAATTCTTGCTTGGGTTGCGTTCTCCTCCAGCCATTTTCTATGACCTCTCTAAAACAATTAATTTACGAGCGACGATTTGATTCGGACGATAATATATCAGCTCGTTTGAGCTTGTGTACTTTAATTTAGCCATACTATATCCCATATCTGTTAATTTATCAAGTGCCGGTAGGCTTTTAAACCGACCGGGAGCGGTTTGCCAGGCTGGAACGGCCAAACAGAGCGGAGTGCTAGACTTGAGTTGCGGATGGATGTTTTTTAGGAATTTTTTTATGATTGTGTTGACGTCGTTAACAATTTTGTCCAGTTCTGTCGGAGCCGGTAGTTTGGCTAGTGGCCGGCCCAAATATGTTTCACTAGCCACGGCGTCGATTTCATAGTCCCATTTATAATTAGTAGCATCTGCCTGCGACACACTAAATTCTGAATCCTCAATTCTGAGCTCCGAAATGAGCCAATCAAGATTAGTTTCTGAATATTCTACCATCCGGGCGTCAATATCGGTGCCGACGGCCTTATAGCCCATCAGCACGGCTTCCTGCATAATTACTCCAGTACCGCAGAAGGGGTCCAAAATTGTATATGGCTTTTGGTGTTTGGCATTTGGCGAAATACGATTAGCCAATGGCGAATAGCCAATTTGACCGGCGGCCAAATTCACGATGATTTGGGCCAGCTTGGGCGGCAACATGCCGACCCGGGCGTCGCGCTTCGGCCGGGCCTGGTCGCGGCTGGCATAACCTTCAATATCTTGGACAAACATGGTCTGGGCTAAGATAGTTTGCCGGCCGTCAGCCACAACTAAAAGTTCCCAACCGCCCCGGCTGGTTAGCTTGTTATGAAGAACCTGGGCGCTAGAAAGGGCAGGGGTTTTATTTGGGACCACGCGGACTGGCCGGCCACTGCCTTTGACGGCTGTCTTTAGCTTTAGCAAGCTTGCGTTTATCTCTTGAGGCTTTACATCGTAACCGTAAACGCTAAGCCCCAAGGTAAATTTACCAGCTGGAGCTTGGGATAAATTTTCTGGCACTTTATCGCTTAGATATTTTTCAATATCACGCCAAGAATTTCCAGGCAGGACGGCCAATATTCTAGCAACCTTAATAGTACCGCCCAGTTTGGTAAAGTTGATGTCGCCAGCTTCAATATCCAGCAGCGCGGCGCCCGGTAGTGCCTGGATATGCTTTGGTCCGTATAGGCTTTCTAGCTCCGCAAGGCCCAGCTTTGGCTGGCGTCCCAAAATACAAATACTTTTCATCGATAAGTATTATAATGTTCGCGTAGCTTATATCCTATGTCTGAAAAACGCAGTGCTCGCTGGAAGTTAATAATAACGATAGCCACGTTAATAGCGCTAGGTTTTCTAATTTATGGTTTGCGTGGCGAGATTCGAACCGTGTTAGCTGACCTAGGAAAGATTCATAGTGCGGTCCTACTGCTGATGATCCCTCTGCAGATTATTAATTTTGATGCTTATGCCCGGCTTTATCGGGGCTTTTTTGCCATTTTGAATGAAAAAGTCCGCTATTGGCCAATGTATAGGACCAGCTTGGAACTTAATTTCGTAAATACTATTTTGCCTAGTGGCGGTGTTAGCGGAATCTCTTATTTTTCGCTGAGGATGCGCAGCCAAGGGGTTAGCGCCACTAAAGGTAGTTTAGCTCAGGTAATGAAATTGCTGCTTTTGTTTGTTAGCTTCCAGCCGATTCTGGTGCTGGGCGTACTACTACTGGCCGCCCGGGGCCACGCTAATAATTTTGTAATACTGGTGGCCGGCTCGCTAATCACGCTTTTGATTGTCGGTACTTTGCTGGGTATCTACGTTATTGAGAGTCGAAAAAGGATAAACACGACCCTGCTTTTTGCAACTAAACTTACCAATTCGCTTATTCACTTTTTTAAGCGAAACAGCTCCGAAACTATCAATCTGCAAAACGCCGCCAAGTCTTTTGACGATCTGCACGAAAACTATATGATCCTAAAGCAGAACTGGCGCCGGCTGAAATGGCCGTTTATCCATACCATGGTGGCTAACGCTACAGAGATCGCCAAACTATATATTGTGTATGTGGCTTTTGGGGAATTCGTTAATGTTGGGGCGGTAATACTAGCCTACTCGGTGGCTAACTTTGCCGGTCTGATCTCAGTATTACCAGCTGGAATCGGTATATATGAAGCTTTAATGACCGGTGTACTGGTGGCTACCGGTATCCCGGCCTCGCTTAGCATTCCGGTTACAATAATGTATCGGGTTCTTTCCATGGGCATACAACTGGGCCCCGGCTACTTCTTTTACCACAGGGCTGTAAATGAAGGCCTCAGCAAAAAGCCCGCCACTTAGGTGCCCCCTGCAGGCGCTGGGTTGCTATTTATTAAAAACTGGCTAGACTGAGGTAAGATGCAGCGGCAGTTAAATTGCGCAGATAATAAAAAAAATAACCGCCAAAAAGCTATATGATTTTTCTTTGGATAACTCTGTTTGGTTTACTGTTTATGTTCGGTTTCGTCGTAGCTTTTGGCGCGCCGTACGTGCCAACGCTTAAGCGCCAGCAAAAAAATGCCCTTGATATGCTGAAGCTCAAACCAGGCCAAGTCTTTTATGACCTGGGTTGCGGAGATGGGCGGTTACTAAAAGCCGCCGCCCAGTCCGGCCTAAAGGCTGTGGGCTATGAAATCAATCCTTTGCTTGCGGCTATCGCTTGGATGCGTACCCGCCGCTACGACGGGCGGGTCAAGGTGGTCTGGGGCAATTTTTGGAGAGCCGATATTACCGATGCTGACGCGGTGTTTGTATTTTTAATAGAACACCACATGGCTAAGCTAGACAAGTTTTTGAAAGGGCAGTTCAAAGACCGTGCCGTAAAGGTTATTAGTTTTGGATTTTCCATACCAAGGAAAAAGCCTACAGCACACCAGGGCGCACTTTACCTATACAGTTACGGCCATCTTGCGCCCGCCCGTTAAGTCGTTTACCATAAGCAGTATATGATCTCCAAAAACCAACAGGGTTCAGTGCTTGCAGTGGCGCTGATAGTTGTTTTAGCTTTGGCGCTAGCCGGGGCAATCGGGTTTGGGGTGTGGGCAAGCAGTGAGCGAACGGATTATAAAAATAATGTCGAGCGCAAAATCGCGGTTGCTGTAGCCGCGGCGAAGGAAATCCAGGCCGATGAGCTGCAAAAACAATTTGACGAGCAATCTAAAAGCCCAAATAAAACTTATATAAGCCCTGTTAGCTCGGGTAGCGTTACTTTCTCGTACCCCAAGACTTGGAGCGCTTACGTCGTGGAAAGCGATAGCACACAGCCTATCAATGGCTATTTCCATCCCGGCCAAGTGCCTGGTGTCCAATCAGAATCGGCCTACGCGCTTAGGGTAGAGATGGTCAACACCGATTACTCGCAGGTGATTAACTCTTTAGCTTCCAAAACCAAGGATGGGAGTCTGTCAGCCGCGGCTTATATCCCGCCAAAGATGCAGGGGGTTACAAACGCCCAGCCCGGTACCAAATTTGACGGGGCTATTGATAAAGAGAAAAACGGTTCCATGGTCGTTATAAAAGTTCGCGATAAAACCCTGAAAATCTACACCGAGTCACTAGATTTTATCGGTGATTTTAACTCCGTTATACTGGCCAGCTTGCAGTACTCGCCGTAGGACAATACTCTACCAAAGGTTGCTGGCACCGTTGTATACTAGGTGCATATTTAGCTTAGAGAGGGTATGAGTAAAAACGCGCCAGATAGGGGTTTAGAATATCAGCAGCGCCACAGCTTGCTGGCCGCACTTGCAGACGATTTAGCTTTGCCGCTGCTGCAGATAAAATCAACTCTCGAGCTGGCCGGGAAGGGCAACTTATCCGCCAAGAAGAATCTCCAAATAGCTAGAGGAATTGCATTGTCTACCGAAACCGGCTTACAGCTAATTGAAGCTTACCGGTTGGCTCTGCGCGCCCCAGACGAAGCCTCTCTGCCTCTTGAGCCGGTTGCCGTGGGAGCGGTACTGCAGGAAGTTGCCCATCAGCTTACCCCTTACGCCAGCCAATATGCTACCGTCTTAGATGTGGATGTCGCTGGCCGGCTAACGCCGGTTTTGGCCAACAAAGAAAGTTTAGTTGCCGCGATGCAGTGCTTGGGGGCCAGTTTAATTAGGGCCCAGGCCGCAAACAGCCGCAAGAAATCACATCGTCTAATGCTCGGAGCTCATCGCACCGCAGAAAACGTTATCGCCACGGGGGTATTTAGCAGTGTGCAGGGTCTAAGCGACCGGGCGCTGCGCAGTGCCCGGGCTCTCAGCGGCAAAGCTCGTCAGCCTATCAATGTCTTGCCGGCTGGGGCGGCCAGCGGAGTATTAATAGCCGATATTTTATGCGGAGCGATGTGGCAGCCGCTGCGCGCCGCGGCCCACCAGGGCCTGCACGGGTTGGCAACCGCTGTACCGGTTAGCAAACAGCTGCAATTCGTCTAAAATGGCAAAAATATTAGTTTTAGAAGCAGATAAAATATTGGCCGGCAATCTGTCCCGTTATTTGCGAAACAGCGGGCATTCGGTCACCTGGAGCAGCGGCCCCCAGGAGGCTATAGAGCAGACCGATAAAAATCAGCCAGATGTGATCGTCACGGATTTAGTCTTGGGGGAACATAGCGGCGTAGAATTTTTGTACGAGTTGCGCTCTTACCCGGAATGGCAAGACTTGCCGGTAATTATTTTAAGCACCATTGCCTATAATGATTTAGCCTCCACCGGCCACAGCTTGAAGGAGCTAAATATCGCTGAATTTTACTACAAATCTGAGACCAGCTTGCCAGAAATTGCCAAAGCGATCGATCTGCTTAGCCAGCCGCTGCAGTCGCCGGCAGGGCTCGGTACGCGCACCGCTAGGTAGAGCCATGAAACAATTTAGCGATAAAGCCGTAATCTTAACCCGGACGGATTTCGGCGAAGCCGACCGCATAATAACTTTCTTAACCGCCCGCCACGGCAAGGTTAAAGCCATTGCTAAAGCCGTCAGAAAATCAAAAAGCAAACTGGCCGGCGGTATAGAGCTTTTTTCGGTCAGCGACATCACGGTTATAGTGGGGCGGGGTGAAATTAACACTCTTATCTCCACTCGCTTGGTTAAACACTACGCCAACATCGTAAAAGACTTAGCGCGCACTCAGCTGGCCTACGAATTCATCCGTTTGCTTAATAAAAATACCGAAACTGCGGCGGAATTTGCTTATTTTAAGCTGATAAAAACCGGTTTTGAAGCTTTAGACGATAGCAGTATTGACCCTGAACTTACGGCTCTATGGTTTAACATGCAGCTGCTAAAGATAGCCGGCCACGCGCCAAACTTGCGTAGCGACAGCCGCGGTGCCAAACTTAAATCGTCCGCTACTTACGGCTTTCGCCTGGACGATATGCACTTCGCTCCCCAGGAAAGCGCCGGAGACTTCACCGAACACCATATAAAGTTTTTACGCGTCGGTTTTGCCGCTCGCGGACCGCGAGTTCTTGCCCGGGTGGTAGAAGCCAGCAAACTGGCCGAGGCCACCCAACCGCTCATACAAACTATGCTCAAATCCTCCCTCCGGGTATAACTACTTTGAAGGACAACCAACGGTTTTCCTTCAACGCGCCTTTTGGAATAAATCCAAATTCGCTAAAGGCGAACCGGCGCTGCTACCTTTCCCGTGATTAGACTGAGAAGCGGGTGCGGGTTATAATCTGTAGTTAAGATGGAAAGACCAAGATTAGAGGACATAGTATCTTTGGCTAAGCGGCGGGGGTTTATTTACCAGGGCAGTGAGATTTACGGCGGTCTGTCCGGTGTTTATGATTACGGCCCCTTAGGTGTAGCCCTAAAACACAACCTGCAAAATTTGTGGTGGAGCTCGTTCGTCACCGCTTGGGACGATATGTATCCAGTGGATTCGGCGATTTTAATGAATCGCAAGGTTTGGGAAGCCAGCGGCCACGCCAGCGGTTTTAACGACCCGATGGTGGAATGCTCTAACTGCCACTCACGCCTTCGTCAAGACCATGTAACGGATAAGAAATGCCCGGTCTGCGGCAAAGAAGGAACGCTGGGCGAGCCGAGGCAGTTCAATATGATGTTCAAGACACAATACGGTGCAGTTGATGAACCAGCCGAGACTAAACAGGCCGATCCAGCGATAACGAAAAGCTTGACTTATGTGGTAGAGAACACCACCTATCTGCGGCCGGAGACGGCGCAGGGGATGTTCGTTAATTTCAAGAATATCTTGGATACCGTTCAGCCGAACATGCCGTTCGGCTTGGCGCAAATTGGCAAGGGTTTTAGAAACGAAATAAGCCCGCGAGACTGGCTGTTTAGACTGCGCGAGTTTGAAATGATGGAAATTGAGTATTTTGTAAAGCCGGCGGAGTGGGAGAAAGCCTTTGAAGAGTGGCGGGCGGGGATGGCGACTTATTTCCAGAAAATTGGATTGCCGGAAAGCATGGTGCATGAAAAAGAAGTAGAAGAAGCCGACCGGGCGCACTACAGCCAGCGAACTATAGATTTTGAGTTTGATTTTCCGTTCGGCAGAAAAGAGCTAGCCGGTCTGGCCTATCGCGGCGATTACGATTTAAAAAACCACCAAGAAAAATCTGGCGTTAGCCTGGCCTATCAGCCTAAGGATGGCTCCGAATCCTTCCTTCCGCACGTTGTGGAGCCAAGCTTTGGCGTGGAGCGGTTAGTCTTGGCAGTATTAACGGCGGCGTATTCAACCGATACTCAAGGAGGGGAGAAACGCACTTTCTTAAAGCTGCCGGCCGAAATTGCCCCTGTTAAAGTGGCTGTTTTTCCGCTACTGAAAAATAAACCGGGGCTGGTTAAAAAAGCCCGTGAAGTTTACGAAAATCTTAAAAAAGAGCTCGGGGCGGTGGAATGGGACGACAACGGCAACATCGGCAAGCGCTACAGAAGGCAGGATGAGATAGGTACACCGCACTGTGTGACCGTTGACTTCCAAACCCTGGAAGACAATACGGTTACTGTCCGCAATCGCGACACCACCCAGCAAGAGCGAGTAAAAATAGATGCCCTTAATGCCAAGTTATAACTTTGTTATAACAAACGGGTAGGGAACACTTGACTTGTTAAGTATTTTGGATTTCTAAAAACAGAGTAGAATAGGCCAATGTCTGAAAGAGTTTATACACAAGCCGAAAAAGATGATGCTTGGAATTCTGTTTATAGCCCTATGGCAATGGCGATGAGAATTGTTGCGTTTGAACTTGGCAGGAAAGAGTTAAGAGACATCGTACTTACAGTACTGGAATCCGATTCACCGCTGCGATATCTAAATGCAGTACGTGCTTTAGAACAAAGAGACGAGTATGCTTCTCGTCTTGTAATTGATCGAAATAGAGTACTAAACGGGGAAGATTACAATCGCCAGATAGCAAAGGCCGAGACTATTGGCAAAACGGCCGTAGCTGACGGCGAGTTGATTTATTTGCTAGAAAAACCAGACTCTCCGAGAGTCATGGATTTCTAAAAACAGAGTAAAATTAGGATATGGATGAATCTATTCCACGGTCACAGGAAGACCGCGAGGCACAATCTCCAGTACCGGTTGAACAATTACCTGAGCATCTGGGTTTTGTAGAGAACGACGAACTTCGAAGCGTAAGAACTTTTTTAGTCGAAGCGATGACTCAGGGAAACTGGGTTTTGATAACAAAGCTCAAAAGTCAATATCTTGAGCTCGGTCAAGCTATCGCCAAACAGCATGAAGGGAGTGATTTTGCTAGAGCCCAGATTGGCTTGATAGTAGCTACCGGCTTAATGTGGCGTGATGCTGGTAAACCCGATAGCTATGGGGCTGAGCTTTATAACGCTCATATGTATGCATATAACATACATTTTGACGAAGTAGCAGAGTCAATACAGGCCGCCATGGCTGAGGTTGAAGAAGTGCCGGTTCATCCAGTTCCTAAAGCAAGCGAAGACAAGCCTGAAGAGCCAGACGAAAACTACTTGGAGGAGCTAAATCAACTTGCCGCTAAATTTGATGCTGAAGCGCCTCCTGTTCAGGTTGAGGTAAGCAACAATGATTTAATTGTGAATGATAAGATTTTAGAATCCTCGGATGGCGCAGGCGTTCTTTGGCGCGCCCTAACCGAGGGTAGGGATGTGATCATGGAAAAACTGAAGGGGTACAGGGCATACAAACAGGCGACTGATCCATATGCTGAGATATCCTATTTGATACCCCTTAATCTTATGCGTTTAGGCAACCACCCCAAAGATGTGTTATCTCCCAGTGGCATGAAGCGTAAAGACCATTTCGAGCAGCATTTTTTTGATATCAAAGATTTTAAAGAAGAGTTTCATCCATTTTGGCAGGCCGTAGAAGCTAGCGGCTTTGTGCCAGAAGTACATTTATATGGCTCCCAATCGATGTGGTATCCGCTAACCTTGTGGACCCGCGTGCCCATAACACACGAAACCGAACCTAAATTAGGGAATGCTTGACCACAGCCCATAATTTATGAGCTGGCAGGTTGTCAAGTAATTTAATAAAACATAAGCAATTTTCAAAAGTACAAACCAGTTGTATAGTAATTAAATATGAGTAGATATGATTCTTTTCCAATGGTGGAGCCTAAGGAAGCCAGCTACATAAGGGTGGTTCTAGATGAGGACGACGGTTCGCGTGGCGGACAGATTATCTTAGAACTGCCCGCTGGTTTGGATATTGATGAAGCCGCCCAACGGTGGGCTCAGTGCGGCGGGCAGGTAAGGGATTTTTCCGGCGAAGACGTTGATTTAGTGACATATGGCCTTGTTGACTGGCTTTTGACTCAAGAAGGCACCCGCTTTCCGGAATCTAACGTGTAAGAAAAGGGAATACTTGACTAGTTAAGTAATTATGGAAAAGCAAACAGAACCACGACAATTATCACCCGAGACGAAAGCTCTAATCCGTGAAATTGACTTGAGTAGGATGCAAACTGCCATCACACTTACTAAGGCTGACAGGGAACTTGAAAGGGCTGAACGTGTCGCCGCGGAAATCACAGCCAACATGGAACATTCACAGGTTGAGGTTGACGAGGCTAGGGACGTACTACGAAGAGCCGGACTCCTGCGTGACTAAACAGTAGAGAACACCTAACCTCGCCCTGGATTCATAAAAACAGAGTAAAATAGAGCCAAGTGAAAAACAGGGTTGCTCCACCGGAGGATAGATTCAAGTTGATACTTTCTGTTTATTTAATCCTGATCAAAGATGGTAAGACCCTTCTTTCCAGACGATTTAATACCGGCTATGAAGATGGAAAATACAGTTTGGTGGCCGGACATGCTGATGGCGGCGAGGTCGCCCGGGAGGCGCTGTGCAGGGAAGTGCTAGAAGAGTCTGGCCTGCGGCTTAAACCGCAAGAATTACGGTTCGTGCACTTAATGCATCGTAAGGCGAACGATGAGCGTGTTGATGTTTTCTTTACCGTTGATAAGTGGAATGGCGAGCCCGAAAATAAAGAGCCTGACAGATGCGACGACCTCAGCTGGTTTCCGCTGGATAAGCTACCCGAAAATACCATCCGATACATCAGACAAGCCCTTGATTGCGTACAAAAAGGAACAACTTACTCCGAGCACGGCTGGAAGGCAATACTTGACTAGTCAAGTATTTACACTAGGGTACAATAGAACCAGATAGGAGAACCAATGAACAGAGTAGTACATTTTGAAATCGCCGCCGATGAGCCGGAGCGGGCGGTAAAATTTTATAAAGAAGTTTTTAGCTGGAAAATCAAAGATATGAGCCAGGGGAAAATAGAATACTGGCTGGTAACAACGGGGCCGGAAAAGGAAGTACCCGGCGTAAATGGCGGCATTATGCGTCGCAAAGGAAAAAGAGGGCAGGGCGGGCATAACGCCTTTGTTTGCTGCGTGGATGTTGCCGATATTAAGGAGACTCGCAAGAAAATTGAAGCCGCTGGCGGAAAACTGACCACCGGTATTGATAAAATTTTTGGGGTCGGGGAGTTCTGTTACTGCAAAGACACTGAAGGCAACTCATTTTCTGTGATGCAATCCTAATAATAACTTTAAGAAAAGAGGATACTTAGCTGGCTAAGTATTTTATAATAGACACGAATGAGAAAAACGATAAGAAAACCCAGCGGTAACTACGCGTTCATAGACAGCCAGAACCTGAATATGACCACCCAAAAGCTGGGCTGGAAAATGGACTGGCAAAAATTCCGCCGCTTTTTGGCCGACAAATACGAGGTTAAAAAGGCTTTTATGTTCATTGGCTATGTGCCGGAAAACGAAGACCTGTACGAAAAAATGAACGAAGCTGGTTACGCGGTTGTGCTGAAACCAACATTTGATATGACCCGCCCAAGGCCGGAGGAAAAACCGACCAAAGATGAGTCCGAGGAAAAGAAGCCGGTAAAGGGCAACATTGATGCTGACTTGGTATTGTGGGCCATGAAAGAGCTGAAAAACTACGAAAAGGCCGTCATCGTGTCCGATGACGGCGATTTTTATTCGCTGGTAGAACATCTAGCAGAGCGGGGTAGACTGCTAAAACTGCTTACCCCCAGTTCACACTACTCGCGGTTATTTAATAAATTTGACAATTTTATAGAGCGGCTTGACCAACACCGCCGAGAGCTGGCCTACCGCGACTACAAGAAGAAGCCCAGGCCACAAAAATAAGAGCAGTTGCATTTCGGCAAAAAACGACGGGCCATTGCTAGTAGCTCTGTTAAAATAGTGACAATGGCAAAAAATGAAAACAAAGCCTTTCTCGCGAATTTTTTGTGGGGCGCCAGTACGTCTGGCCATCAGGTAGAAGGCGGCAATCATAACCAATGGAGCGTCTGGGAACTGGCCAACGCTGCGGAGTTGGCCAAAACGGCCAAAAAAAGACTTGGCTGGCTGCCGAATTGGGAGGATATAAAAAAACAAGCTGAGAATCCCGGCAATTATGTTAGCGGCCGCGGTGTGGATCACTTCAACAGATACGAACAAGACTTTGATATTGCCAAGAAACTTAACCTGAACAGCCTGCGTTTCGGTATAGAGTGGTCGCGCTTAGAGCCGGAAGAAGGGAGGTGGGATGAAGCGGCGGTAGAACACTACCGGAAGTATATAAAATCTATGAAACGGCTGGGCATAGAGCCGGTAATGAATATTTGGCACTGGACCTTCCCGCTATGGTTTGCCGACAAGGGAGGCTTTAAAAAGCGCGGCAATGTAGTTTATTTTGACCGCCTGGTCCAAAAAATCGCCGACGAATACGGACGGGACCTCAAATATATAATCACTATTAACGAACCGAATGTTTATACTAGTTTCAGCTACCTGAACGGAGAATGGCCGCCGCAAGAGAGGAACCCTATAGTTTTCACCTGGGTATATTGGAATCTGATACGAGCCCACAAACGAGCCTATAAAATACTAAAAAAGACTAACCCGAGACTGCAAGTCGGCTTGGCTCATCAGCTGGCCAACATCCAAGCCAAAGACCCTCATGACTTCACGGATGAGATGTCTACCAAGCTAATGCGCTTCGGTTGGAACTGGTGGTTGCTTAATCGAGTCCGTAACCAGCAGGATTTCATTGGTTTTAATTTTTATTTTACTGATTACTACGACGGTTTTTTTAAGCGCCACAACCCTAAAACCCCCTTAAACGACCTGGGCTGGTATATGGAGCCGGAAGGACTATATCCGCTTATTATCCGCATCTGGGACCACTATAAAAAGCCCATCATAGTCACCGAAAGCGGCGTGGCCGACTCTGAAGATGAATATCGCCGCTGGTGGATAGAGGAAAGTATCGTAGCCATGGAACGGGCGGCTAGCGAAGGGGTGAAGATAATCGGTTACTTCCACTGGAGCCTGCTGGATAACTTTGAGTGGAAATACGGCTGGTGGCCGAAATTCGGGCTGGTAGAAGTGGATAGACAGCATGGCATGAAACGGACATTGCGGCCAAGCGCCAAATGGTTCGCTGAAAAAATCAAAAAACTGAGCGAATAGACATAAGCTTGACCGTTTTAGTAATTTATGCTAATATGTAGCCGTTATGCCAGAAACACATATAGACCGGCACAACCCCGATAGAAACCCTAACTTCAGGCTACGCAGAGGAGTCGCTCTGGGAGCTTTGGCGGTAACGGGAATTTTTGGAGCTCGAGCCGTGCATGGCGAACCCATTAAAACAGCGGGATTATACTGGGTTACCGAACCTACTATTGAAGCGGTCAAGGACCTAGCTGAAGCAGTTTCTGATGCCAACGATCCCAAAGGCCGGAAAATTAAGCGACACACTGTTAAAATCGAAAATGCCGGCGGCATTAAGGGTGCCGAAATGTATGTAGAGCAGGGGAACTTTCCTGAAGTACATGACCCTGACACCATACGCTATGTCAAATATCTGTTCGAGGCCGTTGGTAAAAACAACGTTAGGGGGGCGATTAATGAAATAGCCCCGGATCAAAATCCCAATCAGGCAGTGGATGCGTTTACAACTTATCTACCAGAAGAAGACCAGAAGATGCACCAGGTTTATCCGTCCCAAGAAATAACGGTGGGCGTAGACACTGAGACAGGCGATATCATACCGCAAGATCAATTACCCGCTAATAGCGTGGAGGAGCCCTAAACTCACACCACATGTTGTGGATAAGTGCAGATATCTGAAAAGCTGTGGATAAGTCCCGCACTGAGTGGGAAATTTTATATATAAAACCCTTGTAGTGGGTAAGAGTGGGTAGTACTATGCTTGCTAGTGGGTACACGTGGGTAGTCCAAAACAGACTGCTCTCCAAAATAAAAACCACTAGCAGATACGAGCCTTATGGGAGACTACTTTGAGCGCAAACTTGACGATAAGCGGAGGCTGACCATTCCAGCCGAGCTTCGAATTGAATTTGCCAGCGGGGTAGTAATCACCCAAGGGTTTGGGAAATATCTGCACCTATATCCGAAGTCTGTCTGGGACGATGAAGTCGAGCCGGCTCTAAGGGGTAATATCCTTGATGAGGAAACGGCTGACAAAAATGTGAAATTCCGGATGGGCAAGGTTGAGAGCGTGATAGACGGCAAACAAGGCCGTATAACGCTTGAACAGCATCTGCTGGACTACGCCGGCATTAACCGGGACGTTGCTGCGGTGCGGGCCGGGCGATACTGGCGCCTGCAGGCCAAGACCTAGACGGACATAGACAGTAGCAACTTAAAAATCAAAAATGTACGAGGTCAACTAATTGGCAGCCAGCCGGTGGCAGACCGGGGCACCACTGTTAACAAAACCCTAGCACTTTTTCTTTTGTAACACCTCCCAAAACTCCACCTCACTAAAAAGTCTCTCACAAGAACTTTAGGAGCGAAAAAGCAAGAACTTCTGCGCCCTTGGGCGGAGAACAAAAATCGCGCTTCTTCGTTCCACTAACCCGGCCCATTCTATGAGCTGGGTAAACAAAAACAAAAAACAAAGCAAAAACAAAAAGTTGGCTGCCGATTAGGTGACCTTGTAAAAACAAAAATCAAGAAAAATATGCCAAGAAACCAAAAAAACGGAGCGGATACTAGTCACCATGCAAGCCAGCACCAGCCGGTTCTGCTCGGCAAAGTTTTACGCGTACTGCACCCCTCAGCAGGAGAGTCTTATTTGGATGTAACTGCTGGTTACGGAGGCCACGCGCAGGCCGTATTGCAGGCAACCGGCAGCCCGAAACGAGCAGTGTTAATTGACCGCGACGGCCAAGCCGAGCATTATCTGAAAGATAAATTCGGCGGAGCGGGGCCTAAGATAATCCGAGCAGATTATTTGAGCGCCAGCCGGGAACTAGCCAGCCGCGGAGCAGAATTTGACATGATACTGGCCGATCTTGGCGCGAGCTCACCGCACCTTAATATATCCGAGCGAGGATTTTCATTCCTCCGCCACGGTCCACTGGATATGCGGATGGACCAGAGCCAGAAACTAACCGCCGCCGCCCTGGTAAACGAGCTACCGCAGAGCGAGCTAGAACAAATAATTCGCAGCTACGGCGAAGAACCGCAAGCCGCAGCAATTGCTAAAGGCATTGTTGCTGCTAGACCGCTTAGCAACACTGGCCAGCTAGCTCAGGTTGTAGCTAAAGTCGCCAAAAAGAGATTCCGGGGCCGAAGGATCCATCCAGCAACACGCAGCTTTCAAGCTTTGCGGATAGCAGTTAACGACGAACTGAAACAACTGCGCGAAAGCTTGCCGCTCTGGGAGGAGCTTCTGGTACCGGGTGGACGGCTAGCCATCATCAGCTTTCACAGCCTAGAAGACCGAATTGTGAAGTCCTACTTTTCCGAGCACGCCGCAAATACCTACGACTCAGCAATGCGGATGCTGACCAAAAAACCGCTAGGCCCGTCAAAGCTAGAAATAGATTTTAATCCGCGAGCCCGTAGCGCAAAACTGCGGGCCGCAGTGAAAATAAAAACAAAAATAGAGAGGATTAAGGAAACATCTGATGCCAATTAAGGTACAGAGTACGTCCCGAGCATACAAGGTAAACGTTAGAGTACTGTAACGAGTACCCAGACTCGCGCCTTCTGGGAAAAACGGCTCGCCGGCAAGTATGCTCTGCCGGCGAGCACCAAAGAAAAACAAAAACTATGACATATTCAAGCTCAGTTGCAGTAAGCCGCCGCCAGTATGGCCGGCGCAACCAAAATTCGGTAGCCTTCGCGGCGCCGGCCAAAGCCCTCGGCCCGGTTAGCAATACCATTATCTTGCTGTTTTTAGCCAGCCTAGTGGGCCTGCTTTATTTAACTCAAGTTACCAAAACTAACGCTTTCGGTTACAGCATCAACGACTTAGCGCAAGAGCAGTCAAAATTGCTCGACCAAAAATCGGATCTAGAAGTTGGGGCCGCCCGGCTGCACTCACTAGACCGCGTGGCAGCCAGCGAGGCCGCAAAGGCTTTGGTACCGGCGGCGCCAAGCGGGTCAGTTAGGTAACGCCCAGGGTTAGCATAGGAGTTATGTCACCGCGCCAAGCGCCAGCTAGCACCCGGGTTCCGGGCAGCAGCAACCGCCGCGTCCAAGTATGGTACGGCGTTTTGGCCTTGATTATGGCCTTGCTTGTCGGGAGGCTATTTTACCTGCAAATCATTAAGCACGACTACTACCGCCAAGCGGCTCGTGCAGACCAGCTCAAAGAATATTCCATTACGGCGGAGCGGGGCGTAATATCAGCCCACGATAGCGGAGGTTTTGTTCCCATTGTGCTAAACGAGAAGCTCTACACTCTTTTTGTCGACCCGGTTTATATAAAAGACGCCGCCAAGGATTCTAAGCAAATCGCAGCTCTTACTTCCGGCGACCAAAAAAAATACGCCGCGGCCATGAAGACAAAAAATACCCGCTACGTCGTGCTGGAAAAACGCTTGGGCGATACTATCCGCAATAAAATAGCCGAACTGAAACTGCCTGGCGTAGGTTTGCAAGCCCAAAACTATCGGACCTATCCGCAGGGCACGCTAGCGGCCCAGTTGCTTGGTTTTGTCGGCGGCGACGGGCAGGGCAAGTACGGTGTTGAGCAAGCCCTGAACAAACAACTAGCTGGAACGCCTGGACGCCTAAAAGCCGTAACTGACGCCGAGGGCATACCGCTGGCCGCTAACTCCGGTAATATCCAAATAAATCCCAAGCATGGCGACGATATCACCCTGACTATTGACCTGCCAATGCAAAAACAGCTGGAAACAATCTTGAAAAATGGTCTAGAGCGGGTCAAGAGTGGCTCTGGCAGCGCCGTGATACTGGATCCTTACAGCGGGGCAATTAAGGCCATGGCCAACTTGCCCACCTACAACCCGGCGGAGTACTACAATGTTTCCGATCAAAAGCTATTTAACAACGCGGCCGTTAGCGATCCCCTAGAGGTTGGTTCTGTCATGAAAGTGTTAACCGCCGCCGCGGCCCTGGATTTGAAAGTCATAAGCCCGGACAGCACCTACTACGACCCGGGGCGCTGGGAGCTGGATGAACACACCATTACCAACATTGAGGAAGTCGGCGGTCCTGGTACCCGAGGGGTAATCGATATTTTAAACAAATCAATTAATACTGGCGCGACTTGGATGCTGATGCAGATGGGCGGCGAAACTGGGTCGATCAATAAAAAAGCCCGAGAGCGCTGGCACGACTACATGGTTAACCGTTACCAATTTGGCAAGCCCACAGGAGTAGAGCAGGGATACGAATCCGGCGGTACGGTGCCGGACCCTAACGATGGCTTCGGCTTGGAGTTGGCTTACGCTAACACCAGTTTCGGCCAGTCAATGTCCGCAACGCCCCTGCAAATGGCGGCGGCCCTGAGCTCAGTAATTAACGGCGGGGCATACTACCGCCCATATCTGGTTGATTCAGCCGCTGGCTCCGGCGGTCAAACATCAAAAAACAAACCCGAAATTGTGCGCCGTGGCGTCGTGGCTAGCAGAGTCGGCGAGCAAGTGAAGACCATGATGGAGTACATTGTCAGCACCCACAACTTGCGGCCAGCGTTTTCCAGCCGCTACAGTGTAGGCGGTAAGACCGGAACGGCCCAAATCGCTAACCCGGCGGGCGGCTACTACGGCGATAGATTTAACGGTACATATATTGGTTTCGTCGGCGGCGATAAGCCCCAGTACGTTATAGTCGTGCGAGTAAATGAACCTAAAATTGGTAAATATGCCGGCAGCGCTGCCGCCCAGCCGGTGTTCGCCGATCTGGCCCACATGCTCATTAACAATTTTAATGTGGTGCCAAAACGCGAGTAGGCTAGCAGCTTTTAGCGCACCTAAAAATGTTATAATGCAAACACCAAAGCAGGCAAAATAGACATGAGTGACTTACAAATAATCATAGAAGCCAGCACCCTAGAACAGATTATAACTTTCGGTTTTCTTAGCTTTTTAACAGCGATGGCTTTGACACCTTTATATACCACCGCGGCATACGCCGGACGCTGGTGGAAAAAACCGCGTACTCATACCATAACCGGCGAAGCGGCTAAGGTCTTTACTAAATTGCATGCTGCCAAACACGCCCGCAATATACCCACCATGGCCGGAGTCATCTTTATTTTAGCTATCGCTCTTGTGACAGTTTCAGGTAATCTTAGCCGCTCAGAAACCTGGTTGCCGCTAGCGGCTATGGTCGGAGCCGGTGCTGTTGGTCTGCTTGACGACATCATTAATATCCGCGGGTTCGGCGGCAAGGTCGCCGGCCTGCGAGCCAAGATAAAGGGTCTACTACTAACAGGAGTGGCTCTAATTGGCGGCTGGTGGTTTTTTGCCAAACTGGGCGTGACTTCCATTGATGTTCCATTTTTTGATCCGATAAGCGTCGGCTGGTTAATTATTCCTCTATTTGTGCTGGTGGTCTTTTCAACGGCCGTGGCCGTTAACTTTACTGATGGTCTAGACGGGTTAGCCGGAGGCCTTAGCGCTATCGCCTTCGGGGCTTATGCCGTTATTGCCCTGATAGAGGGCAAGTATGGTATCGCTGGCTTTTGTACGACGGTGGCTGGAGCACTGCTGGCCTACACTTGGTTTAACATCTTTCCGGCGCGCTTTTTTATGGGTGATGTGGGCTCTTTCGCGTTAGGGACGGCCCTTGGTGTAGTAGCTATGCTGACCGATACCATTTTTTTGCTGCCGATTATCGGTCTGGTGTTTGTGGGCGAAGTTGGATCGGTAATGATCCAACTGGTTAGCAAACGCCTAAGAGGCGGCCGGAAAATATTTTTATCGACGCCCATTCATCACCACTTTGAAGCTAAAGGCTGGCCGGAGACCAAAGTTACCATGCGTTTTTGGGTAATCGGGCAGGTGGCCGCCGCTATTGGTATTATCCTGTTCATATTAGGGGACTATTCTTAAGATCGTGCGTCCAGCAAGATGGCTTTCCAGAGCTAACGGCTCGAGCGGGCAGGCGGCAACGAGCCAATCTGCGCGGCGTCATCGACCTGATTATTCGATATTAATCTTGGCTTCCACGCTTTTGGTAATCGGCTTGGTAGTGGTTTACTCTATAAGCCCCGGCCTGGCCGCCAGCCAGCACATCAGCCAGGACTACTTTATAACCAAACAGTTGATATATGTATCGCTTAGCCTGATGGCTTTTGCGGCGGCGGCTTATTTACCGACTAGCTGGTGGTGGCGGATGGCCGGCCCGCTGACAGTAGTCGCTATAGCTGGGGCAGTAGTTGTAATGATTACACCAATCAACGATTTATATCCTGCTCACCGCTGGATAAGACTAGGCGGTTTTTCATTCCAGGTCGCTGAACTGATTAAGCTAGCGCTATTGGTATGGGTGGCTCGCGCGCTTACGATTCGCTGGCGGGCCGGGGTTCTAAACGACTTCAAGACCACCTTTAGGCCGCTGTTGATAATACTGTTGGTTGTGGGTTTTGTGGTCGCCAAGCTGGAAAGTGATTTTGGCTCGGCGGCTGTTATCGTGGCAATTGTTATTTTGATGGCTTACGTGTCCGGCATGCCGATGAAGCGAGTAACAGCAATTGTCGGGTTGGTGGCAGTCCTGTTGGCTCTGACTATCGCTAGCAGCGCCTACAGAAGGGAAAGATTAAGCACCTTTCTACATCCTGAAGCCAGTTGCCAGGACGCCGGTTATCAAGCTTGCCAGGCGCTCATTTCAGTAGGCTCTGGGGGCTTACTGGGCCTAGGCTTAGGTTATAGCGTACAGGCTTACGGCTATCTACCTGAAGCTAGCGACGATTCCATATTCGCGATTTTGGCCGAGAAGTTTGGTTTTGTCGGCACCGTGTCCATTGTGGCGCTTTACGGGGCAATTATCGTTCGGTTAAAGAAGGTAATAGAACATACAAGCGATCAATTTAGCCGGTTGCTGGTGGTTGGAGTCCTGGCCTGGATAAGCACTCAGATGATTATTAATGCCGGCGCCATGCTTGGGCTGCTGCCGCTAAAAGGAATTACCCTGCCGTTAGTTAGCCAGGGCGGTACCAGCTTGGTTTTTCTAGCGGCGGCCCTGGGGCTGGTTTTTCAGATTTCACGCTATACTAGTTACGGCAGGAGCGAACCTAAGACTAGTGTTAACCAGCAAATCAACAATTTCAGTGGTTCTGACGGGCGGCGGGTCAGGCGGGCACATAACCCCGCTTTTGTCGCTCGCCCGCGAACTTAAACGGATAAATCCACAGTGCAAGGTGGTTTATATTGGTCTGAAAGGCGAGAAACTTGACGGCCTATCCGCGCGCTACCAGGTTTTTGACGAAGTGCGCTATGTCCCAGCCGGTAAGTTTCGCCGTTACCATGGCGAGAGTTTTTTGGCGCATTTAGCTGACGTTAAAACCTTGGCGTTGAATATCCGTGATTTTTTTAGGATGATAGCCGGAATTTTTACAGCCCGTCGGACACTGGCAGAAATTATGCCTGATGTGGTGTTTAGCAAAGGCGGTTTTGTAGCTGTGCCGGTGGGCATCGCCGCCCGCAGCCGGGGTATTGCCATAGTTACCCACGACTCAGACGCTATGCCAGGCCTAGCTAACCGTATAGTTGGCCGCTGGGCGAAAGTTCACGCCACCGGTATGCCGCCGCAAAACTATGCTTATCCCAAAAACTCAATACACTACACCGGCGTGCCGGTAGATGAGCGGATTAAGCCGGTTAACAGCCGTTTGCAGGCAGAGTATAAGAAGAAGCTGAATTTGCCGCCCGAAACTTTGATGCTTTTAGTAGGCGGGGCAGGTCTTGGCTCGCAAAAGATTAACGACCTAATGATTAAAATTACCCCAAGTTTGCTTTCAGTGTTGCCGCAGCTGCATATTTTTCATATAACTGGCGACCGGCATTTGTCAAAGGTTAACGCCGGCTACGAAACTGTGCTAGAACCAGCTCAAAAAACCAGGTTGACAACCCTCGGCTTTACATCCGATTTTTATATTTATACCGGGGCAGCCGATTTAGTAATAACCCGTGCTGGTGCTACAACGCTGGCCGAGCTGGCCATGCAGCAAAAAGCCAGCCTACTTATACCCGCTCTTTTTTTGGCCGGCGGGCACCAGCTATCAAATGCTAAAGCCCTGGGTAGTAGCGGCGCGGCGGTGGTTGTCTCCGGGGATGTCGCCCCCGACGTGCTGCTGCAAAAGGTGCTTGCACTGCTGAGAGATAAGTCAAGGCGGGAAGTTTTAGCGGGCAATCTGGCTAAACACGCCCACCCACTGGCCAGTCATGATCTAGCTCGGCTAATTTTAGCTCAGGCAGAAGCCACAGGATCTACTCAGTGAGGTTAGCTCAGCGCCGCGAACGTCAAAAACCACCTGCCAAACCCAAGGCAAAACTTACCAAATACTACAGTTCGGGTTTATCCGAAAGTGGCGGCAGAAGTCCTTTTTCAAAAAAAAGACCGAAGGTCAATTGGCGCTACGGCTGGGCCGGCCGAGCAATAGACGCCACTGTAGTAGCCGTCGTGCTTGCACTGCTATTTTTTGGGCTTATACTAAAGACTCCGCCGTCGCTAAGCGTTAAAAACAATTTGTACCGCGACAAGAGCGAATATCAAAAAGAGGTTAATAAGCAGTTTGATAGTTTGCTGAATAAAAACAAACTTACTTTGAGCGAGCAGGGCATAGCTAAAGCCATTGCCGAGAAATTTCCGGAAGTCGATAAAGTAACCGTGGCACTTCCTGTCTTAGGCCAGACCCCGAAAGTAACAATTAGCGTTTCGCCGCCAGCCTTTTATTTAACTAGCCGCGGCAGGGTCTACGTCGTTGATAGCAGGGGGCTGGCCGTAGCCAGGGCTTCGGATTTGTCCGAAACTCTCAACCTTCCTACTATTGAAGATCAAAGCGGCTTTGCTCCGTCTATAGCCGAGCAGGTGCTAAGTGCCCCAGAGGTAAGCTTTATAAGCTCACTAATCCGCCAGTGCTCAAAAGCTAATGTGCCCTTGTCATCGCTTATCTTGCCGGCAAGAGCTCAGGAGCTTGACCTGCGCTCAAGCGATAGTCCGTACTTCGTGAAATTCTTCCTGGGCGGCGATCCGGCCGTCCAGGCCGGCCAGTTTTTAGCTGCTAGATCTGCGTTTGCCCGTGATGGCGGTCAGCCATCGGAGTATCTCGATGTGCGTGTCGCTGGCAAAGTATTTTACAGATAATTTCAGTGTATACTTAATATAAATTAGCGTGGTGGGCAGGAGGTGTCTCGTGTCCGAACGAATCATTCCAGCAGACCGCAGTGTCATTATCGCAGCGGATGTGGAGCCTAAATTTTTTCTACATCTTGTAGAGCAAACAACCGGAATAAGAGAGGTGGGGGCATATAAGATTGGCTTTGAGGTGGGGCTAGGTATGGGCCTATCGCGGGCAATAGATCTTGTACGCAGATGCAACGACTTGCACGAAGCAGATACAAAGGTCATATACGATCACCAAAAAGCCGGCACAGACATACCCGACACTGCCGAAAACTTTGCACGGACTATGGCCGCAAGCGATGTTGATGCGGCAATCTTATTTCCGTTTGCTGGTCCTGACACTGAAGAGAGATGGATTGATGAGTTACAAAAGGCAGAGATTGGGGTTATTGTCGGTGCGGAGATGACTCATCCTAATATTTCGGGTGAGTTTGGCTATGTAAGAGACGATGCCTTTGAAAGAATGTTTTCTCAGGCGGTAGAACTCGGTGTAACTGATTTTGTAGTCCCCGGGAATAAACCTGATAGAGTCACACACTATCGCGAATTCTTTGAATCAGCGCTTGGGGAAGGCAACTTCTCATTGTATGCGCCAGGTTTTGTAGCCCAAGGCGGGGAAGTAAGCGAAGCTGGTAAAGCCGCTGGACGTAATTGGCACGCCATTATAGGTCGTGGAATTACTCAGGCGGCAGATGTGCGGGTTGCAGCAATCGAACACACCAGACAAGTTCGCACAGCCGGAGGACGATATTGGGATGGCCATTAGAGAACCAGAAAAAAATGGCTACCTTCTCTTCCTCTAGTTCGCATTTTGTTCAGAACGCTAATTTTTGGTCGTGGTGCAGGGAAATACATATAATGCTAACAAAACCTCAAATGTCAAATTATATTTTTTTATGAAAAGCAGGGAAAAATATACAAAAATATGAAAGAACTAAAAGTCAAATGTGGCTTGTGGAAAACTATTTAACTTTTCACATAAATTTTACGACATGGGGCGATACATACCGATGGCGCCAGAGTTAAGCATGGGAACAACACACACTGTGAAGCGAGCAGAGGTTTGGGGTTGTACGCGCCTTTAGTCCAGTAGCTCCCCCGCTAGGGGTATTTGGATATCAACTCTACATTATATATACCACGTCGTCAAAGGTACATTGTACGACGTCTAGTCTATGTTGCTATCATGGCCTACTCCACGTAATTTGTTACTGTATATATTCATAGCTTTAGATTTTTTTAATCACCTGCTGTGGGAATTAGCAATTCCCCCGGCAATGGTATTAGCATTCCTATCCACTATCTATTTCTATATCCATGTTCGTAAAATGTTCTGTAATATTGTGATAAGATCAACTTATGATGAATACCCTACGTCAATCAAAGACAGGTACTCAAGACTCATGGACGAAAGAGCAAGTCCTTGCAGGCCTCCAACATTTTTTTGTGGCAAACCAGCGCTACCCCACCGCAAGGGAGATAGATATGTTTGAATATCTTCCTTCTTCAAGATCAATCCAGCGGAAATTTGGGGGACTTGTTCTACTGAGACAAGAACTTATACCCCAAAGCCATAGCGACTATACGCGCGGTGTAGAAAGAAGTATGAGAGCAAAAGAGTCATGGCACAGAGCAGCAAAGTACGAAGAAGAATTCTATTTATATCTAATTCAACACCTTGAGCCCGTCGCTGTTCACGAGCATAAGATTATGCGTCCTGGCAATGTGAGTAGTGATTATTTTATATATAACGACGACGATCAAGGCATTGTAATTGACCTGTTTTACGCAAAAGACATTTATTCTTTGTCAAACGTTGTAGTTATAAAGCTTAAACGCTACAAAAACCTTCCATATAAGATAATTTTTGTTCTTGTTGGGAATGAAAATATATCAATACAAGAGATTCGAAAAATGCTTGCAAGAAAGAAAACGTCTCTACCCCCTAATATCCTTTTGGACACTGAGAACAACTTCAAAAACTCCACTATTTTTAAGATTAAGCAGCTTTCTAAATTTTCACGTAACTAGCGAAGCCGGATTATAAGTTCCTGGTTGTCTGAAGTTACTTTATCCGGGCTATGGCTAGCCTGTCCGCCCCTAGAATTTAGTTGCGAGTTTTGCCCAGGTTGGTTAGCCGGGCCGGATTTCCTGTGGCTGCGGGAACGACGGCGTCTTTTTCCGGATGCCGACGGCAGATTGTCGACGCTAGGCCGATCCAGCGTGGTAGTGGCTACTTTACCGATATCCTTTGGCGGCGTGTGAGCATTAGCCTTTGCCGGCTGGTGTTTATCAGCGTTATTTAGCTGAGCTTGAGCTTTGCCGCGTAGCGGCGCTTCGTTTTGGTGGGGTTGATGTGAAGGCTGGTCGATCTCCAAACCGGCGGCTCGGCGAACCATTTGCTCAACAACCGCCAGCTCTTGGGCGTACCGCTCGCGGGAAAGTTCAACAATCTGTGCGCTGTTGTCAGCCGGAGTATTTGGCAAATTTAGGGTTTTAGCTGAAAACGGCGGAGCTTTCTCGCCGCTTATTATCATAGTCATCACAAAATACCGGGCGTGCTGGGCTATCAGGTCTCCAGCTTCAAACTGCGGCTCAAAATACTTTTGCAAAAAAGGCGCGTCGTCTGGACTGACCCGGAAAGAAATTATTGTCCCGACGTTTCCGAAAACAGCGTCGCGTACCGGCTCGCTCATCTGGGAGATATATTGATTAGCAACGGTTAGGTTCAGATTATACTTGCGGGCCTCGGAAAGAATCGCCGCGAAACTGTCAGTAGCGAAGTTCTGAAACTCGTCTACGTAAAGATAAAATGGCCGACGCTGATCTTCAGGTATGTTGGCTCGCCCCATTGCCGCCAGCTGGATTTTAGTAACCATCATGGCCCCCAAAATTCCGGCGTTATCCTCGCCCATTAGGCCCCGGCTCAAGTTAACTATTAGTATTTTGCCCTGATCCATTATTTGGCGGATATTAAAAGTGCTTTTCGGCTGTCCGATGATATTCCTTACCATTGGGTTGGCGGTAAAGGCGCCGACTTTGTTAAGTACCGGAGCTACAGCCTCGGATGCGAATCTATCGTTCCAGCTGGCGAATTCAGTAACCCAGAAATTTTTAACTACCGGGTCGTCAATGTATGTTACGACGTCGGCGCGAAACTTGCGGTCGGTTAGCATGCGGGTGACATCCAACATGGTGGAGTTTGGGTAATCTAGCAAAGCCAGCAAAGTATAACGCAGGATGTATTCTAGCCTTGGCCCCCAGCTTTCCGCGAATAACCGCTTTAATACGCCCACTAGCTCGGAGCTGACGTGCCCCTTAAGGGTAGCGTCATTTATTTCCAACGGATTAAAGCCCACTGGATGCTCTGAATCGGCAGGGTTGAAATAAACAACGTCGTCCACCCTCCGAGACGGTATAAAACTAAGAACATTATGGGCATAATCTCCGTGAGGATCTATGACCGCGAAGCCCTGATCGTAATAAATATCGCTCAAGGTTAGAAGCTCCAAAGCGCCGGATTTGCCGGTACCGGTCTGACCCAAAATATAAACGTGCCGGCCGCGGTCTTCGCGCCTCAGCCCAAAGACCGTATTATCGCCTCTAAAATTAGTCACGCCGAGTAAACTGATATCCCGCTCCGCGGCCGGTCCTTGGACCGGTAGATTCGGCGGCGGCTCGGCGGTTTTAGTGGTAGCCCAAACTATATTGGGAGTTTCAACGGTGGTATGCGGTAGGTGAAAAAGGCTAGCCAACTCTTCAATATTTAAGATAAATCCGGAGTCAATGAAAAAGCGAGTTTCATACTCGGCTTGGACGTCGCGGCTAAAACTGGTGTTTTTTGCCTCAAAACCATTTAAGTTGGTGGTGTTGAACTGCTTGAATGCGCCAACCAAGGCCTGCAGGCGGAGCCTGGCGGTATGCTGGTCGTGGCCGGCGTACAATATTCTGATTTTCACTTGGTAGCCTAGCTTGGTGCTCTTTTCTTGGATAGATGTAACTCTGGTTTTATCACGTTCGCTCAGCTCCGGTGCGGCGGCTGTGCCTTCGCCGGGTGCTGGGGGCTTGGCTAGCGCGCCAAAGACTTGCGCGGCATAGCTTACCGCGCTAGCTCCGGAACCGCCGCCCAGCAGTCCCCCGCCCCGTTTTATGCGCTCCACCGTTTTTATACCTTTTTTGTGCCAGTTGTCAGAAATCGGCCGGGCGATCATTTGAATCCACATTTCTTCATCTTCTTTATCAAGTTTGGCCAAGGTTGCGGTTATAGCGGCTAGGGGGTCTACCTCGAAACTAGGAAAGGTTTTAATGGGCAGTGTCTCGTCCCCGGTCAAAGTTAGCTCGGTGCTATGGATAACGGTTTGGTGCATCCGGCGCTGGGCGTAATCTTCGGTTTGTTCATAAATTTGAACGGTTGGGTATTGGGCGTAAATCTGGCCTTCCACAAAAGCCTGCAAGTGCTTCGGAGTCCAGATATAAAATCGGATGCGCTGGCCAATTGCGGCAAACTCCAGGCTGATATGCTCCTGCAGTGTCCCGCTGGAACGAAGTTCTTTTTTGGTCCGCAGGATGCCGTGCAAGGACGCCAGCATCTGCTCGGCGGCTAGTTCCTTTTTGTCATTAGTCCGAGGGACCTCCAACATTAGTAAGCAGTGCTCGTGCCCTGCCCTAGTGCTGTTGTTACCGCGGTAAATAAACTTCATAAAACCACAACTACTTTCACGCTAATAATTATACATTGTTTAAGCTGTTAATCTGGTTAAGCGAGCGTTTTGAATATAAGTGGTCTGGGCGCAAGCGCAACCCGAGCGACCGGCACAGGACCTGCCCGGCGTGAAGCGCACGCTTTTATTTGAAATGTGAGCGGTGTTACTCCGCGAGAGTGTAGGTAGCCTTAGCAACTCTCTTAAACTGCGGCTTGCCCTGCAGATTCAAAAGGACAGTAGTCTCTTTTACTTGCCGGCTTTTAAGTACCCGGCGAACAATTTCGTCACGGTGAAGCGGGCCGTCTTCTTTACGCAGGATTTCAGCTATAACATCAGATACCGTTCCTTGCTTATAGCCCCACTCGCGCAGTGCGTAAATCCCCCGCCCTATCAGAACAAAACGCTTGTCTTTAATAAGCTCGTTATGAATGGCCTGGGTTGTTACATCCTTGCGCCTGAAATCACTAGCTTTAATGGCTTCGGCAATTGCGGAGAAGTGCATCGGTTTCCCGAGCTCATGCAAAATAACGTAAATTTTATCGCGGATGTTCTTTGGATTTACCATCGGCCATTTCACTAAGCCCCAACGGCCGTTTAAGGTGGCGATGGATTTTGATATTCCGGCCAGCGCCTCTACATGTTTGGTATCGGCGTTACCCACCTGCTCGGAAACAGCATTAATAGAGGTCGGTTCGCCGATTTTCTTGATTGCTTCTATGATTTTACCAACGTGGTCCCTAATGACTTTTTCGCTATGTTTACCGGCTAGCCCGACGGCGTGGTAAAAGTGGTCATTATCTTCTATTACGGCCAAGTTAGGAGTTAGATGGGCCAAGAAAGCTACACGCGACTGATCTATCTTGGTGTTGTCGGCCGATAAGCGGGCTGTTAGCTCAGACAGTTTGGCGACGTTGCCCATTTGTGTAAGTTGCGAACCAACTACCGTTTCGACATTTTTAATGTGCGGCAAATCCTTGGCGGCGCTATCTCTTAGCCTAATCAGTACGGATTTTTCCAACTGGCGAACTCTTTCGCGAGTGATTCCTAAAAGCTCGCCGATTTGCTCTAGAGTCTCGCGGCGATCAAACAGGCCGAAACGACGAGCTACTATTTCTCGCTCACGCTCTCGGTCGATAGTGCCTAAAATGTCGGCTACTGCGGTTTCTACATTAAGCTGGCTAGTGGCTGAATCTTCCATACTTGTACCTGTTAATTGATATAATTATCCATGTATTATGTATAATTATATAACTTTAATTTTTAAAAGTCAAATAACTGTTTAACTAAACATATTCTATCACCGACTAGACTATTTGGCGACAATCTTTGGCTGTCTAAATAACAGTATAAGTTTTTTACAATCTGAAAAGAATGTGGATAAGTATAGCAAAAATAACCACGAAACTATTTCTTTTTCGTATATCGGCGGCTTTTACTAGCCGGAGCCTCGCTTAGAATAACTTTGGCTCGTGCCTCGGTTATCTTCTGGGGTTTGTCGCCTTTGGGAATACGGGTATTCTTCTTACCATCTGTTACGTAGGGACCGTAAGGGCCGTTTAAAATCTTCAACTTGCCGAAGTCGGCAATCACCTTTTCTTTGATGGCCTTTTGCTTATCCACTATTAGCTTTCTAGCTTGCTCCTCGCTGATTTTAAGCGGATCCTGGCCTTTTATACTGACAAATAGCTTATCTGCCTTAACGTAGGGTCCATAGCGCCCAATATCAGCTGTAATTATCTCTCCCGCGGCGGTACTGCCAACCTCGCGCGGCAGTTTAAACATCGGAAGAGCTTGATCTAGCGTAACATCTTCTAGAGTTGATCCTTCAGGAAGAGGCGCGAAACGCGGTTCGGCGATATCTTTGGCGTCCTTGTCAGTGCTAGCCTCACCTAGTTGCAGTACGGGGCCGTAGCGGCCAAAACGGACGATTACCGGCAAGCTGGTCTTGGGGTCCTTGCCTAATTTCCGGGCTCCAGTGGCCTCGGCTCGGCTGGCCTGGTTAGATTTGGTGATTAGTGGGTGGAAGTTTTTGTAAAAATCCTCCAGCATAGTCTTCCAGGTCAATTTACCGTCGGCGATATTGTCTAGGTCTTCTTCGGTGCTGGCCGTGAAGCCATAATCAACGATACCAGCAAAATATTTAATCAAAAAATCGGTCACAATTTCGGCTAAAGTGGTTGGTACTAATTTGTTTCTGTCAGAGCGAAGCGTTGTTTGGACAGTTTGCCTGCCGAGTTTACCGTCTTTTAAGTACAACTCGGTTAATCCGTAAGCCTCGCCCTCAATATCTTTCTTCTCTACGTAGCCGCGGTCCTGGATGGTGCCGATTGTCGGAGCGTAGGTACTTGGCCGCCCAATACCTAGCTCTTCAAGTTTTTTTACAAGAGCCGGTTCGCTATAACGGGCCGGTGACCGATGGAAGCTCTCTAGCCCGCTCATGGATACTAGCTTTAATGCTTGGCCTTGGGTCAGATCGGGAAGGATTTTGTCGTCTTTGCCGCCGCCGTAGACTTTCAAAAAGCCGTCAAAACTCAAAATCTCGCCGACAGCCAAAAACTTTTTGCTGCTCCCGGCTATATCAATTGTTACTTCGGTTTTTTGGACTTTTGCGACGGCCATTTGGCTAGCCAGCATCCGTTTCCATATCAGAGAGTACAGTTTAGATTGCTGGGCATCAGCCCCGGCGCTAAGTTTATTAAGATTGGTTGGCCTGATCGCTTCATGGGCCTCTTGAGCCGATTTGGTTTTGGTCTTGTAGTGTTTAGAGTCGCTGTAGCTGCCGCCGAAATTTTTAACTATATAGGCTTTAGCAGCATCTATTGCCAGGGGTGACAGATTTGTGCTATCGGTTCTCATATAAGTTATATGGCCCTGCTCGTAAAGCCTTTGGGCCAGAGTCATAGTTTGTCGGACGCTGTAGCCTAGCTTTCGGCCGGCTTCTTGCTGGAGCGTACTGGTTGTGAAGGGAGCCCCGGGCGAGCGGGTGCCAGGTTTTTGGGTAATTGTGCCCACGCTGAATTTAGAACTCGCCACGCTTTTCAGAAATTTCTCGGTGTCTGCCGAGTCTTTAAGGTTTTCGGTCAGTTCCGCGGGAAACTCACTGCCGCCATTAAAAATTGCCGATACTTTATAAAATGCAACAGGTTTAAAATCCCGGATTTCGCGTTCGCGCTCTACTATCAAACGGACGGCGACACTTTGCACCCGGCCAGCGGATAACCCAGCTCGGACCTTTTTCCAAAGCACCGGGCTCAGTTCATAGCCTACCAAGCGATCTAGGATTCGCCTGGCCTGCTGGGCTTCTACCAGCTTCATGTCTATCGTTCTCGGGGCTTCTATAGCGGCTGTTATAGCCGGTTTAGTTATTTCGTGAAAAACAATCCGCTTGGCCGCTTCCGGCTTAATGCCCAGGGCAATACAAACGTGCCAGGCTATGGCCTCGCCTTCCCGGTCGCCGTCACTAGCCAGCCAAATAGTGGCGCCCTTTGAAGCCGACTTTAAGTTGCGAACTACCTTTTCTTTGCCCTCGCTGACCACATAAGTCGGTTCAAAGCCAGCTTTAATATCTACGCTCAAATCTTTTTTTGGCAAGTCGCGTATGTGGCCAAAACTGCTTTCTACCCTAAAGTCACTACCTAAATAACCGGCAATAGTTTTAGCTTTTGCCGGGCTTTCAACAATTACAAGATTTTTCGCCATACAACGCACATATTAACACGGATAATATGTGCAATTACCATTTCACTAGTTCACATTTCACATTTATTTAACAGCTAGCATTTTACATTGCAGCTGCAATGGTAAACGACAAACCTGCCGGTCGGCAGGCAGGTGAAAAAATTAATGCTAAATGGAAAAGGCCAATGGTAAATGGCCTTCAGGCGAGCGTCCAGTGGCCGGCTCCCATCGGGCGGACAGCCCCGGAAATCTCCAAACCGGTCAGCGCCGCGCCTATCTCGCCGCCCCGCAAACCGCTGGCCAGCGCCAGAGCCTCTTGGTCAGCTACCCCCTCGGCTATTAGATCTAGTAAATCTTTTTGGGCGTCGCTAAGGCCTTTGGGGTATCCGCGCTTGCTCGATTCACCTGGCGATATGCCTAGAGCGAACAGCACATCGCCGGCATCGGTTACCGGAACAGCCCCGCTCTTTATTAGGTTATTACAGCCCTCACTGCCAGGTTGGTTAATATTACCGGGCACGGCCATTACTGTCTTACCTTGATCTAGCGCGAAACGAGCGGTGTGCATCGTACCGCTATTGACTGCCGCCTCGGTGATCAGCAAGATCCTAGACAAGCCGCTGACAATTCGATTACGGGCTACAAAATTTAGCTTATAAGCTTCGCTGCCTGCAGGATACTCGCTGACAATTGTGCCTCGGTTTTCAATAATTTCCCGCGCCAAGCTAAGGTGAGACGAGGGATAAATATTATCTAGCGATGTTGGCAAAACCGCTACAGTCCTGCCGCCGCGGGCTAAGGCCGCACGGTGGGCAACGCTGTCAATGCCCAAGGCCAGCCCGCTGATTATTACTACACCGTGGCTAGCCAACTGGCCGGTTATAGTCTCCGTGACGGATCTTCCATAACCGCTAGCTTTGCGACTGCCCACCACTGCTACACATGGCTGGCCTATCCAGTCTGAAGGGGGCGTGCCCACGAAGAACAAGCGTTTTGGGATTCCCGCAATGTTCCTTAGAGGCTCTGGATAGCCGGGGTCAGAAAGCTTAAGGGTATTGACTTTAGATAAAAGCATGGAAGAGTATTGACATTAGGACATTTAATTGATAGAATTGCAACCTGTAAGTCCTAATATATAGGTTCTTACGTACCTTATACCCCCATTTCTAACATTTGTTAGATTGCTTGAGAAGTTAACCGGATACTAAAGAGCTGTACCCTCCGCTCTGGTCCGGCTCCGTACCGCAGTCGTCCTTTTTAGAGTATATGACTGCTGACCCGCTGATGGCAATTGGTTACGCTAAAAATTACGGCTGCGGTACGGAGTTCTTGAGTACACTAACCCCTTTAACTCTCGTCCCATTCAATGTGGGTGACGGCGAGTCCTCCGGGATGCGTTTAATCTGTTTACAGATTATTCCGGCGCGAACCCCCTGCAACTTAGCAGACTTCGACGCTTCGCTAAGGTGGGTTGAAGGGTGTAATAGCCACCAGCGGTGCCCACCCCCTCTGGTGGCTTTTATATTTTTAATGTAAAATCGTCTCATCAATGAGTGAGATTGATCCCATAAAAGAAAGTGTTGGATCCGAAGACCTGCCAACCGGTAATGGTATTATCGGTGCCGTAGATCTATCGGAGGTATCCCCGGTAATAGAACAAGCACGTTTATTGAGAAGATATGGATTTAGAGTCCACCTTCTTGCAGTGAGCGTTGAAGCGATACCGGTTGCTGTTACGAGAAGTCCAAAAGCACGTCAAAGGGCTGTGCGAGCCAAAAAACGGCAACTCGATGGCCGAAGCGAGCCTTACGGTACTGATCTTGTGTCGTGGGGTAGCTGACCGCTGAAAACATATTCGGTAAGCATAGCGCTGGCTTCAGACACTATCTTTGGTAAATGCTCCTTTTCTGCCCTGCTAAACTTGCCCAACACAAAACCAGCGTCATCCGTCTTATTGGCTATCTCTGAGCCGATTCCGATACGCAGACGGCCGAAATCATCGCCGAGGTGAGCTATTAGTGACTTTACTCCGTTGTGTCCGGCATCAGAGCCGCCCAGTCTGGCCCTAATCTGGCCGAATTGCAGGGCTAACTCATCATAGACCGCTAGGGTGTCGGGATTATAAACTCGGTAAAAACGAGCAACGGCCGAGACCGCTTGGCCGCTGTGGTTCATGAAAGTTTGGGGTTTAGCCAAAATTACCCTGGTTTCCCCAAGCGTGTGGATTGATAGCTGACATTTTAGGTCGCCCTTAGCTATCCAGCCCGGGAAACCGTTATCTTTAGCGAAATTATCCAAAACGGCGAAGCCAATGTTATGGCGGCTCCCAGCATATTGCTTGCCAGGGTTACCTAAACCGATTACCAGCATCGTCTTGTTAGCTCCGATACTGTAGCTCGGTGCGCTGTCAGTTATGGGTCTTTTAGCAAATAAAGCCATACAAGTAGATTATAGACGATAGGGGCTAGAGGATGGAGAAAAATCAAATTACATTTCCGGACCCGAACATCTAACATCTAATGTCTATCGTCTAATTTATCTATATACCAAAATTTTATGGGCGTGCCAGTAAACGGCCAAAGTTGCCGGAAACTTCGCTCTAAGTACCGCTTGTAGCTCCAGTGCAAAAACTTGGTGTTTGAGCCGAATAGCTTGAAGCTTGGCGGGCTGGTACCGTCTTCTTGCACTATGTAATTAAGTTTGGGGTGGCGACCTTTCAGTCCGGCTGGCGGGTGGGAGCCGGCAGCCGCCTGCAGCCAGCGGTTAAGCTCGGTAGTTTTAACTCGCCCAGACCTGGCCTCTGAGATCTGCAAAATCAGGTCAAAGATTTTAACGACACTCTGCCCGGTTAGCGCGCTGACAAAAACTAAAGGTGCCCACGGCGTAAAAGCAAAGTCGCGGACTGCTTGTGCTAATAGATTTTCCCTGTAACTAGTGGTGGCCTCGGCAGTGTCCCACTTATTTATAACTAGCACCAGGCCTTTGCCGGCTTCCTTGGCTAAGTTGCCAATCTTTTGATCTAGCTGAACGCTTAGCTCAGCGTGTTCCATCACCAACAGGCAGATATCAGCTTCCTCGATAGCCGATAGCGAGCGCAAAATAGAGAACTGTTCTGCTCCCCGTTCAACCTTGCCGCTCCGTCGGATCCCTGCGGTATCCAGCAGTTCTAGCTCGCGCTCATGGTAACGGACGACATTCCTGTTAACATCCCGGGTCGTACCGGCCCGACTGGAGACGATAGCCTGTTGTTTTTTGGACAGGCTATTAAAAAGTGCTGACTTGCCGACATTTGGCCGGCCTAAAATAGCTATCCGTATCCTGTCAGAAGCTTCTTTTAAACGAGCCGGCGGCAATTTGGCGCTGGTCGCTTGCAGCAGCTCAGTCAACCCCTTTTTCTGAGTGGAACTAGTGGCCCGAGTGTCTTTTATGCCCAGCTTCAGCCAAAGGGCTGGGTCGCTTTTGCGGTTAGTATCTATCTTGTTAACTACTAAAATTACCGGCTTTTTGGTTTTTAGCGCCAGTTTTGCGACGCGCCTATCTTCCTCGAGCAATATAGACCCAGCGTCTACAACCACCCAAATTAAGTCAGCCGCGCCAGCAGCCTCCACAATCTGATCCTGGACGGTGATTTCAAAGTCATCGTCGGCTTTTTTCAATCCGGCAGTGTCTACCAGCCAAAAATCTTTACCGTCGTAACTGGCTTTGGCCGTTACCCTGTCCCGGGTGGTGCCGGCCTCTTTGGCAGTAATAGCCTCTCGCTTGCCTAAAATCGCGTTAAATAGGCTGGATTTACCAACGTTGGCACGGCCAACGATGGCTACAATAGGCACGGGTTTACTCATTACCGGGCTATTATACCGGTTTTAACAGCAAAACCACGCCAGCAGGACATTCATCCTTTGGCGAGGTTGCAACCAGATACTCTGAGGTCTTAGATTAAAGACCGCTGGATGGTTCGGTCGGGCTGGGGCCACCGCTTGCCGGCGCCCCGTCGCCTGCCGGTGTGTCGACTGGCGGAGGAGTTACTGGTACGTCTGCCGGCGGACCGGCGTCCCCGGAAGCACCGCTAGCCGGATCGGTTCCGCCGCTGCTTGCGGGCGGTACGGACGGCGTGCTAGATAAAAAGTCGTTAGTTTGGTCGGCAACAACGCTAGATTCCTCGGCGCTGCTCAGCTGATCGCCTGAACCTGCGTCCGAGCTTGGCGCTGGACCGCTGATCGGGTTGGCCCCGCTATCGACTGGCTTAGTTGGTGATGTGTCTTCTGGCATAAACATCTCGCTTTCTTTATTGTTAGTTGAAGACTGGCTTGCTTTGCCTGGATCCGGCCCGCTTGAACTGGGTTTGCCAGGTTGCAAAATCTCTTTGATCACTCTAGCGAAATCTTCCAGAGTTACCTGAGACTTCACTAAATACTTTACCACGCCCAGCTTTTCACCGCGAGCCTGATCTTCGGCCTGGCCCAGAGCGGTCATCATTACGACTTTGACGTCGCGCGTTTCCGGCGCGGCGCGCAGGGTCTCTAACATTTCAAAACCGGACAGCTTAGGCATCATAACGTCGGCCACTATTAGGTCCGGCTTTTCTTTCATAGCGGTTACCAAAGCGTCTTCGCCGTTGCTGGCGGTTAGGGTTTGGTATCCCTCGGCCTGCAGGCGCATTTCAAAGATCTCCCGCAGGTTATTGTCGTCTTCTACTAGAAGTATCTTACTCATTTTTTGTCTGTCAGCTTGGTAGTCTCTTAACGCTTACGCTCTTAGCGTCCATTGTATCACGACTTGTGTTCACTCAAACCCCCGGCCCGCCGCCTAGCGGCTCGATTTGTGAAGCCTGGCGTTTTTGGAGCTCCAGCGCTTTTTCCCGGCTCAACCTTGGAAGATTTATAAAAAACGCACTGCCCTTACCGAGCTGGCTTTCCACCCAGATACGGCCATTATTCATTTCTATAATCCTACGGCTGATATACAAACCCAAGCCCGTCCCGCCTACTGTGCGGGTCATGGAGCTATCGACTCTGTAAAATTTTTGAAACAGGTGCGGCAGGTCCTCGGGGGGTATACCCGGACCAGTATCATGTACTTGTATCTGTATGACCGAGCTGTCGCCAGTCAGCCGGATGGTTACAGTACCTTCCCCGGTATATTTAATGGCGTTATCAATAAGGTTTCCGAGGACCTCGCGCAGCCGGTTGGGGTCCACAAAACCATAGTAGAGCGGTCTCATAACTTGTCCGCTAGTGTTTTCCTGGCCCTTGCTGACTATATAGCGTAAGTCCAAGCCTTTACCCTTAGCATTAAATCTGGCCGCCTCTGCCGCCTGCTCTACGATCTCGCCAAGCTCTACAACCGCCGGATAGTTGGCCAGCCGTCCGTCCTCGGCCTTAGAACTGGTTAACAGATCGGCAAACAGTGTTCCCAAATGAGTAGTCGCGGTAGCGGCCTTTTGTAGGTACTTGCGGGCGTTATCATCAACTTTTGCGACCTTTTCATTGAGGGCTAGCGCCAAATAACCTTCAACGGCAGCAATTGGTGTGCGCATTTCGTGGCTAGCCGTGCTAATAAAGTCCGACCGCTGGCTTTCCTCGGCTTTTTCCTTGGTGATGTCGCGCAGCACCCCGACCACACTGCCGGTGGGGCTGCCGCTTTCTGAAGTTACCGGCGAGACGATAACAGAGACCGGCACGTGCTTAGAACCTCTGGTGCTTAAGACTCCTTTGCTGTCTCTTACTGTAACACCCGTAGCAATGGCTTGCGAAAAGGGATGAATGGTAGGTTCGTAGGGCCGCCCTTGGACATCCAGAAGCTGAAGCACGTTATGAAAGTCCAGCCCCACGGCCTCCTCGGCTGGCCAGCCGCTAATCTTGCTGGCGGCGGGGTTAAACATGTGGATTTGATTGTCCGGCCCAACCATCACTACGCCGTCCTCGATATTTGACAGTATGAAATCTGCGCCTAAGCGCTGATTTTTAAAGGCGCTATCGCTTAGAGTTAAGCCGCCGCGATGTTTAGCTGATGAGCTGCCGCCCCGGCGGGACCTATGAGCGGTGAAGTAGAAGCCTATCAGCAACAGTATCAGTACCAGTCCGCCCCCACCAGCCAGAAGGTATGTACTGCTCATGTCTTATATTGAATTATCTCCAAATGTATCGTTAATGCTTACTATTATCTGTTTTAACGAGCCTTTTTTCAATCAGATTAGGTATGCTATGGTTATTCTTGGTTGAAAATAGCTGCCTGGCCTCATCGTCTAACGGTTAGGACACCAGGTTCTCATCCTGGCAATAGGGGTTCGATTCCCCTTGAGGTCACCAGCTGTTTTTAAAAACATCTAGGGAGCGTAGGTTAGCTTGCTAGCGTTGGCGAGTAAGGTAACCCAAGTCTGTCCGGGGTTAAGCTTGACCGGCGCTTCGGCTGAATCGATAAATACAAGCTGGCTGCTTCGGCCAGCTTTGCTCCAAAGTCCGACAGTTACTCCGCCGTCTTGAAATACAAACACCTGGCCGCTACCGCTTGTACCATAGACGCTATGATTTCCGCTAATACTGTAGGTTGTTACCAAAACTACTACCACCTTCGGGCGCAATTGTACCCCGGTTTTATCTCCCTCGCTGGCCGTAGCGTTATGCGGCGCGCCGCTTATGCTTCGCGGGTAGGTGTTGGTCGCCGCGTCATAGTCATAATGAACGTTATAGTTAGCGCTTGAAATGGCCAGGTCAATGGTCTTGGCGGTTGGCACCTCAAGCTTTTTTTCCGTCTTGCGCGGCCAACTGGCTACGTTACTGCTGGTATAACCCTTGGACTTATTCAGAGCATCTAGTTTTTCAAAGCTGGTAAAAAGATTATGCGGTGCCACCCGGCTACTCACTCGCCAGTAACTCCCAGCGTTGAAAAACTGATCCAGATCCTTCATACCGGCTCTTACTTGCGCTAGTGCCTCGGGGCTGCCGCCGGCATGGGCGATAGACGCATCAAACGGAACCAAAAAGTCAAGATAATACGGGCGAAGGCTGCGAACCGGCCCGACATATTGCGGCTGGGCTTCCTGGTAGAGCGTCAAAAAGCGGGTGATTCCGCCTTCTGCGATGGCTTCAAAAATAACACCAGCTTGCTCAACGCCAGACTGTGGCCGGGCGTCTTTACTGTTTTCAATCATAATGCCGGTGACTGGCCGGCTAGCCAGGGCCGGTTCGACATCCACGCCAGTCAAGGGTGAAGCAACGGTTTTAGGTGGGGGCGGTTTAGCAGAACGAGTAATTTCAATAGCGGGGGCGCTGGTTGGTTGTATAAAGTAAAAATAACCAATTGCTCCTGCAGAAAAAATAAGTAGTAAAAAACTAACTATTGCAAAACGTTTATTTTTACTTAACTTTTTCCACCAACCAAAACGCTGGCGTTTTGGTTTTAGGGGTTTTTCTGTATCTCCGACAAAGGCTTCCTGTAGCGTTTTTTCGTTATCTTTGCTAACCGTATCGCCACCAACTAACCTGCTGCGGGCACCGTCTAGTGAATGTCCGCGCAAGCGTAAACTGCGTTGGGGGTGTCTGCGGCTCGGGTTTTTGTTAGGCCGACTGGGCGGAGCAATATCATCTAGCACCCAAGTATTGTAACAATTCTTATGCTTGGTTTTCCAGCGCGCCCATGGCTTCGTTAAGCCTTTGCAAGCTTCTACTCTTGCCAAGCAGATACAAAGTATCGGCCAATCCCGGGCTAGCTGGGGCCCAAGTAGTGGCAATTCTTATTAGGCTAAATAAAACCGCTGGTTTTTGGGCGGTTTGAGACAGGAGGCTATTCAACGTAGCGGTTAAACTATCCGTTGAAAAATCGCACTGCTCAAGCGCACTTAGACTCTTTTGCAAAAGCTCTTTTTGGTCGGCTGTAGTTAACGCAGCCAGTTTTTTATCGTTGTTAATTAAGCTGAGATTAATCGGCAAATCTTCAAAAAAGAAACTAGTTAATTTTGGAATTTCAGAGAGATACTTAAGACGCTCCTGGACCAAAGCCAGCACTCTCCTCCTATATTCGTCATTCTGGCCAACGGCGGATGGCGGCCAGAACTCTTTGGCTATAGCGTAAAGGTCGTCTATTGCCAATTTACGAATGTATTGGCCGTTCATCCAAAGCAGTCGCTTCTCGTCAAAACGCGCCCCGCTCTTTTGAACTCTTGATAGACTAAATTTTTGCTTGAGTTGCTCGACCGAGAATATCTCTTGCGCGGTGCCGTCGTTCCAGCCCAAAGTTGCCAAGAAGTTGATTAGTGCTTCAGGTAGAAAACCTTCTCGTTGGTAGTAAAGCACATCCTTAGCTCCGTCACGCTTGGACAGCTTCTTTTTGCCATCCGGAGCCAGTACGTAAGGCAGCATAGCAAGTTTCGGAGCTTCAATATCTAGAGCCTCATAAAGGTTTAAATATTTAGGGATGGATGAAGCGAATTCCTGTGATCGTGTCACATGTGTGATTCCCATCAATAAATCATCCACAATATGGGCGAAATCATAAGTCGGATAGCCATCGGATTTTATGACGATAAAATCGTCGATAACTTCGGCGTGGGCACTCAAATCTCCCATAACTTCGTCATGCCAGCTATATGCTTTTGGCTCAGACTTAAGGCGTAATGGCTGGTTTTCGTCCCAGCTCGGTGGGTTATCCGGACGGTGATCTCGGAATAGAAATGGTTTTTTATGCTGCTTGGCTCTGGCCCGTAAGCTATCCAGCTCCTCTGGTCTGCGGGGGTCAACGTAAGCCCGGCCCTTATCTATTAACTTCCGGGCCCACTCTTTATAAACATCCAGGTGTTCACTCTGCCGGTAGATCTCTCCATCCCAGTTTAGTCCGAGCCATTTTAGAGACTCTAGAATATGACTCTCTGCCTCCTCAATATGCCGCTCCCTGTCAGTATCTTCAATCCGAAGCAGAAACTCCCCGCCGGCTTGCCGGGCTACTAGCCAGGCGAACAAAGCAGTGCGAACCCCGCCGACATGCATGAAGCCTGTTGGACTGGGCGCAAACCTGGTTCTAACGCTCATAGACACTATTCTACCCTAGGAATTATGAGAATTTCTAATTACTAAGTGCTCTAATTACTCTAAAAAATCACTAATTCCCAAGTACCCAAACTTTAGGTCAATTAGAAATTAGGAGTTAATTAGAGCAATTAACGCGTTAGCTACAGGCTTTCGGCGATTCTCAGAAGTTGATCGGAGTCAAGGTTGGCCTGATCGTCAACCACATACCAGACCCCGTTATTTACCCAGGTAGCGTGCTTATTGCTGCCGTATATGTAGATAGCGTTGCCCTTCACCTGAGAAGTCTGAAAATCTTTATGAGCCGGGGTTACGTAGCTGGCAAGCAGCGATGCACTATCCCAATCAGATGATTTTTGGGTTATGGTAAAACTTTTAGCCGGTTCGGCATCGGATTTAAATTTCATAGTAACTGAATTGCTAGTATTTACTGCTGGTCCTTCAAAGCTAAATCCCGATGGGCTGTAAGCTGGCACTGTGGCATCAACATTTGCTTGCAGGGCGGCTAGCTTCACCGAAACCTGCGGTACATTTTGCCAAACAAATAGACCGGCTAGAATCAGAACAAAAAGCATTACTGTGCTTAATACTACCCATCTTGGAGCGAAACTAAAAAAACTAAATCTCTTAGCCCGTCCCGCGTGGGCCCGCAGGGTTTGCTTATGCGCGTCGGCTCTGGCTAAGGCGTGATCCAAAAGCCTCTCTAGATGCTGGTGCGAGACGCTGGTGAGCATGCTTGGCAGAGGCCTAACTGCGGTTTGAGCCACACTTTTAGCCGGACCGGCAAATTCCTTGCTGTTTGTGCCACTAGTGCCGCGGGATATCACTTTAGCAGGCGCTAAGCTAGGTGGTGGTGAGCCAAAATGCCGCACTCGCTCACTTTTAGGCAAGTACTTAGCTCGGGAGGCTTTAACCATATCAAGCCGGGCGGCTGGATTTTTAGGCTTAGGATGGTAGGAAATCCGACCCTGGGCAATGGACGCTGGTTTGCTTACCAGACTGCGCATCAATGTTCGTGAACGTTCTGCCCCGCGGCGGGCATTTTGAGCCGGCCGCCGACGGGTCAGTTTTGGTTTGGTAAAAGAGGTTGCGGTTTTACCGCCGGCAGGCTGTTGCTTGCTGCTTTTGCTGACAAATCCGTCAATAGTCAGGTTATGATATGGCATTTTAGCTTTTTGGCCAGCCAGCTGCCGAACCTACTAATTGACCAGCGGGTACGTTGTCTTGCTTGTCGATTATCGCTGCAATATCGGCGCGTTTAGCCACTTATACCCATCCATTATTTATACGCTGACCATAGTACACCCAGGCGGACTAGGTCGCAAGCCCAGCACGCTCTCAGCCACTTGAGGTAACTTGTCTATGTATGCGAAAATACGGATGCATTAACCAAATCAGCAAATAAAGACATTAACCACATATGGATTTTTTAGACCCAAGATCTAGGCGCAAACATCGTGCCCGGCTGATGGTCGGTTATGGCTTGATAGCTCTAGCTATCGGGCTGGCGACGGTATTGGTATATGACACTTTAGGTTACGGCATTAATACTAAAACCGGCGATATCATTGCTAACGGCTTGCTTTTTGTTGATTCTAAACCTGGCGACGCTGTCGTTTACCTCAACGGTAAAGATCAAAACGCCGCCACTTCGTCGCGGTTAATATTACCGGCAAAAGACTATAAGCTAACCCTTAAAAAACCCGGCTATCGGGACTGGAGTCGAGCCTTCACGCTGTCCGAGCATAGTATCGCCCGTTACGTTTACCCCTTACTTATTCCTTCGCAACCTAAGGCCCAAACAGTTAAAAGCTACCCTGCGCCGCCGGGTTTAATCACACAATCACCGGACAGGAGGAAACTATTAGTCCAGTCAGCTAAAATTGCCCCTGGCGGTTTTACGTTCGATGAATATGAAACTGCTGACCCAAAACAAGCTCCCAAAAGCCTGGCTCTTCCGCCTAACCTGCTAACTGGGGTTGATAAGGCCGGCACCAGCTTAGCGGAGGTAGAGTGGTCTACCGACAACCGTCACCTATTGCTTCGTCACGATTATGCCGGAGGCAGTGAGTTTTTGATTTTTGACCGGGAATCGCCGGATAAATCAATAAATCTTAATAGACTGTTCGGGGCAGCGCCAACTTCGGTTGTGCTGCGCAACAAAAAAAGCGACCAGGTTTATATTTACTCGGCCTCTGGAGGCGTACTTCAGGTTGGCGATACTACCAACGGATTGGTGGACCAGCCAATTCTGCGGGAAGTAATAGCTTTTAAGCCTTACGGCACCAACCTCTTAACTTATATTACTGCTACGGGGGCGCCCGAGGGACAAGTTTCGGCAAGAATCTGGGAAAGCGGCAAGACCTACCAGCTTAGCCAGCTGCCGGCTGGCACTGCCTACTTAATTGATGCCGCCCAGTTCCAGGGGCACTGGTACTACATAACTGGCTCTAACCAATCTGACAGGATTAGCATCTTTAAAGACCCCCTAGATCGGATTAAAGACCCGGCGACCAAAAAGGCAGCGCCGGCTGATGCCCTTAGGCTCAAGGGTAGCGAGAAAGTATCATTTTCTACAAATGCCCGATTCATAGGAATTCAAGCCGGCGAGAAATTCGCGGTTTACGATATCGAGGTAAAAGATAGTTACAGCTATAGCCTAAGTACCCCACCAAGTGGTCCGGCGCGTTGGATGGATGGCCATCGCTGGCTCGGAGTACAGGGCGGCAGCGTGCTGATATTGGATTTCGACGGCATCAATCAGCAGACTTTAGTTCCTTCCACGGCCGCCGGGGGCTTTTTTGACCGGAATTTTGAAAGGGTTATTATCGCCGCTCCGCCTAGCCCCACCGGAACAACCGATCTGCAGGTAGTAGATATGCTGGCCGGCTCGGATTTACCGAAATAAATCCGGTCCACAATGCTCAAGTATCAATTGTCAATGAATGCTCAATGCGTCAATCATTCAATGACATTTGCACATTGACTATTGCTCATTCATTGCTCTTTGAGCATTGACCCTTTGAGGAGTGACTAAAACAGCCAGCCTACCAGGCGCGACCATATGCTTGGCGCATTGCTTGGAATAAACGCGGTCTCGCTGATGTTGCTTGAGTTTTGCCTGGCAAGATTCCCGTTGGGGTCAGGACTAATCTGCTCGCCAACTACTACCAGCCGGTTAATGGTCGTCCCTGGCGGGTCGCACGTTACCAGAGTGGCCGTAGCCGGCTTATCTTGGTTTGCCAGTACGGAGACATCGGTCGGTTTTACTATCTTTTTTTGATAAATCCGGTAAGTATAACGCTTGCCGTCTTTTTCCAGGTAGAAGGTGTCGCCCGTCTCTAGCCGGCTAAGCAGGACAAATGCAAACTTATACCTGCCTTTGTTAAAAATGTTATTTGAAGAGTGGCCGACAATAACTCCGTTGCCCTTCTCGCCGGGCAATGGAGTATTTGCATAACTCAATACGCCACTCTCCAAAGCCGTATTAACATCTGACGGCAGTACGCTATTCATCCCATAAACAACCGGTATCTCAACGTTTATTTTGGGAATAATTATCTTCGGCTCGGCGCCCAGCGCGACGTCGCTGCTGATAATCGGTGTATTGGTCACTGTTCGGCTGGGCTGAATGAAAGGCGCGATGAACCGTTCATTAAAAAGTCCGAACATCAATATTAAAACAGTCACTGCGCCGACCGCCAGGCCGAAAAGCAGTGATTGGAGGTGGGCAACCGGTTTAAGTTTAGATTTTGTGGTAACTCCGCCCAGCACGTAATCTCGCATGTCGGTAACCGAGCGCCGGGCTAGGCTTCGGTTGCGAACTACAGCTTGCGGCGTGGCTGGCTCGGCCGGTAGAATCGGTGATTGTTTAGACTCGGTGATTGCCTGGGGCGCAACTGCAGCAAATCGGGAGGCTCGAGCATGAACCTTGTAAAATTCGTCCCAGACCTGGTGTTTTTCTAAATCGGTAAGGCCTCCGTAGTACTCGTGCCAGGCGGTTTGGATTTCCGGTAGAGATTTGCCCGTCGTCGTAAGCTCGTATATAAATTTTTGGTGACGGGACTGCGAGATGGTCGAATCCTGCCAGAGAGCGCCTTGCAATTCGGTGGCGGCATCTGGCTCATTCTGGTAAGCAGCTTGGACTTTTTTTCGCACTAAGTCAGCCGCCGGGTTGTTAGCCTCAGGGACTTGGTTCTGCGGGCTGTCTTCGGATACCGGCAATATAAAACTTAAGCCGTCGTCAGAATTTGATGTATCGTCTGGTTTCATGGTTTTCTAAAAAGCTCACACTTATTGTACAATAACTCCTGTAATTCTACTTCCGGGCGAGTGGTGAAATTGGTATACCGGCCTGCCGGCAGGCAGGCACGCTGACTCAAAATCTAAAGAATATGTACACTGTATATGCGTTAAAAAGTGTGAGCCGAAATTATATTTACGTTGGCTTAACGGATAATTTAGAGAGACGGGTAAGTCAACATAACTCTGGTCGGACTAAAACAACACGTTCATATGTTCCTTTTCAACTAATATACTCAGAAAATCACGACACACGGATTGAAGCAAGAGCTAGAGAAAAGTATTTAAAATCCGGTGTTGGAAAAGAGTTCCTAAAATCACTACAATAGGTCTTGTTGGGTGAGTGGCGGAACTGGTATACGCGTACGACTCAAAATCGTATTCCGCAAGGAGTGAGGGTTCGATTCCCTCCTCACCCACCAAGATAAATCAAACACCGTCTTTTTGGCGGTGTTTTTTTGTTGTTTGACTTCTCAAGAGAGAGAGAGAGAGAGAGAGAGAGAGAGAGAGAGAGAGAGAGAGATAACTAAATACTAGAGTACAAAAAAAAA
>Ga0247727_10000249_pt1 | contig 128480 bp, 101 predicted proteins | sample WisWelCaveWW1625_FD_202498 | JGI IMG/M metagenome (GOLD analysis project Ga0247727, IMG submission 202498) | Biofilm microbial communities from Wishing Well Cave, Virginia, United States - WW16-25 | ecosystem: Environmental > Aquatic > Deep subsurface > Groundwater > Cave microbial mat...
ACCATAAGCCGTAACCCTAGTTGCCCTACGGGCTCCTTCCGTTACGGCTTATGGTGATAAAATATTTTTAAAAAAGCGCTGGACTCTACGACCTTCCATGGTTACATTTTATTTTGAGGCAACGGGTATGGACAAACGTCGAAGCCATACATTGGCCGAGCCGCAAGCCAACAGGCGCAGCCAAACAGATAATGTTTTGCCCCAAAAGCAAAATTTTGACTTGTTGCGGACGCAGCCTTATTTTAACAACGTCAGCGTTTTCACCTGTTCAAAACTCCCCGAACGCACGCGGTAGAAATATATTCCCGAAGGCAGTTGGAAACCGTTCTCATCGTTGCCGTCCCAAAACACGAGATTGTAGCCTTGCGGGAAAATTCCGCTATTCAAAACCCGCACCTGTCTGCCCAGCCGGTCAAAAATCGTGACTTCCGCACGCGCCTCCTGCGGCAGCACAAAGCGAATGGTCGTTAGCCCGCTCGGCCGATTTTTTCCGATGACGAAAGGATTGGGATAATTTTGCTCGAGCGTATATTCCAACGGCACAACTTCCTGGGCCTCGCCGCCGATCGCCACGGCCATCATCAAATTGTACGGTTTTTGCAAGAGTTGTTCCATAGCCGACCATGTGCCGGCACGCGAGCGCAGGCTGGCGCGAAAAGCCGGCCGCGTCACCCCGTCATCCACCAGCAGTTGTGCCACGCCGTCGCCGATGATTTCTGCCGAGACCAAAAAATCCTGCCCAGCCGCAACGGCGATATTGCGATCGCCTACCCAAAGCTCATAAGGAACCGACAAGCCTTTGGTCAGATCGTTCAACGGCACCTCAATCCGATCCACCTCGTCGCCGGGAAATCTTGGATTGGCGGCGTTGGGCCGCGAGACCGTGAAGCGCATCGAGCCATTGCCTTGAATGCCGTTTCTGCCGCCATTGAAAAAAAGGCGAACCCATAACAGTTGGCCGTTGCGCGTCGGCGAAAAGCGCACCGCTGCGGCGTTGTAAGTATTCGATTGTCCAGCCAACGGCAGTTGCACAAAGGCCGCGGCGCTGTCAACGAAATTGCTGAGCACTTGATTCGGCGGGTCGTTGGCCAGAAAATCGATATTGGCGGTAATCTGATTTGCAGCGATTGCAACCGGCGCACGATCATTCGGCCCGTCGATTAAATGATCATGGCTTTCATTGGCGCCGCTGTAATATTCAAAAAATATGGGATTGATAAACGAGAGATCGCCGCGATTCTTAGCATAAGGCCCGACGCTCGAGCCGCTGGTGAATCGCGTCACTATCGGTTCGGCCAAAACATGGTAATTGCCCGGCGGCAATCCCCTCAATTCATAAACGCCGGGCGCATTGCCGAAATAGTCCGTCACCGTGCTGTAGCGTTCGTTGGGGTTGGCCGTGTTGATGGCGATGACGTTGGCGCCGCGGGCGAGCGTGCCGTCGCGCCGTCGAATCGTGCCTCGCAACGTACCACGCCCATTATAAAAGCCGGCGGTGGGATAGAGATTGCTCACTGCTAAAATATCGTCCACAGTAAATTCGAAATTCGAAGTGGTGATTGGAAACATGAGCGGTACGGCGGCATCGTTGGCGTCGTCGCCATCCGAGCCTTCCGACTTGCCGATTTGCGTGTGATCCAGGCCGATCAAATGGCCGATCTCGTGCTTGACCACGCCGAAGTATTGCTGCAATGGAATCTTGTCGCTCAAAAAGCCGTTGATGAGCACCACGCCTTCGGCATAAAAACCGGCGTTCGGCCCGCTGGTGAAATAAGCCGAAACGGCCAAGCCGACAACGTTGTTCTTGGCGCCGAGGCCGCGCAAATCATCGAGTATCGCGCCATCGCTATCCAGCACCACCGGCGTGATGCCGTCAGCGAAATTGTCCCAATAAGTTTTATAATTGTTGGCGGTGATATCCGCCGACAAGTCGGCGCCGCGACGAAAGGACGGCGTGGCAGTGGAAATGCTCTCCCAGGCCGCGAAGGCATCCGCAACGATCTGCGCCGCTTGTGCGTTTGTGTAGTTTCCGAGCGCGCCGGGATCGAGCTGCCAAGCCAGGGGGAATGCCGTATTGCGATAGACGACGGCGCGATTGGCGAAGAGGCTCACCGGACCGCCGGCGTTCGTCGCAACCGCGGTCAGCAACAAATAGCCAAGCGCAATTGTCAAAATGAATTTTGCGGCAAAATGAGAACTGCAACTAAAAAAGCCTTTAAAATTGCGACTCTCATCAACCAAGTGCCGAGAAACAAAAACAACCGTCGGTGACTTTGAATATATTTCCATGTTTAAAAATTCCTTTTCGTTGCGGCTACGCCCGTAGGGTTCTCTTTTCGTTGCGCGTGACCAGATTTTTGTTGCGTTTTCCAGACAAGCCGTCTGGGTTACGTTTCGTTGCAGTTCCCTTTTCGTTGCAAGATTAAAGTGCTTCTCACTGTTTCAGTTTTTGTTGCGCCAATTGGCGCACTATCGACATAAAGCGATCGTATTCCATGATAGGTGTGGCCATCGTGGTCGTTGCCAGCGGCTGTACCGATTTTCCAAGCACCGGTTCCAGCATTTTGACATGCAAAAAATTGCCGTAAACCATTCGTTTGCCCGTATCGGGGTCGAGACGAACCGCCAGTTTTCCTTCATTGATGCCCACCGGGCTGGTCAACCCCAACGAGCTGGCGGGATAAAGGAAGGCCACCACTTCTTCACCTTCCGAAAAGTAACTCATGTCAGGAATGACGACGCGCAAGCCACCATGACTGCCGCCGTATTGCTTGAAGGTAAACCGGCCGCCATGGGCGCCGCGCACGGCGTCTTGCACTTCCACTTGCGTGTAGGTGACGATAAACCCGGTGGCGGCGTCGCGTTCGCACCAAATTTTTGTCACCTTGCCGGAAAAAATGGCGCCGGCGGCATCAACGACTTCTTGCAAAGACAACGAGCGCTGCTGTGCAAAAGCGGCGCTATCGATGCACAACATCAGCGCGAATAGAGAAAACCGAATACGCATTTGTAACATATCCAACCCTGTGCAAAATTTACAACTGCCAATTGCCGTGATTTTATGCAGCAAAAAAGACTGCATGAAGATACTGGGAAAATTTGTTTTGCGCAAGCTGATTTTGCAAAAACGCTGCCAACACAAAGATTGAAAACAATACAGGCAATCGTCCCGACGCTTCGTGATTTGAGTAAGCTCGTTGCAAAGATGTCGTCATTTTCGCACAAAAGCGTCCGGACGGTAAACTGTTAAAATTAGTTTGGCTTTTTTCATAGAGTTTCATAATTTATGGCTGGGACATTTTAGGAAGGCACCATGATTCCGGCAGAAATTTTATTGGATGGTTACAGCCACGGCATTTTTCCGATGGCAGGCGACGACGGCGACATCAGATGGTACGAATCCGATCCGCGCACTATTCTAGACATCCACGATTTTCGCATTCCACGCGATTTGCGGCGCATTCTAAACCGCGGCCATTTTGAAATTCGCTTCGACCGGGCGTTCGAGCAGGTGATCCGCGCCTGCGCCGACCGGGCGTCTACGTGGATTTCCGATGAGATTGTCGTCTCTTACTTCAACCTGCACAAATTAGGATATGCTCATAGCGTGGAAGCCTGGCTTCGCCCCGGCGCGATCTTGAAGAACGGAGATGAACCTCTGCAAGAGGAGAGATTGGTAGGGGGATTGTACGGCGTGGTTTTGGGCGCCGCTTTTTTCGGCGAGTCCATGTTTCACCGCGTTCCCCACGCCTCGAAAGTGGCGCTGGCTTATTTGGCAGAGCATCTCAAAACGCGCGGCTTCGAGCTACACGACACCCAAATGATGACACCAACATTGGCGCTCTTCGGCGCGCAACAGATTCCCAAAGAGGAATATTTGCTGCGCCTACAAAAAGCATTGCGTAAAAAGAAAGAATTTTGAAAAATTTCAGTGCTTGTCGTTTTGTTAATAACGTTTTCGCCTGCCAAAAAAGAAATCCCACTGAAATGAAATTTGTTTCAGTGGAATTTTTTCGCTGGGCGAAATTCTCGCGGCGCTAATATACTCGTTAAGGGAAAAATTACAGTCATTGCGAGGCGCCTTTTGCCGAAGCAATCTCTTGATTTTCAAAAGATTGCTTCGCTGAGAAACGCTCGCAATGACGTTACATAATAACCCGTAACGAGTATATATTCTATTTTAATTCAGTGCAGCATTTTGCTTCCGCATCATTTCGTCCCGCTCGATTTTGCCGTCGCGCAGGCGGATGATGCGTTTGGCGTGTTCGGCGATATACTCTTCGTGGGTCACCAGAATGATGGTGTTTCCCTGATCGTGCAACTCGGTGAAGATGGCCATGATTTCGTCGCCGGTCGTCGTGTCCAAATTTCCGGTCGGCTCGTCGGCGAAAATGATCGACGGATTGTTGATCAGCGCCCGGGCAATGGCCACGCGCTGCCTTTGGCCGCCGGAAAGCTCGTTGGGCTTGTGATGAAAACGATCGCCGAGGCCGACGCGTTGCAAGGTCTCCATTGCCATCGCGCGGCGTTTCGCCGCCGGAATGCCGGCATAGATCAGCGGCAGCTCTACATTGTGCAGCGCATTGGCACGCGCCAGCAAATTGAACGTCTGGAACACGAAGCCAATCTGCCGGTTGCGAATATCGGCAAGCTGATCGTCGTTCATCTTGCTGACCACCTCGCCGCCCAATTCATATTCCCCGCTCGTGGGAGTGTCGAGACAACCGAGAATATTCATCAGCGTCGACTTGCCGGAGCCGGAGGGCCCCATGATGGCGACGTATTCATTCTTTTGAATTTGCAAATCAACACCGCGCAAGGCATTGACTTCTATCGTGCCGATCTGGTACGTCTTGACTAAATCATTAATGTCGATGAGCATGGTCACCTCTTGTGTGCATAGAGCAGAGCGCCTAGAGCATGGCGCAAAGCTATGCGCTACGCCCTCTGCGTTCTGCGGTTTTATTATTGGCCGAGCGTTCCCATCGCCGCTTCGAGCTGCGCTTCGGCAATTTTCGCGTCATATTTGGCGCTAATCAGCGTTGATTTGGCGCGCGTCAAGTTGAACTGGGCGGTTATGACATCCAACAGCGTGCCGGCGCCGACGCGATATCGTTCTTGCGCCAGCCGCAAGTCCTCTTCAGCCGAGACCAGGTTGTCTTTATTGAGCGTCGAAATCTCTCTCGTCGCTTCCAAGTTGAGCATGGCTTGTTGCACTCGCTGGCGCAGGAGCCTTTCTTGCTCAATTTGGCTCTCGCGTGCGATGCGATAATTCGCGGCTTCGCGATCGATATCGGCTTTGTCGGCAAAACCGTTGAACAGATTCCATGAGACGTTGGCCGAAATTCTGGCGTTGAAGGTTTTGTCGAAATTGGAATACACCGGGTCGAACCTGGGGTCGTTGCGCGAGTAAGAAGCGGAGAGGCTGAGGGTTGGCAAGAATTGCGTTCTTGCCATTTTCACTCCTTGCGACGCGGCTTTCATCTCGGCGTCGTAGCGCCGCAAGCCCGGATTGTTTTGCAAAGCCTTTTGCATCACTTGATTCATGTCATAAGATTTCGTTACATCGACGTCCGGCAGATCCGTGATGTCCAAAGGCGCATCCGCGTTGCGACCCAGCACGACATTCAGCGCCGCCTGTGAGTTGCGCACGGCATTCTCTTGCCGGATCAACTCGATTTTAGCGTCACCCAGCGTCGTTCTGGTGCGAAAAACTTCACCTTGCGGCGCCGCGCCAATCTCATATCTGCTTTCCGTGAGTTTAAGTTGTTCTTCATTTTCACGAACGGCCTCACGCCTGACTTCGAGCAAACGAATATGCTTGAGCAACTGATAGTAACCTTCATAGACGGACGAAATCGTCGTCTGCTTGGTCGATTGATAAGTAAAGTCAGAAGCATCCTTTGTAGAATTGGCTTGCCGAATGGAGTTCCACGTCGCGCCAAAATCGAACACGGTTTGGTTCAACGAAATTGACGCGCTATGGGAGTTGTAGTAAGTGCCATCGGTTTGAAAAAGATTGCCGGCATTGAGCACGGTGCGCGTTTCGGCAAAGACCTCACGCGAGCGGCTGCTTGAAAAGCCGGCATTGACTCTCGGCAGCAGGTTGGCGCGCGCGATCGTGACGCCGCTCTCGGCGACTTGCACCCGGCGTTCGGCGTTGAGCAGTTGCGAGTTGCTATCCAGCGCGAGCTTGACGCACTCTTCGAGCGTCAGCGGCCGGCCGTTTTGGGCGAAAGCCAGGTTCGCTGTCAACAGAAGCACGGCCAACAATCCAACCGAATAAACTGATTTTCTCATTTTTTTGCTCCTTACAATCCGTTTTTATTTGCTACATCCCGAAGAACCCGCCGAACAACTGCGCTATCGTCAGATAGATGATGCTGTACACCACCCACGTGCCCACCACCACAGTGGCGGCTTTGCCGTTCGAAAATTTATAGATCACGGCGACGCCCAAAGTATACACAAACAGTTGCCACATCGTGAAAATATCGAAGCGGTTGAGCAGCCGGTAGAAAAACGTGGTGTTGTCGTCGCCTCCCAGCAAAGTCGCCAGGCTCATGTATATTTCAGGCGTTCGCTGCGAGAGCATCAAGGGAGTTTTTACAATGACTTCAAGCACCCAAATCAAGCCTGCCCAGGCGGTGACGGAAAAGACGGTTTTGAATTTCGCTTCGCCGCCCATGACGACATTGCCGCCAAACATGAAGATGGCGGCGGTGATGACCCAGACAGCGCCAAAAATAACCGGCCCCCAAAGCGCTCTCGCAAAGCGCCACGGACTGTTCAGCGCCTGTTGCATGTCTTCTTCCGCTTTCGCCATCGCCTCCGGTGGAATAAACGACATGTTGCGCATCTTCTCAAGGCCATATTCCATGTTGATGTCGGTCATCAACACGCCGTTTAGAGTAACCACCACAATCAATGCGAGCACCGGAATCCAAAAACTCGGGCGCGCCGCCACGTCTTCCAGCGTTTCACGTGGATTGGTGAAAACACCGATTATACGCTCCAACGAGCTTTTAGCCGATGACATCACAGCCGTGCCAACCGTTCCATTGCTCATAACCGATCTCCCTCTCGCTAATTAGACGATTTTGCGTGACATAAGTTTAACAGAAATTTAAAACGAAAATCCTGGCAAAAAGTTTCAGTTGGTCTTCATTCATCTTGTGGAGTTTTTTGCTTTTCTTGCCCCATAACAATATCGTCTTTAATCGCCAGCAAATACGCCAACGCCGCCTGATGCTCGTTGGGAATCTTGCCGTCAAGAATGGCGTCTTCAATTGCCGATTTGAGCTTGCCGACCAGCGGGCCGGGCGCCACACCACAAACCTGTATAATCTCATCCCCGCGCACCGGCGATTGGAACGCGCGCATGCGATCTTTTTCTTCCACTTCATTGAGGCGCTTGACGACGAAATCAAAATTCGCCAAATGGCGCTCGCGGCGTTTGACGTTGCCGGAGGTAATATCGGCGCGGCAGAGCATCAGCAAATCTTCCAAATCCTCGCCGGCTTGAAAGAGCAAACGGCGATAGGCCGAGTCGGTACATTCTTCTTCCGTGAGCGCAATCGGACGCAGGTGCAAGCGCGTCAATTTCTGCACGTATTTCAGCCAATCATTCGGCAGCCGCAGCCGGTTGAAAATGGATGGCAACATACGCGCGCCGACATCCTCGTGACCGTGAAACGACCAGCCCTTGCCTTGGATAAAAGCTTTGGTGCGCGGCTTGGCGATGTCGTGTACCAACGCTGCCAGCCGAAGCGGCAACTTGTCCGACATTGCCGCGAGATTATCCAACACCATTAGGGTGTGATTGAAAACGTCTTTGTGAAAATAGCCCTTGTATTCTTCCACGCCTTTGAGCGCGACAAATTCCGGAAAGATGATTTCCAGCACACCGGCGTCATCGAGAAGACGAAAGCCTGTAGAGGGCTTCGGCGCCGCCAGAATCTTGAGCAGCTCGTCGGTGATGCGCTCTTGCGAAATAATGCGCAAGCGCTCGCGCATGTCACGCATGCTTTTAAACGTCTTTTCTTCGATGGTGAAATCGAGCTGCGTTGCGAAACGGATACCGCGCATGATGCGGAGCGGGTCGTCGCTGAACGTTGTCGCTGGCTCAAGCGGTGTTCGTAGCAATGTTGCATTTAAATCTTTTTGGCCGTCAAAAGGATCCACGAGCGTGCCGAAATTCCCTGCATTCAACGCAAAGGCCATCGCGTTGATGGTGAAATCACGCCGCGACAGATCCGCCGGCAAATCCGCCGGCTCGACCTGCGGCTTGCGCGAGTCGCCGCGATAGCTCTCCTTGCGCGCGCCGACGAACTCGAGCTGCATATCATCCCACTTCAGCATCGCCGTGCCGAAATTGCGATACACCGCCGGCTTGAGCAAATGCAAATGCTTCGCGAGCAGCTCGGCGAACTTGATGCCGTCGCCGACAATGACAAAATCCATCTCGCTGCGCTCGCGCTTGAGAAAAAAATCGCGCACAAAGCCGCCGACCACGTAGATTTCAAGTTTGTGCTGATCGGCCAACGCGCCGATGGTTTGGAGAATTTTGTTGTCCTGGAGAGTCATTCCTGCTTCATATCGAAAGTCAAGTTGGGGCCGTCCAGCGTGATGAAGAAAAGATTGAGCACCTCGCGGCCAAGCAAAACATTATCGCGTCGTGTTGCAATACAGGGAGTCGAATCCACATTAAAGCCATCCAGCTTGAGATCAACGACATAAACCGGACAAGAACGATAAGAACCATCGTAGCCACGCGCACGAACATGGTAGCGAATGGGTAAATCCAACCCTTTGACAAATTGCTCCGGAATAACAACCAAGTCAGCGCCGATGTCCAGTTTTCCACGCAGTGATACGTTATGTTCAGGAAAACCGGGCGTTGCAATTACAACATCTAACATCGGAGCCGGTGGATTCAAGCTGTGATCGTAACGCCACATGATTAAAACTCCTCTGGAGAGGGAAAATCATAGGTTGGCAAGTATTGGGACACTTTTGGTAAAATAAAGGGAACATAACCTAGTTTCTTAAACGTTTTCCGCGCTAATTCACGGACGTCTGCATGATGTCCCACCACTTTGCCTTTGTAAATGGCAACGTGCTCGCCCTCATAACGCTTCAGCAGTTTGGGTAGCATTTTTTTGAAAGCGCGAAACTCGGCTTCGGAAGGATCCTCGAGTGGCCCTTTGAGATGACGTGTTTTTGTTGCAAGGCTGTTGCGCATTTTATTTTCTCCATTTTTTGTTTTTGCAAAAAAAATTGAAAGCGCGATACTCCGCCTCCAAAGAATTTTTCAGCAGCTCGCGGCCGGCGATGTGTCCGGCCACAATTCTTTTAACCGTTTTGAACTCTCCCTTCTTTAAGCCAATTTAAAACATTTTCAAAATTTTCAAAGCGAAAATATTCCCGCAATTTCTCCTCGCACCACTTCGCCAAATCGCCCTTCGCGAAAATGAGGTTCGCTTCCTGCGCGCCGCAGCGGTCGGAATAGCCGTCGCCGATATAGGCGATTTTCTTGCCTGGCTTGGCGAGACGGCGAAGGTGATAGCCTTTGCAATTGCCGCATTTGCCGCAGCTATGCTCGAAATACGGAAAGCTCGTCACAATCCGATCTGGCGATACAAATTCGAGATGATTAGCAAGGATCGGCAGATCGAGTCCATGGCGCAACAAAATGCGTTGGATGTAATAATCGAGACCGTCGCTGAGTACGAGCAGCGGCCAGTTCCGTTGCCGGCAAAATTCGGTAAACTCGATAAAGCCGGGCGTGAGCGCTTGCGCGTCGCAAAAAGCGTCGAGCTGCTCACGAGTAAGACGCGCCGTGACGGCTTCGCGTTCCATGCACTCGCGTGAAGAGATCTCACCGCGCAGCCATTGTTGCACCAGCATTTCGCACTCCGGCCAGTTTGCAAAAGTTTTAAAGAGCATATCGCCCACATCGTTTTGGGCAATGGTGCCGTCGAAGTCACAGAAGATGAGCATTATATAAAAATTCCGCAAGTCGATCTTTAGCAGAATTCATTCCCAGCTTTTTCAGCATCAAATCCACAAAAATCTCCGCATCTTTAGGAGGAAGAAGCAGTGTGGTTAATAGCTTCTCCAACGTCAAATTCAGAAATTGAACGCTATTCTTACATTCCCGCAAGCGATCGATAAACATTTCAATACGGAAATGCGTCTCCGGATTTTCCAAACCTTCAATATCGGGTTGGCCGAGTCCACTCAGCGCATCAAAACAGTACTGCAACCACAGTCGATGCTGAATCTCCTCCGGAATGACATCAATAGGAGACTCGACACCTTCAGGCAAAGACAAATCGCCGCCATGTTCTTTGAGACATTTCACCAATTCAGGCCAGCCCTCGGTGGTGACCTCGAAGCGGCTTTCAAAAGTTTTGAATTCTTGCACGACCAGATGCTCGGCAAGTTTTTTGATAATTTCATACCAGGGCGCGGCCGGGCGAGGGATTTCATCAATATGGAGAATTCTTTCATCGTCTTCTTCATCATTGAAATTCATAAGCTCGGCCAAAGCTTCTTGATGCGCTTTGGCAAGCGCCAAGCCATGTTCCTTTCGAATAACGGCCTCCCATTGCAGAAAATATCCGTTTTCGAATTCAAAAACCAAATCATTCAACAAGCCCTCGAGGTCGCCGTGATCGTTCAAGTCTATGTATTCAAAATGATCATGAGTTGGCACCTCGGGATCAGAGTAAAACTCCGGCGGAATGAAATGCAATGATTTCTTTTGCGGTTGCTGTTTTGGCATAGCCTTTTTTCTCCTTTCCATTTATACCAATTGCTCACGGATTCAAATATATCTCATTTATGCAGTTCCATGAATTTCACAAACTCCGGTAGGAGTGTAATGTTTATAGTCTAGCGGATTAAAAGCAGCTCAGAACTCCGTAGGAGTGGAATATTTTTATGAGTGCCGCTGATTACGATGCCGGCCAATGTCGGCATTTTTACATTTCACTCCTAACGGAGTTTAACAACATAACCAGGAACCCATGACTATAAACATTTCATCCCTAGCGGGATTTAAGAACAGCCACCGTCCGGACAGTAACCATTTGCCTTCTTCAAACAACTCCCGCAACAACGCTTCCGCTTCTTGCGGTTGGATTTTTAAGACCGCCGCAACCGCGCCAGGAAGACTGGTATCCCCGCTGGCCTGCCATAAACGGGCTAAATTCCGCGACGCGATTGCAGCATGATGCTCATCATAGAATTCAACGAAGATTTCCAAAGCCTTGAGCAAGTACTCACGCGCTTGTTGCCACTGCCATTTGTCCCGAAGGGACAGACGAAAATAGCCCAACAATTTATCGTTGGGGAAACATGATTTATCAAAACCTCGCAAGTCCCGAAAGGGACGAATGAAAAATATGTTTGTTAGATTTCAATCGTTGTTTTCAATCGTCCCTTGTGGGACTATAATTTGAATTGGGGTTTATTTTCCCACCAATGAATTGGTGGGCTATTTTCACGTTGTCCCTACGGGACATGGCGTATTTTTTGAACCAGCAATTCATTGCTTGCAACAGCTCAAATTTAGGGGTCGGAACTACGATTGGAGCAACTCCCGCAGCAACGCTTCCGCTTCTTGCGGTTGGATTTTTAAGACTGCCGCTACCGCACCAGGAAGGCTGGTATCCCCGCTGGCCTGCCATAGATAGGCTAAACTACGCAGTGTGATTGTAATGTTATGCTCGTCATTAAACTCAAGGAAAATCTCTAAAGCTCGAAGCACGTACTTACGCGCCTGTTGCCACTGCTGTTGCGCCTGGGTTACAATGCCTAGCTGCCCATAGTTTAAAGCTTGATTATAGCGATCATTGAATTCGATTAAAATATCTAGCGCCTTTTTGAAGTATTGCTCGGCCTGTTGCCACTGCTGCTGCGCCACAGCCACTCTGCCCAAATGGTGATAAGTTTTAGCCGATTCATAGCGATCACTAAACATGATGTTAATTTCCAGGGCTTTTTTGTAGTGCTGCTCAGCATGTTGCCACTGCTGCTGCTCCTGGGCTAAAACGCCCAACTGATAGTAGGTTGACGCAAGAGCGTAGTGATCATTGAATTCAATAAAGATTTCTAAAGCATTTTTGTAGTACTCCTCAGCTTGTTGCCACTGCCGCTGTTCCTGGGAAATGTCGCCCAAGTTATGGTAAGATAGGGCTTGACCGCGACGATCGTTGAATTCGATTTTGATTTCCAGGGCCTTTTTGTAATATTGCTCGGCCTGTTGCCAATTTCGCTGCTCATGCATAACCCTGCCCAACTCATGGTATATTGATGCACTCATCTGTTTTTTCTTTTCATCTTCGTAGCTTTTGTTCCCAAACCAAATAGATAATGCTTTTTTGTAAGATTCTTCGGCTGCTCTATAATGCTTAAGTAAACGCTGGTAGTTAGCAATATAGTCAATCACACTAACAAATTCAGCGCCAAGCTTTCCAGCTAGCTTGTCCGTTGGATATTTCTCTAAAGCTGCCAGCACCATCTCTCCTAGCTCCAGTCCCTGCTGATGACCTTGAATTACATCCAAATAATTCGACAATGCAGCATGAATATTGATAATGGAAACCTGTTCTTTCAGCGCATAGCGGAGAGCGGTGACCAAATTCTCGTATTCAAAGCGAACCGCCACTTGGCCGAGTTGTTTTTCTTTCGCCTCTTTTGATGTCATCAATTTATGCATCCCAGCACTCCAAACATCATAATACTGTCGAAAAGCCGTTTCTACCGCCTGTCGCATATCGGCATACGCCGCTGTATCGACACGGCTGCGCAGGAAGTAAGGGAAAATTGGCTGCAAGCGCAAAAATTCAGGCGCTTCCGGATGCGGGCTCAACAAACCCCAGTTGGTCGCTTCTTTCATTACTTCGTCAAAGCGCTCGAAAGGCAAGTTGGTCAACGCGGGTTGTTGCTTGAGCTGTTCGACATATTGTTTCAGCGCACCAACGAAGATGACCGAAGTGAAGGGAAACAAACAAAACAGCAAAGCTTGCGACTCCGGCGATATGTTGCTGTAAGAATAATCAATGCAATGCAGGATGCTTTCGGTTTTTTTCTGGGTATCGCCACGGTCGAGGGAAACATCGCCAGCTTGGAGCGCCTGCAATACTTGACTGGGAGTCTGGCGCGTGAGATTGGCTAAAACCACTTCCAGGGCCAAAGGATAACCATCCAACAGCTTGAGCAAGTTTTTAAAATCGGGATCGTCGCGGAGATCGCGGGTTTTGCCGATCTCGTCTTTCTGCTGCAGCGGAATCTGGTGTTTCGCCAAAATGCGGTCGGCGAGGGTCGAGGCGGCCTCCGCATCCAGTCCAGGCAAGTCGTAGACATTGTCGCCAAAAGTCTCCTTTGCCAGCCACTCTTCACCCCCGCGGGAGCCGAGCAGCACCAGGGTCTTGCCCTCCACCAAATCAGCCAAGAAGGCCTTCAGCTCGTTTTGCTCCTGGGCGGAAAGCGTGTTTAGGATCGCCAGGCGGCTGCCGGTGACGGATTCCAGATTATCCAAGATCAAGAGATGGCGTTGGGAACGCAAGCGCTGCGCCAACATGGCCTGTTGGGCCGCGAGGCTCTTGGGTTGGAATTGCGCCTGTTCAACCGGCGTGAGCAATTGCGCCGTGATTTGATACAAGAGTTGTTGCAGCGTGTAAGCCTTTTCATCGTAGCCAAAATAGAAAACCTGATCGACGAAGCCGGTGGTTTGCCACCAACTGCCGAGATGATGCAGCAGCGTGGTCTTGCCGGCGCCGCCCATGCCGCGCAGCAAAAGCACATTGCGGCCGGCTCGCTCCGCTTCCTTAACTTCTGTACGAAGCGGAGCGAGCAGGCGCTTTTCAATTTGCAGAATGTCGAGATCGCGACCGACAAAGCCATACACCGGTTGCGGCGATTGGTAACGCCCCGCTTGCTTGCTGTAATAACGCTCTTCTTCCTCCGGCGCAAAGGATCGCGGCGAAAGGCGCACCTCCTGATTCTGGTACGTCACCGGCAACAACCAATCTTCGAGATCAACAGTTTGGTTGAAGTAGGCGGCGCGGCCTTTGCGATTGTAAAGCTCGAGACGTCCGCGGCGGATGGCCTCGCTCAGTTGCTGGCCGCTAAAGAGCTGCTCGTAAAGAATGGACATCATCAGCTCAGCGGCGCTCACCGTCACCGAGTAGCCCATGGCCAGCACCATCTGCACGCCGGCCTGCATTAAGCGACTGCCCAAACTGGTCTCAGCCGCACCCACTTGCTTGCCCGATTGGCAGGCATTGAGAATTGTGATCGGCGTCTGATGGGTGAGCAACAGCGCCGCCAGCTCGCCGGCTTCAACGGGATCGGCCTGGCCGGCCCTGGCCTGCGGCAGGCAGGCTTTGTCGCCCTCCAAAAACAAAAACGCTTTCAGGCCATCGTATTCTTTTATGTCCGGACGTCCATAGCGCGCACGATAATGAAACTGTATCAGCTCTGGAAAAGTGAGTAAGGCGCCATGCACATCAAAGTGAATCACGTGATAATGACCTGAACCGTGTTTGGCTCTCGTTTCATCAAGATGATTTGCCAACGCTTGATATGTCCCTGGCCGTAAAATATCAATTTGTACGGGAAGCTTTGCCTGACGTAAACCTTCCACTAACGGCCGTGAGATCGTTCTATAGCCAACATCTCGACCACCAAAAGGACGTGCAGTAACTACGAGTAGATTGATCGTAGGCGATGGTTGCAGCGTTGCATGGAGAGGTGACAGCACTCCATTATTTTTGCGCACCATTTGTGCTTCAATCGAGAAAGGCTTGGGCAAGTCAGGATCTTTAAGCGCTTCCCAATGCAGCTCATGAAATTTCGGCGAGCCGGCGATTTCAAAATGCAGCGTGTTCAAACCGTTTTGCGCCGCGGCTTTGTAGGTGGCATAAGCATCATGCTCGCTGAAAATCTGTTTGAACAGCTCTTCGTCGTAATGAGTGACACTCTCCGCTGCCTGCTTCGCCTTGACTTGCTCGAGGAAGGGAAATTGCAGATGCTCTTCGAAGTACCACTCAAGTCGTTCCTCTTCTTGTTCGGAGAAAGGATCACGAATGGTGATCTCGTATTCGCCTTCGTGGTTAAAGCTGAGCGTGGCGTTGTGGCCATTCTGGTCGCTAGCACCTTCGCGAATAGTGATGAGAGTGGTACCGGGCATGGGTCAGTCCCTTGTGTGAATTGGTGTTTGCTCGTTAAAACCAGTGGTGAGTAACTATTCCACTGTAATCTTCACAACCAGAATACGCGTGCCATCAGGCTGATCAATTTGAGTGATCTCAATTTGTTTCTTTACGCCTTTACGAGCCAGGGCTTTCTTGATCAGGTCGTAGAGGGCGTTGGTTCCCACGCCCGCGGCCACACTGCCTAATACGGCCAAAGCGCCGGTGATCAAGCTCGGATCGAAACTCCTGGTTTTAGTGCGGGACTCAGCGATACGGGCAATTGCAACATCACGGCATTCCGGCGTATCGTTCCAGGCCGCAACGAAATCGTCCGGAGAAATCCCCAACGCTGGGACGAGAGTAATTTTATAGTTCATGGTTTTTCCTTTACATTTTAACCCATAATTTGTGTTTCATTCCAGATCGCAACGAAATCTTCCACGCGAAGTTCCAGCTCGAGGCGAAGGGCGATGAGGTAATCCATAGCTATTTCCCCGTCGGTGGTATTCCCAAAAATCTTGCCAGTTCATCACTTGGTTCAAATATAATGGCATGCCCAACCGGTATGTTGCGTGGATATACTTTCCATGCAACAGATTGACAGGCGTATTTATCTTCAACCGCAGAGATTTCTTGAAATAAGCGAAAAACATGATAAGAATTTAACAAAGTCGCAATTTCAGGAGAAAGAAGTGCGATATGGCCTTGCGGGCCTATTTCTTGTGTAATAGTTGTTTTTAGATTTTGCTCGGCTATCAGGTTATGCAGATGTGTTTCAAATTCAGCGGCGATCTCGTTCTCGTGTGGATAAAACTCTTCGATTAGATTTTTACCCTGCCGCACGATGCGGCCCATGTAGTCGCCCAGAAATCCAAGGACGGCAAAAATTGTATTTATCTTGGGATCGTATGTTTTCATTGCTTTAAAGATAACAACAAATTTTTTAATCGGCAAGCCCAAATCAGAAAAAGTGAAGTCGGACTTGCGCGTAAAAATTTTCCAAATTTAAAAATCTCGTTTGCGCAAGTCCGACTTCGCAGCAGTCTCAAATAAAATCGCCCACCCGACTTTGGAGATTCCGCAGCACGAGTGGGCGATATTTTTTATAACCGCAAGAAAGAATTTAATCCTTCTCGGCTTCTTCCAACACTGCTTGCGCGGCAGCCAATCTTGCAATCGGCACGCGGAACGGTGAGCAGCTCACGTAATTCTGGCCGATCTTGTGGCAGAATTTGACGGTGGCCGGATCGCCGCCATGTTCGCCGCAGATTCCAACCTTGAGTTTTGGTCGAGTGGAGCGGCCGCGTTCGACACCCCATTTCATAAGAACACCGACGCCTTCCTGATCGAGTGTATCGAACGGATCATTTTCGAGAATCTCGTGCTCGACATAGTATGGCAGGAAGCGGCCGGCATCATCACGCGAAAGGCCGAATGTCGTTTGCGTCAGGTCATTGGTGCCGAAGCTGAAGAACTCCGCTTCTTTGGCGATTTGATCGGCGACGACGGCAGCGCGCGGCAGCTCGATCATCGTGCCGATCATGTAATCGACCGTCGTGCCCTTCTCCGCAAAAACTTTTTTGGCGGTTTCACGCACGATTTGGGCTTGCAGCCGCAGTTCATTGAGGTGAGCGACGAGCGGAATCATAATTTCCGGCAAGACTTCTTTGCCGCGCAATTTCACTTCGCAAGCGGCTTCGAGGATGGCGCGCGCTTGCATCTCGGTGATTTCCGGATAAACGACGCCAAGACGGCAGCCGCGATGGCCAAGCATGGGGTTGAACTCGTGCAGCGCTTCGACTTTGGCTTTGACTTTTTCGGCGGTCGCGCCGATTTTAGCGGCGAGATCAGCTTGCTCGTGCGGCGTGTGGGGCAAGAACTCGTGCAGCGGCGGATCGAGCGTGCGAATCGTCACCGGCAGGCCTTCCATTGCTTCGAAGATGCCGATGAAATCCTGGCGCTGCATCGGCAGCAGTTTAGCGAGCGCGTTGCGATAGCGACGTACCGCTTCGAACTTAACAACCTCTCGTTCTATCTCTTCTCTAATTTTCTCTTCCGACGCATTTTGTAGTCGCTCTCGTGCTTCACGCTTCACCTGGGCTTCGGCGGCCTTGGCTTCATCTGCGGACAAAATCATCTCGCGCACGGCATCGATGCGGTCGCCGCCGAAGAACATGTGCTCGGTGCGGCAGAGGCCGATGCCTTCGGCGCCGAATGCAATCGCATTCGCGGCTTGATCCGGTTGATCGGCATTCGTGCGGACGTTGAGCTTGCGGATGCTGTCGGCCCAATTCATGATCGTCTCGTAAATCCGGAACATGGCCGAATCTTCGCGGTGCATGGTTTTATCAATGAGCACCTGCAAAATTTCAGACGGTTTGGTTTTGATCTGGCCGGCGATGACTTCACCGGTGGTGCCGTCGATGGAAATCCAATCGCCTTCGCGCAGCTTCTGTCCTTTCACCGTCATCGTGCGGCTGCGATAATCAATTTCCAACACACTGCAACCGGCGACGCAAACTTTGCCCATCTGCCGCGCGACGAGAGCCGCGTGCGAAGTCATGCCGCCACGCGCGGTCAAAATGCCTTCAGCGGCATCCATGCCTTTGATATCTTCCGGCGAGGTTTCAATACGGACGAGAATGACTTTCTCGCCGTTCTTTTTCCAGTCGACCGCGTCGGGCGCGTTGAACACGATGCGGCCACTTGCCGCGCCGGGACCGGCATTCAAGCCTTTGGCCAAAACCTTGCCGGCGTGTACGGCTTCTTCTTTTTGTTTGGCGTCAAAAATCGGGCGCAGCAGTTGATTCAGCGCTTTGGGATCGAGACGACGCAGCGCTTCTTCTTTTTTAATGAGCTTCTCCTGCACCATGTCGTGCGCAATCTTGAACGCCGCAAAGCCGGTGCGCTTGCCGTTGCGGGTTTGCAGCATCCACAGCTTGCCGTTTTGCACGGTGAACTCGACGTCTTGCATGTCTTTATAGTGGCGCTCGAGCTTCTGGCGAATTGCAAGAAGTTGCTTATAAACCTCCGGCATCTCCTGCTCCAGGCGCGCGATCGGCTCCGGCGTGCGCGTGCCGGCCACGACGTCTTCGCCTTGCGCGTTGATGAGATATTCGCCGTAGAAAATATTTTCGCCGGTCGCCGGGTCGCGCGTGAACGCGACGCCGGTGCCGCAATCATTGCCCATGTTGCCGAACACCATCGCCTGCACATTCACTGCTGTGCCCCAGCTTTCTGGAATGTCATACAATTTGCGATACGCCATGGCGCGCTCGTTCATCCACGAGCTGAATACCGCGCCGACCGAGCCCCAGAGTTGTTCCATCGGATCATCGGGAAAGTCGTGGCCGGTGCGGGTTTTGATCGCGGCTTTAAATTCCGCCACCAATTCTTTCAACGCTGCCGCCGACAGCTCGTTATCAAATTTTACTCCGGCCGCATGCTTCTTCGCTTCGAGAATTTCTTCGAACGGATCGATCTCGTCTTTGTGCTGCGGCTTGAGGCCGAGCACCACGTCGCCATACATTTGCACGAACCGGCGGTAGCAATCATAAGCAAAGCGCTCGTTGCCGGTCTTGGCGATCAAGCCTTGCACGGTCTCGTCATTCAAGCCGAGATTGAGCACGGTGTCCATCATGCCTGGCATCGAGACGCGTGCGCCGGAACGCACCGAGACCAACTGCGGATTTTGGCTGTCGCCAAATTTGGCGCCCATGATTTTCTCGAGGTGCTGAATCGCTTTCGCGACTTCCGCCTGCAACGTTTTCGGGTAGGCGCGGCCGTTGGCGTAAAAATACTTGCAAACTTCCGTGGTAATCGTGAAGCCCGCCGGCACCGGCAATCCGAGGCTCGCCATCTCGTGCAAATTGGCGCCTTTGCCGCCAAGCAGGTTTTTCATTTCGGCGCGGCCTTCCGCCTTGCCGCCGCCAAGGGCATAAACGTATTTGGTGACAAGCTTGCCATTGCGTGACAACCGGCTTTTCTTCGGCGCCACTTTATTTCGTGTCTTCGTCGTGAGTTTTCTCTTGGTTTTGACAACTGCCATCTGGTTTACTCCTTTGAGAATTGTTCCTGTTCATCTGTATTTTAATGACGAGCCCATATCTCTAAAAACAAAAACTCCAACGGATGAATCAAGGCCAAATGATAAAAACCCTCGTTGAGTTTATACTCGTTAAGGGATAAATTACAGTCATTGCGAGGCGCTTTTTGCCGAAGCAATCTCTTGATTTTCAGAAGATTGCTTCGCTGAAAAACGCTCGCAATGACGTTACCAAATAACCCGTAACGAGTATAATTCATCCATTGGTGAGACTGCTTTTTAGTTGCGGCTCGTCCGCGTTGGGGAAAAGCTTTCTAGTTACGATTCGACCGTGCTGGATTACGGTTTTGCTTTCTCGCCATTCAATACGGCGTTGTAGGTGTCCGCGTTCTGCAAAATCTCCAACGCTTTCTTGATCGCCGGATCGTCGTCAAACGTGACCTCCACTTGCGCTTTCGATCCGAACAGCTTGCCGGCGATCTCGCGCTCGAGTTCCTGGCGAATGATGTCCTGGCTTTTGGTAAAATCGTCGTCCTTTTCATGCTGCAGCGCCTGCTCCAGCGTCGTCAGGCTCGGTTGCAGGTCGGCCAAATAGCCTTCGCTCTCCGCCGTTTTTTTCAGCTCCGCCAACTGCAATTCGCTTTGGGAGGTATAAGTGAATTTCTTGTCGCGCAAAAATTGGCGAAACTCGGCCACGATATTGTCGTCAACATTAAAATCGTGTTGCTTGATCGCCGGATGCTTGCTGGTGTAAGTCACGGCGAAATTGAATGTCATGGCTTTGCGGCGCAAGGCCGATTCAAAGCGGTTGAGCTTCGGGATCGACACCTCAACATCGGGCTTGATGCCGCCGCCGCCATAGACTTCACGTCCGTTCTTGGTGCGAAAAACCTCGGCAGATTTCGCTGCGGCATTTTCTACCGGTTTGCTCGATTCCGCATCAAGGCGGACATCGGTAAGATCCTCGCCTTCCGCCGCGCTCGCCAGCAAATCAGCTTGCTCATCAGGATGCGGCTGATCTTTCTGAATGCACCGGCCGCTGGGAACATAATATTTTGCGGTGGTGATTTTCAGTGCTGAATCACGGGTGAGCGACACCACGGTTTGCACGAGACCCTTGCCATACGTCGTTTCGCCCGTAATCACGCCACGATCGAGATCCTGAATGGCGCCGGCAACGATTTCAGAGGCCGAGGCGCTCAATCCATTGACGAGCACCACCAGCGGCAAATTGCCGAGCGCGGGATCTTTCTCGGAACGATAGGCTTTGTCGCTGCCTTCGACGCGGCCTTTAGTGGAGACGATCGCTTCGCCCTTTTTGACAAAATTCTCGGCGACCTCGACCGCGGCTTCGAGCAGGCCGCCGGGGTTGTTGCGCAAATCCAAAATCAACGCCTTCAAACCCTGCGCCTTCAAATCGCGAACGGCTTGATTCACCTCGTAGCCGGCGTTTTTGGAGAAGCGCGACAATTTTACGTAGCCGATGCCGTCGCGAATGATACCGGAGTACGTCACGTCGTGGATGGTGATCTCGGCACGAATGAGATGGTACACCAGCGGCTCCGGCTCACCTTCTCGCACAATTTTAAGATCAACTTCGGTTCCCACTTCACCGCGCAAACGGCTCGCCACTTCCTCGACATTCATATCCTTGGTCGGAGCCCCGTCGACTTCGATGATGCGGTCGCCTTCGCGGATGCCGGCTTTCAACGCCGGCGTGCCTTCGTAAGGCTGCTCGATGACGGTGGCCAAACCATCGCGCACGCTGATCGACATGCCGAGGCCGCCGTACTTACCGTGGGTGATGATTTGCAGTTGCGCGTTGTCCTCTTTCTCGATCAAGACGGTGTAGGGATCGAGCGTGCCCAACATGCCGTTGATGCCGGCTTTCATGAATTTGTCGGGGTCAACGGGATCGACGTATTTGCGCGAAATCTCCTGATAAATCAGGCCGAACACTTCGATGTTCTTGCGGATTTCGTGAACGTAATCGGCGCTGACGCTCACGCCCCAATCCAACGCCCAACCGACGATGGTGAGCGCGGCGGCGCATAATACGACGAAAACGGCGGTGCGTTTTTTCAACATGGGTTTTCTCCGAGATGCGCCCCGAAATAAATTTCGGAGCTACGATGTGCAAGCCCGATAAATCGGGCTATTTTGATTTTGTAAATTTATTATTAGGACGCCTTGGCGTCCTTACATTTCTTAGCCCCGAAATTGATTTCGGGGCGGTTTCTGGACCTATATTTTCAAACCCAAACGCTGGCGCAAGGTTTCGTTGATTTGCCGAGAGATTATGTCCATGCTCGGCGTGCCATCAATGACGACGAAGCGTTTCGGCTCACTTTGCGCCATTTGCAGATAGGCCTGTTGCACGCGCTGGTGAAAAGCGTGGTCTTCACGCTCCAGGCGGTCGGCGGCTTTTCCGCTCTGGCGCAGCCGCGCGGCAGCGACTTCGAGCGGAATGTCCAATAGAAAAGTAATTACCGGCAAAGTCGCCCAAGTCGCGAAAAGATTGACGCGGCGCACGAAATCCAAATCGAGTTGCCGGCCATGGCCTTGATACGCGGTGGTGGAATCGACGAAACGGTCGGCGACGATGATTTTTCCGGCGGCCAAAGCCGGTTGAATTTTTTCTTTGGTGATTTGCGCGCGCGCCGCCGAATAGAGCAAAAGCTCGGCGCGGTCGGTCATGCCGCTGTTTTTGGCATCAAGCAAAATATGGCGAATCGCTTCGGCGATCTCGACGCCACCAGGCTCGCGCAGCAGCTCAACGTCATAACCCGCCGATTTCAGCGTTTCCGCCAGGCGTCGCGCCTGCTCGGTTTTGCCGGAAAAATCGATACCTTCGAAGGAAATGAAGATGCCGGACATGCTATTGGGATTGTTGTTGAGACATGAGCTTGCTTTCGCGCTCTTTTTTTCGTAAAGAGGCCCCACTGATAAAAGCAATGACAATCGTTACAAGAGATGCCCCAAAAAGCGAAGCACCAGCCACATCGTGTCCGTTATAAATGAGCCATGTTGATGCAGAAAGGGCTGAAACCGTGACGACAAATCCGGCAGCCAAACCGCAATAAGAACGCTTAATGTCTCCATCAATGACTTTTGCTTCTAAACTTTGACGATGGAGAGCTTGTTTTTCAGCCATTGCCAAAATACGCTCTGCGCCATTTGGCACAGCCTCGTTATATTTCAAGAGTTGCTCCGGAGGAGGCAATGGGCCGAAATGAAATTGGCTCACTTCCAACTGGCGCATCTGCGCTTGAAATTCTTTGCGCTCGGATTTTTCCAAATTTCGCTTTTCAGCCATCGACCGTTTCCCGAAGTTCATTCATCGCGGAGCGAATATCTTTTCCAACGAAACTCCAATCATTTTTTGTAGCGACCAGATCTGCTATTTCCGCGGTAGGAGACTCGTTATAAACATTGAGAGCTCCAGCCCAGTCAAGAATGCTAATAAACCCTGTTAGAAAAGAAGGTCTCGCATACAAAATGCCAAAGTCGTAATTCAATTGAGCGTTCATGTCACCACCTAACCTTTGCAGTATGTGAAAATCTGACAAGCTTATAATAAAATACTCCAAAATATGATAAAAAGCAATCGTCAACTTAATAGAAGTCATTCCGATTCATTATTCGCAACGATTGTCTGCGCGTTGACTTACCCATTGGCGAATGTTTTCAGGCAGAATACTCATCCTTAAGTAGTGGCGTTCGTAATCCACGTTGAACCGCTTCAGCGAACGCCTCCGGCTTGCGAAGTTGGCCCAACTGAAAAATTTGCATGAGCGCCATTTTAAAGCAACCGTTCTCGCCACTTTTGCGGATCGCGGGAGTTATGGAAAACGCAATAGACTGTTACTGTGTTATTCGAATATTCGTAGAAGACCGCGTAAGGAAAACGTCGCACAAGCCCGCGCCGATAATTCTCATGAACAACCGCATACATTTCGGGCATGCGGCAAATCGCTTGGATACAAGCATCGACACAACTCAGAAATTCTTCTCCCAAGCCTGTGCGCCGGTCCTCATACCAGGCATACGCTTCGCTGAGGTCTTGCTCTGTTTCTGAGGCGACAATCAATTTAGCGGCCATAGCGGCTGCGCACCCTTCGCTTGACTTCTTCCCAGGAGAGTCCGGAGGCAGGGTTATTCAGGAGGTTGGCTTTGCGACGAGCCAACTCTTGCTTTTGCCAATCATGGATTGGGACGGCCTCGGGAGTAGTGGCAAGGTCATCCCAGAGATCCTCAACCAGTTGAAGCTTCTCAGGCGGACTCAGATCAAATACCGAAGTAGAATTCATGTTCGTTTCAACCATACAATACTATTAATCCGGCTTCCCAATTGCTCTCTTGCAGGCGGATACCAATCTGCACGAATCCAATTTTTACGGACGGTGATTGCCAGTTCATTATTCGCAACGATTACCCGCGCGTTGCCGCACTTGTTGACGAACAGTTTTAGGTATATTTGTCATCCGGGCATTGGCGTTCGTAATCCACGTTGGACCGCTTCAGCCAGCGTCTCCGACTTGCGTAGTTGACCCAACTGATAAATTTGCATGAGCGCCATCAATTTTGCAAATAAAATCCGCTGGTCGTTTTTAATCCGCTGTTGGGCAATTCTCTAAAAAATTTTATTTGCAGACTGGCAGTCTGCGTTACGTTCACACATGCAAAAATTTCCACTTGCCGCCTTTGAAGCGCCAGTAATTGAGCACCAGTCGCGCGGTTTCGTCGAGCACTTGCACGCCCCAAATGCCTGACAGCGAGAGATGCCAGGAAAAGGCGACGAACCAGTTCAAGCCGATTTCGAGCAAAAAGGCGCTGGCGATGGTCATCCACATCAGCCAGCGCAAATCGCCGGCGCCGCGCAAATTGCCCATGAGCGTGCCATTTAACGCTTTGGGAATTTGCGCCACCGCAAAAACGAGCAGGACGAATTTGCCGATGTGAATGACTTCCGGATCATTGGTGAAGACGCGCATCACCTGCTTCGGAAAAGCGCCGAGAATGATGGCCACCACCATGACGGTGGCAAACATCAGCCAGCTTGAAACTTCGGCGGTGTACTGCGCCAGACGCCGATTGGCCGCGCCGAGATTTTTACCCATCAGCGTCATCGCACCCAAGCCAAATCCCATATATAACATTGAAAGAATCGCTTGAATGCGCAAGAGCACCTGGTGCGCTGCCAACAATTCGACGCCAAGCTGCGCCACGTAGCCGGTGACGACGAGCTGGCCAAACGCCCAAACCAATTGCTCGATCGTCGTTGGCAAGCCCGCATTGAACAGCCGCTTGAACGATTGCAGATTGGGCTTGGCCATCTCGCGGAATGAGAGATAGAGCACACTCTTGCCGCTGCGCAGCAAATACAGCGTGCCGAAAAAGCCGAGCGTGTGGCAAGTTCCGGCAGCGAGAGCCGCGCCGCGCACGCCGAGCGCCGGCAAGCCCAACCAGCCGAAAATCAGCGTCGGCGCCAAAATCAAATTCAACCCGTTGACGCTGAGATTGATCAGCATCGAATAATGCGTATCGCCGGCCCCGCGCACGATGCCCACCGCGATGAAATTGGTGATGATGAACGGCGCGAAAATGGCGAGCGTTTTCAAATACGTCACGCCGGCGCTTTCGGCTTCGGCGCTGCCATCTTCTTTGATCAGCTTGAAAATGTTGGTGGCGCCGAAATACCAAAATAGCGCCAATGCACAGGCCAGCACGACGCCGAGCATCATGGCCTGGCCGAGAATGTGATTGGCCTCCTGTTTGTCGCCGGCGCCGAGATGGCGCGTGATGATCAGCGAACTGCCCACCACAAAAGTGATCAGCACGGTGATGCATAAAATGATCACCTGCAGTGCCATGCCCACGCCGCCAAAAGCCGCTGCGCTGATTTTGCCGATCAGTATCGCTTCGACCGTCCACATGATCGTCTGCGAAGCCAAATCGACGACGGCCGGAAGCGCGGTGCGCAGCAGGCTCTTTAGCGGTGAAGGCTCCGATCTGCTCGTTTTCACGGACGGAATTGGGGTTGCTGAATCCGTCTCCGGACCCGAGTGGGACAAAATTAACCCTCCGCGTTAAGCTAAAGTAGTCCCCGCCTTGCCCCGCTCCGTCTCCATAGCTTTTATATGGAAACGGGACGGAGTGGGCGGCTGTTTGAAGCAACAAATTCGCCTTCGCGCAGTGCCCCGCAAGAGGGCAGGACTACAACGATCTCAGTCGTAATATTCGAGACCCAAGTGGGTGATCAATTCTTCGCCGCGCAGATGGCGCAGCGTGTTTTTCAATTTCATCAATTGAATGAACAGGTCGTGCTCCGGATAAAGCTCGGGCGCCGTCATCGGGCTTTTGAAATAGAACGAAAGCCACTCTTGAATGCCCTTCATGCCGCTGCGCTGCGCGAGATCGAGAAAGAGCACGACATCGAGCACGATCGGCGCGGCGAGAATGCTGTCGCGGCAGAGAAAATCGATTTTGATTTGCATCGGATAACCGAGCCAGCCGAAGATGTCGATATTGTCCCAGCCTTCTTTATTGTCGCCGCGCGGCGGATAATAGTTGATCCGCACCTTGTGATAATAATCTTTATACAGCTCGGGGTAAAGCTCCGGCTGCAAGATATAATCGAGCACGGAGAGCTTGCTCTCTTCTTTGGTGCGGAAAGATTCGGGATCGTCCAGCACCTCACCGTCGCGGTTGCCGAGAATATTGGTGGAATACCATCCGGCCAGGCCGAGCAGGCGCGCTTTGAGGCCGGGCGCGACCACGGTTTTCATCCAGGTTTGGCCGGTCTTGTAATCTTTGCCGGCGAGCGGCGAGCCTTTGATTTTGGCCAGCTCGATGAGGGCGGGAATATCGGCGGTGAGATTCGGCGCGCCATTGGCGAATGGAATCCCTTCCTGCAGCGCCGCGTAGGCGTAGATCATGCTCGGCGCAATCGCCGCGTTGTTTTCTCGCAGCGCCTTTTCGAATGATTCGATGGTGTTATAAGCCGGATGATTCGGCTCCAGGAAAATTTCCGTGCTGCCGCACCAAATCATCACCAAACGCGACAGATTGTTCTTTTGCTTGAATGTTTGAATGTCATCGCGCAGCATTTGCGCCAAATCCCATTTGCTCTTGGCGCTTTTCACATTCGGGCCATTGAGGCGCTTGACGTAATTCTGATCGAACACCGCTTTCCACGGCTTGATCGCCTGCATCGGCGCTTTCACCTGCTCGAGCAGGCGCGGCTCCAACACGCCGGCTTTCATCGCCGCGGCGTAGCAATCATCTTCATAAATATCCCAGCCGCCGAAAACGAGATCTTCGAGCTTGGCGAGCGGCACAAAGTCCTTGATCAATGGCGTGCGTTTGTCGGTGCGCTTGCCGAGGCGAATCGTGCCCATTTGAGTTAGCGAGCCAATCGGCTGCGCGATGCCGCGCTTGATGGCTTCGACGCCGGCGATGAACGTGCTCGTCACCGCGCCCATTCCGGGAATGAGAATGCCGAGTTTCCCTTGTGGCTCTTTAATCGCTACAGATGTTTTAGTCAACTTAACCTCCAAAACAAGGTTTTACAATCTTGCTAGTCCTTTGATTTCACATTCCTATGCAACAGGTTCTCTTCTAAAGCAAAAAATCAACAACGCCAAATTCATTGGCTGGCCTTCATCATCGCCTTTTCCGTATTGCGCACGTGCAGCAAACGTTGAATGGCCGTAAAATTCGACAGCACGGCGACAAGGCCGACGGCGATCATGAGCGCGATTTCGTGGATAATCGCGCCGAGGCCGAGCAGCACGATGCGCTCCGGCCGTTGCATGATGCCGACTTTGCACTGCAAACCCAAACCCTCGGCACGCGCGCGCACGTAGCTCACCATCATCGAGCCGCCGAGCGCCACGGAAACGGCGATCACCGCCACCATGCGCCAAGAGGAATCGAGCGTCTTGAAAAAATCGGACGGGTGCCGGTCAAAAAAATAAGCCAATCCGAAGAAGACGACGACTTCGGCGTAACGGTCAAGTGTGGAGTCATAGAGTGCGCCAAATTTGGTGACACGGTTGGTGGCGCGCGCCACTTTGCCGTCCATGATATCGAGCGTGCCGGAGAGCAAAATGAGGGCGCCGCCCCAGCGCGGGTATCCGAGCACGAACAGGCCCGCGCTGATGAGGCTCACGATAAATCCGAGCGTCGTAAAAAGGTTCGGATTGACCGCGCGCGCAATGAAGAAATTGACCACCGGCGTAATCAGATTGAGATACCACTTTCTCAACCCTTCCGGCAGAATGTTCACTTTTACTGACAAGGTTCTTTCCATACGTGGTTTCGATGAATTGAGTCGCCGGGTGCTGAATCTTTGGTTGATTTCTCTTTCGGCCGTCCCTCCACGACCAACACACACTCTCCTTTGAGCGGACGATCCTGCAATCCTGCGACGATCTCCGAAACCTTCCCGCGTTTCACCTCCTCGTGAATTTTGGTCAACTCGCGCGCCAGCGCCATGCGGCGGTCGCCCCAGTGCGCCAAAATATCCTGCAAGGTTCGCGGCACGCGCTGTGGCGCTTCGTACAGAACGATCGTGCGCGGCTCCTGCGCCAGATTTTGAAAAAAAGTTTGCCGCCCTTTCTTCGCCGGTGGAAAGCCTTCGAATACAAAGCGGTCGCATGGCAATCCTGAAATTGTTACTGCCGCCACACCTGCCGAAGGGCCGGGAATCGCCTCGATGATAATGTTCTCCGCCAGCGCCGCGCGCACGAGAAAAAAGCCGGGATCGGAAATCCCGGGCGTTCCCGCATCCGTGATCAGCGCGATTGATTTTCCTTCCTGCAATTGCGCCACGAGCTGCGGCGCCACTTTCCGCTCATTGAAATCGTGATAACTCACCGTCGGCTGGTGAATGTCATAGTGGCGCAACAGAATCGCCGCATGGCGCGTGTCTTCCGCGGCGATGAGATCGACACTGCGCAGCGTTTCCAAAGCGCGCAGCGTGATATCCTGCAAGTTGCCAATCGGCGTGGCAACCAAGTAAAGTTTGCCGGCCAAGATTACACACCGGCGTATTTCTTTTGCGCGGCTTGAACTATTTGGCGCATTTGTTCAAGCGAGCCCCTAATTTGCTTGGTGAGCTTGCTATTCTCTTCGCGAGTTCGTTTCAGAAAAGCGGCGGTCTCTTCCGGACGGGGAATACCAAGAGTTTCCAAATAATCCCAATAACCATCGTCGGCTGTGCGACCCTCGCGTTCTGCTTTTTCGATGTAATCGTTAGCAAGATCCCAATCGAACTTCTCGGCTATGCTTTTTTCTTCGTTCATATTTTTTGCCCTTTTTGTTTGGGATTTGTAACTTTAGATAATTCCTGCAATGCTTTATTCAGCGACTCAACTTTCGCTTCCAGATTGCGGATGATTTCGTCTTTTGCCGCAAGCTTCGCATCAGTTGTGCTTGAAATTTCAGCATATTTTCCAAATTCGATACCCGTACTGCTAATCTTGAGAATGCCGATTTGTTTCCAGAAAATTGTGATAATGAAACCGATGATCCCAAGCGCTACAAAGATCAAAGAAATTCGAATAGCCAAAATTACCGGCGTTGCCAGCATCAACTTTTCGAGCAAACTCCCGCTTGCTGGTACGCTCGATAGATCGCCAAAAAACCAAGCAATCGTTGCAATCGCCAAAACCAAAATAGCACTTTTACCCGCCGTCTCAGCCAATTTCATACTCATTCCCCTTTCACTGATTGTCAATCTGCGCCCGCTGCAGCTTGCCGGAATAGTCGACAAAAACCGTTTTGATCTCCGTAAAAAATTCGTACACCGGCCAGCCGCCCTCGCGATGGCCGTTGCCGGTTTCTTTCACGCCGCCGAAGGGCATGTGGGCTTCGGCGCCGATGGTCGGCCCGTTGATGTACGTAATGCCGGCTTCGATATCGCGAATCGCTTTGAACGCCGCGTTGACGTCACGTGTATATAATGAAGAGCTGAGGCCGTACTTGGTATTGTTGAGCACGCAAATGGCTTCGTCAAGCGATTTGATTTTGATCACCGCCAAAACCGGTCCGAAAATTTCTTCTTTGGCAATGCGCATCTCCGGATCGACTTGCGAGAAAATCGTGGGCCGGATGAAAAATCCGTTGCGACACGCGCCATCGTTATAGCGCTCGCCGCCGGTTTCCAATTTCGCGCCTTCATCCTTGCCGACTCGGATGTAGCTCAAAATTTTATCGAGTTGCTTCTGGTTGATGACAGGTCCGACCTCCGCAGTCGGTTCGAGCCCGTTGCCGAGACGAAGTTTTTCTGCACGCTTGATCAGCAGCGCCATAAATTTGTCGTGAATGGCTTCGTGTAAAATCAAGCGGCTCGTTGCCGTGCAGCGCTGGCCAGCGGTGCCAAATGCGCCCCACAGCACGCCCTCGAGCGCCAAATCCAAATCTGCATCGGGCATGACGATCTGCGCATTCTTGCCGCCCAGCTCGAGCGAGACGCGCTTCAAATCTTTGGAAGCCGTGGCGGAAATCAATTTACCCACTTGCGTCGAGCCGGTGAATGAAATTAATTTCACGCCGGAATGCTCAACTAGCGGCATGCCCGCGGAGGGGCCGTTGCCATTGACGAGCTGAAGCACTTTATCCGGCAAACCGGCTTCAAGCAGAATTTCCACCAAGCGCGCGGCGGTTGCGGGCGTGTCTTCCGCCGGCTTGAACACCACGGTGTTGCCGCAAACCAGCGCCGGAAGAATTTTCCAAGTCGGGATGGCCATGGGAAAATTCCACGGCGTAATCACACCGGCGACGCCGATGGGCAGGCGAACCGACAGGTTGAATTTATCCGGCAACTCTGACGGCGCGGTAAAGCCGAAAAGCCGGCGACCTTCGGTGGCCGCGTAGTATGCGGTGTCGATGCCTTCTTGAACATCGCCGCGCGTTTCCAACAAAACCTTGCCCATCTCTCTCGTCATCTCGCGCGCGATCTCTTCTTTATGCTGGACGAGCAAATCGCCGGCGCGTTTGATGATTTCGCCGCGTTTGGGCGCGGGCGTGAGCCGCCAACTCTCATACGCGGCCGCAGCCGATTTCACCGCCAGATCGACATCTTCGGCGCCGGAATCCGGAAACGTGCCAATCAACTCGTCCCAATTCGCGGGATTGCGGTTCTCGAAGCGCTTACCGCCGGCAGCGTCGCGCCAGCGTCCGTCGATAAAATTTTTAAATTCACTTGCCATTCTGGTAATAACTCGTAAAACGTAAATATACCCGTAACCAAAAAGTATATAAAAAATCTGACTAAAAGTCAAGAAATCATTTCCCCAGAGGTGGGCAACGGGGGGAGGGCGCCAGAGATGCCATTCCGGCAATCTTTTTCAGTTGCGGCCATTATCCTGAATTTTAAAAAGATTTCCACGGAATGACATTTTCATTGACAAAGAGCATGCCATTTCTTATATTGGTCATTGTGCTTATGAAAGAAGTTAAGGCAAAAGAGATTCGCCGCCGGGTTCGAAAGGAGCCATTGGCAAAACCAGGGCTGCCGTTCACCCGCATCAACTACTGGCTCTTCGCGTTGGGAGTCGCGCTGATCGTGGTTGGCTACATTGCATTGGCGCAGCCCGCTGACCCGCCAACACCCAAGTCGGAAAGTTATTGGTCTTTGACCGTGGCGCCGATTCTTTTGGTCATCGGTTATTGCATCATCATTCCGATTGCCATTTTGTACCAAAAGAAAAAAACGCCCGAGCCGACCAACGGCAGAGAATAAAGCCGGATCGGGGCGATTAGCTCAGTTGGTTGAGAGCACGTGCCTTACAAGCACGGGGTCAGTGGTTCAAATCCACTATCGCCCACGGTGTGAAAGACAAAGAGCAAAAAGAAAAAGGCAAAAAGCAATTTCCGATTTTGCTGTTTTCTTTTTGCCTTTTGCTGTTTGCTTTTCCCTCGGGGTCGTGGTGTAGCCTGGTTAACACGTTGGCCTGTCAAGCCGAAGATCGCGGGTTCAAATCCCGTCGGCCCCGCTGTAAATAAAAAGGCCTTTCTTTAGGAAAGGCCTTTTTTATTTGCATTCAAGAAGAAGCTTAATTCGAGGCGTGCATGGCGAGAATCTTTTTCGCTTCGGGATACGACAGGGCGCGCTCGATATTGTTAGTCGTGAACTTGACAATCTCTTCGCAGAGTTTGATCGCCTGGGCCTTGTCGCCAACCTTCAGGCTGGCGCGCGCCAACAACAACTTCTGGAAAGGATCGTTTTTGTCGGCTTGCTTCAAATGCTCGACCGCGGCTTGGTAATCGCCCTTTTCGAGCTTAAGGTAGCCGGCCAAATAGTGGTACGCCTCCCAATATTGCTCGCCTTCTTTGCCGCCGTCTTCGATCATCTTCTTGACTTGTTCGACGATTTTCCACGCTTCGTCGTGCTTGCCCATTTTGGCGAGGGTGCGCGCGCGGCCGTGGTGCATGCGGCCCTGCCACACGAGCTTATTGATGCTGTCGATCTGAGTGGCAGCAACCGGCGGAACGGACTTGTAGCCAATCTCGTAGCAGCGCAGCGCTTCGTTCAGCCGGCCAAATTCCAAATTGATCCGGGCCTTGGCGTTCCAAATTGCTACCGGCGGAAAACGTTGTGCGGAGCCGTTGCGATTATAACGATCCATAAACTCATTGAGTGTTTTCAAAGCGGGATCCGGCTTGCCTTCATAAAGATCAGCGTAGATCTGCCCAAAGAACGGGTTACCCGGCGAGGCATCCGGATCGACTTTATCGACGACTTGTTTGTAATTGATGCGGGCCTTGTCGTATTTCTCCTGCAGCAAATAGCAATCGCCGATAAAACTCCACGCGCGCGGCAGGCTGGCGTCGATTTTATTGGCGGCTTCAAACGCCGCGATGGCCTCGGTGAAATTGCCTTTGCGCCTCTGGACATTGCCGAGCATCATGTACACCATGCGATCTTCCGGCAATATTTGGCTGAGCTGCTTGAAACTCTCCAAGGCCTTGTCATCTTCGTTTTTGTAAAAATGCACCATGCCCTGAAGATAAAGCTGCTCGCCTTTGGAAGCATTCGCGGCGAGGGCCGTAAACTTATCGATGTGTTTTTGGCGCTGCTGCGGCCCGACAGTCGCAGCGATCAGCATGTGCGCCATGGCGAAATTAGAATCCGCGGCGACGGTTTTCTGCGCTAAGGGTGTAAACTTTTGAAAATCGAAACTTTCCAAAGCTCTGATGGCCTGCGCGAAATTGTCTTTGGCCTCCGGCGAATTGGTGCTGAGCGTCAGCTTCTTTTGCGCGAAGCCGGATGAGACGAGCAGCAACATGGCTAAAGCCAGGCAGCGGGTAACGCTTGAAACGAAACTATTACTTCCGAGCATGTTTTGCCTCCGCAAGGTTATTGTTATTGCTGTTTACGTTTTTGTTGATAGAGCGGCAATAATGGCGTTCAAGCCAATCAAATATGACAGTGATAAAGACGCCGTGGCTCGCCGGATGTTGCAATATTTTTTCGTTTAATTCGAAAACTCAAGTTGAAAATGGCCTAAAGATTTCTTATTTTTTAATTATAGAAATGAGCGCCGAGTTAGCATGAGCGCAAATGAATATAATCGATTCATATAGGGAGCGATTATGCAAAAACTACCTGTCGGGCTGTCTGATTTCAAAGAGGTCATTGAAGGCAATTACTATTATGTGGACAAATCCCTGTTGATCAAGGAGCTGATCGATCAGGGAGCAAAGGCGCTGCTCCTTCCCCGGCCGCGGCGCTTTGGCAAAACTCTCAACCTGTCCATGCTGCGCTACTTTTTTGAAAAGACTGAAACCGATACCAGCCATCTGTTCCGCCACTTGAAAATCTGGCAGGCCGGAGAAGAATACACTGGCAGTCAGGCAAAATATCCAGTGATTTACTTGACGTTCAAAGACATTAAAGAAGCGCATTGGAAAAGCGCGCTGAAAAAAATGAAACGGCTCATCCAGAAGGAGTTTTTGCGCCATAAATATCTGCGCGCCGATCAAGGCTTGGGAGCGGAAGAGCGCAAACACTTTGAGGAAATTGCCAAACTGAAAGCCGGCCAAAGTGATTATGAAGACAGCCTCAAGCAACTTTCCGATTACCTGGCCCGCCATCACGGCCAAAAAGTGATCTTATTGATCGACGAATATGATACACCCATTCAAGCGGGCTACGCCAATGGCTACTATGCCGAAGTGGTTAGCTTCATGCGCAATTTTCTCAGCGCCGGGTTGAAAGACAACCCGCATTTGGAAAAGGGCGTGCTCACCGGCATCATGCGCGTGGCCAAAGAATCGATTTTCTCCGGGCTGAATAACCTTGGGGTGTATACGCTGTTGAGCCACAGCTTTGCGGACAAATTTGGCCTGACGGAATCCGAAGTAAAGCAGATGGTGCAAGATTATCAGGCCGAAGACCATTATCCTGCCATCAACGAATGGTATAACGGCTACCATTTCGGCGATACCGTCATTTATAATCCCTGGTCGATCATCAACTATTTGAGCAACCCGAAAGACGGCTTTAAACCCTACTGGCTGCACACTTCCGACAACGCCATTGTGGAAAAGCTCTTGACTCGGGGAGGCAAGGAACTGAAAAAAGAATTGGAGAGTTTGATTGCCGGCGAAAGCGTGGAGAAGCCCGTTGAAGAGAGCATCGTGTTTGGCGAGATTGAACAGCGTGAAGATCTACTGTGGAGCTTTTTGCTGTTCGGTGGATATTTGAAATACCTTTCGTGCCGCCGGGATGAAAATACGGACAAGCTGCATTATCAATTGGCCATCCCCAATCGCGAAGTGCGAATAACCTACACCGACCTGATCGCGCGGTGGTTTACGGAGAAATTCGACGATGAAAAACTACAGAGCATGCTGCGGGCCTTGCGGGAAGGTGAGATTCGGTTGTTCGAGCACTTGTTTCAGGAAATGGTCATGACGATCTTCAGTTATCATGATTTTGGCGCCGAATCCGAGAAGGTCTATCAAGCTTTTGTCACGGGTTTGCTGGTGTGGCTGGGAGGTGATTACGAGCTCAAAAGCAATCGCGAATCGGGTTATGGGCGCTATGATTTGATGATCATTCCTAAAGACCAGAAGCGAATTGGGTACGTGATCGAATTCAAAAAAGTCAGCGCGTATGAAAATGAAACCGTCGAGACCGCCATCGCGAAAGCGTTTGCACAAATTGAAGCCAAAGGCTATGAAACGGAGTTACGGGCAAGAGGCATTAAGACAATCAAACAATTGGCTATTGTTTTTGAAGGCAAACAGGTATGGGTTAAGGAAGACATGGACAAATGATGTTACCCAAAGACTGCTTGAGTTAAAGCCATTCAGAATAATCCCATGCAAGTTTTTTGATTTCGAGCTTCTGCAATGAATCATCCAAGAAATGCTGACCGGTCACTCAAAGTGACCGGTCGGTTCTGTTTTGGGGATAGACATTCAACGCCTTAGTCTGCGCCAGGCCATTCCGGGCGTTGGGAGCCTTCGCAAGGGTAACAGCAATCTCGCTCAGTCAGACGCGTTCATGGCGAGAATCTTTTTCGCTTCGGGATACGACAGGGCGCGCTCGATATTGTTAGTCGTGAACTTGACGACCTCTTCGCAGAGTTTGATTGCTTGGGCCTTGTCGCCGACCTTCAGGCTGGCGCGCGCCAACAGCAATTTATGAAAAGGATCGTTTTTGTCGGCTTGTTTCAAATGCTCGACCGCGGCCTGGTAATCGCCTTTTTCGAGCTTGAGGTAGCCGGCCAAATAGTGGTACGCCTCCCAATACTGCTCGCCTTCTTTGCCACCATCTTCGATCATCTTTTTGACTTGCTCGACGATTTTCCACGCTTCGTCGTGCTTGCCCATTTTGGCGAGGGTGCGCGCGCGGCCGTGGTGCATACGGCCCTGCCAAACCAGTTTATTGATGCTATCGATTTGGGTGGCAGCCACCGGCGGAACGGATTTGTAGCCGATCTCGTAGCAGCGCAGCGCTTCGTTCAGCCGGCCAAATTCCAAATTGATCCGCGCCTTGTGATTCCAAATCCACACCGGCGGAAAACCCTGGGCCGCGCCGTTGCGGTTATAGCGCTCCATAAACTCGTCGAGCGTTTTCAAAGCGGGATCCGGCTTGCCTTCGTAAAGATCGGCCCAAATCAATCCGAAAAACGGCGCGAACGGCGTGGCATCCGGATCGACTTTGCCAACTACCTGTTTGTAATACGAACGCGCCTTGTCGTAATTGTCAGTCAATAAATAGCAAGCGCCGATAAACGTCGTAGCGCGCGGCGTGCTCGCATCCAGCTTGTTGGCGGCTTCATAGGCGGCAATGGCCTCTTTAAAATTTCCTTTGCGCTGATTGATTTGTCCGAGCATCATGCACGCCATGCGCTCGTCCGGCAGCATTTCGTTGACCTGCTTGAAAAGTTCCAATGCCTTGTCGTCTTCGTTTTTAAAAGAGTGCGACATGGCTTGAAGGTAAAGCTGCTCGCCTGGCGAAGTATTTTTGGCTAAAGCCAGAAACTTGTCGATATGTTTTTGGCGTTGTGCGGGCGGCGTGGTTGCTGCCACAAGCATTTGCGCCATCGCAAAATTGGAATCCGCCGCCACCGCTTTGCGGACGAGCTGCGAAAAATCCGGCTGAAATGATTCATTTGCTTTTACCGCTTGCGCAAAATAATCTTTGGCCTCCGGCGAGCTAGTGGTCAGCGTCAGCTTCTTTTGCGCGAAGCCGGATGTGGCGAGCAGCAACGTCGCTAAAACCAGGCAGCGCGTGACGCTTGAAACAAAATTTTTGCTTTTCAGCATGTTTTACCTCCGCTTTGTTATATTGGGTGAATTGGCATTTCATTTTTTGATGATAGACTTGCCGCATGCCATTTCGTTCAAGAAAAATTCACTTACTTCAAACCTGGAAACGAATAAAATCCTTGCTCTCCACGGATCGCGTACGTTGACATACTTCATACCCATTGCTACTGCCGCCGTCGTTTGTATTCCCTTCAATCGTCGAAAACACCGGCCCCGAGCCTGCAAAACTTAAACCCGTATGGACCCAGTCCGTTGCTGTCTGTCTGACCAGAAATATTTGAGCCGCTCCTAACGCCGGCCACGGTACACTGCCGTTGGCTATATGAGCGCCTTTAACGAATAACCCGGCTTGTTTAGCTTGGTAAGCCAGTGAGTCGCAAGAGACGGAACCGGGTATCGGCATGGGGCGATTTAATAGCATGCAGGCCTGTTTCATCACGAAAGTCACGAAGCCGGCACACCACCGCCACTCGGGTCCCTGGTTGCCCCCAACATAAACCCTTACCCATGGCCCGCAGTTATCGCCTCCGACTTCGATGGGATGCTGCGTAAGATGCTGCTTCGCAACTCTTAAGATGGCATCGGCTAATGTCATGTTGGCGGGAAAGTTTATGGGTTGAAGTACCTTGTTGAGTGGTTCTACAAGTACACTCCAGGTCTGTTGATTGACTTTTCCTGTAGCCGGTATTCCTTTGGACTGCTGGAACGTCTTGACACATTTTTCAGTCGCGTTGCCAAAATTGCTATCAACTGTGGTTGCAAATCCGCCAATGCTCAGCCACTCCTGAACTCTGCGGACTTTGGCTCCCGTATCGCCTTTTTTGATTAAGGCATCGAATGCCAATTCTCTTGTGACGTAGGATGGATGGTTAGGCATAAGATTATCTCCTTAATGTTTTTTAAAAAATTGGTTATTTTACAGCCGTGGGTCCACCGGCTCGCTCTCAAGCGCCAGCACGCCGAAAACGCATTCGTGGACGCGGCGCAGAGATTCTTTTCTCACGAGACGTTCCGAGCTTTCGACGCCGAGGCTGAATTCCCGTAACGCCAGCGAGCGCTTTTTGCCGAGTCCGCGTTGGCGCAGACGCGTGAGATTTTCTTCGCGGAGATACTCGGGGCCGTAGATAATGCGCAGATAGTCACGGCCACGGCATTTGAGCGCCGGTTGCGCCAGGCCGTTTTTGTCGCGCACTATAAATGAGAATGGTTTAACCACCATGCCTTCTGCGCCGGCTTCGGTCAACTCTTTCCACCAGTCGGTTGCCGCCTGCATGGCTTTTTCATCCAGCACGTCGACCACTTGAAATTTCGTGCACCGGAAGAGCCCATCCGCATCCGCCAACGACGCCAACGTTTCGAGATGCCAAAGATGATCGCGATCAAAATAGGTTTTTCCCTCGGTCGCCAACAAATGAAACGGCGCAATGGCAATCTTGTCGATGTCCGCGACTTCCCACAAATAACCGGCAATGGTTTGCTGATAGCGCGCGATGGCCGCCAGCGACGAACTGGCTTGCGCACGCAACGCCATCAAATTCAACGCTTCGGATTGCAATCCTCGCGCAATGGCTTGATCAAGAACCGTTTGCGCTACGGTCAATGCCTCGTGGCCGGCTTCGGCGGTGGGCAAATATTGTTCGACGAGCAAGCCCTGTGCTTTCAAATTCCACGGCAGAATCTCGCAGTCGAGCGCCAACCAGTTGGTTTGCCACTTCTCCCAAATTCCGGCGCGCTTGAGCGAATCGATTAATCGTGTGAAAATTTGTCTCTCAAAACTTTCCGGCTCGAAAAAGGGCCGGCCGGTGCGCGTATAACAAACGCCGAGTCGTTTCAAGCCAAAACGCTTTTCGCCGACTTCTTCATCGCGGCAGAGAATGAGAATGCCGCGCGAGCCCATGTGTTTTTCTTCGCAAACCACACGCGGCACGCCGGCGTGCCGATAGTAGCCGAAACTTTCGGTGGGATATTCGAGATAGCCCGGCTCTTTCGCGGTTTCGCACGGCGACATCGTGGGCGGCAGATAGATGAGCCAGCGCGGGTCGATGGCAAAGCGCGACATCACTTCCAGCGCAGCCGCGGCGTGCTCGGCGTGAATCGTCAGCCGTCCCGTCAAGCGTGTTTCAATCGCGCGTTTGCCGATGACGTCGTCGAGATCGAGCAATCCCGCCGCTTCCACTTCCGGCGATTTTGCTTTTTCCGACGCCGTAGGAAACGGCTTCGCCGGTTGATAATACGTTTGCAACGCCGCGACGCTGACGATCTCCCGTTCCGGATAGCGCAGCGCCGAGAGCTTGCCGCCAAACACGCAGCCCTGATCGATATTGATGGTGTTGCCGATAAATTCCGCTTCGGGCGTCGGCGTGTGGCCGTAGACAACCAAAGCTTTGCCGTGATAATCCGCGGCCCAATTCGTCCGCACCGGCAAGCCAAATTCATCGATCTCGCCGGTGGTCTCGCCGTACAGCGCGAAGTTGCGCACGCGACCGCCGATGCGGCCTTGCATCTCGGCTTTCATGCCAGCGTGCGCCACCACCAACTTGCCGTCGTCTAATACGAAGTGATCGACGATTCGGCGATAGTGCTGTATGTAGCGTTCAGTGAGCGCTTGTCGTTCTGCTTCGCCGAGCGCTTCGAACTGTTTGATCGTGTCGCCAAGACCGTGGCTGATCTTGACCGGATTGCCTTTGAGATAACGATAAAATTTGTCGTCGTGATTGCCCGGTGTCCAGAACGCGCGGCCGGTCTCGACCATATCCAGTGCCAAATGCAGCATGCCGACGCTATCCGGGCCGCGATCCACCAGGTCGCCAAGAAAAATGGCCCGTCGTGATTCCGGATGCGAATAGATATTTTTCTCATCGCGTTGATAACCGAGTTGAGCGAGCAGCGTTTCTAATTCCGTGCGGCAGCCGTGTACGTCGCCGATAATGTCGAAAGGCCCAGTCTCGTGGCGGTGATCGGGCCACAGTGGCACACGTTTGACAGTCGTGCTCTCGATGGCTTCGACGCTCTCGAAAATGTGCGCCTTGGCAAAACCTTCTTCTCTAAAATGGCCGAGCGAACGGCGCAAGTGCATCGCCTGTTGTTGAATGACATAAGGCTGGATGCGGCGATCAGTCCGCAGCGCGCTGCGATCCAAACAAATCCTTTCGCTGATTTTAAAAACGACCGCAATCGGCAAGACGTGATATTGGCGGGCGAGCTTCACCAGCGAGGCGCGCGCCTCTTTCTGCACGTTGGTCGCATCCACCACCGTCAGCCGCCCGAGCCGCAAGCGCGCCTCGACGATGGCGTGCAGCAACTGAAAAGCTTCCGGCGTGACGCTTTGATTGTTTTCATCGTCGCTGATGAGCGCGCGGCAGTTGTCGGAACTGACGATTTCGGTCGGCAAAAAATGCTGGCGCGCCCAGGTCGATTTGCCGCTGCTGCTCACGCCGACGAGAACGACGAGCGAAAGTTGGGGGATTTTAAGTTCTTCAGTCATTGAGTCCGAAGTTCGATGTCCGATGTCCCAAAGTCCAATGTCCGGAAGTCCGATGTCCAAAGTCAACTTATATCCAAAGCCGCGAAGTCAGATACCGAGTCCCAATCTTCTTGATTTCGGGCTTCACGACCTCGGACTTCGGACTCTCCGACCTCGGACTTTATTTCAAACACTGCCATCTGCGTCAGCGCGCCGGTATTGGGCATTTCCGGACCGATGCCGGTGAATTTAACCTCGTAGCCGAATTGCGTTGCCGCGTCGCGGCACCAGTTTTCAAATTCGGCGCGCGTCCATTCGAAGCGATGATCGCGGTGACGCAACTGGCCTTCTTTCATGCCGGCAAAGTGAACGTTGAACTCGCGGTTCGGCGTGGTGATGATCAATCGAGTCGGGCGCAATGAGGCAAACAAAACGCGGCGCAGCAAATCGAGCCGTTCCGGCGGGATATGCTCGATCACTTCGATGAGCGTTGCCGCGTCAAAACCTTCCAAACGCTTGTCGCGATAGAGCAGCGAGCCGTGCAAGAGTTTGAGGCGCTCGCGCTGTTTATCGGGCAACCGATCGTAGTGCAATCGCCGCGCTGCATATTTCAACGTCACGGCGGAAACATCCATACCGGCAATTTCACGAAATTGTTTTTCGGCGAGCAACGCTTGCAAAAATTTCCCTTCGCCGCAGCCGAGATCGGCAACCCGCTGCACCATGCCGGTTCGCAGCGGCGCGCGCAAAGCCGCCAACACCGCTTGGTGGCGCTGCGCGTGCAGATTCATGCCGGGCGTGGCCTCTTCCTCGAGGCGCTCTTCTTCCGCTTGCGCCGCCCGCTCGTCAACTTCGGTTTCAACTTTTAATTGCGACAGCGCTTCGCGCACCAACGCGTGTTGATACGCCAGATACCGTCGCGTGATCAAATTTTTCGCCGGATGATTTTCCAGCCACGTGCCGCCATGCTCGACGAGCTTTTTGACTTCGTCGGCGGCGACGAAATAATGCTTGGCATCATCCAACACCGGAATGAGCACGTACAAATGCGAGAGCAGATCGTGAACCGTCACTTCGCCGCGTAATCGAACGGAGTAAATCGGACTGCGCGCCGCAAACGGAATCGCGATCGCCGGCGCCACCGGCGTGATCTCCATTTCATAACCGAGTGGCGCAAAAATCTTGCGGATCAGTTCCGGCCCGCCACGAGAGTGAACGGCGCTGAGATAAGCTTCCAACGGCAGCGGTTTGTTTACGAGCTGTGGCCGTTCTTTCGAGCGTCCTGCCAGCGAGGTGCCGAACGCCGTGTTCATCGCCACGCTCGTGAGGCTCGATAGCGCATACGGCCGGTCGTTGACATATTCTTCCAGCGTCGCGCTGCGGCCGCGCACCAAGCCGATGGCATCGACTTCGATAAGCATCGCCACGGCCGCGCGCGCCGGTGTGTTCTCCGGATAAAATACGATCACGCGGCCGAAACTAAGCTCGCGCACGAAGATACTGCCAGGATGTTTGAAAATGAGAAAACCAAAATCCGGCGCATGCTCACCGATGCAGGTCAGGGTTAAGCACATCATGGTGGATGTTTGTTGGTTGTTGACGCCAGTTATCAGTTAACAGTCAATACTGTTAAACGAACGGCTTATAATGACAAGCGCTAACTCAACGATATAAACTGTTTACTATTCAATCATTGCCAAACACGAAACCTCCAGCCACTTTCTAAAATTTTCTTCTATCACGCAATTATGGCAAACCGCCGTCGGCATCAATACGATTTGCACACCCGCAGCAAGCTGATCCGTAGATTTCCAATTTTCTTTTTTTCGGTTTTTAAAAGCTGCAAAATTTCTTCGACGAAACGGCGCAGCCCGCCCTCGTCTTCCATTTTGCCGCCGCGCGAATCCGGTGCGCGATACGGCCCTTGCGCAAAAACCAGAATCGCATTCTTGCGCGACTCGATAAGCTGCTGCACCATGCCGAACGCCTTCATGACGCTATCGACGCCATTCCACCAGCCGTGAAAATGAAAAACCCCGATCCACGCCGTGAACCGGGGCCGGGGGTGCTCTGTATCAATGTTTATGAATTGAAATTCAAACGGCTGACGTTTTTCGCCTGCAAGCCTTTGGGGCCTTGCTCGACTTCAAATTCAACCTCTTCACCTTCCTTCAGCGTTTTGAAACCCTCGCCGATAATCGATTTAAAGTGAACGAAGACATCCTCGCCGGTTTCTCGCACGACGAAGCCATAGCCTTTGGCTTCGTTGAACCACTTGACTTTGCCTTTTTCCATCTGGAAGCACCCTTTCTGTTAAACACACGGTATACGGTTGATTGCGTTCATAAATTATGATATTTTTTTTGAAAATGCAAGCGCCAATTTTGCCCCTTGCATTACTGCGCGAATTTGGCTATTTTATAAAAATTTGCAGCCCGGGCCGCCGGCCTGGTTCGCTGCACAGGCCTTGCACGTTCACGGATGAACTTTTCAAATAATTATGGTGAATTTAATGAGAACGACTCTCGCAAGAATCGGCATTTTCATTTTGCTCTTATTTCTCACCGCCATTGAGGCGCCGGCGGCGATGGCCCAAACCGCCGCGCAGATTGCCAATAAAAGGATGAAGATCGTCGCCGAGCCGCAGGGCGCGCGGATCGTTTTCAAGCTGCAAACGCCCGCGGGCGCCAACGCGCTGATCGCCGGCGCCGCGAATGAAGCCAACAGCAATTGGAAAAATTCACTGCGGCCGGAATTGTTCGCGCGCTTGTCAGGGAAGGACGAAGCGCTGTTTTTTACCGCAGTTGAGACGCTGCCGAGGAAGCGCGGATTGCGTTTTTCCGGCAGTGGCAGAAATATCTCGTTCTCGCGCGAGGTCAGCTTGGTGGCGGAATATCCTGCCGCTTACGTCGTGGATACGTGGCGCCTCAACGCTGCCGCAAAAGTCGATGCGCTGCTCTCTTCATTCAATTTTGTGCCGCGCAGCAAAAATTATTCGGAGATTCAGCCGTTGGATTTTATTTGGACGCCGAATCTCAAGCCGCAGCCGCACGATATGATCGCGGATCACGTCTTTCGCTCGCCGGCGATCATGCTGCAAAAGGACTCGCTGTTTGTCGCGCTCATTCCGGATTTGCAATATCTCATTCGCCATCGCGCCATGCCGGCAGCGCTGGATTTTCAGTTGCCGCACCTCAATCGCGATGATTCCAACGGCCATGCGCCTGATTCGTTGGCGGAAGCTGATTCATCGCAAGTATTGCTCAAACGCATCGCCGCGCTCGAGGCCGGGCAAGCCGCGCCGCTGCTCTCGTTCGGATTCTGGCCGTGGAAAGCGCGCGATCACGTTTATTACCAGCCGGATTCTACGCGCGCGCCGGTTTTGCAAGACACCGAAGTTTCTTATGCGTATTATCTGTGGCTCGATCATCGCGCGGCGCCGTTTTTTAAATCGGCCTCGGCAAAAAATAAAGGCGCGAGCGTTTATGCTTTTCGCCACGTCGTTGATTTTCTCTGGGAAAAATTCTCGCCGTTGTATCGCCGCGACAACATTGGCGCGCTGCCGGGAACGCTGGATCAGATGGCGCAGCGCGCGTGGAAGCAATACGCCGAGCAAACCTGGTTCGAGACCACGTTGAACGGCCGTCCGGTTGGCGGCATGAAGAGCAACCGCCTGGCGTGGTCGAATCAATTGCCCGCAGATGCGAACAACGACGCGTGGTTCAACAGTTGGTTCCAAACCTTGCGCACCGCCCACGGCATGTATCTGTATGGCAAGCGCAATCGCGAACGCGAGTCCCTGCTCATGGAGCGCGCCGAAAAAATTTTGAACCTCGCGTTATCGGCCCCGAACGAGGACGGTATTTTTCCATCGATATATTATTTCGCGGCGCGTCCGGCGGAGAAATCCGAAACACCCATCAACGCCGCCGTGGTAAGTTTACCGGAGAAAAAAGCGGCAGAGCCGGAGATGCATCACTGGGTCGGCGACGAAGGTTGGGCCGGTTTTGGCAATGATTACAACCACACGTTCGACGCTTCGTGGACCGGTTATTGGCTGTTGCAATGGGCTGATCTTTTGCCGCAACGCCGCCAGGAAATTTTCGCCTTCTGCCGTAAATATGCCGACTTCCTAATAAAATGGCAGCAGCCGAGCGGCGTGATTCCAAGTTGGTTTCATCGCGGCGACAATCAGCCGCGCTCCGAGTTCTTCAATGAGAATGCCGAGACCGCCGGCTCCGCGCTTTTTCTCGCCGAGCTTTTCAGCCGCGTCAAAGAACAGCGCGATCTCGACGCCGCCACCAAAGCGATGGGCTACGTGACGCGCGAAATTCTTCCGGCCAATAAATGGTTCGACTACGAGACATTTCTCTCCTGCTCGCGCAAGCCGTTTGATTTTTTTGACGCGAATACCGGCCAGTTCCCGCAAAATACGTTGTCGATGAACCAGGCCGCGAAAGCTTATTTGACGCTCCACCAGCTCACCGGCAATGCCGAGTATTTGAATCTTGGCGCGCACGTACTCGATTATCTTTTGCTCTATCAGCAAGTGTGGGCGCCGCCGCATTTTTCACGAAATTTGTTCGGCGGCTTTGGCGTGCAAAACACCGACGGCGAATGGAGCGACGCGCGGCAAGCTTATTTCGCCGAGACGTTGATGGACTACTTCGAAGCGACCGGCAAACGGGCTTATTTTGAGCGCGCCGCCGAGACGTTGCGCGCCACCTTCGCGCTCTTCCATCGCGACTCGCCGATCTGCTACGAAAATTGGGCGCATAGCGGCGACGACGGCCCGGGCGCGATTACGGGCATCCATTGGGGAACCGGCAGCGCCGCCGCGAGCTTCGAACTGTTGCGCGAGCGCATGGGCGATGTCTATATTAATTTCGGCGCCGCAGGAAAATCCGGGCCGTGGACATGCGGCATCAATGCCCTGTGGGTGGAAAATTTGAAAATCAGCGCCGACACGATTCGTTTCAATTTAGTATCTTCACTTAATTGGGGCCGGCGCGTGTGGATCAAATTCGGCAACGTGCCGCCGGGAAGGTATCGCGTCCAAATCAACGACGAACCGATGGTGCCGTTTCCGGATAATTTGCTCGCCAAAGGCATTTACATGCCGGTGCGAAGAGTCGCGGCGGCGACACATACTCCGCCGCGAAATTTTTACAGCCGCGCGCCGGAGCCTTTGCAAATCAGCTTGAACGTCGCCGGCGCCAGGCCGAATTTCAGCGCCCAGCTCAACGTCCGCAACGCCGTTTCGCCAAAATCTACCAAAACCGTTTTTCAAACCATTCCGTTTCGAGCCGGGGCAAATGGCTGGACGGCGAATTTGCCGGAGTCTTATAAAAATGACGGCGCCAGTTTCCTTTATTATATCACCTGGAATCGCGACGGCAAAACGCAACGCCTGCCTGCCGCGACTGAAGCCGTGGAATTTTATCGCGGCGAGGTACAACCGTTTATGTTGGCTGATTGCGGTGATGATGACGAAGTTTACCTCGGTGATGAAAAGGAATCTTGGGTGTCCGGCTTTGAGGGCGGCGGGAAAGATCGCGTCGCCGATAGCGCGCAGTGGTTCAGTTATGTTTTCCCGATTCAACCAACGGCGACGAGTGTGAAAGTCACTTTTTCCGCCAACGGCGAATGCCGCGTGGCTGCGGGCGACTCGCTCCTGCTCGACGAGGGCGATGCCGGCCGCGGCGAGGTGACCGAACATGTCTTCACGTTGGCAGATTCCAAATTATGGGACACAGGAAAATTAGTGTTGCGCTTCAGCGACGCCGACCCCAAAGACGGCTGGGGCCCGAATGTGGGGTGGATCAAAGTGGAAGAGTTTGCTGCGACAAACTAAAAGTGAAACTGTTTGCGCGGCAATTTGCATGTGAGTATATTGTGAAAATGGCGATTTTGATTTGGCTATTTGCAGGGGAGCAGATTTGGCAAGCGCGAGCATTTACAATCTCAAGCACGTTGACTATTCCGAGCGCGGTCGACAGATTGAGATTATTGTTGAAGGCGTTCCGAAACCGCAAACAGTTATATTCTCGGGAACGGACTGCTTTGGCGAGAAGTATTATTTCACTGAAGAAGGGCTTCGCTATGTTACTGACTCGCGGAACGAGCGTTCAATTCAAAAGTTCGTTTTGAAACATCTTGATAAAATCCCGACGATCATCAAAACGCCGCTTTTCGTCGGGCGTAATCTTGAAAGGCCCGACAATTATCTTTACTTTAAAGAATCCGCCTTTAAAGAACGCCTATTTGAAAAGCTGTTGTTTGCCGTTGTTCTAAAAAAATCCAACGTCAATGTCGTCTGGAATTTTTATTGGTTAAACGAAAGCAAAGTCTCCAAGACAACCGAGATTATTTATAAAAGCAAAGGTTCAGCAAAATATTTGAGGTGACCTTTATGAAAAGCCATACAGTCAGGTTCAATTACAGTAAAGATTTCGATATACTGGAAATATGGCTTCCTGAATTCGATACGGACTCAATCAAGGCAAAATATGAGCCTGGTCTTTACGGCTCTTACAGTTGCGCACGCTTCAAAGGTGCCCCTCGCGCTTTTGATAGCCTGCTGGTTGACGCATTTTCTGCTGCATATCTAAGATTGCTTGCCGAGGTCAAACGCAAAGAGCCGCCCATCGAGCAAGAAAACTACGACATCCCCGAGCTGGGTTTGTATCAAGTCAAACTGAGCAGAATTTTGGAAGAGATTTACTGTCGATTTGTTGAGAAGAAGGCGCCGGCGCAGCAAAAAGCCGAAGCCTTGGTGGTTTAGTTGTATTCTTCTATTCCCTTCATCGTATTCTCACCGCTTTCTAATTTTTATATTCGCGTAACAACCCGCCTCATTCAGCCAATTCGCTGATTCCTCAAGCTTTCCGCCAACCAACTTTATTGTTGGTATAAACAAAATGTATTTATCCAGCGTAGCGTCCTGATTGTCATAAATTTTTTTGTTTGTCTCAGGGCAATCATCGGCGCAATCGCGGATTGATCCACTTTCGCATCAGGAACTGGCTACATGAGCAAATCATTTCGCTTGCCGGTGATTCTTCTTATCATCATCGCCGCCGGCGTATTCTTCAGATTGCAAGATCTCGGCAAGGCTTGTTTGTGGCTTGATGAAGCCATCACCTACGATCGCGCCATCGCGAGCATACCGGAAATCATTCGCGCCTCGTATGGCTGGGAGGTGCATCCGCCGACTTATTATTTGATTCTTCATTTCATGGTCAAATTGGGCGAATCCCCGGTGGCGTTGCGCCTCTTTTCCGTGATTTTCGGCGTCTTGTCGATTCCGGTTTTTTACTTTTTGGGTCGGGAAATCCTGGGCAAGCGCGAAGCGATCGTCGCCGCTTTGTTGCTGGCCATATCCGCTTATCAAATTCGTTACTCGCAAGAAGCGCGGATGTACACGCTCTTCTTTTTCGTTTCGGCGCTGTCCATGCTGTTTTTTTACCGGGCGTTTACGCGGCAGCAGAAGCAGGATTGGTTTATCTGGGCCGGCGTCAGCGTCGCCAATTTTTACGTTCATTATTACGCCGTTTTTTTGATCACCGCCCAGTTCGTGTTTTACGTGGGAAATCTCGTTCAGCAAAAAACGTATCACCAATTTTTGAGCCGTCACCGGTTATTCTTGCTCGCCTGCCTCGTGGTGGCCGCGGCCTGTCTTCCGCAAATCCCGTTCATGCTCGAACAGGCCGAATCCAAGCGCGTCGGCGGCGCCGCGGTTGATTGGTCGGCGCGATTTGCCAACAACAAGCCAGCGGCTTTCCTGCTCGTATTGTTGAAGAGCAATTTTTATCCCACCACGCTTTCCAGCCCGCTGCTGGAGCGGGGCATGAAATATCTGTTCGGCGCGTTCATCGTTCTCGGCATCATCCTCGCCTGGAAACAACACAAGACCGCGATTCTTTATCTCGGCACCGTGCTATTCATTCCGCTGTTATGCGCCTGGATCGTCTCGTTTTTCATTTACTTCTCCGGTACGTTTCGCTATCTCTTTTATTTGAATGCGCCGTTGTTACTCTTGCTCACTTTGGCGATAACGGCAGTGGCGGATAAAATCGCCTCCATTTTGTCGAAGATCGCCTCGCGCATCGCGGCAAATCCGGGGCAGAGCAAAGCGCTGGCGATGGCCGTCGTGCTCGGAATTTTTTGCCTGGTGGATTCTTACGTGCTGGCGAATTATTATCGCAATCCCCGCAACGCGGACTGGCAAACTGGATTTTCCTACATCAAGAAAAATTGCCAGGAAGGCGACGCGATTATTCCAGTTCCCGGATATGTGACTTACATCGCCCGTTACTTCCTGCTCGGTGACGAAAACAGCCGGCGCGTGATGTGGCTGCACAACCTCAAGCCGCCGGTGCTGGACTCGTTGACCACCCAACATCAAGGAGTGTATTTTATTTTATCGAACGACTTCGACAGCCCGGCGAGGAAAGAAATCGAAGCCTGGCTGAGCCGGCAAACGCAATTGCTTTGGCAAGATCCGAATTTCCCCACCAATGCGATCTGGCTGGCGAATCGGCGTTCGGCTTTGCCGGCATCAGCACAAGCTTTGTCGCCCACAGAATTTGAACTGCCACAAAAATGAGAAAGTGTGGTTGTTTTAAATGAGTAATAACAAGTCGCTGTAAGCGGATAAAGCGGATTGAGCAGATAATGATTCTGACAAACAATTTCCTTAAATCCGCTTTATCCGTTCAATCCGCTTACAAAAATAATAGCTGAATAGTTACAAAAATTTTGGCTTTTTGCGAGTTTGATTGACTAAGCCGTTTAAAGTCTATGATCATTCTGCCACGTCGATGTGTCGACTAAACTGTTTTTGGAGAATGAATGGCAGTAGCCGCAACCGATACTTGCAAACCGCTTTGCGTCGACATGGACGGGACGCTTTTGGCAACAGATGTGCTTTGGGAGTCATTGCTGGTCTTGCTCAAGAACCAGCCACTGAAGATTTTTTCTCTTCCGCTTTGGCTCTTCAAAGGCAAAGCTTATTTCAAGCGCGAGCTGTCCCGGTGCGTCAGGTTGAATCCCGCCGCGCTCCCCTATCGCGAGAGCGTGCTGGCATTTTTGCGAGAGGAAAAAGAATCCGGCCGGGAGATCATTCTCGCCACAGCCTCGGATCAACACGTGGCGCAAAGCGTTGCCGATCATCTCGGCATTTTTTCCGCCGTGCATGCCAGCGATGGCCGCGTGAATCTTTCCGGCGCCCATAAACGCAGCACGCTTGAAACGCAGTACGGCCGCAAAGGCTTCGACTACATCGGCAATTCCGAAGTCGATTTGCCCATCTGGCAGGCGGCGGATCAGGCGCTGCTCGTGCAACCCTCTGCGGGCTTGCTCAAAAAGGCCCGCCAGGTTTCCTCGGTGCACCGAATTTTTTCCGGCCCCCCAAAGCGGTCCGCCGTTTTTTTGAAAGCGCTGCGCGTCACGCAATGGGTGAAAAACATTCTCGTTTTTGTGCCGCTGCTGATGGCGCACAAAATCGCCGATCCCGCGCTCGCACAGCAGGCGGTTTGCGCTTTTCTCGTTTTCAGCCTGTGCGCTTCAAGCGTTTACATCGTGAATGACCTGCTCGATTTGGAATCCGACCGTCAGCACCCGCGCAAAAAAAATCGTCCCTTTGCCGCCGGCACGCTCGAAATCAAAACCGGCGTACTCCTGGCGCCCCTGCTGCTCGTAAGCAGTTTTGTGATTTCGTTCAAATTTTTGCCGCTGCTCTTTACCGCCTTGCTCGCGCTCTATTTGGTGCTCACCACGGCTTATTCTTTTTATCTTAAACGCCTGCTCATCGTCGACGTTCTCATCCTCGCCGGATTATACACGCTGCGAGTGCTGTCCGGCGGCATCGCCGTCGAAGTTTTTATCTCACCGTGGCTTCTGGCATTTTCGAGCTTTTTCTTTCTCAATCTGGCGGTGGTGAAACGCTACGCCGAGCTGCGCATGATACGGGAACGCAAACAGGCGCACAACAGCGCACGCGGCTACATCGTTGACGACAACGAGCTGCTCCGCAGCATCGGCCCGACGGCCGGCTATCTTTCCGTGCTCGTGCTGATGTTGTATATCAACAGCAAGGAAGTGACGATGCTCTACAAGCATCCCACCGTGCTCTGGCAGATCGCCCCGTTTTTGCTCTACTGGATCACGCGCATTTGGTTCATGGCGCATCGCGGCCAGATGGACGACGATCCCATCGTGTTTGCGGTTAAAGACCCGCTCAGCTACGCCGTCGGCGCCGCGGTTGCCGTCATTTTGGTTTTGGCGTCGCTATAAAAGCATTGTTCGTAGTGGCGCCTTCAGGCGTTGACAGGTTGAGTTAATAAAAAACTTTGTTGCATAGGTAACGTGTTTACCAAAGACAGAGTTTCTGCGCCTAAAGGCGTTACTACAAACTTTGGCTTTCCGCTAACGTATCGCTTTGCCGGTACAGACGAAATGTCATTCACGCACGAATGACCATCCGGGCTGTGTCATCACACACAAATATTTGCGGCTGTGCATCATTCCGGAGACTCTCCACGGAGGGCATGCTCGTTCAGAAATATAATTATAGTCATCGCGAGGCTACGCCCGTAGGGAGCGCTTTCGGCGACGAAGCGATCTGCTAATTTTACGAAATTGCTCCGCTGCAAAGCGCCCGCACCGCGCAGCTTGAGTTTCCACAACTTCACCTATGTCACATCCCAAGACCGCTAAATTTTTGATCATCGGCGCCGGCCCGGCCGGGTTAGGCGCGGCCTATCGCCTCAAAGAGCTGGGCATCGACGATTTTCTCGTGATCGATGCTGCCGGCCACGCCGGCGGATCGGCAACCAGCTTTAAAGACGAACAAGGTTTTGTCTGGGACATCGGCGGGCACGTGCAGTTTTCGCACTATCAATATTTCGACGATTTGATGCTGCGCGCGCTTGGCCACGACGGCTGGTTGCACCACCCGCCGGAAAGCTGGGTGTGGATACGCGACCGTTTCATTCCCTATCCCTTCCAAAACAATATCCGCTATCTTCCCAAAGAGGAAATGTGGAAGTGTCTCGGCGGCCTGATCGAGTTATACCAGGATTCCATTATTAAACGGCCCAACAATTTTCGGGAATGGATTCATGCCACGTTCGGCCGCGGCGTGGCGGAAATTTTCATGGAGCCTTACAACTTCAAGCACTGGGCCTGCCCGCCGGAGGAAATGTCGGTCGAATGGATCAGCGGGCGCGTGGCAACTACGGATTTGTTGCGCGTGGCCAAAAATATTTTGTTTGAGGAGGACGACAGGATTTTGGAGCCGGGCAACGTCTTTCGCTTTCCTAAGCACGGCGGCACCGGCGCGATCTGGGAGGCGGTGGCGGATTTGATCGGCCGCGCCAAAATTTGTTTTCGCGCGGAAGTGGCCGCTGTTTCCGCGCTCATGCACTATGTGGAGCTGTCGAATGGCGAGCCGGTTTTCTATGAATATTTGTTGAACACGGCGCCGCTGGATCGCTTCGTCGACATGGTGCAGGAGGTTTCTCCCATCGTCAAAAACGCTGCCAGGCAGCTTCAGCATTCATCGACGAACATCGTCGGCCTCGGCTGCGAAGGCCCCAAACCGCCTTTGTTGAAAGAAAAATCACGCATGTATTTTCCGGAGAATAATTGTCCCTTCTATCGCGTCACGGTGTTCTCCGATTACTCGCCAAACCACGTGCCGCATCCGGAAAAGCAGTGGTCGCTCATTGCGGAAGTTTCGGAATCGGCGCACAAACCGGTTGATCAGGAAACGCTGATTGATGACGTGGTGCAGGGCATGCACGCGACCAAGCTCATTCACCCGGAAGCGAAAATCGTCAGCCGGTGGCGTCATCGCGCCCATTACGGCTATCCCACGCCCTCGCTCCAACGCGACGCGATTTTGAACGTGCTGCACGCCGAATTGGAGCAACACGGAATCTCCAGCCGCGGCCGCTTCGGAGGATGGAAGTACGAAGTATCGAATCAGGATCATTCGTTGATGCAAGGTGTGGAGTGGGTCAATCGCCTCGTGCTCGGCATTCCGGAGACGACGTATTTTTATCCGGGCACGGCCAATGCGAATTGGGGGCGGGTCAGCCTTGCCGCCATGCCAGGCGCCGGGGTACCGCGGTTGTATCGGCAAGCGGCGCTGTGAGGGGCGTTAATCTATCGGGACATTCATCAGCCTGCAACAGCCGATTCGTGTATGCGCTCAATCAAAAGAGCGTTTACCAACGTCTCAATCGAAACACCTTGGGCCCGTGCCCGTTGCGCGAGTTCTGTTGCAATTTCAGGTAAAATCGCGACACGGATCGCGCGCTTGTTCGGTGTTTCAAAGCGGAACCATTCCCCATCATCTTCCATATAAGGAGCGGTGTCAAGATTATCCCAGAACGCAGCCTCTTCCTCGTAGGTTTTGAATTCCGGCACTTCCAACGTACTCATTTTCGCGATCTCCGAAAATTTTGTTTTTCACCTTCAGTCATGTCTCGAGCCGTGATAGGCTTGAAAATCGTCCCCTCAATGTGTTCCAAAACGACAAACAAATAGCGGCCTTCCGCAGTCTGACCGTAGAGACGATAACGATTGTGTCCTTGACGGCGAGCCAGGTGTAACGAATCTTCGCATACTTCCCAAACTTCTTCGGGTTCAACACCATGTTGCGCCACATGATCAATGCGATAATCATCCCAATCCAATTTGGCAATTCGCATTGATCACCTCCGCTCTGAATTCAAGATTCTTATCCAGTAAGCACAATATGATTCGTGCTACTTACTGTCCTTAAAATATAGCAAAAATCATGTTTAATGCAAGTATTTAGTGAATGCGGTGTGGGCTTCAGATCGCAGTCCCTGGTCAGTTTCTTGGCGCATAGTTCGAGCCACGCAGGAGAACGCTCCCCTCACTCATAGCAACGCCGGCGATGCGATAGTTGAATGACAACTTTGTCTTGTTTTTGTTCGTGAAATATTTTATATTGAATAGCAGAATCGGCTTAATAAAAGCTCTTATTCGTTTGAGGTTTTGAAAATCAAAGGTGTCATCATGCCAGGCTCAGCAACAGTCAAGGTCAAAATCGAACCCGAATTAAAAAAAGAGGCGGAAAAAATTTTTCAAAAATTGGAATTAACCCCAATGGAAGCCATAAATTTGTTTTATCGTATGGTGAAGCTTGAAAAAACCCTGCTCTTTGAGGCTAAAATACCCAATGATGAAACCTTGCAAGCAATTAAAGATGCTGAAGAGAGAAAAAACTTGACAGAATGTGACGATGTCAACGACTTGCTGAGGAAACTCCATGCATGAACAAGAAACCCGTTTTTACCTCACGCTTCAAAAAGGATTACAAAAGAATCCTGAAGCAGGGAAAACTTGAATTCATACTGATTCAAACCGGCTCGCACTCTGAGTTATTTCGATAAATTCTGATTACCCTTAAACGTGACCTTCCTTCTCGGATATATCACTCCATTTGCGATGGCGAATGGACTCCAACTGCTCGCTCGTCCACCCCATAACTTCACGCAGAAATGTACCCGATAGCATTATTTTAAAATGGCGGCGCAATTCAGCCGTTGTCTCGTCCTGAGTCGTGAAATCTTTGTCTTCACTCACCATACACTCCACTTTCGCTGATATTGCCGACAACGCTACGGGAACATCGCTGAGGTCACGAATAATATTTTTGTTGGCTTCAACTTCTTCCAGGGTAGGATCAGAAACAAGCTCGTAGTCAACCGATTGAACGAATGCTTCAAAGCGATTGATGTACTCGGGGAAACGTTTCTCCAAGTTTCGCCGGGCTTGTTTGATAACCAGCGGACTAAGCACTAAGCGAAAATCCCCAGCAGCCGCGTGCCGCAAAACTTCATAGGGCCAGCGCGGAAAAGCGGCTCCGGCGAAAATCACATTTGCGTCGACGAAAGCGCGCACTTTATTTTTAGCGTCGGCCATACTGTTCTTCAAATACTTCGCGTTTGGTTTCCTCCAAGTCGGCCATTAGCTCTTCTTCCGTCAAGCCGCGTCTTTCAACCTCTTGTCCGAATTGCTTGGTAAATTCTTTGAAGACGGCCAAACGTTTGTATCGCAACAGTTGCTCATATTCCGCCGTTGGGAGCAAAGTAACAGCAGGTTGATCCGTAGAATGCTGTTCTTGACCTGTTGCCTTTTCAGTCAAATAGGCGACAAAATCAAATACGACAGCAAGCTTATTGGTTGGCAGCTTTTTAAGGTTATCTGTAATTTGTTGGATAGTTGCTGTTTGCATGGTTTCTACTCCGCCAAAGTTCGTTCGCAACGATTTTCTGCATGCACCGACCTCACTTTGAAATATAGCACGATTTAAGAATAATGCAACTGTTGAATCTATCTTTAATCTGTTTGATGTAGTTGAAGCGTTGTTGTCGCCCCCATTTTTCGTCCGTGTAAACGCTGATGTCCTTTAAATCGGCACGAGCTTTGGGGGTGATCGTAAACTTCTTCATTGCTTCCCATTGGTGTAGCCCAACTCCTCGTCGACCTCTTGCATCAGCTCGTCAAAATCAAATTCGACGCATTCTCCCCGATTCGCTTGTTCCAGGCCGATGGCGATTTCTCGATTGAGCGCTGCGAGCTTCTTCTTATTAAGTTTCATACTTGAGAACGATATCCGAGATAAACGCCGCCGCATCCGCATAGATTCCGGACGCTATTTGTGCCTTGACAATTTCTGCCGCTTTTCCTGAGAGTTGTATTTCCATAGCATTTCCCTTTCTGGTGAGGGGAGTGTGGACTTTCTAGTCCACATGCGCATCGCGGACAAGAAAGTCCGCGCTCCCTTGATACTTTATTAAATATACGCTCAGAAAAGATTGGTCACAACGAAAATCTTCCTCACCATAATCGGCGAGAAGCGTGCGCCAAACCGAGGCCAGCAACCGCTCGGCTTCAGCTCGCAGCTCCTGGTCAGTCTCTTGGCGCATATTTTGAGCCACGCAGGAGAACGCTCCCTTCACTCATAGCAACACCGGCAACGCGATAGTTGAAACGTCTATTCTTTCTGTCGAACGTGATCATAGTCTCATCGCTTTATACGGATGAGCCTGATCCGGTTTCTGAAATCAATCTTGGCATTATTTCATTTCATTTGCATATGCTTCTAACGGCTCAGGCATCAGCCGCGCGCGTATTCTTGCGCGTCGGTCTGTATGTCGTTAGACACATTGGTTAGTGAACTTTTAAGATGTCATTGATTTTCGTTTACATTCTTGAGCTGCTGTAGTCTTGTTTTGGCGGAATTACGCACGAACGATTCGACATCATTAAATGAAATTTCCAACAAGAGATTTTGATCAGTCAATAGATCAACAGCAGCTTTACGTACTTGCCATCTAGCATCATTCTTCGCGATCTCTGCTAATTTAATTTGATCAGTAAGTCTGTTAACTGCGGTTATGCGCATCTCCATGCTAACGTCATTTTTTGCAATATCTGTGAGTAAAACTTGATCAGTAAGTTTTTCAACGGCAACTAGGCGTACATCGCCACTATCATCCAGCTTCACGATGGCTGATAATAGATTCTGATCGGTAAGTTTCTTGACGGCCTCTAAGCGGACATGGGAAACGGGATCCGTTTTTGCAATGTCTGCGAGGATAGCTGGATCTGAAAGATTCCGAACAGCATTGCGGCGCATTTCCCAATTACGCTCTTTTTTTGCAATTTCCGCAAAACTCTGAATAATTTCTGCCAAACTCTTATCGTTAAGTTTTTCTATTAATCCGGTAAAATCATGCGAGAATTCGTACAAAAAGAAAGTGGAGCCATCTTCTAAGGTAACCTCTATGCCACCGTTCTTCGCTTCCCGTTTGATTATTAGTTGATTGACTCCATTACTTTCTAACGCCATTCTAAGAAAATTACGTTCTCCTCTCATCAGATTTCCGTCCTTGTACCACCTTACAGCACCTCGCAATTCAACTACTGCGACTTTCTTGTTAAACTTATCGCTAAACGCGACATTGTAGGTCTTTCCAGGAAGGCCTATCCAAAAACCAGCATACTTTTTCGTTTCGCCGATTTGGCTCGATGGCTCGATTGTGTATATTGTGGATTGTGGCGATGTTTTGCGCAATATCTTTCCACCGATTTGGATCGATGATTCTCCCGTATTGGGAGTGAGACCGCTATAGGCTTGGTCAGATTGAAAAAGCACAAAGTCAACATCGAGAGGCCATGTTGGTTCCTTTGGATCTAATCCTATAAATGGGTCATAACCAGCTATTGTCTGCTTTAATTGTCCGGTTTGCACATCCCAGAGCTTCACAGTCTGATCATAACTTGCGCTCGCTAGCGTCATATCGTCAGAAGAAAAAATTACAGAACTCATTAAATCGCTGTGTCCTATCCATGTGCGTTTCAATTCATTCGTTTGCGGATTCCAAAGTTTTATCTCGACAAAACTACTACTTGCTAAAGTTTTACCATCATGCGAGAAAACTACACATTCCACTTGTTTATTGTATCCAGTAAGAGTTTTGGTCAATTGACCAGTTTCCACATTCCAAATTTTCACCGTTTTGTCATCACCACCGCTTGCTAAAATTTGACCATCAGGTGAAAAAGCAACTGTCTTTACTTCACCTTTATGTCCCTGAAGTGTCATTTTTACTTCACCTGTTTGCACATCCCAAAGTTTTAATGTCTTATCATCACTTGCGCTTGCGAGAGTATTTCCGTTGGGAGAAAAGCTAATAGCATTTACTGACATAGAATGACCAGAAAGCGTTAACTTCAATTCTCCAGTCTCAATATTCCAGATTTTAACTTCGCCTCCTATTATCTTAGTTTTCTGTCCATCCACTTTCCATGTATAACCACCGCTTGCTACTAGTTTTCCATTAGGCGAAAAAACGACAGATCGCGAGGTGCCAAGAGGGATGGTCAGTGTCATCCTTAACTTTCCTGTCTGAACGTCCCAAAGTTTTACCGTTTGGTCATCATAGCTGCTCGCCAAAGTAGTACCGTTGGGTGAAACAGCCAACGCAAGTACTCGGTGATTTTGTGCAATTATCGTCCTTATCCAGTTACCTGTCTCTGTATCCCAAAACCTTATGGTTCCGTCATAACAGCCGCTGATCACTATTTTGCCATCAGACGAGAAAACTACCGAAGTCACTCCCCAGCTGTGTCCAAACGGTAAACCTATATCGGTACTTGCCAAATTCAATTTGGATATTCCAAATTCCGCGTGCTTGGATGTGGTGCTGTCAGGCTGGGGAGCAGTAATACTCCTATTCAATTCTTCCAAAACTTTGCCAGTCAAATCAGGTAGGCTTGTTGAGTCAAGTAGTTTTGGATTGACGTATTCAGATAATTTTGGATTGATATATAAGGTATTGGTATTGACCGCATCAAAGATGTAATCAATACTTTCATCCGTACTGATCTTTTTAAGGGCGTCATTAATTTTCGTTCCTAATGCTCCCATTAGTTCAGCCCTTTTGGTAAAAATTTCGCCATGTTGCCCGAATTTTACCCGCTGAAACTGTTGGAGATTGTGAGAAAGGTTCTGAATTTCGAGTTCTTTTTCCTCGCGTCTTGCATCGCTTAACAGTAAGGCCGCCGATTCCAGCCATTCCTGTTTTTCTTGCAGGTTCTTCTGCATATTTTCAGCTTCATCATCCCAACGCCGGATCAGTTCTTGGAGCTGCTTATGTGCATCGTGAGCCTCTTTATATTTTTCGAGAATGACACTGAAATTGATGTAACCGATTTTCAGTTGCGCAGTAGCAGAATTAGTGTTAGCTAAAATCGCTATTGCGAGTAATATGCTAAGCCATCTTATAGAAGTTTTCATATCAACCTCCGTAATTGTTACTTCCCTGCTGCGTCTAACGCGGATTCAGCTGCCGAAAAAATCCGGCAATTCCGGCGTTTCGCGCCAGATAAATCGGAAGCCTCGGCGTCGGAAACAACCGGATTAAAGCTTCAGAAATCAGCGAATTGAATTTACGTCATCTTTGCCGGCACGTTTTGGTTTAGGCGTCGGATTCTGCAAGTCTAAATCAGAGAATGCCGATGGCTCATGGCTCGGTTTCATTATAATCTGTATAGTCGTAATTTAGTACCAGTTGGCCCGGTCTTACTTTGATTAAGTTCAATTTGCCATAGGTTGCCACCCGCCATTAGCTTGATCAATAATAGCAAAAACCAGGATTTTTGTCAAGGAAAATTTTTGAAAATAAAAACGCCGGGGTCGGGGAAACGAGCCGAGTCCCAGCGTTTTTGTATATTGAGTTAGAGGTATGGAAAAGGCAAAAATGATAAAAAGAAAAAAGGATAAAAATGAATGATTCAAACTAACTCAAAAATAAATTCCGACACTTTTTTTTTGCCCGCAGCAGTGTTTGTATTTTATGCCACTGCCGCACGAGCACGGCTCATTGCGGCCGAGGCGCCGGCCGTCGAAGCGGTTTTGATTGTGGGCGGGCATTGCCGTTGCGGCAACGGCTTGCTTGAACATCTCGTAGTGCCGTTTCAATTTTTTGATGTAAGCCGAGTCCGGCAAAATGTGTTCATCGAAAAGCTGTAACAAAGCCGGGGCATATTGGGTTTGACGGTTCAAGGGATCCAGAAAAGGCCCTTTGTTTTCTTTTGCCAAACCGGGGCTCTTTCCCCATTTTCCATAAAACTTGGCGCTCTCCCAGCCGTAGTTGATCGTCGCTAAAACTATGCCCGGTCTCTCCGCTGCAATGACATTGATGATAACCCGGCGGCAGTCGCAGTCTTTTTCATCGCAATATAACTCCAGCAAGCCGTACTCGCCATCGGGCAAATCATCGTGGTTGTAGACAAAGATGCTCCTGGTTTCACGGGCACCGATTTCGGGAAATTTCATAAAAAATGGCGCCATCGGCATGGAGCGAACTCCTTATAAATCGACAATGAAAAAGCAAAAGCTTTCACGCAAAGGCGCAGAGTCGCAAAGATATCGCAAAGAAAATCTCTTTGCGTGTTCTCTGCGTCTTGGCGGCTTTGCATGCGCTTTGCTTTTTGTTCCGATTTATTGAAAATTTTCGATTTAAAATTTTTTAACTAAACAACCCGCGAATATCTTCCGCCGTCAAATGCTTGAACAAGCCCGCGTCGGTGGTGATGAGCTGCGAGACGAGATTGGCTTTGCGTTTTTGCAGTTCGAGAATTTTCTCTTCGACGGTGTCGCGGGTGATCATTTTGTAGACGAAGACGTTTTTCGATTGGCCGATGCGGTGCGCGCGGTCGATGGCTTGGCGCTCGGCGGCGGGGTTCCACCAGGGGTCGAAGATCATCACGTAGTCCGCGGCGGTGAGATTCAAGCCCAACCCGCCGGCTTTGAGGCTGATGAGAAAAACCTTCGTCTTGGGGTCTTCCTGAAACCTCGTCACGCACGCCTCGCGATCGCGCGTGGCGCCGGTCAGCACCTCGAACGTGATCTTCTCTTTCTTCATCTCCTCCGCGACGATTTTCAGCATGCGCACGAATTGCGAGAAGACCAGCACCTTGTGGCCTTCGGCGACGATCTCGCGCAGCAATTCGAGAAAGGCCTCGAATTTGCCTGAATCGTAGTTGCCGGTCTCGGCAATCAGATTCGGATGGCAGGCAAGCTGGCGCAGCTTGGTGAGGCCTTGCAAAACTTTGAAGCGCGCATCTTGCATGCCCGTGGTGTCGATCATGTTCATGATCTCGGCGCGATATTGGTCGCGCACCTGCTGATACAGGCGCTTTTGGCTGTCGCTCATGGCGCAATAATAAATCTGCTCGCTCTTCGGCGGCAGCTCTTTCACCACTTCTTCTTTGGTGCGGCGCAAGAGAAAAGGCGATATCATCTTTTTGAGCAAGCCGGCGGCCGCTTCGTCGCCGTAGCGCTCGATCGGCGCACTGAACGAGTTTTGGAAATAGTTCAGGTTGCCCAGCATGCCCGGATTCAAAAACGAGAATTGCGACCACAACTCGACGGTGTTGTTTTCCACCGGCGTGCCGGTGAGCACCAGGCGATGGTTACTCTGCAAAATCGACGCGGCCTTGGCGGTTTGCGAAATGGGATTCTTGATGTTTTGCGACTCGTCGAGAATGATATAATGGAAAGGAAAGTCTTTCAAGAACTCGACGTCGAGACGCATGGTCGCGTAGGTGGTGAGCACGATGTCGTATTCGGCAAATTGCTCGGCGGATTTGGCGCGGTCCAGGCCGTGATGGATGTGCAGCTTCAAATCCGGCGCAAAACGGGCGCACTCTTTCTCCCAATTAAAAAGAACGGACAGCGGCGCCACGATCAAACTGGTTTTGGGTTTGATCTTTTTCGCTTTTTTCCCTTCGGGCCTCTGCGCCGCCTGTCCGTTTAAAGATTTCTCCCGCAGCAAAAACGCCAACGCTTGCACGGTTTTGCCAAGCCCCATATCATCCGCCAAACAACCGTTGAAACCGTACTCTTTCAAAAAGCCGAGCCAATTCAAGCCAAACTGCTGGTACGGCCGCAGCGTACCCTGAAAATTTTTCGGCGCCGGCACTTCGGCGATGCCTTTGAAGTTTTTCAGTTTCGTCAAGCGCGCTTTAAAATTTTCATCGTAGCGCCTTTCTTCCGCTTCGTCAAAGAGCGTGTCGATGAGCATGGCTTGCGCTGAAGCGATCTGCGCCTCGCCGGCATCGCCACTCACTTTGGCAAAATTGAAGAAGTGCTGGAAACGCTTTTGCCATTCCTCCGGCAGCCGCGCGAGACTGCCGTCTGCGAGTTTCACGAACTGGTTTTGCTGCCGCACCGCCTGCTTCAAATTCGCCAGCGACAGCATCACTCCGCCGAAATCGATCTCCACGTTCAAATCGAACCAGTCGATGTCCGACGAAACCGCCACCCGCACGTTGGGCGTGGCGCGATTGAGGCGATGGCGCTTGAGAGTTTCTTCGCCAAAAATTTCAAATCCGGCCTGCGCGAGCTTCGGCAGCTCGTCGAACAGCCAAACCAGTGGCTCCTGATTCGGCGCATAAAATTCCCGGCTCTCGTCCAGCTTCAGGCCGGCGGCAACGAGCGCTTCGTGAATGGCAGCTTCGGCGGTGTGATCGCGCTCGACGCGCCACAGGGTTTGGCTATGGCCATTGGCGCCGTTCGACAACGCCGGAATGTTGACTTGATGCTCGTGCAGGTTCCCGACTTCGATTTCGCCGTAAACGAAGCGCGGCTCGACACCTAGCGTTTCATTTTGCTCCCGCAAATACAAGCGCCGCCCGGTCACCTCGCGCGCGGTTTGCAACGACAGATTTTCCGGCAACACCAGTTTGATGTCGTGCTTGAGATGGGGCACGAAGCCCTGCAAAAACGCCTCGACTTTTTCCGACGGAATTTGCAGTTGATAGCCTTTGCGCGTGAACGGCAACAGATACGGGGCGGGGAAAGAGTTTTCCACGCGGAAGATTTTTTCGCCTTTGAGCATCCAAAACGGCCGGGAGGTGAGAATGCGATAATTCTCGTCCAATTTTTCGGGGTGGCCGTTGAGCTGAAGCTGCGGGAAGAATTGATAAGCCGGCTGGCCGTCGTTGCCGGTAACGCCGTTGCTCAACTCGAAGAACAGTTGCGACGCCGAATTGATCACGCGCAGCGGCCTCTCGGGCTCTTCAAGATAGAGCCGGCTTTCGGCGAGCATGTCCAGGATAAAGCCGGCTTCCTCGCCGTATTCGAATTCAAAGTAATCGGACGAGTAGCCATACGAATTGCCGGACATGCGCAGGCGGTGCTTCATCGCGTTGATGGCTTTCAGCTCGACCGAGGTGGCCTCGATGTCGCCGTATAACGCGCCGTCGTACCCGAACTGCAAACGGCTGCGACGCCCCAGCTCACCGTTTTTCTTGATGTAGGTCGGCATCGGCTGCAAGCGCCACTTTTTAGGGTTGAGCTGAATGAAGAACAGCAGCTTGGTGATTTGCGCGTCCGCCGCGCTCGCGCTGGGCTGGTGCAGTTGCGGCAAATTTTTGAGATAGTCCTCCCACGAAGGCGCCCCAGAATCGATGTGGCCGGCGCGCTCCATCTCGTCGAGGTAGGCCAACAACACCGCGACGATATGGAGACAGGGGGCATCCGGATTATAACACGAGCATTGCGCGCTCAATTTGCCGTTGGGGGTTTGCCGGATGGAAACTTCCCGATATCGATAGGGGGCATCTTGCACGCGGCCCTGCACCGAGGTTTCTTTCAGATCGAGAATGGTGACGGCGCTTTGTTGATACAGCCGCTCGCTACGCCGCAAGAGTGAGGTGGTCGTGGCGTTGCGGAGATCCGTTTTGGTCAGTAGCATGGTTTCCTTAGATTTGCTCACTTCAATTCCAATTCCACTTGCTCGTATTCCTTGCGCGCTTTCTCGAATGCGGCGCGGGGGCGGGTTTGATATTTTTCGATGTAGGTCATGGCGCGGTCGAGAATCCAAATATCGGACTCGCGATAAAATTTGTAGGTCTGCTCGCCGCGCTGCTCGGTTTGCGGTTGGAGATACCCCTCGCGAACGAAATAGGCCAGCTTGTCGCGGTTGAGGCCTTTGCCGACGCGTTTGATGACCTCGCCCGGCGTGTAGTTCTTTTCACTCATAAATCTTGCGGCTCAGGACCTGTGAAGTCCAACTTGGGCAGTAGCGTTTGCAAAATTTGAAAAACCGTTTTGCCCAAGTTGGACTTCACTCAGCAGTTTTGTAAAAGTATTTGTACAAGTACAAATATAAAATAACTTATTTTTTAGAAAAAGGCAAGAAAAATTTTGGAGGGAAGCTAAAAAAATACTGAAGGTCAACGCTCAGACGGTTGCGTTACGGTAAGTAGCCGCCAGGACTTGCTGTTATGATCAAATTCAAGGTGCATCTCATTCAAAGCGATGACTTTGACGGTGATGCTCTCGAATCGGGTGCGCTTGGTTTTCATTTTCTTCCGGCGCTCGATCCGCTGGACGGTGTAGTTTTTTCCCTTCCACGTCACCAAAACGGGATCGATTTCGCCGTTATAGGTGCGGGCGAGGACATCGACAGCATCGTTGATTGTGTTCATCATAGTCGTGCTCCTTTCTCAGATGGTGTATATAAAGTCACTCTATTGAACTGAATATAGTGAACATAAATTTACTTGTCAAGGAAAAAGTAAAATTCTTTTAGAAAAATAAAAACACCGCCTGAAGATAGCAGCCATTTCGTTGCCTCAAAATAAAATGTAACCATGGCCGTGTAGGGAGAAAAAACTTTAACATGAAATCCTCTTGTTTGTTTGCGCCGCTTTTGCTATTTTCTCATGGTCGTAAACAAGGAAAAAGACCGCGTGCACATACAAACCGTCATCTTCGACCTCGGCGGCGTGTTGATCGACTGGAATCCGCGCTATCTCTATCGCAAGCTGATGAAGAGCGAAGTGGAGATCGAGTATTTTTTGTCGCACGTTTGCACGCCCGCCTGGAACGCGCAGCAAGATGCCGGTCGCCCTTTTCATGAAGGCGTGGCGGTGTTAATCAAGCAACACCCGCAACATCGCGAATTGATCGAAGCCTATCATCAGCGCTGGGAAGAAATGCTCGGCGACGCGATCTGGGAGAGCGTGGAAATCTTTTGGCAAATCAAAAGCACGAGCGTGCCGGTTTATGCGCTCACGAATTGGTACGCAGAAACTTTTCCTCCCACCAAAAAGAAATTTGACTTCTTGCACGAATTTGACGGCATCGTCGTTTCAGGAGAGGAGAAAGTCGCCAAGCCGGACCCACGCCTTTTCGACATCTTGTTGAGGAAATACAAGATCGCGGCGAGCACCGCGCTTTATATTGACGACCACGCCGACAATATCGCCACGGCGAAACAGTTCGGCTTGCACACGATCCATTTTCACAACGCACCGCAATTGCGGCAAGTATTGCAAGAATTGCAGGTGCTGTAAACGCCTCCGCCCAGCTTAACAGAATCTGCCATTTTTCTCAATCGTTTTCATCACCATCGTCAAATCTGCCGCAACCTCCACCGGCGCGTTGGTGTATTGCGATTTCACTTCCGTCAACTGCCCAAGATGATAGCGCACTTTGAAGTCCGGAAACTTCAAGCCGTTCGCCGTTGAGATCACCACGACGCGGTCAGCTTTTTTGATCTCACCGCGCTCGACGAGTTTGATGAGTGCCGCCAGCGCCACGCCGGTGTGCGGGCAATTGAAGAGTCCGCCTTTGTCGCCGAGCGCGGCGGCGTTGGCCAGCTCGTCTTCGCTGGCTTGTTCGACGACGCCATCAAACTCTTGCAACATCGCAATAGCTTTTTTTGCGCTCACCGGATTGCCGATTTGAATGGCGCTCGCTGCTGTAGGCTCGGCGCGTTTGGAATGAAATTCCCGAAAGCCAGTTTTGTAGCTTTCATACAGCGGATTGGCTTTTTCAGCTTGCGCACAAACGAGTCGCGGCAAGCGGTCGATCAAGCCAAGATCGCGCATCATGAGAAAGCCACGCCCGATTGCGGAGATGTTGCCGAGATTGCCGCCGGGCACGATCACCCAATCCGGCACTTGCCAATCGAATTGCTGCACGATTTCTATCGAGATGGTTTTCTGTCCTTCGAGGCGGAGCGAGTTCATCGAGTTGGCGAGATAGATATCCGGTCGCTTCGCCAGCTCTTTCACAATCGCCATGCAGCCGTCGAAATCCGTGTCGAGCGCCAGTGTCAGCGCGCCGTTGGCGATAGGTTGAATGAGCTGCGCTTGACTGATTTTATCTTTCGGCAATAACACCACCGCGGGAATGCCGGAAGCAGCGCAATAAGCCGCGAGCGAGGCCGAAGTATCTCCGGTCGAAGCGCAAACCACGGCGCGAATCTTCTTGCCATTAGCGATGATTTGCTTGACTTGCGAGACCAGCACCGTCATGCCCAAATCTTTGAACGAGCCGGTGTGGCTGTTGCCGCATTGCTTCACCCAAAAATTTTCGAGGCCGATCCACTTGCCGAAACGCTCGGCATGAAACAGATGCGTGCCGCCTTCGCCGAGCGAGACGATATTCTCGTCAGCAACATGCGGATTGACCCATTCTTTTTTGCCCCAAATGCCTGAACTGTATGGCCATTCTCTACCGCGATAACGATGATCGAAAAGTGCTTTCCATTCGGCAGCGGATTTTTGCTGCAGCGCCTCGAGATCGTGGCGCACTTCGAGCAGATCGCCGCATTGCGGGCAATTGTAGATGATCGTATCGAGGCTGTAATCGCCGGGGCAGTTGTTGCGGCAGTGGTAGCGGGCGGAGAGCATTTTTACTGGCAAGAAGAATTTCACCGAGACGGACGCGCCGCGCGTTTTTTCTGCGTAGCGCTTTTCTTGCGAGACGGCTTAAATTTGGCCGAGGCTCCGATCTTGGTTTGGCGCTTTTCAAAATCCAACAGCACTTGGGGCTTGAGCTCCAATAGGACGTCACGGCCAATGAGCATGATACGTGTAGGGTTAATTTTCACAAATGGACTCGTGTGCCAATCCAAGACACAGTTGATCGCTGCTTGTAAAGCATGGGTGGTACCTGATTTTGAAGACAATTTGAGATGAAGAAACTTTGCAACACACTGATAGTATTGGCCAAGATGCCGAGAAGTTTCGTAATCATCTTCATCTTCAGGCAGAATTATGTTTTTGGAAATCAGATAATCGTAATCAACGAAAGTTTGGGCAGCGCCCGTATCGAAATCGCCAACTAAATCCACAACATTGGAAATGGAGCTTAAGGTTATTGGAATTGTAGGGTAAAAGTCTCCAGCATCTTTCGTCTCGTGCCATACTGAAGTGCTTTCCTCAATGAGCATGAAATCATCATTAATAAAGACCAACGGGAATTTACCCGTGCGCCGGCAAATTTCCCGAATTTGCGGCTGCATTGGCCGATTTCCGAGGCTTTTCCCCGAGGCGATAATCTGCCCATCAACCACAATCAACCATGCCGCACCGAGCGTTGAAAATTGCTCGCGTAACCAGCGCTGGTTCTGTTCTTTCAAGCGCTGTTTGCGTATGGCGCGTTCTTTGATAGAGAGTTTCTTATGCTCTTCTATTGTCAAATTTTCGCCAACGAATTTCAACGGCGCGTTTAAAGCGCTCGCTTTGCGGGCACGATTTGGCGCCGAATCCAATGCAGCGTTCGGCGCGGCGGATTTGCGTTTGGATCTGTCAAAGATTTCCCAAATTGATTGCAGTGTCGCAAGATCGGCGTGCTCAATCTTGGCTTTGATATGCTCGCGCATGTTGGCGTGGCTCATGGCTATTCCTTTTTGTTTTAACCGCTTGGTCTTTTCTTAACGATAAGCGAAACGCCGCAAACATGCAAGCGAAAAGTTCGTCGTAACGTTCGTAGTTACGCCTTCAGGCGTCGTGCGTGGGGACTAAGAGAAACGCTTGGCAATACCAGTGAATTTTCTTGACCCCTAACTTCCTATGCCTGAAGGCAACACGACGAACAATTTGTCCCGCCTCAGAGCCGGAGCCCAGGAGGCGGGACGGTTGTTATTTGCCCGGCCCGCTGTAGCAGGACGCGGCCCGGAATAGGCTCCGCCATTTTTCACCTCGGCTGGGAAGCCCAAATGATGAACCGCCCAGCAATTCCGGTGGGAAAGAAAAATGTGCGCAACACCACACGAAAACCGATGTTGTCATTACGGTTGTTCGGATTGTTCCTATTGCGCGCGGCACAACGGACGTTCCTGTCATTATTGTTGAACGCACCGCCGCGAAGAACACGGTTGCTCGAACCTATCCCGCCTTGCCAATGGCAAAGAGCAAACGGCAAGTCCATTTCTTTTGCTTGCCATTTGCCTTTTGCCACGGACAAATATACTCGTTGCGGGTTAAAACTACAGTCATTGCGAGGCGCTTTTTGCCGAAGCAATCTCTTGATTTTCAACAGATTGCTTCGCTGAGAAACGCTCGCAATGACGATACCAAATAACCCAAAACGAGTATAACTTGACAATGTTAAGTTAGATCAAGCCTGTCATTCCGACCGAAGGGAGGAATCTTTATGGAGTACCGAGTTTCGGCAGATTTCTCGCTTCGCTCGAAATGACAAATTTTATCTTAAACATCGTCAAGATAAATCATAGACGATTTTTTCAAAAAATTTTCGACCAAAGGGGCTTCGCCCCTCTGGACTCCCCCAGAGTTCAGTATTTCAGAGTAACAGAGTTCAGAGTTTACAGAGATCAGAGTAATGGGCGCAACACCACACACAAACCGAAGCTGACATCACGGAGGCTCGGATCGCCCCCACTGCGCGCGGCACAACGGACGAGCCAGTCATCATCGCTGAACGCACCGCCGCGAAGAATATAGCCAGCGAGGCGCGATACTCCAAGCATTTCCCGACCATCTTGCGGATCATAAGGATAATTCTCCAGTAAGCTGCGCGTCCATTCCCAAACATTGCCGCTCATTTCTTCACAACCAAACGGGCTGGCGCCGGCCGCAAAACTTCCGACGGCGTTGGTCGCGCCAATACCGGTGTCGCTGTAATTGGCACGGTTCGAATCAGGATCGTCGCCCCACGGATAGCGGCGTTGCGGCGTGTCGTTGCGGATGCGGGGTTCTGTAACATCATTCCGCCCGTGCATTTTGTCAAGTGCAATGATTAGCGGCTGTTGTAAAATTTCTTCACCGCCGCGCGCGGCTTTTTCCCACTCGGCTTCGGAAGGCAAGACAATGTTCATCTTGGCGTCGAGCCATTTTCTTTCATGACCAATATCAGTAAGCCAGCGCGTGAACGCCAACATCTCGTACCAGGTGATGCCCACCACCGGATGGTTCTGCAAGTTAAACGGCGCGCCGAAGTCATGCGGCTGTCGCCGCGGTTGATCATCACGCCAACCCTTTATTTCGCCGTCTTTCCAAACCTCTGCCGCTTTGGCCTCCGGCCAATAACGCGGCTCATCATAACCACCGGTCCGCACAAATTCCGCAAACTGCGCGTTGGTGATGGGAAAGCGCGAGATCCAATAATCGTAGCTCAAATGCTCGTTCAGATGCAGTTTTTCATTTTTATCTTCATCGCTGCCCATCCAAAACGGCCCGGCGGGAACAAGGCAAAATTGCATTTCAGCAATGGTGGTGACCTCGCGCCGCGGATCGCCGAGGTGGGCAAGGGCAACTCCGGCCTCCGCGCGCTCCGGTGCGCTCAAGTCGCTGCCGAGCAACGTTTGCAGGCGTGGCAGTAAGCGGTCGAGGTAAGTCTTGTCGCCATCCGGCGCCGCGGCATCGCGGGCGAGGGCTTCGTGGCCGAGCAAAGCGGCAACATTGCCGGACCACAAGCAAGCGCGGCGGCTGGCCGTGGTGTTGGAATCGTGGCTGGGACACAACCGGTAAGCGAGGTCAAACACGCTTTTGCTCGTGTCGCCGCGGCGGTTATAAAGAAGCTCTTCGGCGCCGAGCTGGGCCGCCTGCGCCCAATAATCGCCTGCTTCAACCAGCAGCAAATATTGCCGCGCCGGGTTGCGTTGGCCGACCATAAAACAGCCGGCCAGATATTCTTGAAAGATGCGGTGGGGAAAACTATACGAGAGCGGTTGTTTCTTCTCGTCGCCGCCTTTGCCCACCAGCAAGCCGGCGCGCTGGTCAACGTAATCGAGAAACTCGGCTGCCAGAGCCGTGCTGCCCAAATATTCCGGCGCTTCGAGCAAGGTCAGCGCCGTACCGCGAGCCAAATCCGCCATCGCTGGCGCGGCTTTTTCTCCCTTGCCGGTGCGATGCGCCTCGTAAGCCAGTCTTTCCATGACGGCGCGCAAGCTCAGATCGTCGCGGAGAAATCTCGCCAGCGCCGGCGAACCGGCGGCGTCGCTTTCTCCGGACTTGCCTTTTTGCCAGCGGCGCAACAGCACGTCGACCGCCATAAAATATAAGCGCACGCGCTCCTTCGGCAGGCCGATCTCGCGTTGATGGATGATCGCCATGGTGGTGAGCATCATGGGATTTTCGGCAAGCTCGCGCAAATCTTCCGAGAGCGCCGCTTGCGCCAGATTTTGCGCTTTTTGCCCGGCCTGCGCCGCGTCAAAGCGGCCCATTTCCTTTTGCGCGTTGTACCAAGCCACGGTGAAGGCCTCGATCTTTTTCTTATCGAATGGCGCCAGCGTGTGCGCGAGGAAATTGGGGAGAACAGCCGCGCCGACGTACGAGCGCACCCGGCAGGTCACGATGATGCGTTGCAACGCATACTGCCGGATGACCGCGGTCACGGCTTGTCGCACGCGCTCGCGCCAATCAAACGGCACTTCATCCAGGCCATCGAGCACGAGCAGGCAGCGTCCACGGTTAAAGTCGTCACGCAGGCTTTCTGCAAAAGCCGTGGCCTCCATGCGATTCAAATCGTCCAATATTTGATCGCGCACGGCGGCGGCGAGCCTTTCACTTTGACGCTCTTCTGAGAGACTTTGCAGCTCCAAGTGAGCGAGTTGCGGGGCCAGGTCGCGCAACACCAGTTGAATCGGCAACAAGTCGAGCGTGAAACCCGGCGGCGGGCTGGTTTCACCCAAAAGCGCGGCGGCTTGCCACGCGAGCAGTTTGCGCGCAAAAGTGCTTTTTCCGGCGCCGGGATCGCCCAACAGCGCCAACCGCGAAAATTGCGTGGCCGCTTCCAAGGCGCTGAGTGGCCTGGTCTCTTGCTCCGGATCGCCAATCCGTGCGCTGCGCTTTTTTTTGCCGGCTTCGATTTCTACCGGTGTTTTGGTGTCGAGGTCGATATAGACACGGTCGAGGGTAAGCTCTTCTTCAGTGCCTTCTTCGCCACCGAGCGCTGCGAGCGGCAAGGCCTGGCAATGCCGGCGCAGCTTTTCAAGATACCGCCGCCGCGCCTGCTCGCGCCGTTGCTGTTCTTGTTCCGCCGCGGACGCTTGCACAATTTTAGTTGCGCCCGGCCCGAGAACGTCTCCGCCGACGGAGCCGGAAACGAATTGCCCGCCTTCGTCAACAGTGAGATCGCCCGTAACCGCCACGCTCTGTCTCATCTCTTCAATGCGAAACAGGGCTTCAAATTTTGGCAGGTTACCCAAGAGCTGCAACTCTTGTCGCAACGTGTTCACGAACCACTGGCGTTCTCTCTCCGGCAATTCTGCTTTGGCGAGGGAGAAGGCGCCGAGCTTTTCAATGATGGCATCCAACTCTTCACGTAAATCCGGTTCCTTTTCAATTCTCGCTTGCAAGTCGCGCGCCGCTTCGGCCTGATCGCGCCACGATTGCAAGCCGCCGGCGAGCAGGTTGGTGCCGACACCGGCAAGGACTTGTCCCAACGCCACCAGCGCCGACAAGTCGCCTTGCTGAAAGGCAGCAATCACCGGCCACAATGCCGCCGCGGCGATGGTGCCATAAATGGAATCAACCTTGCGGTCGGCAATGCGCTGTTTCAAATCTTTGAGATAAGCTTTGCACTGATCGCGCCAGGTTTGCAGATTGAACGCCATGGTTGCTTCATCCAATTTTGCCTTGCGTGTTATGCCGGAAAGGATAAGATGACTAAAGAAGATAAGCGAGTTTACGGGAAAAGTCAAGGCGGGAGAACAATTTTGGGCGAAGTCGGACTTGGGCGCGACGATTTTTCAAGTTTAGAAAAATCTACTGCCCAAGTCCGACTTCAAACTCTATTATTGAGAGGAGGCACTTCCGAAGCCAAAATGAGTTTGCCAATTGCCATCCTGCACGACGATAGGCGATAAGCTTTCAATAACGTTGTATTTTCGGCGCGCGTAAAGCGTTCTCTCGTCGTCTTGCATCGTCAGTCCAGTCACTTCGCCTTCGTCATTGCGCACGAAACCGGCGCGAATGAGCTTGCCGATGCCGGGATGGAATCCCACGAACTCGGTTGCAGATTGTGGCGCAAATCTCGTATAGATCAGCGGCAGCGAGCCGGGCATGAACGTGAACGAGCCGTCTTTCCATTGGAAACGGTGAATGGCACTCCAGCGCTCGAAGTTGAGCCGAACATAAGTCGTTGGCGCCCAGACCGCCGGCACGGTGCCCAAAACCTGGAATGACTGCAAAGCGCCATAGCCTTCTTCCAACCGCCTCCAGAGCTTGCTGAAAAAAGCTTTGATTTCATCGGCTGCCGCGCGGTCGTTTCGCTTCATGATAAATGAGCTGAAGTCGCCTTGGCCGGCTTTATCAAGAATGGCGGCGATGCGGGTGTTAAAATCAGTTGGTGAGCTGCGATGGCAGTTGACCAGCAGATCAATCGTCTCCTGGCCTTCGGCGACGATTTTCAGCCCGCCATTTTCCACCGCCACTTTGAGCTTCGCGCCCGAGGGCAGCTCGTAGACCCCGGCATATTTTTTCACGAGGGTGGAATCGATTGCGACCTCGTCAGGCAGCAGTGCGTACCGGCGCTCAAAAATGATGGCGGGAAGCTCCTGTTGCAAGCTCGTCATCGGGAGAAAACCGCCAAAAATTTTATTTGCAACTGCGATCACCACGACGTCGTCATCCGGATAGCGTTGAAATAAACAATTGAACCCGTCGGAGTGTACGCCGCCGTGGCTGACCAGAGTGGTTCGACGATCCGTGGCCTCGATTTTCCAGCCATAGCCGTAAGACACGCCATGCTCGCCGGTTGGAACATGAGCGGTGAACATTTTTCGTTTTGCCCCTTCGGACAGAACGGTGTTGCGGCGCAGCGCCGCCTCCCACTTGTACAAATCGCCCACCGAGGTCAGCACATAGTACGCGCCGCGAAATAGGTAATCAGGTTGCCGCTGTTGCGGCGGTCCGTTGTCAATCGTCTCATTATAACCGTGCGCCACCAGCGCCGGAGACCATTTGCAGGAATCCAGATAAAATCCGGTATTGAGCATTCCGGCCGGCTGGAATAATGCTTCGGCAAGAAACGACTCATACGATTGTCCCGAAACGATCTCGATGACGGCGGCGAGCAAGGTATAGCCGAGATTGGAGTAAGAATATTTTTGCCCGGGGCGCGTTTTGAGCGGAGCGCGCAAAACCGCCGATAGAAACCGTTCGCGAGTGAAATGGCTCTCTTGCGCCAGCTCTGCCGAAAGCCCGGAAGTATGGGTCAACAAATGGTGCAAAGTTATCCCGGCTTTGTCTTTCGGCACATTGGACAGAAACTTGCCGAGGCGATCACCGGTTTTGAGCCGATTCTGCATTTCCAGCTTCATAATCGCCGCGGCGGTGAATTGCTTGGTGAGCGAGGGACGTCAAACACTGTTTCATTTGTGATCGGGATGCCGCGCGCGCGATTGGCCCAACCGTAGCCCTTATGAAGAATCACTTTGCCGTTTTGAGCCACCAGCAGCGCGCCCGAAAATCCGAACTTGGCCAGCCGCGTCATGTACTGATCGAGCTTGGCGCCGAGCTTGTCTTCGACAATGCTCTCGCCAGCTTCGTATTGCGCGAAGCTAAATGTTGCGTTAAAAAAGAAAATGAAAAGCAGCGGCAGCAATGCTCTTGGTTTTCCCATAGACTCTTTCAGGTGAAATCTTTGTAGAAAAAGCAAAAACTTTTAGCTCACGGAATAGAACTCTCACGGAAACAAAAAATTTTAGTGTTTATAATTCATTTCCGTGAGCTGTTCCCTACGGGCGTAGCCAATTCCGTGAGCAAAATAGCCTTTGGGGTTGCGGCTCGTTCGCGTTAGGCTTCCACGGCGTCGATTTCTTTGTAATTGGCAACAAAATAAAAAAAGGCCGACCATGCCCTACCGCATGAGCCGACCTTTTTGAAATTTTTATACAACCCCGATTTTGCATTGCAGAGTCAAAACCACCGCCCGATGGGTTTTAGTAATCAAAGAAAAATCGGGGTTTGACTTTTATGTGTGCAAAATTAGGGTACAACGTACAGCGAATTTGCAAGAATTAACTTACTGAGCAGACTGTCATTTCGGGGAAATCTTTTTTGCATTTAACAAAATTGTCTTGAATTGCAAAAAGATTGCTACGAAAATGACGTGGAAGAAAAAAAGCCTTCAGATGGCCAAGTTCTTACGCGAGCTTTAAAACGGCAGAGTGAATGGCGATACGCGATTGTCCGCCAGCACCTGGTTCATATCAGCCGCGATGATGGTGTTATTGCCAGAGATGGCAAAGCTATCCAAGCCATCGTCGGCAGGGATATAAGCCGGCACTTGAGCAACGGTGCCGGGGTCGCCAAGATTTAGCAAGATGTTGGTATCGATTTCCCGTTGCATCACCGGCAGGCGAATACCCAAATCACTCATGCGGCGGCCTTCGTAGAAGAAAATCTCTTGACGCGCCAGATACAACGCGTACAAAATTTCCACCGGATTCGTGAGCGCGGCAACGGCGGAAGCCTGCAGGCTGGTGCCGGAGATGGCGGACAGCGGCACTGACGCGCCGCCACGCGGCAAGATCAAACCGTCAAGCCCCGGCGCATTCGGACCGGCTTGGACGGTTCCGCCTTTTGGGCGTCCGCTGCGCGGATCGCGATCTGCGACGGTGGTGACCGGACGGCTTTTCGTCAGATTGATGACATTCACGAGCGACTGCACGGCGCCGGCATTATCGCCATTGGCCAATGCGACTTCCGCCAAAATGAGATGCGCCTCTTCGATTTTCACGGCGGCAATCGGCGCATCTTGCGCCGAGTATTTGGGATCGAGAAAATCCAAGCGCGGCAACGGCTGCACGTCGTTGGAGGATCGGCTGACCGCATAGTTGAAACAGGTGTTGACATTATTGGCCGCATCGTACTGCGCGAAGAACACAAAATTCGGCGACCCGGCGAGCGCCAAATTGGCCTCGGCTGCGGCCTGCACTTTGTCGCCGGCAAGCCGATAAGCGCGCGCCAACACCAAATGAATGCGTGTTGGAAAATCCGCGTGCTGGCTCGTCGCCAAAGCGGCTTTGAAATCGTCGATCGCAAGCTGCAGCAACTGCGCGCTGTTGAGCGCGGGACCGTTTTCGACGATGGGCACGGCGACGAAATTCTCGGCGGCGAGAAGATTGGCCATGCCGCGATAAAACAGCGCTTCGGCTTTTTGCTCGCCGGTGGCCTCGGCGTCGTTGGGAATCACGCCGGTGAGCAAGAAATCCGCCAGCGCGCGCAGTTCCTGCACTTCAAAAAACGGCCCGCTCGTTGAGCTATCCAACGTCAGATCCGACGGAAAAATCGCGGCCGGGAAATCGGTTTGCGGCGAAATAAATGTCGAGGTGTTGTCGTAATTATCGGATGCCACGTCCGTATAATACGCAACATCCTCAATGGCGTCGGCGAACCGAAAGCGCACGCCGTTGAGAAACGGCTTGGTCGCGCCGGTGCCACCCTCGCGCAAGCTTTCTTCCGTGGTCTGCGGATTTCGCACTTTGGTCGGATTCACGAAATCGCAGGCGCTGAAGGCTGATGCAAAAACAACGAGGCTCGTGAGAAGCGCCGCGACCCGCCTCGGGATTTTTATATTGCAGAGGATCATATTCGACTCCATTTTTTGCATGCTCAAATGACTCGCAACGAAAAAGAATCCGCTGGGTTAAAATTGCAGTCATTGCGAGGCGCTTTTTTGCCGAAGTAATCTATTAGTTTTGAAGGATTGCTTCGCTGAGAAACGCTCGCAATGACATTACAATCAACCCGAAACGCGAGTATAGTTATATATCAGCGATTCTCAAGACTTTTTGTTGCGGTTCATTTTTCGTTGCAAAATTAAGACAGAAATACGTCACTGACAAAGTTCGTTGCTCATTACAACTCCGCTTCCAGCGCGAAACGGAACTGGTGCGGCGGCGGCAAGGTGAAGAAATTTATACCGCCGACGTCTGCGTTCGTGGCGCTGCCGTCGCGCAGTCCGTGCAGCTCCGGATCCATGTTTTTTGCTTTGGCAAACGTGGCCACATTGCGAATGCTGGCGATCACGCGCCATTGCGTTCCAAAATAACTTTGCGGGAAGCGATACGACGCGGTGATTTCGCGAATTTTGAAAAAATCGGCCTTCTCGAGGAAAACGTCCGAGGCCGTGGAGAAACTGTAGCCTGGCGGGACGCGCGAGGCCTCCGGCTCACCGCCGTTGAAGTAGCGCAACACCGCTCCCGTGTTCAAAACGTAACCACCGGTTTGCCCATCGCCCAAAATCGACAGTTGCAAATTGCGCCAGAGCGTTAGATTGGCGCCGAGAGAAAAGTATTTATCCGCCAACGGCGAACGGTCCAGCACGGTGTCGAACTCTCGCTGCGGCGTTGCCGGATCGTCGTTCGGTCGCGTGCTTTGAAAGATGCCGACCGGCTTGCCGGCTTCAACGCGCTGCGGCAAGAAACCAAACCCGCCGAGGGAGAAGGGTTGCGCGCCGCCCAAGCTCGCGACTTTGTTGGTGAGGGTGGAGTACGAGCCGCGCAGCGAGAATCTGACGTTGCGAGTATTCAAAATGGAGGCGTTAAGGCCAAGCTCGATGCCGGAATTTTTGATCGTGCCGACGTTGCGCAATTGAAATCCCAGGCCGGTGGCCGTAGCGCTGGGAACGGTAAACAACGCATCAACGGTCCGCGAGCGAAAGGCATTGAACTCCAAACCGACGCGCTCGCTCAACAGCGCCGCATCGAAACCCAGCTCGACCGTTCTGGTTTTTTCCGGCCCCAAATCTTCATCACCGGGGTTGCCAAAATTGGCGGCAACGCCATCCAAATATGCGCCTTGCACGAAAGTCTTGTCCTTCGTGAACGGCGCCGGGAAGCTGCCGGTTTGTCCCCAGGAGCCGCGCAGCTTCAATTGATGCCAAACACCGCTCCATGGCAGCCGGCTCCAAAACGCTTCGTCGGAAATATTGTAGGCAGCGCCGAATTTGGGATAAGTGGCCAGGTTCACGGCATCACCGAAAGCGGTGTTGCCATCGATGCGGACGCCGGCATTCACAAAAAACTTGTTCCGGATTCCGACCTGCTCGTTGAAGAAAAAGCCGCCGCTAAAAATTTGGCGATTCGATTCCAGCGGCGCCAGGTTCGCGGCATTGTCAAAGTCATCGGTTCCCGGCAAGCCGAACTCGGTCGCGGTCACGCTGCTTTCGCGATCTTCCTGGCGAAAGCCTTGCGCGCCGAAAGTGAAAGCCGAGGTGACATTGCCGGCCTGCGGATATTTAACGGTGCCCGAGTAATCCAAAGTCAGCGTGAGAAATTCGCGATCAGAGCGGCCCAAGCCGCCGCCCGGAATGCTGGTGACCGCCGCCGCCGCAATCGGAATGAATTGGCGCTCCTCGTTCTTGCGATAATCCATGCCCAGCGTCAGGCGCGTCGAAAAATATTTGGCCGGATCGAATGACGCCGTGGTGCCAAAGGTGAAACGATTGACGGCGTAGTTCAAATCCGGCAACGAGTAGTCCTGCACCAGCTTGCGCCGATCCGCGTCGGTCACGCCCTCGCCAAAGAATTGTTCGCTGTGCGATTCGATGGCGCCGATCAGATCGGCCAGCGCGTTGCCATTGAACATGCGCTCAAAGTTGTCGCGCACCAAGCCGCCGGAAAAATCAAGCTGCCATTTTTCGTTGGGAATGGCGCGAAAACCGCCGCGAAACGAATACTGGGTGTTGCCGTCTTTCGGCAACGTGCCGTCGCTGTCGAGAACATAGCCGCTCAGATGGTAGGTCAGCATCTCACTGCCGCCTTCGACACCCGCTGCATACCTTTGATGATAGCCGGATTGCAGGACGGCGTCTTTGGTGAAATTTTCGATAACGAACTTGGTCTCGGGATCATTCACGCCTTGCTCCACTTTGAACGTAAAGCGCGGCGGGCCGGCCCTGCCCTTTTTGGTAAAAATTTGGATCACACCGGCAGCCGCCTCGGAGCCGTAAAGCGTCGCTGCAGCTCCGCCTTTGGTCACCTCGACGCGCTCGACGTCGCTAATCAAGATATCCGATAGCGTGCTCTGCACCACTCCGCCGGAGAGCTGCTCGAGGCGGAAGAAATCGTTGTTATCGACTTTGACGCCGTCGAGATAAATGACCGGCGTCTGATTGGAATACGCGCTGTTGACGCCGCGCAACCGGATGCGGCTGCCGGTTCCCGGCATGCCGGAATTGACGTTGACCGAGCCGCCGGTCAAGCGGCCTTGCAACAATTGATCGACGGACAACGCCGGCGTCGATTCGATGTCGCGACGATTGATCGTCGAAATCGAGGTGGTTAGCTCTCTTTTCTTCAGCTCGTAACCGGTTCCTGTCACCACGATCTCGTCCATCTCCAGCGCGCTTTCTTTCAAAGCAAAATCCGCGGTGACCGGCGCATTCGCCGGCACGTTTACTCTCACTTCTTGGGCGTGATAGCCGATGAACGTTGTCGTAATGGTTTGCGTGCCAGCCGGCACATTGGTGATTTTATAAGATCCGTCGGGCGCGCTGGCGCTTCCCTGGCGGGTATTTTTGATCAAAACGTTAGCGCCCGGCAGCGGCTCACCCGTTTTCACGTCAGTCACCTTCCCGACGATGGTGCCGACGACCTGGGCAAAGCCGCTGGCCGGATGCAATTCCCAAACGCTCGCGATGATGGCGAGGAATAACCAAAAACATTTCTTGAAAAAAGAAAGCATATTTTACCTCCTTTTAGAGATATAAGAATAAAGAAAGTTTCCCCAACGGATTGATGAACCCGATTTCAGTTCTTCGAGGCGCGTGAGTGAGAGGATGGCAGGAGATGAAAAAGTTGGATGCGCGTAAGAATTTAGTCAACTGAATCCCGCCGTGGCGGGGTCATTCTGGAAGAATCTTTTTTGCATCCAAGCCAAGTGCTCGAATCAAAAAAGATTCCTCCGGAATGACAACGTGGTTTGGTGGACATTTACGCACAATGGTCTGTAAAAGGCCATCCCGTTCCTTTAGCACCGGCTCGATGAGAGTAGCCGCTCTCCGCAAGCCCGAACAAATTCAAACACAAATCGATATAGCAGCCGATACACCTCCTTCTTTTTTTGTCAAATGATATTGCCCTTTTTCCCGTAGCCGTGTGATTGCGGCCGTCAAGGTGTCGAACAATTCGGCAATCACGAGCGGCTTGGCAATTACTTTTTCGATTCCGCACAGCCGCGCCGCGTTTAATACTTCGAGATTGCGATAAGCCGTGACCAGGAAAAGCGCCAGATGCGGCTGCAACCTTTTCAGCTCGCGGCACACTTGCAATCCATCCATGCCCGGCAAGCTGTAATCACAGAGAACGATATCGAAGCGCTCCTGTTTCGCGGCTTCAATGGCCTGGCGGCCGTTCACCACCCCACGCACGAAAAAACCTTCTTCTCCCAAAAGCTCCCGCAACCCGGTTAACGCGTTAAGGTCGTCCTCGACAATCAACAGGCGACTCAAGACGAAAGAAATCATAGACATTGTGCCCTTGGTTTCGGTTCCTCGCGTCGGGTGATAAAAAGTACTGAATCAAAACGAATGATGCTATCGCATGAATATGCGATTTTTGCACGCCAATGTGCAGTAAAAGTAAAGAAATTGGGCTCACGGAAAAGGAACTCTCACGGAAATGAATTCATGAAAATCTCTTCCGTGAGAGTTCAATTCCGTGAGCGACCTTTGGGGTTGCGGCTTGTTCGCGTTGGACGGCTTTTCCGAAAAAGCATTGTCAAACTCATGCGTGAATAGCGACGAGCCTTTCTTTCAACGCTTTCGCGACGGCTTCGGATTTGGAGCGGACCTGCAGTTTCTGGTAAATGTGCCGGATGTGCGAGCGCACCGTGTCCTGGCTGATGAACAGCGTGTTGGCAATCATCTTGTAGCTCATGCCCTTGCACAATTGCGCGAGGATATCTTTTTCGCGTTGCGTTAGCGGCGAATGCGGCTCCATTTGAAATGAGCGCACGACCAAGCGGGCGATGCTGGCGCTCATCGGCGCGCCGCCCTCATGCGCCTCGCGTACGGCCTCAAGTAATTTTTCCGGCGGCATGCCTTTGATGAGGTAACCGCAGGCGCCGGCACAAAGCGCGTCAAAGACCAGGTCATCGTCATCGTAAACCGTCAACACCACGATATTTTGCTGCGGCAGAGTTCTTTTGATCTCACGGATGCCTTCGATACCCGACATGCCAGGCAAACCGATGTCCATCAGCACGATGTCAGGTTGATCATCGGCGATGCCGGCAAGCGCGGTCTCGCAATCGCGGTAAGCGCTGGCGCAGCAAAAATCCTCGCTGCTGTCGATGAGCAGCACCAGGTTTTCCCGCAGATCATCATCGTCTTCGACAATAGTAACGGATATCATAGCTTACCCTCTACACATCGATGTGTACAAAAGTAAAGAGAAATGTCATTCCGGAGGAATCTTTTTTATGCCTGACAATGATCTTGAATTGTAAAAGGCTTCCTCCGGAATGACATGAATTGATCATCGTATGCATTTTATTTTAGAAATTAATTTTTGCTGTCACCAAAATCCATAACCCATTCAGGGCATTGGCCGATGAACTGAATCTTGGTGCCGCCACCCGGAATGGCCACAACATTCAACCGGCCGCGAATTTTTTCAGCGCGTTTCTTGATATAGCGCCAATCCGGCCCGGCAACGGAGTTATCGTCGTTGTCGAAACCTTTGCCATCGTCCACCAAATAAATCTCCAAACTTTGGCCATTAGGGGCGATCCCCAAGGAGACGTTTTTGCAGCCGCCGTCCCTCAGGCAGTCTTGCATGCCGGCTTTAAAAATTTGGATGAGGTGGCGTTTCCAATCCATCGACAAACTGATTTGCTCCAACTCTTCGCTAAGGCCTTTGACTTCGAAGTCGATCCCGGTTTTGCTAAACAACGCCTCGCCATAATCTTTCAGGCGCTCAGCCACGTTGTACAGCGAATCTTTGTTGCGATCGAGCGTCCAGATGAAATCTCGCATCGCTTCCGACAAGCTTTTGGCGGTATCGCTGATCTTGCTCAGGTGCGCCATCGCCCGCGGCGAAGCGTTATTGAGATTTCTTTTGCTCAACTCGGCAAATAGGGCGATGTTGGTCAGCTTTTGCCCAAATTCGTCATGAAAATCGTCCGCCACCTGTTTTCGCAGCAGCTCGTTTTCCGCTTTGCGCGCCTGCTCGATTTCCATCAGGCGCGCCAATTTTTGCTTCACCCGGTAATCGTGGGCGAGCATGAGCAGCAAAATGAGCGTGCCGGCCGCGGCAAAACGAAACCACCACGTTTTCCAAAACGGCGGATAGATGAAGATCTTGAGCGCGACACCGCCCTCATTCCAAATGCCATCGCCGTTTGTGCCTTTGGCGCGAAAAATATATTTTCCCGGATTCAAGTTGGTGTAGCTGACGCTGCGTCGCGTGCCGCCATATATCCACGCCTGGTCGAATCCCTCCAATTGGTAGGCATATTGATTTTTGGCCGGATTGGCATAATCCAGCGCCGCAAACTCGATTGAGAAAAAGTTCTCGTGGTGCGACAACTCGATTGCCTCCGGCTCGCGGGCAACGGTTTCGTCGAATTTTTTGAACGCGCTGATGACGACAGGTGGCACATAAAAATTGTCTTTGAGGCTGTCGGGAAAAAAACAATTCAAGCCGTTGATGCCGCCAAAAAACATTTCCCCGGTTGCGGCTTGGTAATAAGCCCCGCCGCTGAACTCCTTGCTCTGCAGACCATCACGCTCGTCGTAGTTCTTGCAAGTCTTGGTGCGTGGATTGAATCTCGAAAGGCCATGATTCGAGCTGAGCCAAAGATTGCCGCGCTCATCCTCCAAGATACCATAAATCACGTTGCTGGGAAGGCCGTTTTGCGTAGTGAAATGCGTGAATTTTCCGCTTTCGCGGTCAAAGCGATTGAGGCCGCCACCGGACGTTCCAATCCACAATGTGCTGTCTTTATCTTCGCAAATAGATAGCACGCGGTTATCGCTCAAACTGCTCGAGTCCGCCGGATCGTGTTTATAGCTGACCAATTCGGCCTCGCCGCCGCGCAGTCCGGAGTTTTTATCCAAGACGAGCCGATTCAATCCACCGCCGAACGTGCCAATCCAAAGCGTGGCCGAATGATCTTGATAAACGGTGTAAACGTGATCGTCACTCAAGCTGCGCGGATCAGCCGGATCGTGCCGGTAATGGATAAATCGTCCGGTGCGCTCATCGAATTTGTTGAGTCCGCCGCCAAACGTTCCAATCCACAACACGCCCGGCTTGTCCCGCTGAATCGAGCGAATCTGATTGTCGCTTAAACTATGCGGATTATTGGGGTCATGCCGGTAATGAATAAATTTCACCTTGCGCTTTTCAGGCTCGTCGCCGGCTTGCGGAAGGAGCTTGCAGATACCCTCGCTGTAGGTGCCAAGCCAGAGCGCGCCTGAAGCATCTTCACAAATAGCGCGAATATGATTTTGGCACAAGCTATGAGGATTGGACGGATCGTGCCGAAAATAAATCAAGCCACCGGCAACGCCCGTCGGGGTTTTGCGGTCGAGGCGGTTGAGTCCGCCGCGGTAGGTTCCGATCCAGACGATGCTCCCATCACCACGGGCTGGCGAATAGATCGACCATACGACGTCGTCGCTCAAGCTATTGGGATTCGTGGGATCGCTTTTGTAATGCACAAACTTCTCTTTTCTCCGGTCAAGCTTGTTGATGCCGATGCCGAGCTGCGAGCCGATCCACAGAATGCCGGTGCGGTCGGCGCCGATCGCCAAAACATCATTGTCGCCCAGGCTGTGCGGATTGAAGCGGTCGTGTTTAAAATGCGTAAACCGTCCGGCAGCGCGATCGAACTTGTTGAGGCCGCCGCCGAACGTCCCCACCCACAGCGTGCGGTATTCATCTTCGATAATTGCCGAAACGTCATCGTCACTCAAGCTGTGCGGATTTGACGGATCGTGACGGTAATGCACGAACTGAGCGCGCGACCGCGTGGCGCTTTCGTTGCGTCCCGAGTTTGTCGCAGCGACGAGCTTGTTGAGGCCGCCGCCGAGCGTGCCGATCCATAATACGCCGGCCCGGTCTTCGTAGATGGCGAGAACGCGATTATTGCTCAAGCTCTTCGCGTCCGCCGGATCGTGTTTATAATGGATGAATTTGCCGGTGGCTTCATCGAACCGATTCAATCCGCCTCCCAACGTGCCGATCCACAACGCACCAGCCCGGTCGCGATGAATGGCGCGAATGTGATTGTCACTCAAACTGTGCGGATTGGCGGGGTCGTGTTGATAATGGGTAGTTTGAAATATCGTTTTATCTATTTTTAAGTTGTTATTATTTTTTTGTGTCTGTAAGTCGTCGCCGGAACTGCTCGAAGCGATAGTAGAATCGAGAACGAGCCTGTAAAGTCCGCAATTCAGCGTGCCAATCCACAAGGTATTGCTGGCGCCGCGAGGATCGGCAAAAATCGTGGTGATCGTTTGATCGATAAAAAAAGAAAATATAAAAGGCAGCGCCACCGGCGTTTTCGCCTTCAGGCTCGTGGGTGTGAAAAGGTCACACAAATTGTAGCGCGTGAATCTTTCGCTTTTTCGGTCAAAATGGTTCAAGCCCCCCTTCGAGGTTCCAATCCACAACGAGTTCCGCGCCGCGGAATCTTCGCAGATGGCCGTTACCCAGTCATCCGAAAGCGAGTGAGGCTTGCGGAGGTTGTTGCGATAAACCGTAAAACTGTAGCCGTCGTACTTGTTCAATCCATCCGCCGTGCCAAACCACAGATAACCTTTGCTATCTTGTAAAATACAAAGAACGGTGGTTTGCGAAAGGCCGTGCTCGAGCGAGAGATGGTCGAATTGCGCGTGCAACGACAGTGCGAGACTCCATATCAGTGCGGCGGCGAAAATCGTAATTTTGCGGCAAAGCATAAGCGAGAAAAATACCGGAAGCCGGAAATACGCTTGGCAATGAGCAACAACTGCCCAATGTCAGCGCTTGTTCGGTTTTTAAATAGACAATTCGCTTGACGAAGCAGCTTTATCGTTCTGTATTGGAGAAGTTGTCCCGCAAAGGCATAAAAGCGGCGGCTGGATAGCTGGTAAGACCTCGGTCAGGAGTGGAGACGATGTCATTCAGGAGGAATCCTTTTTAATCTTAGCGCTGTGCTTGCTAATAAAAAAGATGCTTCCAATGAATAGTTGTCTACCAATCTGAGGGATACGGTTATAGAAAGAAAGTCTTGCCTTTTTTAAAACAACGTCTTATATTAAAACGGTCTGTAAAGGGCTATCCTTAGGTCCTTTTACGCCGGCTCGGTGAGAGTAGCCGCTCTCATCGAGCATTTTTTTTGCGGCGACTTTGGTTGCATAAAAGAACTGCTCGCAATAAAGGACGATAGAAATCGCCAAATGTTGCCGTTTTTATTTCAAGGGCAATCTTCTGCTTGCTTTTTTCGGCGAAAAGTTTATTTTTTATATTTGCTTGCATTCAATTCTTTTGTCAATGCAGATTCGACGCATACAAAATGTTAACCGATGTTCAACAGCTTCTTCACGCCGATGAAAGTGAAACGCTGGAGTTTAAGCAATCGGCCGGAGAAATACGCGAAATCATTGAAACCGCCGGCGCTTTCGCCAACGGCCAAGGCGGCACGATTGTAATTGGCGTCACCAGCACCGGCAAGGTATTGGGCGTCGACATTGGCAAGGACACTCTGGAGTCGCTGGCCAACAGTATCCAGCAGCAAACCGATCCGAAGGTTTTTCCCTCGATGCGGGTTGCCGAAGTTGAAGGCAAAAAAATTGTTATCTTGCGCATCGAGGAAAGCCCGATCAAACCGGTGCTGGTACAAGGGCGAGGCTACAAACGTGTTGGCAAAAGCTATCACGTGCTTTCCAGCAGCGAGTTGACGCGGCTCTTTTTCTCCAGTGGCGAAATTTCGTGGGATGCCGGCCCAAGCCTTAACGCCACGCTTGATGACATCGATGCCGGAGCGCTGCGCCAGTTCCTAAGACGGGCGAGACGGGAGCGCAACATGGCGATTGAGGTAGAAACTCCACTCCCCGAGGTTTTGGGAAAATTAGAGCTGTTGTATGAAGGGCGGCCCAGCCGAGCCGCGGTGTTATTGTTTGGCAAGCGGCCGCAGAAATTTTTGTTGTCGTCAGAACTGCGCTGCGCTCGTTTCAAGGGAACAGAGCCGCTACATTTTATCGATATGAAGGTAATCGAGGGGAATATCATCGAGCAAGTGCCTGCCACGATGGAATTCATCCAACGTCATATCAGCATGGCGGCAGAAATTGTTCCGACACAAATCGAACGTCAAGAGCGCTGGGAATATCCGCTCGAGGCGTTGCGCGAGGCGATTATTAATGCCACTTGCCACCGCGACTATCGTGATAGCGGCAATGTTCAAGTACGCATTTTCGATGACCGTGTCGAGATGTGGAGTCCAGGGCTACTGCCCGAAGGTATCACCATCAAGGATCTCTACCGTACCCATAACTCGCGACCACGCAATCATCGTATTGCGAGAGCTTTCTTCCTCATTCGTTACATCGAGCATTGGGGCACGGGGACATTGCGTATGATAAATCTGTGCCGAGATGCCGGCCTACCCGACCCAGAGTTTGCAGAGATGAGTGGGGCGTTTGTCGTCATTTTTCGCAAGGCAAAGTCTATAAAAAAATATCTTGAGGATGTGGAATTAAGCGAGCGGCAGAAGCAGGCTATAGGTTATGCCCAGCAGAACCGCCGAATCACCACACAAGAATATGCCCGACTTGTAGGAGTGTCACCAAGAACGGCAAGTCGTGATTTGTCGGGTCTGCTTGAGAAAGGCATTCTTCGTCAGATTGGAAAAGGTAAGGCCGGTTACTTTGAACTGGCATAAAAAGAATTGGCGAGAATTTGGCGAGATTGGCGAGAATTTGGCGAGAATTTGGCGAGATTTATTTCGGTTTATGGCGCAATTAGTTATAAGTGAACAAATTTACATCCAATAAGATGACCAAAGACTATCTGTTTTACTTGGTTTTAGTGGCATAAAAATTTAGCGAGAATTAATGGCCGGATTTTGGCCGCTATTTGGCCGTCATTTGACCGGAACGTGGCCGCAATTTTTGTCGCGATAATGGCACAATTGGCGCAATTAATGGCGCAAATGTGGCGCAATTGATGTTAGACGAGCCACGAAATTGTTTCAACTCATAAAGAGGAACCAATGAGCTTATCCTTTGCAATCAAATATCCCCTTCGCTGTCCCAAACCATTTCAGCGCTTGCCCGAGCTGGCTTATAATTTATGGTGGAGCTGGCATCCGGAAGCGCAAGAGTTGTTCGAGCGGATCGATGCCGAGCACTGGCGCAAACATCGCAATCCGGTCAAATTGCTGCGCGAGCGCGGCGCGGCTATGAAACGGCTGGTGAACGAGACGGCGTTCGTTGCAGCTTATGAAACCGTCGTGCAGAACTTTGATGAATACATGAACGCACCGGATGTTTGGTTTGCGCAGACGTATTCACTTTACCGGAAATCGCCGGTGGCGTATTTTTGCGCGGAATTTGGTTTTCACGAATGTTTGCCCACTTACTGCGGCGGCCTCGGCATTTTAGCGGGAGACCACACCAAATCGGCCAGCGATTTGGATGTGCCTTTTGTTGGGGTTGGCTTGCTTTATAAAAACGGCTATTTCACGCAACGTATCGATGCTGAAGGCAACCAGGTGGCCGAGTATCCTGCATTCAATTTCGAAAACTTGCCGGTGCTGCCGCTGCGCCAACGCGGTGGCCAGCCGCTGCAAATTTCGGTGGAATTGCGCGGACGGCGCGTTTGGGCGCAATGCTGGGTGGTGCAAGTAGGTAGAGCCAATGTGATTTTGCTCGATACCAACGTCACGCGCAACCAGCCTCGCGATCGGCGCATCACCGCGCAACTTTACGGCGGCGACCGCGAGGTGCGCATGGCGCAGGAGATTATTTTGGGAATCGGCGGTGTGCGCGCTTTTCGCGCGCTCGGCATCGCTCCGGCAGCCTGGCATTTGAATGAAGGCCATGCCGCGTTTGTGTGCTTCGAGCGCATGCGCGAGCTGAGGCAAAATGAAAAACTCGATTTCGATCATGCCGTTGAAGCCGTCACCGCCAACACGGTGTTTACGACGCACACGCCGGTGGCAGCCGGCAACGAGGCTTTCAGCTTGCCGCTCATGGACAAATATTTCCGCGGTTTCTGCGAGCAGAGCGGCATCGAGTTGTCGCGGCTGTTGAATTTGGGACTGCAAACCGGCGGCCGCGGTTACAAATTTTTCAGCATGACGGTGCTGGCTTTGCGGCTCTCCAGCGCCGGCAACGGCGTGAGCAAATTGCACGGGCAAGTTTCCCGCGCGTTGTGGAAAAATCTCTGGCCGGATGTGCCGGAAGCGGAGCTGCCGATCACTTCGATCACCAACGGCGTTCACACCGATACGTGGATGGCGCCGGAAATGGCGGCGCTGCTCGAGCGCCACCTCGGCAAAAATTGGCGGCGCCATCTCGACGACCCGGAATTTTGGCAGCGCGTCAACGCCATTCCCGATCTCGAGCTTTGGGAAATTCGCCAATATCTCAAAGTACGCTTGATCAATTTCGTGCGCGCGCGTTTGATGGAACAACTACGACGTCAGGGCGCCCCGCGGCGAGAGATCGATGCTGCTGCCAATGTTTTGAATCCCAACGCGTTGACTATCGGCTTTGCGCGGCGGTTCGCTTCGTACAAGCGCGCCGATTTGATTTTTAACGACATCAAGCGCTTGGAGAAATTGGCCAACGACGCCAAGCGGCCGATACAAATCATTTTTGCCGGCAAGGCGCACCCGCACGACCGCGACGGCCAGGCGATTTTGCGCCGGGTTTATCAGATGACACAGCGCCGGCGCTTGCAGGGCAAGGTGATTTTGCTGGAAGATTATGACATGAACGTGGGACGGCATCTGGTGCAGGGCGTTGATTTATGGCTCAACAATCCGCGCCGCCCGCTGGAGGCGAGCGGCACCAGCGGCCAGAAAGTGCCGTTGAATGGCGGCGTCAATTGCAGCATTCTCGACGGCTGGTGGGCCGAAGGTTACGATGGCCGGAACGGTTGGGCAATTGGCAAAGCGGTTGATGGACGCAGCGAAACGCAGCAGGATCGCGCCGATGCCGCCGCTCTGTACGAAGTTTTAGAGAGGGAGGTTATTCCGTGCTTTTATCGCCGCGCCGCTTCTCTTTCCAGAAAACAAAAAGAAAATCGGGAGCAAGCGCTGCCGGATGAATGGCTGCAAAAAATAAAGGCCTCGATGACAACGGCGATTCCGCCATTCAACACTGAGACGATGGTCAAAAATTACGTCAAAAAACTTTACGTGCCGGCATTGCGGCGCGGCGAGTTTCTTAACGGTGCGCGCTTTGCCAACGCCGCGGAGGTGGCAAAAATCAAAGAGCATCTGCGGGAAAACTGGCCGCTCGTGCATTTCACGCACGCGAAAATGGCGACGTCAGCGGCGGCGAGAAGGAACGGCCGCAATGGCCATACGGCGGCACCGAATGTCGAAATTTCGGCAGGAGTTTATCTTGGCGACCTGCACCCGGAGCTCGTGCAGGTCGAAGTTTATGCGATTGAGTTGCCGCAGAATGGCACGCCGGAAGTGGCTCACGCTATTCCGCTGCAGGCCGTACAACGCAATGGCGACGGTGTTTGCGATTATCATCTCAAGCTGGCAGAAGAGCCGGAAAACGCGAAACAGTGGCGCATTCGCGTTTTGCCGAAACACCCGGCATTAGGGCACAAACACGAGTTGGGGTTGATTCATTGGCAGAATCTGGGCTAGTAGATTAATTCCGAATCAACAAGAAAAAAGGCAACTCCTGATGAGTTGCCTTTAAAAATTTTTAAATAAAGAAGCTTGAAAACGATGATCTCGGCTCAGCGAAACATGGCTTTAATGCTTCCCCAGGTTTGGCGCGCGCTGGAAATCGTCGGTGCAACCGAGATGACTTGCGAATACGTGGTGGCCTGGCCGTCTTTATCGACAATCTTCAAGCGGTAATAATATATCCGGCCGGTTGTTTTGAAAACGGAATTGTCTTCGTAAACGTACTCCTTCTTTTCATTCAGGCCGCCTTTCGCATCGACGCTGCCGATCTTCTCAAATTGCTGTTCCGTCAGACCGCGTTCGATATCGAAGCCCTTGAGGTTGTTTTCGCCTTCGGAGGACCACTTCAAAGTAACCTTATTAAGCCCGGGTTCACCCTTGAATCCGGTTATCACCGCGCCGGCGAACACCAGCGCTAGGCTGCCGATCAACCCTAGAAGCGTAAAAATGCCCGCCCTCACGCTCGCCGTGTTGAGAATTTCCCTTTTCATCATGGCTGCATCTCTTCGTACTTGCCGCATATCGACTAAAAAAATAACTCAACTGCCCCGGCGCTCATCGCGCCCAAAGGCTTGTTATTGTCCCTCATGGCTGCTCCGGACGCTAAAGCCCTGGAACAGTCACTCAGGATAAAAGTTAACGTTTTCTCGATCAATGTCAAGTTAATTTTTGGCCGCGTACTTGGCATTTTATAAATACTACGCTGCAGCCGTGCGGAAGGATTCAACCCCTCATGCGAATGGCATGAAATAGTTCGGAGGACAAAACTTTAAGGAAGGCATCCAAAGAGGCGCGAAGAAAAAACATGGCACGCCACAAAATAGAGCCGCGAAAGAAGCAAAAGTCCTCTTTAGTAGAAGTTCTGCTTCGCCTCGTCAAACCAAGCGAGTCGGGCCAGCCCTGGCCCCTGTCTGTCCTATAAAAAAACGCTCGGATACCGGCGCCAGTCGATCAAAAAATATACTGCCGAATATCGAAATTCGGATCGTTCTCGATCAGCTTGCGAATGGCATCATAAGGCCGGTCGAGAATTTTGAAGCCGTTCAATTCGTAGCCGGAGAACATCAGCTCGCTCCGAATGTAAAGAAAGGCTTCGTACCACGCGACCAACGCGCGGGTTGAAAGCTGGCGCAATTCTGCCGCCAGCTCGTCGTGACGGAGATCGACGAGGCCCTGCCGCCATGCCGCCCGGTAATCGATCTGGCACAAAATGTCTTTGATCACGTCGTGCTTGAAGGCATCGTCGTCGTTTTTTCGCAGGCCAAGATCGCGATTGAAGATCGGCGCCGTGCAGGCAGGTGATGGCGAGATTGCCGGCGCTTCGTGCGCCGTGTTGAAAGAACGGTTCGACAACATACGGCCCTCCTTAGTCGAAGAAGTCGCTCCGCTAGATCAGCTCATCCCTACGGGCGTAGCTTTTGAAGTTGATCGTGCGAAGAAAAATTTACCATACCTGGTTAATTAAAGATCCGATTACGTTTGGCATCCTTGCCGAGGCCAATCGGAACACCTCTTAAAAAGTCTAAAACTCCATTCGATAAGACCGCCAAAATCATGCCGTGATCGGACAAATCGTGTTGCCTCTCGAAAAAATCCTACGCACAAATTCGCCTTCTTTGTAAAAAATTTTGCAGCAAAATGCCGCTCATTTCAAGCAGTTTGTGCCAAAGCGCTCAAGCCGTGAGACAAAAAATCGTTACGAAGCACTCAATCTTTGGAAATCCATGCATTAAACCCATGTTGCCGGCGTGTTACATTTGTCACGGTTTCTCGATGGCCGTGCGCAGCGTAATCTGATATTGCTTGAGCATGCGATAAATCGTCATGCGATGAACGCCGGCTTTGCGCGCCACGCGGCTGATGTTGCCGTTGTAACGGTTGAGCAGCTCGATCAAATATTTTTTCTCGAACATCTCCATCCAGCGTTGCCGCGCCTCGCGCAAGGTCAAGTCGATCGAGAGCGAAAAGCCGTCGTTGGCAACCGGCTCTTGCTCGTCACGCACGTGGTCAGGCAAATCTTCCATGCTAATGAGGCTGCTGTTGGCGAGCGACACCATGCGCTCGACCACGTTTTGCAGCTCGCGCACGTTGCCCGGCCAGGGATAATGCAGCAAGCGTTTCATGGCCTCGTCGCTGAATCGCATCATCGAGCGCTCGTTCTCGCGGCAAAATTTGTTCAGGAAATGCTGCGTCAGCAACGGAATATCGTCGCGGCGATCGCGCAATGGCGGCAATTGTATCGGAATCACATTCAACCGGTAATACAAATCGTGCCGCAAATGCTTGTCTTTGACAGCCTCGAGCGGCTCGCGGTTGGTGGCGGAGATGACGCGAATATTGACGTTGATGAGATCCTTGCCGCCGAGGTGGCGAAATTGGCGCTCCTGCAAAACGCGCAAGAGCTTGGCCTGCAAATCGAGATTAAGCTCGCAAATTTCGTCGAGGAAAAAAGTTCCTTCGTTGGCCAGCTCCAGCAAGCCGCGCTTGGCAGAAACCGCGCCGGTAAATGCGCCCCTCTCGTAGCCAAACAGCTCGCTTTCCAAAAGGTTCCCCGGCAGGGCGACACAATCGACCGGAACGAATGGGCCTTTGGCGCGCTGGCTGTGTGCGTGGACGCTGCGGGCGATCAACTCCTTGCCGGTGCCGCTCTCGCCGTAGATCATGATATTGGCGTCGGTGCGCGCCACTTTTATGACCTTCTCGAAAATCTCTTTCATCTGCCGGTTGGTGCCGACGATGTTGTCGAACGTATAAGTGTCGCGCAGCAGCGAGCGCAGCAGCAAATTCTCTTCGTTGGCCTCCTGCAGCCGATGCCGCTCTTGCTCGAGCCGGCGCTCCTCCGCCTCGCTGGTGACATGGATGTTCTCGATGACTTTGATCAACTCCTGCCCGCCAAACGGCTTGACGAGATACATCTTCAAGCCCATCTCGATAAGATCGTGTTTGCGCTTGTGATCGGCGTAAGCAGTGAGCATGACGACCGGCACGTGACGCACGTGGCGATACTCTTCGCTCGTCGAGAACTCTTTGAATATCGCATAGCCATCTTTGTCCGGCATCATGAAATCGAGCAAAACGAGGTCGGCCGCCCCTTGCCGGATGAGTTCCAAGCCTTGTGTTCCGCTCGACGTGGCGAGAAATTCGTAGCCGGCTTTTTCGAGATAATGCCGGCAAACCTCGTGCATGTTGAGGTCGTCGTCAATCAGCAGCACGCGCCGCTTTGGGCTGGCTGCGACGGTCGCATTGGCCTCGCCGGCGAGGCTCGCCCCAACGTTTTTTTCGTTGAGCTTTGCCAGCCTGCCGTTGGGTTGGCTTTCTGTAGCCGGGTCATACAAAGCGACCTCGGAAAGGCCGGACTGACCTGTTGGGTGTTGGCTCTGTGGGAAGTCCTCGATGAGATGCGTCATTCTTTCCACCTCGGAGATGTTGAATGCGTCCGAAGACGGCGTCCACAAGATGAAAGTTCAATTACGGTGGAAACCATACAGATGTCGCAAAGACAAATATAATGCCACTGCTCTGCGACAAACTGCGCGCGCGTTAAGCTTATTTGTTTCAGTGATCTAACTTAATCCGGTGCGTTTGCCGAATTTTATTTTTTTGCAAAATTTTGTTTCAACATGGAACATCTGTTCGCGCGCATGACAAAGCAAGGGACAGCTCACAAAGTGCAAATTCTTGTGAACTTAAAAGTTGCTGCATGGCTGTGACAAGCGTAACGATTTCGTTGCACTTTTAGGCCAAAACAGAAAGTAAGCGGAGCAAGCCGATTGAGCGGATAGCTATTATGGAGGTGGGAGGAATACCAAAAGCTAGAAACTCTCTTGCAAACGCCAAAGCGTATTACCGAAGTTTAGGAAAGTTTTGTTCTATTTTGAATCAATGCCATAACGATTTGAGAATAATTGTAGCGCAAAGATGTTACAGGCGTTAATCAAAACTTCAAAAGTTGCCGAACTTTATTGACAACCAAAGTTCTTTTTGAAAAAATAAAACAACCTGCCGAAGTTGCCAACCCCGGATAGATCGGTTGCAGTCCCAGCCCATGCTCTCCGCTTGCTCCTGCCAACATCCACAACGCTGATATCGCGGCGCTCAGTAACATGGAGAAGAGCGCCCAACGCGGCGGCATTTTCCATTTCTCGGAAAAACTCGCGGCCAGCGGCACGAGCAGCGCCGGTGTGGTCAACGAGCCGAGCTGATACCAAATATCGACAACCGATTGCGACCACAGCGCCAGGCCCACGGCGAAAATGAAAGTGATAATCAAACCAAAACGTGAGAACCGCGTCACCAGCCGATCTTCATTGCGCCGCCAAATTTTGCCGAGCAAATCTTTGCCGATGGTGATGCCGGAAAGAAACGCATAGCCATCGATGGTGGACATGATTGTCGCGAACAGCGCCAAAAAAAACAAGCCGCGGGCCAGCGGCGGCAACAACGTCATTGCAAGCTGCGGATAGGATTCAACCGGATTGGCGAGATTGGGAAGAATCGCTGCAGCATACAGTCCGGTGGCTGTCGTCATAAAATCGAAGAATATCCAAAAGACGACGGAAATCAAAATGCCGTTGCGCGCCACCCTTTCGCTTTTTGCCGCGTAGCAGCGCTGGTAAAAATTCGGATCGACCAGCGTGCTCATGGCGATGAAGTACCACACGAAAATATATTGCGGGAAATTCCCGCCGTTCCAGGTGAGATGGAGCGGCGGAAGATTGCTCTTGAGAAATTCCCACCCACCGAATTGCCGCACGGCAAAGACGAGAATGATGATAAAGCCGGCGTACATGAGAGAAAATTGCAAAAACTCGGTGCGCACAATCGACGCCAGTCCGCCGCGAAACGCGTAAATCATCGAGAGCAGGGCGCCGAGGGTGACGCCGAGCCACAACGGCCAGCCCAACAACATGCGGCAGAGCACGCCGATCATCAATACGTAAGGCGCGGGCGTCGCCAGGACAAAAATGAAAAAGGCTCCGGCCAAGCTGACGTTGCGGCCATAAGCCTTCTCTAACTGATCCGGAATCGTGTAAAATCGCGTTCGCCAGGCGCGACCGGCAATGAACAACGCGAAGATGACGGCGTAAAGATAATATGGCACGCCGAAGACGAGCCAGTTCGACAAACCGTATTGGTAGCTAAATTCGCCGACGCCGAGAATGCCGCCGTACCACGTCGAGACCAGCGTCACCACGAACGCCGGCAGGGAAATGCGCCGGCCCGCGACGAGATATTCTTCGGCAGATTCGTGGCCGCGGCGCGAACGAATAAATCCAAGAACAAAAAGCCCCACCACATAAAATGCCAATAAAACGTATTCAATCGAGCTCAGGGTCATTGTTAAATGGCTAACAGTCAGATCGAAAAACGGTTCTCAACAACTTTAGCAATGACATAAAATATAAAAAATTATGCTGCAAACAAAATGATAAATGCAGTGCGCAAAAAAGATATTCATCAAAATTACTTCTGCAATAGCCGTTTTAAAATCTCTCGCGCTTCCGGTTCCGAGCGATTGGCCAGCGCGCGCACGGCCGCTTTGCGAACGCGACGGTCGGTATCTTTGGTCAGCACCTCGTCCAAAATAGTCAGAGATTCCGCGCTTTCCGCATCCGCCAGTATGGCAACCGCGGAGGCGCGCATCGCCCAGTTCTCGTGTTCACGTGCCAAGCGCTTGATCTCCGGTAGCGCCGTTTTCTCGTCGCGATCCAGCAATGCCGCCAACGCTTGCAAATTCACCTGCTCGTCGTCGGTCAAATGCTCGGCATAAGCTCTGTGCTCGAATCCCCACCGCAAATCTCCGTTGACGAACGGCAATGGTCCACTTGGAAACGGCGGCATCGGCGGCATGGGAGGCAATGGCGGTATCGGCGGGAGCGGTGCAAATGCCGGAAGTGGAGGCATCGGCGGGATATCCGGCAACGGCGCGAGGCGTCCAAGCCCTCTCGACGTCTCTTGCATGGCCGCGTTTATTTCCGGCCAGTTGATTTGTTCGATAGCGAGCCGGGCTTGCTCCATCGCGGGTCCGGCTTGCGCCATGGCTTGCTCGATAGCGGGACCGACGTGCGCCATGGCTTCGGCTTGCAATTCATATATGTGAGGCGCTATTTCCGCTTGGATATGAGCCGCCTCGACTTGCATTTTCCCTTGCTCAACAAACAGCCGCGCCTGCTCGAAAGCCAGCTCCGCCTGCATTCGCGCCAAATCACGGCGCAAATCAACCGAGAGTTGTGGTTTCGGTTTCGTGACCGAACTATCGCGCGCGGTTGAATCCTGGCTTACCGTAAAATCCGGATGCAACAAAACGAACAGCAGCAGAGCGGAAAAGAGAAACGAACGCTTCATATTTGACCTCGCCTCGTGCAATGTTAGAATCATTGGAGGGTTTTAGATTTCTAAAAACCTTCAACGGCTGACGGCGGCTAACGGATAAAAAATTTTGCTTTAATCCGTTGGCCGCCTTTATCCGTTGGTGATAAAAAAATTTAATTTTTTTGGATCTGATGGCCTAATTCATTCGCCTCTCCAGTCGAGCCGACTGGGTTACTTTACTTTTCGCCGCGCAAAATTTTCAGCAATGCTTCCCTGGCTTTCGGCGAATCGATTTGCGACAGCGCCGAGACCGCAGCTTTGCGCATTTGCAGATCGGGGTCCTTTTGCGCGATTTCCAACAACACCGGCACGGCTGCGTCGTCGTCCAAATTGCCGAGCGAATACAGTGCGGTCTTTTTCAATTCCATCGATCCCCCGCCGCGAACGACGGCCATTAAGGCCTCGCGCGCCGCGGCTTTTGAGGTGTTGGCAATGGCATAAATCGCCGTCTTCTTCAATTCCTCGTTGGGATTCGTTTTAATCACATTGGCCAAAGCGTTGACGGCTTCTTCGTCATCGACATTGCCCATCGCGTGAATCAACGCTTTCGCGACTTCCACATCCTGCTCTTGCGCGGCCATTTTGCCGAGGAACGCCACGCCCTCGCGCTCGCCGGTGTTGCCGATGGCGTAGGCCGTCGCCTTGCGCACGCGGGTGTCGGTGCTCTTGGCGAAAATGTTCTGCAGAGATTTTAACGCAAATTCATCCGAAAGGTTGCCGATAGCGTAGACGGCGGCGGTTTGCAATTCGGCATCGCCTGGATCGAGCGCGGTCTTTTCGAGCGCCGCCGCGGCTTCCGGCTCGCCGGTATTTCCCAACGCGTACAACGCGGCTTTGCGCACTTCGCGCACGGTGCTGCCCGTCAAAATTTCACCGAGTGCGCGCACTGCGGCCGTTGAACCGTAATTGCCGATTGCATAAGTCGCCGCCTTTCCCAATTCCTGGTCGGTGGAGGTTTTTGCGGTGCGCAGCAAAAATTCCAGGCCCGTGCCCTCATCGGTGTTGCCGAGGCTGTACAACGCGGCTTTGCGGACTTCCTGATCCGCGCCGGATTCGACGACTTTCATCAGCGCTTTGATGCTGGCGGGTTCGCTTTGATTGCCGAGCGCGTGTACGGCGTTTTTCTGCACCGCCGGATCGGGATCGGTCAGCGCCAATTTCTCCAGCGCCGCCACCGCTTCGGGGCCTTCGATGTTGCCGAGCACAAAAACGATCTTGCGCCGCAGATTGGAGCTTTTTTCGGTTTGCAGCAAATCGAGCAGCAGTTTCGTCGTTGCCGGGTCATCGTCATCATACTGGCTCAAAGCGTAGATGGCTTGCAACTTGATGTCTTCGTCCTCGTTGCTGCGCAGCGCCTCCAACTCGGCCTTGTATTTCGGCTTGCCCGCTTTTGCCAACTGATCGGCCAGCCGCACCATGTTGCCGCGAGCCTCATCCACATATTGGCTCTTGGAAAATTTCTCGATGAATTTCTGATAAGCCTGATAAACTTCTTCGGGATTGTCGCCGCGTTTCTCACGGCTGTAGCACAGCCAAAAATTGGCGTCGTCGGCATATTGGCTGTTGGGGTATTTTTTCCCAAACGCTTCCAACTGTGCAATCGCCTCGGCCCAGCGTTGATCGAGAACGAGATTGTTGGCCGTTTTGTATTCTTGATAAGCGGCATCCTGCTGATCATCTTCGAGCAAGAACGCCGCGCTTGGCTCGATAAAACGCGCTGCACCGTCAAATATTTTAGCTTCCGCCATTCCAAATATTCCGAGCGAAAGCGTCAACAAAATAAATTTTCGCATATTGGCCTCTGTATAAATTGCGTTCGTAGTTATGCCTTCAGGCTACGCCCGTCGGGCATCAGGGTTTGAGAATAAGACAATTTTCAAGCAATGGCAGATTTTTGTTGATTGCGTACATTTTGCGCCTGAAGGCGCTACTACAAACATTTTGCTATAACGATTTTCTGCCTGGCTTAACCGGTGAAGCACTTCGCTGTTCCTGCTGCGCCATTTCGGCAATGTTGATTTTGAGCAAAAGTCCGTCGCGGGCAATGCCGTCGCGCACCAACTCCACTGCCGACAAATCGTGCTCGGCTTCGAGATTGGCAATTTGCAAAAGGATCAGCTCGAGCTGGCTCATGAGCTGCAAAAGCTGGCCATTTGCCGCCGGCGAGATTTCGCGGCGCAAAGTGCGGGCTTCCGTCACCAAGTTGCGGGAAATTTGCCGCTGCTGCGAAAAATCGGCTTGCGCCGGATCTGAGAAATCCTCGTTGACCACGCCGATCAAAAGAATTTTTGACCGCTCCAGCCATTGTTCGGCGCGAGCTTGCACCGGTTGCACCTGCGGTGGCGGGGATGACGTGATCTGCGGCGTTTCCGGCTGTGGCCACCAATAATGGCCAACCAGCACGCCGGCAAAGAGCAAGGCCAAAATCCCCGCGGTGCGAGCCACGGGAATGAAGAGCGGCTGCTCGTGCCATTTGGCGCGCAGCCACTTCCAAAGACGCAATGGCGCAAACGCCGGCTCCGGCGCGGCCCGTTCATCCTTTTCCATGCGCGCCACGAGGCGATGCCAATAACCCTCCCAAAAATGTTCGGGCATCTCCGGTTGGCGTGGCGCTCCTACTGCGCTCAGCACTTCCTGCATTTCCGTCAAGGCCGCACGGCACTTGGCGCAATCGGCAAGATGGGCCTGAAGCTTTTGCTCATCCGCCGCGCTGAGATCGCCAAAAACTTTGGCGGCGATCGATGGTTCGTACTTTTTACAAGGAATGGTTTTCATCATTCGTTCAGTGTTCATTTTTATGTGACACCAGACGAGCCGTCTGGCTGCGCCCGTTGGGGCTACGAGGCCTACGAAACTAAATCCGCCTTATAAAATGCCAGCGCTTCCTGCAATTTCCTGAGTGCGCGAAACAACTGGCTTTTTACCGTGCCCTCGGAAATCTTCAACGCTTTGCCGATTTCGGCCAGTGCCATGTCTTCGTCGTGGCGCAAAATAAAAACCGTTCGCTGTTGCGGTGAGAGCATATCGAGCGCGCGGCGCAGGTGAGTGCGCATCATTTCCGCTTCGGTCATTATTTCCGGATTGGTGGCGGGATCATAAGACGGAATGGGCTGATGCGTTTCGTCGCCCTCGAAGCTTTCGCGCAGTTCCATCTCCGAAAGCGCTTTTTTGCGCCGCCGATTCAGGCAGAGATTGACGACGATTCGATGCATCCAGGAGCTGAGCTGCGCCTCGCCGCGAAAGTCACCGATACTGCGGTAGACTTTGATAAACGCTTCCTGTGAAACGTCTTCCGCATCCTGCGCGTTGCCCAAAAGGTCGTAGGCGAGGTTGAACACCCGCTGCTTGTGACTTTCCACCAACTCGCGAAACGCTGACGTTTCGGCCGCCTGCAGTCGCCGAATCAGCTCTCTCTCATCGTTTGCCATGCATGACCTTGATTGCATTTCGACGCCGACCGGTCGCCGGATTCCTCAATTTCCGAATAGCGCTTTATTGCAGCGACCGGTCGGCATTTCGGAGCAAATTGAGACTCACCTACGACCTTGACTTTTCCTAACAGTAAGACGTGAAGAGCGCGCCGGAGGTTTACAAGCTTTTCTTTGAATTTTAAAAGATCGCTGCCGGAGCGGTTTCTGTTGACTACGCGCAAAAAACTGCTTATATTGGAAAGAAGCCTTTAAATTATAAACATGTCTTTCACCAATTTCCAGGGAGGAAATCATGCAATTCCTTTTATTCCTCGCCATCGCGCTCATTGCTTTTGGCACTTATTTCGCTTCCCGTAAACGCCCTTTGGCAACCGGAGGCCTGTCGGGAGTGGCGCCGATTGTCGGCATCGTCGCTCTGCTGGCGGCCGTGGGATCATGCTTGACCGTGGTTCCGGCCGGACATGTCGGCGTCGTCGACTTCTTCGGCACGGTCTCGCCCAACACATTGAAGGCCGGCATCAATCTCGTCAACCCGCTGGCTAGCGTTATCAAATTTTCGGTAAAAACGCAAGAGCTTAAAGAAACCATGCAAGTGCCATCGAAGGAAGGGCTCACCGTGCAACTCGAAGTGAGTGCGCTCTATCACCTGAATCCGGAGCAAGCCGCCGAAGTGTACAAGACCATTGGACCGAATTACGCCCAAATTATTCTCGAGCCGCAATTCCGCTCGGTGGCTCGCGGTGTGACTGCCGGCTTCGAAGCGAAGGCGCTCTACACTTCCGAGCGCGAGCTCTTGGCTAATCAAATTCAAGAGCAATTGCGCAAAATCGTCGAGCCGCGCGGCATCACGGTCGAAAGCACGCCGCTGCGCCAGGTCGGGTTGCCAGCGGGCCTGTCCGAATCCATCGAAGCAAAATTGCGTTCCGAGCAGGAAAGCCAGCGCATGGAATTCGTGCTGACCAAAGAAAAGCAGGAAGCCGATCGCAAACGGATTGAAGCGCAAGGCGTCGCCGATTTTCAAAAAATCGTTGCCCAAGGCCTCAGCGATCAGTATTTGCGCTGGAAAGGCATTGAAGCCACGGAAAAATTGGCCAATTCGTCGAATGCGAAAGTCGTCGTCGTCGGCAGCGGCAAAGACGGCTTGCCGTTGATTCTCGGCGGGCAATAGAAAAGGCAAAGAGCAAAAAGCAAAAGGCAAAAAGAAAGTGCCAATGGGTGCTTCACTTGCAACTTGCTTCTTGACTTTTCGCCTCACATCATTTAAATTAATCTTAGACCGTAGGGGTGTCCCGCAAGGCGGGACTGAGAGCATACCCTCGGAACCTGATCTGGATTATACCAGCGTAGGGAAACGGTCGATGCCATTGGGCTGATAAATTTTTTCTGCCTCGTTTTCAAGCAGCCGTTTTCCTTGCTTGGTGTCCAAGTCAGGGAACGGCTTTTTTATTTCGAATAAAGGCGAAGTCCGACTTGGGCACGACAGCTTTTCGAACTTTGCAAAATCCTGCTGCCCAAGTCGGACTTCAAAAAATTTTGTTCGGAGGTGAGGTCATGAAAAATTTAGTTATACTTTGGTTAGCCGCCATATTTTTATTCTGCACTGTTGCCGTGGCTCAACAGCTCGCGACTATTTCAGGAACAGTGCGCAATGACGAAACCGGTAATGCGCTCGTGGGTTGCAATGTCGTGCTCGCAGGCACAACGAGTGGTGCGACAACGGATGCGCGGGGAAATTTTCAACTCACCGGCGTGCCTTATGGCAAAGCGACGTTCGTGATCAGCTTTATCGGCTACGAGACAAAACGCCGCGAGATTGAGATTGCGCAACCTCACGTGCTGGTCAATTTCCGTTTGACGCCCGCAGCGATTTTGGGGCCGGCGGTGACCGTCGTCGCAACCCGCGGCCGTGAAAGAGAAACGCCGGCGGCATTTTCCACGCTGACGCAAAACGACATTCAAGCGCGATATGCCGCCCAAGATGTTCCGGTGTTGTTGAGCGAACTGCCCTCAACGAAGTTTTATTCCGAAAGCGGCAACGGCGTCGGCTACAATTATCTTTCCATTCGCGGGTTCGATCAGCGGCGCATTTCGGTGCTCATCAACGGCGTGCCGCAAAACGATCCGGAAGATCACAACGTTTATTGGGTGGACTTTCCGGATCTGTTGGCGAATGTGGAAGATATTCAAGTGCAACGCGGCGCCGGCAGCGCCTTCTACGGACCGCCGGCAATCGGCGGGTCGGTCAACATCATCACCTCGCACTTTTCGCCGGAACGCGCCATTAGCGCTTACGTTGGCGGCGGCACTTTTGACACACGTCGTTATTCCCTCGCGCTGAACAGCGGGCTGTGGCGCAACAAGTACATGCTTTTCGCCCGCTTCTCGCGGATTCAGAGCGACGGCTATCGCGACCGCTCGTGGGTCGATTTCAAAAGTTATTTTCTCGGGACCGCGCGTGTGGGCGAAAAGTCAACCACCCGTTTGCACTTTTACGGCGGTCCGATTGAAGATGGTTTGGCCTATGCCGGACTTCCTAAATTTGGCAACAAAGATTTGGCGCTGCGCCGAAAGAATTTCAGTTATTTCGAATTAACCGCTAACGGCGATTCTCTCGCATTTTTTATAAACCGGCGTGGTGACGAGATCGAGAATTTTAACCAACCGCATCTTGAGCTTATTCACGAATATCGCGCCAGCAATCGATTGCGGCTGAACAACACGCTCTTTGGCGTGCGCGGTTATGGCTTTTTTGACTACAACGGCTCGTGGGGGCCGATCTCTTATTTTCGTCTCACACCGGAATTTGGCTTTGCTGCCACCGCTACACATCCGGATACAACTTATGTTGACAGTTTGCTCATCCGCGCTTACGTCGATAACATTCAATACGGCTGGCTACCGCAAATAACCTGGCTGCACGGCCGCGGCGATTTGACCATCGGCGCTGAGCTGCGCGTGCATCGTTCCTTGCATTGGGGCCGCATTCAGAAAGGAGATAGCGGCTTGCCGCACGCGATTGCCGGCGGGTTTCGCGGCCTGGATTATGTTGGCCGCCGGCGCTATTATGAGTATCGCGGCGCCAAGAACATCATTTCACCCTACATTCACGCCACGTATCTGCTGCGGCCGAATTTGAACGTGATGTTCGATCTGCAATGGGCGCATTTGCAGTACCGGCTTTACAACGAAAAATTTATCGGCACGGAATTTACGCGGCCTTACAATTTTCTAAATCCCAGGATCGGCGTCAATTACAATGTCAACGAGCAGCTCAATGTGTTTGCAAATTTTTCGCGCACCAGCCGCGAGCCGCGTTTGAAAAATTTTTATGACGCCGCCGAGGCGAGCACTCCACCAACGCCGCCAGACACTTTGAAGCCGGTTAGACCGCAATTCGAGCCCAGTGCTGACGGCACATACGATTTCGACAGGCCATTGGTGAAACCTGAGAACTTGAATGACTACGAACTTGGCTTTGGGTATCGCAACGGTCGTTGGCGCGCCGACTTGAATTTTTTTTATATGGATTTCAGGGATGAAATCATCAAAACCGGACGAGTGGACAACTTTGGCCAGCCGGTCACAGGCAATGCCGAGCGCACACTACACGCCGGCGTCGAGCTTATGGCCAGCGCTCGGGTTGGGCCCGCACTCACTCTGAGCGGGAATCTCATGCTCAGCCAAAACGAGCTGAAAAAATATACGGTATACATTCAGGAAGATACGCTGATCAAGCCGAAACGTTTGGATGGCAATCCTATTGCCGGCTTTCCCAATACTTTGGCCAATGGGCGTTTGACATTTTCCCAGTCCGGTTTCACCGCTTCGCTTGCCGTGCAATATGCCGGCAAGCAATATACCGACAATTTCAAAAACGAACAAAATGCTGTCGATCCCTACACCGTGTTCAACGGCATGCTGGGCTACACGTTCACCCGCGGGTCAATGTTGGGCGGCTTGTCATTGCAGTTGCACGCGCAGAATTTGTTCGACAAGCTTTATATTATGCACGGCGAGGGCGAGGAATTTTTCCCGGCGGCGGAGCGGCAAATTTTTGTTAATGCGAAGTATGAATTATAAACGTTCTTACATCAAAGTCTTTCTTCACAATGGAAATCTTGCGCCTAATGAGTTTTGGCTTTCAAGTTCGGTAATATTCTTCAGCCTGAACTCATCTTCCCTGCCCCCTTCTCTTGGGAAGAGAAGGGGGAGAAGCAGGCTTGAAGCTTTGAAAGTCTCCTTCTCTTTTTAAGAGAAGGGGATTTAGGGGATGAGTTCTGATTTATTCATTACCGAATTTGATTGTCAAACTTCATAAGGCGCCACTACAAACCATTATGCCAAAACGAACTGCACTCATCATCGCCAACAGTATATTGCCGGCCGCGCCGATTTTGGACGAATGCCGGGCGCGCGTCGAGGCGATTCTCTGCGCTGACGGTGGCGCCAACAGAGCGCGCGAGCGAGGCATTGCGCCGGATTGTATCGTCGGCGATCTCGATTCGATTTTGTCCGAGACGCGCGCGGCATTCCCGAACGCGCAGTACGTGTATCGGCCGAGCCAGTACGCCACCGATCTCGAAAAGACTTTGCAATTTGCGGTTGAGCAGGGATTTGAGTGTGTGTTGCTGGTGGGAATAAGCGGATTGCGCTTCGATCACCAGATTTGCAATCTCAACATCGCCGAGAAGTTTTGCGCGCAAATCGAGATCGAGATGCACGACGATTTCGGCATCGGCTCGTTTCTATCGGCGCAACAGGCGGAAGCGAGCATGCGTTTCGAGGCGTTCGTTGGCCAACAAGTCTCGCTCTTCGCCTTTCGTCGCGCCGAGGGAATTTTCACCGAAGGCTTGAAATATCCGCTGCAAGACGAAGCATTGGAGTGGGCGGTGCGGGATGGATTGAGCAATGAGGTGATCCAATCGCTAGTGACCATTCGAGTGCGACAGGGGGTGCTGTTTGTGTATCGGGTGAGAACAGGTGTTTAGGCGTTAATGATTTTGGGAAAACTTTGGGGGAAAAATTTTGGAAAAATTTAGCTTGACAATCAGAAACTTTTTCGGCATTTTGTTGGTAGTTAGGTATATAAATCCTTGGAACCAAACCTTTGCCATTTACTATGTCAAAGAATATTTACAGAGAGAAGCTCCTCAACGCCATCTCGTTTTTTGCCCAGAAAACGAGGCATGCGAACATGACTAAAATGTCAAAGCTCCTCTATTTTTTTGATTTCAGACATTTTAAGGAGGCTGGATATCCGGCGATAGGGCTTGAATATTTTGCTTTCGAAAGAGGGCCAGTTCCCAAAAAATTGTGGCTACAACTGAAAGAAGGCAATGTACCTGACGACTTTAAAGGAAAATTGGCTCTTGATCTAAAAAAAGATGAATTGGACCCTCAGTTTAAAGAAATTGATTTCATTGCCAAGACCAAACCCGATCTTTCTGTTTTTTCTTCTCGTGAAAAACGCCTCCTTGAAGAATTGGCCTTTACGTTCAAGGATGTGAAGGCTAAGGAAATCTCCGGAATATCTCATCTGCCGAATCAACCCTGGGAAATCACCAAGCAGGAAAAAGGGGAGAATGCGCTTATAGATTATATGCTCGCGATAGATCAAGATGCCCAAATTGATCGCGAAGAGGCAGAGTCGTCTCTACGAGAACATCGTGAAATCATAAAAAACTTTGGCCTTGAACCCGTCCAGTAAACAATTATGCCTCAACCCGGTGACATACTCTGTGATAAAGAATTTCAATTTGAAGACGGCAGCAAGAAAGAAAAACTCTTTGTCGTGCTGAACGCTGCTGATGGGGGCACACCCTCTCTGGTTCTGAAAACGACTTCGCAAGAAAAACGCTATCACGGCAGTCGTCAAGGATGTAATCCTGATAAAAAAGTTTTCCATGCTCCCGCTAAATGGCAAACTTGCTTTAGCAAAGATATTTATATTCAATTGCCACAAATTATTGAGTTCTCAGCGGCTGAATTAATTCGGGGCGGACTTTCTCACCGAATCTATGCCAACAAATCTATTTCTCCCGATTGTCTAGCTCAATTAAAAAATTGCCTTAAAAAGTTCAAAGACGACGTTTCCGAACGGCACTGGAATATGATCTTTAGGGCGTAGGGCGCGGCTTTGGCCGCAACCAAACCTTGCCACCAAGGCACCAATTTGACCATTGAAAAATTGGCACCTCACTCTTCATCCCCACATTCAAAAACGGTTCCCCTCTTTCTCTTTTCCGCAATCATCCGCAATGCGAGGTAATCCAAAAGGAATGTGTGATCATCCCTCAAGATTCGGAGCGAATTAGTTTAAATTTATGCAACAATTGCTTCTGCTCACTCTGGTGGCGCTCCTCGTTGGCATAGCCATTTTTTCGGGGCTGAGAACCTCCCAGGAGACGATGCATCAAGTCAATGAATATGGCGTGGTGCAGGAGGCGCTAATCATTGCCGGCTATGCCCGGGCCTGGTGCCTCAAGCCGGCTGATCTTGGCGGCGGCAGCGGTTCGTTTGCGGATTTCACGCTGGCGGCGATCAATCACCACCAAGGCAGCCTGAACGGCCGTTTTGAGATTTCGGAGCTGCAAGTGGAGAGTTTTCGCTTGACCGGCATCGGCGTGGAAGGAAGCCCGCTGCGCGTGACGCTGCTGGTGTTTCCGGATTCGATCTCCGGCTTGAAGATAACGCGATAGCCTGCAGAAAATTGGTTTTAGTGAGCTTATGGCCGCCGCGCCCGTTTCCGTTTACGCAATCGGCGCAGGAAGCATGTAATTTTTTTGATGAAATCGTGGCGCAATCGCAGTTTCTCTTCCGAAATGGGGAAAAAGGTGCGGTTGCGTTTTTTATTTCAGTGCGAAGGTTTTTTAACAAACCGCGAATGCACGCGAATGCACGCGAATTTTTTATTCGCGTTGATAAGCGTTAATTGGCGGTTGACATATTTGGTTGCGGCCAAAGCCGCACTACGCTAAATAATAAAGAATGGGTCCAGAAATCAGCCACAACGGGGTTTCGGTGCTCGATGCGCTGATGCGCATCAGCCACACCATCAACACGCTGCAAGAGCCTGACGTCTTGCTCGAAAAGATCATGGATATCGCCGTCGAAACCGTCGGCGCCGAGCGCGGCTTTCTGATTCTCAGCGGTGACGCCGGCGGCCTGACGGTGCGCACCGCGCGCAACATCTCCGAGCAGAACATTCAGAATCTGACCAACTTTTCCAACAGCGTGGTGCACAGCGTGCTGCAAACCGGCGAGGCCCTGCTCTCTTACGACGCGCAGACCGACGCGCGCTTGCAGGAAATGCAAAGCATCGTCATGAATCGGATTCAGGCGGTGGCGTGCGTCCCGTTGAAAATCAAAGAGCGCCCCATCGGCGCCATTTATCTGGACAGCATCAAGCGCCGCAGCGGCTTCACCGAAACCAGCACCTCGTTTCTCACCACGTTTGCCAATCAAGCGGCGATCGCGATAGAGAATGCGCAGTTTTACCAGCAGCTTCAGGAAGAGAATCGCCAACTGCGCAAAGAGGCGCAAAAGGTCCACGGCTTCGCCGACATCGTCGGCCAAAGTCCGCGCATGAAACAAGTGTTCGACATGATGAGCAGCGTGGCGGAATCGGACGCCACCGTGCTCATTCAAGGCGAGAGCGGCACCGGCAAGGAGCTGGTGGCGCGCGCGCTGCACTATCACGGCAGCCGCCGCGACAAGCCGTTCGTGGCGCTGTTCTGCGGCTCGCTGCCGGAATCGCTGTTGGAAAGCGAGCTGTTCGGCCACAAAAAAGGCTCGTTTACCGGCGCGACGAGCGACAAGAAAGGGCTGTTTGAAACCGCGGACACCGGCACGTTTTTTCTCGACGAGATCGCCGACATCAGCCCGCGGCTGCAGACCCAACTGCTGCGCGTTTTGCAGGAGGGCGAGATCAAACGCGTCGGCGAAAACCACGTGCGCCACGTCGACGTTCGCATCGTCGCCGCGACCAACAAAAATTTGGCGGAAAAAATCAAAGACGGCTCGTTTCGCGAGGATCTGTTTTACCGGCTGAACGTGATCAACGTCGTCATGCCGCCGCTGCGCGAGCGCGTGGATGACTTGCCGTTGCTGATTCAACATTTTTTGCAAAAATTCGCCGCCAAGTCTAAAAAGCACATTCACGGCTTCACCACCGACGCCTTGAACCTGCTGGCGCAATACCACTGGCCGGGAAACGTGCGCGAGCTGGAAAACACCATCGAGCGCGCCGTCGTGCTCGCCAAGGGCGCGCTCATCGGCCCGGCGGAGCTGCGGCTCTCGGCGGAGCCGAACGGGCATCTGTCGCTGCCCTCCGGCATGACGCTCGAACAACTGGCGCGGCACTTGGTCGAGCAAACCTTGCGCGAGACCAGCGGCAACGTCACCCACGCCGCCGCCCGTTTGGGCGTGTCGCGGCGCTGGATTCAATACAAACAAAAGCAATGGGATCATGCTCGAAATTGATGGTTACCACATTTTTGCGGAACTCAAGCGCGGTCCGGTGACCACGATTTTCAAGGCGCTCGATACCCGCCACGGTCGTATTGTGCTCATCAAGCTCTTGCGTGCCGACGCCGCCACCGAAACCAACCGGCTCGTGCAATTTTTGCAGGAAAGTAACATCACGGCACTGATGCTGCACCCCAACCTGCGGCACATTTACCAATCCGACATGGTTGGCGACGAGCACTTTCTGGCGTTGGAGTACGTCGAAGGGCCGACGCTCTTCGAGCTGATCAATCGCCACAAAAAGCTGCCCATCGATATTTGCCTGTTCATTGCCAAAGAACTGGGCAAGGCGATGGCGGCGATGCATCGCTATAATGTCTTGCACCTGGATGTGAAGCCGCACAATATTTTTCTTTCGTTTGCCGGCGACGTCAAGCTCGGCGACCTGGGGATGGCGCGCGAGCTGATCGACTCGGATCCCACCATCGTCGGCACGCCCGCGTACATGTCGCCGGAGCAGGTGCTCGGCCGGGAGATCACCAAGTCCAGCGATCTTTTCTCTTTCGGCGCGGTGTTTTACGAAATGTTCACCGGCGAAGCCGCTTTTGCCAACCGCACTTTGTCTGCCACCTTGCACCACGTGGCCAATTGGGAGCCGGTGCTGATCGCCAAGATACGGCCGGAAGTTCCCAGCGAGTTCGTCGCCACTTGCCAGAAACTGCTCGCGAAAAACCCGGCGGAGCGGTATCGTGATGCGGAGGCCGTCATCGAGCAGTTGACCTGGCTCGAGCAGTTGTATGGCCTGACGATAACAAAACATCAGCTTGCCGATTTTATCACCGCGCCGGAAACTTATCGTAAAGTCGATTTGCAACAACGTGTTACTATCGCCGAACCCGTCGTGGAAATGAAACGTTACGACCGGGCGCCAACTTTGAGCTGGGGAGCGGCCGCGGTGGTGAGCGCCTTGATGTTCCTGGCCGGCGTAATTTTTATCAGCGTCTTGAAGGTGAAGGTTGAGAGCAAGACGGTAAGCGCGACCAGCCGGACCGGCATCACGGCGCCGGCGCTCTTTCCACCCCAACCGGAGGAGCATGGCTATCTCGAGCTGTCGGTGAAGCCGTGGGGCGCAGTGAGCATCGGGCCGGAAGCGCTGGGCAAAACGCCTTTGCAGCGGCCGATTCCACTGCCGCCCGGGACGCACAAGGTGCGCGTCCAGCATCCGCAATGGGGGGAAAAGGAGATCGAAGTGCAGATCATTGTTGGAGATACGCTGCGCCGGAGGCTCGATCTCACCAAACCGTAATTGGGATTGACTCGTTTGTAATAGGGCAAAACGATTGGGGCAAAACTATTAAAAAAGCTTCATTTTGGTGTTGGTAACTATCCAGCGAAGCTTTGTCTCAAACCGGCAAGTAAATAAAGCAAAATCAACCCCAACAGATAGAAACAACGCAACGGATGAAAAGCTTTTATCAGTTGCGTTGTTTCAATCCATTGGGAAAACTTGCTCTGTTTGTAAAGGTTTTCGGTGCTCAAAATTTCAGCGTCCCTTCGACGAGGAGTTCGTTCGGCAAGTAACTCACATGTCACCCAGGAGGGGTCTTTTTCATATTGAGCACGGAGGTTGTGCTGAAAAAGATGCCTCCTGCATGACATATTATACTCGTTTAGGGTTAAAATTGCAGTCATTGCGAGGCGCTTTTTGCCGAAGCAATCTGCTGGTTTTAAAGAGATTGCTTCGCTGAGAAACGCTCGCAATGACGTTACAAACTAACCCGAAACGAGTATAGTTGGAAGACCCTTTCTGAAAGACAAAATAATCGTTCAATTGTTTTGCCCTAAATAATTTTGCCATAATCATCTTGCCTTTGTTATAGAGATGACATTTTACAATATTTTTGCAAGGCTCAATAATTGCGTCAGTAAATAAAGCTGGTAAAAGGACGGTTTGCCTTAATTTGACATTGTTGAAACAAGCGTTCTGCTAAAAAAACTCGCATGGCCGCGAAAAAATTTTGCAGTTCATCTCGTCATCTCGGCCGTTTGTTCTTTGGTAAATGGCTTTGCCCTTGATTTGAAAACAGTAAATCCTTGAGAATGCAGCATGGGCCGCCAAAGTTTCAACGGCAATTTGAAGCGGCTGATAACTGGCATGGGTTTTGTAGAATATAAAAACCGTTGAAGTTATTAGCGTCTAAATTGCGTTGAGCAAGGATCTGCATCATCATCACATCGCCGCAAGGGATGGTTGATGAACCTCAAAGGATTTGAGTTGTGTACGAGGGATTGTATGCAACGAAGCACTTAGGAACGGAACGAGAAGCGCAGCACGTGGTGCGTAAAGCGTAATGCGTAGCGCGATGATGCGCCTCTCGTTCCAAGTTTACGTCTGACGTTTTACGCCTTACGTATCACGTCCGACGTTTTCAAACGCTCATCAAGGGAGTGATGCTCGGCTTCTTTGATGAGCGTTTTTTTTGTAGTCCTGCCCCCTTGTGGGGCACTGTAGCAAGGCGGATTTTCCTGGTTCAAACAGCGGCCCACAAGGGGCCGGGACTACGATAAGCGTTTTTTTTATGCCCCGTAGTCTTGCCCCTTCATGGGGCACTGTGACAAAGCCAAATTGTAAGGATTAAACAGCGGCCTAGGAAGGGCCGGGACTACGATAGAATCAGCAATTTTCTTTTAGACGTCCTGTCACCCGGAGGCTTTACTGGCACAGGAAAATCGCGAATCTGTTTAAGGAGACGCAGCCGGGGAGTGATTTACCTTGTTTACCTAACGAAAACAATTAAAACAAAGCAACCGGCCGTTCGCCAATCGACGTTTAAACAAAAACTTCTCCCAATGCGACCGGCCGTGATTTTCAACCAACCAAACCAACTTAACAGGAGCACTGTATCATGGGACAACAACAACTTTTAATGCTCGTTCTTGCGGCGGTTATCGTAGGGACAGCCGTTGTGCTTGGAATCAACATGTTTAGCGAGAATGCCGCAGCGGCCAACCAAGATGCGGTTACGACGGACATGATGACAATAGCCTCGAAGGCACAGGCCTGGTTTCTGCGCCCGGCTGAAATGGGCGGCGGCGGCCGTAGATTCACTGCACTCACCGATGCCGCCGGCTGGGGCTTGATGAGCTTTCCCAAGACTAATGCGAATGGAACGTATACCCTCACGCCTGCTACCAAGAGTATACAAATCGTGGGCGTCGGCGTTGAAAATCCCGACGGTGCCGGTGCCAATTTGACTGTCACTATCACTGCTGACTCCGCAGGTGTTGTAGTTAACTCGATAGCTCCATAACCGTTTCACAGAGACAGGGACATGCCAATATGTTGCGGCCTGTCCCTGTCTTTTCGCTTTTGACAGAGCAGATTATTCATTTTTATCATGGCCGAGTTTCGTTATCAGGGAATTTCGCTAACAGGGAAGCCGCTGCAAGGCACGGTGCTCGCGCCGAACCGCTTCGAAGCCAAGCGCAAGATCGGTGCGATCGTGGCCGAGCATCGCGTGCGCGTGCGCGCGCTGCACAAACGGGTTCCGTTTGTTTATAAAGTTCGCAAGCCGGGCAGCAAAAAGGTTATTCGTGGCGAGATTACCGCCTTCACCGACACGGAAGTACGCGAGTCGCTGGTGCGCATGGGTTACCAGATTCTCGAGGTGCGGCGCAACCTTTTGTCGTTCAAGCCGGCAGTCTCGCAAAAAGACGTGGTGGTTTTTATTCGCCTGTGCTCGGATTTACTGCGCGAGCAGTTTCCGTATGACGAAATCCTCGCCATGTTGGCCAACGACATGGAAAATGCGCGGCTGCGCGATACGGTGTTGGAGATCCACAAGGATCTCAAAATGGGCAAGGAAGGGAAACAGGTCTTTCTCAAACATGCCGACGTGCTTGGAAAATTCACCGTACACATGTTGAGCATCGCCGCCACCAGCGGCAATATGGCGGACATTTACGAAAACACCGCCAAGTTTTTGGAGCGTACCTCCGATTTTAAGAGGAATATCCGCAGCACCTTGTTCATGCCGGCTGTCGTTTTAGTTGCTACGATTGGGGCAATGCTTTTTTACGTCATGTACATTTTCCCCAAAATCGCCGGCCTGCTGCTCAAATATAATATCGACGTGCCGCCGATGACCGCGGCCACGATGACGATCAGCAACTATCTGCAGGATAATATTCTCTGGCTCGCGCTTGCCGTTTTGCTCCCGATCATTGGCATTATTATTTTTTTCCGCACGGAAAACGGCCGGGTCGTCTGGCACCGGCTGATGATCTCCATACCGGTGGTGGGAAGCCTGATTTACAAAACCAGCATCGAAGTGTTTGCGCGCGTTTTTCACGCGTTGTACAGCGGCTCCGGCGAGAACATCGAGGTCATCAAAATTGCCTCGGAAGCGTGCCACAACTTGTATATCGAAAAGAAGGTCAAAGAGGTGATCATTCCTTCCATGCTGCGCGAGGGCAAAAGCTTGAGCGATTCAATGGAAAGCTCCGGCGTATTCCCCAAAAACGTCATCTATACGTTGCGCAGCGGCGAAGAGTCCGGCACCTTGCGCGAGTCGATGCTGCGCCTGGCGAACTTCTACGAGAAGGAAACCACCTACAGAATGACGCGTGTCGTCGATCTTATCAATCTCGTGGTTTCCACGTTTGTTTCCCTTTTGATCGTCGCGATTACCCTGTTGTCATCCGAGATCGGCTTCGTTTCGCCGAACAAGGGCACCGGCACCAAGATGTCGAATCCGGTGGGAAAATGAATTGGAGTGATGGAGTAATGGATTTTTGGATTACTGGATTGTTGGAGTTATGGAGTAATTGCAAAACCCCAATGATCCATCAATCCACCGATCCAATAATCCAATAATCCAGAGAATTAAGGAGTCTTGCCAATGGAACCGATGAGCGTTCGCATCGGACAAGTTTTGCTGCAAAAGCGCATCATCAACCAGGCCATCTTTGAAAAGGCCATATACGCTCAAAAACAAGAGCCGGCCGGCAAGCAGCGGCGGTTGCAGCAGATTTTGGTCGAAGATTTCCAAATCGACCGCCATAAAGTTTATAGCACCATTGCGCAGCTCTATGCCTTCAAGGAAGTCGATCTGACCGGAGAAAAGCTCGGGGACACGCATCTTGATTTCATTCGCAAGACGCTCGATACCTGCACCGAGGAGGCGCGGGGCAAGCTGCTCACCAAGCGTGTGCTGCCCTTTCGCGCCAGCCCCAGCAACAAAAACGTGCTGACAGTGGTCGCCGCAGACCCGTTGGATCGGGAGATTCCGCTGCTGCTCAAAGATTTGCCCTACACCCAGGTCGAGATCGCCTATTGCCAATACGAGCAGGTCAGCTCGCTCATCGACCGGGTGATGGCGTTCAAAAACGAGTTCCTGCAGCAGCTCGAGGCCTCGCTGCAAAACGTCGAAGTGGTTAGCTCGGAGGAAGAAGACAAGATCGACGAGGCCGCGCTCGACGCCGAAATCAACCGCAGCATGCTCACCAACCTGATCGAGGGCACGTTGGTGGAGGCGGTGCGCAAAGGCGCGAGCGACGTTCACATCATTCCAAAGGAAAACAACGTCACCGAATTTCATTTTCGCATCGACGGCAAGCTGCAGCTTTGGCACGCGCTATCCACGGCCCGGCCGGAATCGGTGGCCGCGGTCATCAAAGACCGCTCGATCAATATCGACCGCTTCAACCGCAACATCGCGCAGGACGGCTTCATCCAGCGCAAGATCGACAACTATCACATCCGTTTCCGCGTCTCGGTGCTGCCGATCGTGGTTTCAGAATCCAGCCGCAAGTACGAGAGCATCGTCATCCGCGTGCTCGACGACCGCAAGGTGATCACGGATCTCAGGCTCCTGGGTTTGCAGGAGCAGGCGGCGCGAGATTTCGAGGCGGCGATTCGCAAGCCCCAAGGCGTGATCATCATCACCGGCCCGACGGGCAGCGGCAAGAGCACCACATTGGTGGCGGCGCTGCACCAGATCATGGATCCCACCAGAAATGTGGTGACCGTCGAAGAGCCGGTGGAATATCTGATCCGCGGCGCGCGCCAGGTGAAACTCGGGCCGAAATTGAATTTCGATCAGGCCCTGCGCTCGATTCTTCGCCACGACCCGGACATCGTGATGGTGGGCGAAATGCGCGATTTGAAATCCGCGGAGATCGCCGTGAGCTTGGCCAACACCGGCCACATTACGTTTTCGACGCTGCACACCAATGATGCGCCGAGCGCGGTCTCCCGTATGTACATGCTGGGCGTCGAGCCGTTTCTGATTTCCAATGCCATCAATTTGATCATGGCGCAAAGATTGGTGCGCAAGCTTTGCGAGCATTGCAAGCAGCCGGCAAAGAGCATCGATCTCGACATGGCACGCTTCGTCGGCTTTCCCGAGCACGAGCTTCGCAACACGGTGTTTTATCAAGCCACGGGCTGCGACAAGTGCTACGCCGGTTATCGCGGCCGCCAGTGCATCACCGAGGCGCTGCTGTTTACGCCGGAAATTCGCCAGATTATTCTGAAAAACGCCAAGAACATCGACGAAGACATGGTCCGCCAGGAAGCGCTCCGCAGCGGCATGCTGTCCTTGCGCGCTTCCGGCAGAGAACGCATCAAAGCCGGCACCTCGACCATCGAAGAGGTGGTGGCGGCAACGGTGGAGTAGCAGTGGCAGAAGCAGAAGCAGTGGTAGAAGCAGTAACCAGTTTTCTACTGATCACTGCCAGTGCCACTGCAACTGGTCACTGATCACTGCCAGTGCCACTGCCACTGCAACTGATAACTGATAACTGATAACTGACGACTGGAACAATGGGTTACCGTGAAATATTTTTAGTGCTGACCAGCGTCATTTTGCTGAGCTTGCTGATGACACAGATCAACAGCAACACGGTGGAAGGACGTGAGGCCCTGCAGCAGTTGGAGCTGGAACATGTGGCGGCTTCGCTCGCGCAGCAATTTGTCGAAGAAGCCAAATCGAAAAATTTTGACGGCTGGGTTGGCATCGTCGATCCTCCTTTCACGCCTTACGATCAGCTCGGAAAAGGCGTTGGAGAATCGTATCCGAATTTCAATGATGTGGATGACTATGACGATTTCAACCGGAAGTTTTACGTCAACGGCGAGAATTTCGAGTCGGATTCGACGGTGACGGACGGCGTCCCGTTCAATGTCGGCATTCAGGTGCAATACGTCAGCGAGGCGAACCCGGATTCGGCGGTTTCAGAAGAAACCTTTCTCAAGCGCATGACGGTCACGGTCACCAGCGATTATATTCCGAGCAGCATAATCGTGAAGCACGTTTTCAGCTATTATGGCGTGAACCTGAACTAAGGATAGTTTAAGAGAGTTGACCTTATGGGATCCTGGATTGCATTGATCGCCAGCACTGTCATCGGCAGCCTGGTGCTGCTGTCGTTTCAGCGCTTCAACAACGACGTCAACCGCGAGGCGTATATCGAGACGCTCGATCACCTCGCTTACAGCAATCTCGACGAAACCACGAGTCTGATTGAATATGACTTCTCCCGCATCGGATTGGGCATGAACGATCCAGCGGTAGCGGCCTTCACCCAGGCCACAGCGGCCGACGTAACTTTTAATATGGATAGCGATGGCAACGGCGTGGCGGAGACCATGCGTTATTATTTGAGCAGTACCAATGCCGCCAGCGCCACGTCAAATCCGAATGACAAGTTTCTACTGCGGCAGATCAACGGTGGGGCGGCTCACAACATGGCTGCCGGCCTGACCGGGTTTAAAATCCAGTACTTCGATGCCGCCGGCAACGAGACCGCGAATTTGAGTGCGATCAGGACTTTGGTGGTGAGCCTGACGCTGGAAAGCAACTATGGCTCCGACGCCGATTATCCCAAATTGCTCTGGCAGGGAAGATTCACCCCGCCGAGTTTGGTAGTGCAGTAGCAGTGGCAGGAGCAGGAGCAGTTGCAGTAGCAGGAGCAGTTGCAGGAGCAGGAGCAGTAGCAGGAGCAGGAGCAGTAGCAGTAGCAGTAGTTGCAATAGCAGCAAAAGTGTTCAGATAAGTTCACGGAAGTGCAGCTTTGAGTAGGGATTGGCTGCTACTGCCGGTGCCACTGCTTCTGCCGGTGCCACTGCTTCTGCCGGTGCCACTGCTTCTGCCAGTGCCACTGCTTCTACCACTGCCGGTGCCACTGCTTCTGCCAGTGCCACTGCTTCTACCACTGCCGGTGCCACTGCTACTCCCAGAGTCGAACAGTATTTGCAACACAATAATTTTCGCTGAGGATGCAGCATGGGAAGAACGTTATTGATTGTCTTGACCGGTTTCGCCGCCTCGTTTGGTGTGCTGGCGATGAGCAAAAATCAGCGTTTCGCCTATTCGCTCGACCGGATGGTAAACCAGGTGTCGGATTACTCGGAAAAGAACGCTTCAACCAGCGGCGTCCACAAGGCGCTGAATCAGCTTTATCTGGATCCGGCTTGGCGCGGCAGCTACAACAATCTCGCCATCGCGGGTGGCACGGTTGATATCACCGTCGTCAACGACAGCGTGAGCGGGGCGCCAAAAGCGCACCAGGTCAAAATTCTTTCGAGCAGCGCCAACGCGCTCACCCAGGTCATCGTTTTTGATAGCGAATTTCAAGAATTTGCGGTTTGGGCCAAGGATACCGCGATCAGCGTGACCACCCAAGACTCGCTGGGCGTCAGTGACCCTGATTTGCTGATGCAAAATGCGCCGTTCATGCCGAAAATCGACAAAGACAGCTTGTATAGCGTGGCTACGGCGCAGAGCCACCTGTATGATAATGGCGGTGAATCGCATTTTCACCCCCTCAACGGCTTCCCTAACACCGGAGGCTTTTATTATGACTCGACCGCGGCCCCCAAAGTGGCCAACGTCATTCACGTCGGCGGCCATCTTCACGTCCGGAATGATCGCACGGTTTATGGAATTTTCATTGTCGAAGGCAACGTGCTTCTTAGCAAGAATGCACATATAAAAGGAGTGCTTTATCTGCCCAACTCTTCTTCCAGAGTTTATAACCATAATAGTATGCTACCTCTTGAGAGTGGTCAAGTGACGGGCGGAATCGTAACGTGGGGAGAGATTGACTTCGGCATCGACCATCAGCTTATCGTTCGGCACCGGCCGGAGTATTTGCGCGCTTTGGTTTCGGATTATGCGCCCAACAACCCGCCGATACGGGTGTTGACGTGGAAGTGAAGAAATGGAGTGGGTGGAATGCTGGATGGTTGGATTGATGGCGTATTGGAGTGATGGATTTTTGGGGTTCCATTACTCCAATACTCCATTGATCCATCAATCCAAACCTCCGTTTGTTTTTTTCAACTGTGTGTAAAGAGAGGACGCGACATGGGCAAAACTTTGCTGATCCTTTTGGCCGGCTTTGCCGTCTCTTTCGGCATCCTGGCGCAAAGCAAAAACCGGCGTTATATGGACTCGGTTGACCGGATAGTGAATCACGTGGCGGATTACTCGGCAAAAAACGCCTCAACGAGCGGCGTCCACAAGGCGCTGAATCAACTTTACCTGAACCCGGCCTGGAGAGGCAGCTATAACAATCTCGCGATCGCGGGCGGCACGGTCAACATCACCGTCAAAAACGACAGCGTGGGCGCGACGCCCAAAGCGCACCAGATTAAAATCCTTTCGAGCAGCGCCAACGCCCTCACCCAGGTCATCGTTTTTGACAGCGAATTTCAAGAATTTGCGGTTTGGGCCAAGGATACCGCGATCAGCGTGACCACCCAAGACTCGCTGGGCGTCAGTGACCCTGATTTGCTGATGCAAAATGCGCCGTTCATGCCGAAAATCGACAAAGACAGCTTGTTTAGCTCGGCTTCAGCTCAGAGTCACCTGTATGACAATGGCGGTGAATCGCATTTTCACCCACTCGACGGCTTCCCCAACACCGGAGGCTTTTATTATGACTCGACCGCGGTCCCCAAAGCGGCCAACGTCATTCACGTCGACGGACATCTTCACGTCCGGAATAATCGCACGGTTTATGGAATTTTCATTGTCGAAGGCAACGTGCTTCTTAGTGGTAATGCACATATCAAAGGCGTGCTTTATCTGCCCAATTCCTCTTCCAGAATTTATAACCGTGACAATGCCAGCAGTAAAGTCACCGGCGGAATTGTGACCTGGGGAGAGGTTGACGGCGACGGCTATCCGATTTTCGTTCGGCACCGGCCGGAGTATTTGCGCGCTTTGGTTTCGGATTACGCGCCCAACAACCCGCCGATCCGGGTGTTGACGTGGAAGTGAAGAAATGGCGTGATGGATCAATGGGGTGATGGATAAATGGAGTGATGGAGCGATGGATTAGTGGAGTGATGGATCAATGGAGTGATGGATCAATGGGGTGATGGATAAATGGAGTGTTGGATCAATGGAGTGTTGGATCAATGGAGTGATGGATAAATGGAGTGTTGGATCAATGGAGTGATGGATAAATGGAGTGTTGGAGCAATGGAGTGATGGATAAATGGAGTGTTGGAGCAATGGAGTGATGGATAAATGGAGTGATGGAGCAATGGAGTGATGGAGCAATGGAGTGATGGAGCAATGGATCAATGGAGTGTTGGAGCAATGGAGTGATGGAGCGATGGAGTGATGGATCAATGGAGTGATGGATCAATGGAGTGTTGGAGCAATGGAGTGATGGATCAATGGAGTGATGGATCAATGGAGTGTTGGAGCAATGGAGTGATGGATCAATGGAGTGTTGGATCAATGGAGTGATGGAGCGATGGATTAGTGGAGCATTGCGGAATTGCATTACTCCAACAATCCAACAATCCAGTAATCCAGTAATCCAACAATCCAGTAATCCAGTAATCCAGTAATCCAGTAATCCAATAATCCAATAATCCATCAATCCATCAATCCATCTATCCAACATTCCAAAGTCTAGACTGTGTGATGAAGGACGAGAGATGTTAGATCAACGATTACAGGATGCCAAGGATCTTTTAGCCACGCTCTACGAGCAGGTCGGCGCCAGCGGCGAAGACATTGAATGGCTGACTTCGGTCGGCCAAATGCTCGACAGGCAACTGGAGGAATATCGCCAGCGCCTCAAGCACGCGATGAACTTTTTGATGCTGGCGATGGAAACCAAAGAAGCTTCCGACTTGGATTTTGGCGGCGTCGGCAGCAACGGGTTCGTTTGGCTGCGCATTTACGGCGTCAAGCGGCCGGTTTATCCGGAGCTGGGCGATTTTACCAGCGAGGAAACCGATATTCTCCTGCTCAATCTGCTGACGGCCGGCCAGCGCGACGAGCTGTGGAAAACGCGGCAGTTGGATTTTTCGTACCAACTGGTGACGCCGACGGGGCACCGGCGGTTTCGTGCTTCGGTTTATTTCGAGCTCAATCATCTGGCATTGAGCTTGCGGCGGATCAATCCGCAGATCCGGCCGTTTCAATCGCTAGGCTTTCACCGCAATGTGGCGCGGCTGTTCAATTTGGAGTACGAGCGCCGGGGAATGGTTCTGATCACGGGCATTACCGGCTCCGGCAAGAGCGCCACGCTGGATTCGATCATCGACGCCAACAACCGGCATTCCAACGGCCACATCGTGATCATCGCCGATCCGTTGGAGTACATTCACAATTCCAACAAGTGCGTGGTGCGCCACCGTGAAATCGGCCGCGACGTGTTTTCTTTCAAAAACGGCACGGTGCAGGCGCTGCGGCAGGATCCGGACGTCATCGTCATCGGTGAGATGCGGGATGCGGAAACGATTTCCACGGTGTTGGAGGCCGCGGACAGCGGCCACAAGGTGTTTACCACTTTGCACACTTCTTCCGCAGTCGAGAGTATCGACCGTATTTTAGGAGAAACGCCGCCGATCGAGCAGCCGCGCATTCGCGAGCGTCTGGCCAGCGTGGTCTCCTGCGTCGTCTCGCAAAAGCTGGTGGCGACGCTGGACGGCAAATTGGCAATGGCCAAGGAGGTCATGATCGGCACCGTGCCGGTGCGCTCCGCTATTCGCAACAATCGCACGGAGGAAATTTATCAGATCATCCAGCAGTCCAATAACGAGGGCATGATCACCTTGGAACAGGATTTGGCGCGCTTGGTCAAGAGCAGCATCGTTTCCCACGACGAAGCGCTCAACAACGCCAACAACAAGAAACGGTTCGAGGATTTGATTCGATACGATCGGCAGCCGGCGTAAAAACCCGGTGGAGCGGTGGAGTGATGGAGTGATGGAATGTTGGAGTAATGGATCGTTGGAGTGATGGAGTAATGGAGTGTTGGATTGATGGAGTGTTGGAGTGATGGATTGATGGAGTGATGGATCGTTGGATTGATGGAGTGATGGAGTAATGGAGTGATGGAGTAATGGAGTGATGGAGTAATGGAGTGATGGATCGTTGGATTGATGGATTGATGGATTGTTGGATTGATGGATTGTTGGATTGATGGATTGATGGAGTAATGGAGTGTTGGAGTGATGGATCGTTGGATTGATGGAGTGTTGGAGTGATGGAGTAATGGAGTGTTGGAGTAATGGATTGATGAAGCGGTGAAGATCCCAGCAATCCATAATCCAGTAATCCAATAATCCAACAATCCAGTAATCCAACAATCCAGTAATCCAACAATCCACTAATCCAACGATCCATCAATCCAACGGTTCTTTCGGTTCTGTTGTGTGAAAGGGATTTTGGAGTTAACTTTAAAAGCGCAGATTGACGATGAAACAGGCACTCGGGCTTGCCGTCAGCGGCACGGAAGTGCGGCTGGCGCATTTGATCAGCCACAACGGCCAAATCCGGATCGAGGGATTGGAACGAGCGCGGCTGAAAACCACGCTCGAAAACCAGCCGGTGGACAAAGATAAAGCCAAACCTGACGAACCGGAAGCCAAAGATGCTTTCGGTTTGAAGGATGCCTTTAGCGACAAAGCGCCCGGTGAGAACGAGCAAAAAACGGATAGCGGCAATTTGGAAATCCTCTACCGGCTGCTCGAAAAATACACCAAGAAAAAAACCAAAATCGCGTTCAACATTCCGCTGTCGATGGTGACTTATCAGCGGCCGGACGTGATGGCGACGACCGTGGAGCGAGCCGGGGGAATGGACAAAGACGCCGAGTCCAACCTGGGGCAGGAAAACATCATGGCGCACGACGGCGCCACCATCGTCATGTCGTATGAGAAACATCCGCCGACCATGTCGCTCATGCGCGAGGTCAACGAGTTTGTGCGCGGCAACCTGTTTCTGGCGCTGATGGATCCCACCGAGGTGGCTTTGGCCAACCTGGCGCGGCGCAGCAGCGAGCTGGATAACGGCAAAATCACCGCCATCGTTTACGTCGAAGATGATTTCACCCGGCTGATCTTTATGCGCGGCAAGGATCTCTTTCACGTCAGCTCGATCATTCACGAAAACGCGGCCTCGCCGGATATTTTGGAGGTGATCTACCGCAAGCTGCTCTACGAGCAGGATGAAGCCGGCATTCCGGAGATCGCGGCAATCTGGCTCGCCGGCAAGAGCAATCGCATCAATGCCGCGGAGTTTTTCGCTTCGTATTTTCCGGCCGCCGACGTTCGCTATCTTTCTTCGAGCATGCTGGGCGGCCTGTCGTCAACCGAGGCGCAGCGCGGCGTTTTTTCGGAATTTGCCGTGCCGATCGCGCTCGCCTGGAAAACGCTCGAGCCGAAAAGCCCGTTCTTCATTCCGACCAACCTGCTGCCGCAGGATTTGCTCGACCAGCAGCAGGTGCTCAAACTCAATTATCACGGCTATGCCTTGCTGGCGTTGACCGGCATCGCGGCGTTCTTTATCACCTGGCAAATCATCAAGCTCAACGGCAACATCCGCGAGACGCGCGCCAAGAATACGCAGTTGCAGATGAAAATCTCGAACAACCAATCGACCGTCGACCGCGTGATGCAGCTCGAGAATCAATGCCAGCGCCTGAAGAAGAACCTCCACCTGGCCGACAGTTTGAGCCGGGGGCACGAGGGGTTCCTCGCCTTCTTGCAAAAATTGAATGCCAGCGTCCAGCGCAGCGGCAGTGTTTGGGTGGACGAGATCGTAAAACAGAAGGACGGCTTTTCGATAAAAGGAACTTCTCTCAACCGCGATGCGATTCCGCTGCTGGCGGAAAAATTGGAAAACGCCAGCCTGAGCCAGGTGACGCGCACCGAATCCGAAGCCGCGAAACGCAAAGCGTTCAGCTTCAGCTTGGAGCGCCGCAACGCGCCGGATCAAGTGCAGCTATCCAATCAGGGCCTCAGCACGATTGAAAACGCGCGCTACGCGGGCAACGGGAATTTGATTCTTGGCAAAGACGAGGCGCCGGCCGCCGGCGAATCGGCGCCGCCGCCGGCGACGAGCACGCTCAATGGAGCGGCGCCGCCGAGCCTCAATTCCAGCGAGCGGCGCACCAGCCAGCCGGCAGCGTTGAATGGTGAGAGCAACGCCGGCGACTTGGCGAAGCGCAACGGCACTGTCCCGCCCGGCGGGATCATTCGGCCGGCCGCCGTCGTGCAGCCGGTTAAGGAAGAAATTCGGCCCAATTCAAACGGCAAAACCGCGGCGGCAACTTCGGCGCCGGCGAATCGCCAACCGGAGTTTTCGATTCCCAAACCGTCGCAGCAAGCCGGGAACAAAACGGCAAGGACGGCAGACGGCATCGCGCGCACAATCTCACGTGAGATTGCCGAGGCGGATTTGACGGACGACCGCGGCCCGCAAGCGCCGGTGCCGCCGGTGCTAAAAACCGCCAACGGCACGGCAACAAACGGCAGCGAGCGAGAATCAAACGGCGCGGCCAATTTGCCAACGGTGCAAACTTTGCAACCCAACCCGGAAGCGGCGAAACCGGAAGTTTTCGTTCCGTCAGCCGGCGTGCCGACGGTGGAAATTTATCGCGGCTACACCATTGAAGCGGCAACGAGTTACACTAGAGATCTCGCCGAGCAGTTTGCCGCGGCGTATCGCAAGCAAGGCTACGACGCCGCCGTGGAGTCTTACAATGATGAACGCAGCGGCACGAGCAAATACCGTGTTCTCATCGGCGCGTTTGCCACACGACCCGCGGCCGAGCAAAAAGCCGCGCAAATCGCCGGTATACTCATGAAGGATTACCGCGTCGTGGGGTTGAAGTGAGACTGGATGCTGGATGCTCGATGCTGGATGCTCGATGCTGATACTCGATTCTGATCACTGATTACTGAATACTGCTCACTGGTTACAAATTACGCATAACGGATTACAGCCATGTACGCCAAACGCAATAGCCTGACGATTCTTGCCTTTCTCCTGCTGCTCTCCGGCGTGGGATTTTTTTGGTATCGCAGTGAGGCGAAAGATTTGGAGCGCGTGTCGGGAAAAAACAAAGAGCTGACGATGCAATTGCGCGGCGCGCTGGAAGTGGCGGAGACGCTGGCGAACGTTACGACCGAGCGTGACTCCCTGCAGCGGTTGTGGGAAAAGTCACACAAAAAAATTCTCAACTCCGAGGAACCGGCGTTCTCGCTGTCTTACCTCAACTGGCTGATTCGGACGCACAATTTGGCGCTGGATTTTGATTTCTATCTCAACGACAAAAAGGCCAAAAACGAATATACCGTCTTTACCTATACTTTGAGCGGTGAAGGCGACTATCGCAACTTTTGCGCGTTGGTTTGGCACATCACCCGCAGCAAGCCGTTGCTCTATCATATCAAGAGTGTGACTATGCGGCGCAGCGAGAATGATCCGAAGCTCGTCAGCTTCAACGTCACGTTTGAAGGTTATACGGTGAACAAAAATTGGGAAGTGAAACGAGAAGTCGCCATGGCCACGACCTCGTTCAATTGGGAAACGGAATTTAGGCACGATTCCTTTGAAGGCCTGTTTCCCCCCGTTGTCGAGCCGAAGCCCGAGCTCAAGCTCGCGCCCAAGCCCGTCGTCGAGGCGCCGCCGCCCAAACCTAAGGAGCCGCCCGGCTTATTGGATGTCGAGACGGCCACGCTGCTGGCCATCACTAACGACAAGGCGTATCTGCGCGCCAAAGACGGCAAGGTCGTACCCTTGAAAGTCGGCGATCAGGTTCGGCGGGGCCGGTTGACGCGCCTGGAGCCGTCGCGCAATCAAGCCGAGTTTCAGCTCGAAAACGAAAGCGGCAGCAGCAGAATATTTCAGCTTACGATCGAATACAATTAACGGCGCGCCCATGGCCGCCGCCGGCGGCGTGAGCGCCCTAAGCATAGGCGTAAAGATGACGAAGATTACCTCGGCGATCATTTTTGTTCTTTGGTGTACATGGACCGCACAGGCGCAGCAAACGTTTCCGCCGCAACCGTATCGGCCGGACGAGCTGGTCTCGCTCAACCGCAATGTTCCTTTCAATACCGCTCTGGAGATTCTGAACGGCTTCAGCCAGCGCTTTGAAAATCGTCTGCTGATCGACTCCCAAGTTCGCACCAACCCCATCGGCGTGTCGGTGGAAAACATGCAATGGAAACGCGCGCTCGAATATATTCTGCGCGCCAATTTGCTGAAGCACGAGATGCACGACCGCTATTACGAGGTGAAGGGGATGCTCGACAGCAAGGAACCGGAGCCGGAAAAAGCCCCGGTCGACATCTGGACGCGCGAGATCGAGATCAACGCCGTCTTTTTTCAGGCGGATTACGAGGCGCTCCACGAGATGGGCATCGACTGGTCGACGTTTAAAAACGGCACCGTCCGCGTGCAAACGCTGGGCGCCTCCAACGTCGGCAAGGAATTTCTGCGCGCTTCGTACAACGGCACGCTGCAAGGCTCGACGATAAGCGTCGCGGCGCTGTTGCGCTTGTTCGAGAGCAAGAGCAAAGGTGAAGTTCTGGCGCGGCCGCAAATCCGCGTGCTCGACGGGGAAAAAGGCAAAATCAAAGTCGGCAAAAATTTCTACCTGATCCTGCAGGATTTTGCCGGCAACTCGCGCTACACCGAATACGAAGCCGGCGTGATTTTGACCGTGACACCGACGCTGTACGGGCGCAGCGATTCGACTTTTATCTATCTCGATATTTTGGCCGAGCGCAGCGACGTGCAGCCGGACGCCTTCGGTCCGACTAAAAACATTACCGAAGGCTCTACACGCGTGCTGCTGCTTAACGGCGAGGAAACGGTGCTGGCCGGATTGGTGAGCCACGAAAAACAGGATTTGCGCCGCGGCCTGCCGATTTTGAAAGATCTGCCGCTCTTTCGCCACCTCTTTGGCTATAACTCCACCGCGGTGCGGAAGAAAGAGTTGGTCATTCTTATCGAGGCCAGAGTCGTTCCCAGTTTGCTGGCGAGGAAAAACGCGTCGCCGGCAGGCTTGAGCCGGCAACTCGAAAAGCAACGCCAGGAATTTAAAAAACTGCAACAGGAGATCGAGAACAACGGCAACAGGAGAAGTTCGACGCGTGGAACGAGTCGCACTTCACAAGCCAAACCCTGAAGGCATTCGCTTTAATAATATGCCGGACAGATTTTTATAGAGTCGCTCCTCCCCCTCACACAGCCAGGCCGGAGTCTCCACCCGAAGGCTCCGGCCACCCTTTTTGCCGATGGTGAGGCGGAAAAATTCGAGCCAACGCCAGGGCCAAATTGACGGCCATGGTTGTTCAACTTCAACATCGTGACGAGCGGAGAGAACGGGCGAACGACTCCACGCCAGGAGGATAAATTATGTTTCACTTTTATATCGGTTCACAAACGCGCTGGGACAAATATCTCAAGAACACTGCGGTCTTCAAAGGGCTGCGGGGTGAAATTCGCCGCACCAGCAAAAAGGAGCAGGTGGCGATCTCCGAGCAAACGCAGGAGATCGTCGCCAGCCGTGAAGTGTTGGCGAAGAAGTTTGCTGCCGGCTTCGACTCGATCAACGTGACTATCGAAAGCGGCTTCGGCCGGCTCGAAAACATCATCAACGGCGTGGGCGCTTCCATCGATGCGTTGCGGGCCAGCTTCGATTACAACATGGCGCTGCTGATCGAGCAGGTCCAAATTCAAAGCCAGACCATGTTTCATCTGCTGCAGCGGATGGACGCCATCCACTCCACGCTCGAGAACCCGACGCTCACCCAGGCCCGGGAACATTACCGCATCGGCTGCGACCGGCTGGCCAAAGGCCTGCTCGACAAGGCGGTGGAGGCCTTTCATGAATCCGCGAAAAAAGACGACGCCAATTTCATGACGCAGCTCATGCTCGGCAAGCTGTATTTGTACGGCGTGAACGAGGAGTGCAACGTTCTCGACCTCAAGAAAGCGGAAGAGCATCTGCGCGCCGCCGCGCGTTATGCCAAAGCCGAAGCACGCCTGTTGCCGGAAGCGAACCGTTATGCCGGCGAAGCGCTGCTGCACGCCTCCATTTCTTGCTATGCCCAAGCCAACGACAAAGTGATCGAGGGCAAGACTGCGGAGGCCCAGCAGCTTCTGCAAGCCTCATTCGATCTCGCCACCCAGGCCACCGAAAATTATCCGCAGCTTTCCGAGGGCTTTTATCATCAAGCCAAGTTTGCGGCGCTGCTCGGCGACGGCAAAACCGCCTCCGCGAGCTTGAAGCGCGCCATCGAGCTGGACGAGGCCTACTGCTTGAAGGCCGACACCGATTTTGATTTTCGCTTCGTCCTCAGCGACGTCAATCAACTGTTTCGCGGCCTGCGCAACAAGAGCGCCGACGAGGTCCGCCTCAATCTGCAAAAAACCGAAACGCTTTTGAACGAATGGATTTACGTCTCGGCGGAGGCGCGCAACGCCGAAGCGGAAATTCGCCGGTTGTTGAGCGATGCAGAAACCTATTTGACGCGCAACACTTATTTTGACAACCGCGAAGCGGTCAATATGATCCACCAGGCCGAACAAACTTTCAAGTCTTTGCTCGTGCACAAATCGGTGCATCACACGATCGCGGCGCACAACAGCCGTGTCAACAGCCTGACCTTTAGCTCGGATCAAGCCACCTTGGCGAGCGGCGGCGCTGACGGCGTCATTCATCTGTGGCGGTTGCCGGAAAATCAGCTCGCGTTCTCGCTGCAAAGCCATCAGGAGGCGATCACCCATTTGGCGTTCAGCAACAACGGCCGCATGCTGGCGAGCGTCGACCGCCGGGGCAACGTCAAGCTTTGGCACGTCGGCACGGGCGCTTTGATTTGCGCGCTCACGGACGGCACGACGCCGGTGCATTGCATTGCTTTCAACCCGGATGATACCAAGCTCGCGGTCGGTGGATATGATCGACAGGCTACCGTTTGGGACGTCGTCGACGGCTCGCTCGTTTACACGCTGAGCGGCCACAAGAGCAGCGTTGATACGGTGGTTTTCAGCCGCGACGGTAAACTGCTGGCAACCGGCAGCCCGGACAACACCGCCATCTTGTGGGAAGTGGAAACCGGCAAGCTGCTGCAAACATTCTTCGGCTGTTCCGGTCTGACCAACTGCCTGGCGTTTTGCGCGAACGACACACAGTTGATTTGCGGCTCGAGCGACGGTAGCGTGCGTTTCTATGGCGCGCGCGACGGCAAATTGCTCCACACACTGCCGGAGCGTTCCGGCACCGTCAGTTGGATGGCCTTAAGCCCGAACTCGAATTTTCTTGCCACCGTTCATTATGGCAAAGCCATTCAGCTTTGGGATGTGCCCAACGGCAAGCTGTTGCACAATCTCAAGCCGTTTTCACCCGGCATCACCGCGGTTCGCTTCAGCCCGGATGGCATCATTCTCGCGGCGAGCGATTTTCAGGATCGCAGCGTCAAATTGTGGAACGTGCAAGACGGTAAGCTCGTACACGTCATTGCCGGCAACCTTACTTGCGCCGAATTCAGCCCCGACGGCGCGACGATGGTCACCGGTGACGAGACCGGCAGCCTGAAGTTTTGGGGACGCATGGTCGTCACGCGTGAAGCTTTCGAGGCAAGCCAAAAACGCAAATCCATGCCCGGCGGTGCAGCCGCGGCTGGAAGAGCTGCCAGCCCTCGCCCGGCGCCTGCAGGTGCAGGTTCTCCTACGCCGCATCGAGCGCCTTCTCCGGCCACGCCCGCTGGAGCAAGATCGAATGGTCAGGCACGCCCCAATCCTGTATCTCATCCGAGAGCGGAAGGGCCGCGCCAAAGAATCGAGCCGTTGCAACCGCCGGCCGGGCCGCGTGCCAGCGCTCAGCCCCAAACTGCCACGAAGACTGCGCAGGAAAAAATCGGCACCAGCACCAACATCGACGGCAATCCTTACGAGCTTGAGCTGGAGCGCTTATTGGAGAAACAAAAACGCCAGGCTGAAAAATTGGAGAAGATGGGACGTTGTCTCGAATGCGGCAAAAAATTGGGCGTGTTTGCCAAAATGTGGGGCCTGAAATTTTGCAAGGAGCACGGGTTTTAAAACCAATAACTGAAGGCACGGACTGCGTTCGTAGATTACACGGATGGTTTCCAGTATTGAATAAAGCCATTCATTCTGCAAGAATCCCTGACCCGCGCCATGCCCTGCGGTCCCTGGCCTGCGGCAGCGGTAGGACAGGTTTTTTTGATTTTAGCGTAACGCAGACTTCCGGTCAGCAACGAAAATAATCCGCGAAAGGCATAGCCTTTTGCGCGGCCTCAGCTTTTCGTGAAATTTGGCCAGTCCCCGCAACTGAAGCAGCATTCCTCCCACCCTATTTCTTCCTTGCATTCTCCCCCTAATGCCATATCTTTAATCGCGCGATTCTCGACGCATCTATACTCGACAAGTCGGTTGGCATTTTAACAACGTTTTAGGCGATTTATATCATTTGACAAACTTAATTATCGCTTGATAAAGTTGCAACCAAACTGGTCGCATAATTTCATCCTCATATCCAACCGGGGTCTGTCACCTTTTCCTCAAACTTGTTTTTGGATTTTACACTCCACGCTTCCTCTATAATCTTTTTATTAACATATTGCGACTTCATGTTTATTACTGATTCTGCTGCATAGTATCTGATTGTGGTAATCTCATACCACGTACAATGACCACTTCGGTAAAGATATTTTGACCATCTACCTTTGCCAACTTTCATCATGTTTATCAACTTGGCTACCTGCGATTCAGTAAGCTTCTCGCCTCTATTAGCCAATTCACGAGAAACAAACAAGCGGCGCTGCTCATTTGTGCTACTTAATTGAGCCAATAAGTCATCAATTGTACTATTTTCAAGGCGCTTAATTTGGTGATCGATCTGAGTCTTTGCTATTTGAATGGGTGAGATTTCATCTTGCAAGCGTTTACCGGTACGTTCCGCCTCTGTCAAGACTTGAACTGAAATTTGAACAGATCTTGAATTAACGATTTTGAAAGCCTCATCTCTAATTGATTTAAGCAAGCTGCTGGGGTTTTTATCAAGTGATCTTATTAATGTATCACATACTATTGCCACTCTTGATGCGAGTTCTTTATTGAAGGATGAAACAAAAGCATCGACAATTGGCTTGAGTATTGGGTATGGTTCTATACAAGGACGGAAATCAACTTTTTTGTCTTTTGCAGACAAAACTTTTGGAGTTTGCCAAACTAATTGCTTACAATCTTCTGCTATTAAAGGCATTATAATTCGTGACGGCAATGATTTCCGATATTGGTCTATGGCCGCTCTTATTTTCTTAATTTCCAAACTTGTTATTTCAGAAGGAGGTGGATAATCAATTTCTTTGGGTTCGCTTTTTGCAGTATCAGTAACTTCAAAATCAACTTTTAGGCCAGAGGCCCTTTTTTCACGAGATGCATAAAGATCAAGAATAGACTGTGCTTTTGTAGATCCTATTCCGTAAGACTGAGCATTTTTGAAATAATGACGAAGAGAATCGACTTCATTTTTGATTTTTTCGATTAGTGACCAAGAATCACGATAACTCTGTGGGAAACTTTCATATATTTTTCCATAGGACAATACTGCAATTTCCTTGTAAATAGTTGGTTCAATTTCATTGCAAATCTCCATATATCCATCTCTTATGTTTTTGATGTTTTCGTCTAAATATGGCGAAAGATCACCAGCCTTGGGTATAAAAAGAATAAATGAACATAATAAAACAACAAAAATATAGACCTTTTTAATTGCTGATGGCATTTTTAACATGCTTAAGAGATAAAGTCCAACGAATATACCTAAAATTCCTATTCCCTTTATCGTGGACGTTGGTAAAGATGATTTAATTCGTATGATTGCTTCTTTTAATTTAAAGAGAAACTCAATACTAGCAGTATTTAAAGCTCCCTCGACGAACAATAAGAAGACGATGTAGAGAAGCATACTGATAACATAAGGTATCAGGAATTTAAGGCTATTTTGCATGAATCGATTTGTTTTGTAAGAACGCCAACCAAAATAGATTAACAATAGGCCGGGTATTAAAAAAAGAAAGCTACCACCCATGATAAAAGCAATAAAGTCTTTATCGTAGGGTACGTTCAAAATTTGTACGGAAAATGATATAACGAGAAATGCCCCGATTATAAATCTAATCATATTAAGCCTCCATATTCCAACTCAGTTTTTCTCTATCTACCCACGCGCTAGCCGCTGTTGTCTTGCGCGACCTCGGAAGTACAGACGTCGGAACACCACAAAACATGGCGCGAAAGAGCCTCTGTGGAATTTATGCCGCGCTTGTCGCGTCAAGACCAACACGGCGTTAGACGCATAGCTTCCTATTATCATAAATCTTTATGTCTGAGTTGAAATAAAACTTTGTGTTTTACACGAGCTTTATTTGGCCCATTGCTTTTTATTGAGGGGAATTGGTTCATTATCTTTCCAGCAACTTTGGATTCATCACCTAATTTTATTCTCTACTTTTATCTCGAACTAGAAGATAGTTTCCCGCATAACGATCATCTCTTCTAACTTTGCCCTCCTCAATTAGTAAACCAAGAACATTTAATACATGAGTATCGGCTAAAATAAAAATAGAGAAATTTAAATGATACCTTATAGTTTCAGCTATTCAAGCTCAAATTCATAAATAGCGCCACTCGGATGGCGAATATCGAGTGCATTTAGTTTTG
>Ga0247727_10000250_pt1 | contig 128437 bp, 112 predicted proteins | sample WisWelCaveWW1625_FD_202498 | JGI IMG/M metagenome (GOLD analysis project Ga0247727, IMG submission 202498) | Biofilm microbial communities from Wishing Well Cave, Virginia, United States - WW16-25 | ecosystem: Environmental > Aquatic > Deep subsurface > Groundwater > Cave microbial mat...
GCCGATAAGTGATAGAATCGCCCGGTGACGCAGCGACCGCCGCGCCGCGATCACCGCGCAGGAGCCTCACCCGATGGAATCGACGACCGCGCACGCCGCTCGAAAACGCTTCAAGATCATCTACCTCGAGCTGACGAACGCGTGCAACTTCACGTGCGATTACTGCCCGATCGACCAGCAGTCGCGGAAGAAGGTCATGATGCCGGCCGACTTCGCGCGGCGGATCATCGACGAGATCGCAGGCAACAACCTGACCGAGTTCCTGACGTTCCATCTGATGGGGGAGCCGTACCTCCACAAGGATCTCTCCGAGTTGACGGGATACGCGGAGGCGCGCGGGATCAAAGTCCGCCTCCTGACGAACGGAAGCCTGCTCGAGCGCGCGCGGAACGAGGCGTTGTTCGCGAACAACCTGACGCGCCTCGAGATCGGGTTCCGCACGCCGAACGAGTCGTCGTTCTCGATGCGGCTCCGCGGCGGCGCGCTGACGCTCGACGAGTACGTCCGCCGCACGAAAGAAGTGATCGAGGACAAGATCCGCACGAACGCGCGGACGAACCTCTGCATCAAGCTGTTCGTCCGGTCGCACGCGGCGCAGATGGGGATCGGCGACCCGTACGAGCACCTCACGAGCGCCGACGACAACTTGCGCATGGCGCAACTGTTCCAGGAGCACACGCTCGCGACGGCGCGCCGCTACGGCCACTCGACGGCGGAGTGGGAGAGCGTGCCCGCCCACGTCGAGGACGGCGAGTACTTCATCTTCACCGGGATCAGCCTCGGGTTCTCGCGCATCCAGGACTTCTGGATCCGCGAGCAGCGCGGGCAACACGGGAAGGGATTCCCGGCGATCGTCGGCGGATGCAGCGCGGGCTTCCGCGACGACTTCGGGATCCTCGCGAGCGGCGAGGTGACGACCTGCTGCGTCGACTACGACGGCGCGAACGTGATGGGCGACCTCCGCAAGCAAACGCTGATGGAGGTGCTCGAGTCGGACGAGGCGAAGAGGATCCAGCGCTCGTTCGCGTGGTTCATCCCGCCGACGCCGTTCTGCCGCCAGTGCCTCGGCGGGCCGACGCTCGCGACCTCGCTCATGAAGCAGGCGAGCACGATCGCGATCGACGTCCGCGACCGCGTCGCGCCGCGCAAAGCGTACGGGAAGATGCAGAGGAGCTTGCGGGCGAACGAGCTGGCTTAGGGCTGGGTTCCGCGCGAGCCGCTCGACAACGGCCCGGCGAACTCCCGGCTCGCGACCGCCCGCTCGCGCGGCTTCAGTCCTTCTGCTCGAGACTCGCGGCCCAACGCGCGACGGCGAATAGCGCGATCGCGAGCGCGAGCAGCAACAGGACGAGCGTTCGCGCGCCGGGCCTGTTCGCCTCGAGCGCCGCGTAGGTCGCCGCGCGAGGGCCGGTCGGCGCGGCGCCCGTGACGCCGACGAACGCGCCGAGCGCGCCGCACGCGCACGCGAACGACAGCGCGACCGCGCGCGCGAATCCCCACCGAACGCCGGGCACGGTCACGCGCCAGAATCCTGCCCAGCCGCTCGCGGCGCCGCTCGCGCCAGGAATGCGCGTGGTGTCGTCGGCTTCAGACCGGAGGCGCGCGAGCGAAGGCTCGAGCGCGCGCACAAACAGCGGGAACGACGCGAACGCGGCGGCGGCCGACAGCCCGAGCCACGGCGGGAGCGGCGCGGCGTCGGCGCCCGCGCCGACTCGCGAGTCGGGCGCGGCCGCGAGGAGGATCGCGTATCCCGCGACGATCGGAGCGACGAAGAATGACAGCGTGACGAGCGCGTCGAGGATCCGGCGTCCGGGGGTCTCCTCGCGGACGAGGACGCAGGCGACCGCGGTCCCGAACACGACGTTCGCCGCCGTTGCGAGCGTGGCGATGACGAGCGTGACGACGAGCGGCGACACGACCGTCAGGAGCGAGACGTCGGCGATGACGCGCCCGAACCCGTCGGGCGCCATCGCACGGGCGAGGGCGACAAGCGGGACGATGACGAGCGCCGCAAAGTAGACGAGCGCCGCGGCGACGAGCGCCGCATCGCGGAGGCGCCGGCGGAGCGATCGATCGCCGGCGGTCGCGCGCGCGGCGCTCACGCGAGACTCCCCGGGTGCGCGCCGCGATCCCCGCCGATCCAGCGCGCCGCGCGGACCGCGGCGGTCGCGTGCGCCGCGACGACGAGCGCCGCCGCAAGCGCGAGGAGCGCCAGCGCCGTCGCCCCGGCGCGGTCCGCGTTGACCGAGTCGGCGAGCACGACGGCGGCCGGCCGCGCCGCGCCCGCTCTCCAATCGACGAGCAGGATGACCGCGCCGAACTCTCCCGCCGCGCGAGCGAGCGTCGCGAGCGCGCCCGACACGACCGCGGGGAGAATCGCGGGGAGGAGATTCCGCCGGCGGATCGGCCCCGCGCCGGCGCCGACCGCGCGCGCGTCGTTCTCGGCCTCGCGATCGGCCAGCCGCAATGCCGGCTCGACGGTCCGCACGACGATCGGGTACGTGACGAACAGGAGCGGCGCGAGGAGGACGATCGGCGGAAGCGGGCGCGGCGCGTCCGCCGGCCATCGGAACGGCCCCAACCCGACGAGGCCCGAGCCGAGCACGACGGACATCGCGACGCCCGCGACGAACGGCGGAATCATCCCGGGAAGGTCGATCAGCGCGTCGAACACGCGCCGGCCCGGGAATCGGCAGCGCACCAGGACGAAGGCCGTGAGCGTCCCGATCAGCGCGTTGACGACGGCGACGGCGGCGGCAATCGCGAGCGTCAGCGCGAGGGCGTCTCGGATCTCCGCGCGGCCGAGGGCCGAAAGGATCGCGCGCGGCCCCTCGCGGATTCCGGCGATCGCGAGCGCGCCGAGCGGAATCGCGACGAGCGCCGCGACGTACCCGACCGCGAGCGCGCGCATCGCACCCCGCCGCGCCCCGCCGCGCCGCCGCGCGGTCTCCGTTTCTTGCGACCCCTCCGGGCCGATGCTATAATGCCGGCTCATTTCCGCGGACGAATGTCCCGCGGACGAGCGCTCCGGGGCAAGGGGGATTCCGTGAAGAACATTCTGATGATTCTTCTCTGCGTCGTACTCGGCTCCGCGGGGCAGCTCTCGCTCAAGCATGGGATGGGCTCCGTCGGCCGGTTCGCGCCCGACGCGTCGCAGATGCTCGGCACGTTCGTCCGCGCATTCTCGAACGGGTTCGTCCTCGTCGGCTTCGTGCTGTACGGGCTCTCCTCGCTCATCTGGATGGTGATCCTCTCCCGAGTTCCCCTCTCGTACGCGTACCCGATGATCGCGATCGGCTACGTTGTCGTCGTGATCTTGTCGAAGGTCCTCTTCAAGGAGGACGTCAACGCGGTCCGATTCGCCGGCACGCTCGTCATCTGCGCCGGCGTCGTCCTCGTCTCGCGGAGCTAGGCGTGACGGGAAGCGCGCCGCCGAGCCGCAAGCCCGTCATCATCGGCGTCTCGGGCGGGACCGGTTCCGGCAAGACGACCGTCGCGAAGAAGGTCGCCTCTTCGCTCCTGGACGAGAGCGTCATCATCATCCACCACGACTCGTATTACCACGACCAAGCGAAGATCCCGAGGACCGACCGCGAGCGGCTCAACTACGATCATCCGGCCGCGTTCGACACCGCGCTCCTGACGCGGCACATCGAGCGGCTGATCGCCGGGAAACCGATCAAGAAGCCGGTCTACGATTTCAAGACGCACACGCGCTTGCCAGAGCGCGAGACGGTCAAGCCCGCGCACGTCATCCTCCTCGAAGGAATCCTCGTCCTCGAGGACGAGCCGCTTCGGGAGATGATGGACATCAAGATCTACGTCGAGGCGGACGACGACGAGCGATTCATCCGGCGGCTGACGCGGGATATCTCCGACCGCGGCCGCACGGTCGAGTCGGCGATCGAGCAGTACATGGAAACCGTCAAGCCGATGCACCTCGAGTTCGTCGCGCCGTCGAAGCGGTACGCCGACCTGATCATCCCGGGCGGCGGGTACAACACGATCGCGATCGATCTGCTCGTCACGAAGATCCGCGACGTTCTCGGCGCCGGCAACTCGCATTGATCGGCGCGTTCGTCCGCACCTGCCGGCCGTCGCAGTGGACGAAGAACCTCGTCGTCTTCGCCGCGGTCATCTTCGCGCGGAAGATCGACGAGCCGCGGTACCTCGCCAGCGCGGCGCTCGCGTTCGTTCTCTTCTCGTTCCTGTCGTCGGCCGTCTACATCGTCAACGACGTCCTCGACCGCGAGGAGGACCGCCGCCACCCGACGAAGAAGTCGCGGCCGATCGCGTCGGGCGCGCTGCCGGTCGGGCTCGCGATCGCCGGCGCGATCGTGCTCGCCGCCGCGTCGCTGAGTCTCGGCTTCCGTCTCGCGCCGGCGTTCGGGACGACGCTCGCGGTCTACTTCGGTCTCAACCTCCTCTATTCGATCCGCCTCAAGGAGATCGTCGGGCTCGACGTCCTGTTGATCTCGGTCGGATTCGTCCTGCGCGCGATCGGCGGCGTCGAAGCGCTGAAGGGCCAAGTTGACGGCGTGCTCCTCTCGCCGTGGCTTCTCCTCTGCACGTTTTTCCTGTCGCTTCTGCTCGCTCTCTGCAAGCGGCGGAACGAGCTCGTCGTCCTCGGCGAAGCGGCGGCGTCGCACCGGCCCGTCCTCGCGAACTATTCTCTCCCGTTCGTCGACAGCCTGATCGTCATCGTCGCGTCGTCTACGATTCTCTCATACTCGATCTACACGATCTGGCCCGCGACCGTCGAGAAGTTCGGGACCGACCGCCTCGTTTACACGATCCCGTTCGTCGTGTACGGGATTTTCCGCTACATGTTCCTCGTCTACCGGAAGAACATGGGCGGCAATCCCTCGGAAGTTCTGTACAAGGACGCGCCGATCCTCGGGACGCTCGCGCTTTGGATCGCGACGGTCTTCGCGATCATCATTCTGTAGGCGCCCGGGAGCGAGCGCTGTGAGCGCGACGGCCGGCGCCGGGCGGGCGATCACGATCGAAAGCCCGGCAAAGATCAACCTCCTCCTCGACGTGCTCGGGCGGCGCGCCGACGGCTACCACGACATCCGGACGATCTTTCAGACGGTCAGCCTGTGTGATTCGGTCACCGTCTCGCTCGAGGGCGAAGGGATCGGCGTCGCGAGCGACGACCCGGCGCTCCCCGCGGGCGAGGAGAACCTCGCGGGCCGAGCGGCGAGGGCGCTGCTCGACGCGGCGGGGCGCGGCGCGAAGGGCGTCGGCGTCCGCGTCCAGATCGTCAAGCGGATTCCGGTCGGCGCCGGGCTCGGCGGCGGAAGCGGAAACGCGGCCGCGACGCTCGTCGCGCTCGATCGATTGCTGGGGCTCGGGTGGGGCGCGGCGCGTCTCGAGGAGATCGGCGCGGCCGTCGGTTCCGACGTGCCGTTCCTCGTTCGCGGCGGCGCGGCGCTCGGAGAGGGACGCGGCGAGCGCCTGACCCGCCTGCCGAATCTCGAGCCCATCCCCATCCTGCTTGCGAAACCGCCGCTCTCCGTGTCGACCCGCTGGGCGTACGACAATCTTGCGGAACTCTTGACACGTTCCGGCGACTTTCCTACACTCGCCGCCGCGGATGCGCCGATGAGGGTCGAAGCGCTCGCGCCGCTCGCGCGAAACGATTTCGAAGGCCTCGTGATGGGCGCGCATCCGCCTGTCCGCGAGGCGCGCGACGCGATGCTCACCGGCGGCGCGGTGGTCGCGCTCATGACGGGCACCGGGCCGACGGTGTTCGGGCTCTTCACGGACGAAGCGAAGCTGAGACGCACCGATCACGCACTGCGAACGAACGGATTCTGGAGCGCGCGCGTCCTCCCTCGAAGGGAACGGCCGCTCCGCGCGCGACGCGCGGGAGGGAAGAGCAACACACTTCCATGAGACGTTGAGGGCGCAAGAGCCCGGCACATTCCCGATCGTGGGGAACCCAAAATGAAGATTACGGAAGTCAGGGTCACCCTCAGGAACGACGGAAAACTGAAAGCCTTCGCGAGCATCACGCTCGACGATTGCTTCGTGGTCCGAGGGCTGAAGGTGATCGAGGGAAACAGCGGGATGTTCGTGGCGATGCCGAGCCGGCGCCGGCCTGATAACAGCTTCCAAGACATCGCGCACCCGATCAACAACGAGACGCGGGACGCCCTCGAAGCCCAAGTCCTCGCCGAGTACCAGCGAGAACTCGAGAACGAGAAGACGGGCGTCGTGTCCTCGTCCAAACTCGAGGTGTCCTAGGCGCCACGGTGCCGAGCGAAGGTCGAGAAGTCGAGACGGAGAAAAGCCCCGGTCGCCTCAGGGGCTTTCCTCTTTTATTGGGGCGTCGACAAGCGGTAAGTCACGGGTCTTTGGAACCCGCATTCGGAGGTTCGAATCCTCCCGCCCCAACCACTTTGACCGCGAGTGGGGCGCCTGCTAGGATCGCCGCCGATCGTTCGGGGGGATCTCGGAATGGGAAGCTTCGAAAAGGTCGCGAAGGCGAGCGAACTGGCGCCCGGCAAGGGGATCGCGGTGCAAGTCGGCGCGGAGCGCGTCGCGCTGTTCAACTGCGACGGCGCGTTTCACGCGATCGGCGACGTGTGCCCCCACCGCGGCGGGCCGCTCTCCGACGGCCAGCTCGACGGCACGAACGTGCAATGTCCGTGGCACGGCGCGCTGTTCGACCTGTGCACGGGGAAGCGCGTCGCCGGGCCGTCGCCGCGCGACGTGACGTCGTACGCGGTGCGCATCACCGGCGATGACGTCGAGATCGAGGCTCCGTAGTGCTCATCCGTCCGACCCGCCGCTTGATGAGCGGCCGACACGAGCCGCCGTTTCCCGAGAGGAGGGCGTTCGCCAGTGAGTGATTCCGCCGTCACGCAAGCCGCCGGGGCGTCCCGCCCGGTGGTCGGCGCCACCGACAAGCACCCGCGCGGGCTGTACGTCCTGTTCGCGACCGAGATGTGGGAGCGGTTCAGCTTCTACACGATGCTCGCGATGTTCACGCTGTACCTGCAGGACGCGACGCAGGGATTCGGTTGGGTGCGCGACCGCGCGACCGGCCTCTACGCGAACTACCTCGCGCTCGTCTACCTGAGCCCTCTCTTCGGCGGATGGATCGCGGACAAGAAGCTCGGCTATCGGCGGGCCGTGATGATCGGCGGCATGTTCTTCATGGCCGGCCATCTCCTGCTCGCCGTCAAATCGATCCCCGTCATGTACACGGCGCTTGCGTGCCTCGTGATCGGGAACGGCTTCTTCAAGCCGAACGTCTCGACGATGGTCGGCAACCTCTACCCCGAGGGAAGCCACCTCAAGGATCGCGCGTACAACATCTTCTACATGGGGATCAACGTCGGCGCGTTCCTCGCCCCGGTCGTCGCGGAGTTCGTCAAGTCACGGTTCGGATTCCATCCCGCGTTCGCCGTCGCCTCGCTCGGGATGGTGATCTCCGTGCTCATTCTCTGGCGGTTCCGCCGCCACGTCGAGGACCCGCGCGACGCGCGCGGCTCGCGCGGCGCGGCCGCCGCGAGCGTGCCGAGTGCATCGAACCACCCGATCGACGCGGTCCCCGACAGGAAGCGGATCGGCGCGCTGATCATCATTTACTTGATCGTGATCGTGTTCTGGATGGTGTTCCACCAGAACGGCTCGACGCTCACCTACTGGGCGAACGACAACACGAATTGGAGCGTCTCCGGCGTCTTCTCGAACGCGATCAACCCGTTCTTCGTGATCACGCTCACGTTCCCGCTCGTCTGGTTCTGGAAGTGGCTCGACAAGAAGGGGCTCGAGCCGTCGACGCCGACGAAGATCGCGATCGGCATGTTCCTGACGGCGCTCTGCTACCTGATCATGTTCTGCGCCGGGAGGGCGGGAGGCGACACGGGGAAGGTCTCGCCGATGTGGCTGATCAGCGCGTACTTCGTGATCACGACCGGCGAGTTGATGCTCTCGCCGATGGGGCTCTCGCTCGTTTCGAAAGTGGCGCCGCTTCGGGTCCGGGGCCTGATGATGGGCGGCTGGTTCGTCGCGACGGCGATCGGCAACAAGCTGACGATGATCGGCAAGCTCTGGGACGACATGCCCCACTCGAACTTCTTCCTGATGCTCGGTGCGATGGCGTTCGTGATGGCGTTGGTCCTCGTGTTCCTGTTGAAACCTCTGAAGAAGGCGATGCCCGGAGTCTGAGCGCAGTCGCTCACACGCTGCTCATCTGACCTGATTCGCGCCGCTGCCGCGGGGCGCCGAGGTGCGCCCCCTGCGCGAAGTCGTGTCGGCGTACCGCGCCGCCATTGCGGCACGCGCTCTGCAGGAGTCCCTCCCGGCACTTCCGTCGACGCCAATCACCCCCGGATGGCACCTCCGCTGCTCTGCAGTGGAAGGGAGTTGGCAGGAGGTCGATAGATGAAAACCGTCCGTTCGATCACAGCGGCCGCGCTCGCCAGCGGCCTCCTCGCATTCGGATGCGCGAAGCCTGCATCACTCCTCGATCCGTCCGGCGCCGAACTTCTAGCGCCCGGCGCCGCGCCGCCCGGGACTGAGATTCGCGCGCGCGCCCCGGCGGCGATCGAGCCGCTCGAGCCAGGCGACCGGCCGCTCCTCGGCGATCCTCCGCGCGGCGCGGTGTACAACCTGTACGGGGAGGGCGAACTCCAGAGAGGCGCGAACGCTTGGTGCTCCTACCAAGTCGTTCGGATCGTCTCGAACGGAGACTGGTGCCCGGTTGCCCTCAATGAAGTCGTCTGCGTCGCGCTCGACCCGCGCCAGGCCGACGGCCCGGCGACGCGTCGGATCCGATTCACGCAGCGCATTGGCGTCCGGTGCATCGGCCGAAGCTGGGCCGATCTCGAACGCGTCGGGAAGGAGCTCGGGACGTGCCCGACCGGAGCGAAGAAACTCGTGCGCTGCGGCCAGTGAGCGGAGAGGGCGCGAGAGTTGAAGGGCGAAGCTTGAGCGGCGCGGTTTGCGCGGCGCCGCCGGATCGGGCGCCGCCGGTTACGCCGGCGTGAGCCAGCCGCGCCGGTCGGCGACGCGCCCGGTCTGGCGCGCGAGGAGCGCCGCGTGGAGCCGCGTCGCGACGGGGCGCTCCGGGCCGAAACGGAACGACTCGCCGCGCCGGAGGATCTCCGCGAACGGCGCGATCACTGCCGCCGTGCCCGCGGCGAACGCCTCCGTGATCCGCCCGCGCCGGATCCCTTCGAGCGCGTCGTCGACCCGGATCGGCTCCTCGCGCGCGACGATCCCTTCTTCCTCGGCGATCGCCAGGAGGCTCGAGCGCGTGATCCCGGGGAGAATCGTGTCGCTCGTGGGCGGCGTGATCAGCGTCCCCTCGCGCACGAAGAAGATGTTCATCCCTTCCATCTCTTCGATCCAAGACCGCTCTGTCGCATCGAGCCAGATGACCTGGTCGCAGCCGAGTTCCGACTTCGCGCGCTTGAGGCTGAGCAGTCCTCGCCCATAGTTCCCGGCCGCCTTGATCGCGCCGGTCCCGCCCGGCGCCGCGCGCACGTGTTCTTCGACGACGAGAACGCGAAGTCCCGCCTCCTCGCGCCCGTGGAAGTAGGGCGCGACGGCGCAGCCCATCACGACGAAGAGGAACTCATTCGAGGCACGAATGCCGAGGCCCGCTTCCGTGCCGAGCAACAGCGGCCGAAGGTAGTACGCGATCCCCGGCGCGTTCGGGACCGCCTTCGTCTGGTGAGCGACGAAGCGCGTCAGGCACGCGGCGAACAGCTCCGGCGGAACGGGCGTCATCGCCATCCTCTCGGCCGAGCGGACGAACCGATCGGCGTGGTCCGCGAGCCGGAAGATCGCGAGGCGGCCGTCGGGTTGACGGTGCGCCTTCATCCCTTCGAAGACAGCTTGGCCGTAGTGGAAGACGACGGCGCCGGGATCGACCGACAACGCGGCGCGCGCCGCGATCCGCGGACGTCCCCACCCGCTCGCTTCGCGCCACTCGGCGAGCAAGAGGCCGGGAGTGAAGTGGCGCCCGAACGCGGGCGCGGGTCCGCAGTCGATCGGCGTCCGCGCGGCCGGGATCCACTCGTCGATTGGGATCGTCGCGGCCGGCCTTTTAGTTTTCGCGGCGAGGTCGGTGAGCATCGGCGGCGATTGTCTCACGGCGGCGGGCCGCGGATCAAGGCGCGCGCGGCAACGATTCTGACTCATTCTCACCAGCGCAGTAGCACCAGCTCCGAGCTGAACCCGGGGCCGAGAGCCGTCAAGAGCCCCCAGTCGCCGGGCCGCACGCGCGGGTCATCGAGGAATCGCGCGAGAACGAACAGGACCGTCGGCGACGACATGTTCCCGGCGAGTCGAAGGACTTCGCGCGCATGGCGCATCGCGTCCGGCGCGAGGCCGAACGCCTCCTCGTAGGCGCTCATCACCTTCGTGCCGCCCGGATGGGCGACGACGTGCGCGACGTCGGCCAGCGCGAGCCCGTGTTCGGCCAAGAACTCTTCGGCGTTCTCGCGGACAAGCTCTCGCACGATCGCCGGGATGTCGCGCGAGAAGATCACCTTCAAGCCGCGTTCGTTCACCTCCCATCCCATGACGTCCTCGGTGTCGGGGAAGAGCGTGCTCCGCGCGGCGACGACGCGCGGGCCAACGCGCGGGCTGATGCGCTCGCCGTGTCGCTCGCCGAGTCGCGCGCTCATCTCTCTCGCGTCATCGCCGCCCACGACGACCGCGGCCGCCCCGTCGGCAAAAAGCGATGTCGCGATCAGGTTCGACTTCGAGAGGTCGCTCACCTGAAATGTGAGGCTGCACAGCTCGACGGAGATCAGGAGGACGGTCGTGCCGGACTCGATCCGCGCCCACTCGGCGGCGCGCGCCAGTCCGGCCGCCCCGCCCGCGCAGCCGAGCCCCCACACCGGCGTCCGCCGCATGTGGGGGGAGAAGTCGATCCGGTTCATCAGGCGCGCGTCGAGCGAGGGGGTCGCGATTCCCGTCGTCGAGACGAAGATCAGGTGGCCGACGTCGCGCGGCGCGACGCCGGCGTGGTCGAGCGCCGCGCGGGCCACGACCTCCGCGAGGCGGACCGCCTCGACGACGTACAGCGCGTTTCGCTCGGGAAACGGGTGCTCGCTCCCGAACCAGTCGATCGGCGCGGCGAGGCGGCGCTCCTCGATCCGCGTGTTCGCGAACACGTCGAGCAGCCGATCGATGTCGGCGTGCGCGTCGCCGAACAGCGCGCGGCAGAACTCGCGCGCCTCGTCCTGGCGGACGACGTGTTCGGGTTGCGCGGTCGCCACAGATAGGATTCGCGGCATTGGGACTCCGTCGGAAGTGAGCGCGGGACGCGCGGCGCGCGGCGCATCGCCGAGCGAAGGCGATTGTGGCAGCCGGCCCAGCGCGCGGCAAGGGGGAGAGCGCCGAGCGCGCGCCGAGCGCGCGCCGGGACCGGGCCGGGCGCACCCCGCGAGCGCCGCGATGGACAGCGGCGGAGCGCTCGGCTAGTGTGGCGCATCGCGCACAGAGGGCCCCGTTGAGCCAGCCCGAACCCCACGATAGCGCCGAGACCCGTCGCTCGCGCGGCCCGCGTCGCGCGCGCGACGCCGACGCGTTCGCCGCGATCGCGTTCGCGTGCCTCGCCGCCGCGTGCCTCGCGGTCTGGGCGCACCGCGTCAACGGCGCGACGCCGCTGATCAACGACGAGCTGTGCTACCTCTGGCAAGCGCGAGTGCTCACGACCGGCCACATCACGGCCGAAGCGCCGCGGCACCCGGAGTTCGTCAGCATCCCGCCGCTCTTCATCCGCGACGGCCGGCGCTTCACGCAGTACCCGATCGGGTTTCCGCTCGTGCTCGCGCCGTGGGTCGCGCTCGGAATCCCGTGGGCCGCGAACATCGCGCTCGCGGCGGCGTCGCTCGTCCTCCTCCATCGCTTCGTTCGCCGGATCGACGGCCGCGCCGTCGCGTGGATCGCGATGCTCCTCACCGCGCTCTCGCCGTTCTTCATCGCCCAGTCGACGGCGTTCATGAGCCACCCGCTCACTCTCGCCCTGTCGCTTGCGCTCCTCGTCGCGCTCGAGCGCCGCGAATCCGCAGGCGGCGCGCTCCGCTGGGCGGCGCTCGCGGGCGCGACGATCGGTCTGGCCGGAAACGTCTCGCCGTTCGTCGCCGCGCCGATGGCGCTTGTCTGTTTCGAGCGGTGGGCGTCGGCGCGGAACGGGCGCGATCGCGACGCCGGACGCCGCGAGCTGGCCGCGTTCGCCCTCCCGATCGTCGCCGGCGCCGGCCTTTTCGCGTTGACCAACTTCGCGACGACGGGGAATCCGTTGACGCCGGCCTACTTCCTCCGATCGTACGTCCGCGCCGGGTTCGGAGAGGAGGTTGGGCTCGGCGGTTACACGCTCGCCCAAGCGGTGAGCCACACGAAGGAGCGCCTCGCTCTGCTCAACGAGATGCTCTTCGGCTGGCCGATCTCGTCGCTTCTGTTCACCGCTCCCTACGCGGCCGCCGCGCTCGCGCGCTCGGTCGTGCGTGCGCGCGCGCGCCGGGGCGCGCGGCCCGCGGAATCGAGCGGCGATCGTTGGTACCGGACGCTCGCGGTCCTGTTCGTCGGCACCGTCGCGGTCTACGCGTTCTGGTACTCACCCGGGACGGCGTCGAATCTCGGGCCGCGCTTCCTCTACGCCGCGCTTCCGACGCTGGCGATTTTCAGCGCGCGGGGCGTCGTCGGCCTCGCGAAACTCAGCGGGCGCGCGTTCGGCGCCCGCGCCCGCCTCGGCGGCCCGCTCCTTGCCGGCGCGCTCGTCGTCGCGCTCGTCTTCGCCGGGACGATTCCGTATCTGGCGCGGATGCCCGCGCTCGAGAAGCCGCGGGAGCGGCGCGCCGTCCGCGCGCTCCTCGACGAAATCGCGCGGCGGGACATCCGCGACGGGACGATCTTCGTCAAGACGAACTCGAGCACGAAGGGTCCGCCGCTTCTCTTCGCGAGCCAGTTCGCCGAGACGGCTCGCCTCGCGTTCGCGCGGAGTTTGTCGCCGCGCGCCAATCGCGCGTTTGCCGCCTCGCGCGGAGCACCCCCCGTCTTCACCGCGACGTTCGACCCGCGGAATCTCGGCTGGGTTCTGCGGGAGGGATTCCCCGACAGCGGGGAGCGCGCGGTGCTTCCACTCAACTGACCGCCCCATCCGGCACGCCGCTTGCGGGTTCCGTTCCGCCGCGAAGCGGGCGGGGCGGAAGCCCCCCGGGGGAGGCCCCCGGAACTGAGTCGGCCGCGGCAGATGGCGGACGGGAGGTCATCCAGGACGGTCGTCGACGGGCGTTGCTCTATGCAACACCCGCGGCGGAACGCAACACGGAGGTGTCGCATGAACGCAACGATCGAGTGCCCGGACGAGTGGCCGTTCGTCGGGCGAAGCGATGCGCGAAGCTCCATCGAGAAGACTCCTGACGATACATTGAAGCGGATTCGCGCCGCGCGTCGCCGGCAAGGCGACTCGCCGTCGCTCGCGGCCGAGGCGGGCGCGTGTTACGAGGCGAAGGGTGAAGTCGCGCTCGCGTGTCGCGAGTACGCGCGCGCCGCGGCGCTCGACCCGGGCCTCTCGGCGATCCAGTCGCGGATCGACGCGCTCGATCAGGTCGAGGACGTCGCGCGCGAGATCGCCGCAGCGATTCTCGCGGAGGCGTCGCTCGCGGGCCACGCTCGGTAGGAGAGCCGCCGCCGCGCGGCGATCCGGACAGCGACGCGGGGCCGTTCATTTTCGTGAGGGATCTCGGTCCCGAGCGGAAGGCCCGGTTCCTCCCATCGCGCCCCGATGGCCTCCGGCGTCCCAGTAACGTCTTTCCTCCCGAGCGCTTAGGCGCCCCGCCCACCCTTCGTGGGCGCTCGTCAAAATCCTTGACGCCGCAACCCCGATCTCCGTAGAATGACTCACTTTGACGCTGCGGAACACTCCGCCGGTCGTCGCACCGCTCCCGAAACGGGCATTCTCTTAATCGGACCAAATGGAAACGAAGGCGAAAGGCCCAAAACTGTTCGCCGGTCGAGCAAATCCGGCGCTCGCTGCGGCGATCGCGCGTGAGCTCGGCGTCGCGAACGGTCAAATCGAGATCGGAAACTTTTCCGACGGGGAGATCTGCGTCCAGATCGAGGAAAACATCCGCGGCGAGGACGTTTTCATCGTTCAGCCGACGCACGCGCCCGCGGAGAACCTTCTCGAACTGTTGATCATCCTCGACGCGTGCGTCCGCGCGAGCGCGCGCCGCGTGACGGCGGTCATCCCGTACTTCGGCTACGCGCGCCAGGACCGAAAGGACAAGCCGCGCGTTTCGATCGTGGCGAAGCTGACCGCGAACCTGATCACCGCCGCGGGGGCCGACCGAATCCTCACGATGGATCTTCACTCGGGCCAGATTCAAGGGTTCTTCGATATCCCGGTCGATCACTTGTACGCGGCGGCGGTCCTGATCGACGACCTCCGCGCGAAGGAGCTGTCGAACTTGGTCGTCGTGGCGCCCGACATCGGCAGCGTGAAGATGGCCCGCGCGTACGCGAAGCGGCTGTCGTCGGGCCTCGCGATCGTCGACAAGCGCCGGCCGAAACCGAACAGCTCCGAGGTGATCGAGGTGATCGGCGAGGTCGAAGGAAAAAATGTCGCGATCGTCGACGACATGGTCGACACGGCAGGGACGCTCTGCAACGCCGCCGTCGCGCTCAAGGAAGAGGGCGCGCTCGACATCTACGCCGCGTGCACGCACGGAATCCTCTCCGGGTCGGCGGTCGACCGGATCGTCAAGTCGCCGATCAAGGAGTTGATCGTCACGGACACAGTGCCGTTCCGCGGCGAGCTGCCCAAAAACTTCAGAGTCTTCTCGATCGCCGGCGTCCTCGCCCGAGCGATCCTTTGCATCCACAAGGAGGAGTCGGTCAGCTCCCTCTTTAATTTCTAAACGGGAAAGGTAGGCATCCGAACGTGGAAACCGTCGCTCTCGATCTCGCCCACAGGAAAGGAAACGGAAAGAAGCTCGCGCGTCAGGTCCGCCGGACCGGCCGCGTTCCCGGGGTCGTGTACGGTCTGAAGAACGAGGCGCTCTCCGTCCTCGTCGACGAGCGGACGCTATCGCGCATCCTCCACTCGGCGCGGCACGGCCACGTGATGCTCGACCTGAACATTCCGGGCGAGGCCGAGCCGGTGAAGGCGGTCTTCCGCGAGGTCCAGCGCGACCCCGTGCGGCTCGCGTACCTCCACTGCGATTTCCAGCGGATCTCGCTCTCGGAAAAGCTTCACGTCCAGGTGCCGGTCCGCGTCACCGGGCTCGCCGACGGCGTGAAGAACTACGGCGGGATCCTCGACTTCCATCTTCGCGAGATCGACATCCGGTGCCTCCCGGCCCAGATCCCGAATGAGATCGTCGTCGATGTGACGCCGCTGAAGATCGGCGGATCGATCCGCGTCAAAGACATCGCGATCCCGGGCGTCGAGATCCTGCTCGACGCGGAGCGCGCGATCATCACGGTCGTGGCGCCGTCGGTCCTCAAGGAGGCGACGCCGGCGGACGAGGCGGCCGAGGGCGCGGCGGCGGAACCGACCGAGCCGGAACTGATCAAGAAGAAGAAGGGCGAAGAGGAAGAGGAGTCGAAGCCAGAGAAGGGCGAGAAGGCGGAGAAGGGCGACGCGAAGCCGAAGGGCGAGGCGAAGCCGAAGGGCGACGCGAAGCCGAAGGGCGACGCGAAGCCGAAGGGCGAAGCCAAGGGGAAGGGGAAGGGATAGAGACCGCGCGCGGGACGGTCGTCCTCGCGGGCCTCGGCAACCCCGGCGCGCAGTACGCGCGCACCCGGCACAACCTCGGGTTTCGGGTCGCCGACCGGCTGGTCGCGCGGATGCGCGCGGCGCGGGCGGCAGGCGCGTCCGAGGGCTCCGGCGCGGGCGGCGCTGTCGCGTGCGAGCTGTGGCGGGCCGGCCCGCGCGGCGCGATCCTCGTCGTCAAGCCGCTCACGTTCATGAACGCGAGCGGCGAGGCGCTGGCGGCGCTCGCGCGGAGCGATCCGTTCGCGCCCGCGGACCTGCTCGTCATCTGCGACGACGTCAACCTTCCTCTGGGGCGGTTGCGAGTTCGGCGAGGCGGCTCGGACGGTGGGCACAACGGCCTTCTGTCCGTGTCGCTCGCGCTCGGCACGAACGAGTACCCGCGGCTTCGGCTCGGAGTCGGGCCTCGGCCGGCGGGCTTGGCGTTGCACGACTTCGTCCTCGGCCCGTTCGGCGCGGACGAAGAAGATTCGGCGGAGGCGCTCGTCGAGCGGGGGAGCGACGCGGCCGCCGCGTTCGCCGCGCGCGGAATCGACGCCGCGATGCGGGAGTTCAACGGCGCGCCCGGATCGGGCGACGCCGACTTAGACGAAAGGGGGTGAGAAAAGAGAATGGCAGTCAGACCGTACGAAACGATGGTCGTGATCGACCCGAACCTCGCCGATCCGGATATCGACAAGGAGATCGAGAAGATCAAGAACTACGTCGTCACCGAAGGCGGCGAGATTTCGAACGTTGACCTCTGGGGGAAGCGCAAGCTCTCCTTCGAGATCCTGGGCCGCAAGGAAGGGTACTACGCGATCATCAAGTTCAAGGCGGAGCCGCGAATCGTGGCGCCGCTCGTCAAGGCGTACCGGCTGAATGAGCAGATCCTTCGCCACATCGTCGTGGCGGACACGTTCAAGGCGCCGCTCGGCACGCCGGGCCGGCGTCACAAGGATGATGATGACGATGGGCGGGACTCGGACGACAGGCACGAGTCGAGATGGGAGGATTGACGATGGCTGAGCTGAATGTTCCGGCGCTCAACAAAGTGATGTTGGCCGGCCGGTTGACGCGGGACGCGGAGACGCGGTTCACGGCGGGCGGAGTCGCCGTCGCGAACTTGGGTCTCGCGGTGAATCGCCGTTTCAAGGATCAGAGCGGCGAATGGAAAGATGACACCTGCTTCGTCAACATCGTTTTGTGGGACAAGCAGGCCGAACGGTTGAGCTCGTGGCTCAAGAAGGGCCGCGCAGTGTTGGTCGAAGGAAGGCTCCAGAGCCGCTCGTACGACACGAAAGAGGGCGAGAAGAAAAACGTCCTCGAAGTGCGCGCGGACCGGATCGATTTCCTCGACCGTCAGCCGAGGAGCGCGGAGGGCGCCGGCGTTCCGGCCGGGGCTCCGCGCGAAGACCTCGACGCGTCGGGTTCGGACGGGGTGGACGACATCCCGTTCTAGCGCGCGACGCGCGTCTCGCGGCCGGCGATCTACGCCTGCGCGAGCGTCCAAAACACGAAAGGGAGATCCGATGAGGGACAGAGATTCCGATGACAGGGACCGGGGCGACCGCGGTGATCGCGGAGATCGTGGCGCCGGTCGCCGCAAGATCTGCAAGTTCTGCCACGACGGGATTCTGACGATCGACTACAAGGACGAGAAGCGCCTGCGCCGATTCATCACGGAGCGCGGCAAGATCGTCCCGAAGCGCATTTCGGGCACCTGCGCGAAGCACCAGCGGCAACTCTGCACGTCGCTGAAGCGCGCCCGGATCATGGCGATCATTCCTTTTGTCGGCGACTCCTACAAGTAGCAGCGGCGCGCCGGAAGCGGGCGGCGTAGCCCGAGGAACTTGGAGGATGGCGGTCCTCGCCCTCCTCCTCCTCGCCCTCACCCTCGCCTCCGCTCAAGGCGCGTCCTGGCGGTTGACCGGCGGCGTCCTCGGCGCAATCGCGTCCGTCGCGCTCGCTCAGGTCGCGCCGGCGGCGTTCCTCGTCGCCGTTCCGGTCGTCTCGCTCGCATGCCTGTTGGCCGCCCAGGTGCCGCTCCCGATCGCGGGGGATGCGCTGCTGCGCACGCAGCTTTCCGGCATGGCGATGGGTCTTCTCGTCCGCCAGGGCGTCCCTCCGCTCGTCGCGATCGTAGGGGGCGCGCTCCCGACGGTCGTTCCCGAGCTGAGCGCGCTCGTCGGGCGGCACGGCCGCGACTTGCTCGCGCCCGATCCGGGGGAGGTCGATCGCTCCGTCGCGATGACGCTCGACCTGTACCGAAAGTTCAAGGTTCCGCAGGCCGAGCTCGAGCGGTCGCAAGACGTGCTCCGCCAAGTCTCGGCATTCTTAATCTCCCTCGTCCCGGCGTTCCAGTTCCTCGGAATTTTGTCGGTGTTCTTCATGATTTATCTCGTGTGCCAATCGCTGCTGGCGCGGTTCGGCCTGGCGATCAGACCGGTCGGGCGGTTCCCGCTCTGGAAACTCTCGCATTGGTACGTGTGGCTGTTCGCAGCGGGGCTGATGGCGGTGCTTCTTCCCGGGCAATCGTTCCAAATCGCCGGGAGGAACATTCTGTTCGTGATGTCGCTCGCGTATTTTGTGCAAGGGCTCTCCGTCACGCAGTTCCTGATGGTGCGGCGCGGCGTGGGATTCCTCGTGAGATTGTTCATCTACGGAGTCGGAATGGTGGCCGTGTTCCCGTTTTTCGCCGCGATGACGACGGGGATCGGGCTGTTCGACACGTGGTTCGATTTTCGCGGCCTCGAGCCGGCGGAGCCGGCCGTGCCGGAAGAAAACAAAGACGACGATTGAAGGAGGATTCGAGATGGAAGTGATCTTGAGAGAAGACGTCGATCGCCTCGGGAAGCGGGGCGAGAAATACCGCGTGGCGGACGGCTACGCGCGCAACTTCCTCTTCCCGAGGAAGCTCGCGATCCCGGCCACGGACGCGAGCGTGCGCTCCTTCAGCGAGGAGACTCGGGTGCGCGCCGTTCGCGAGAAGAAAGTGCACCGGCAGGCGTCCGCCCTCGCGGACAAGCTCAAGGGCGTGTCGCTCACGATCGCGGCGCAGGCGGGCGAAGAGGACAAGCTGTACGGCTCGGTGACGTCGGCCGATGTGGCCGACCTGCTCGCGAAGCAGGGTTTCGAAGTGGACAAGCGGAAGATCCACCTCGAAGAGCCGATCAAGGCGCTCGGCGTCTACACGATCCCGATCCGCGTCGCCGCGGGCGTCGATGCGAACGTCAAGCTCTGGGTCGTGAAGGAGGCGTAGGGTCGTGAAGCGGAGCCGTCGTCGCGCAAGCCTCGCGATCGCCCTCGCCCTCGCTGCGGCCGCCGCGCTCGGGGCCGGCGGATGCGGGAAGAAATCGGCCGAGACCGTCGTCGCGCGCGTCGGAAAGGGCGTCGTGACCGCGGAGCAAATGGAAGCGCGATTCAAGTCGATCCCGCCCGAAGCGGCCGCCGCGTACGAGGGAGACGAAGGGCGGAAGAGATTCCTCGACGGTTTCATCGAAGAGGAGACGTGGTACCAGGCCGCGCTGGCCGCCGGCATCCAGAAGGACGAGGAAGTCCAACGCCAGGTCTGGGACGCGACGCGGCGGATTCTCATCCAGAGCTATTTCCAGAGGGAGCTGCAACCGTACACCGTCCTCACCGAGGAGGATGTTCGCAAGATCTACGACGAGAACATCCCGGACTGGACGAAGCCGAAAGAGATGAAGGTCCGCGGGATCTTGCTCCCGACACCGGAGGAAGCCGAGCAGGTCCGGCGAAAGCTTCTCGCGGGCGCTGACATGGAGGCCCTCGCGAAGCAAGTCTCGACCGACGACTACACGAAGAACGATGGCGGCGCGATGGGGTACGTCGTCGAGCACGCCTCGATGATCCCGTACGTCGGAACCGCACCCGAGATGACGGCCGCGATCGCTTCGCTGCCGCTCATGGAGATCAGCAAGGTCCTCACCACTCCGCGCGGGTACTACGTCATCCGCGTCGAGGAGGTCGTTCCCGAGGCGCCGATGCCGTTCGACAAAGTGAAGGAAGTGATCCGCCGCCTGGAACAGCCGAAGTACGAGGTGAAGGTGCGGGCCGAGCGGCTCGAGCAGCTCAAGAAAACGCTCGGCGTCTCGATCGTCGCGGCCGGACTTCAGAAAACGGAAATGGAGCGGGCGGACGAGGCGGAGCGAATTTTCCGGGAGGCGCAGGAGAGCAAAGACTGGCAGGCGCGTCTCGACCTGTACGCGGAGTTCCTCAAAAAATTCCCCGACAACGCGCACAACCACGAGGCGCAGTTCATGATCGGGTTCATCTACGCGGAAGAGCTGCAGGACTTCGCGAAGGCGCAAGACGCCTTCAACAAGCTCGTGCGCGACTACCCGCAGAGCCCGCTCGTCAAGGACGCGCAATTCATGCTCGCGAATCTCGGCGCGGAGGAGCCGCCGCCGGCGGACGCGGAGAGCGGGCCGGCGAGCGGGGACACCGCGAAGTAAGTCGGGCGGGGGATCGCGGGGCGGTCGGTAGTTGGTCTGCGCGAATGGCTCCCCTCGCGAGGACTGACGCCGTCACCTCGAGTCGGATTGCTTGCGGCGCTCGGGTCCGCTTGATTTCGCGCTGACCAACTACCGACCGCCCCGCGATCTCGACGCTCCGTGTGGCGGGAGAATCCGCAACTCAGCTCCGCTCTCGGTTCCGCAACTCGGCGCCGCAACCTTGACCGGTCCGGAGCGCCCTCCTATACTGCGGCATCGATTCATCCTCCCGCGCGAATCCAGAGGCCCTCGATGGTTGAAGTGAAGGTGGCCGGCTTGGCGATCGACGAGCGGAGCAAGACGCCCGTCGTCATCCTCCAAGAAATCGACGGGACGCGCGTCCTACCGATCTGGATCGGCCCGACCGAGGCCGGCGCGATCGCGATGGAGCTCGCCGGCAAGAAATTTCAGCGGCCGCTCACCCACGATCTCATGAAGACGGTGATCGAAGGGTTGAAGGCGACGGTCACTCGCGTGCACGTGACGGAGCTGCGAGAGAATACGTTCTACGCGAAGGTGTTTCTCGCCCGCGACAGCGAGATCATCGCGATCGACGCGCGTCCATCCGATTCGATCGCGCTCGCGATCCGCGCGAAGGCGCCGATCTTCGTCGCGCCCGAGCTGATGGGGAGCGACCGCGCGCCCGAGCCGATGACCGACGAAGAGAAGGCGCGCGCGCTCCAAAAACATCTCCGGGACATGAACCCGGAGGATTTCGGCAAGTTCAGCTTATAGGCCAGTCCCGCGCCCCGCCCCAGCGTCTCGTGCCGATCTTTCCCTACAAGAACAAGTCTCCGAGGATCGCGTCGTCGGCGCTGGTACTTCCCGGCGCCGACGTGATCGGCGACGTCGAGATCGGCGACGACGCGAGCATCTGGTTCGGAACGGTCATCCGGGGCGACGTGAACTTCATCCGGATCGGCGACGAGACGAACATCCAGGACCGCTGCGTCGTCCACGTGACGGTGGAGAAGCACCCGACTGTGATCGGCGACCGCGTGACGGTCGGACACGGGGTCATCCTCCACGGATGCCGCGTCGAGGACACGTGCCTGATCGGAATCGGGTCGATCGTTCTCGACGCGGCCGTGATCGGGCGGCAGTCGTTCGTCGCAGCCGGCTCGCTCGTGACGCCGCGGACGGTGATCCCGCCCGGCTCGCTCGTGATGGGCCGCCCGGCGGCCGTGAAGCGCCCGCTCACGCCCGCCGAGATCGACGACCTCGCCGAGTCGGCGAAGCGGTACGTGAAGTACGCGGCCGGTTACCGCGAGTATCTCGCCGAGCGGCAGGATCTAAGGTAGAGCCTCTCTATACCTCTCATCTCCTCAACCCGACTCGTCCACCAGAGCGCGGCACCTCGCGAAGACGCGGCGCCACATCGCGGGCGTGAGGCGGCCGGTGTTCGTGTTCTGGCGGCTCGGGTGGTACAAAGCGACGAGGACGGGCTGGCGCGCGCTCGCGGAGCGCCACACGCCGCCGTGGCGGAACGCGGGGCGCGGCTTGGGCCACGGCGCGGCGAGGTCGTCGAGCGAGCGGAGGTACGTGTCGAACGCGATCCGGCCGAGGCAGAGAACGACGCGCACGCGTGAGAGGAGAGCAATCTCCTCGACGAGGTAGGGCCGGCAGTTCGCCAGCTCCACGGGCGTTGGGCGGTTCCCCGGGGGAGCGCAGCGCGCGGAGGCCGTGACGTAGGCGCCGCGCAGACGAAGCCCATCGTCGCGGCGCGTCGAAGTCGGTTGGCTTGCCCAGCCGAACTCGTGGAGCGTCTCGTAGAGCCACGAACGCGACGAGTCGCCCGTGAACATGCGCCCCGTGCGGTTCGCGCCGTGCGCGGCCGGCGCGAGCCCGAGGATGAGGAGCCGCGCCACCGGGTCGCCGAACGCGGGGACCGGGCGGCCCCAGTACGGCTCGTCGCGGAACGCCCGCCGCTTGACGCGGGCGATCTCCTCGCAGTATGCGCGAAGGCGCGGGCAGCGCTCGCAGGCGACGATGCGGTCCGCGAGGTCGACGAGGGGGTTCGTGGCGCTTCGCTCACGAACGCGAGGACGGTTCGTTCGCCGCGCTCCGCTCATCGCGTCCCTTCTCGCCCTCGGGCTCTCATCCGCCGTCGCCGCTCCCGCGGACGCGCCGTTCTCCAATGGATCACCGAACAGCCCCCGGATCCACCCGCGGCACGAAACAATGCGGGCCGAACGTCGGGGGGAATCTAGCAGAGGATTCCTCCGGCGAGAATTGAGAAGCCCGGCGAGCGGGTTCCGACTCCTGACAACCTACTCGATGACGGCGCTCGACGGTCCATTCGCCTGTCCAGCAATCTCGATGCTGAAGACGTCCGCATGCGCTCGGGAGGTCGAGAGGAGCACGATCGATGTGGCGCATACCAGAGCATGGCGAAGCGTCTTTCCGGATCTTCGAGACATGGTCAGCGATCCTTTCTCGGGCCGGCGGTCAACCGCCGTCGCGTCGTTATCCCGAGGCCAACTACTGCCCCAGGGTGACGGTTCCGCCGAGCGCCTGGATCTTCATGTTCTGGCTGATCGTCAGGGGCGGGGGATAGGATCCGGCGTAGACCGTCACGACGACGCCGGTCGACGCCGGCGGCACGCCGCCGGCGCCCTCGACGAACGTGTTGAACGGCTCGGTGAACGTGCCTCTTTCGACGCCGACGTAGTTCCGATCGACCCAGACCCCGGTCGTGTTCAGCGTGCTGACGCTCCCAGCGCCAGCCGCGTATCCCGCCTGGATATTGGTGATGTCATTGGCCGTCAGCCCGACGAAGGCATCGTTGTAAGAGAAGCCCGGGCGCATGACCTCGCTCCCTCCCGAATGCGTCAAGCCGAGCGCGTGGCCGATCTCGTGGCACGCGATGAGGGTCAGGCTCAGCGCCGTTCCGCCGTTCGCGTCGTCCTGCTCCCAGACCTCGTCCTCGTCGAAGTGAACGTTGCCGGCCATCGTCTCAGCTAGTGTGTTCGGGCAGAGGGAGGCCACTCCCGGCGGGAAGCCGGCGTGCGCGACCACTCCACCCGGAGTCCCGTTGAACGGGCAGTCGGCGTCGCCAGCTTCCTGCGCTTCCGCCCCCGAGTGATCGCCGGTCAGGAAGTTGAAGTCGATCGCGACGTTCTCGTTGGCGACCGGGACTTCCACGAACCCGATCTGGACGACGTTCGCCCAAGGCTGGAGCGCGTTGATGATCGCCATCCGCTGATTGGCCCCGGTGTCGGGTGTCGCCCCTTCGACGCGCCAGAAGATCGTCACCGCGTTCTGCCCCGGACCGTCCCATCCATTTCCCGCCATGCCGGCCATCTTCATCCTCGGATCGGCGGGCTCCGTCGGGCAGGCCCCGATCCATTCGGCCGCCGCGGAGTTGCCGGCCGCGTCCGCGCCCCAGGCTGCCACTGCGGACGCGAGCGGCGTGAGCCACACGATCGCGGCGGCCATCACCGGCCACCAGCCGTGTCCGCAGCGCCTTCTATTGCGATTCATGACGTCCTCCTCGCTCCCGCGGTCCACGCTCACTGTAGATTCACGAGGACGAGCACGAGCCCCTCGTCCGCATCGAGCGACGACATCGCCTTTCCGATCACGGCGCCATCGGCGAGCGTCGCATCCGTTGCCCGCATCGCGTGCCCGGTCTTGCTCGATGTCGTGAGCCGGTCGCCCGGGCGGATCGCGCCGTTCTCCGTCGTGCACTTCACGAACACGCGGCCGGTCATCGCGACCGGCGTGTCCCCGTCGAGCGCGCCACCCTGGCCGAGGTGGATTCCGTGGGGGATCCCACCAGCGCCCGACACGACGCCCGCGACTTTGCTGTCATACGGATCGCGTGACGCGCGGATCTTGCCGGGCGCTTCGTCGTCGATCACGACGACCGTCCCGGGGTCGCCATCCGTGGCAGCGTTCTTTGAATCGAACTTCTCGACGAGGTCCGCGCCGAGGATCTCGAGGACGCGGATCTGCGCGCGGCCGTCGGCCTTGAGCGCCACGCCGCCGGCCAAGTTCGCGAAGAACCCGCCGAAGCTCGAGGCTTGAGAGGCAGACCCGTACACGCCGGACTTGTTCGCGGCATTGGTCTGGCCGACGACGGCGTCGCCTTGCTCGGCGACTCCCCAGACGCCAATCGCGCCGTTCGGCGAGTAGCCGTACACGCCCTGGCCGGTCGTCCCCTCGCAACGCCCCGTCACACCTGTGCTATTCCCGAGTGTCTGCCCGAACACACCGATGCCCGTCTGGCTGCGCCCGAAGACGCCCCATCCGCTGGTTGCCTCACCATCGACAGCGATCCCGCTCGAGGAGGTTGCGTAGACGCCAGTACCACTCTCGTTCCCGACGGCATACAGGCCGTTCCCTCCGGGACTCTCACCTCGGAAGTACGCGCCGTTCGCCGCGCCGATCCCGACGACACCGGTGCCGCTCGGGCTCGCCGTCGCGTAACCTTGGATTCCGGACGTCAACCCCGACGTCGCAAGGCCGTCACCGCGGACGCCGCACGCGTTCTGCGTCGTCGAGCTCGTCCGGCCGTGGATCCCGTGAAAGAGCCCGGTCGTCGCCGTGTTGTTCACCTCGAGGGCCGTCTGCGAGGGGCTATTCACGTTGCCGACGAAGGGCAGCGAGAGGCTCGCCGCCCCCCCCAGCGCGTGCATGGCGAAGGGCACCGCGGTGAGCGCCTGCCGTGGCGAGAGCGGCGTGTACCCGCCGTCGCCCGCGCACTGCACCGCGATCGCCAGCCACCGGGCCTGCCCGGTGAACGCGCCGCTCCCGAAGTCGAGCTGCACGGTGAAGAGGCCGTTCGTGACGGTCACGCTGTTGAGTGCCTGGGTCGAACCGATCTGGGTCCCCGCGCTCGGGTCGTCCCACAGCGAGAACTGGAAGTTGCACGTGCTGCTCGTCGGAATGCTCGACTTGTCGAGTTTCCCCTGGTAGGTGAACGCCGCCGTGACTAGCGACGCCGTGATCGGTTGATTCGGCGAGTCGGTCGCGTGGACGGATGTCGCCGTCGCGAGGAAGGCGCTGACGAGAAGAGCGCCGAGAATGGGGAGGTGTTTCATGGACTCTGCTCCTTTCCGATTGGTGAGATCCGTCGGTTTCATGCGCATCGGTTCCGCTATCGGGTGAGGATCATCTTCTGAGTGCCGGTGTGGACGCCGGCCTTCGGTTGCAGGAAGTAGATTCCGTGCGCGACGCCGCGGCCCGCGTTGTCGTTCCCGTCCCACGTCAGCTCGTGGCGGCCGGCCGAGCGCGGCTCGCCCGCGAGCGTCCGCACGAGCTCGCCGCTCAGGTCATAGACGCGCGCCTGGACCCCGGCCCGTTCGGGGAGATCGAAGGCGATCGTCGTCTTCTCCGTGAACGGGTTCGGCGCGCCCGGGTAGAGCCGGAACGCGAGCGGGATGGCCAACGAGCCCGGGGGGACTGGCTCGCCGGGCGGTACGGGCGGCTCGCCGACGGAGGTCGCCGCGATGCCCCCGTAAAAGAAACCGCCCGTGAGCGCGTAAAGCCATCCCGCGTGGGCGCCGGCGTCGGGCTGGCCGGCCGACCCGCCGAGCCGGTAGGCGCTTCCGGTGCTGAACGTGGCGCCCCCTCCGTCGAACGTGTTCCAGGACAGGTTGTACGGGCCGCCGCTCTGGGCCATGGCCGCATGCGTCCATCCGAGAACGCAGCCCAGAAGCGCGGCCATCGTGAGGACTCGTCTCTTGCCGTGCATCGTCATACCTCCTTGATGAAGACCGTTCCTTCCGAACCGTTACGGGGAGAAGAACGAGGAAAGGAGCGAATCCGAACAATGACCATGCGGAGCGAACTTCGAGCGGAAGACGGCTTGCGGGGGGCGGACCCGGTGGGAGAGAATTGATAGGGGGTTCAGATTCGATGCGTTCAATCCCGTGCTGCCCATGTCGCATCGCACTCGCGCGCGCCTTGCTTCTCACAGCCGCTTACCTGCTCACTGGGCTGATGGTCGCGGGCGCTGCCCCGCCCGGAGGCTCGTCCGAGCAGCCCGCGACCGCGCCGATCGTGAGTGCGGACGCGCCTTCGGCCTTCTCGAATGGCGTCCTCGACTCCCTCGGGTCGCTCTTGAAGGAGGGCCGCTACGCGGAGGCGGAGAGCCTCGGGACCGCGGCGTTGGCCGAGGCCGAGGCGGCCGGCGAGCCGGAGTCGCGCGCGATGGCGAAGACGACTGAATCGCTGGTCACTGCTCTCTGGCGAGGGGGCAAGGCCGCCGATCCTAGGACGCGTGAGCTCGCGGAGCGCAACGTCGAGCTGAAGAAGAGGGTCTTCGGGCCCGGGGATGATGAGGTCGCCGCGGCCCTGACCGACCTCGCGAACGTGCATCAGGCGGCCGGCGATTTCGCGCGATCGAAACTCCTCTTTGAGCAGGCGCTGGCCGTCCGCGAAAAGGCGCTGGGCCCCGACCACGTGAAGGTGACGTACACCTTGGTCAACTTGGGTGGCATCCGTTATATGACCGGCGATCTCGCCGGGGCGCGGCTCCTCTTCGAGCGGGCCGCGAGGATCCAGGAAACGGGGCTCGGGCGGGAAAGCCCGATCTACGCGGGCACGCTGAGCAACCTGGCGAACGTCTTCTTCGCGCTGGGGAAGTTCGCCGAGGCGAAGGCGAACTACGAGGAGGCGCTTGCGATCCTCGAGAAGGCACTCGGACCGGACCACCCCAAGCTCTCCGTGCCCCTGGACAACCTGGCGAGCCTTCACCACGAGTTGGGAGACTACGAAATGTCGCGGGCGATCGATCGTCGATCCGCGTCGATCCGCGAGAAGGCCTTAGGGCCCGACCATCCGGAGACGGCAACCTCGCTCGAGCACCTCGCGAGCGATGACCTCGACGTGGGCGACTACGCGGCGGCGCGGCCCCGCTTCGAGCGCGCGCTCGCGATCCGCGAGAAGGCGCTCGGGCCGGACCACCTGGACGTGTCCGAGACCCTCGGAAACCTCTCGATCCTCTTCCGGGAGATGGGCGACTACGCGGCGGCGCGGCCCTTGGCCGAGCGATCCCTGAGCATCCGCGAGAGAGCGCTGGGCGCCGAGAACATCGATGTCGCGAGGGGGCTCGACGACCTGGCGAGAATCCTCGCCGCCGGCGGAGACCTCCCGGGCGCCCGGGCGCTCTACGAGCGCGCGCTCGCGGTTCTCGAGAAGGTGACGGGCGCCGAGACCTACGAGGTCGGGACGGAGTTCAACAACCTCGGCGACCTGTTCCGGAAGTCCGGCGACGCCGATGCGGCGCGCGCGCACTACGAGCGCGCGCTGGCGATCTGGGAGAAGGCGCTCGGCTCCGATCACCCGCTGGTGGCGGTCGCGCTCGACAACTTGGCGGACGTCCGGCGAGACGCCGGCGAACTCGCGGCGGCACGGTCGCTTTACGAGCGGGCGATCGCGATCCGCGAGAGGGCGTTCGGTGCGGAGAGCCCGTTCGTGGCGCGGACGCTCGGGGGTCTCGCCGTCCTTCTCGCGAGGTCGGGCGAAGCGCGGAGCGCGCGTGATGCTGCGCTCCGGGCCGAAGCGGTCGGCCGCGAGCACCTGCGCCTCACGGTCCGGACGCTGCCCGAGCGCCAGGCGTTGCGGTTTGCCTCGGTCCGCGCCTCCGGTCTCGATGTCCTCCTCTCGCTCGCGGCCGCGGGCGCGGCGGAGGCGTCCGGCGACGCGGAGACCCCGGCGCTCGTGTGGGACGCCGAGGTCCGCTCGCGCGCCCTCGTGCTGAACGCGATCGCGTCGCGCCATCGGGCGCTGTGGGAGCAGACCGATTCCGGCGCCGCGCCGCTGGCCAAGGCGTACTTCGCGGCGCAGCAGCGTCTCGCGAACCTCCTCGTCCAGCGCCCCGGCGATGAGGGTCCGGACCGCCGCCGAGCCATCCTCGACGATGCGCGGCGCGAAGAGGAAGCCGCGGAGCGCGAGCTCCTCGAGAACAGCGTGGCGTTTCGGGCGAAAGTCGCGTCGGAGAGGGCCGGCCTCTCCGATGTCTCCTCGTCGCTCCCCGACGATTCCGCGCTCCTGGCGTACGTCCGTTTCGAGGACCACGCGCGCGGCGCGGCTCCCGTGCCCAGCTACCTCGCGTTCGTCCTCGCCGCGCGGGATGCCGCTCCCGTCGCCGTGGCTCTCGGACCCGCGGCCTCGATCGACTCGCTGGCGAGCCGATGGCGCGAGGAGGCGGGACGCGAGCCGGGTTCATCGAGCCTGCCCGCAGCCGAGGCGAGTTACAGGACCGCGGCCGCGGCGCTCCGCGAGAAGATCTGGGACCCGGTCGCGCCGCGATTCGGCCTCGCACAGCGAGTCTTCGTCGTGCCCGACGGGGCGCTAAACCTGGTGAACCTCGCTGCGCTCCCGATGGGAGAATCGGAGTACCTCGTCGAGCGCGGTCCGGTGATCCACACATTGAGCGCCGAGCGCGACCTGATCCCCCCGGCGGACGAAGCAGCGGAGGGCGCCGGGCTTCTCGCGATGGGGGACCCGGATTTCGATGCGGCGTCCGCGGTCGGCGCCCGCGCGGCCCAGGACGGGAAGCCCGACGGGATTGCCTCGACCGCCGCGGCTCTCTTCCGCGGCGGCCGGTCCGACTGCGGGGAGTTCGAGCGCGCCCGGTGGGATCGGCTCCCGGGCACGGCGCGCGAGGTGAAGGCGACGTCGAAACTCTGGAAGGAGGCGAGATCGCACACGAGCGGTGCGACAGATCCTCGCGTCCCTGCCGACCGGGACGTCGTGATGCTCAGCGGCGCGCGGGCGAGCGAGACGGCGCTCAAGACGCGCGCCGCGGGCCGACGGGTGCTGCACCTGGCGACGCACGGCTTCTTCCTGGGCGAGGGGTGCTCGCCCTCGCGCGAGGGTGGGCGCGGGATCGGCGGCTTCGCGTCGGAGGAGGCGAGCGCCGCTCTCTCCGTCCAGGACGCCCGAGCCGTGCCTCCGGTCGCGGACGAGCGGAACCCGCTTCTCCTCTCGGGGCTCGTCCTCGCGGGCGCGAACAGGCGCCACGCGATCGACCCGCGGGAGGGTGGCGAGGACGGCGTGTTGACGGCCGAGGAGGTGGCGGCGCTCGATCTGCGGGGGGTCGAGTGGGCGGTCGTCTCCGCATGCGCGACCGGCGTCGGCGAGGTGCGAACGGGAGAGGGCGTGTTCGGCCTGCGGCGTGCGTTCCAGGTCGCCGGCGCGCGCACGCTCGTCATGAGCCTTTGGTCGGTCGGTGATGAATCAACGAGGGAGTGGATGAAGGCGCTCTACGAGGCGCGGCTCGGGGGAGGTCTGGGGACAGCGGAGGCCGTGAGGGAAGCGAGCCTCTCGATGCTCCGCAAGGCCAGGCAGCGGGGCTGCGCGCATCCCTTCACGTGGGCCGCGTTCGTCGCGGCGGGGGACTGGCGCTAGCGCGGGATCGGCGTGGATCGGGAGCGCGGCACGCCGGGTTGGCGGTGCGTCCGGCGCCGCGACGCGCGGCGCGCGGCGTCGCAGCCGGCCGCCGCTATCGCGTCGGGTTCTCGAGATCGATGCGCCGGATCCAGACGCCGCTCACGCGCTCGGGGCCGGGCGTGAGCTTCCGCGCGAGGGCAAGCAGTGAGCCGGTCGCCACGGACCGCGGCGCGTCAGGCGTGTCGGTGACGAACCCTCCCATTCCGCGCAGCCTCTCCTTCGCGCGGTTCGTGAGACGCGGGTAGATCGGGGCGCGCCCTTCTACGGGCCGCTCCACCGCGAGCATCTCCGACTCGAAACCGACGAGGCGCTCACGGCTCGCGAGGAGCACGAGGTGCTCCCGGCCGCCGGCGCTCGTCACCTGCCAGTAGAAGCGACGCTCGCCTCGCGTTCCAGGCAGGACGTGCGGCGTGTTCGGCTCGAGCGGGTTCGTCGGCGTCATGTCCGCGACCGGGAAGAGCAGATACGCCTCGCCCCGGTCGTCCTCGTCGATCGCGTACACGAAGAGGCTCTCCGACGCCTTGATCGTGAGCGAGATCGAGTCGCCGACCGCAAGGCGCGCGCCATCGGCGATCGGATCGCGCGCCTGCCGTCCGCGATGGAAGCCGGCCTCGATGGTGTAGGCCCCGGCCGCGCTCGCGCCCTCCGCGCTCCGGCCGCCTGCGCCGGGCTCCTCCTGTCGCGCGAGCGTGGAGGAGAGGATCCCGGAGACGCGCGACGGGCTGCGCCGGCTCGACGGGAGGATCCAGAGGACCGCGGCCGCGACGAGGAGCGCACCGAGAACGATTCCCGCGATCGCGAGCGGGCGGCGGGCGCGAGCGGCGCTGATTGCGGGCGCGCCCCCGTGCGTCGCGCCGAGCCCCACCGCCGGCATCGCGGTACGCGCGACGAGCGCGGCCGCGAGCGCGCTCTCCATCGGCCCCGCGCTCTCGAACCGCGCGTTCGGGTCGGGAGCGAGCGCGCGCTCGATCACGCGCGCGAGCGCGCGCGGAAGGTCCGGCCGCGCGTCGTGAAGCGCCCGCGCCTGCCCGCGCGCATGCGCCGCCGCCAGCTCGTCCCGCGTCGCCGCGAGGACGGGGAAGGTGCCCGTCGCGATGTGGTAGAGAAGAACCCCGAGGCCGTAGATGTCCGAGCGCGCCGTCGCCGCCGCGCCACGCAAGACCTCGGGCGCCATGTAGAGCGGAGTCCCCCCGCCCGGTCCGAAGTCCATGAGCACGACGCGCCCGCCCTGCTCGCGCATCACGTTCTGCGCCTTGACGTCCTGGTGGAGCATCCCCGCGCCATGCACCGCGGCGAGCGCGCGGCAGATGTGTGCTCCGATCCCCGCGATCTCCTCGGACGCGAGCGGCCCACGCTCGCGCACGATGTCCGCGAGGTCGCGTCCGCGGACGAACTCCATGCGGATCGCCGGCCGACCGTCGATGCGCTCGACCGCGTGGATCGTGACGACGTTTGGGTGCTTCACGCTCGCGAGGCGCCGCCCCTCGGCGAGCAGGAAATCAAGGTCTTCCCGCGGGTGCAAAACCTTTATCGCAACCTCCCGCTCGAGCTGCGAGTCCCACGCGCGATAGACCGCGCCGTACGTCCCCTCGCCGATCCTCTCGAGAACGTCGAGGTGTCCGTAGCGCCCCGCCGGGAGCCTCTCGCCGACGCGCTGCAGTCGCGACACCCGGGCGACGACCTCGAGCGAGCGAACGAGCGCCCGATCCTCTTCGCGGGGTGTCGTCTCTTCGAGGCGCCTCCAGTCGACGGTATCGCCGTCCGAGATCGAGCCCGCTATATCGAGGTGGCGCTCGTGCTCAGCCATGGTCCTCACCCTTCATCCCGGATCTCCTCCGCCAGACGGACGATCGCCCGCGTGACGGCCATGCGCGCCGCGTCGGGCGTCGGCTTCCCCAACGACTCGGCGATTTCCTGGTACGTGCAGCCCATCTCGACGCGCGCGACGATCGCCTCACGCTCCTGGGGCTTGAGCCTCGCGAGCGCCGCCTCGTAGCGCGCGAGCCGCTCGCGCCCGAGCAGCTCTTCGATCGGCGACGGGCCCGGCGCCTCCTCGTCGTCGAACAGCTCCGCCTTCTCCGGGACGTTGCGGACGCGGCGCATCTCGTCGCGGATCCGGTTCGTCAGCGCGCGGCGCAGGTACGAGTGGAACTCTCCGATCGACCGCGGCTCGAACTTCTCTATCCGGCGCACGGTGCGGACGAGGACCTCTTGGATCACGTCGTCCGTTTCGAGGAGGTCGCGGGCGGCGGAGGGGAGGCGGCCGGTCGCCCAGCGGCGCAGGCGCGGGAGGTACCGAGCACAGAGCCGGTCGAGCGCCGGCCGGTCGCCGAGGCGCGCCAGCTCCAGGAGCGTGATCGTGGACTCCGGATTTCGCGCGGGGGCGGCGCCGGAGTCGGTGGGCGAATCCTGTTCTCGGGGGTCGGGCTCCATCGGGTCGCACCAGGTAGGTGACGGAACCCGTCGAGCATACCCGAGATGGATCGGCGGCAATAGCACCGCGTCGAGCGTCGTCACGTCGGCCCTGTCGAGTCCATGCTCCCCTCCACGTCTCCTCACACTGCCCAAACGAGGAAAACGCGCCGGCCGAACGCCGGCGGCTGCGCGTCGCACCCAGTAGTCGTATTCGCGGAACGCGCGCCGCTTCACGCGCGCGATCGCGGACTCGATTGCCAATTCCGCCCGCCTGCGCTACGATGCCCCCGGCTTCGAAGGCGGGGCGTCGGCCCCGAACACAGGGCGGCGCCGCTCGGCGCTTCCGCCCATCCCCGTTCCCTTCGAGCCACAAGGACCTCATGCTCAACGAAAGCGCTCCGCTCGCCCCGATCCGCTGCATCGGCCTCCTCTCCGGCGGACTCGATTCGTCGATCGCGTTCGCCCACATGAAGCGGCTCGGGTTCGACGTCGTCGGGATCAACTTCTCGACCGGGTTTTGCTCGTCGGACCACCTGCGGATGATGGGCCGCACCGAAAAGAAGACGTACCGGAACGAAGCGCTCCGCGCGGGCGCCGACCTCGACGTCGCCGTCGAGCTGATCGACGTTGCGGAGGAGTACCTCGGCGCTGTGCTCGCTCAGCCGAAGCACGGCTTCGGCCAGAACATGAACCCGTGCGTCGATTGCCGGATCTTCATGTTCGGGAAGGCGCGCGGGCTGCTCGAGGAGCACGGCGCGCGTTTCATCTTCACGGGCGAGGTGCTCGGCCAGCGGCCGATGTCGCAACACCGATTCGCGATGCGGACGATCGAGAAGGAGTCGGGGCTCGAAGGCCTCGTCGTGCGGCCGCTCTGCGGACAGCTTTTGCCGCCGACGATTCCGGAGAAGGAAGGGTGGTTGCGGCGCGAAGACTTGCTCTCGATCAGCGGGCGTTCGCGCAAAGAGCAGATGCGCCTCGCCGTCGAGTACGGGATCGACGACTACCCGCAGCCGGCGGGCGGATGCTGCGTGCTGACCGACGAGTCGTACTCGCGGCGACTGCGCGATCAGCTCGCCTTCGTCGACGTGCGGAGTCTGACGCGCGAGCAGTGCACGCTCCTCAAGGTCGGCCGACACATGCGGCTTGCGAGCGGCGTGAAGGTGATCGTCGGCCGCGACGAGAAGGAGAACGAGTTCCTGCAGGAGCGAGTCGGTGGGCGCTGGTCGTTCCAGGCGCTCGACTATCCCGGGCCGATCACGCTGGCGGAGAGGGAGCCGGTGGACGGGGAATCGTCCGCGCGCGAACTCACCGAGGACGATTTGCGCACCATCGCCGCGATCACCGCGCGCTACTGCGACGGGAACAACGAGCCCGAAATCACCGTCTGGGCCGGCCGCGGTGCCGAGGTGCGCGAGATCGTCGTCGCGCCGGCGGCGGATGTGATCGTTCAAAGGCTGTTGATCTAGGGAGAAAGGGGACGCACGAATGTCCGTAAAGTCGGACCGATGGATCCGTCGGATGGCGCTCGAGCACAAGATGATTGAGCCGTTCGAGGAGAAGCAGGTGCGCGAGGGCGCGATCTCGTACGGCCTCTCGTCGTACGGGTACGACATCCGACTCGCCGACGAGTTCAAGATCTTCACGAACGTGAACTCGACGATCGTGGACCCCAAGTCGTTCGACCCGCGCGCGTTCATCGACTTCCGCGGCGAGGTGGCGATGATACCGCCAAACTCGTTCGCGCTCGGCCGCACCGTCGAGTGCTTCCGGATCCCGCGGAGCGTGATCACGGTTTGCTTGGGCAAATCCTCGTACGCGCGCTGCGGGATCATCACGAACGTGACTCCGTTCGAGCCCGAGTGGGAGGGCTTCGCCACGCTCGAGATCTCGAACACGACGCCTCTGCCCGCGCGCGTCTACGCGAACGAGGGGATCGCGCAGGTCTTGTTCTTCGAGTCCGACGAGGAGTGCGCGGTGTCGTACAAGGACAAGAAGGGGAAGTACCAGGCGCAGACGGGGATCACGCTGCCGAGGTTGTAGGCGAGCGAGCTGAATACAAGAAAGGAACTGGCCACGACATGACTCGCTTTGCTCCCCGGAGACCAATGTTCACCGTGCGCCTCTTGGCAGTGGCTCTCGTGTCTGCGAACGCTCCTTCGGCGTTTGGTTCCGGCGACCCTCAGGAATCGTTCCTCTACCAGAATTTCGTCCGGGCGTCAGAAGTGCTCGATCGTGCGGTGGCAGCGCACGGTGGCGCCGAGTTGCTCGATAGCCTCAACGTCCGATTTTCGCTCACGGGTACGTATCGCGACGAGAACCATCTCGCTCGGCCCTGGGCCCACAATGAGTACCGACTGGACGGGGCCACGTTCTATTCCACCGACCTGCGGGCACTGAAGACAGATGCGACGTTCTACCAGGGCGACCGGCCAATTCCATCCTTTGGCATCGTAGGCCCAGCGAACGGACTCACGCTGACCGGGGGGAGGAGTCGACCGGATTCCATGCCGGAGAAGGAGCTCGAGGCCTCCTTGCGGGAAGAGCTCGAGGTCTTGCCGCACGAGTATCTGCGCCAGGCTCGAGCCGGCGCCGCAAGTCTCCGACTGCTGTCCGGCCCCGACGCATACGAGGTGCTGTGCTACACCCTCGATCACGGCGAGGGTCGGGCGCTCTATTTCGATGTTGTCACCCATCTCCTGATGCGGGTGGAACGAATCGGTCACTGGAAGCACAAGGGAGATCGATTGGAGTGGCGGACATTCACCGACTACTTCGAGCAAGACGGAATCAAGGTGCCCCGGCGATCCGAAGTCCACATCGAGGGCAGCTCCACTCAACACAACGTCATCTCCGAAATCGTCAAGATCGAGTTCGGCGCGGTGATGAACGCCGATGAGTTCTCGATCCCCGCGGCGTTTCGAGCCGGGTTCGAGGGGTGGACGCTCCAGACGCCGAACGCGGAGAACCCGGACGAACTGTTGCCGTCTCACGATCTGGGGAAGGGCGTCTACGTCATCGAGCTCCCGTCGAGCACATCTCGGTCGCTGCTCGTGGCATTCTCCGACTTCGCTGTCATCGTGGAAGCCGGCGATTACAGCGAGATCTCCGCGAGGCTCTTGGCTACCGCCGATCACCTACTTCCCGACAAGCCCGTCCGCTATGTGGCCATGACTCATCATCACCCGCTCTATGCCAGCGGCCTCCGGCCCTACGCGCAGCGGGGGATCACCATCCTGGCGACGGCGGGCGACGTCTCCTACTATCGCGATCTGGTCACGCGACCGCATCGCATCCACCCCGACGAGCAGCAGCGCGAACCGCGCGAGCCTAAGTTCGAGGTCATCGACAAGACCCGCATCATCAAGGATGGGAAACAGCGGCTGGAGCTTCACGAGTTCGACTACTCCACCCATACGGACGAGTTCGTCTTGCCATACCTCCCCAGCCACAAACTCATCGTGACCGGTGACGCGGTCTACATTCTGCGCGACGCGGCACTCCGTCCTGCGAGTTCCCGCACGATCGCGGTTCACCGCCTCGTCAAGGAACGAAGGTTGGACGTCGAGAACATCATGCAGACCTGGTTCTTGGCCGAATCCGACCACCTCGTGCCGTATTCCCTCCTGGAGGAGCAGGTTCGCTTGGCGAAAGCGAAGGACTCGAAGAAGTAACCGTTAGCGGCGGGAACGGAGCAGGGAGGATTCCAATCGCATGATCTACGGCGGATTCTCCACGATCGCCGAAGGGTGAGGGATGTGAATCAATCGATCGCATCCGTCGCCCTCGTCGTCCGCGACTACGACGAGGCGATCGCGTTCTTCACCGGCCCGCTCGGGTTCACGCTGCTCGAGGACACGGTGCTCGGGAACGGCAAGCGATGGGTCCGGGTCGCTCCTCCGGGCGGCAAGGGCGCGGCGTTGCTTCTGGCGCGAGCCGTCGGCCCGGAACAGGAGTCGCGGATCGGCAACCAGGCGGGCGGCCGCGTCTTTCTGATCCTCCGCACGGACGATTTCCGGCGCGACTACGATGCCATGCGGTTGCGCGGCGTGCGCTTCGTGGAGGAGCCGCGGCAAGAGACGTACGGGACGGTCGCCATCTTCCTCGATCTTTGCGGCAACCGATGGGACCTCGTGCAGCCGCGGCGCGCCGACTCGACGGCCGACCGGGGTTCCGGGGGTTGACCCGCAGCCGCGACGCGTTCACGATCGTTCGCCGACTGACGGCGCAAATCTTCATCGCCGTCGGAGCGAAATCTCGTAGCCTATCCTCGCTTCGCCCGGAGGAGTCCGCATGCTCTACATGATCGTCGAGCACTTTCGGAACGGGGACGCGGTGCCGGTGTATCGCCGCCTTCGTGACGAGGGCCGGCTGATGCCGGACGGTCTGCGGTACGTGACAAGTTGGGTCACGAAGGACCTGCGACACTGCTACCAACTGATGGAATGCGACGCCCCGGCCCTGATCGCGGAATGGACCGCGCGGTGGGAGGATCTCGTGGAGTTCGAGGCCTACCCGGTGATGAAGTCTGCCGAGACGGTTGCGGAAATCGCGCCTCGGTTGTAGTGCAGTCGAGAAAGGGGGACTCATGGACGCCGATGTTCAGATTCCGCTTCACTCGCGCGAGCAGCCCCAATTGAGCGGCCGACTTTCGTACCTCAACGCGTCGCTCCTCCTCAGCGCGATCAGTCTCGTTCTGGCCACGATCTCCGGGCTGGCCGGCCGGCGAGTGAACTACCTCGATTACCTCCAAATCTTCAATGCGATGGCGGCGCTGATGCTCGCAACGAGCGTCGCTGCGTTCGCGATTGGCACGATCGGCACCTGGAAAGAGCGAGGGCAGGGCGCGTCGCTCTGGCTCGCGGACGTCCTCGCGGTCGCGATCGTCGCCCTGTTCCTGTTCGACTCGTGAGGTGACGAGATGATCCGCGGATTGCGAACGGTCGTTTACCACGTCACCGATCTCGCACGAGCGAAGGCGTGGTACAGCCAAATCCTCGAGCGAGAGCCGTACTTCGATCAACCGTTCTACGTCGGCTACTCAGTAGGCGGGTTCGAGCTGGGGCTCGTCCCCGACGGCACGCCGGGCCCAGGCGGTACGGTCGCGTATTGGGGCGTGCCGGATGCGTCGGCGGCGCTTCGCCGTCTCGAGTCTCTCGGCGCGACGGTTCGCGAGCCGCTGCAAGACGTCGGCGAAGGGATCAAGGTCGCCTCTGTCGCGGATCCATTTGGAAACACGTTTGGCATCATCGAGAATCCGCGCTTCTCGACAACAAATGTGGAGTAGCGTCCCCTGGCGGCGGTTCGGGGCGGCGATCGACATGCTCGAAAACGCACGACTGGCTGGCCCCGATTCACTGTGGCACGACCGCTCGCGCTGATCTTGTGAGCGCTCTTCCGGCGCAGATCACCTACTTCAAGTCGCCGAGTGATCTGCGCAAGTGGTTCGAGACGCATCACGCGAGCACCAAGGAACTCTGGGTCGGTTACCACAAGAAGGGCGCTGGCAATCCGAGCATCACTTGGCCCGAATCCGTCGATGAAGCCCTCTGCGTTGGCTGGATCGATGGCGTGCGGAAGAGCGTCGATGAGAGCCGCTACACGATCCGCTTCAGCCCGCGAAAAGCGAGCAGCATTTGGAGCGCGGTCAACATGAAGCGGGCCGAGGTGCTGATCGCGGAGGGGCGCATGCGGCCGACCGGCTTGAAGGCATTCGAGGCGCGGCGCGAGAACCGATCCGGCATTTACGCGTACGAGCAACGGCCCCTCAGCCTCGATGAGCCGTACGAGAAAAAGCTGCGGCAGAACAAGGCAGCGTGGGTGTTTTTCCAGGCCCAGCCGCCGTCGTACCGCAAGACGCTCGCATGGTGGGTGTTGAGCGCCAAGAAGGAAGAGACGCGGCTGACGCGGCTCGCGAAGCTCATCGAAGTCTCCGCCCGTGGCCGGAGGTTGTGAGACAGCAGATGACAGAACCGCTCCCACTGAGTTGTCCCTACTGCGGCGAGGCCGTGGAGCTGGAGATCGACGCGGGCGGTGGGAGCCGGCAGTCCTACGTGGAAGACTGTCCCGCGTGTTGTCGGCCGTGGCAGGTCGAGGTCGCGCGCGATCGCGAGGGCAACTGGAACGCGACACTGCGAACCGCGGACGAGTAACGAATGGGCCGGCGAACTTCAGCGACGTGAGCGGCGTCATGGCGCATCAGGATGATCTTGGCGGGAAATTGACCGATCGATACGATCGCGAGGCCCGCGCATACCGAGAATTGTGGGCTCCGATCTTGCGAGCCGCCGCGCTCGGCCTCCTTCGCGAGTTCGCCGGCGCACGACCTCATCGGATCGTCGACGTCGGAACCGGCGTCGGCTCGCTGTTGCACGACGTGCGGACCGCGTTCCCAGACGCGCTCGTGATGGGAGTGGATCGCTCGAGCGGCATGCTCGCCCTTGCGCCCGCGGAGTTCCCTCTCGCCGTCATGGATGCGGGCCGACTGGCGATCCCCTCCGGGAGGGTGGATCTCGTGCTCATGGTCTTCATGCTGTTTCATCTGGAAGACCCCGTCGTCGGTCTGCGAGAGGCGCGCCGCGCGCTCCGCCGCGGCGGCCAGCTGGGGGCGTTGACCTGGGCGGGAGATCTCGAATCGCCCGCGTCGCGCACCTGGACCGAGCGCCTCGATGCGCATGGGGCCGCGGAAGCCGACCCCGCCGCGGCGGCGCGACACGAATCCGTCGACACGCCGGAAAAAATGGAATCGCTCCTTCGCGCCGCCGGCTTCACTTTCGAGCGGAGCTGGACGGAAGAGCTGGTCACCACGATCGAACTCGATCATCTCATCCGCCTGAAGACGAGCCTCGGTTGCTCGAAAACTCGGTTCGACAGTCTCGCACCCGATGCACGCGAGGAGTGCGAGGCGGGCGCTCGCCTCAGAATGGAGCGACTGGCGCCGGAGGATTTCGTGGCCCGAGGGAGAATCGTCTACTCCGTGGCGAGTGCGTGATGCACGACGTCGCACGCCGCGTTTTACCTCGGTCAGGTTGGTTATTTGCCGCGTGCGCTCACGGGCGACACCCGGACGAGCGCCGCTCTTTCGCTGACGACGTCGGGACAGTGAGAGGTTTTTTCAGTGGACGATAAAAAAAAGTATTGGGACGCCATTTACACGTCGAAGCGCGCGGACGACGTGAGCTGGTTCCGGCCGCATCTCGACCGTTCGCTCGCGTTCCTCGATGCCGCGAAGCTCTCCCACGCCTCCGGTGTGATCGACGTCGGTGGCGGCGCATCGACGCTCGTCGATGACCTGCTCGATCGCGGCTACTCGAACGTCACGGTGCTGGACGTCTCGGAAGCGGCGCTGGCGGCGGCCCAGGCTCGCCTCGGCGAGCGCGCGGCGCGCGTGACCTGGCGCTGCGCCGACGTGACGAAGGCGCATCTGCCCGAGAGCGCCTATGATTTTTGGCACGACCGCGCCGTCTTCCATTTTCTTCGCGATCCGCCGGCGCGCCTCCGGTACGTCGAAGCGGTGCGGCGATCCCTTCGGCCGGGCGGGCACATCGTCGTCGCGACGTTCGGCCCGCATGGGCCCGACTCGTGCAGCGGCCTCGAGGTTTTGCGATTCTCGCCGGAGGCGCTCCACGCGGAGTTCGGTCCGGCTTTCGTGCGCATCGCCGACACGACCGAGATGCACACGACGCCGTGGGGGACCGAGCAAGAGTTCGTGTACTGCTACTGCCGGCTGCCAAGTTGATGCGGCATTGTCGCGCGCTGGCGCGCCTCAGCCTCCTCGCCGCGCTGGCGTGCGCGGGCTGCCGCGGCTCCCGCGCCTCGGCGGAGGCGCCCTCGGTCGCGAGCTACGACGTCGGCGCGCGACCGCGATCGATTGCGGTCTCCGACCTGAACGGCGACGGCCATCGCGACGTCGTCGTCGCAAATTCTTCAGACGGGACGCTGACGCTCCTTCTCGGCGTCGGCGATGGGCGGCTCCGGCCCTCGCCCGCGCCGATCCCCGCGGGCAACCAACCCTCGGACGTCGACGCGATCGACCTCGACCAGGACGGCGATGACGACCTTGTCGTCGCGAACCACGAGACGTCGGGGATCACCGTGCTCATCAACGACGGCCAGGCGCACTTCACGCCGGCGCCCGGATCGCCGTTCGATTCGGGCGCCCGCCCGCACGTGCACGGCGTCGCGACCGGCGACTTCGACGGCGACGGTTGGGTCGACGTGGCGGTGGAGAGCGCGGACACGAAAGACGTCGTGATCTTCGCCGGCGGCCCCGGAGGTCTGGGCGCGGCCCCTCCCGTTCGCGTCGCCGTCGGCACGATGCCTTACCATCGACTCGGGGCCGCGGACGTGACAAGAGACGGCATCGCCGACATCCTCGTGCCGGGACACGGCGACAACACGGTGCGCGTGGTACAGGGCGGCCGCGACGGCGGTGCCGCGGGCTTCGTCCTCGCGGACGCAACGATTCGGCTCGCCAGCAAGCCGTGGATGGTCCTTGGCGCCGACGTCAATGCCGACCGCCGAAACGACCTCGTCGTCGTTCAGACGGATGCCGTGAGCGTTTGGCTCGGCGGGCCCGCTCGATTCTCGGAGGCGCCGGGGTCGCCATTCCGCGTGCCCGGGGCGACCCAAGTCGCGACGGGCGACCTCGACGGCGACGGCACGCCCGAGATCGCGGTCGGACCGTGGGACGGCGACGAGGTGACGATCCTGGCGGGGAGGACGCTGACGATGCGAAAGGTGCTCGCGTGCGAACGACCCTTGGCCGTCGCGATCGCCGACCTCGACGGCGACGGGAAAGGCGAACTCCTCGCCGCGTCCTCGACCGAGAATCGGCTCGTCGTAACGAAGTGGGGCCGCTGACGCATGGCGACGCCGTGCGTCTCGCTTCACTTCCTGGGCGCCGACTACTACGCGAAATAACGGTCCCGCCCAGGCATCGGGCGGATCTCCGTTCCGGCAACGAGATTCCTTGACGCGTATTCGCGCGCTCTGTTACGTTCCTCCGGGCCGATCGCCTTCGGATGCGAGACGCCGCCCGCGCCGGGCAGGCCCGCCACCGGGGAAGGGAATGCCAGCCGATCGGACGGCCCTGCGAGCCATCCCATCCATCGAGAAGCTCCTCGAAGACCCGGCGATGCAAAGCCTAGTCGCCGAGGTCCCTCGCGAGTTCGCGCTTCGAGAGGTGCGCGCGCTGCTCGGCGCGCTCCGCGAAGGGCGCGAGCCCGCGCTGCTCGATGCGATCGGCCGTGGCGACACCGCGCCGCTCCTGGCCGCCGTCGCCGCGCGCGCGCGCGCCGCGTGGCGGCCGAGCGTCGTGCGCGTCGTCAACGCGACCGGGATCGTCCTCCACACGAACTTGGGCCGCGCGCCCCTCTCGGCCGAAGCGATCGCCGCGATCGTCGAGACCGCAGGAGCGTATTCGACGCTCGAGTACGACCCCGCGAAGGGCGAGCGGGCGAGCCGCCTCCGCGCGATCTCGGGCTTGCTCGCGGGCCTCGCCGGCGCCGAGGACGCGCTCGTCGTCAACAACAACGCCGCCGCGCTCCTGCTCGCGCTCAACTCGCTCGCCGCCGGCCGCGAGGTGATCGTCTCGCGCGGCGAGCTGATCGAGATCGGCGACTCGTTCCGCATCCCCGAGATCCTCGCGAAGAGCGGCGCGCTCCTCGTCGAGGTCGGCACGACGAACCGAACCCACGCGCGCGACTACGCGCGGGCGATCGGCCGCCGCACGGCGCTCCTTCTCAAGATCCACCGTTCGAATTTTCGCATCGAAGGGTTCGTCGCCGAGGCGGCCGTCGATGAATTGGCCGTGCTCGGCCGGGAGCGGGGGATTCCCGTGATGGAAGACTTAGGGAGCGGGGCGATCGCCGACCTCTCCTCGCTCGGCGTGCGCGAGCCGCGGATCGCGGATTCGGTCGCGCGCGGCGCGGACGTCGTGACGGCGAGCGGCGACAAGCTCCTCGGCGGGCCGCAAGCGGGGCTCGTCGTCGGGCGCGCCGACCTGATCCGATCGATGCGGGGCAACCCGCTCGCCCGCGCGCTCCGCGTCGACAAGCTGACGCTCGCGGCGCTCGACGCGACGCTCCGCGCGAGCCACGCGCCCGACGGCGGCCGCGCCGCGATCCCGATCTTGCGAATGCTGGCGCGGCCGATCGCCGAGATCGAGCGGGACGCGCGCGCGCTCGCGGCGCGGATCGAGCGCGGCTCGGGGCGCGCCGACGACTCCGGTCCGGGCCGCGCCGACGACCGGAGCGCGGGGCGCCGCGCTGGCGTGAGCGCCGAGGTGGTCGCGTCGGATTCCGAAGCGGGCGGCGGTGCGCAGCCGGTCGTCCCGATCCCGACGGCCGCGGTGGCCGTGCGCGCGCGCGGCCTCTCGGCCGACGCGCTTGCCGCGCGGCTCCGCGCGCACGCGACGCCGATCGTCGCGCGGATTCGGGACGACGCGGTCCTGTTCGATCCGCGCACGCTCTTGGCCGGCGATCTCGAGACGATCGGCGCGTTCTTCGACGCGCTCGGGAGCGGCGCATGAGCGCTGACGGCTTGTTCTCCGAGTTGGGCGAGATCCTCCTGCCGCCGGAGAGCGGCGCCTGGGTACCCGACTTCTCTTCCGAAGGGCAGGCGAGCCTTCGCGACCTGTCGCCCGATGCGCCCGCGTGGCGCGCGACGGCGGCGGCGTGGGACGCGCCGGGCGTCCGGACGCTCTGCGTCGCGCACGCGGGCGCCGAGCGCGCGGCGGCGATCGCGGTCGAGGAGATCGCGCTCGCGCTTGCCGAATCGGGGCGCGAGGTCCTCGTCATAGACCTCGGCCTCGATCGTCCGACGTTCCAGAAGCCGTTCCAGTATCAGCCCGACGAGGGGATCGTCGACATGGCGCTGTTCGGCACGTCGGCGGGCGCGGCGCTCCGCAAGACGCCGCACGAGAGGATCCGCATCGTGACGGTCGGCACGCCGCCGATCGACGCCGCCGAGGTGTACGCGTCGAAAGAGCTGGAGGAGATCGTCGCGTCGTTCCGGCTCGAATGGAACGCGATCGTGATGCTCGCGCCGGTCGGTGTCGCGGGCTCGGGGGTCTGCGTCGCGCTGCGGACCGCGGACGCGGCGCTCCTCGTACTGCCGTCGGATTTCGCGCCGGTCCGAGAGTTGGCCGCCGAGATCGCGTCGCTCCCCGGGGCCCCGCGCGTGCTCGGGATCTTGCGCGCGCGGCGGTCGGCGCCGGGCGAGAGGCCGCGCGCGGCCGCGTCGGGCGCCCCGGCGACCGGTGTCGCGCTCACGCCCGCTCCTCCCTCGCCCGCGCCTGCTCCTGCCGCGCCCTCGGCTGCCCACCCGACGGCCGTCCCGACTCGCCCGTCGGTGACCCCCGCGGCCGGTGCGCCGCCGTCGCCCGCCGCCCCGCCGCTTTGGCCTCCGCCGCCGCGCGCGCCGCAGCCCGATCGCGGGGTCGGCGCCGCTTCCGAGTCCGCGGAGCCTGCGCCGAGCGCGAAGCCTGTGCCGAGCGCGAAGCCCGAGCCGAGCGCGCCGGCTCCGGTGCCCGCGTCCCCCGCGCATTCGGCCTCCGCGTTTCCGGCCGCGCCCGCCGCGCCCGCGGCGCCCACGTCGCCCGCGCCTGCCGCGCCGCGCGCGGTCCCGCCGGCGGCGCCCGCGGCGCGGCCCCCCGCGCCTCCCGCCGCCCCCGCGGCCCGCGCCCTGTCGAGCGCGCGCCCGATTCGGTCACCGCGCGAGCGCCGCGGCCTCGGTTCGATCCTCGCCGTCGTGTTCGGCCTCCTCGTCGTCGCGCTCGCAGTCGGCATCGGATTGGCGCGGCTCGGGGGCGGGCGGAACGCGAAAACGGTGACGGAAGCGCCCGTGGAAGCGCCTCCCGAATCGCCTGCCGAAACGCCCGTCGAAGCGCCGACCGAACTCGCGTCGTCCGGCTCGCAGACGGAGCCCGGCGCGAACGCGGCCGTCGACTCGACCGATCGCGCCGCCGGCGGAGCGGCGCCGACCCGGACACCGCCGTCCGAGGCCGCGCCGACCGGATCGACGCCGACCGAGATCGTTCCGGCCCCTTCGTCGGAGCCGCCGCCTTCGACATCGCCTTCAAACAGGCCGTCCTCCACGCCGCCGTCAACTGCCGGCGCCCCGTTCGGCTTCCAGGTCGCTTCGTTCGCCTCGCGCGTCGCGGCGGCCGACGACTCGGCGAAGTGGGCCGCACAGGGCCAGACGGTCACGATCATGGCGAAAGAGATTCCCGAAAAGGGCGGAACCTGGTATCGAGTTGTTCTCGGAAACTATCCTGATCGATCAGAAGCAGTCGCCTCCGCCGAGCGTTTCAAGGCGGAGTCCGGATTGACGTTCAGCCCCGTCGTGACGTTGCCGGCGCGGTAGGGAGGGGCAGGGGACATGTACCTCAAGCGGATGGAGATCCTCGGGTTCAAGTCGTTCCTCAAGGGGATCCGCGTCGATCTCGAGCCCGGCATCACGGGCGTCGTCGGTCCGAACGGCTGCGGAAAGTCGAACATCAGCGAAGCGATCCGCTGGGTGCTCGGCGAGCAGAACGCGCGCCTCCTTCGCGGCGAAACGATGGAGGACGTCATCTTCAACGGCACGCGCTCGCGCAAGCCGCTCGGGATGGCCGAAGTCTCTCTCACGATCTCGAACGACGACCGCGAGCTTCCGATCGATTACTCCGAGGTGACGATCACGCGGCGCGTGTTCCGTTCCGGCATGTCGGAATACTTCCTGAACAAATCGCCGGTGCGCCTCAAGGACATCCGCGACCTGTTCACGGACACCGGCATGGGGAACTTCTCCTACTCGCTGATCGAGCGCGCGATGGTCGACAACTTGATCAACAACACGTCGGCGAACCTGCGCGTCCTGCTCGAAGAGGCGGCGGGGATCGTGAAGTACAAAAACCAGGAACGGCTCGCGCTCAAGAAGCTCGAGGCGACGGAGAAGGATCTGTTCCGGATCCGCGACATCGTCGTCGAGCTGGAGAAACGCGTGCGCTCGCTCAAGCGGCAGGAGTCGAAGGCGCGCCGGTACAAGACGCTCAAGACGCGCGAGCGGGAGCTGGGGATTCTCGCGGCGCGTGGAGACCGCGACGCGTTCCGCGCGGACGCGTCGGCGCGGCGCGGGGCGCACGAGGCGTCGCAGGACGCGCACGAGCGCTCGTCGGCGGAGCTGGCGCTTCTCGAGGCCGAGCTCGAAGCGACGCGCGCGCTCGAGACGGAAGGCGCGCGCGCGGTCAACGCCGCGCAGGCGCAGGTCGAAGAGGTCGCGCAGCGCCTGCGCGAGGTCGCGCGCGAGCGGGACCTTCTCGACGAGCGCCAGAAGAACGCGCGCGAGCGGATCCGCGAGACGGGCGAGGCGGCGGCGGAGGCGCGGACGCGGCTCGGCCGCGAACTCGAGGAGCGATCAGCGAAGGAAGCGGAGCTGGGAACGGTCCGCCGCGACCTCGACACGACGGGCCTTTCGCTCGACGATCGGAAGCGCCGGCTCGAGGGGCTCGACCCGGAGCTCGCGTCGCTCCGCGCCGACGTGAAGTCGCGGAAGCAGCTCGCGTTCGACATCGTCCGGTCCGATTCGGAGCGGCGCGGCGAGCTGGGGACGTTCGAGGGGCGTCTCGCGGGGATCGCCGAGCGGCTGGCGCGGATCGGCGCGGAGCGCGCGCGCGTCGCGGCCGAGCGCGATCGAATCGGCGGCGACCGCGACCGCGCGGGTGTCGAGCGCGCGGCGCTCGAGACGGAAGCGGCGCGGCTCGACGCGGAGCACGCCGAGGCGACCGCGGCGCTCGACGCGCGGCTCGGCGAGCGCGTCGAGGCGGTCGGGCGGCTGTCGCTCCTCGAGGGGCGGCGCGAAAGCATCGAGGGAAACCTGTCGCTGTTGCGCGACCTCGAGCGGCGGTACGAAGGGTTCCGGAAGGGTGCGCGGACGATTCTTCTGGAGGCGGGCGACGGCCGACACCGCGGCGTGATCGGCGAGGCAGTCCGGCTGCGTGACGAGTCGCTCCGCGCCGCGGTTTCGGGCGCGCTCGGCGGCACGATCGAAGCGTTCGCCGTCGACGGCGAGGGCGCGGCGCTCGGGTTGATCGACTTCCTCCGCGCCGAGGAGCGCGGTCGCGCGACGTTTCTCCTGCTCGAGCGATTCCGCCCGGGCGGCGTCGTTGCCGACGATCACGCGGCCCTTCGCGAGCCCGGCGTCGTCGGCGTCGCGCGCCACGCGGTCGACGCGGACGGCCCGTTCTCCGCGATCCTCGACTTCCTCCTCGGCCGCGTCGTCATCGTCGAAGACCTCGCGACCGCGCTCCGCCTCTCGGCGCGGCCGGAAAACTGGGACCTCCGGTTCGTGACGCGCGCCGGCGAGACCGCGTACTTCCCGGGCGTCGTCGCCGGCGGGACGCAGGCGGACGACCGGCACGCATTCTTCGAGCGGAAGGGTGAGATCGTCGAGCGCGAGAGGGAACTCGCGCGCGTCCTCGCCGAGCTCGTGCAGGCGCAAGCCGCGCGCGAGCGACTCGACACGGACGTCGAGGCGGCGCGGGCGCGTCTTTTCGCGGCGGGCGAGGGGCTTCGCGGCGCGCGCGGGCGCGCGGCGGAGCGGCTGCGCGAGGAGGAGGCGTCCGTCGCGGCGGTCGGCGCGCTCGACGGCCGGCGCGCGACGCTCGACGGCGAGGAGGCGGAGCTGGCCGCGGCGCGCGCGGGAGTGGAGCGCGCGGTCGGTGCGCTGCGCGCCGACGCGGAGCGGGCCGGCGCTGCCGAGGAGGAGGCCGGTTCGACGCTCGGCGAGCTCGAGAGGCGGCTCCACGCGCTCGAGGCGGAGCGGGAGGAAGCGGCGCATCTCCACGGCGAAGCGCAGCTCGCGCACGCGCGGCTGACCTCGCGGCTCGACGCGCTCATCGCCGAGATCGCGCGCTCCGCGTCGCTCGAAGCCGAGCTGGCGGAGCGGATCGGGGCGAAGGAGTCGGAGGGCCGCGCGCTCGCCGCGCGCCTCGTCGAGATGGACGCGGAGCGCGCCCGCCTCGCAGATGTCGAGGTGACCGAAGTCCGCGAGAGGGAGCGCCGCGAGGAGACGCGCGACGGCGTGATGCGATCGAATCAGGAGATCTTCGACCGGCGCGCAGATCTTGAGAAGCGAGTCAAAACGGCGCGGAAGACGAAGGAGGACGCGCGCGAGCGGCTCCACGCGCTCGAGATCGAGATCGGCGAAATTCAGGCGAAAGCGGAGAGCCTCGAGTCGCGCGTGCGCGACGAGTTCGGCCGCTCACTCGACGACCTGATCGCCGATCTGCCGGCGGTCGCGGACGCGGAAGCGGGCGCGGCGCGGGCCGAGGCGACCGTCGCGGCGAGCGCACCGGCCGCTGCGGGCGCGGACGACGACGAAGAGGCGGCGGACGCCGAGGCCGCCGATGACGGCGCGGAGACCGGCCCGATCGTCGGAGGGCCTCGCGCCGCGCTGGCCGATGTGCGCCGCCGACTCGATCGGATCGGCGCCGTCAACCTCATCGCTCTCGAGGAGTACGACCAAGAGAACGAGCGGTTCACGTTCCTCAAGTCGCAGGAAGCCGACTTGATCGCCGCGCGCGATTCGCTCAACGAGACGATCAAGACGGTCGACGCGAAGGCGCGAACGCTGTTCATCGAGACGTTCGAGGCGGTGCGCGGCCACTTCAAGACGACGTTCACGACGTTGTTCGACGGCGGGGAGGCGGACATCCTGCTGGCGGACGCCGCCAACCCGCTCGAGACGGAGATCGAGATCCTCGCGCGGCCGGGCGGCAAGAAGCTCCAGCGCGTCGCGCTGATGTCGGGCGGCGAGCGGGCGCTCACGGCGATCTCGATCTTGTTCGCGCTGTACCTCCACAAGCCGAGCCCGTTCTGCATCCTCGACGAAGTCGATGCGCCGCTCGACGAAGCGAACGTGATGCGTTTCGTTTCGCTGCTCCGCGCGTTCAGCCAGAAGACGCAGTTCATGGTGATCACGCACAACAAGCGGTCGATGGAAGCGACGGATTTGTTGTTCGGCGTCACGATGGAGGAGCCCGGCGTCTCGAAGCTCGTCTCCGTGAAGCTATCCGAGGTAGGCGAGCGAATCCCGCTCGAGGCGACGGTCACCGTGGACGGCGAGTAGGCCCTCGGCTTGTTCGGCGCGTTCAAGAAGCTCCGCGACAGCCTCGCGAAGACGCGGGACGGATTCGTGCGCTCGCTCGAAACCGTCCTCGGGCGCGAGCGGCCGATCGACGAGGAGCTGCTCGAGGAGATCGAGGCGACGCTCCTCGCGGGCGACGTCGGTGTGCGCGCGACGGAGCGGATCGTCGGCGCGCTGCGCGACGGCGCGCGGCGGGGCGCGGTCGACGGGCCCGACGCGGCTTGGGCGCTCATCCGGCGTGAGGCGCGCGCGCTGCTGGATCCTCGCAACCTTGCGGAGCCGGCGGGTCCTGTCGCTCGACACCTCGCCCGCGGTCCTCGCGATGAGGCCGCTGCGGGCCGCGGGCAAGGTCTCGGTCTCGCGCCACCCGCCGGAGCTTCGCCCGGTGTAGGTGAGAGTGCGCGGCCTCGCGTCGTTCTCGTTGTCGGAGTGAACGGGGTGGGGAAGACGACGACGATCGGGAAGCTCGCCATGCGGCACGCGCGCGACGGGCGGCGCGTGTTGCTCGCGGCGGGCGACACGTTTCGGGCGGCGGCGGGCGAGCAGCTCGCGTTGTGGGCCGAGCGCGCGGGCGCTGAGCTGATCCGCCAGGAGAAGGGCGCCGACCCCGCGTCCGTCGCGTTCGACGCGTACGCGCGCGCGCGCGCGCGCGGGTTCGACCTCTTGGTGATCGACACCGCCGGCCGACTCCACACGAAGTCGAATCTCATCGAGGAGTTGAAGAAGGTGCGGCGCGTTCTCGCGAAGCAGGATCCCGCGCTCCCCGACGAGGTGCTGCTCATCCTCGACGCGACGACCGGCCAGAACGCGCTCTCGCAGGCGCGCACGTTTACCGAGGCGATCGGCGTGACCGGCCTCGTCGTCACGAAGCTTGACGGGACGTCTAAAGCAGGCGTCTTGTTGGCCCTCTCCGAGGAGTTGGGGATCCCCGTGAAGTACGTAGGCGTCGGCGAAGGCCCCGACGACCTCGAGGATTTCGATCCCGACGCATTCGTGTCCGCGCTCCTCGGCGGGAGCGCGTGACGGTGGCGGCGAAGCCGAAGAAGAAGGCCGCGGGCAACGCCGCGAAAAAGGCCGCGGGGAAAGCCGCGCGGAAGGGCGCGAAGGCACTCGGGAAGACGCGCGCGAAGCCGCGCGCGAAACCCGCCGCGCGCTCCGCCCGCGCCGCGGAGAAGTATCTCAAGGACCTCGTCGAGAACTCGTCCGACGCGATCATCACGTCCGACTTCGAAGGCCGGATCATCATCTACAACACGGGCGCGGAGCGGATGCTCGGGTTCGCGCGCGAGGAAGCGATCGGCCGCCTCGTCACCGACTTCTACGCGACGCCCGACACGGCGCGCGCGGTGATGCGCGAGCTGCGCGGCGGCCGGTTCGGCGGCGAAGGCCGCCTCCAGAATTACGAAGCGAGCCTCCGCGCGAAGGACGGCGGGCTGATTCCGGTCAGCCTGAGCGCGTCGATCCTCCACGACGCCGCTGGGCGCGAGATCGGAACGGCCGGCATCTCGAAGGACCTCCGCGAGATCAAGCGGCTGCAGAAGGAGCTCGTCGAGACGGAGAAGATGGCCACGATCGGCGAGATCGGGGCGCTCCTGTGCCACGAGATCAATAATTTCCTCGAGTCGATCCTCACCGCGGGCGAGCTGTCGATGAGCTTCTTCAAGAACCAGCGGATTCGCGATCTGTTCGCGGCGGCGGGTCTCCAGGCCGAGCTGGAGCGCGAGATCGAGCGGCTCGGCGTGATCCACTCCGAAGCGATGCGGATCGGCGGGATCACGGAGCGCGTCCAGCTCCTGGCGACGCAGAAGAGCTACGCGACGACCGAATACGTGAACGGCGAACGGATGGTCGACCTCGACGAATCGACGAAGGCGGCGGCGCCGCCGCGGGGCGCGCGGATCCTCGTCGCCGACGACCGCGTCCACATCCGGACTTTTCTCAAGGAATACCTCACGCTCGAGGGGTACGATGTCGAGACGGCCGAGGACGGAACCGATGCGGTCGCGAAGGCGGGCGCCGGCGATTTCGACCTCGTCCTCTCCGACATCAAGATGCCGGGGATGAACGGATACGAGGTGTTCAACTCGATCCGCAAGAGCGGGAAGAACACGCAGGTCATTCTGATGACCGCGTACGGTTACGACCCGACGCACTCGATCGTCAAGTCCGTTGCCGAAGGGTTGTGCGAGGTTTTGTACAAGCCGTTCGATCTGCAAAGGCTGCGGAAGGCGATCGAGCGGGCGCTCGCGGCGCGCGCGCCGAACGCGGATGTTTGACGGGGCCACACTCACACACGGGAGGAATCATGCGACAGAAGAGCCTGACCGTTTCGATCGGGATTTCGGCCGCGGCGCTCGCGATGGCGGCGCTCGTCGGTCTCGTCGGCTGCAACGAAGCGAAGAATGAGTCGGCGGCGTCGGGCGCCGGCGCTCAGAAGTCGAGTCCGCAGGAGGGCGCGCACACCGCGTCGGCCCACACGGACGAACATGCGGGACACGACCACGCGAAGGCCACCGCGGCCCCCACGGACGAACACGCGGGACACGACCACGCGAAGGAGCACCCGACCGAGCACCCGGCCGGCGAACACCCCGCGGCCAAGGCCGCCGAGGAGACGAAGACGATGCCCGAGACCGGTGGCGCGAATGTGATCACGACGGCTTCGGGGCTCAAGTGCGAGGACATCAAGGTCGGGACCGGCGCGATGCCGCAAGCCGGCCAGACCGCCGTCGTCCACTACACCGGTTGGCTCACCAACGGGACGAAGTTCGACAGCTCCGTCGATCGGGGGAGCCCGTTCGAGTTCCCGATCGGCCAGGGCCGCGTGATCAAGGGCTGGGACGAAGGCGTCGCGACGATGAAGGTCGGCGGGAAGCGCAAGCTGACGATCCCGCCCGCTCTCGCGTACGGCGAACGCGGCGCCGGCGGCGTCATCCCTCCGAACTCGGTGCTGGTCTTCGAGGTGGAGCTACTCGGCGTGAAGTAGACGGTCAGCGCGATCGGCGCGGCCGGCGCGCGCGGATCAGCGCCGCCATCGTCCCGAGCGTCAAGAGGCCGAGCGGGATCGGGGGGAACGTTCCCCTCGATCCCGTCAGCCGGAACTCGTCGTCTGTCGCCGCGCGCCGGACGGTGACGGAGGCGTCGTAGCTCGAGTTCGCGGGCGCGGTCGCCTGCAGCCGCGTCAAGAATCGCCCCGAAGAGACGTAACGCGACAGCCCCGCGTATTGCCGCTCGATCGCCGCGTACTCGGAACCGTTGATTCGATTCGCGTAGGTCGTGTTGAACCCCGGCAAGTCGCTCCGGTGATCGTCGACGATGTAGAAGACCAGCGGAAGCTGCGCCGCCTGGTTGATCGTGATCAACGGGAGCGGCACCTCGAACTCGGCGGCCGCGAACCGGAGGCGCACCGGCCTCACGTCGGCGTTCCAACCGCCGGCGGGCATCCGGTTCGTCGTGTCGGGCGTCATCGCTGTGAAGAACCAGCCGCGGGCAACGTACGGCTCGAACCGCGCGGATTCCGCCGCCGCGATCACGAACCCGTTCTCGTTCAGCCACGCGACGAGAGCGCCCGGCGCGTCGGAAGAGACGATCGTCGCGACGAATCCGCCGAGCGTTTCTCTGCCGTGGATCGTGACGCCGTCGGTCGTCGCCGGGTTTGCTTCGGGGCTGGTGGCGAACCGTTGTTCCGAGCTGCAACCGAAGTTATCGCTACCGCTGCCGCGGACGGGGTTGACCGGCGCCGTGAGCTGAGTAGCTTCGTCCCAGATCGTCCTCTCGGCGGTGTCGAGCGATGGCAAGGCAGGCGTCGGCACGACGAGCGCGAAGTCCGCCGCGTTCCCGATGAAACGGATGTTCGGGATCAAATCGATCCGGCCGTTCGCGCGGTCCATCACGACGAGGTTCTGTTGTGCCTGCGACTCGATCCAGCAATCGATGCAGGGAAACGGGCAGCACGTGGCGAGCGTCTCGCGGGCCGAGCCGAGCACGCAGGCCGCCGCCGCCGCCCCGAAAAGAAGCGCCCTCAGGGAAAACGATCGGGTCCTCATCGCGAACTCCTTCGGGGCGCGGTTCATCTCGGGCGGAAGCTGGCGCCGATTTCGAGCAGGCTCCCGCTGGAGTTGAGGTCGGCGATCCGGTTGCCGAAATCGGAATCCGACACGAGAGAGATCCGGTTGCGGACCCAGACGCCCCAGCGGTCGGAGAGCGTCAGCTCGGGGCGCAACTCGACCAGTGCGCCGAGCACCGGGGTCGATTCGGAACCTACGAATGGAGCCTCCCATCTCGTCGGGGTCCACTGGAGCGCGACCCCGAGGTACAGAGCGACCGGCCCGCCCACCGACGGGACGAAGTTCGTCCGAACGCCGATGTTGATCGGATACAGGGTGTACTCCGCCTTGGGGATCTCGAAGGTCGCATCGTTCGTGAACTCGGCGCCCGAGGAGTGGATGTATCCGACGTCGAGGATGAGCCGAGTGTCGCCGGCGCCGAGTCGCGGCGCGTACCCGAGCGTCAAGGCGGTCGCGACGCCGTATGCGTCACGGAGTTCCGAGTCGAACGGGGCGAGGCCGCCGACGCACAAGTCAATCTGGTGGACCGGCGGAGGCGACTCTCCTGGAGGCGAGTCCGCATCCGGCGCGGCATGTGATCGGGGAACGCTCGCGACGACGATCATCGCAAGCGCGGAGAACAAGAGCCGAGCGGCCTTCTCGAAGATCACCGCATTCACCTCGGAGGGGAAGCGAATTGGCCGGAGTGTACACCAGCCCGCGCCCCGCGATCCAGGCCGACTTCGCTGATGCTACAAGGAGTCGCGCCTCAACCGCGTTTCTTTCCCCGCGATTTCCAGGGGACGTCGGCCACGTCCGCGTCCGCATTCGCGGCGCGCGCGAGCACGAACAAGAGATCAGAGAGACGGTTCAAGTAGACGATCGCGCTCGGAGGGACCGGCTCGGCGTGCGACAGCGCGACGACGGCGCGCTCGGCGCGGCGGCAGACGGTCCGCGCGACGTGGAGCGCGGCGGCGAGGCGCGTGCCGCCGGGCAGGATGAAGTTCGCGAGCGGCGGAAGGCGGTCCGTCGCGGCGTCGATCGCGCGCTCAAGCCGCGCGATGTCGGCGGCTCCGACGCCGCTGACGCCGCGGACCTTCACGCCCGGCTGCGTCGCGAGGACCGCGCCGATCGCGAAGAGGTCGTCTTGGATCCGCGCGAGCAGCTTGCCGGGGCCCGCGAGCGTTCGCGCGCGCGCTGCTTCCGAAGCCTCCACCCGCGCCGCCCCGATCGCCGCGTTCAGCTCGTCCACCTCTCCGTATGCCGCGATCCGCGGATGATTCTTCGGCACGCGAAGGGGACCGAGGAGTCCTGTCTCTCCCCGGTCCCCGGTCTTCGTGTAGATCTTCACCGACGCCGGCCGATCGCGCGGCCGCCCGCGCGCACGGTCACGAGCAGCCGAATACGGCGCCGCAGTTGAGACATTTGTAGCACGCGCCGTTGCGGACCATGATCGACCCGCACTCTTGGCACGGCGGCGCGTCCGCTTGACGGATGAACGTCTCCTTCTCGCGTGCCTCGATCTCCGACAGGATCTGTTCGATGATCACTCCGCCGCTCTGGACGGCGGTCGCGTCGCCCGCCACGGTATCGATTCTGCTCTCGAGGCGGGGCGCTTTCCCTTCGAGCACGTCCCTCTCCTCACGGGCGCCCGCCCCCTCGAGCCAGATGTCGTGGCGCGCGGACTTGCGCGCGGCGCCCCCGTTGCCGGGCATGCTCGCGCCGCTGCCGGGCGCCGCGGCCCGGCCGCCGTTCGCCGGCGCGTTGGCGCCGTTGCCCGGCGCGCCATCGCTCCCGGCCGAATCGCTCGGCGCCCGCTCTGCGGCCGCCGTGCCCCCGACAGCCGTGCCCCCGACTTCCGCCGCCGCCCGCTTCTCGACGAGAAACTTGAGCGACAGCCAGCGGAAGATGTAATCGAGGAGCGACTTCGCGATCGGGATCTCCTTGTTGGCGGTGAACCCGGACGGCTCGAAGCGCATGTGGCTGAACTTCGCGCACAGCACCTCGAGCGGGACGCCGTACTGAAGCGCCATCGAGATCGCCGTCGCGAACGCGTCCATCAGCCCCGAGACGACGCTCCCTTGCTTCGACATCGTGATGAAGATCTCGCCCGGCGTGCCGTCGTCGTACAAGCCGACGGTGATGTAGCCCTCGTGGCCGCCGATCGAGAACTTGTGCGTGATCGCGCGGCGCTCGTCGGGGAGGCGGCGCCGGCGCACGAGCTTCGTCGCGGCCGTCGCGGCGGCCGCTGAGATTCCGTCCGTCGCGGCCGCCGACGCTCCCGCCGCGATCGCTGCCGCGCCGGCCTTCGCGTCGACTTTGCCACCGCGCCCGGTGGCGCCGTCGCGGCCCGTGTTGAGCGGCTGAATCCGCTTCGAGCCGTCGCGGTAGATCGCGATCGCCTTGAGGCCGAGCTTCCACGCGGCGACGTATGTCTCCTCGATTTCCTCGGGCGTCGCTTCGCGCGGCATGTTCACCGTCTTCGAGATCGCGCCGGAGAGGAACGGCTGGACCGCGGCCATCATCTTGACGTGGCCCATGTACTGAATCGAGCGGACGCCGTGCACCGGCTTGAACGCGCAGTCGAACACGGGGAGGTGCTCGTCGCGTAGCCCGGGCGCCCCCTCGATCGTTTCGTGCGAATCGATGTATTCGAGGATCGTCGCGACCTCGTTCGGCGCGTACCCGAGCTTCTTGAGCGCGAGCGGCACCGTGTTGTTGACGATCTTGAAGTGGCCGCCGCCGACGAGCTTCTTGTACTTCACGAGCGCGATGTCCGGCTCGATCCCCGTCGTGTCGCAATCCATCATGAACCCGATCGTTCCGGTCGGCGCGAGGACCGTCGCCTGCGCGTTCCGGTAGCCGTGCCGGGCGCCCAACTCGAGGCACTCAGCCCAGGTTTCTTCGGCAGCTTCGACGAGCCGCCTCGGCACGGCGTGCCGGTCGATCGTCTTCGTCGCGGCCGAGTGCTTCTCCATCACGGTGAGCATCGGCTCGCGGTTTCGGTAGTAGCCGGAGAACGGCCCGATCTCGCCCGCGATCTCCGCCGAGCGCGCGTACGCCTGAGCCGTCATGATCGCAGTGATCGCCGCCGCCATCGCGCGTCCCTCGTCCGAGTCGTACGGGATCCCCTCGGCCATCAGGAGCGCGCCGAGGTTCGCGTAGCCGAGGCCGAGCGGCCTGTAGTCATGGCTGTTCTGCGCGATCGCGGGCGTCGGGTACGACGCGTTGTCGACGAGGATCTCCTGCGCGGTGATCAGCACGGAGCACGCGTGCCGGAACAACTCGATGTCGAACTCGCCGGTCTCGGTCCGGAACTTCACGAGGTTGAGCGAGGAGAGGTTGCACGCGGTGTCGTCGATGAAAACGTATTCGCTGCAGGGGTTCGTCGCGTTGATCCGGGCCGTGTTCGCGACCGTGTTGAACTCGTTGATCGTCGTGTCGAACTGCATCCCCGGGTCGCCGCAAAGGTGCGCGCTGTCCGCCATCATCCGCAGGAGGCTCCGCGCGCGGAACGTCTGCACGACCTCGCCCGTCGTGATCGCGCGGGTCTGCCACTCGTCGTCGGCGACGACGGCCTTCATGAACGCGTCCGTCGCGCGGACCGAGATGTTCGAGTTCTGGAAGAACACGGAGGAGTACGCCTCGCCGGTCAGCGAGCCGTCGTAGCCCGAGTCGATCAGGGCCCACGCCTTCTTCTCCTCCTCCGACTTGCAGCTGATGAACTCGACGATGTCGGGATGGTCAGCGTTGAGGATCGTCATCTTCGCGGCGCGGCGCGTCTTGCCACCCGACTTGATCACGCCGGCGAACGCGTCGTAGCCCTTCATGAACGACACCGGGCCAGACGAGGTGCCGCCGGAGGAGAGGCGCTCGCGCGACGAGCGGATGGGCGACAAGTTCGTCCCGGTCCCGGAGCCCCACTTGAACAGCATCCCCTCGGTCCTGGCGAGCTGGAGGATCGATTCCATGTTGTCCTGGACCGAGTTGATGAAGCACGCCGAGCACTGCGGCTTCGCTTCGATCCCAACGTTGAACCAGACCGGGCTGTTGAATGCGGCGTGCTGGTGGAGGAGGAGGTACGTCAGCTCCGCCCGGAACGTCTCGACGTCGTCCGCCGACGCGAAGTAGCCGCCCTTGAGCCCCCACTCGGTGATCGTGTTCGCGACGCGCGAGATCAGGGTTCTAAGGCTCCGCTCCCGCTCCGGGCTCCCGAGCGGCCCGTGGAAGTACTTCGACACGGCGACGTTCGTCGCCATCTGCGACCAGAACACCGGAAACTCGACGCCCTTTTGCTCGAAGACGACCTCGCCCTTTTCGTTGGCGATCGTCGCGTCCCTACGCTCCCATTCCACGAGATCGTAGGGATGCGCTCCGGCGCGAGTCAGGACTCGCCGGATGACCAGCCCCCGCGTCCGCGACCCCGCCGCGCCGGATGCCGCCACGGGACCCTCCAACCGCCCACCCGCCACTCCGCTCTCTTTCATTTCCCCATCCCCTCCGAGTTCGACTGCCCCAGACTGATGACCAGAACGTGGAAGGGAACGCGCCTCGAGGGAGCACGTTGGATCTTTTTCGTCCGCCCATGCGTCAGATATTCGGCCGTAGATGCCCAGGGCGGTTGAGAGAGACCCACAACATCTTGGGGCTACCCTCGATCTCGTTCCCCAATATGAGCTACCGCGGGGCACGCTACGCCGGGCGAAAAAACGTGTCAAGCGAGATTCGATCGGGCGATCGAAAAACTGTTAACGCGATAAATTGTAGATGGTTATGCGTTGATTGACGGGGGCGGCGCGAGTGACTTTCTTGTGAACTCGAGCGCTGCAGCGGGTGACTCGCGCGAGTCCCGGTGAGATTCGCGCGAGCCTCTCGATTACGCGGCGCCGGCGGTGCTCACATCGAGGAGCGCCGCGTCGCGAAGCTGTCCGGCTGCGCGCAGAAGACCGCGCGCGTCGAGTCTGAAACGAAGTAGTAGGGACGCCCGTGAAAGTCGAACCTCGGCGAGCGGCGAGTCGGCCGAAATCTCTCTCTCCGGATCGGGTCTGTGAGGAAGCCGCAGTTGCGGTACGGCGCCTCGAGGAAGCGGTCGCGCAGCTCGGGGCTCGAGAAAAAGTAGACTTCGTAGTTCACGCGCGCGCAGTGGGCGGAGTCGATCACGGCGGCGCGCGTCGTGTCGATCGCGCACGGAACGTGAAGGTCGAGGCTCGTGAAATACGGGACGGGGTCTTCACCGAAGACCGGGAGGCACGGGCTTCAGCAGAACCCGACGGGCCGGCCGTTCACGTACGTCGGCGGCATTTTCAGATTCATCTTCACGTGGCGGACCATGCACCGATCGTTCAGCGAGACCTGGCCGTCGGCGAAGAGGATGCGCGGGAACAGGGTGTCGTCGTCGGCGTATACGACTTCATTGAGCGGCGGCGGCGCCGGTGTGCTGCGGGGCTCCTGGGGCGCGCACGCGAACACGAACGCGGCTGCCATCGCCAGTAGCGAGAGGACGGGCGCCGCGCGTCCGGGGGGCGTGTCGGCCGCGACGCTCGCGGTCCGTGGTCGATCTCTCATCGTCGCCTCCGATCTCGCGGCCGGTCTCGGCGCGCGTTCCGCTTGCACACCGCCAACCGCCGGCGGTTCTACCGCGCCGCGACCGCAGACTCGGCCCAACGGACGAGGTCCGGCATCCCCGGGATTGGGCCGCTCGGAGCGACGCCGCCCCAGACGATCGCGATCGCGAGAAGCGCGAGCACGACACGGAACGCGATCCCGCGGGCCGCCGGGATCGGCGCCTCCTCTGGCCGCATGTACATCACGACGATTAGGCCCAAGTAGTAGGCGAGCGAGAGCGCGCTGTTGAGGACGCCCCACACGGCGAGCCCCGTGAGGCCTTGCGCGACCGCCTCACGGAACAGGAAATATTTCCCGAAGAACCCGGCGGTCGGCGGGACGCCGGCCAGCGACAGCATCGCGAGCGCCAGCACGAGGGCGAGCGCGGGATGGCGGCGGGCGGCGCCGGCGTACGCGTCGACGCGGGTCCGCTCGCGGCCGGGGTGTTGCGGGTCCTCGCCGAGCGCGATCACGACGCCGAACGCGGCGAGGCTCGTCACCGTGTAGACGAGCAGGTAGTAGAGGATCGGCGCCGCGTCGCCCCGCCCGCCGGATGCCGCTACGGCGGCGACGCCGACGAGAATGTATCCCGCGTGCGCGACGGACGAGAACGCCAGCATACGCTTGATGTTCGGCTGCGTGAGCGCGCCCAAGTTGCCGATCGTCATCGTCAGGATGGCGACGATCGACAGGGCTCCGGCGAGCGACGGCCCGCTCCCGATCGAGCAGACGCCCCACACGAAGCGCAACAGCGCGCCGAACCCGGCGACCTTGACCGCGGTCGCCATGAATCCCGTCACGGGGGTCGGCGCGCCTTCGTACACGTCGGGCGCCCACATGTGAAACGGCGCCGCCGCGATCTTGAACAGAAATCCGGAGAGCAGAAGGAGGAGACCGGCGGGGAGAAGATGGCCCGTCACGGGGAGCGGAGTGAGATGGGCGATGTCGACTCGTCCCGTCGCGCCGTACACGAGCGCGATTCCGTACAAGAAGAGCGCGCTCGAGAACGCGCCGAGCACGAAATACTTGAGGGCGGACTCGTTCGAGCGGGGGAGGCCGCGCTGGTAGCCGGCGAGCACGTAGATCGGAAGCGAGAGGAGCTCGAGCGCCAGGAACAGCATCAGGAGATCGGTCGTCGACACGAACAGGCTCATGCCCGACGCGGCGAACAGGAGGAGCGCGGGGAACTCGGCGTGGAACTCGCGCGTGCGGCGAAGGAACGGAGCGGAGAGGAAGAGCGAGGCGGCCGTCGCGAGCAGGATCACGACGTGGAGGAAAGCCGCGTACTGATCGAACACGACAGGGCTGGAGACGGGCGAGCCGATTGCGGAGAGGGGGTGCGCGAGCGCTGCGCCTCCCGCGTCGAGCGCGTCGCTGAGCGCGCCGCCGACTCCGCCCATGTCGCCGGCCGCCGCGACCGCACGCAGCGCGGCCCACGTCGACGCGGCGATCCCCGCCGCGCCGATCGCGATCGCGCGCCGCTCGCCTCGCGACTCGCGCGCGAACAGCCCGAGCGTCAGGAGCAGACAGCCCGTGAGGAACAGCGCGAGGAACGGCAGGAGCGGCGTGAGCGCCACGCCGCTCATCGGAGGCCGACCTGACGAACCGCGGCGCTTCCGTTGATGGCCGCTCGCAAGAACTCTCCGCCGTCGGCGCCGGCTTCCGCGCGGGCCCCCTCGCCGGCCTCCGCGCGCGCCATAGCCGAGACGCGCAAGATTGCCGCCAAGCTCGCCTCGCTCTTCTTCAAGATGATGCCGGGCGCTACGCCAAGAACGAGAATCATCGCCAACACTGGCGCGAGGACGAGCATCTCGCGCGCCGACAAGTCGACGAGACCTTCGTTCTTCGGGTTCGCGAGCGGTCCAAACAGGAATCTTTGAACGAGCCAGAGCATGGTGATCGCGCCGAGGACGACACCGAAGCCCGCGACCGCCGCCCACGCGCGGTTCCGCGCGAACGCACCGACGAGGACGAGGAACTCTCCGACGAATCCCGAGAGGCCCGGGAGTCCGATCGAGCCGAACGTCACGAACAGGAACGCGGCGGCGAACAGCGGCATCCGCCGCGCGATCCCGCCGAACTCGGCGATCTCGCGCGTGTGGCGGCGGTCGTAGATCATTCCGACGAGGAGGAACAGCGCACCCGTCGTCAGGCCGTGCGAGAGCATCACGAACAGCCCGCCCTGCCAGCCCTCGATCGTTCCGCTCGCGATTCCGAGGACGGCGTACCCGAGGTGGCTCACCGACGAGTACGCGACGAGCTTCTTCACGTCCGTCTGCACCATCGCGACGAGCGCGCCGTACACGATCCCGATGATCGCGAGCGCGGCGAGGAGCGGCGTGAGAGCCGCCGCAGCGTTCGGGTACAACGGCAGCGCGAAGCGGAGAAACCCGTACGCGCCGAGCTTGAGCAGAACCGCGGCGAGGATGGCGGAGCCGCCGGTCGGCGCCTCGACGTGCGCGTCGGGGAGCCAAGTGTGGAACGGAAAGAGCGGCACCTTGATCGCGAAAGCGAGCCCGAACGCGAGGAACGAAAGAAGCTCGACCCGCGGCGCGAGCGGCGTTCCGTACAGGCGCAAGAGGTCCATCGTACGCTCTCCGGTCGCGCCGGCGTGCGACACGTACAGCACGAGGATCGCGACGAGCTTCAGTAGCGACCCCGCTGCCGTGTAGATGAAAAACTTCACCGACGCGTAGATCCGCCGCTCGCCGCCGAATACGCCGATCAACAGCGCCATCGGGATGAGCGTCAGCTCCCAGAAGATGTAGAACAGGAACAAGTCGAGCGCGGCGAACGCGCCGAGCATCCCCGTCTCGAGGACAAGGAACAACACGCAGTACTCGCGGACGCGTTCCGACACGGAGCGCCACGAGGCGAGGAGAGTGATCGGCATCAGGAAGGTGGTGAGCACGATAAGGAAGAGCGAGAGGCCGTCGACGCCGAGATGGAACTCGATCCCGGCGGACGGGAGCCATGCGGCGCGTTCGACGAACTCCATTGCACCGGTCTCGCCGCGGAACGCGGCCCACAGCGCGAGCGACGCGAGGAACGTCGCGATCGTGACCGCGAGCGAGATCGCGCGCGTCGCGCCGTCGCGCCCGCGCGGGAGCGCCAGGAGAGCTATCGCGCCCGCGAGCGGGAGGAAAACGACGAGGGAGAGAGAGGTCATCGCCTCGATCTCACAACAGCTTCACCGCGAGCAGCGCGAGGCCGACGAGCATCAGGATCCCGTACGTCTGCGCTTGGCCGGAGTGGAGAAGTCGGAGCGCGTAGCTTCCGATCTTCGCGCCGCCGCCGACGGAGTTGACCGCGCGGTCGATGATCCCGACGTCGATGCCGCGCCAGAGCGTGACGCGCGAGAACGCTTCGCTCGGGCGCACGACAAAGCGATCGTAGGCCTCATCGACGAACCAGCGGCCGCGGAGGAGGCGCGCGAGACCGGCGAATCGGGTGGCGATGCGCGCCGGCGCGGACGGTTTCCGCAGATAGAATTGCCAAGCGAGCGTTGCGCCGCCGAGCGCGACGCCGACGGAGAGCGCCATGAGGAGAAAATCTCGCCCGGCATGCTCATTCATAGCTCGCTCTGCTATGGCACTGATGGCAGTCCAAATGTCCATTTCCGGCGGGTAAAAGATGTTCATTTGCGGTGGCGAGGCGCCAAGAACCCGACCAGTCACTGACTCATGGAGCCAGGGCGCGATCCGATCGCTGCCGCGGAGCGCGTGCGGGACGCCGAGCGCGCCGGCGACCGCGGCGCCCGCGGCCAGCAGCACGAGCGGCGTCGTCATCACTCGCGACGATTCGTGCGCGTGCGCGGCCTTCTCGCTCCGGGGATTCCCGAAGAAGACGAGGAAGGTCAGCCGGAACATGTAGAACGCGGTGAGGCCCGCGCCGAGCAGCGCCAGCGGATAGAGGAGTGCGCGCACGAACGGAGGCAGGGGAGAAGTCGCGCCGGTCTGCCATCCGAACAGTGCGGCGAGGATCGCGTCTTTCGAGAAGAAGCCCGACAGCGGCGGCAACCCCGCGATTGCGATCGTCGAAACTAGAAACGTGAGACCGGTGATGCGCATCGGGCCGCGCAGCCCGCCCATCTTCCGGATGTCCTGCTCCTCGCGCATCGCGTGGATGACCGACCCCGCGCCGAGGAACAGGCATGCCTTGAAGAACGCGTGCGTCACGACGTGGAAGATCGCTGCCGCGTACGCGCCCGAGCCGGCGCCGATGAACATGTAGCCGAGCTGCGAGACCGTGGAGTACGCGAGGACCTTCTTGATGTCCGTCTCGACGAGGGCGATCGACGCGGCGAGGAGCGCAGTCGCGACGCCGACGATCACGATGACGGCGGAGGCGGCCGGCGCCATCGCGTACAAGAACCCGAGCCGCGCGACCATGTAGACGCCGGCCGTGACCATCGTCGCCGCGTGGATCAGCGCGGAGACGGGCGTCGGGCCCGCCATCGCGTCGGGGAGCCAGACGTAGAGCGGAATCTGCGCCGACTTCCCGCACGCGCCGAGGAAGAGAAGAAGGCACACGGCCGTCACGATCTCGCCGGAGAAGACGTCTCTATGTGCGGCGATGTCGCGGAACGAGACGGAGGCGTGCCCCGCGCTAGCCAGCGTCCAGAACACGAGCAGGATCCCGAGCAGAAATCCGAAATCGCCGATTCGGTTGACGACGAACGCTTTCTTCCCGGCGGCGGCCTTCGCGGCGTCCTCGAACCAGAACCCGATCAAGAGGTACGAGCAGAGCCCGACGCCTTCCCAGCCGACGAACATCAGCGGCAGCGAATCGCCGAGCACGAGCAGGAGCATGAAGAACACGAACAGGTTGAGGTACGCGAAGTAGCGGACGACACCTTTGTCGTGTGCCATGTAGCCGATCGAATAGACGTGGATGAGGCCGCCGATCCCGGTGATGACGAGGACCATCGTGATCGAGAGCGGATCGAGGAGAAGTCCGAGCGGAACGTGGAGGCGGCCGGCCGCGAGCCAGTCGCCCGCGCGCGCTTCGATCAGCCGCGCGCCCTCCGGCATCGCGCGGAGCGCCGCGAACAGCGCGAGCGCGAGCGCGAACGACGCGATCGGCGCGGCGCACGCGATCGCGGCGGCGAGTCCGCGCGGCGCCGGACGCCCCGTGCGCGCGGCGCCCAGCGCCATCGCGCCGACGATCGCCGCCCCCGCGAGCGGCGCGAGGAGGACGAGCCACAGGATCATTCCTTGGTCGCTCAAGCCGAACGCCTCATCTCGCGCTTCTCACTGCCCCAACCTCGTCGCGTCGTCCAAATTAACCGACTCGGTGTTCCGGGAGAGCGCGATGACGATCGCGAGGCCGACGCCGACTTCCGCGGCGGCGACGGCGATCACGAAGAACACGATGATCTGGCCGCCGGGATCGCCGAGGTAGCGCGAGAACGCGACGAACGCGAGGTTCGCCGCGTTGAGCATCAGCTCGATCGACATGAACACGATCAGGCCGTTTCGCCGCGCGAGCGCGCCGACGACGCCGACGAAGAACAGGAACGCCGATAGAATCAAATAGTGGGGAAGGCCGACCATCCTCAGAAGTGCCTCTTCGCCAGGACGACGGAGCCGACGATCGCGACGAGCAACAAGAGCGACACGACCTCGAACGGCACGACGTACTGCGAGAAGAGGAGGCGTGACAGGGCGCGGACTTCGCCGAACCCGGCGGGGAGCGTCGGCGCCGCGAGCCGCGCCTTCGCGAGGAGCGAACCGAGCACGCCGAACGCGAGGAGCCCCGCGGCGATCGCGGCCGACCCGCGGAACAGGTTGAGCCCCTCGGTCCGCAAGTCCGAGTCCCGCAGGTTGAGCAGCATGATCACGAACAGGACGATGATGACGATCGCCCCGGCGTAGACGAGGAGTTGGATCGCGAACAGGAAATGCGCGGAGAGACCGGCGAAGATCCCCGCGAGCGCCGTCAGGCACACCGCGAGCGCGACCGCGCTTGAGATCGGGTTCTTGCCCGTGACCATCAGGAGCGCCGACGCGGCGGCGATTGCGGCGAGCGGCGCGAAGACGGCGATCGGCATCAGGCGGGCGGCCTCATCGGTTGAGCAACGTGTCGAGGTCGTAGATCAATAGGTCGCGCCGCTCGGCGGCCAGCTCGTATTTGCCCGTGTCCATCCGGATCGCGTCCACCGGACACGCCTCGACGCAGAGCCCGCAGAAGACGCAGCGCATGATGTTCAGGTCGAAGCGCACGGGAAACTTCTCGATCGCGGGATCGGGATGCTCGCCGGCGAGGATCGAGATGCAGTCGGCCGGGCACGCCGTCTCGCAGCACATGCACGCGACGCACTTCGGCGTCCCGTCCTCGCGTTTCATCAGCCGGTGGCGGCCGCGGAACCGTTCGCCGAGGCGGCGGCGAATTTCGGGGTACGCAAGCGTTGGCATCCGCGATTGATGGAATACGTTTCGGACGAGGTGCCGCGCCGTCGTGAAGAGTCCCTTCGCGATCTCGACGAGGTAGATCGAGCGGACGAGCGAGCGGCTCGCGGGCTTGGGGATCCGCTTGCCGGTGGGGAGGGGCGCGGGGCGCGCGCGCGGCGCGGCCGGTGCGGGCGGCGCGGGCGGCGCGGGGACAGCTCCCGGCCCGGGCGCCGCCGGCGGCACCGCGTTCATCGGCCGCCCCCCACTACAAGCAGCACGACCGCCGTCACGACGATGTTCGCAAGCGCGATCGGGATCATCCCCTTCCAGCCGAGGTTCATCAGCTGATCGTAGCGGAATCGCGGGAGCGTCCATCGTACCCACACGAACAGGAAAGTGAAGAAGAGGACCTTCGCGAGGAGTGCGCCGAATTGCGCGAGCGCCGCGAACGCCGGCGGGCCCCACGAGGGGAGTTCGCGCACGAACAGGAGTCCGGAGGCCGAGACGAGGAGAAGGAGCGCGAGCGCGGCGCCGTACACGTCGGCTTCGCGCGCGCGCGCGTCGGTGTAGAGGCGCCGCAGCATCCGCGCGTACCGGCGCGACAAGACGATCCCGCCGAGCGCGGCCGCCGCGAGGACGCCGAACGAAACCGGGACGAGCGTCCCGGCGTGGCGGATCAGGTCGGCAGTCGAGAGGTACGGCACCTGCCATCCGCCGAAGAAAAGCGTCGCCGTGATCGCGGCCGAGACGATCATGTTCGCGTACTCGGCCATGAAGAAGAGCGCGAACTTCATGCTCGAGTACTCGACGTGGTAGCCGATGATTTCCGATTCGCCCTCGGGGAGGTCGAACGGGTTACGGTTCGTCTCGGCGAACGCGGCGATCAGGAAGAGAAGAAACCCGACCGGCTGGAGGAACACGCCCCAGCGCGGCAGGACGCCGAGCAGCCGCCCGCCCTGCGCGCGCGCGATCTCGTTGAGGTCCAGCGTGCCGAACGCCATCAGGATGCCGACGATCGCCAGCCCCATCGACAGCTCGTACGAAATCATCTGCGCGGAGGCGCGGAGCCCGCCGAGGAACGCGAACTTGTTGTTCGACGCCCAGCCGGCGAGGATGATCGAGTAGACGGAGAACGACGTGATCGCGAGCAGGTAGAGAATCCCCGCGTTGATCGTCGTGACCTGGAGCGGGATCGCGCGCGCGCCGAGGACGAGCGTGTCCGCCAGCGGAACGACCGCGATCGTCAGGAGCGAGACCGTCATCCCGACCATCGGCGCCGCGTTGTAGAACACGCGGTTCACCGTCGCGGGCGTGATCTGCTCCTTCGTCATCAGCTTGAGGACGTCGGCGAAGTTGTGGACGATGCCGCCGAGGCGAACGCCGAGAATGGCCGCGCGATTCGGGCCGGTGCGATCCTGGATGAACGCCGAGCCTTTCCGCTCGAACCAGATGAGGAGCGGCACGAGCCCGACGACGAACGCCCAGGACAACACGGCGCGTCCGGCGATGATCAGGAGATCGGTCACCGCGCGATCGCCTCGCGCGCGGGGTCGAGCGCGAACCCATCGGCGGGGATCGCGTCGAAGCGGACGCCGGAGAACGCGGGCACGGCTTCCGCGATCGCGGGCCAGAGCGCGGCGGGCGTGGCGGTCGCCGGCGTCCAGCCGATCTCCTTCCCCAGCCGCGCGGCAAGCTCCGCGAGGAGCGCGGGCACCGCGCGCGCCTCGCCGAGCGGGTTGATCGCTCGATGGAATCGCTGCAGCCGCCCGGCGAAGTTCACGAACGTCCCGTCGATCTCGGCGTACGTCGGAATCGGGAGCGCGGCGCGCGCCATCTCGACGGTCGGCGTGCGGCGTGACGAGAGGACGAGAAGCGACTCGACGCGCGCGAGCGCGGCCAGCGCCGCCTCGCCGCCGTCGCCCGCGAGGTCCTCCTCCGAGACGACGAGAACGCGCGGCGGTCGCGCGAGCATCTCCGCGAGGCCGCCGGCGAGCCCGAGGATTTCGAGCGCCTTCGAATTCGGATGGCGGTCGGCCTTGCGCAGGATCCCGTCTTCGACCCACGGTGCGCGGAGCGATCCGCCGGCGACGCGCGCGCCGCCGAACAGCGCGGCGAACCGCGCGAGCGCGAACATCGCCTCCGTCGGGAGGTCGGGCGACGCGACGAACCCGACGTCCGCGGGCGTCGCGCCGGCGAGGATTCGCGCCGTCTCGTCGAGCGCGTGGCGCGCCGCGACCTCGCCGTGCCCCGCGAGCCATCCGCCAAGGAGCCGCCCCTGGCGGACCTCGTGATAGCCCATTCGTCCCGCGTCGCACATCCACCAGCCGTTCACGGCGGCGTTGTGCCGCGGCCTCAAACGCTGGATCTCGTTCTGCGCGTGATCGACAAACGTGCTGCAGCCGCGCGCGCACCCGGGGCAGACCGAGTCGACCGTCTTGAGGTACCAAACGCGGCACTTGAACCGGAAGTCCTTGCTCGTGAGCGCGCCGACCGGACAGATGTCGACGACGTTTCCGCTGTAAGCGCTCTCGAGATCGCGCCCGGGGAACGTCGTGATCTCCGAGTGGTCGCCGCGGTTCTTGATGTACAGCTCTTCGCGACCGGTCACGTCGCGGAAGAACCGGACGCAGCGCGTGCAGAGGACGCAGCGCTCGGTGTCGAGCACGACCTGCGCGCCCAAGTCGACGACCTTCCGCTTCTCGACCTTGTCGCCCTCGAGGCGGCTCTCGTACTTGCCGTGCAGCATGTAATAGTTCTGGAGGTAGCACTCGCCCGCTTGATCGCAGATCGGGCAGTCGATCGGATGATTGACGAGGAGGAACTCGAGGACCGCGCGCCGCACCTCGAGCACCTTCGGCGTGTCGGTGTGGATCTTGAGGCCCTCGCGCGCCGGCGTCGCGCATGCGACCTGCGGCTTCGGCATCCCTTCGATCTCGACGAGGCACATCCGGCAGTTGCCGTCGACCTTGAGACCCGGGTGATAGCAGAAGTGGGGGACCACGATCCCGCGGCCCCTGCAGACCTCGATGAGGTTCTGCCCCTCGGGCGCTTCGACCTCCGCGCCGTTGAGCTGCATCTTGATCGTCTTCGCGGGCGCGGGGGTCATCGCGCGGCTCCCTCTCGGCCGGTCATCGCGTCGCCAATTCCAAGAACGACCGGCCCGCGTGCGGACAGCCGCCGCGCGTCACGTGCTCCTCGAACTCGCCGCGAAACTTCTTGATGAAGCTCTCGAGCGGCATCGCCGCCGCGTCGGAGAAGACGCAGATCGTGTTCCCCATCATGTTTTTTCCGAGCGACAGGAGGAGGTCGATGTCGGCCATCGTTCCGCGGCCGGCTTCGAGGTCGCGCAGCACGCGGGCGACCCAACCGGTCCCCTCGCGGCACGGCGTGCACTGGCCGCACGACTCGTGCGCGTAGAAGTCCTCGATGATCGACAGAGCCCAGACCATGCACGTGTCCTCGTCGAGCACGATCACGCCGCCGGAGCCGAGGAACGTGCCGAGAGAGGCGAACGATTCGTAGTCGAGCGTCGCGCGCGCGCACTCCTCGGCGTTGAGGACCGGAGTCGACGATCCGCCCGGGATCACCGCCTTGAGCTTCTTCCCGCCGCGGACGCCGCCCGCGTGCTTCTCGATCAATTCCATCATCGGGATGCCGAGCGGCACCTCGTAGTTGCCCGGCCGCTCGACGTGCCCGCTGACCGAGAAGAGCTTCGTGCCGGGGCTCTTTTCCGTCCCCATCGCGCGGTACGCGGCCGCGCCGTGGTCGACGACCCACGGAACGACGGCGAGCGTCTCGACGTTGTTGACGATCGTCGGGCATCCGAACAGCCCGACCATCGCGGGAAACGGCGGCTTGAGCCGCGGCTGCCCCTTCTTCCCCTCGAGCGATTCGAGAAGCGCCGTCTCCTCGCCGCAGATGTACGCGCCCGCGCCGCGGTGGATCGTGATCTCCAGGTCGAACCCGGAGCCGAGGACGTTTTTTCCAACGTAGCCCGCGCGGTACGCCTCGTCGAGCGCGTCTCGCAGCCGCACGAACGCCGCCCAGAACTCGCCGCGGATGTACACGTACGCGTGGCGGCACCCGATCGCGTAGGAGGAGATGATCGTCCCCTCGATCATCATGTGCGGGTCGCGCTCCATGATCTCGCGGTCCTTGAACGTTCCCGGCTCGCTCTCGTCCGCGTTCACGCAGAGGTAGACCGGCTTGTCGAGCCCCTTCGGCAGGAAGCCCCACTTCATTCCGGTCGGAAACCCGGCGCCGCCGCGGCCGCGAAGCCCAGAGGACTTCACTTCCTCGACGATCTCCTCGGGCTTTCGCGCGAGCGCCTTGCGAAGAGCGCCGTAGCCGCCGCCGGCCTCGTACGTCGCCAGACGGTGCGAGTCGCGCCTCGCGTAGTTTCGCGTGAGGATCGGCTGAAACGTCATCGCGGCGCGCGCCTCGTCACGCCATCGACGCGAGGATCTCGTCCACCCTCGCGGGGGAGAGGTCCACGTGGTAGTCGTCGTTGACCTGCATCATCGGCGCGTTCCCGCACGCGCCGAGGCACTCGACGGTCAGGAGCGAAAAGCGGCCGTCGGCCGTCGTCTCGCCGACCGCGATCCCGGTGCGCTCCTCGACGTGCCGGATCAGCTCGCGCGCGCCGAGCAGCGAACAGGACAGGTTGCGGCAGATCTGAATCACGTGCCGACCCATCGGCCGCGTGTAGTACATCGTGTAGAACGACACGACCGAGTAGACCTTGACCGGCGCGAGGTCGAGCAGGCCGGCGACGTACTCCATCGCCTCCTCGCTGATCCAACCCTCCTGCCGCTGCACGAGCCAGAGAGTCGGCAGGAGCGCGGCCGCCTTCGTCGGGTAGCGGGTCAACAGCGCGTCGAACGCCGCCTTGTTTTCCGGCGTGAACGCGACGCTCATCGGTCGAGCTCTCCGGCGATGATGTTCAGGCTGCCGATGATCGCGATCGCGTCCGAAATCATCCGCCCCTTGATCAAGCGCGGGTACGCGGCGAACAGCGCGAGCGACGGCGAGCGAACCTTGACCTTGTACGGGTTGCCGCTTCCGTCGCTCACGCAATGAAAACCAAGCTCGCCGTTGGCGGCCTCCGTCGCGTCGTAGTGCTCGCCCGCCGGAACGATGATCCCCTCCATGATCAACTTGAAGTGGTTCATCAAGCCTTCGATGTTGCCGTAGACTTCGCCTTTCGGCGGCAGCACGACGCGCGGGTCGTCGATGTTGACCGGCCCGCCCGGTAGCCGGTCGAGCGCCTGCTCGACGATCCGAAGGCTCTCGTAGATTTCGTAGATGCGGACGAAGATTCGGTCGTACGTGTCGCCGTTCTCGCCGACCGGAACGTCCCAGTCGTAGTCGTTGTACCCGTCGTACCCGTCGCGCTTGCGAAGATCGTGCGCGAGACCGGTCGCGCGCAGGCACGGCCCCGTCCAGCCCCACGAGATCGCCTCGTCCGTCGTGATCGCGCCGACGCCGACCGTCCGGTCGAGGAAGATCCGGTTGTCGCGCACGAGCGATTCGACCTCGCGCACCGCGACCGGGATCTCTTTGAGCAGCTCGCGCACGCCCGCGACGAACGTGTCGTTGAGGTCGTTCGCGAGCCCGCCGATCCGCGTGTAGCAGGTCGTCAGCCGCGCGCCGCACAATTCCTCGACGACGTTGTAGATCCTCTCCCGCGTGTTGAACGTGTACCAAAAATTGGTGAGGGCGCCGATGTCGACGATGTTCGTCCCGACGGCGATCAAGTGATCCATGATCCGCGACAGCTCGCCGATGATCACGCGAATCGCGCGGCACCGCTCAGTCACCGTGACGCCGAGCATCTTCTCGACCGCTTTCACGTACCCGATGTTGTTGAGGAGCGCGGAGCAGTAGTTCAGCCGATCCGTGAACGGGATCACCTTCGTCCACGTCCCCTTCTCCGCGCCCTTCTCGAACCCGCGGTGGAGATATCCGATCTCGGGGATCGCGTGGAGAATCGTCTCGCCGTCCAACTCGACGAGTACGCGGAGCGTGCCGTGCATCGCGGGGTGCGACGGCCCGAGGTTGAGGACCATCGACTCGGTGCGCCAGCCCTCGCCGCGCGCGCCCTTCGCTTCGCTCGCCGTGGTCGTCATCCGCTAGTAGTCCGCAAGGAGGCCGGCGCGCGCCTTCTCGAGCTGGTCCATCAGGTCGTCCGGCTCCGAGAGCCACTGGCCCTTCTTGATGTCGTAATCTTTCCGGAGCGGGTGGCCGGCGAAGTCCTTGTGGTTGAGCAGGCGGACCAGGTTCGGGTGGCCGGTGAAGACGATCCCGTATTGATCGTACGTCTCGCGCTCGAGCCAGTCCGCGCTCTTCCACATTCCGAACGCGCTCGGCAGCTCGGGCTTCGCCTCGGGGAGGTTCGCGATCACGCGAACGCGCTCGTTCCGCACCATCGAGTAGAGGTGGTAAGCGACACGGAATCGCTCGGGCCACCCCAACTGGATCCCGTCCGTCGCCGTCACGTCGAGCAGCATGACGAACGCGAGCGCCGGGTCGTCGCGCAGGAAACGGAGCACGTCGGTGACGCGCGCGGGATGGACGAGCAGGACCTCGATCCCGTGTTCCGCGCGCGTCTCGCGGACCGCGTCGCCGAGGCGCGCACGCGCCGCTTCGCCGATCACGCGCGCACTACCTCGCGACCCTCTCGCGATCGATCTTCTGCTGGAGCTTGAGGATTCCGTCGAGGACCGCCTCGGGCCGCGGCGGGCACCCGGGCACGTAGATGTCGACCGGGATCATCTTGTCGATTCCCTGGAGCGTGCAGTAATTGTCGTAGAAGGCGCCGCCGCTCGTGCACGCGCCCATCGCGATCACCCACTTCGGCTCGCACATCTGCTCGTAGATTCGGCGGAGGATCGGCGCCTGCTTGTACGAGATCGTTCCGGCGACCAACAACAGATCCGACTGCCGCGGCGAGAACCGGACCATCTCGGCGCCGAAACGGCTGATGTCGAACATCGACGACACGACGCCCATGAACTCGATCGCGCAGCACGCCGTGCCGAACGGCATCGGCCAGAGCGAGTTCTTCCGCCCCCACTTGATTGCCGCGTCGAGCCGGGTCGTGACGACGGCATTCTCGAGCAGCGTCTCTAGTCCCATTCGAGCGCGCCCCGCTTCCAGACGTACAACAGCCCGAACGACAAGACGCCGAGGAACGCGAGCATTGGGAAGAATGCGGCCGCGCCCATTTCGCGGAACACCACCGCCCACGGGAACAGGAACACGATCTCGACGTCGAACAGAAGGAACAGGATCGCGACGAGGTAGAACCGAACGCGAACGCGCTCGTGCGGCGCGCCGGGCGACGGAATGCCGCACTCGTACGGCGCGAGCTTCGCGGGCGACGGGCGCTTCGCCCCGAGCCACGACGGAATGAGGACGACGATGACCGGGACGGCGACCGCCAGAGCGACCGCGAACAGGAGCGGAAAATACGGGCTTTCGAGCATCCGCGAGACACCCCGACGCAGTGACGCCCGGGAGAACCCCAGGCGATTCGAGAACCGACAATCTATTGGAAAGCCGAACTTTCGAAAACCGTCCCATGATAGGAGGGGGCATGGAGAGCGTCAACGGGTATTGGCCGAATCTCCGTTTGACACTCCCGGGATCGGATGCTAGGATCCGCGTCGCGGGGTCGAAAGACCCCGCATTTTATGACCGTCACCGAGCTCCTCCAAAGCGCCAGCGTCAAGATTCCCCTCCTCGCGAAGGACAAGGATGGGGTGCTCGCCGAAATGGCGGATCACCTCACGCTCACTCACGGGCTATCCGGCCGGAGGGACGACATCCTCGCGAGCCTCCGCTCGCGGGAGCGTCTGATGTCGACTGGAATCGGGCGCGGAGTGGCGATCCCCCACGCGCAACTCGACCCGCCGATCCCGCCCGTCGCCGCGATCGGAATCTCCCGCGACGGAATCGATTTCGGGTCCGCGGACGGCAAGCCGGTATTCGTCGTGTTCTTGCTCGCGCTGGGCCGCGAGGCGAGCGCGAAGCGCGTCGAGGTCCTCTCGGCTCTGTCGCGGATTTTCAGGAAGGAAAGCGTTCGGGACGAGATGAAGGCCGCCGGGTCCGCAGAGGAAGTTATCGCGGTGCTGGCGCGCGAGGAAGAAGCGCTCCGCCGCACGGGCCACCCGGGCGCGACGGTCTACTAGCCTCGATCGTCGGTTCGGCCCAGGCCGGGCGCCTGACGACTAACGCGAGTCGGTCGTCGCGGGGAGCGATACGAAGAAGGTGCTCCCCTTTTCCGGCTCGCTCTCGACCCACATCTTGCCGCCCATCCGTTCGACGTACGCCCTGCAGATCGGGAGTCCGAGTCCGATCCCGCGCGGCTTTCCAGTCGCCGCGTCGGCGATCTGCGCGAACTGCTCGAAGATCCGCCCCTGCGATTCGGGGTCGATCCCCGGCCCCTCGTCGGCGACCCAGAGCGTGACTGAGGGGCCGCTCCGGTCGGCGGGCGTCTCGCGCGCTCCGAGCGTGACGGCGCCGCCCGCGGGCGAGAACTTCACCGCGTTGTCCAAGAGATCGACGAGGACCTGGATCGCCTTCTCGCGATCGACCGAAAGGTTCGGCAGATCGTCCGCGAGTTGGCTCACCACGCGAAGGCCCTTCTCCTCGGCTGAACTCTTGGCCTCCTCGAGGGCGCTCCGCGCCAGGTCGGCGGTCGCGTGCGACTCGATCTGGAGCCGCACATCGTTTCCACGAATCTCCGTCAGATGGAGAATCTTGTTGATCTGATGGATCAGCTTGAGCGTCTCGGCGTCGACGACCCGGAGGAACTCCAGCTCCTTCTCGCGCGTGTCGGGCTGATAGTTGAGCAGGAGATCGACGTAGCTCCGGATGATCGTCAGCGGCGTTCGCATCTCGTGCGAGATCGACGAGACGAACGCGTCCTTCATCGTCTCGAGCTGACGGAGGTCGCTGATCGCCTCGGCGAGCGAGCGGTTCTTCGACTCGAGGTCCGTGCGCACGTCGCGGAGCTTCCGGTACAGCTCGACGATCCGCCCGCTCTTCCGCTCGAGCTTCGCGCGGAGCATCGCGGCGCGATCGATCGCCTCGATCCGCAGGAGCCCCGAGCCGATCAGGCCCGCGGCCGTCTCGAGGACGTTCGACTCGGACGCCGTGAACCGCCGCGGCCCGCGGACCGCCGCCTGGAACACGCCCCAGAGCTCGCCGTCGGACACGATCGGGATGGAGAGGACGACGTAGGAAGGACCCGACGCGTCGGTCATGCCCGGCCCGCCGAGCGATTCCTCGACAGTGACGGGCCCCTTGTGCCGCCGCCCGTTCTTTCGGAATGGCTCGAGACTCCGCGAAAGTCCGGCCCCGTTCGTCGCGCCGGCCGACGCGCCGTGGCTCGCGGCGAGTCCCAGCTCGCCGCGGCGCGAGTCGATTCGGTAGAGACGCAACAGGTCGACGTCGAGCAGCGTCGCGATCTTCTTGAACGCGCTGGCGACGAGCCGGTCCGCGCCGGTCTCGCGGGCGACGATCCGCGCCGTCTCGTCGAGGGCGAGGAACTCGTTCGACGAACTCTGCGCGGACTCTTCGCCCTGCTCGAAGACGGAGAGGTAACTTCGGATCGCAGCGGCGACGTCGCCGACACCGGACGCGGGGTCGGGACGCACGTCCTGGGCGACGCGAGAGCCGGGGACGCCGTCGCGGGCATCGCCCGCGGCATCCCCGGCCGCGCGCGCGATCGGCTCGGGTCGATCGGTGGGTTCCATGCTCATCGACTCCCGCGGGGCGGTTTCGGTCTCTCCCGCTTCACGACACGCCGTCTTATCGGCCGCGCGGCGGCTTCGCTTGACAACCGGGGGCCGGTTTCCGACGATCGGGCCATGTGTTACGATCCGTTTCGTCGCTCGGGCGACGATTCCTCGCTGACCATCCAACCTCTCGAAGGATTCTGATAATTGCCGACCAATCCTGAGAAATCATTCGCCGGCGTTTCGGAGACGGCGCGGGACGGTCTCGCCCGGCTCCGCGAACGCCTCTCCCGGCCGGGTCGCGTGCTCGTCGGCTACTCGGGCGGCATCGATTCGGCGTTTCTCCTCTGGGCAGCGCTCGATGCGCTCGGGCCCGAACGCGTCCTCGGCGTGACGGGGGTCTCGCCGTCCTTGTCGGAAGAGCAGCTCGCGGAGGCGACTCGCCAGGCTCGCGAGATGGGTGCGCCGCACCGTCTCGTCCCGACCGCGGAAGTCTCGGATCCGGTTTACCTCGCCAACGCGCCCGACCGCTGCTACCACTGCAAGCACGAGCTGTACGGGCGTCTCGTCGAGGTCGCGCGAGCCGAGGCGTTCGATCGCGTCCTCGACGGCTCGAACGTCGACGACACGCGCGACATTCGTCCCGGATTCCGCGCCATTCGCGAGCTGGGCGTGGAGAGTCCGCTCCTCGATGCCGGCCTCGGGAAAGACGCGATTCGCGAGCTGTCGCGCGCGGCGAGCCTCTCCGCGTGGGATCGACCGGCCGCGCCCTGCCTTTCGTCGCGCGTGCCGCACGGCGTCCCGATCACCGTTTCGCTCCTGTCGCGGATCGAACGGGGCGAGGCGCTGGTGCGCCGGTTCGTCGAGGGCCCCGTGCGCGTCCGATCTCGCGGCGACGAGGCGCGGATCGAGGTCGAATCGAGCGCGATCGCGGCGCTCCTCGCGCCGGGGACGCGCGACGCCGTCCGCGACGGGTTGCTCGCGATCGGCTACGCGCGCGTCCTCGTCGACGCCGACGGTTACCGGCAGGGCGGGGCCGATCGCGCAACGGGCCGCGCGCCGATTCGACTCACGGAGTGAGCGCGCCGCGACGGCGTGAATCCGCGGCCGCGGGGGCGCGGTCGCTCGCGCCGCCGCGTCCCCTTTCGATGAAAGGATCCGAAACATGCGTGCGAGGAATCTGATTCTCCGCCTCGGAGCGCCGGCGCGCCGGGCGCCCGGAGCCCGCTCCGCGAGGGCCGCGTTCGCCGTCCTCTTGCTCTCCGCGCCGCTCGTCCATTCGGGCTGCGGCCAGCTCGCGCAGGTCAACATCATCTCGACCGAAGACGAGCTGGCGATGGGGACGCAGTTCTCGAAGGAGATCGAGAAGGAGCTGACGCTCTGGAACGATCCCGTCGTGGCCGCGTACGTCGACAGCCTCGGACAGATCCTCGCGCGCAACTCGGACCGCTCGGACATTCCGTACGTCATCAAGGTCGTCGACACGGACGAGGTGAACGCGTTCGCGATCCCGGGCGGCTACCTGTACGTCAATCGCGGGCTGATCACGACGGCCGCGACGGAGGCTGAACTCGCCGGCGTGATGGGCCACGAGATCGGCCACATCGTCGGCCGCCACAGCGCGAAGCAGATCACGCGACAGTACGGCCTCGCCTTCGTCGGAAACTTGCTTCTCGGAAACGATCCGTCGCAGTGGGCCGCGTTGACCGCAAACGTCCTCGCGACCGGCACGCTCTTGCGTTACGGCCGCGAAGCGGAGCTCGAGGCGGACCGCTTCGGCATCGAGGAAACGTACCGCTCAGGGATCGACCCGCGCGGGATGGTGACGTTTTTCGAGAAGCTCCTGGTGCTCGATCAGCGGGATCCGGGCGCGTTCGAACAGCTCTTCTCCACCCATCCGCCGACGCGCGAGCGGATCGAGACAGGGCGGAGCCTGATCGCCTCGCTCCCGGCTCGCCAGGGGCTTTCTTCCGACAGCCCGAGATTTCATGCGATCCAAAAGCGTCTTCCGGCGTTGAAGAAGGGTACGGGGGAGACGAAGCCGTGACGAAGTTCCCAATCGCGATGCCTTTCGGGTTGGCGCTGGCGCTCGCACTGAGCGCGGCGCCGGGCCCGGCGTGCGCGGACATCCTCCTTTTGCAGCGCGAGACCGGCCCCTCGCCCGACGGCCGCGGCGAACGCGTGTCGGAGAAGGAGATCGCGATCGCGCAGGACAAGATGCGCGTGACGGACCTCTCGACGGGAGACGAGGTGATCGTGCGCCTCGATCGGCGCGTCGTCTGGGAGTTTCCGCCCGACGCGTCCGAGTACATCGAGATCCCGTTCGAGTACCTGGAAAAGATGAAGAACGCTGGGACGATGTCGGAAGATGAGATCCTGGAAGCGCAGATCGGGCTCGCCGAGCCGAAAGATCAGCGCGAGCTTCGCCGGGCGCTCGCGGAGGCGCGCCGTCGGCGCGCGAGCGAGACGCCGGAGGAGCGGACGCTTCGCGAGAGCCTCCAGGCCGAGCGGCTGCGGACCGCGGAGAAGACGCCGGCCGTGAGTTGGAGCGGACGCACGGAGCGGATCGCGGGGTTCGCGTGCCGCGAGGCAGTCCTCTCGATCGACTCGACGAAGGTCGCGGAGGTGTGGGTGACGGACGACCCGTTTTTTCGCGGCGAACTCTCCGCGTATGTCGAGGCGATGCGCTCGCTGTCGGCGGCTGGCGGCGGCGGGGCGACTGACCTGACCGAGCTCGGCGGGTTCCCGATGCGGACGCTCCTCTACCCGATCGGGCCGATGCGTGGCGCCGCGGCGGCGAGACCGCTCGTGCTCGAGATCGTCGAGGCGCGCCGCGAGTCGTTCGCGCCGTGGGACTTCGACATCCCTCCCGGGATGACCCGCGCGGCGTTTCTCCCCGAGGGGCCGAGTCGGTAGCGCGTGCCAACCCCGGAGCGAATCCTCCTTCCCGTGTCCGGGATGCACTGCGCGAGCTGCGTTGAACATGTCGAGAAGGCGCTCGGCGCGGTCCCGGGTGTCGAGCGCGTCGATGTGAACCTCGCGACGGGGAAAGCCGCTGTCGTGCACGAGGGAACCCCGCGGGCAGCGCTCGTCGCCGCGGTCGAGAAGGCAGGCTACATTGTCCCGGCGGAAGCGCACGGAGCCGCGCACGGAGCCGCGCACGCGTCCGCGACGGCGCACGCCCACGGCGAAGGCGTGGGCGAGGAGGCCGGCCTGGCGCGCCGCTTCGTCGTCGCGCTTGCGGCGACGTCGGTCGTGATGCTCGTCACGATGAATCACGCGCCGTTCGCTGGCGCGATTTCGGAGCCGGCGCGGTTCGCCGTCGCGTTGCTCGCGACCCTGATCGTTCTCGCGTACTCCGGCGCGGACTACTACCGCGGGTTCGTCGCGAGCCTGCGTCGCCGCACGCCCGACATGAACACGCTGATCGCGGCGGGCGCGACCGCTGCGTTCCTGCTCTCGATCGCGGTGACCGTCCGCCCGGACCTCGCGCCGTCGCGCAATGGCGTCTACTTCGACACGGCCGCGATGATCATCACGCTCCTTCTCTTGGGCCGACTGCTCGAGGCGCGCGCGCGCCGGCGCGCACTCTGCGCGATCGCCGAGCTGTCCGCGCTCGCCGCGCCCGACGCGCGCGTGGTCCGCGACGGCGAGGAGCGCGTCGTCGCCGTCGAGACGGTCGCCGTCGGCGAGGAGGTCGTCGTTCGCGCGGGCGAGGCGATTCCCGTCGACGCGATCGTCCTCGCCGGGACGAGCGCCGTCGACGAGTCGCTCGTCACGGGCGAGAGCTTGCCGGTGACGCGCGGGCCGGGCGACCGTGTCATCGGCGGGACGATCAACGGGAACGGCCTCCTGCGCATGCGGGTCGAGCGGACCGGCGACGCGACGACCCTCGCGGCGATCGTCCGCGCTGTCGAGGAGGCGCAGGCCGGGAAGGCGCCGATCCAGCGCTTCGCCGACCGGATCGCGGCCGTGTTCGTCCCGGCGGTGTTCGGCGTGGCGATTCTCGCGGCGCTCCTCTGGACGTTTTTCGATGGACCGGAGGGCCTCGCGGTCGGCCTTGTGCGCGCCATCGCGGTCTTGATGATCGCGTGCCCGTGTGCGCTCGGGCTCGCGACGCCGATGGCGATTCTCGTCGGAACGGGGCGGGCCGCGCGCGCCGGGATTCTGTTCCGCGACGGCGAGGCGCTCGAGCGGGCCGCGAGCCTCCGCACGATCGTGTTCGACAAGACGGGAACGCTCACGCGCGGTGAGCCGGAGGTGACGGAGGTCACGCCCGAGGCGGGGTTTCGCGCCGACGAGGTCGTGGCGCTCGCGGCGGCGGTCGAGTCGGGCGCCGGCCACCCGCTCGGCGCCGCGATCCTCGCGCACGCCGAAAGGTCGGGCGCCGCGCGGCCAGCGCCCGAGTCGGTCGAAGCGGTGCCGGGTCTCGGGATCGCGGGCCGCGTCGGCGGCCGGACCGTCCTCGTCGGGAGCCGCCGGTTCCTGTCCGAGCGCGCGGTCGTGTTGCCTTCGGACGATGACGATGCGGGCGCCGTCCGCGTCGCGGTCGACGGCCGGTTCGCCGGAACGATCCGCGTGGCCGATCGCCTCCGCGGCGAAGCGCCGGCGGCGATCGCCGCCCTCCGATCGCTCGGGCTCTCGGCGGGGATGATCACCGGCGATATCGAGCCGGTCGCCCGCGCGATCGGCGTTCCGCTCGGGCTCGACCCGATCCTCGCCGGGCGGCTTCCCGCGGAGAAGGCGAGCGCGATCCGCGCGCTCGGGCCCGGCGTCGGGATGGTCGGCGACGGGTTGAACGACGCGCCCGCGCTCTCGCAAGCCGAAGTCGGGTTCGCGATGGGGGGCGGGACGGATGTCGCACGCGCCGCGTCGAGCGTGACGCTCGTCCGGCCCGACCTCGCGCTCGTTCCGGCGGCGATTCGTCTTGCCCGGAAGACGCGCGCCGTCATCCGGCGAAATCTTCTCTGGGCGTTCCTGTTCAACGTGATCGGGATCCCGCTGGCGGCGGGCGTGCTCGAGCCGCGGTTCGGACTCGCCATCTCGCCCGAGTTCGCGGCGTTCGCGATGGCGATGAGTTCGGTCGTCGTCGTCGTGAGCAGCCTCACGCTCCGCGGCGCGCGCCTCGCGTCGGCCGCCCTCGCGGTCGCGGCGACGATCGCGGCCCCGCTCGCCGCCCCGCCGGCCGCCCGCGCTCTCGGCGACGATTTCGGCGAGAACCCGTTCGAAGTCTCAGCCCGCGCGATCTCGACGCCGGGAGATTCGCTCGGCGACTACCGCGTCGAGGTCACGTTCCGAGTTCCGGACGGGACCTACCTGTACCGCGAGGCGGTCCGAGTTGCGTTCCCGACGGAAGCGATGATCAGCGAGCCCGTCTACCCGCCCGGCGTGACGAAGCTCGACCCGTTCGAGGGTCGCGAGCTCGAGATTTACCCGAACTCCGCACGCGTCACAGCGCACGTCCGCGCGGGAGGCCGCACGCCGGAGGAAATCTTCCCACTCACGGTCGTCGCGGAGTACCGGGGTTGCACGAAAGAGTTCTGCTACTTCCCTCAGACGGACACGTTGACCGCGGCGTTCGTCGAGGAGTCGGGCACCGTGATCGCCGCCGCGCCCGCCGCCGTCACCGCCGCGCCGACTCGCCTGCCCGCCGGCGCAGGCCCCGGTGTCGACATCGCGGGTCGCCTCGCCTCGCAGGGCTACCTGATCACGTTCGTCGGCGTCTTCCTGTCGGGGATTCTCCTCTCGTTTACGCCGTGCGTATTCCCGATGATCCCGATCACGGTGAGCGTGATCGGCGCGCGCGGCGCCGGCTCCGTCGCCCGGAGCTTCACCCTCTCGCTCGCGTATGTTCTCGGAATCGCGCTGACCTACGCCGCGCTCGGAGTCTTCGCCGCGAAGACAGGCGCTCTCTTCGGGTCTGCCTTGCAGAACCCCTGGGTCGTCGGATTCGTCGTTCTCGTCCTGTCCACTCTCGCCCTTTCGATGTTCGGACTGTTCGAAGTTCAAGTCCCGTCGGCGCTCGCGGCGCGCCTTCAGGGTGGCACCCGAGGCGGGTACGGCGGCGTGTTCCTGATGGGGATCGTCGCCGGACTCGTCGCTTCGCCGTGCGTCGGTCCGGTGATCCTCGGGCTCCTCCTGTTCATCGCGACGACCGGCTCGATCGCGCTCGGGTTCTCGTTGCTGTTGACGCTCGGACTCGGCATGGGCCTCCTGTTCATCGTGATCGGAACGTTCTCGGGAGCGCTCTCCGCTCTGCCGCGCGCCGGCGGCTGGATGGACCGCGTGAAGGAACTGTTCGGCGCGCTGCTCTTGGGGATGGCGCTCTACTTTCTGAAGCCGCTGATCGATCCGATCGGGTTCGCCGCGCTGGCCGGGCTCGTTCTCCTGACGCTCGCCGGATTCGGCGGCGTGTTCGACGCGGGAGCGCCGGGGTGGCTGGGGCGCGCGCGCCGGACGGTGCTGCTCGTGTTCCTTGCGGGCGGACTCGCGCTGACGGGCGCGGCGATACTCCAGTCCGGCCTGGTCGTTCCGAAGGGAAGCTTAGTCGGGAGCGGCGGGGAGGGCGGGCGCTCCGCCCTCGGCGGGCCGTCGGCCGGCGCCGCCGCGGAGATCCCGTGGGTCGGCTCCGAGCCAGACGGGATCGCGGCGGCGCGGATGGCGAGCCGTCCCGTCGTCATCGACTTCACGGCCGACTGGTGCCTCGTCTGCCACGAGCTCGACGCCGTCGTATTCAGAGACCCTCGGGTCGTCTCCGCCGCGAAGGATTTCGTCCCGATCCGCCTGGATTACACGCGGATGAACGACGCGACGCGGAAGCTTCAATCGAAATACGGGATCCGGGGGCTCCCGATGATCGTTTTCCTCGACCGGGAGGGCCACGTCCTGCCGCATCTGACCGTGACCGGGTTCGTGACCGCGGAAGACTTCCTCGAGCGAATGAAAAAAGCGGCGGGCTAGGTCAGCGCGGCTCGCGCTCGCGCTCGCGGCTAACGGAGCCGAGTCAGCCTTCGCGTCTCGATCGAATCTCCGGCCTTCAAGCGATACAAGTAGACGCCGCTCCCGACGCGCGCGCCGCCGTCATCGCGGCCGTCCCAGACGACACGGTGCTCGCCCGCCGGGAGACGCCGTCCGCCGGCGAGCGTTCGCACCAGCCGGCCGTCCGCTGCGAAGACCTCGAGCGTGACGGGCCGCGCCCCGGGGAGGCGGAACACGATCTCCGTCTCGTCCCGCGAGGGGTTCGGCGCGCTGGGAAGCAGCGCGACCTGTCCGATCGGCGCGGCGTCCGGCGGGAGCACGCCCGTCGGCTGGAGCGTGTGTTGCTCGAGCACCCAATCGTCGGGGTCGAACACGACGTTCGTCACGCTCCCCGGGACGGTGAAGTAGAGATCTTTCGTCGCCGCGTCGACGAGCCCGCTCACGAGCGTATCGCCCGCCGTCGTCTGCACTTTGAAATCGATCGGCATCGTGAACACCGGCCCGACCGTTTGCGTCTGGACCAATCGTATCCGCAAATCCGTGTTCGAGCCGTTCGGCGTCGTGTACCAACCCCAGTCGTACTTCGGGTGTCCGCCCGAGTAGATCCACTCTTGGAAGAACCAATCGAGCGAGGCGCCGTACACCGATTCACACGCGGCGCGGAAGTCCTCGGTCGTGGCGACGTCTTCCGCGTGGGCCGCCCGGTACGCGGCGAGGCCCTCGTAGAAGAGCGAATCGCCCATCACGTGCCGGAGCATGTGGAGCACCGACCCGCCCTTCTCGTAGGAGATCGTTCCCCACTTGTTCACGGGATCGTAGATCGGGTAGGTGAGCGTCCCCGACGCGTTGAGGTACTGCTGGAAGAGCGCATTCGTCACGTAGGCGTGGAAGTTCGCCGCGCCGTAGATATGCTCGCGCGAAATCGCCTCGCAGTACGTCGCGAACCCCTCCGAAAGCCAAATCTCACGCCAGTCCGCATACGTCACGAGATCGCCCCACCATTGGTGTCCCAACTCGTGCGAAAGAATGTCGTCGTACGTCGTCGACCCGTTGACCAATCCGATCGCGTGGAACACGCACGTCTGGTGCTCCATGTCGCCGACGTTCGTCGTCACGTACGAGAATTTGTCCCACGGGTACGAGCCGAACCGGGCGATGAACGCGGTCATCATGCTCTTCACGTTCACGAACGTGCCCGCCGCCATGCTCGAGCTCGTGTTGTGGACGTAGTAGGTGATCCACGGATACTGCGTGTCGGGGATCGAGTCGTATCGCGCGACCGCCATCGACATGAGGTACGTCGCGATCTGATGCGTTTCGCTCCAGTGCCACGTCTTGTAGCCGGCCGCGGAGTCGACGTCGACGCCGACGAACGCGCCATTGGCGATCCCGCGCCGCGCGAGCGGGCTCCGCACGTGAAAGTCCGCGGTCGCCTTGTCGCACGGCGAATCGAAACAGGGGAACCAGGCGCGGCCGACTCCGGGCGGGTCCGCGTTGAGCCCGACGCCGAGATTGAAGTCGGTGAACGGCGGAACGGTCCAGATGTAGAACCCGCCGAAGCTCTCGGTGTACGGATCGCCACCGTAGACGATCGCGATCTCGAGCGTGTCGCCGGCGGCGAGCGTCGAGTCGAGCGTCACGTAGAGCGAGTCGTTCGCCTGCGAAAACGCGAGCGGGTTGCCGGATCGCGTGATGCTCGAGGCCGTCAACGCCCGCAACGAGAGCGCGATCTCGGTCAGCCCGTTCGTCTCGCTCCGGAAGCGGATTTTCGTCGTGCCCGCGATCGTGCCGGCCGCGCGATCGACCTGAACCGTGACGTCGTAGTGGAGCGCGTCGTACGAGTGAGGGCAGTCGGTGGGATTACCGGAGAGCTTTCCGAGCGCCGCCGCGCCGCTCGCTCCGGGTCGTTCAGCCTCGCGCGGGCGGATCGGGGACGGGGGAGGGCCGACCCCCTCGGGCCACGGAATCTCGGCGCGCGCGATCGACGCCGTCGCCGCGAGCGCGAAGTGCAGAGCAACGATGATCGCCCGGTGGACGGGGACGCGCCTCATGGAAACCTCCTCGGATGTGTGGCTAGCGCTTCTTCGCGCGCCCGGCGCCCTTCCTCGTTCCCCGCCCCTTCGCCTTGCGCGCGCCCGGCTTTTTCCTTTTTCCGGCGGCTTTGTTCGACTTCGCTTTCTTCGCCGGGCGGCGCGCGCTCGGTTTCATCCTTTTCCCCGCGGCTCTCCTCGGCTTTACCTTCTTCGCCGGGCGCTTCGTCGTCCTCGCGGGCTTCCGCTTCGCGGGCTTCCGTTTCGCCGGCTTCCGTTTCGCCGGCTTCCGTTTCACGCGCGCCTTCGCCGACCGCTTTCCCGCCTTCGGTCTCTTCGCCTTCTTCGGCTTCGCGCGCGCGGCCTTCTTCGGCGCGGGCCTCGCCGCGGCGAGCGGCTTCGGCGCGCGCCGCGCGGGCGCCGCGCTTGGCCCGGCCATCTCCGGGCGCGGCGCGTCGGGCCCCTCGCAGAGCGACTTCAGCGCGACGAGCGTTTCATCCCACGTCTGTTCGCGCTTGAGCCGCTCCGGATCCGGAGGCGCGGGCGATTCCTCGTCGCTCATCCTGACGACGACGCCTTCCGGGTTCTCGTCGATCGCGAACGCGCACTCGTGATCCCCGCTGACGGCCTGCGAGACGCCGGCTTTCACTCGCGTCTGCCAGCGGATTCGCACCATCCGATTCGGGACAAGTTGGATGAAGAGCGCCCGCGCACCGTCCAGAGAATCGCCATCGCCCCGCGCGATGTCGAGCGTGCCGCCAACGACGGGGTACGACACGGCGCGATCGGCGAGCCATCGCCCCAGCGAGCCCGATTCCGTCAGCGCGCGGTAGACGATTTCCGGTTTGGCGTGGATCACAATGCGCTTCTCGATCACCCTGTCCACCGATCAACCTCCCGGCGAGCGTCGCGTCCCGCCTGTGTCAAGGATTCCGGCGCACCCAATCCCGGCCCCGATGGATCGACGATGATGGATCGACGATTCGACGAAGCGCGATCGTATCACGCGCGTCGAAGGCTGGCCAGAACGTGCTCTCGCGGAACGCCCGCGGCTGAGCGCCAACCCATTGCATATGAATGTTTTATGGAGGTCGTGCGGGGGTGAAGCTAGTAGGACACCGTGACGGCCGCGACGGCCGTCCGCGTCACGCCGGCGCGGGTCGTTACGCCGAGTTGGACCTGACCGGCCCGAGTCGCGTTCCCGACGGGTGGCTCCGGGTTCGGCGTGAAGATCCCATCGGGTCCGATCTCGCCGAGGTCGAGAGGCTGCACGCTCCATTCCGCGCGGAGCGGCAACTCGGAGACAATTTGGCCCGCGATGCGCCCGGAGAATCGAAGCGTCGAGCCGGCGGGAACGATCGCCCGAGCGGGCTGGATGAAGAGATCGAGGACGACCGGGCTCAGCGCCTCGATGATCACGCGCGCTTCGCCGTGGAGCGTTTCCCTCGGCGACACGCGGACCTCCGCGACGACGCGGCCGTCGACTCGCTCGAGACCTCCGAGAGCCGCGTCGAGCGCGAACCGGACGCTCGGCCGGAAGACGCCGTTCGGGGAGATGGCCCCGATGCCTGCCGGGCGAACTCGCCAGATTATGCGCGGCGCCGCCTCGTCCGCCGCGAGGGCTGATGCCTCCGGCCCGCCGGCCGCCGTCACGACGCGGAACGTCACCGCCGCGACCGGCTCGCCGGCGGAGAGATCGACGAACGCCTCGCGCGGTTCGACGAAGATCTGCGCGCGAGTCGCGTGCGGGACGATGACAACGCGGGCCGCGCCCCGAACGACCTTCCCCTCGGGGAGGAGCGCGCGCGCGACGAGGACTCCCTCGCGACGGCCGAACTCGTCGCTCGCGGGCGCGTCGAAGTTTTCGTTCGCCGTGAACAGCCCGTCCGCGGTGATCGTTCCGAGAGTCGGCGGCACGACGCCCCATTCGACGGGGATCTGCGCCGGCACCGGCTCTCCGCCGAGGAATGCCGTGACGCGGACTTCATTGCCGGGCGCGGTCGTCACGAAACGCGGCTTCACGTCGAGGTCGAGGGATGCCGCGGCCTCGATCCGCACGTGGGCGCGTCCCTCGATCGCCGCGCCATCGACGAGCGCTTGTGCAACGACCTCGCCGCGGAAGAGGCCGGACGGGTACGCCTCCGCGGTGAACGCCGTCAACGTCCCGTCGCTCGCGATCGACCCGAGTTCCTGGGGAGAAACGAGCCAGCGGACGTCGAGCGGCGGCGCGGCGTCGGGCCGGGCGATGCGCGCGCCGAGGAGCGCCGCATCGAAGCGGATCGAGCGGCCGGGCGCGAGCACGGCCGCCGGCGGCTCGACGCGGAGAACGACCGCGCCGCGGCGCGGGAGGACGCGGGCGCGCGCGAACGCGCGGAGCGTGCGGCTTTCCCAGTCGAGCGAGGCAACGACCCGGCCTTCGCCGGGCTCGTCACCCGCTTCGAGAACGCCGTCGGGGCCGATTCGCCCCAGCGTCTCGGGGAAGAAACTCCATCGCACGCGGGCGACGACCGAATCAGGCTGCGGCGGAAGGAGGCGCGCCGTGAAACGCGCACGGTCTCCCGCGGCGAGCGTCGCCGACTCCGGACGGATCTGGAGCGCCGGCGGAGGGCCGCCGTTCCGGCCGATCCAGACGCGCGCCATCCCGGAAATCCGCTCGCCCTCTTCGTCGAGCGCCGCGAGCACGCGCGCGAAGCCGGGTGAATCGCCGGCGCGGAATCGCCCATCCGGCCCGATCGTCCCGGCGCTCTCCGGATCGACCGACCACGCGACCGCGCCGAGAGGCGCCGCACCGTCGGGCCCCTCGGCGCGGAACGCGATCTCCTCGCCGGGACTCAACGACGCGGACTCGGGCACGACGCGCAGGCGCGGGAGCGACTCTCCGCGCCCGACGCGGACGAGGGCGTGTCCGACGAGGACGCCCGATCGCGTGACGGTCTCGACTCGGACGAGGCCGCGGCCCGGCGCGTCGGCCGCGACGAATACGCCGTCGGGGCCGATCGTCCCGAGCGACGCGGGAATCACTCGCCACGAGGCGCTCGCCGCGGCGTGGCTGCCGTCGAGGAGCGCGATGAACGGCTGCGACCCGCCCGGAAGGACGTACGCCTCTCGCGGCGTGACGATCAGCTCGGAGGCTGCGGCGCCGGCGCGACCTGGCAAGACGCCGATCGCGGCCGCCGCCGCGCCGAACGAGATGAGCGCGAGGAGCGAGACGATGCGGATCATCGGACCATCCTTTCGGGTTCCGAGGTCACGACCCAGAGCTGCTCATCGATCGGGGCGCCGTTCCTGTCGCGCACCTCGACCGCGACGAGGTGCTCGCCGGGCGGGAGCGGATCGGAGGTCGTGTAGAGGACGAAATCGGGAGTGACGTCACTGGCGGCCGTCACGTCGCGGCCGTCGACTAGAAGATGGAGCGATTCGCCGAGGAGCGGCGGTTCGACGGAGGCGCCGATCATCGCCAGGCTCCACGCGGGCGTGACGGCGCCGGCGGGGCTCACGAGCGCGAGCCGCCACGTCGGATGCGCCGGACGACGGAAAATCGAGAGGAGCGCCAGAATGAGAAGGACGAGCGCCAGCGTCGGGATCGGCGCCAGACGGAGAGCACGTCGGGCGCGGTCTGCGGCTAGGGCCGCGCCCGATGCGGGCATCGAGGGATCGCCGCCGGCCTGCGCGGCGACGGCAGCGGCCGCTGGCGGGAGGATCGGCCGTTCGATCGGCCACGCGGGGAGCGGAAGTCCGGCCAAGAGACGCGTCAGTCGCTCTTCCCGCCGGGCGTGCGCACCGCAGCGCGCGCAACTCGCCACATGCGCGGCGAGCGCGCGCCCCGCCTCGGCCGGGAGGTCCAAGACGGCGGCGCGCGACGCCAGCGTCTCCCAGTCGCCGCAGGCCCCGCGCCGAATCCGCGCGCCGGCAAACCAACCTCTCGCCTTCATGAAACTGTCGCCCTCTTCATGGCTCGATCTCCTCGCCCAACTGTCGCGCGAGCGCCGCGCGCGCCCGCGCGAGCCGCGACTTCACCGTCCCCTCGCTCGCGTTCGTGAGGCTCGCGACTTCGCCGACGCTCAGGCCGACGAAGTAGCGAAGCACGATCGCCTCACGCCGCTCCGCCGGCAGGGCGAAGACCGCGATCCGCACGCGCCGCTCCCGCTCCGCCAGCGCGAACGCCGCGTCGGCAGCCGCCGCCGGCGAGGCCGAAAGCCCAGGCGTCCGGCCGGCGCGCGCTTCTTGAGAGAGGAGCCACACGCGCCGCCCTTCTCGCCGCGCCCAGCGAAGGAAAAGCCGCCGCGCGATCCCGATCAACCACGTGAGCGCGCCGCTCTCGCCGCGGAAGCTCGCCATCCCCTGCCACGCGGCGAGGTACGTCTCCTGCGCCAAGTCGAGCGCGACCTCCTTCTCACCCGTCATGCCGAGGAGGTACGCGAGGAGCCGCTCCCGTTCCGGAACGAGAACACGCTCGAACGCGTCAGGCTCCATGGCGCTCCGTTCGTGAACCGTGAGTGGCCGCGAGTCGCGAGGCGGTTCCCGGATTTCGTGCTGGCCCCATCAAAACGATCTCCCGATGCTGACGCGAATCAGGTGCTCGATGAACCCTTCGTCCGGATTGCTCTCGGTCCTCTCTTCGATTCTTTGGTACTCGCCGGAGAGGGTCGTCCCTCGCGCGGTGACGCTCGCTTCGGTCGAGGCGGTCCAGCGATCCTCCTCGCAGCCGCGCTGGGGATCGGTTCCTGTCCAGCGGAGCCCGAGCCTGGCGGAGAGCCGCCGGAGGAGCCCGGTGACGGAGAGAGTGCCGTTCACCGTCCACTCGTCTTCGATCCCTTCCGCGACGCTGGCCGAATCTCCCGAGCAGACCGCGTCGGCGTCCGACAGGGCGGCAGCGCTCTCGGTGCGCGAGCGCGTGACGCTCGTCGAGAGAGTCGCGCGGCCGTGCTGCGCGTACGCGCCGAGCGTCGCGTACCGGTTGTCGTACGGCGCGTCCGCGTACGGGACGTGATACGCGCGGCCGAGCAGGTACGCCGAGAGCGTCCCGCCGGGCCGTCGCATTTCTCGGTCGAGCCGCGTAGTCACTTGAACGATCGGCGATCCCTCGGCGAGCGCCGTGTAAATGTCGCGATCGGTGTAGATTTCGGCACGGACGTTCCCGCGAAACTTCGCGGGGAGCCGGCCGTTCGCGTCGATCACGACGCCTCGCTCGCCGCTGTCGACCGTCGGGCTGCCGGCCGAGTTGAACCCGCGGCCGTAGTCGTGGTACTCGAGCGAAAGCTGGTTGGCGCCCGACTCGCCGAGCGTCGCGACGGCGCGGAGCGCGGCCGCGCTCTCGGAATCGCCGGCATCGGCGGCGCCCGCCGCGTCGCCGCCGCCGTCGAGCGCCTCTTCGGTCGTGCGGCTGGCCGCGACCTCGACGGCGAGATCGAGCCGCCGGCCGAGCCGCCGCCCGACCAGGAGGCTCGCGACTCGATTCGTCCGAGGGTCGGTGAAGCGCGCCGAGTCGGGGATCGATCCCATCCGGTCGTAGCCGTAGGCCACGTGAACCGCGGCGCGGCTCGCGCCGAGTCGAGCTGCAGCGGCGGCGCCCCACAAATACTCGGAGTACGATCCGAACCCATCGCTCACTTCCGCCTCGAGCGTGCGGAGCCCGAGCACGGTGACCCTGACGCGCCTCGAATCGAGCTGCGCGAGCCCTCCCTTCCCCGACTGCCACGCGATCGAGAGGTCGGACAGGTACGGATAGATGTCGCCCGCCTCGAGACGGAGCCGGCCGCGGTCGAACCGCGCGCTCCCGCGCACTTCGTCGTCGTAGATCGGGTTCCGCGTCGCCTCGGCGCGGAATGAGGTCGCGCCATCTCGACTCGACGCGTTGAGCGAGGCGTCGAACGCCGCGCGCGAGATTTCCTGGTACGGAAGGACGAGCGGGTCGGCGGAGTCCTCCGCATCGACGACGGCCCATCCGGCTTCCCAGCGACCGCTCACCGTGCGGACGCTGCCGCCGGCGGCGGGCCACGCCGCGCTTGCCGCGCCGGCGTCCGCAGCGCCGGGCGCTTGCCCCGCCGCGCTTGCCGCGCTCAGCGCGAAGAAGCGCCACGCGCGCGCGCGCGGGCCGCCCGAGTCGGGGAAGACGATCACCGTCGCCTCGTGCGCACCCGCGGCGAGAGGCGACTTCGGCGCAAGGAGAATGTAATCCGGCGAGCGCTCGCACTCCGGAGTGCGGTCGATGCCGTCGAGGAGGAGCGTCGCGTCAGAAGGATCGGCCAGCGGCGGGTCGAACAGCGCGGCGATTTCGGGAAGATCGGTCGCCGTCACCTCGTCCTCGGAGGGCGCGAGGACGACGATCCCCTCGGCCGCGGCGGAAACGCGCACGCGGAACGGTCTCTCCTCGGGCGAATCGGCCGGGAGCGTCGCGGTCCCGCCCACCGCGAGCCGGCCCGAGACGGAGTACTCGACGCTCGGCGGTGCGATCTTGTCGCCCGGCACGGTCGCGCGAAACGCGCCGCGCACCTCCGTCATCGGGAGGAGAGTGAACGCTCCGGAGCCGCCGCGCCGAAACAACAGATCGATCCCTTCCCACTCGTCGGGCCGCGCGACCAAGACGACGCACTCCCACTGCGTCCCGGCGAGGAGGGAGTCGGGCGGCGCGTGGACGAGGCGGCGGTCTTGCGCGGCGGCGGGGCGGACGGACGCGGAAACGAGGGAGCCGGTCGCGAGACCGGCGGCGATCGCGGCGGCGGCGAGGAATCGCGCGCGGCGCGCCGCGCGGCCGCGCATCGCGCTAACGGAGCCCCATCGCGCGCCGCGCCTCGTCGATCGTCGCGCCGGCGATCGCGCGGCATCGCGCGGCGCCCGCGGCGAGCGTGTCGCGCAAGTCGTCCGGCCGCGCCAGGAGCGAGGCGCTCTTCTCACGGATCGGCGCGAGCGTCGCGATCATGTTATCCGCGAGGATTATCTTGCAGTCGACGCAGCCGATCCCGGCGCGGCGGCACTCGACGTCGACCATCGCGATCTCGTCCGACTTCGAAAATCCCTTGTGCATCGTGTAGACGTTGCAGACGTCCGGGTTCCCCGGATCGACTCGCCGCTTCCGATTTTCGTCCGTGACCGCGACGGCGAGCTTCGCGCGGATCGCATCCGGCTCCTCGAGGATCCCGATATGGTTGCCAAGACTTTTCGACATCTTCGTCTTCCCGTCGATCCCCATCACGCGCGCCGATGCCGTCAGGAGCGGCTGCGGCTCGGGGAAGACGTCGCCGTAGCGCCGGTTCCAGTGGCGCGCGATGTCGCGCGCCAGCTCGATGTGCTGCACCTGATCTTCGCCGACCGGGACGAGCTCGGCCTTGTACAGCAGAATGTCGGCGGCTTGCAACACCGGATAGTCGTACAGCCCGACGTTGACGTTCTGCTTGAAGTGCTCGGCCTTCTCTTTGAACTGCGTCATCCGGCCGAGTTCGCCCATCGGCGTGACCGTGTTGAAGTACCACGCCAGCTCCGTGTGCTCGGGGACGTGCGACTGGACGAAGAGCGTCGCGCGCGACGGGTCGAGGCCGGCGGCGATGTTCGCGGCGGCGGCGGCGAGGATCCGCTTCGGCATCATCGCCGGGTCGTACTCGACGGTGAGCGCGTGCAGATCGACGATCGAAAAGATCGAGTCGTACGGATCGATCAGCCGCACCCAATTGACGATCGCACCGAGGTAATTCCCGACGTGGAGATCCCCTGAAGGTTGGATCCCGCTGAAAACGACCTTCCTTCGAGTCTCGACGGTCACGGGGCTCCCACGTTCATCTCGGCGTGCGCGGCGACGTTCCCGCAGGCTAACAAAGCGCGGAACGCCCCTCAAGGATTTCTCCGGGTTGCCGAAGAATGGTATGAATTGATCCGAACAACGCGGAATCATCCGAAGGGGGTTTCGATGCACCGGCCGATTTCGATCCTACTCGCGTTCGCTCTCCTCATTGCCACGGTCTCGCCGGCCGCGTCCGAAGACGCGGTCGTGATGAAGCGCGACCGGAAGGGGATGATCCTGTGGGGCGCGCTGTTCGTAGCGAACTCGGCGCTCCTGTCGCTCGGGCTAAGCGACCTGGGGCGCTACAAGGACGAGGGTGTCGCGGCGCAGTCGCGCGGCGAGAATCCCGACCCGTATTGGGAGAATTACGACCGCGCGGGCTGGATCGTCGCGGGGGCCGGTGCGGCCGCCGTCATCTCGGGCGTCGGCCTGATCCAGGCGACGCGGCTACGGCCAGTTCACGAGGAGCCGCTTCGCTTCGCTCGTCCGCGGCCGGCGCCGCAGGACGTTCAGATCCAGGGCGCAATCGACCCCGCATTCACAGAGGCTGGCCGGGCGCAGACTGGCCTGACGGCGCCCGACGAGGGGACGGCGCCCGTTCGCAGCACGGGTCCGGACCCGATCGCCGCGGCGATCGCTGACATCGAGAAGAGAGCCGGCGTCACGAATCGAGAGGGCGCGGCCGCCGCATCGGCCCCGCCCGCGCCGGTCATCACGGGGAAGGTCACGACGCGCCAAGCGTGGCTGCCCGGAACGGCTGTCCCTTCCGACGTGCGCTTGGAACCGAAGGAGGCGCCGATCGAGGCGAGTGAGGTGGCTGCCGCGAGCGAACCGGCGATCACGCGCGAGCCGATCGTGTGGGAGGAGCCCTCGGAGCAGACTATCGTGTCGGACGAGCCCGCGGCGCAGTCCGAGCCGCCGGCGACGACCGAGTCGCCGTCGACGACCGTACCGAGCACCGAGCCGAGCACCAAACCGGCGGCAAGCGCGGAGGAAGATTCGGGTGCGCCGGTGGTCGTCGAGCGCGATACGCAGAGCCCGAGTTCAGTCGCTGTCCCGTCCGCGCCGCCCGCAGCGGAAGCGAAGCCGTCTCCGCGCTACTACACGGTTCAAGTCTCGTCGCACAAGAAGCCGGCGGATGCCGAGCGCGACGCGGGCCGCTGGACTTCGCTCGGGTACCCCGCCGAAGTCGTCGCAAAGGATCTCGGTGCGAAGGGCCTGTGGCATCGCGTCGTGATGGGGACGTTCGGTCGGGCGGCCGACGCGGAAGCCCTCGCCGCAAGCCTCCGGGGGCGATTCCCGGCGCAGGGGGCCACGGTCGTTCGGCGCTAGCGCGGTTCGCAACTTGCGCGACCCGCACCCGCTCCCCGCATTCTCATTCGCTTGGGGCGGACTGGATCAACGAATGTACTGCAGCATCGATGCCGGATCCCGAAGGCCGAGCGTCTCCCAGAATCTGCGGTCACCCCGGAGCCGAGCTAGGTCCGGGTCCAAGATGATCGCGTCCCTATCAGCGAATCCGAGGCGGATCGACGCGGACAGTTCGGCGATCGCAAGGTCGCTCTCGCCAGCCGCGGCGCGGACGCACGCGGCGTTGTAGTGAACGAGAGGGTCGTTCGGCGCGCGCGCGAGCGCCGAGTCGATCGCGGCGGCGGCTTGCTCGCTGCGGCCGGCGCGCGCCGCGGCGAGCGCGTAGTTCGTGAGGATCTGGTGAGACTCGGGGCGAAGTTGCGCGGCGTGCGAGAGGGCGTCCGCGGCTTCAGCTGCGCGTCCCCGCAGCAAGTAGTGCTCCCCGAGGTTCGCCCACGCCTCGGTGCGTACCGGATCGCGCGCGATCTCGCGCTGCCAGAGCGTCTCGGAATTGCGCCACGCAAGCGCCTCGCGGCGAGCGACCAGCGCGAGCGGAATCGCGACGAGGAACGGCACGTAGAAAGCAGGCCGCCGCACGGCACCGACCAGACCCGCGCACGCGACCGCGAGTCCTCCCATCGCGACGTAGGCGTACCGATCCGCCATCAGAAGTTGAAACGGCACGAGGCCGAGCGTGGGAGCGAGCAGGAACAGAAATGCCGCGAGTCCCACCCCGATGAGCGGCCGCGGGCGTGCCCCGCGCGCGAGACGAACCGCGACCACTCCGAGCAGGACGAGGCCCGCGGGGGCTAGCCAAGACGGCATCGCTCCTGGCGCAGGCGTCGAAGGCGCGTAGAGAACGTGGAGTCTTGTCGGCCATGCGATGTGCGCGAAATACAGGAACGGAATTTTCGCGGCCATGAGAATCGTCTCGAGGGGTCGTGCGTGGCTCGCCCGTGCGAGCATCCCGGCTTCGCCCGCACTGCGGAGCTGAAGCGCTGCCGCGACCGCTGCGATGATGAAGTGCGGCGCGGCGCGGCGAACTGCATCGCGCCATCGCGCCCGCTCGAGCACGACACTCGACACGACGAGCACCGAGGGGAAGACCACGACGGTCGCCTTCGACAGGGCCGCGGCGAGGAATGCGATCGCGGACCAGGCCCGCCACCGGCGCGCATGGGCATGCCACGACAAGAGAACGAACATCCCCGCGAGGAGATCTTTCCGGCTCGCGACCCACGCCACCGACTCTACTTGGATCGGATGCAAGAGGAAGAGAGCGCCGGCGAGTAGGGAGGCGGCTACGCTTGTGCCCATCTGAGTTGCGAGCGCGATCACGAGCACGCCGCTCGCCATGTGCAGAACTAGGTTCATCGCGTGAAGGGATCCCGCATCCCATCCGCCGCTCATCTCGTGATCCAGGACGTATGAAAGATCCCGGACGGGGAGATACTCGTGGCCGTTTCGGTACTCGAATGCCCTTGCGATCAGAGTGAAGAAGTCAGTGGAAGCGGAAGAGCGCTCACCAGCGCGCGAGACCTTGCCCCCGGGGTCGAGGATTGCGGCAGATCTCTCACTGTTGCCTGGAGGATCTTCCCTCCAATCCCCAACAATCCGCTCCGCTCCGCCGAGCGCGATCGCGTCGTCGAAATTGACGAGCTCGAAACGCCAGACGCCCCAGTAGACGAACAGCGTCGCAAGCGTGAGCAGGAGGACGCCGGCGACGAGCGCGCGGCGGTCGCGCGCCGCGTCGGCGCTCGCGCCCGCGCGACCACCCGCGAATCCCGTTGATGCCACGCGGCCGATTCTATAGCATCGCCCCGTGTCCGCCCCCGCAGAATCCTCCCACGCGCTCGACCTCCTCGATCACGGCTTCCTCCGACTCGTCGAGTTCATGGGCGGCGACCTCGCCGTCGTGCAGGCGGCGCGCGTCTCGTACGGCCAGGGGACGAAGGGCGACGAGAAAGATCGCAAGCTGATCCACTTCCTCCTCAAGAACGGCCACGAAACGCCGTTCGAGATGGCGCTCCTGAAGTTCCACGTCAAATGTCCAATTTTCGTCGCGCGGCAATGGTTCCGGCACCGCTGGTCGTCGTTCAACGAGATCAGCGGCCGCTACACGGAACTGAAATACGAGTTCTACGTGCCGGAGCGCGTCCGCCGCCAACAGGCGAAGAACTACCAGTTCGAAGAATCGTTCGACGACGCGGAGAACGCGCGACTGCGAGACGCGCTCGCCGCGCACTTCGAATCGTCGTACCGCCTGTACGAAGCCCTCCTCGCGCAGGGCGTCGCGAAGGAGGAAGCCCGGATCGTCCTTCCGGTGTCGCTCTACACGGAGTTCTACTGGGCGGTGAACGCGCGCGCACTGATGAACTTTCTGCGGCTCCGCGCCGAGGAGCACGCGCAGCAGGAGATTCGCGTGTACGCCCGCGCCGCGCTCGACGTGTTCCGCGCGAAGATGCCGTGGTCGTGCGAGGCGTTCGAGTCGTACGTGATGCCGAAGGCGCCTCCTGAAAGCGATTCAAGCTAGCGACTCCGATTGACAGCGCGCGGGCGCGGGGCGTAGTGTCCCGTCGCCGAATCGAGCAGGTTCGCGGCTCCCCTGCGCGCTTCGCCCCTGTTTGCCGGACGTCTCTCGGAAACCCCGATCGCTCGAGCGTCCGCCGCTCCGACTCGCACGCCGCACGGAGGTTCGACGTGAAAACCCTCGCACTGCGGGCGACGGCTGTTCTCGCCGCCGCGTTCCCGCTCCTCGTCGCGACTCAACCCGCATCCGCGGAGCGGCCGGCCGGCGCCGTCGCGCGCGCGGGCAGCACCGGCTTCGCAACGCTCGATCAAGACACGATCCGCTTCGGCGGCCTCCCGCACGTCTCGCTCGGCAAGGCGTCGCTCGACACGACGGACGGGAGCCTCGTCATCGGAAACATCGGTTCGGAGGGAGACGACGGGGTCGGCGTCAGAGGATTCAAGCTGACTCACTTCGGCGTAGAACTCGGAGATCCGAGCGCGCTCGGCGTCCCGACCGACGGCGCGTACCTCGAGATCGTGAGCGTCGGCTCGCTCGACGGCGGGCCCGCGAGTCTTCTCGGCTCCTCACGCGTCACCCAGTCGAGCACAGAGGCCGTGTCGCGTTACGAACTGTCCGCGGACTTCTCGCCGATGGGCGCGTCGCTCCTCGTCTGCGAAGTGTTCGACGGCGAGACCCGGGTCATTCGCGTCGCGGGTCTCGAAAACCCTGTCGCGAATGTCGACTCGTGGCCCTCTGGCGCCGCCTTCACGCTCGGCAAGGATTATTTCCCGTATCCGGAGAGCGGACCGACGGAGGAGGGCGGCCTCGTCGAGGCGGACTGGCTGATGCGCACGACGGGTGCGGTCCTGATCGTCGAGAATCGGTTCGGGGCGCGCCGCGACACGACCGTCATGGGCAACCGGGTCCGCATCTTCGCGGAGGACCCGAACGTCGTCGGGGGATTCCTGACCGCGTTCGACCTGCTCGCGAAAGACATCCCGACGGTCACGATTCCCTCGGAATCGAGCGACGTTTGGAATGTCCGCGCGATCCACGAGGGGAGCAACGAGCCGAAGGGCGACGGCCTCGCGATCTCGCCGAACCCCGCGCCCGACGGGCGCGCGAACATATCGTTCCGAGTGCCGTGGACGTCGCGCGAGGCCGACCTCGCCGTGTTCGACGCGAGCGGCCGTCGCGTCCGCACGCTCGCCTCAGGCGCCCAACCGCGCGGGTTGGTGACGCTCTCTTGGGACGGTCGAGACGATGGCGGGCGCGCGGTCTCCGCGGGGATCTATTTCCTGCGTCTCTCCGCCGGCGAGCGGAGCGAGACGCGGCGGGTGACGCTCCTGAGGTAGGGAGCGCCTCCGTCCCTCATCTCACGGATTCCCCCGGGAGCGCGGTGACCGCCGTCGTACGTCCCAAGGGTCCCCGATTCCGATGAGCGATTCCTCGGTCCCTCCCGGAGGAGGAATCGTCCCGCCCGCCGGCTCCGACGATTCTGCGGGCGCCGCCGCCGCCGGCTCCGCCGGCGGCGCGGGCGAGATCACCGGTCGCTCGATCGGCCGCTACCAGGTGAAGGAGCGTCTGGGCAAGGGCGGGATGGGCGAGGTCTATCGCGCCTGGGACACGCTCCTCGAGCGATGGGTCGCGATCAAACGCCCGTCGCCCGGCTCGACGAGCGACGCCGCGGGGCGCCGCCGAATCCTTCAGGAAGCGCGCGCAGCCTCCGGCCTCCATCACCGCGCGATCGCCGGAATCTTCGACGTGCTCGACCTTCCGGGCGAGCCGTACATCGTCGAGGAACTCGTCAACGGCGCGAGGCTTCGCGACCGCCTCGGAGCGCCGTTCGACCTCCCCGCGTTCTACACGATCGCCGAGGACTGCGCGGACGCTCTCGTCGCCGCTGCCGAGAAGGGGATCGTTCACTGCGATCTGAAGCCGGACAATATCCTCGTCACGGACGACGGCCGGCCCAAAATTCTCGACTTCGGGATCGCGCGGCGCGCCGTCGCGTCGGGCGAACACTTTGCGACGCGGACCCAGACCCTCGTGACGGATTCGCTCGGCTTGACTGGGACGCCTTCGTACCTTCCGCCGGAAGTGATCTCGGGGATGACGCCCGACGCGCGCTCCGACATTTTCGCGCTCGGCGTCGTGTTTCACGAGATGCTCTCGGGCGTCAATCCGTTCGAGAAGGGCGCCGTCGCCGCGACGCTCGTGAGCGTCGTCCACGACGCGCCGCCGCCGCCGAGCGCGACGAACCCGGCCGTCACGCCCGCGCTCGACGCGCTGATCGCGCGGATGATCGCGAAAAATCCGACCGAGCGGTTCGGGACGCCGACGGAGCTCCTCGAAGCGCTGCGCGCTGTCCGCGCCGGGACCGCGCGCGCGCCGCGAAAGCCGCGCCGGCCATTCCCGCTCGTCTCGGCGGCGGCCGGAGGCGGTCTCCTCCTCGTCGTCGTCGCGCTGGCCGTCTGGGCGACCCGATCCGGAAAATCATCGCGCGCCGGCGGAGGCGCCGCTCGGTACCTGGCCGTCGAGCCGTTCAAGAGCATCTGCGAGGACAACGACCCGAAGTGCGAGTTCTTCGCCGGCGGGCTGACCGAGGCGCTCGAGGCGCGTCTCGCGAGCCTCGAGGGGATCTACGTCGTCGAGGCGTCGCCCGACGTCGGCGTCAAGCTCACGCTCGAGGGAACCGTGCAGCGCTCGACGGACAAGATCCGGATCACGTACCGGATCGTCGACCACGAAAAGGGCCACAACGTAAGCGGCGGAGGGGGCGTCGTCGAGGGAATGATCGCGGAGCTGTTCGACCTGCAAGACCGGGCCGCGCGCCAGATCTCGAAGTCGCTGGCGTCCCAATTCGGGCTCGCGCCGCTCGCGGAGGCGAGCGAACCGCGGCCGACTCCGGACGCGGTCGCGTACGACTTGTACTTGCAGGCGCGCGGGTACCTGCGTCGCTTCGAGGACGAGCGGAACGTGGAGCTGGCGATCGAAAACTTCCAGAGGGCGCTCGACCGCGATCCGGAAATGCCGCTCGCGCTCGCGGGGATCGGCGAAGCGTACTGGAAGCGCTACGAAGCGACGAAGGACACGATCTGGGTCGGGCTGGCGAAGGAACTCTCGCACAAAGCGCTCCGCCTCGGACCCGGCCTCGCCGAACCCCACGTCACGCTCGGCACGCTCTATCTCGGCATCGGGAACCCCGACAGCGCGGCGGTCGAGTTCGAGCGCGCCGTCGGGATCGATCCGCGGAGCGACGCCGCGTACCGCGGGCTGGGGAAGGCGGAGGAGGGGCTCGGAACGCTCGATCGCGCGGAGGCGACGTTCCGGCGGTCGATCGCCGCGCGGCCCGACGATTGGCGGAGCAACAACGATCTCGGGGCGTTCTTTTTCCGGCACTCGCGCTACGCCGAGGCCGCGGATTGTTTCCGGCGCGTCGTCGAGCTGACGCCCGACAACGTGCGCGGCTACTCGAACCTCGGCGCGTCCTACGATCAGCTCGACCGCGCGACCGACGCGATCGCCGCCTACGAGCATTCGATCCGACTCAAGCCGAACTTCCGTGCCTACTCGAACCTCGCGACGCTGTACCGCTCTCAGGGGCGGTTCGCCGAAGCGGCGGAGATGTACGACAAGGCGCTCGCGCTCGACGACCGCGACTACCGCGTCTGGGGAAACCTCGGCGGAACCTACCAAAGCGTGCCGGGGCGGACGGCCAGTGCGGACAGCGCCCTCGATCGGGCGATCGAAGGAGCGGAGAGGCAGCGCGAGATCAACCCGAACGACCCGATGCTCCTCACGCTCCTTTCGCAGTACTACGCGTGGCGCGGCCGGAAGGAAGACGCGCGGCAGATCATCGAGCGCGCGCTCGCGATCGCCCCCGATCAGACGGATATCGCGTTTCAGGCTGCGATCACTTACGAACTCGTCCGCGATCGGGCGCGGGCTCTCGAGCTGGTACGCCGAGTGATCGCCGCTGGGTTCCCGGCGGACGACATCGCAGGGGAAACGGGTCTCGCCAGCCTCGCCGCGAGTCCCGAAGGGCTTAGCATCATCCGCGAAGCACGCTCCCGAAAGTCGGACAGCGGCCGGTGAGACGAACTGGACGCACGATCCGATCTTCCGACGGAGCGCAGGGGCGGCGATTCGATTCGCCGCGAAGAGGGCACGGAACATGTCGGACTCCACCAAGGAAGAGGATCCCATCTTCGAGATTCACTTGGCCGCGGGAGGAGCCTCCGTCGCGCCGGGGCTCTGTCAGGTCAAGGCGGGATCGATCATCCGATGGACGATCAGCTCGGGCTCGGGACGGATCGTGTTCCGATCTCCCGGCTCGGTCATTTTCGCCAGCGATTTGGTCACCCCGGAGACGCCTGTTTCCGGCTTGGCCGCGGACCGGGGCACGCATTACTTCGGGATCGTCGTTTGGCCGGCGAACTATGTCCTTCCGTACACGATCGGAGCGGTCCTGATCGTCGAGTGACGACCGACTAGCCAGCAGCGACGGCTGCGAGGTCCCCGGCGCGGATCGCCTCGGCGAGGCGCGCGCTTCGAAGAAGAATTTCGGCTCCCGTGACAGGCGAGGGGGACTCGCCTTGCGCGGAGGGCCGAATCGCGACGACCGCCAGGAGGGCCCCGGCCAGCCGGTCGGCGTGCGCCGGGCGGGCCGCATCATCCGCGAGCCGGAGGAAGCGCGCGATCGCGTCGACCGCGCCGTCGGCTTCGACTGCCGCGACCGCAAGCGCCCCGCTCTCCGCGGCTCCGAGCGCCGCCTCGAGATGCTCGGCGGACCGGGCTGCGTCGAGCACGATCACGTCCGCTTTCTGACGCCACACCTTCGCGAGGATTTCGTCGCGGGATCCCGCTCCCGCGGGGAGATCGCACTGCTCGAGGATCCCGCTCTCTTCGCGAAGCCGGAACCGGCGCGACTCCTCGTAGAAGGCGATGTGCCGGCCGGCGGACGGCGGGGCGGCGGGCTCGGCGGCCCCGCTCCCCGCCGCGGCCGCGAGCGTGGCGGCGAGCGCCGACTTTCCGCCGCGCGGCGGCGACGCGATCAAGACGAGCCCGTGCCGCGCCCGCGCGAGCGCGCGCGCGGAATCCTCCGGAACGCCGAGCGTCTCGAACGCGGGCGCTTCCGACTGGAGGAGCGTGACGACGAGTCGCGTCATCTCCTCCTCGCGCCGCGCCTCGACCCGCACGTACCCGAACCCCTCGACGAGGCGCTCCCGCGACGCTCGCTCTCGCGCCTCGAGGAGGAGCTTCTCGCTCCCGCCGAGAAACTGCGCCGAGATCCGATCGATCGCGCGCTGCGTCACCGGCGAGCGGCCGAGCGCCGCGAACCCCGCCGGGCCGCGCGCCTTCGGCGTCTCGCCCGCGCGCAGCGACAATGCGAACGCGCCGCGCCGCGCTGCGAGCCCGAGCAACGTTTCGAGCGGGACCTCCTTGCGGAAGTCGAGCTCATCCTCGCCCGGCGGCTCGAGCGATGAGAAGAGGTCGGCCAGCTCGTGGGCGAATCGCTGCTTCTCGAGGAACGCGGCCGTGCGCGAGCCGTCGTCGGCGCCGCCGCCCGCCTCGGCCGCTTCGTCGAGCCGCTTCGCCGCCTCGAGGAGTAGCGCGTCGGTCGGCGTCGTGATCCGCGACGGGCTCCCCGCCGCGACCGGCCCGGTCCCGAACTCGAACGTGCCGCTCGTCCAGCCGAGGACGCGATGGAACGCGTCCTCTCCCTCCTTGAGGCTCTCGTCGATCGCTCCGACGACGTGGCCGTCGATCACGGTGAGCGTCGCGCGCCGCCCGCGGCTGTCGACCCGCAGGCTCCCCGTCTTGCGCGCGATCATCAGGAATTGGCAAAGGTCGAACAGCGAGACGGCCTCGAGGTCGCCGTTCAATTTTTTCTTCGCGAGCGTAGGGTTCATCGGCGCGAGATCTCCTCTCCCGCCGAGCCCGCGCCGGAGCCCGCGCCCACGGCGGCGGATCCGGCCGCGGCGCGCCGGATCCCCGCGGCCTCGGGCGCGACCTTCCCCTCGCGCACCAGCGCGGCGACGGCGTCCTCCATCAGCTGCATCCCTTCCTTGCGTCCGACTTGCATCGCGCTCGTGATCTGCTGCGTCTTCCTCTCGCGGATGAGCGACGAGATCGCGGGCGTGACGAAGAGAAGCTCGACAGCCGCGATTCGCCCCTCGCGGTCGGCGCGGCGCATCAAGCGCTGCGCGACGACGCCGCGGAGCGACTCGGCGAGCACGGTGCGCGCCTGCTCCTGCTCGTCGGCGGGGAAGACGTCGACGATCCGGTTGACCGTCTGGGCAGCGCTCGCCGTGTGGAGCGTCGCCAACACGAGCTGCCCGACCTCGGCGGCCGTCAGCGCGAGCGCGATCGTCTCCCGGTCGCGCATCTCGCCGACGAGCACGATGTCGGGGTCTTCCCGGAGCGCCGCCCGCAACGCCGACGCGAAGCTCTTCGTGTGCCGCCCGACCTCGCGCTGGTTGACGAGACTCTCCTTGTTCCGATGCACGAACTCGATCGGGTCCTCGATCGTGATGATGTGTTTCCGTTGCGTCGAGTTGATGTGGTCGATGAGCGCGGCAAGCGAGGACGACTTGCCGCTGCCCGGAGCGCCGGTCACGACGACGAGGCCCTTCCGCATCTCGGTGAAACGGAGGATCTCGCGCGGCAGTTCGAGCTGATCGACGGAGAAAATCTGCGACGGCAAGAGTCGGAAGCAGCCCGCGATCCCGCGGAGCTGCTCGAAAACGTTCGCGCGCGCGCGAAGCTCGCCCGGGATCTCGTACGAGAAGTCGACCGATCCATCGGTTTCGCAGTGCGCGATCTGCTCTTCGGTCATCATTTCGTAGAGGAGTTGGCGGCACTGCTCGGCGGTGATCTCGGGAAACTCGACCGGGCGGATTTCGCCGGCAACGCGGAGGACCGGAGGCGAGCCCGCCGTGATGTGGAGATCGGACGCCGCCTGATCCCGCGCGGCCTTGAGGATCACGTCGATGCGGGCCAACCGATTTTCCCTTTCGGTGCGATCGCGAGACGCCTCCTCGGATCGTCCCGAGTATCGGAGCGCCGGGCGGGAACCTGAAGGAGGCGGGCGAACGACGGGGCGGCTGCGCGCCGGTCGCGCCGGCCTAATGGGCTACGCTCATTCCTGTAGTCTGCCTGTGGCGCGTTGTGCGACGATCGCGCCGCTCCGGCCGGAGACGCGATGTGTTACCGCGCGAGCCACCGGCGCCATTCATTTTCCTCGTAGCGGACGGAATGGAAGAGCGGATCGGCTAGCGAGTTGAGCTGAGGGAGAATCGTAAAGGGAATCATGGCAGAGACTCAACAAGCGCCCTCGATGACGGTCTTGCTCGTGGCGCCGGACGGCTTCGAGATGGTGCGCAAGACGATCCGGCACCTGAGGGCACAAACCGTCAGAGACCGTCTCGAGGTGGTGCTCGTCGCTCCATCGGCTCGAGCTCTCGACCTAGACGAGTCAGCCGTGCGCGATTTCTTCCGGTACGCTGTCCTCGAAGTCGGCGAGATCAAGAGACCCGCGCCCGCCAAGATCGTCGCCATCCGCCACGCGAGCGCGCCCATTGTGGCGTTCGCCGAAGATCATTGTTATCCCGATCCGGACTGGGCGGCCGCATTGATCGCCGCGCACGAGCAAGGATTCGCGGCGGTTGGCCCAGTGATGAAAAATGCCAATCCCGGAACGATGGTCAGTTGGGTCGGTCTTCTCGTCCATTATGCTTGTTGCCTGGAGCCGAGCCCCGCGCGAGTCGCGGAGAACTTGCCATGGCACAATATCTCCTACAAGCGCCAGATCTTGCTGGAATATGGCGATGAGCTGTCGTCATTGTTCGCGGCTGAAGGCATGCTGCTCGATGATCTTCGAGCCAAAGGCCATCGGATCTATCTCGAGGCAGCGGCCAAGATGAACCACGTGAACATCTCACGATGGACCTCCTTCATCGGACACGACTATTGGGGTGGGCGACTCTTTGGCGTGATGCGCGCGCAGAAGAAGAAATGGCCGATCTGGAGGCGGCTGGCGTACATTGTCGGAGCACCGCTGATTCCTCTGGTCCGGCTGCGACGGACGCTGCGGCTGATCCATCGCATCGGCCGGCGTGATCTCATCCCACGAATCCTTCCGGCGTTGATGTCCGGCCTGGTCGTGCATGCCTTCGGAGAATTGAGCGGCTACGCACTCGGATTGGGTTGTACCGAGGAACGGTACGCATACTACGAGATGACGCGCATCCGCCACGTCACGGCCGAGGATCGTCACATCCTGACGGACTAATGACCCTCGAAGTTCTGAACGACAAAGAAGAGCGCCCGGTCGTCGCGCACGTGAACTACCTCTTCTTTCACTCCACCCAGTCCTTCATCTATTTCTATCTGTCACATTGCCGGCGCACTTCTCCGATCTGTCTCACCCGCGCACCGGAGTCGCCCGCAATCAAAAGCGAGATTCCCCGCTCGCTAGCCGGCGCGTTTTATCTGTACGGCGCCCCAGCGGGAAAGGGGCGGGTCAGTGGGATTCTATCGTCCACGGGCCAAACGCTGCGAGGAATGCTCACGCGTTTGCCGCCGGGTCTCGCGGAGCCTCTGCTAAACCAACTGCATCGGCGCATCGTCCCTCGACTGAGGTCTGACACGAACCCGGCCTCCTATCTCGACTGGGTTGAGGAGATCTCGCGGCGGCGAGGCGCTCGCCTCATCCATGCCTATTTCGGGCCGATCGGATGGCGCCTTCTCGCGTTGAAAAAAAAGCTCGGGCTGCCCCTCGTGGTGACTTTCCTGGGCGATGAGATCGCGCCCACGCTGGCGCCGTGGTGGTCGTGGTGGATTCAATCTGGATCGCAGGCTCCGATCTGGCCTGAGCGGCTTCAGGAGCTTCTGGCCGAGGGAGATCTCTTTCTCGTCGAGGGGCCATTCATCCGGCAGCGGCTCATCGATATCGGATGTCCTCCCGAAAAAGTCCTGGTCCAACGCATCGCGATCCCCGTTGAGGAGATGCCCTTCCCTCCGGAGCGGGATCGACCGGATGGGAAGAAGGTCATCTTGTTCGCGGGTCGGTTCTGCGAGCAGAAGGGTCTCATGTACGCGCTGGAAGCCGTCAATGAAATATGGAGGAGCCGAAAGGACATTGAATTCCGGCTCATCGGCGATGAGACACTCACGGACGGGCGGTACGCCGCTCGGATCTACTCCTACATCCGCGAGCATCGGCTTCAAGAGTGCGTCCGACGACTCGGGTTTTTGAATCACGCCGACTATCTCCGGGAAATGCGGCGCGCCGATGTTTTCCTTCACCCCAGCATTGTCGATGACAACGGCGTCAGCGAAGGGGGCGCGCCGACGACGATCCTCGAGGCGCAAGCGCTCGGAATACCGATCGTCTCGACAAATCACTGCGACATCCCGAACGTAACCATTCCCGACGAAAGCGCGCTGCTGGTCCCCGAGAGAGACAGCAAAGCGCTGGTCGATGCTCTCGCGCGCCTTCTTGACGATCCGGCGAAGCGCGAGCAAATGGGGCGGGCCGGCCGTCGATTCATGGAGATGACGCACAACATTGATCGGGAGGCTCCAGTTCTGGAGGAGCGCTACTTCGCTCTGCTCGGGCAAGCGAGGCGCTAGGCTGCGCGCGCGGTTCATGGAGTCGAGCCGATGATCGAAACCCTGCGAACATGGCGGCTCCTGAGGAGTCTGCGATCCAGCTCGACGCGCTCTCCGGAGGACCTAACGGAGCTCCAGGAGGAACTGCTCCGAACGGCCGTCGCGAACGCCTATGAGAACGTGCCCTTCTATCGCCGGGTTTGGGACGAGAAGGAGTTCGATCCGGCATGCTTCAGGGGGCTCGGGGACCTCGTACGCATGCCGATCGTTGGCGGTCGCGAGCTCAAGGAGGCCGCGAAGCAGGGAGAGTTCCTGGCGCGCGGGGTCAAGCTTTCACGATGCGTGAAGTTTCCCACCAGCGGGTGGTCGGGCGCCCCTCTTGAGATCTGGAGGAGTCCCCTCGAACAGCGTCTCTGGCGCGCGGCGGGATTGAGGGTTCTATTCGAGCACGGCTTCCGTTGGCGCGATGCGACGGTGCAATTCGACGCTCCCCCCGCTCGCCCCCACTTCTTGCAGCGATTGGGCATCTCGCGGACCACGTGGATTCCGAGCACCCTTCCGATCGACCAAGAGTTGGATACCTTCATCGAGGCGAGTGCCAATGTGGTCGTCGGCACACCCACTGTGCTCCGACGCGTCTGCGGGGCCCTCGAGACCACTCGAAGGAAATGGACGCAACCGCGGATCGTCTTCTGTCAGGGGGAGGTGTTGGATGCGGAGACCCGCAGGACGGTCAAGCGCGTCCTCGGCGCGGATCCTCTAAGTCTCTACGGTCTGACCGAGCTGGGCTATGTCGCGTGGCAGTGCGAGGAGCGGCATTGGATGCACGTGAATGCCGATCTGTTTCTCGTCGAGGTTTTGCGCGATGGACGGCCAGCGTCGCCGGGCGAACTGGGAACGATCGTGGTGACCGACCTGCGCGGAAGGTCGATGCCGCTTCTCCGCTACGACACAGGCGATCTGGCGATCGCCGCCGCAGGAAAGTGCCCCTGTGCACGAAGGCTTCCGGTGCTCGGCACAATCGAGGGCCGCGCGCAGGCATCCGCGCTACTCGCGGATGGTCGGATCGTGACGACTCGCGCGATCGTCGACCATCTTGCCGGCAGCCTTCCTCTGGATGAATACCGCCTGCACCAGGAGACCCCCAAGCGGTTCCGCCTCACGTTGGCTCCGAGCGCGGTTGCGGATGGAGGTGTGGCCACGGATCGGAGTCCGGTCCGAATCGACAATGGGGTCACCGTGCGCCGCTTGCGCGAGTTGCTGGGCGACGTGGAGATCTCGATCGATCTCGCGAGTTCGCGGCAGAGCGAGGGCGGCCACAAGACGCACGCGATCTCCTCCGCTGTTCCGATCCAAGTTCGCTGATGCCCGGGCCTCGAGCGCCACGAAGTTCACCGGGGTTAGAGCCGCCCGGCTCGATACTCCTGGATGAGATGGTCGCATGCTCGTACGGTCAGCGCCATGATGGTGAGCGTGACGTTCTGAGAGCATCCAGACGGAAAGCACGCACCGTCGGTGACGAAAAGATTCTTCACGTCCCAGCAGCGGCCGAATGAATCGAGGACGGACGTCCTCGAATCCTCCCCCATGCCCGCGCCGCCGATCTCGTGAATCGCGCTCCCCGGCAAGAATGCCCCGGACTTGGAAAGGAGTCGACTCTTGAAAAACTTAAACGCGAGAGTCTCCACCAATCCCCCGGACGGAGGCACGCGAACGCGCAGGCCGGCGGCTGCCGCCATCTCCCGCATCGACTTCGAGATGTCCTCGACCATCGCCGCTTCATTGGATGAATGAGTGCAGCTGATGCGCGCGATCGGGATGTCCCACGCGTCTTTCTTCGCGCGGTCCACGGTCACGCAGTTCTCGAATCGGGGCAGCATTTCTCCGTGGGCCAGGATGTACCACGTCGGAGCGCCTCTCCCCATCGCTCCTTGCAGTGCGTAGCCGCGGAGAAAGCCGCTTTGAGGGATACCGACGTTTCGGAATCGCGGGATGTAGAAACCAGTCACTCGCCCGAAGTCATAGGGGTCGACTTCGACCTCCCGGCCCGCGGTTTGGTGATTGGGCAGAGGCCCGCCGAGTCCCACTAGGATGTGGTCCATCAGGTAATGACCCAGGCGATGGGATGAGTTGCCGAGTCCGTCGGGATGTTTTGGGTTGGCGGAATTGATGAGAATGCGCAAGGTTTCGATAGTGCCCGCGCACAGTACGACGACTTGGGCGCGGACCTCCTCGAGCTTCCTCGCGATCCGGTCGACATAGGCGACGCCGGTTGCTTTTCCTGTCTCCTGGCAAATGGTGACCCGGCGAACCACGGCGTCGCTCCGCAGCGTGAGGCGCCCCGTCTCCAGCGCGGCTCGGATCGTGGCTGGTATTCTACCGGGATCGTGCTTGACGACGCGGGGGCGAATGACGCGGCGGCCCGGGAAGGTAGTTTCCACGGCAACCTTGAACTGCTCTTCCTCCGGCGACATCGCGGCAGGGTCGACGTACTTGCCATCCGGCACGGAAGGGATGCCGTCGGCGGAGCCATGCACTCCGAGGAATGCCTCGACTTTGTCGTAGTGGGGGAGCAGATCCTCGTACGAGATGGGCCAGTCCACGCCATAGCCGTCGCGGCTCGCGCACTTGAACTCCAGGTCGGACATCCGAACCACCACTCGGGCCCAGCTGTGCAATCGTCCACCGACCTGTCTTCCCCGGAACCAGTTGAACGGTTTCCCGGAAGGAGTCGAGTAGGGATTGTCTCGATCGTTGACGAAGAAGCGCCGTGATCTTTCGTTGAATGCGGGGCATCGCATCTGAATGGCTTGTCCAGTGAACCCGCCGACGACGCGCGGCAAGAGCCTGTCATCGTCGGGCGCCGGCAGCGGAAAATCGGCTTCCGGACTCACCAACCGTCCGGCCTCCAGAAGCAGAACGGTCAAACCGCTCTCGGTCAGTTCCTTCGCCGCCCATCCTCCTGCGGCTCCCGACCCGACCACGATCGCGTCGAAGACTTGTTGCGCTGCCACGGGATCTCCGAATTGTGAAGAGATTTCAGACGTGCTGGCGGATCGCTTCGAGGACCGCGGCACCCATCTGCTCCAACTGGTGTTCAGTCAGGTCCGGGCTCACGTCGAGATGGATGGCCCGACGCAACAGGCCCATCGTCGCCGGGCACATGTCGTCGGAATAGTCGATCTCCCGCGGGTGCCGGCGCCAGGGCCCGCCCTCGGCCGACCAGGCTCGCTTGCGCAGAATCGGAGTCCAGGCGGGATAGGCGTGCAGGTCGATGTGATCGTGCGGCAGATACTGCATATCTTGGTACAAGCGAGACGCGGGAACATTTTCGTCCGCAAGCGCGGATGCAACCCTCTTGGCGCGGCTTGCGTCCGGAAGATAGAAAATGAGGGCAACGGACGCGTCGCCCGCCGGATCGTGAATCGTCCGGAACCGGACGGCCTTCCTCTCGAGCCCGTCACGCACCATCTCCTTGAGGCGGGCTTTGCGCGCTCGCATGTCGGCGACAATCCGCTCCAGCCGAGCGAACTGGACGAGAAGTACCGCCGCGTGCAACTCGGACATTCGGAGATTCAATCCAGGGAGCCAGTCGTCGATCGAGACGCCCATGTGCGGGCACACGGCGGTGTCGTGATACATCGCAGCCCGGAGATACACGGCACGGTCGGAGGTGGTGACCATGCCACCTTCCCCGGCGGTCATGATCTTGCTCATCTGGAAGCTGAACGCACCGACGTCCCCGATGCTCCCGAGCGCCCGGCCTCGAAACTCCCCGCCGGCCGCTTGAGCGACGTCCTCGAGAACGAAAAGACGCTTCTCCCGCGCGAGCTCCATGAGTTTGTCCATGCGCGCGGGCGCGCCCCGCATGTGGACGGGAATGATCGCCTTCGTGTAAGGCGAGATCTTCGCTCTCACGTCCGCGACGTCGAGAGTGAGAGATTCGTCGACCTCCGCGATGATCGGCACGGCCCCGACGGCGACGACCGAACTCGGCGTGGAGAACCACGTGTAGGCCGGCACGACCACCTCGTCCCCCGGGCCGATCCCCAGGCCTGCGAGCGCGCAAACGAGGGCGCTGGTGCCGGAATTGACCGCCAGGGCGTGCTCGACGCCGATGTGACTCGCGAAAGCTCGTTCGAATTCGAGCCCCTTCGACGCCTGGAGAAGGCCGGGCGACAAGCCGTAGTAGCGGAAGAGCTTTTTCGAACGAATCACTTCGCGAACAGCCTCGACCGCGGCTTCCTCTTCGTTCCGATCGATCCGCAGCGCTCCCGGAAACATTCGTTGCGCGACCCCACCCACTCGAGGCGGGCGAAGGAGCCATCGCACCCTCCGCCGGGCGAGGCTCAGGGCCTTCTGAATGGTGCGCTTGTTGAACCCAGTCATGATCGTCTCACATTCGCTCGCATCGACCCTTCACCGCGCGAGGCGCCTCTCCCACGTGACACGATCTATCGCCCACCAGACGACCGCGCTCCCTTTCCAATGGGTACTTCCGGCGGGTGAGAGGCCGAGCCGCCGCATGACGCTCAGAGAACGGAAGTTTTGGCGCTGGGTGATGCTGACGACGCGTTCCAGATCGAGACGTTCGAACGCGTACGCGAGACTCGCCGCCGCCCCCTCCGTCGCGAAGCCCCGCCCCCAGGCGTGGCGCGCCAGCAACCAGCCGATCTCGACCTTCGCGGGGTCCGCGATCCAATCGGGGTGCTGGGTGAGACCAATCTGCCCGATCAACGCGCCGGTCGCTTTCTCCTCGACCGCCCACTCGCCGAGGCCGAAGTTTTGCCAATGCCGGACGAGCCGCCTGATCCTCCACCTGGACTCCACATCAGAGACCGATGCGACGAGAGCGGCGATCGCTCTCTTTGCCCTGTATCGCAGCCCGGAACCCATGTAGCGCATGACTTCCGGATCACTCACGACGCTTGCATACTCGTCGACGTCGCCTAAGCCCCAAGGGCGAAGCCAGAGACGGTGAGTCTCAAGCCGCGGCACTTGCGGAGGCTCAAGATCGATCGCGTCGTTCCGCGTGGAATGCGCGGGCTTGACCATAGAGTGCACGCTCCCCGGGTGATCCGCCCTGCGCCGGGAGCTATCCGGGCGCCGGCCCCGTTCCCGGTTCCCTGGGCGACACGGTTACATCTCCAGAAAGAGACTATCCCATCGGGCAATGTGTGTCTTCGGTGAAAGACCGTAGCGAGGACCGCGCAGACGACTCCGAAAGCGAGAAGCGTGCGCGATCGGTTGGTCGCGCGGTCCTCGCGGACCGGCGCGGCCGCTGTTATGGTTGGGAAGAGCCGGATCCTGAAGACTAACCTGGACAAGAGCCGATTAGCTCCTCCAACGCGTGAAAGCGACGAGAGAGGACTGATGTGATGTTCTCATCATCTGCATGGTTCTCACCGCGTCGGCGGTCGCGATTCCGATTCATTCGGTTTTCGCTGAGTGTCCAGTCGGCACGGAGGTCGACTGCGCGGTCTTTGCCCGCCGGGCGAACGCGCTGAAGTCGGTGACGGCCCCGTTCGTTTCGGCCTGCGTCGCCAACCACAACGGCGAGGAGGTGCTCCCCGCGACGCTTGGTGCGCTCGCCGCCGATCTCGGACCCGGCGCCGACGTGATCATCGTCGATGATGCCTCGACGGACGGAAGCGTGGGCGCCGCGCTCCAGGCGATGCCGGGCGCGCGCATCGTGCGGCAGGCGACGCGACGTGGGCCCGCTGCCGCGCGCAATGTCGCCGCGCGGCTCGCGACGCAGGACCTCCTTCTCTTCCTCGACAGCGACATGCAGGTTGCGCCCGGTTGCGTGGCGGCGCTCGCGGAGGCGCTGAGCGCCGACCCGCTGGCCGCGGCCGCGATGCCGTGCGTGCTTCACGCCGCGCGGCCCGACGTGGTGCAGTACGATGGGGCGGGCGCGCACCCGCTCGGCCTCATGACGCTCGAAAACGCGGAGCGACTCGCCGGCGAAATCGCTCTCGCGACGCGCGCGATCGGTTCGATTGTGTCGTCGTGCCTTCTCGTGGATCGGCGCAAGCTCGCGGCGCTGCTCGGCCCCGGTACGATGTCCGAGCCGTTCGATCCGGAGTTCGGCATCTACCTCGAGGATCACAACGCTGGCAGACAAGGACCCTTGGCGGGAGACGGCCCGCGTACTGGAGGACTCCTGCCGCGCCGGCGACGCCGTCGTGATCGCGCCGCACTGGACGGCGCACCCGCTCACCTACTATCTATCACTTCCCGGGGACGTGAGCGTCACGGCGCTCCGCAAGGAAGCGGCGTTGGCGTCGATCGTGTCGCGCGCGCGGCGCGTTTGGCTCGTGGAGTCCTACGCGGCTAACTCCGAGTTCCTACGGCGCGTGAAGGAGGAGCTTGCGGTCTCATGCGACGCGGAGGATTCGCTCGTCGTCAACGAGCGCGTCGTCTTCAACCCGGAGGCGCTGCACGTAGCAACGGTCCGAGTGACGCGCTACAGGTGCGGCGGAAGTTGAGGACGCGCCACGCGCCAGCGGCTGAGGCCTGGGAGGGCGTGGCCAGAGATCGCGCTCTCCTCGCGCGGGGCGTCATTGACAATGCCGGAGGAATCAAAGACGATGCCCGAGTTCGCAGGAGCGTAGCTCAATTGGTAGAGCTCTGGTCTCCAAAGGATTCGAGGCTGATTTGATGCCTCGCCATCGAAGCGACGTCGCCGCAACGTAATCAAAGACGCTCCGGTGGGTTGAGCCCGCCGGGGCGTCTTCGTTTTCGTCCAGTCTCTTCCGGTCCTTTCCAGTCCTTTCAAGTTTGAAACGGTAGCAAAGCGGTAGCAGGTATCGGGGTCGGGTGCGATGTGGGTGAGCCGCTCGCCGCTGTCAGGCACAGCTCCCCAACTTCCTCCGACGCCGCCTGGCGAGCCTCGCCATCATCGTCTACACTCGGTTCGTGTTTGCGGATTGAAATTGGCGCCGCGCCGGGAGAAATGAGGAGCAGATGAGCCCCAGGATCTCAATTGATCGCCAGCGTCTCGCCGAGTTCTGCCGCCGCCATCACATCCGCAGACTCTCCCTGTACGGGTCCGTGCTCCGCGACGATTTCCGGCCCGACAGCGACGTCGACGTCCTCGTGGAGTTCGAGCCTGGGCACGTCGTCGGCCTTCGCATCATCGACATCGAGGACGAGCTGTCCGAACTTCTCGGGGGCAGGAGAGTGGATCTCGTGAGCGCGAAGTCGCTCAACCCCCGGCTTCGGGACCGCGTGCTCACCTCCGCGGAGGTCCAGTATGCAGAAGGATGACTCCGTCTATGTTGGGCACATGCTCGACATGGCACGGAAGGCATTGCAGAAAGTTCGCGGGATGAGCCGGGCCGAGTTTGATGCGGACGAGGACCTCCGTATGGCGCTCACGCATCTCATCCAGACCGTCGGGGAGGCGGCGCGGGGAGTCTCTCCGGCATTTCAGCAGAGGCACGATTCCGTCCCGTGGCGGCAGATCATCGGGATGCGCCACAAGGTGGTCCACGATTACCTCCATGTCGATTACGATCTCGTTTGGGATGTTGTGACAGCGGACTTGCCACAGCTCGTGGCCGAGCTGGAAAAGATCTCTCGGCCTGACGAATCGGGGTGAGAAGACACGTCGGCGGAAAACCCAATCCGCACAATTAAGCTTGCTCCGAGCGCCACGAAGCACCGGCTGGACTCGCGCCTCTGCGAGGCCGATTTCGAAACGAGGAGATCGCGATGAAATGCATCCTGTGTCGGCACGGCGATACCCGGCCGGGAGAAGCCACACCCCCAGGTTGACGGCGAGCAAACGTGATCGTGAAGGGGGGAAACGGTAGCAGCAGATCTCCCGTCTCGAGACCGTGGGCGACCGACTCGCCGACGAAGCCGAATGCCATCGCAGAGGATATCCGTGCATGACAGAAGGCCCGTGGACACGACGAGCACTGGTCTAGGACACCAGTGCTGAGCCTTTTCCGTGAAGACGTCGGTTGACAAAGCCTCAGTAATCAAAGACGATAACCGAGTTCGCAGGAGCGTAGCTCAATTGGTAGAGCACTGGTCTCCAAAGTTTCTTGGGCTGTTTTGATGCCTCGCCATCGAAGTGATGTTGCCGCAAGGTAATACGTGGCGCCTCAGCGGGTTCGACCTGCTGGGGCGTATTCTATCGGGTCGAGTCTGTTCCGGCCGTTTCCGGTCCATTCGAGTTTGAAACCGTAGCAAAACCGTAGCAGCAGCTGCTCCGAGGTCGACCAGTTCAGGCGAGCGGAACTCTCCGCTCCTTCGCGGTGGATTCCACCGTGGAGCGGCCGTATCCTCGGCGTGGGCCGGGAGGGTCGGGTCTTGGAGTGCAGGGAGGTCATATTCAGCCGGCACGCCGTGGAGCGGATGTTCGAGCGAGGACTCTCCCCGCGCGATGTTCGCACTGTTCTAGAGCATGGCGAAGTCATCGAGGAGATTCCCGACGACAAGCCTCTCCCGAGCCGTCTGTTGCTCGGTTTCGTCGAGGGCGGACCCCTCCACGTACTCGCGGCATTCGATCGAAGTGACGGCACGTGCATCGTTGTGACTACGTACCGGCCTGATCCGAGTCTGTGGGGGCCAGATTTCAAGACGAGGAGATCACGATGAGATGTGTTCTTTGCAGGCACGGCGATACGCGCCCAGGACGAGTTACCGTCACGCTGCAACGCGGGGGAACGACCGTGATCGTGAGGGACGTGCCGGCCGACGTGTGCGAGAACTGCGGCGAGTACTACCTCTCCGAGAAGGTGACCGAACAACTTCTCGCTCGCTCCGAACAAGCGGTGAAAAGCGGCGCAGAGGTTGAGATCCTCCACTTCGCTGCGTAGTCCGCTCGTCTCTCGGCGTACGAGACTCGAGCCCCTGTCTGATCGCCGGACGTTTCTGAAGCGAGCTGCGCTCGGCGCTCTGCTCGGGCCCGCAATGCTCACGGGTCGTGCGGCCTCGCGCGAGGGCGATGAGATGCCGTTCGCGAACCCCATCCGACCGGTCGCGCTCACCACATGGCCGCACGGCATCGACGCGAACGCGGCGGCGTGGCAGATCCTCTCCGAGGGCGGCCGCGCGCTCGACGCGGTGGAGGCCGGCGTGCGCGTCTGCGAGGACGATCCCGAGCTTACGACAGTCGGCCTCGGCGGATTCCCCGACCGCGCCGGCCGAGTGACGCTCGACGCGTGCATCATGGACGAAGCGGGCCGCTGCGGCTCCGTCGCGTGTATCGAGCAGATCCGGCACCCGACCTCCGTCGCGCGTCGCGTGATGGAGCGTACGCCTCACGTCATGCTGGTCGGCTCCGGCGCCCTCGAGTTCGCGCTCGCGCAGGGTTTCGAGCGCGAGAACCTGCTCACCGAAAAAGCCGAGGCCGCGTGGAAGCAGTGGAAGGCCGAGAACGCCGCGAAGACGCCGCCGATCGGTCCGGAGAATCACGACACGGTGGGGATGCTCGCGCTCGACGCGGCGGGGAATCTCTCGGGCGCGTGCTCCACGAGCGGCGCCGCGTTCAAGTACGAGGGACGCGTCGGCGATTCGCCCATCATCGGAGCGGGCCTCTACGTCGACAACGAGGTCGGCGGCGCGACGTCATCGGGTTGGGGAGAAGCGGTGATCCGCGCGGTGGGGTGCTTCCTCGTCGTGGAGCTCATGCGACGCGGGCACACCCCGGCCGAAGCGTGCGAGCTAGCGATCGAGCGCGTGATCAGCAAAAACCCCGACTGGCGCGAGATCCAAGTCGGCTTCCTCGCCCTGAGCAAGAGCGGGGAGGTCGGCAGCTTCTCGATCCAGCGCGGCTTCTCCTACGCGCTCCGCACGCCCGACATCGAGAACGTCCTCTTCGACGGCGCGAGCCGGTTGTAAGCTCCGCTCCGCCCGCGGCCGCCGCCGAACGAAGCGGGCGACCACTCGTCCGAGTGATCGCCCGTTGCTCCGGTGCCCGTCGTCAACGGCCGGTTCCGTCGATGGCTAGTCGATGGCTATTTGATGAACACGACTTTCCTCGTCTCCTGGTAATCGCCCGTGTCCAGACGGAAGAAGTAGATGCCGGCGCCGGCGCTGGCGCCCGAGTCGAAGCGTCCGTCCCACTCGGCGCGGTGAGCGCCCGCCTCGAGCGACCGATCCACGAGCGAGCGGACCCGCCGCCCGGCCACGTCGTACACGTCGAGCCGCACGAGCCCGGCCCGCGGCATCGCAAAACCGACGCTCGTCCGGTCTCGGAAGGGATTCGGGGCCGCTGCCATCAGATCGAACCGCCTCGGCGAATCGACAACCGGCCCCCCCACGGACGTGGCGGCCGCCGAGTTCAACACGAGTCCGTTGAAGCGAACGCTGTTGGCAGAGGAGTCTTCCCTGATGCGGATGATGACGTCTCCGGCGCCGTCAGCGACCACAATGTACGTCGCGCCGGGGTAGTCAGCGGCCGAGGTGTAGTCCGCGTTATTGACGACCAGACGCGCCGTCCCCGCAGCGTCATCCACGAGAATGTCGAAGGGATGCACGTTGGCCCAGACAAACCAGTCATGGTGATAACTGGTGACCTCGTAGCCGCCGGCCGGCAGCCCAGAGATTGTGACGACGATCTGAGAGCCCTCGGCACCCTCGGAGTAGACGAAGTCGCGAAGGACCTGCGGCACCAACTGCTGGTTGGGCGGGATCCCGCGGTCGCGCCACCCGTTGGCGGCCGACGCGGTCACCACAATCCCACCGTACGTTCCGGTCGCGTTGTAGGCGCCGTTCGACCCGTCGCCGGACATTCCCGGAGCGGTCAGTCGCAAGTACCCGGCCTCGGTCTCGCTCGCCGGTGACGTGAAACCGTCCACGTCGAAGAGGAGACCGCACCCGAGGCCGTGCGCGCCGACGAGCTGCCCCGACGAGTGATTCGCCGCCAGCGCGGGGGAGTCGAGATTCAGCGTGTAGTCGCCCGCCGTCGTCGGGGCGCCGGGGCAGAGGACCGGGCCGCAGAAGAGGGGATCGGTGAACACGTTCCCGCTGATGTAGTTGATCGTGCCTCCGCCGCCCACGCCGGTGGCGTCGATGACGCAGTCCGTGGCGTTCAGCGTGCCGAAGCCCTCAACGAGGATCTCTTCCGTGGAGGACGGCCCACCGCAGTTACCCCAGACGATGCAGCGTTCGAGGTTCAGCGTGGAGCTGCCCACGACGTAGATTCCGCCCGTCGCTGAGTTCTTGTTCCCCGCCACCGTGCAACCCGCCATGCTGATCTGGCTTGTGGATGCGAGTCCGATCGTGCCGAAGCCGTTGCCATTGTTCCCGGAGAAGCGGCTGTCGCTCACGGTCAGATTGGTTCGAAGAGCAGTTAGAGCACTCCCGGTTGAGCCCGTCGAATCGTCTGACGCTCGAACGATGCAGTTCGTGATCGTCGCGTCCCCGTTTCCATCGCTCCGCACGCCCCGTCCCCCCTCGATCGTGAGACCCTCGAGGCGAACGGGTCCGCCAAACCCGGGGGTTTGATCGAGCCTGACGAGTTCCGCTCCCGATAGCTGTACGACGGTCGCTTCCGGACCGTCTTCGGAGACGAGGTCCAGCTCCTTCCCGTCGAAGTCCAGTTCGCCGGTCTCGACGTACGTGCCCGCGGCCACCCGGACGACGTCGCCGTCACACGCGAAGGCCAGCGCCTCGCGGATCGTGCCGTGGTCGCCGGGAACAAGGTGCGTGGACCCGCCGCCCAGGGACGCGAACTCCAGGTCGCCGCTCGTCGGGTCGTAGTGAACGATGCTGGGGCAGCTTCCCCTCAGGTAGAGGCCGACAAGCTTGCCTCCGGAGCCCGCCGCCATCGGGGTCACGTCCTCGAACGACCAGGAGCCGCCGACCTTCTTGGCGTAGCGGAGCTGCTGCGTGACGTTGTTGTGGTAGCTGACGTGGAGGTTGTCGAATGGGTCGATCTGTAGCGAGAAGTACTCGAAGTCGTTGAATACCGTCCCTGTCTCCAGGTCCTCCTTGAACCAGGTCCCGCCGTCGAGCCAGGTGTGCGTGGCGGCCGTCGTGCCGGCTTCCGATCGTGGATAGACGATGTGGGGGCGCTCCTGGCTGTCGACGGCGATCGCAACCGTGCACCCGCTGCATTGAAGGTCCGTCTGCGCGACCTGACTCGTGAATCCGCCGCCTGCGTCCCGCACGGCGTAGTGGAGGTCACTGCTATCGGTGTCGGTGTAGGCCAGGTGCGCGTCGCCGTCGGCGCTGACAACCATGTCCACGTCCCGGAAGTTCAGTCCGACGTCGTATGACGTGATCGACCAAGAAAAAACGAGGCCACCAACGCTGACGCAGTTTGCAAAGCGCATTCCGGTTCCGCCGACGTTCGGATACGCGGCGTAGAGCTTGAAGTTGATGGGATCGTAACCGAGACCGGAATCCATGCCGAACGCTCCGGGGACGCCGAGATTCTCGATCGTCTGGGAGCTCCACCCCCCCACGCCCAGACGCCACATATGGTGCCATGTGGAAGTGGTCTGATTGTAGTGGATGATATGCTTCAAGTTCGCCCCATCGACCGCGATCGATGTCACGTTCCCCTCGTCGTTCGCGGTGTTGACCACGGTCTCGGTGACCCACGCGCCGGAGGCGTTCAGCGTGGCGTACTTGAGGTTCCCGCCGTTGCTCGTCGCGTCGTAGTAGCTGACGTGAGGCACCGACGACGCCCCCAACCCGGCGACCGACAGCATGGCGCCCACGTCGCCTGTGGCGTCGATCGGCGCGTCGGTCCACGTGAGGCCCGAGCCCGCCTTGGCGGGCGACGCGGCGGCGGCCGGCGCAGCCCCAACTGCCGGCCGGACGACCGGGGCGGATTCCGGCGCCCCAATCGAGCGAGCCGGCAGTGTTGCGGCGAGCGCGCCGGATGCCAGGGCCAGTACCGCCGCGGCCCCCGGCAGCGCGCGCGCGAGTCGACAGAGTCCCGAGATCGTGCTCTTCATGTGGCCCCTCCTTCGAGCGGGCCGGCGTCCCCGCGGACCGCATTGGCGATCCGGGAGCCCGTCCGGCGCTGGGTTTGACTCGTTTTCGACCCTTCCACCGAAGCCAGGCCGCGAACCCCGCCACTTTTTCTGCTCGAGGTTCCGGATTTTCCGGACCGGAACGGTTGAGGCGGCTTCGCGGCGAATGAGATACTGCGACGATGGATCTGTCGCGCCTCGAGGACCTCTTCCACCGCTGCCGCGAGCTGCCACCCGAGGAGCGCGAGGCGTTCCTCGCGCGCGAGTGCGGGGGCTCGGGCGAGCTCGCCGAGAAGGTGCGGAAGCTCCTCGCTCACGCCGCGAGCCCGGACGGCGACGAGGCCGACGCGCTCGGTCCCTTCGTCGCGCGATTCCCGGAGCCGGCGGAGCCCACCTCCCTCGTCGGGCGCGCGATCGGCGGCTACGACGTCGAGCAGACGCTCGCGAGCGGCGGCATGGGCGCGGTCTTTACCGCGATCCAGCGCAGCACTAAGCGGCGTGTGGCGCTCAAGATCCTCAAGCCGGAGCTGATGGGCGCGGCCCTCGTGCGGCGCTTCTCACTCGAAGTCGAGGTGCTCGGGCGGCTTCATCACCCCAACATCGCGCAGGTTTTCGACGGCGGAACGGAGACCGTCGACTCCGCGACGATCCCCTACTTCGCGATGGAATTCGTTCCGAACGCGCGGCCGATCCATGCGTTCGTGCGCGAGCGCGCGCTCGAGATCGGGCCGACGCTCGCGCTCTTCAAGAAGGTGTGCCGCGGCGTCGAGCACGCGCACCTCCAGGGCGTCATCCACCGCGACCTCAAGCCGGAGAACATCCTCATCGACGGCGAGGACGCGGACGCCGAGCCGAAGGTGATCGACTTCGGGATCGCGCGCTTCTCGGAGGAGGGGGCGGGCGGGACGCTCCTCACGTCGCCGGGACAGATCATCGGGACGCTGGAAACGATGAGCCCGGAGCAGGCGCGCGGCGCGGCCGACGAGATCGACGTGCGGACGGACGTCTACGCGCTCGGAGTGGTGCTCTACCAGATGCTCACCGGCGAAGCGCCGCTCGCGGTGCGCGGCAAGTCGGTCCCCGACGCGCTCCGGACGATCTTGGAGACCGCGCCGGCGAACCCGTCGAAGCTGCGCAAGGCAATTCGCCCCGAGCTGGACGCGATCGTGATGAAGTGCCTCGCGAAGTCGAGCGACGATCGCTACGAGTCGGTGCGGGCGCTCCGCGAGGACGTGCTGGCGTTCATCGAGGGACGCACGGTGTCGGCGCGCGCGCCGACCACGTTCGAGCTCTTGCGGATGACGGCGCGCCGGCACCGCGCGATCCTGATCCCGGCGTCCCTCGTGTTCGCTGTGGCGATCGCCGCGGCCGTCGTCAGCACGCGCTTCGCGATCGAGGCGAACCGGCGCGCTGACGAAATGAACCGCTTGGCCTACCGGGCGAACCTCGATGCGGCGAGCGCGGCCATCGACGACTCGGACGTCACCGCGGCCGAGCGGCTTCTGGCGGACGCCCCCGAGCATCTCCGGGGATGGGAGTGGCGCCACCTGTGGAGTCGGATCCACGAGGAGGTCGCCACGTTCGAGGCCGATCGCGGCCAGCCCGCCGACCACTGCTTCGCCGTCACGAAGGACTACTACGCGACGGCTTCGCTTTCCGACTCCACCGTGCAGCTCTGGAACGCCCGGACCGGCGATCGGGTGCGCGTGTTTCCGCTCGAGGGCAGGCCGGTGTGGCTCGCGTTCGAGGGCGACGACGATCTGCTCGTGCTGGGTCTGGCATCCGACGGAGACTCGTTCTACCGGTTTTCCGTCGACGGGCGCGAGCGGGAATCGTGGGACGTTCCTTCCATGCTGAATGCGCCCCACGCGAAGAAGGGAAGAAACTGGTTCGTGTTGTACGCCGGGGGGCCGATCCGAAACCTGGTGGCTTGGTTGCGATGGGAACCGATGGGCGTGGCGTTGTATGACATCGCCGCGAAGGAGGTCATTGCGCAGCGCTCGTTTCCCGGCGTGCTCATGGGGGATGGTTGCTCCCTGGGCGCAGGCCGCTGGCTGGTCGCGGCGTGGCGGGATTCCCGCGGGCGGACGACAGCCGAGATACTCGAGGCGCCCTCCCTCTCGACCGTCCGGGTGCTCGATGGCCTGGGGGCGGGTCACAGTGTATTCATGATCGGTGCGGACGGCAGGTTCGTCGCCACCGGAGCGGAGGACCGGAAACTCTACGTCTGGGACCTCGAGCGCCCCACGTCCGAGCCGGCCTACACGATCGCTCTGCCGGAGCGCGCCGACTATCCTGTCCTCTCCGACGACGGACGCCTTTTGGCGATCAGCCGCGCGGATCGGAAGGTCACCGTCGTCGAGTTGGAGTCGGGGACAGTTCTCGGAACGGTGGAGACACCCTTCTGGCCCGGTGATCAGGACCAGGCCCGCCTTGCATCGAGCGGACAGATCAGCTTTTGGGGAATGAAGTCGTTCCGGCCCGGGTCGCACGTGCTCTACCTCGCGCCGGACGACGGACCGGTGCAGGTTTGGGACTTCGGTCGACGCGATCCGCGACGGCTCGCCGCGCACGCGAGCTACGTCTATCCGGTCAGGATCACCTCGAGCGGCGGCTTCGTGCTCTCCGGCGGGTGGGACGGGCTCGCCGACGCGCCGGGCTGCCTGCGCTGGACCGATCTCGCGTCGGGCACGCCGCTCGCGGAACGTGGTCCGCCGGGGGTGTTCGTGCTGGACGCGGTGATCGCGCCGTCGGAAACCGAGGCGCTGGTCAGTCTCGACAACTGGCTACTCGACGCCCATCCTGAGTCCGAAGACCCCCTCGGCGTGTCCGCGCGGGCCGCTCGCCGGCAGGGCCGGCTCGGCACGCTGGCGCGGGTGTCCATGACGTCCGGCGACGTGCTGGCCGCGTACACGTTACCGGCGAGGATCATGCACGTGGACGCTGATCCGGCCTTTAAGCGGGCGATCTGCGGGGACGATACCGGCGGCGTTCACGTCCTCGACCTCGGGACCGGCGAGGTCCTTCATGAATCCTCATCGGACTGGCCCCAAATGTTGTTTGGCGATGCGGTGGTAGCCTGGAGCCCCGACGGCCGCTGGATCGTCGTCGCCCAAAACCACCGCCGCGTCGAGGTATGGGACGGCTCGTCGTACGAGGTCGTGGCCACCCTCCCGGGTCACGACGCCCCTATCCGAGCGGCGTCGTTCGATGCCGGCAGCCGGCGGGTGCTCACCGCGTCGGACGATCGGACCGTGAAGGTCTGGTCGGTGCCGGAAGGCGTGGAGCTCGCGCGGCTCACAGGCCTCGGCGCCGGGGCGCTTTGCGCCCGCTTCAGCCCAGACGGTGCGCGCATCGCGGCCGGCGGGCGTGGAGGCGAGCTGCGGTTGTGGCGTGGCGACACCTACGAGCCGCTGACTTCGCTCCATCTCCACGAGTCCTACATCAAAGATCTCGCGTGGACGAGCGACGGACAAACCCTCGTGACCGGCTCCGGGGACGGAACCGTCCGCGTCTGGGAGACGACGCCCATCCGGGATCGGGTCGCCGCTTGGGACGCGCGGGCGACGGTCGCTGAGCGGGTCGCCCCGGCGATCGAGGCCGCGTTCCGCGCCGGCGCGGATCCGAACGAAACCTGGCGGCGCATGGTGCCGAATCCGGACGCCCCGACACGCGAGGAGCAGGTGATCTGGCAAGAGATCCTGCGCCGGTCCGTGCACGGGATTGAACCAATCTCGTCCGACGGGCCGCGGAGATGAGTGGCGTCCCGGTGGCGCCGCGATTGATCGAGGACGCTCGCCACGTGCCCCACGTGCACACTTGCCGGCCGGGCTCGGGCTCCGCGGTGGGCGCGCCGTGCGGTATAATCTGCGAGCATATAGGCACTCCGAGAGGCGCAGATCGCAGACGCCACGAGGCCAATGACCGAGCATCAGCCAACCTCAGGCAACCCAGAATCCGGTCTCACCGAGTTGATCAACCGCGCAGCGCGCGGCAACGTCGCTGCGCAGCACGCGATCTTGCCCGCTGTGTACGAAGAGCTCCGCCGGCTGGCGGCCGCCAAGCGTCGCGGGGCAGCGGCGGGGGAGACCCTTCGCACGACCGTGCTCGTCCACGAGGCGTACATCCGCATCTTTGAGAACGAGCCCGAGGGTTGGTCGGCGCGCTCTCATTTCTTCTTTACCGCGGCGCGCGCCATGCGCGACATCCTCGTGGAGGACGCACGCCGTCGCGCGGCCGAAAAGCACGGCGGTGGTCTCGAGCGGGTCTCTCTCGACGATTGCGGGATCTCGCTCGACGCGCCTCCCGATCAGGTGCTGTCGCTCCATCGATGCCTCGAGCGGCTCGAGCGCGACGATGAGGTCGGACACAAGGTCGTCCTGCTCCGCTTCTTCGTCGGCATGAGCATGCCGGAGGTCGCCGACGTCATGCAGACGCCGCTGCGCACCGTCGAAAGGAAGTGGAGCTTCGTGCGCGCGTGGCTCGCGAGCGAACTCGCGGCCCCCTAGTCCAAGCCGGCGCGGCCGGTGCTGCGGGAGAGGCCCGACAAGGACGTGTCGGATGGACGGGCGCCCTCGCGAAGGCCGGCGGAGATCTCTCGATCTCCAATGAGCCGTCAGTTGACAGGGCCCGCGGAATCAAAGACGATACGACGGTTCGCAGGAGCGTAGCTCAATTGGTAGAGCACTGGTCTCCAAAACCAGCGGTTGCGGGTTCGAGTCCCTCCGCTCCTGCCACACTTTCGTTCGAATCAGGAGCGCCGAACTCATGGTGATCGTCACGGGCGGAACCGGGTACGTCGGAACGGCGATCTGCCGCGCTATCAACGCCCGCGGTCTGATGGTCACCTCCGTGTCGCGCACCCGGAAGCCGCGCCCGATCCTCGACGTCGGCGGGAAGATCGAGTTCCGGTCCGCGAGCGTCCTCGACCCCGCGGCGCTCGACCGGCACTTCGTCCGAGCGGACGCGGTCGTCCACCTTGTCGGCATCATCGTCGAGAGGAAAGGGCACACGTACGAGAAAGTGCACGTCGAGGGAACGCGGAACGTCGTCGAGGCGGCGAAGCGCGCGGGCGTGAAGCGATTTCTCCACATGAGCGCGCTCGGCGCTCGGCTCGGCGCTCCGACCCGCTACTGGCAGACGAAGGCCGAGGCGGAGGAGATCGTCAAGGCGAGCGGTCTCGACTGGACGATCTTTCGGCCTTCGATCATCTACGGCGAGGGCGACGATTTCGTGAACCGTTTCGCGGGCCTCGCCCGCGCGCTGCCGTTCATGCCCGTGATCGGGTCGGGCAAGACGCGCCTGCAACCGATCTGGGTCGAGGACGTGGCGACCGCCTTCGCGAGCGCGCTCGGTAATCCGGAAACGCACGGTAAGAGCTACGATCTCGGCGGACCGAAGCCGCTGTCGATCCTCGAGATTCTCGACATCGTGATGCGACAGATCGGGAAGAAGCGGCCGAAGATGCACATCCCGGCGCCATTGATGGCGCTCCAAGCGGGGCTGTTGGAGAAGCTTCTCAAGAACCCGCCCGTCACGCGGGAGCAGATCAAAATGCTCAAGGAAGACAGCGTCTGCGCGATCGACGGACTTGCCGAGACGTTCGCGCTCTCGATGCGACCGCTCGAAGAAGGCGTCCGCTACTACCTCTAGGTCGACCGTTGCTCGAGGCGGTCCCGCGGCCGCGCTCGCTGCCACCCGCGGCCTCGATCACTGCCCCCCAACGCGAAGGCGCCGGACCTTTCGGCCCGGCGCCTCCCGATTTACCCGCCGATCGATCGGCGGGAGACTCTACTCGATTCCGACTACAGCCTATTCCCTGCCCGCGATCGGCGCCTTGAGCGGGAAGACAGGCGTATCGCACGGCTCGGTGCTGACGAAGTTCTTGTTGTTGCACGCATCGTCCAGGATGGTCTTGATCTGTGCCTGGTTCGTGCGGTTCGGCTCGTCGCCCGACGGCGTGTAACCGTCGGCACAAATCGCTGCGGCCCCCGCGTTGAGGACGTCGCCGATCTCGTCGACTCCGTTCCCAGTGTAGACGAGCGCGCCGGCGTTCACGTAGCCGTGACGAATGTTGAGCGTCATGGCCGCTACGAAGCTCGACAGTTTCGCCGCCATGTTCGTCGCGTTCTGACCGTTGATCCACGCGCCGACCTGGGCCTTCGTCGTCGGGTTGAAGTCGGAGCCGTCAGCGTTCCGGAGGCAGAGCGCCGCGAGCGCCGTGACATCCGCGGCGTCCATGACCGCCTGGCCGTTATTGTTGTGCCAGAACCCAGGCGTCTTCCCGCCGCCGCCCTTGACGCAGAGGTTGCCGAACCAGACCGTGTCGGGTGTGCACTCTTCCGTCGTGCCGCACTCGTCACAGCTCGTCACGAGGACTCCGCCCTGATGGCCGCACTGGCCGACCTCGACCTCGGTGCAGACTTCGTTGATGCAGCAGAGTTCGTGGTCCGGCGTGCCGCACTCGTCACAGCTCGTCACGAGGACTCCGCCCTGATGGCCGCACTGGCCAATCTCGACCTCTGTGCAGACGTCGTTGATGCAGCAGAGCTCATGGTCCGGCGTGCCGCAATCGTCACAGCTCGTCACGAGGACTCCGCCCTGATGGCCGCACTGGCCAATCTCGACCTCAGTGCAGACGTCGTTGATGCAGCAGAGCTCATGGTCCGGCGTGCCGCAATCGTCACAGGTCGTCACGAGGACTCCGCCCCGATGGCCGCACTGGCCTATCTCGACCTCTGTGCAGACGTCGTTGATGCAGCAGAGCTCATGGTCCGGCGTGCCGCAATCGTTACAGCTCGCCACGACCGTGCCGTGGGTGCACTGGCCGATCTCGACTTCTGTGCAGACGTCGTCGGTGCAGCAGAGTTCGTGAGTCGGCGGAGGCGTGCCGCAGTCGTCACAGCTCGCCACGACCGTACCGCCTTGGTGCCCGCACTGCCCGAGCTCGACCGAGACGCATTTATCGTTGATGCAGCACAGCTCGAGTGCGGGATCCGGATTGCATCCCGGGTCGTCGGGACAATGCGCGCAGTCGACGCACGGGGTATGAGGATTCGAGTCGTCGAACCCGTCACAGTCGGTGTCCATGCAGCCGTGGTTCCTGGGGACGCCGGGGCCCGTCTTGCCGTCGTGGTCCCCGCACTCGGCGACCTCGATTTCCTGGCACTTATCCGTCGTGTTCTTCCAACCCGAGGGAGGCTCCGCTTCGCAGACCGTGTGAAGCCCCGGGTCGACGCTCGCCGTCGCGGGCGAGTTCCCGATGAAGACGCCATCGACGTACATCGGCCAGCCGGCGATGAACAGCTCGCCGGCATCCTTCTCACCGTTTCCGTTCGCGTCGTAGAACTTGACCGCGACGATCGTCGGACCGTCGCCGTTCGCCGCTGTAGAGCCGAGCGTTCTCTGCTCGGAGGAGCCGATCGGTGCCATTGGCGCGGTCGATTCCTTGCAGGAGAGCGCAAGGCCGGCGATCACCGCCAGGAACCCAGTTAGGACAAGACATCGCTTCCACATCTTCATCGGAACACCTCCGTGCTGTGCCGTCCCACCGTCTGGTTGGCGGTCGGTGGTGGCCGTTAGGCCACGCTGGTGATGGGACCTCGTGCTGTGTTCCAACCGTTGCTGGCTCGGTCCGACAGCACGCGAAACATGAAACCGATGCGTTGAGCACATTTATGCAACGCTTAAACAGCCTGAATCCTACCACTCGGCAACGCTCGATGTCGAGCGTTTATTGGGCCTCCGGGCGCCCCGCAGGATTAGCGTACCGCCGCAGCTGCCCGCAACTTGCGGGCGGCTCCCCGCCGCCACGGGTCAGCCGCTCAGAGCGTGAGGGAGTAGCCGCCGTCCGCCGTGAGGACTTGGCCGACGATCCATCGGGCCTCGGGCTGACAGAGGAGGTAGACGACTCCGGCGATCTCCTCCGGGGTTCCGGCGCGCCCGGCTGGGGTTTTGGCCGCGGCGTCGGCGAGCATCCCCTCCCAGCCCGGGATGAACCGCAGGGAGTTCGTGTCGGTCACGCCCGCGCTGACGGCGTTGACGACGATGCCGCGCGGGGCGAGTTCGACCGCGAGGTAGCGGACGACCGCCTCGAGCGCGGCCTTCGACGCCCCGACCGCCGCGTAGTCGCGGATGACGCGCGAGGATCCTGCGCTCGTGAGCGCGATGATCCGCGCGTCGCGGCCTTCCATGAGCGGGACCGCGCGGGCCGCGCCGAGCAGGAGCCCGAGGGCGTTCACGTCCATCGACCGCGCCCAGTCTTTTTCGTCGAGCGCGATCGCGGGCTTCATCACACCCGAGGCGGCGTTCGAAACGAAGACGTCGAGCGCCCCGAACCGGTCGCGAATCTGGCCGAAGACTTTGTCCTGATGCTCCGCGTTGCCGACGTTGGCGCGGATCGAGAGGACGTCCGCCGCTCGGACGCGGAGGGCCGCCTCCGTCTCCTCGGCGCCGGCGCGGTTCGACAGCCACGTGAACGCGACGCGCGCGCCCGCTTCCGCGAGGCGGAACGCGATTGCGCGGCCGATTCCGCGAGAGCCTCCCGTGACGAGCGCGACCTTTCCGTCGAGCGTGCCCACGCGGCGAGCGGTACCAGAGGGAGCGCGGCGTGTCAACGCGTCGCGGTCGGCGTCGCGCGACGTCTCGCCGCGCCGCGCGTCGATTCGGGCGCGGCCGCGTCGACGGCCGCCGCGCCGGAAGCCGTCGTTGACCGCATGCCGCCCGGCTGATAGTCTCCGCCGCCGAAAGGACGCGGGCGCGCCGCGCGGCTCGCCCGCCGCGCTCCCATCGGCCTCTATCGACTCCTCCGTCCGCTCCTCTTCGCGATCGATCCGGAACGCGCGCACCGTTCTGCGCTCCGCGCCCTCGCGGCGATCGGGCCAAACGCCGCGCTGCTCCGCCTCGTGAGCGGCGTGGGTCGCGTGAGCCGCGCCAGCGCGCTCAGCGATAGCGCCGGCCGCGCGCCACTCGAGCGGACGGTCGCGGGGATCCGCTTTCCGAACCCGGTGGGGCTCGCCGCAGGCTACGACAAGGACGCCGTCGCGATCGCGGCGCTCGCGGCGCTCGGGTTCGGGTTCGTCGAGATCGGGACGGTGACGCCGCGGCCGCAGCCGGGGAACGCGTCGCCGCGCGTCGCGCGCTTGCCGCGGGAGGCGGCGATCGCCAACGCGCTCGGGTTTCCGGGCGAGGGGGCCGAGGCCGTCGGGCGGCGGCTCGCGCGGCTCGCCGGCGATTCGCGGTGGGCGCGCGTCGCCGCTCCGATCGGCGCGAGCCTCGGCATGATGCGCGACACGCCGCCCGACGAGGCGGCGCGCGACTACGTCGAGGTCCTCGGCGCGCTCGCGCCGCACGCCGACTTCCTCGTCGCGAACGTCAGCTCGCCGAACACGCCCGGCCTCGCGCGCTTTCGAGAGGTCGAGCGGCTCGACGCACTGGCCGGCGCGCTGGCCGGCGCGGCGCGCGCGGAGGCGGCCGCGCGCGGCGGCGCACCGCGGCCGCTGTTCCTCAAGCTCGCGCCCGATCTGGAGCCCGCGCTACTCGACGACCTCGTCGACCTCGCTGCGGGGCGCGGCCTCGCCGGGCTCGCCCTGACGAATACGCTCCGCACCGAGCGGCCCGGTCTGCTTGCGACGCCTGCGTTCGGGCTGTCGGGCGCGCCGCTCCGCGCTCGCGCGATCGCGGCTCTCGAGCGCGCGCGCGCGCGCGCCGGCGGCCGGCTCGCGCTCATCGGCGTCGGCGGCATCATGACGCCGCGCGACGCGCTCGATCGTCTCGCCGCGGGCGCCGACCTCATTCAGCTCTACACGGGGCTCATCTACGAAGGCCCCGCGCTCCTCGGCCGCACGCTCGACGCGATCCGGCGCGGCGACTCCCCGCGCGGCGAACGGTAGACCGCCACCCGCGCATCCGGTACATTCGCGCCGTCCATGAGCCTGATCGATCGCGCCGTCGTCAGCACGCTGCCGCTCGTGCCGAAGCCGATCGTCCGGGCCGTCGCCCAGCGCTACCTCGCCGGAACGACGATCCCCGACATGGTGAAGACGGTCGCCGCGCTCAACGCCCACGGGATGACGGCGACGGTGAGCGTGCTCGGCGAGCACGTCGAGACGCGCGAGGAAGCGGCCGAGTCCGTGCGCGCGTTCGTCGAATCGATCGAGGCGATCGAGGCGAACGGGCTCAACGCGAACGTCTCCGTGAAGCCCACGCAGATCGGGTCGAAGATAGATCCCTCCCTCTGCGAGGAGAACCTCCGGAAGATCATCGCGGCCGCCGAGCCGCGCGGACGATTCGTCCGGATCGACATGGAGGATTCCTCGTGCACCGACGCCACGATCGCGCTCTACCGCGCCGTCCGCCGCGACCACGCCAAGGTCGGGACGGTGCTGCAAGCGTACCTGCGCCGCAGCGCCGCCGACGCGGCCGCTCTCGCCGAGGACGGGGCGCGCACGCGCGTCTGCAAGGGGATCTACTCCGAGCCCGCGTCGATCGCCGACCACGACCGCGAGATGATCCGCGAGAACTACATGCGCCTCGTCGAGATCTTTCTCCGCAAGAAGTGCTACACCGCGATCGCGACGCACGACGAGGTCCTCGTCGAGCGATCGCTCCGCCTCGTCGAGTCGCTCGGTCTCCCGCGCGACGCGTACGAGTTTCAGATGTTGCTCGGCGTTGCCGAGCGGATGCGCGCGCGGCTCGTCGCCGCCGGCCACCGCCTCCGCGTCTACGTCCCATTCGGCCCGCAGTGGTACCCGTACTCGCTCCGGCGTCTGAAGGAGAATCCGCGGATCGCGCGGTACGTCCTAGCAGGAATGTTCCGCGGGAGAAACTCGGGCCGCGCGTGACGAGCGCCTGCTTCAAGCGCTACTAGGCGACCGCTCGCGTTGCTGGGTCCGAGAGCCGGTGCTATACTGCGCCCCTCGCGCGGGCGGCGCGGAGCGGTTTCGCTCTCCGCGCCCGGCGAAGGGACGACGATGCCGACGACACCCGGCTGTCCAAAGATCAGCGACGCGGATTACCTCGCGCGTTTCTCCGAGGCGATCGATCCGCTTGGCGCGGACGGCGCGCGCGCTGAAGCCGCGCGCTGCCTCTACTGCTTCGACGCGCCGTGCATCGGCGCCTGCCCTACGCACATCGACATCCCATCGTTCATCCGAAAGATCTCGACCGGCAACTTGGTCGGGAGCGCGCGGACGATCCTCGCGGCGAACCCGCTCGGCGCGACCTGCGCGCGCGTCTGCCCGGTCGAGAACCTCTGCGAGGG